>Ga0078972_1000048_pt1 | contig 413202 bp, 328 predicted proteins | sample YelNatPaOPGAMG01_FD_67568 | JGI IMG/M metagenome (GOLD analysis project Ga0078972, IMG submission 67568) | Hot spring thermophilic microbial communities from Obsidian Pool, Yellowstone National Park, USA - OP-RAMG-01 (SPADES assembly) (version 2) | ecosystem: Environmental > Aquatic > Thermal... | reverse complement strand
CGATTGTTTGGAGAATTTTCTCTTCTTTTTCCTCATTCTCCCCGGGGGGTGGAAGCTTTTTATCGTCAGGGGCAGGTCTACCTGGCATTGGATTCATGCCATCTGGCTGAAAATGCCTTTAAAATGGCCTACCATGCATATCAGCAGGGCATTTCCAAAAATCCAGATCTGGATCCGTATATGGCAGGTGAAGCATTGTACGAATCCACCCGACTTTTCCAAAAACGGTTTGAGCAAATTTCACTCAAGCAACCCATACCTGTATTTCAAAAAGCGTTGGAGGAAAAGCAGAAACTGCTTCAACAACTCGTTAACCAATATCTGGAACTGGTTGAATTAAAAACGCTTCGTCTCCCTGAAGCCCTATACCGAATTGGGGAGGTCCATGAGCAATGGGCCCAGTGCTGGGTCGCCCAAGAACGGCCTCTGCTGGATTCTTCCAATCGTGTAGTCAAAGAGAAAGAAATTCGAGATCAGGCCACTGTGTTATATTACAAGGCACTTCAATCTTATCTCGATGCGCACCGGTTTTTGGGAAAAATGGGAAATGCAAAACAAACAGACTCGTTGACCGTGCTGATTGAAAAGTGGAAAACTTGTTCCAAGTCCAAAATTTCAGAAATTCTTTACTCTATTGGAAAAATCAATCAAGAAAGTATCGATATATTACTCCGGGCGCCCATTCCTCCTGATCTTTCTGGATTGGCTTTGTACGAATATCAGGATCAATTGTTGGCAAAGGCAATAAAGCCTTTGGTAGAAATTGTGCTCAGTGCACATGAAAAACATCTTTTGCTTGCAGACAGTTTAGGTTTTCGTACGCTCTGGCTCGATTCTGCAAGAGAACGTCTTGGAGAAATGGGAGAATTTCTTGGAAAGCGCTATACCCAATTAACCCAGGACGTTTTAGAGGATTTCTTTATCCGGTGGAAAAATCAAGAGTCTCAACTCCAAAACAATAAAAAAATAGATCAAACCCAGATTGATCTTTTTATCAATCTTTTAGAACTTGGTCAGAAATACGCGCAAAAATCCATTTGGCTTCAGAAGGAAGGGATGAAAAAAAGAACCGCATGGAACTTGGATATTGCCCCTATTCATACCAGCATGAAAAATTTTGTATTTTCTTTAACAGATCGTTTAGATTCCCTTTCCCAGTGGATAGGGGGAAAAGTCAAATGGGCCTCCTCACTTTTTGAATCAGATCCTCAATACGAAGAACTTTTGGGCCAGATGGAAGATTTGGCCTATGCTGTGGAAGAATTCCAAAAGCGTTTTCTTGAAGTGGCTCACGAAGCGTGGCTTGATTTGCCTTGGATGGCTTCTGAATCAGAGGAAGTCGCACTTCGCTTGGTCCGGATGGATCCTGACCAATATGCAAACACTTTTGGTATGTCGCTCAAGACTTTCTCTGTGGTGACAGATACTTCGTGGATGTACACTCCATGGAACTCTTTGGATCAAAAAAACGTACAATGGGATACTTTGCAATGGCAGTCGTGTTGGATCCGAGCGTCAGACGATACCATATTTTCTAAACGGGGGGCTTTCGTTATTAGCAATGGATTTCGAGATTCCTTGTATTCGAGCTTTCGGATACGTAAATTATTTTCTATTCCTGGAATACCGATTCAAGGGAATTTGAAGTGGAAGACAGAGCAACCCTGTCGGATCTTTTTGAATGGGCATTTTTTGGGAGAAACCGATAAAAAAATGGACACCTGTGTCACTTCTTTCCTTTTAAAAGGAGAGAATGCACTTTACGTGGAATCTACTGGCAATGCCACTTTTTTGAACACTGGAGTGCTGGATGTCCAATTTGTTCAAAGCGTTGGAAAGGGGGGTGGTCCGAATTAGGAGGCATTTTTTGCTAAAATCGATTGGAATTTTTATTTTAGGATGGGTTTTAGGAATGGGGATGGCCTTGCATGCTTCGGGGGATACTACCCATGCAACACTTCCTTCTTTGCAGGGTTCCTCAAAAGAAATGGAATTGGAAGAGATCGTCATTCAGGGGAGTCCTGAAGCCCCTTCTGTTATCATTGTCCCAAAGCGGATTGAGCCAGAGATGAATCAGGATCCATTAGAGCGAAGTTTTAAGGAAGAACTGAACAAAGAATTCAACAAGGTGCCTCAACCCAATGAATTGCTTCATCAAATTGAAGATGTGAAAAGTATAAAGAAGACAGTAGAAAAAGAACGAAAATTACAGAAATAAGCGTTGAACGGAGGTAATGCATGTCTGGTTTTTGGCGTAGTTTTAATCCTGCAATGAGCGGATGGGTGTTTATGTGGGTATTGGCCTTAATGGCTGCGTTTGCACTGGCCATTGCATTGGAAAGGCTTATTTACATTTATATCAAATCCAATATCAATGCAAAGCGATTCATGGCACAAATCCGGAAATATGTGGAAGCCAAGGATTACAAACATGCCATTGCATTGTGTAGTTCTCTGAGAGACAAAGCGCTTCCTCAAGCAATTTTATGCGCGTTGGTAAAAGCAAGCGAAATGGAGCGACCCACTTCAAAAGGGATACAGAATGCAGTGGACGAAGGGGTTCTTGAAATTATGCCTCGGCTTCTCGGCAGATCGAGTTATTTGGCCATGTTGGCCAATGTGTCTACGCTCACTGGACTCATGGGCACCATTTATGGCTTAATTTTGGCCTTTGATTCCATTTCCAATCCAGGAGTGGATGCAGCAGAAAAAGCCACGCTTTTGGCCAACGGGATTGCAGTGGCCATGTATACCACTTTGGCAGGATTGGCCATTGCCATTCCTTCGGTCATTGTCTATACCATTATTCACAATAAGACCACTCGGATTGTGGATGAAATCGACGAACATACGGTGAGACTCATCAATCTCATTGCCCCTGAGGAATAAACCATGGCGACTCGTCCTTCTCAACGCATGCATCGGATCCCAAGTGTGATTGAAGCCAATCTCACCCCCATGATGAATCTCATGGTAGTCCTGATTCCGCTTCTTTTGACTTCTACAGAATTTGTGCATCTTGGGGTGATTGAACTGAATCTTCCTCCCTCTGCCAGTGGCCCTGGGGCACAAAAAGTGGCTCAAATGCCCCAGGAATTTACCCGAAAGCTCGATTTGGCAGTCACTCTTACGGATCAAGGTTTTTTTATTTCGAGTTCTCTGGCAGTATTGGGAGGGACAAAGCCTGGGGAACCCACCATTCCCAAACGGAATGGGGAATACGATTTCCAAGCATTAACCCAAAAATTGTATGAAATAAAGAAAAAAGCTCAGGGCCGTTTTGATGATATTAATCGCATTATATTGATCGCAGAGGGCGACATTGATTATCAAACCGTGGTGAGTACCATGGATGCAGCGCGTGCCATTACTCTCAATGGAAAAACTGAGCTTCTTTTTCCCGATGTGGTATTAAGTGCAGGAATTATGTAGGAGCATTGCAATGGCTTATCCTCCTTCGCATCAAAAACGACATCGTCTTGGACTTTCTGAAGTGAAAATTCAATTGACCAGTATGATGGACATGTTTACCATTCTCCTTGTATTTTTGCTCCGTTCCTATTCTGTGCAAGGCCAATTGGTCGCGCCCTCTCAAGATTTGACTTTGCCTTCTTCCAAAAGTCAAAACCCACCTGAAGCAGGCTTAGAGGTCATCATTTCCAAAGATTGGATTTTGGTCAACCAAAAACCTGTGGAATCCATGAAAAATGTGGCAAAAATGGAGGGATACCTGATTCCCAAACTTTATGAAGAACTTTCTCGATACGCCAAGGAAGCCAAAAAAGTGGAAGAGCGATACGGAATTCCATTTTCAGGAAAAATTACCATTCAAGGGGATAAAGCAATCCCCTACAAATACTTAATCAAAGTGCTGGCCACGTGTGGCCAATCGGATTTTCCCAATATGCGACTTTTGGTGTATCAGAAGGGGGGATGATGGAAGAAAGTGCCACATGGACCATTGACCGCAAGGAAATATTAAGGCAATTTCGGCGGCCGCCGTTTGAAGGCTGGAACAGAGAGTTCTTTTTCATTTTAATCGCCTGTTGTGCGATTGAATTTTTTACCGTGTATTTTCTTTCGCGTCGTCCTGTGGAGGAATATAATCCACATCGCATTGAGCAGGTTCAAGAACGGTTTGCCCAGTTCGTTTTGGAAAAGGCATTGCAACAGAGCAAAAAGTTGGAAGTGGGCATGGGTGTCTCGGTTCCGGGAAAGGGAGGAACCACCGAAAAAGTGTCTGAGGCTGAATCCAGTGGGGCACAGGGGGAGGGAAGTGGAGGTCGGGGGGGATCCGGAAGAGGAGGCAGGGGAGGATACGGAGGTCTTGGTTCAGGAACACGGCGACAGGCATTGGAGGCCATTTCCAAGGAAGTCAGTGACAAAGGGATTTTGGCACTCATTACGAGCAGTGGGGCTGGAACCAGCGGAGAGAGTGGCGTTTCTGGCATATTGGATGGAAGCGGAAATATTTTTTCCACAGGGACAGCGGATCTAGACAAAATTCTTTCGTCTGTCGATGGGCTGAAGACTTCGGGGGTACCCAGTGGAGGCGAGGGAGGAGGGATAGGGGGTGGATCAGGTTCTGGATTGGGCGAGGCTCGGGATATCCGATCTCAGAAACTGGCCACCATTGACGATTTGGTTTCTGGAACCGGGACTTCTTCTCGGGGGCTTTCCCGTCAAGGTGAACTCCGCATGGAGGCACCTTCTGAATTTACAGGACAAGCCCATCAAAATGTGTATCGGAGTGGTCAGGCGCTTCGAGAAGTGCTTTTACGGCACGTTCCTGCGATTCAATACTGTTATGAGAGAGAACTTCGGAGAAATCCAGAGCTTCGAGGAAAAGTCGTTGTGCGAATTACTGTAGCGCCAGATGGAAGTGTGAAGAACGCGGTCATTGTTTCTTCCACATTGGAGAACGAAAGGGTGGAACGTTGTATTATCTCTCGGATTCTTCTCTGGAAAGATTTCCCACCCATTGATCCTTCTGAAGGGGATGTCACTTTCCGTCAAGTGTATACTTTCGGATCGTAGAAGAGAACTTTATTTTTTCAAAAGTCATAAAAATTGTTTCTTCGTAAGACACCTCTACCAAACCCTGCAGTAGAATCCTCATCGTAAATCCATTCACGAATGTCCTAAAACCAAACATTCTGTGAAACGAGGTACTCTTTTCACTTGGAAAGACAGGCTTTACATGTTTTTAACGAGGCAAAAAATTTTCCTCTTAAGGTGAAAAAGGCAGGAATGGGAATTCGCCATCATTTTTTTGAAAATTCTTTACATCATTCCCATCCGTTTTCGAATAAGCCATTCCAAGGTCAAACTCAAAAGAATGAGAAAAAATATCCAGGGAGAATGGAGAAGGCTAAAGACTTTATTTTCTGTAATTCGCTCTGTAGAAAAATCAATGACAGAGAGAAGCGTATCCAGACGATCTGGAGCAAGAAAACTCCCGGCTGTGATTCGTGAAATTTCCTGAAGTAATTCTGGATTCGGTGCAGTTCGACTCATTTCTGGAGTAAAGGGAAGCACTTGGCATTCCAAAGTATCTCTTCCCAATATTTTCCCTTTGTACTGTGCTTCTGCAATGATCTGAAGCGGTCCTGTGTAGGTCAGATAAGTCTGGCCTTGATATATCCCTCCACTGGAGGGTTCTAAAGTCAATTCCGAAATCCCAGAAGAAAAATGTAATCGGACTTCTGCATTAGAAAAAGGCCTGGCCATTTCATCTGTGACTTGTACTGTCCATTGGACTTTTTCGCCAGCAGAAATTGAGGACAATTTGGATACAAACTGCACGGGTTTAGCAGGAGAAATCCGCGCAAGCCAACGCATGGCATTGGAAAGAAAAGAGACCAATGCGGAATTGGTTTTCCCAATGCCCCAGGGCATGAGATTCCATCGGTAAAGACCGTCTCCCAATACGAAAATGGCTTTTCCGTTTTTGTCTTGAAGCGCCACAATCAGAGGAAATCGACCAGGAGACCCAGAGTCTTTTATCCGGGCCATTGGATTTTCTCCTTCTAATAGAACTATTGCCTCGGGTTTTAACTCCGTTTGCTCCCAATACGAATCCAATGGAGGAAGGTGATCCCAAATTTCCTTTCGCACAAGAGGTTCTTCTGGAAAGGCCATTCCCATCAAGGGATGGGCTTCTCCTTCTGAAGTCAGAAGCGGATTTAAACTCTTTTTTTCGCTCGAGAAAATCAAATTTCCGGGAAGTCTTTCAGCAAGGGAGTTTAATTTTTTCATATCGAGAGGTTTGCCAGCAAGAAAAAGGAAAGGTTTTTTATAATTTCCAATTCCACGGATCACTTCTTTCCAGATAAATTCAGGAAATTCGACTGAAGGCAATTGAAACAAAATCACCACATCGACAGAATCCCATTGAAGAGGAGAAAAGTTGCTTTCATAAAATCGAGAACCGGTTTGCCAAATTTTAGGAATGCATACAATTTCTGAATCTGCTTCCAAAATACGGCGGATTGTTCCTACACTTGGATCTGGTGCATCGGCAAAAAGGACAACCCGAATCCGGCTTTTTTCTACGTGACACACCACTTCTCGGGCATTGTTTTCTTTTATTCGCTCTTCTGGGAAAGGAGGAATTTCCACTCTAAGACGATATTTCCCTTCTCCACGGTTGGGGCTAAAATGGAATATCAAAGGCGTTTCCATTTCATCTTCTGGCAAAGAAAAATGGAGCGTATCCACAATGGGAGGGCCAGGGTTTGGCGCAGAGAGCACCAGAAGACGAAGTTCTGCCTTTTTCCCTGCAAACCCCGTGGCAGTCACCGCGACAGGAATGGAAACTTCCACATTTTCATATACACGCTCTGGCATTCCCACTTCGGTGAGTCGAATGTCCTTTTCAGAATGCCTTTTCCCCAAAGCAATGGTATGCACAGGACAGTGCATTTCTTCAGCCACCCGAAGTGGATCTCTTCCCACATTGTGTGCTCCATCGGAAAAGAGGAGAACGGCTCGAAAAGGAGTCTCTTCATCAAATTTCTCTACTGTAGCCAAAGCAGAGGCAATGTCAGTGGCAATCCCATTGGCAGAAGGCGCATTTTCGTCCCATTGGTTTAAAGGAAACGAACGGACTGTGTCAGAAAATAGAAATACAAAACTTTCACTCTGTTTGCGGATTTTTTTAATGGTCGGAGACTTCATTAATTCCTGAAGCTCTTCCATCCGAGACTTTCCATTTCCAAATCGCATGGATTGAGAGGTATCCAAAAGGAATGCCAGGTTGGGCTTTTTCTTGCGAGTCACGCGGAAATCAGCAAAGGGGCGGAGAATTAAAAGAAGAAGGCATGTGAGGGTCAATGCGCGAAGCAAAAAAAGACAAAACCGGACAAAAGGATTGACCTGAGGGATTGTCTTTCGATACGTCCAGAACCCAATGAAAACGCCGATTCCAAGAGAAATCAGAAAAAAGAGAATCGTATATCCACTCGGCCATATCATACGTTACAAATTGAGAGAAGGGATCACTGCAAGAGAAAGAGGAGAAGATTCTCCTCGAGAAAGATGGTAATGCCCAGCAATGGCAATCATTGCCGCATTATCCGTGCAAAACCGGGGAGGAGGGAAAAATACCCGCATTCCTTTGGCCTTTCCTGCGTTTTGGAGTGCATTTTGGAGTGCATGATTCATGGCTACCCCTCCGCCGACTGCAATGGCCTTCACGCCTGTATGCTCTGCAGCCCATACGCTTTTTTCGACCAATACCTCTACCACTGCTTTTTGAAAAGAAGCGCAAATATCCGGCAGTTGAACACGCGCCTTTTCCTCTCCAATTTCCTTGACATAATTTAATACTGCAGTTTTAAGACCACTAAAACTGAAATCAAAACTCCCGGGTTCTAAAAAAGCCCTTGGAAAAGGAATTGCATCCGCATTGCCTTGCTCTGCCATGCGTTCGATTTCAGGCCCTCCAGGGAATTTAAGACCCAATAACTTGGCCACTTTGTCAAAGGCTTCTCCTGCAGCATCGTCCCGAGTCCTGCCCAGCACTCTATATTCTCCCCATGTGTGGACATACACCAGTTGGGTATGACCTCCAGAAACAATCAGGGTGACAAAAGGAGGTTCAAGTTCTGGGTTTTCAATCGCATTGGCCCAAATGTGGCCCTCTAAATGATTAATCCCAATAAAGGGCAGACCGAGAGAAAGGGCAATCCCTTTGGCAGTACTCAAACCCACAAGAAGCGAGCCTGCCAGGCCAGGCCCATACGTCACTGCAATCCCTTCAATTTTTTGAAGATCCATTTCTGCCTTTTTCAAAGCCTCTCGAATCACAGGCAATATCCATTGAATATGGGCCCGAGAAGCCAGTTCTGGAACTACGCCTCCAAACTGTTTGTGAATGTACTGGGTGGATACCACATTCGAGCGCAGCGTCTTCCCATCGTAAATGGCTGCGCTGGTATCATCGCACGAACTTTCTATTCCGAGCACAATCAAGGGCTGATCATCACCTCAAATGAAGAAGGATCCAAGCGAAAGGAAAGAACCCCTTTGGGGACATGGAGTTCTGGAACCACGCTTTTGAGACTGTCTGGAGATAATGCGGCGTAATCAATTGTCAAAGTCACGTCTTTTTTCTCTAATCGAGAGAGAATTTCCACGCCTCCTTGAAGTGTGACGTTTGCCACATTGGGTCTGACCAAAACTTCAACTCCTTCTGGCACGTTGAGAAGACACACAGGGACTTCTGGAATGGTCTTTTCTCCAATACGTTGGACATCCACGCGAAATCTGACTTTTTTTTCTGAATAAGTCAAACCGGGAAAAGATACTTCCAATGGGATCTCTCCCTCCAGTTTTTGTTTTACATGCGTATAAGTTCTGGCCTTTGTGACTATCCCTTGAAGGGTATCGATCCATGTTTTAGGCCCACGAATCGTGACAGAATCTGGAATCAATTCGATGTCTCCAATCTGAGTATATCCATCTTCCAAAAGACATTGAATTTTGGGGATCACAGGGATTTTTCGTTCACTGATTTTCACCCATCGAAGAAAGAGCGTTTTCGGCTCCACAATGGCAATGGGTTTTACATTCAGCTCAGAAGGAATATCGTGAATCATGTCTAGAGTCAGAGGAACCCGGGTATTGTTGGAGATTTCCAACATATCCACCACCATTTTTCGATCACGAAACCGAAATCCTAAAAAAGCCCGCCCTGATCCACGAAACCGAACTTTCACATGGGAAGGAACTGGATTCATGAGCGTATGATCCTTTGGTAAATTTACAAAATAAAGAGGGACATCAAAATCATGCTCATATTGATTATCCAGCGTAATATAAAACCAAAAAAAGACAGCGCTGAGTAGACAAAAGAGCTTAATTTTGTAGTTATAAATAAAAATACGATAAAAAATGCGGCCGATTTTCATAAGCCAATAAAATACCACGGCGCAGAGAAAAATAGAGATGCTCTCTGCGCCGTATGGGCATTCCGATTATTTTTGGGAAGATTCAATCGGTTTACCAAAGCTGAGTTCGCCGTTGTCGATGCGAATGTTAAATCCGCAATCGGGATTCGTGCAGACCCAGGCTTTATACCGAATAGATGCCCCTTCCCGTCCATAGTCTGAAAGTGGAACGAGAATTCCACGATTGCATTTCAGACATTCTGGCCATGCTTTTTCCATAACAAACCTCCCTTTAATTCGCCACACCCGTAATGGGAATTAACTAAAATGATTTCTCTATTCTTTTACGACCCAAACCCGTATTTTGACTTCGACTTCAGGATGAAGTTTCACAGGAATATCATACACGCCCAGGGCTTTAATGGGTTCGTCCAGAAGAATTTTTCGCTTGTCGATTGAATATCCTTTCTCGGCCAATAAATCGGCAATGGTTTGCGAGGTGACAGAGCCAAATACCCGATCTTCTTCTCCAACCGAGACCACTGCAGTCACAGAAATTTTTTCTAACTCTTTGGCCAATTTTTCTGCTTCCTGTTTGGCTTTTTGTTCTCGTCGCAGCATGAGTTTTTGCTCTTGCTCAAATGCTTTCATATTTCCGGGCGTTGCTGGGACTGCAATTCCTTTTGGAAAAAGGAAATTTCTTGCATATCCCTCTTTTACCGTGACAATTTCTCCTCGTTTTCCAAGACTATCAAAATCTTTTTTTAAAAGAATTTTCATACACTCCTCTTACTGTGCAGTTTCAGCAATATAAGGGATGAGTGCCAAGAAACGGGCCCGTTTGATGGCTTTGGTTAACTGGCGTTGATGCCGAGCACAGGTTCCGGAAGTTCTTCGAGGAATAATTTTTCCCACTTCATTGGTAAATTTTAAAAGCCGTTTGGGATCTTTGTAATCCACGTACAAAGTCCGGCTCTCACAAAATCGACAAATGCGTTTTTTCTTGGGTTTAATCAATTCCGACCTCCATGAATTCAATATTAAAGTTCTACCTCTTGATAACCAAAATCAAATTTCCCTTTTAAAGGATTATTTTCGTCCTCAGGGGAAAGATCATTTCGTTCCTTGGATTCAGAATTTTGTCCTTCATCTGAAACTACAGAACGCATTTCGATCACTGCGTCTTCTTTCTTATTCAAAAATTGAATTCGTTCTGCTTTAATTTCCACGATACTTCGATTTCGTCCATCTTCTCCCCGAAGGCTTCGACTCTGAAGTTCTCCTTCGATCAATACTGCAGAACCTTTCTGGAGATGTTCTGCACAGGCTTCTGCCAATTTGTACCATGCCACCACACCGACATAGCATACATTTTCCCGCCATTGCCCCATGTTGTCTCGAAACTTTCGGGTAGAAGCAATCCAGAAGTTGGCCACTGGAGTTCCGTTGGTGGTTTTACGAAAAGAGGGATCTCGAGTTAAATTCCCTGCAATAATGACTGTGTTGATGTCTGGCATCTGATATTCTGCCATAGGTTATCCCTCCTCATCTTCTGAAACCTCGGGGGCAATCTCCTCCTCGTCCTCGGACAAGGAAATGATTTCTGGTTCTTCAAATGTTTTTTCTGGGGAAGGACGTTCCAATTGCCGGAGCTCTTCTTTCAACGCGGCCTTTGTCAACACGACAGTCAAAGAACGAAGAATGTTCTCGTCCAGCTTGAATGTTTTCTCCAATTCTTGGCAAAGAGTTCCCTCGCCCTCAAAGCGGATATAGGCATAAAATCCGTATTGTTGCTTTTTAATTTCGTAAGCCAATCGGCGTTTGCCCCAGCGTTCCACCCGCTTGATTTTCCCCCCATTCTTCTCAATCCACTGAACGTATTTTTGGATACATGCTTCAGTTTCCTCTTGAGATAAATGAGGATTCACAATGAATGTGGTTTCATACTGTCGAATCATAAGTAACCTCCCTTCGGTCTTTCGGTTCACCCCAAACTGGGAGTGAACAGGGATTAAATAAGTTTATGCGCGATTAAACACTGTCATGGTTTTATCGATGTCGTACTGCAAAAAATGCAGGATGGCTTCCATACCTCTTTGAATCATCTCCAGAACAATAGGACGTTCTTCCTTTGAGAATTTGGATAACACATAGTCTACAGGATCCATCCCTGGTTTTAGTCCGATCCCCATCCGAAGACGGGGAAATTCTTCTGTCCCCAAGGCTTGAATAATAGAAGCCAATCCTTGATGCCCTCCTGCAGATCCTTTTTTCCGGAGTCGAATCTTTCCCAAGGGCAAATGAAAATCATCACTTACCACGACCATTCTCGAGAGCGGTATTCTATATTCTCGTACCACCATTCCTACCGCGATTCCACTGCGATTCATAAAAGTGAGGGGTTTTACCCCAATGAGCTTTTTTCCTTCCCATTCTGTATCAAAATATGCATAAGGCCCATTTCCCTCTCGGAATGAAACAGAAAGATGATCAGCCAAATGATCCAAGGTCATAAAACCCACATTATGTCGCGTATGGAGATACTTTTTCCCTGGATTCCCTAAACCCACAACCAAAAGCAATGCATCTTCCTATTGTAACTCGATTTTATTCTTCCTTTTTCTCCGCGGATTTCTCTCCAGAAGTCTCTGTAGAGGCCTCTGCTGGTTTCGCTTCTCCTGCTTCCGGCGTCACCGCGGGTGCTTCTTCCTTTACCACTTTGGGATGGAGTACCATGGCCACCGGATGGGTCAGATCTGTTACAAAACGGAATTTATCCGTTTGAACATGTTCTAAGGTCATGCCTTTGCCCATTTCTAAATGCGACACATCGATTTCGATGTGTTCTGGCAAATCCAAGGGCAAGCCTTCCACCTCGACTTCCCGAAGAAGCTGTTCCAAAATGCCTCCTTCCTTCACCCCCACAGGGACCCCTTTTAATACAATGGGCACTTTCATTCGTATTTTTTCGGTGAGCGAAACACCCATAAGATCCACATGAATGGGCACATCAGTCACTGGATCGTGCTGGATTTCTCGGATTACAGACTTGCGAATTTCTCCGTTCGGAAATACCACGTCCAATACATTGACTTCGTGATGTATCAGTTGTTCAAACTCTTTTAGATTGACGCTCACCGGAATCGATTTTTCTTTTGAAGCATAAAAGATCGCCGGTATTCTTCCGGCCCTCCGCAATTTTCTTGAAATGCGGTGGCCTGTCTTTTCTCTTAACTCAACATGTAATTCCCACATACGGAATTCCCCTATATCAATTTAAAAACTCAAATGAAATAATGAACTAATGGATTCTTCATGATGAATCCGTTGAATGGCTTCTCCAAACAAAGAAGCAGAACTCAATATTTCGATTTTTTTATTGTTTTTTTCTGGTGGAATTTTCAATGTATCCAATACCACAAGTTTAAAAATTGGAGACTTTTCAATGAGAGACACGGCTTTGCCAGAAAGAAGGGGATGTGTACAGGCTGCGATAATGGTTTTTGCGCCCGAACGTTTTAAGAGTTCTGCTGCATTACATAAAGTCGCCCCGGTGTCCACAATATCATCAAATAAAATGACGTCCCGATTTTCCACGGATCCAATTAAAGAGACCGCTTCTACTGCATTTGGGCCAGTGCGTTTTTTATCTACAATGGCCAAATCGGTATTTAAGCGATTTGCATACGCTCTTGCCCGTTTTGTACTTCCGACATCTGGTGCAACCACCACTGGATTTTTCAAGGATTGACGTTTCAGATAATCAATGAAAATAATGGCAGAATATAAATGATCAAAAGGGATATCGAAAAAACCCTGAATGGAGGCAGAATGTAAATCCATGGTAAGCACCCGGTCTGTCCCTGCCACAGAAATGAGATTGGCCACCAACTTTGCAGAAAGGGCCACCCGAGGTTGATCTTTCCGGTCCTGACGGGCGTAACCAAAATAAGGAATCACTGCAGTAATTCGTTTTGCAGAAGCCCGCTTTGCCGCATCAATCATCAAAAGGAGTTCCATCAGATTATCGCAGGGCGGTGAGGTAGGTTGGACAATGAATACATCGGCCCCTCGAATGTTTTCGTTGTATTTGACACTGATTTCACCATCACTGAAACGAGAAATTTCACAATCGCCCAGCGGAATCGACAAGTATTCTGCAATTTTTTCAGCCAAAGGCCGATTGGCATTTCCAGAAAAAAGTTTCAACTTCTGTTCAGCTGCCAGATTTGCCTCCAATTTTCAATTCTCTCTTTGCTGGGGCGGAAGGATTCGAACCCTCGAATGCGGGGACCAAAACCCCGTGCCTTACCAGCTTGGCGACGCCCCAAAATATTCTTTGGAGAGCGTCTTCTCTCCAAAATTATTTAAATTTCCTTTGGATCAAACGGATACGGAAATGGATTTTCTTTTCACCGCTTCCCAATACCGCTCCATCACAATTTTTTCCAGTTGAGCCCTAAACTCGCTCGAGATGGGGTGGGCCACATCACGGAAGGATCCATCTTTTTGTCTGCGGCTCGGCATGGCTATAAAATAACGATCTGAATGTTGAATTATTTTTATCCCACGGATCACAAACACACCATCCAATGTGACAGTGGCAAAACCTTTGAGTTTGTGATCTTCAATCAAGGAAACTCGCACGTCTGTGATTTCCATCCTTTCCTCCTGCCAAACTCTGTTCCCAGGTTTTCTTTTTCACCTGGAGTTTATTATAGAGGGCGGAGGAAATCGGCCGACACACAAATGTGCGCATTCTCCCGTCAATGGAAAAGAACGATTCTGCAGCCTCTGCTTTTTCTCGGCTATTAAATAATCCGTAAATTGCCGACCCGCTACCCGTCATACTGGCATAAAAGGCATCCCATTGATACATTTCATCTTTTAAGAGCCTTAAAAGGGGATGCCTTTGAAAAACCACCGCCTCGAGCTCATTTTTTAAAGATGCCCGAAGGGCCTTATGCGAATAATTTTCAAAAATCGACTTAAAGATAGTCAATTTTTCTTCTTTTGTCAAGCCAATTTTGGCCTGACTGTAGGCCCAAGCAGTGGAAATTGGAATCCCTGGACAAACCAGAAGAAGCCAGTAATCCATGGGAAGCTTTATCGGTGTCAGCTTTTCTCCTCGGCCTTCTCCAATGGCGGTTCCCCCTCGAATGAAAAACGGCACATCCGAGCCGATTTCCCCAGCCATTCTTTCCAAATCCTCCTCCAACAAATGGGTGTCCCAAAGAATGTCCATTGCTTTTAGCGTTACTGCAGCGTCGCTACTTCCACCCCCCAATCCTGCACCGACTGGAATTCGCTTTTCAATGTGAACTGCCAACCCTCCTGAAATATGCATCCGCTCACAAAATACCCGATAGGCTCTAAACACCAAATTTTCCTCGCCCAAAGGTACAGGAATCCCATCCAAAGAAATGGCAAACATGCCAGAAGAACGTGTCCGTTCAAATGTCAATGTGTCGTGGAGATCAATACTCTGGAATACAGTGAGAATATCGTGATACCCATCCAATCGTTTTTGGAGCAAATACAACCCTAAATTGATTTTCGCATACGCTTTTAATTCAAGTAAATTCATAATCCCTCACTGTGGGGTTTCTATATTTTCCTCTACAAAATGTGTTCCAAAATTTTCCAAAAATTGGCCGATAGATTAAGATTTTAAAAAACAAGAAAATAGCTTCAATGAGTTTCCTAATTAAAACCTACAAAAATAGAAGTGTATCCTTTTGTGTACGATTTTGTGTCCCATTGGATACTTCTCTGCTCTTCGCAGAAAGGCTCGCATATCACACATCTGACAAAACGATTTTGTTCCATCTCCTAAAATAAAAAAACATTGCATTTCCATGAGCAATTAGATAAATTCAATTTTGAAACACATGGGTTCAAGAAAAAATACGATTTATTTTGTCTCGGATGCCCACTTTGGGCTTTATCCACTTGCAGAAGAAAGACCTCGGGAAGAGGCTTTTCTCCAATTTTTGGAATTTGTGGGTCAAACAGGCCAAAGTCTCATTCTTTTAGGAGATTTATTTGACTTCTGGTATGAATATCGATCTGTCATTCCGAGACGGTATATCCGAATTCTTTCGGCTTTGGAAAGGCTCAAACGAGAAGGTCTGGATATCCATTTTTTGGTAGGAAATCACGATTTTTGGATGGGAAATTTCTTTCAAAAAGAACTTGGTATTCCTGTGCATCAAGAACCATGGGAAACTTCATTTCAAGGGAAACGATTTTTCATTTTCCATGGAGACGGAATTGCCAAAAAAGATCGAGGCTATCGAATGCTCAAGAAAATATTACGGAATCCTGTTTTCATTTCCCTGTATCGACTTCTCCATCCGGATTTGGCCTTTGCCATGGCGGGCTTTTTTTCCCGATTAAGCAGAAATCATACCCCGGTCTCAAAGGAAAAAATGGAGATTTTAGAAAAAGACTATTTGGAATATGCGGAAAAAAGATTTCAGGAAGGGTATGATTGCGTGGTTCTTGGTCATACCCATCGGCCTTTGGAAATGCGTCGCGGCAAATGGACGTATCTCAATACAGGAGATTGGATGATCTATTTCACGTACGGGAAATTCACTCAAGGCCATCTTTCATTAGAATATTGGCCAAAAGTATTTTAAGAGGTTTTTATGCGAATCAAATCTTGGATTTTAAAAAGGATCGAATTCGTGCCTTATCGATACCGATGGGTTCTTTATCCCATTGGTTTTACTTTGTTTTTTTTCTTTTTGGTAGGAGGGATGATTCTTCTTTTCGGAAGGAATCTTCCCTCTCTTACCCAACTGGAACATTATGATCCGCTTCTCGTGACGCGAATTTATTCTGCAGATGGAAAAGTGCTAAAAGAACTCTACATGCAGAATCGGGAGATGGTGCGTTTGGAGCAAGTGCCTCCCCATCTCATTCAAGCGGTCCTTTCTACAGAAGACCGGAAATTTTTCAAGCATTGGGGACTAGACATTCCACGAGTTCTAAAAGCAGCGTATGTGAACCTCATTACTTTTAAAATCCGTCAAGGTGCAGGGACCATTACGGGCCAGTTGGCTAGAAAACTCTATCTCACTCCAGAACGGACTTTTTCAAGAAAACTCAAAGAAGCGTTGACTGCCATTCAAATCGAACGGACCTATTCCAAATCAGAAATTCTTGAGATGTATCTCAACCACATGTTTTTTGAAAACAGAGCATACGGAGTGCAATCTGCAGCCAAGAGGTATTTCAACAAATCCGTAGAAGAACTCACCATCGAAGAATCTGCCCTTTTGGTGGGTATTCTCCAACGGCCTGCCCGATATTCCCCGTATAGAAATCCTGAAGCAGCCCTCTCCAGGCGAAATTTAGTCCTTAAAAGCATGATGGAATGCGGTTATCTCACTCTGGCTCAATACGATTCTTTAAAAAGTCTCCCCCTTAAAGTGGTTGAAAATCCGGACGAAGAAGATGCGACCATTGCTCCGTATTTTTGCGAATATGTCCGACAAATGCTTGAACAAAAATATGGTGTGGGTGTGGTGACCGATGGACTTTCGATTTATACCACTTTAGATACGCGTGTGCAAGCGTGTGCAGAAAAAGCCATCCAGGCACGTCTCCCCGAATTGGAAAAACAGATTCATCGGAGGCTTTTGCGAAGTCATTTGTTTCAGAATTGGCTGAAGGGCATTGCGCCCAAAGAAGAATCCGAATTTCAAAATCTGCCTCCAGATTCTGTACTCAAAGATTCCTTGCTTGCCGCAAAGGCCACTTTACAAGTTGCTTTTGTGGCTTTAGATCCTTCCAATGGGCATATTCTGGCCATGGTGGGAGGCCGGGATTTTCGGGAATCCAAGCTCAATCGGGCAGTTCAATCCAAAAGGCAGCCTGGATCCGCATTTAAACCCATTGTGTACACTGCTGCCATTGACAATGGATATCCTCCATGCCTGGAATTACTCAACCAGCCCGTGGTTGTGCCTATGGCCGATGGTACGGTGTGGAGACCCAAAAATTATTATGAAGACATGGGAGGACCTACCACACTTCGTGAAGCGCTCAAAAAATCCTTGAATTTGGTAAGCATTCGTTTGGTTCAGGAAATTATTCCTCCTGAAAAGGTGGTTTCCTATGCCAAGTTGTTTGGCTTTACCACTGAAATGCAACCCTATTACGCCATTGCCCTGGGTGTTTTTGATGTGATCCCCTTGGAACTGGTCTCGGCATTTTCTGCTTTTCCGAATCATGGGGTGAGAGTGGAACCAATAGCCATTCTCAAAGTGGAAGATAAAAACGGAAATGTACTCGAAGAGGCAGTGCCTAAAAGCCACGAAGTCATGAGCGAAGCCACAGCCTACATCATGACAAGTATGTTACGAGATGTGGTGGATCACGGTACAGGATACGAAGCCAGGCGCACTTATGGATTCCGCCGACCTGCTGGAGGGAAAACAGGAACCACCAATGATTTTACTGATGCCTGGTTTATTGGATTTACCCCGCAGATTTGTGCAGGGGTATGGGTGGGTTTCGATAACCCGGCCATCAGTTTGGGTGAAAAGCAATCCGGCGCGGTGGTGGCTTTACCCATCTGGGCGCCTTTTATGAAAGCAGTGCACGATTCGCTTCAACTTCCAGAACTCGACTTTGCCATGCCCGGAGATGTGGTGTGGGTAAGAATTTGCAAGGAATCCAAAAAATTAGCCACTGAATTCTGTCCTCAAACCATGTACGAAGTATTCCGAAAAGATCTCGCGCCGAGCGAACCTTGCCCTGTGCACCATTCTCCAGAAGTGGAAATGATGGAAAAACGCAATACAGACGTGTTTTAAAGAAAGGAAAAATGTATGTCGATTCCCGAAGCCTTCCTCTTGGGTACAGTCCAGGGTCTTACAGAATTTCTCCCAGTGAGTAGTTCTGGACATCTTGTGCTTTTTCAAAAGCTCTTTGGCCTGTCAGAAAATGTATTGACATTTGACATTGCAGTGCATTTGGCCACGTTGATTGCCATTGTGGTTGTATTTTATCAGGAAATCGGATATATTCTCAAACATCCATTTTCCAAATGGGTATGGCTTCTTGTGATCGGGACCCTTCCTGCCATCTTTTTTGGTTTTTTCTTTAAGCAATGGATCGAATCCCTTTTTGAATCGGGCCAGACTTTGGGCTTTGAATTCATTTTCACAGGAATTGTGCTTTGGGCCGTAGAATCCATGAAGCATAAACAAAACAAAACATTGGAAAACATGAAATCCACTGATGCACTTTTTATTGGCACGGCCCAGGCATTGGCCATTCTTCCTGCAGTGTCTCGATCTGGACTGACCATTTCTGGAGCGCTCTTCAGAGGCTTGGATCGGGAATTTGCAGCCAAATTTTCATTCTTGCTCTCCATTCCTGCCATTTTGGGCGCTGTGGTTCTTGATTTGCCCAATGCAGTAAAAACCGCTTCGTCTTCCAATGCTTCTTCGATTTCCATTTCGGCCCTTCTCATCGGGATGGTGAGTGCAGGCATTTCTGGATTTTTGGCCATTCGATGGATGATTCATATTCTAAAAAAAGCCAGTCTCAAAGGATTTGCCGTATATGTCCTTCTCCTTGGGGCATTGATTCTTTTCGAACAATGGGTTTCTGGTCGAATATTTGGTCCATTGTGGAAATAAATTTCAATCTAGGAGGGACTTGCCATGAAAAAATGGATCTCCATGATTTTGGGCTTGGCTTTTATTTCTGGTTTTGTTTTTTATTGCGAAAAAGAATTTGTTTCTCCTGAAAAAAATCAATTGCTCTATCTGGGTGCTTTTCATCATGGCTGTCGGCCCAATACAGAAACAGAAACGACTGTGGCAAAAACGGTTTTCAACAAAGCCAGACTTCGAGAGTGGACACAACAGGGCGATACGTTGAGTCTCACCATTGATTACGAAAGCCTTTGCTGTGCAGAATTCAAAGACTCGGTTTCGATCAAAGACAATCGGGTGGAACTTATGGTTCTGGATACATTGCATGGATGTCGATGCATCTGTAATTATGTCAGTGATTTTTCTTTTAAATATTCTGGAAATGGCCCATTCCATATTTGTTTTCAAAGATGGGGTTATGGGGAATCCGGCTATACCACATTGTTGGATACCGTGTTAAATTTATCCCATTAAATCCATGGCCAAAACCCTCATTGCAGTCATTGGCGCAGGAGAAGGCGCGGATATTGCCAGCATGGCATTGGCAGAAGCCTTGGGAAAAGCCATTGCTGAACAGGGATGGATTTTAGTCACAGGCGGCCGAAACGTGGGCATTATGGAGGCAGTCCATCGAGGCGCCAAGCAAATTCCTGACAGTGTGACCGTAGGCATTCTCCCTTCCAGAAATACCCCTGCAAGCCCTTTTGTCGATATTCCCATTGTCACGGACATGGGAAATGCGAGAAACAATGTCATTGTCCTTTCAGCAAAAGTGATCATTGCCTGTGGAGATGGAGGTCCGGGCACGGTCTCTGAAATTGCTTTGGCGTTGAAATCAGAAAAACCCGTGATCCTTCTGGGGGCAAGTCAAGCATTTATTCATTTTTTCCAGAGCCTCGGAAAGGAGCGTATTTTTGTGGCTTCCTCGCCAGAGCATGCCATTGAATTGGTCAAACAATGGATAAAAAATCAAAAGTAACTTTTAATTTATTCTCTTTCTTCGATATTTTTCGGGAAAAAATTCTTTGATTTTAGAAAAATTTTTGTATATTGTTACTCTTTCTTGAGGTATTTTTCATGAAATTTTATAGCACAAATCGCAAAGCACCTGAATGTGATTTTGTCACAGCCTTGTTTACTGGCCAGGCCCCGGATCTGGGACTTTACATGCCCGATCCCATTCCTCTAATTCAAAATGGGGAATGGGAGAGATACAAGCGTGCTGCTTATCCAGAAATCGCGTGTTGGATATTGGGGAAATTCATTGGAGATCTCATCCCTGAAGGGAAATTGGATTCTCTCTGTAAAGATGCTTATTCCTTTGACGTGCCGATCGAACAGGTAAGCAAGACACGCTTTCTCCTTCGACTGGATCAGGGACCCACTGCTTCGTTTAAAGATTTTGCGGCACGGATGATGGCAAGACTCATGTCCCATTTCCGATCCCGAGCCGATTCCAAATTGGTTGTCTTAACCGCAACCAGTGGAGATACAGGAAGTGCAGTGGCCCACGCATTTCTCAACATGCCACAAATCGATGTGGTGGTCCTTTTTCCAGTGAACGAAGTCAGTGAGCGTCAACGGCGCCAGATGACGACTTTGAATCAAAATATTACGACCATTGCAGTGGAAGGGAAATTCGATCATTGCCAGGCTTTGGTCAAACAAGCCTTTGCAGATCCCGAACTCAAATCCATTCGGCTCACTTCTGCCAATTCGATTAATATCGGAAGGCTTCTTCCTCAAATTGTGTATTATGTGTATGCGTATCTTCGGATTGCCGAATATCCAGAAGCCGTGGTTTTTTCTATTCCTTCTGGAAATTTTGGAAACATGATGGGAGCGCTTCTGGCCAAACGCATGGGGCTTCCTGTGGCTCGGATCGTGGTCGCGACCAATGCCAATGATGAAGTGCCCAAATATCTCCGAACCGGGATTTATCAAAAAATTGAACCTTCCCGGGTGTGTATTTCCAATGCCATGAATGTGGGGCATCCCAGTAACTTTGCCCGGGTCGTCGATTTGTATCGCGGGCACATGGACGAAAAAGGAAATATTTTGATTCCTCCTGATCTGGAACAAATGCGGAAAGAATTGTTTGCCATCAGTATTGATGATGAAACGACACGCGCCACCATTCGAGAAGCATGGCACAAGGATCGCGTGCTTCTGGAACCTCACGGCGCCGTGGCTTGGGCTGGACTTACGGTGTATTTGGACAAAACCCGCGAAGATTTGAAGAGCATTTCTGTGGAAACCGCGCATCCAGCCAAATTCCCAGAGGAAATTGAAACCCTGCTCGGATTTTCTCCAGAAATGCCTCCCAGTCTTCAAGGATTAGACGAGAAAAAAGAATATCAGATTCCAATGGCACCAGACTACAACGCATTTCGAGCTTTTCTATGGGATCGGTACAAAAGTTAAAAACCGTTGTCATTCTTGCAGACGGAATGGCAGATTATCCTGTGCCTGAATTGGGAGGGAAAACACCCCTCATGGTGGCTTCCAAACCAGGAATCGATGCGATTGCAAAAAAGGGAAGAACCGGTCTATTTCAAACCATCGAGCCCGATATGTCCACAGGGTCTGCAGTGGCCAATCTGGTCGTGTTGGGATACAATCCCAGGACAGATTATACAGGAAGGGGTGCACTCGAAGCAGCAAGTTTGGGCCTTCAAATAGAACCCAATGATCTTGTGTTGAGGATGAATTTAATTTGTGTAGAGGACGGAAAAATCCGAAGTCACTCTGCTGGGCATATCCCTACGGAAGAAGCTCGCATTGTGATCGAGGATTTAAAATCCCATTTTCAACCCTTGCGATTGTACCCTGGCTTAAGTTATCGGCACATTGGGATTCTTCCGGACGGGAACGAACGCCTTTATTGTGCAGAACCACACGATCATGTGGGAGAGCCGATCACTGAGTTGATGGTAAAACCTTTAGAACCCTCTGCCAAATCCACAGCAGATTTTCTGAATTGGGTGACAAAAGAATCGCGGGCTTTTCTTGAATCGCATCCTGTCAATATTCGCAGGAAGAAAGAAGGGAAGCTTCCGGCCAATTGCCTATGGCCTTGGTCTCCAGGAAAAAGACCGAGCATGGCTTCTTTTGAATCCAAATGGGGTGTGAAAGGTGCAGTCATTTCTGCAGTGGATTTAATCAAAGGCATTGCCATTTATGCAGGGATGGACGTGATTTTTGTGGAGGGAGCCACTGGATTGTATGATACCAATTACGAAGGCAAAGCGGATGCAGGATTGAAAGCGCTGGAAGATCACGATTTTGTATATATTCACGTCGAAGCACCGGATGAAGCAGGTCACGATAAAGATCTTGATCTTAAAATTCGATGTATTGAAGATTTGGATCGGCGATTGGTACAAAGAGTTTTGAATGGTTTAGAATCCCGGTATCCAAACACCTGCATTGCCATTTTGCCCGATCACTTGACCCCAGTAACTGTGGGGGCCCATGTAAGGGATCCTGTGCCTGTGGCCATTTATCATCCGAATTTTTCCCCAGATGCGGTGGATCGGTTCGATGAAGAGAGTGTAAAACAAGGTGCACTGGGGATGCTCAAAGGCCAGGCTTTTATAAAAGCGGTATTAGAATAAAATCAAAGGAGAGGTTTTAAGATATGACCAATGAAGAAAAAACGTTTGTCAGAGGATTGGAAGGCGTTGTGGCTGCAGAGACCAATATTTCCTGGGTCGACGGAATTCATGGAAAACTCTACTATTGGGGTTATGACATTCACGATTTTGCAGAACAGGTCTGCTTTGAAGAAGTGATTTTTTTGCTTTGGAATGGCCGGTTTCCCAACCGAAAAGAATGTGAGCAATTTCGAATTGAATTGGCTTCGGAAATGCGTCTTCCCAGTCAAGTGGTAGAAATGCTGAAACTCATGCCACCCAATGCCCATCCCATGAGTGTGCTCCAGACTGCAGTGAGTTTATTGGGCGTATTGGATCCCGACAGTGGAGACATTTCTCCAGAAAGCAATCGAAGAAAGGCCAAACGGCTTGTGGCCCAAGTGCCTACCATCATTGCTGATTTCTACCGTGTGCGAAAAGGCCAACCTTTGATTTCCCCGGATCCCCATTTGGGCATTGCGGATAATTTTCTCTACATGCTCCGAGGTACCCCTCCAGATGAAGTGGAACACCAGGCCATGGATCTTCTCATGGTGCTTCATGCAGATCATGGACTCAATGCCTCCACTTTTGCAGGAAGGGTCATTGCCAGCACTTTGTCAGACATGCATTCTGCATTGGCAGGAGCCATTGGCGCGCTGAAAGGACCGCTTCATGGCGGTGCCAATCAGAAAGTCATGGAAATGATCCTGGAAATTGGAAAAGTCGACATGGTCCAAGAATATATTGCTGGCATGCTCGAGAATAAACAACGCATTATGGGATTTGGGCATCGTGTGTATCGGACAGAAGATCCCAGAGCACGTCATCTTCGGAAATATTCGGAAATGCTTTGTCAGCGCCGAGGGTGTGGGGAACTCTATGAAATCTCGCATCGGATCGAAACCATTGTCAGAGAAGCCAAAGGGATTTATCCCAATGTGGATTTCTATTCAGCCACAGTGCAACATGCATTGGGGATTCCTCCGGAATTTTTCACTGCAGTATTTGCTGCGTCTCGAACTGCCGGATGGACTGCTCATATCATGGAACAATATGCGGACAACCGGTTAATCCGACCGACCTCCAAATATACTGCAGAACTCGGAAGGGAATTTGTTCCTATGGACAAAAGACCATAACACAATTTAAGGAATGCCATGAAAACAATGGATCCTCAAGCAGAAGAACTCAATGCCCAGATTCGACATTCTCATCCAAAAGTGTATGAACTGCTTTCTGACCGGGGAAAGCGGATTTTTTTCCCCAGATTGGGCATTGTCAATCAATCCTTAGAAGCCAAAGGCAAAAAAATCGATGCCACCATTGGCATTGCGGTCGAAGACGATGGCACCCCGATGCGACTTTCTTCGATTGAAAAGTGGCTTCGTCTTGATCCTCAAGATGCTTTTCCCTATGCTTCCAGTTATGGAAAACCTGAACTCCGAAAACGGTGGCAGGACCATATTCGAGAAGAGAATCCTTCTTTGAAAAGCCCCACGACGCTTCCAGTGGTGACCTGTGCGCTCACCCATGGCCTTTCGGTTTCTGGCTACTTATTTCTCGATCCGGGAGATCAAATTCTTATTCCAGACAAATATTGGGAAAACTATCATCTTATTTTTGAAAATACCTATGGTGCTGAATTGGTGCAGTTTCATTTTTTTAAAAATGATCATATTGATATCGAAGCTTTTTCCAATGCTCTTTCCCGATTGCCCAATAAAAAAATAGTGCTTTTGACTTTTCCCAATAATCCCACTGGATACACACCAACCGAGGAAGAGGCCAGTCAATTGGCAGAATGCCTTGTCCAAGAAGCCCGCAAGGGCCATTCGGTCTTGGCTCTGGTCGACGATGCCTATTTCGGACTGGTGTATGAGCCAGGCATATTTAAAGAGTCCCTGTTTTCTCTCCTTGCCGATGCACACGAAAATCTATTGGCAGTCAAAATCGATGGTGCCACAAAGGAAGCGTATGTATGGGGGTTTCGAGTCGGATTTCTCACATACGGAATCAAAGGCCTGGCACCTTCTTTGGCCCAAGCTCTGGAGGATAAAACCGCAGGGGCAGTGCGGGCCACCATTTCGAATGCTCCGCATCTTTCGCAGAGTCTTGTGTTCAGAGCATTATCCAGTCCAGAATATGAAACCGAAAAAAAAGAAAAATTTGCTCTTTTGAAGAGACGCTACGAAACCACAAAACAAATTCTCAATGCCAATCCCCAGTACCGAGAGGTATTTATTCCTTTGCCTTTTAACTCAGGCTACTTTATGTGCATTCAATTACTGAATGGACTGGAAGGTGAGAAAGTGAGACAGCGCTTGCTTCGAGAATATGATATCGGAGTGATTGCATTTGGGAATCTTCTTCGCATTGCATTTTCTGCAGTAAAAGAAGAGACCCTTCCTTTACTTTTTGACTCGATCTACAAGGCGTGTAAAGCATTGGTATAAATCGAATCACGGTCAGAAGAAAAAATCTTTTTTCTTTTCTGGTTAAAACTCCGAGATTTTGCTCAATAGCAAGACTTTTCTCTACCCCGCCAATTCCTAGATTCTGATCTACATTTTTCAGGCCAGATATTTTTTGCGTTTCTCGATTTAATATCCAGTTTATTTGCTGAGATTTTACATGGATTGGGTATTGGGTGAGAGCATCTAATTTCATCCAATAATTCAGTCACAAGTGCTTTTTGGGGATTCAAACGGAGAAACAAAAAAAGGATCAAGGAGGGCCTTGATCCTTTGAAGTAGTAGCGGGGGGAGGATTCGAACCTCCGACCTTTGGGTTATGAGCCCAACGAGCTTCCAACTGCTCCACCCCGCGGTCATTCATATTATATTCATTTTTTTTGCCAATGTCAAGATGTTTTTGGTATGAAATACCCCTGGGAGTTATATAAAGTCATAAAAAATCAAAAGCCAAGGCAATTACCCTGAGGTTAAAACGTACTGTCCATTGGCTACTCCGCTTGCGTAATAATAACTCGACTTTGGCAAATTTCGTAAATGAAAGTCATGCTGAACTTGTTTCAGCATCTATCTTCCCTTGCATGAGACCTTGAAACAAGTTCAGGGTGACCATTTTTTTTAAAATTTATCAAAGTTCTCTAAAAAATAAAATAAAGAATTAATCTTGTCAAGTATTTTTTGAATCAACATTGTTTGAAATACCCTTACCGCATCAAAAGCATCTTTCCTGTGATATGATGATCTTTGAATCGCAAATGATAGAAATAAGTCCCTGAAGAAACCTGCCTCCCCTCTTCATCCTTTCCGTCCCACAATGCCACATGAGAACCTGTATTTTGCTCTTCGTTCACTAAAGTCCTGACCTCTCTGCCAAGAATATCGTAGATTTTCAAAATCACTTTCCCTGATTCTGGAATCCGGTAATGGATTTCAGTCTCTGGATTGAAAGGATTGGGGACATTTTGGATTGTCAAACCCATTCCAGTTTCCTCAGAAGGTCCATTTTTCTTTGCCAGTTCAGAAACCCCCAATTCCTCAAGCTGGAGTTTCACCCAAGAAAGGAATGATTCGTCTGTACATTGATCTATTACTTTCTTGAACATCTCAATGGCTTTTCTTGAATCCTTGAGATGATATTTGTAAATGAGCCCTTTTTCAAAATCAATTTCCCATTCTGGCTGGGTCTTGGAGTGATCTTTCTTGAGTTTTTCTAAAAGATCCAGTGCTTTGTTGTACTCTTGGGTATAAACATAATACGGGACCAGCGCATCCATGACCTCGAAAACAAGTTTCTTGGATTTGGAAGATTTCAAAAGAGTATTCAAATAATTGAATCCTGCTTCAGGTTCTTCCATGGAAAGGCAGGTTCTTCCGATCTCGTGAACCGCAAGCCGAGCGCAGAGGCTATCCGGATATTTTTCTACAATGGTTTTGAATTTGGACAAAGCATCCAAATATTCATTTCTGTATTTTTTTTGATCCGGGGATCGTCGTAATTCACTATCTCTTCTTTTGTTTTCATGAATAAAGTTTAACTGGTTTTTTGCCTCCCAATACTCGCCCATTCCTGGATCTGATGTGGAAACCATAGGCACTGAATTTTCTTTTCCCTCATCAGAGGATTTTGAAAGGGAATGAGACGCCTTACCCAGACCACATTTCCAGAAGTATTCCCAGATAATGGAGCTTACTGCATCTTTTCGAAATACCCGAGACGCGTCTCCGCTATACGTATTGCCAGAAAGTGAATTGATTGTGGCTTCCCAATATGCTGTGAGATCGTATGTGTTCTGACAGAAAAAGCTGTTTTTAATTTCTGCGGTGGAAGTAAGAATAAGAAAGGCCTGAGAAAGATTGGTCACGTGGCCGTCTTGAAAAACAAGCCCAGAACGTTTGGTCGCTCGAATTGCACAATTGCCACTGCCCAAAGTGCGGAAACCAAAATTGTAATTGCTTGAACGCCAAGTCAACACCGCATCCCCAGAGGTATTCTCAACCGTCACAAACTCAAAAAGACATACTACATCAAACATAGCAAAACTGGTCTTGCTGGTCACATTTCTGAACGCAAGATCATAGGCAGAAATAATTGTGATAGGCTTCAGAATGGTCAGATCGTGGATGTATGTGGCTTTTGTACCTTCTGTATAATCCAATTTTCCATTAATAATGGTAGAAGATTGACTTTTGCCAAAAAGATGGACTCCATTTTTCAATACTACGTCTTCGTTGAATGTTCCTGTACCAAGCCGTACAACCTGCTTTTCTACTGCATTATTGATTGCAGATTGAATGGAAGAATAATGTCCTTTGAGATTCCCCCGCCAGTCTGTCACAGAAATGTCCGGAGCAAATATGGATGTGCTGTCCTTGGTGATGACACCTCCTGTCGATTTGAGTGCATACCCATTCATATTGACATAAGTCCTGGGAGAAATGGTCAGAGTGACACTACTCGGTACAATGACGTCACTGGTAAGTCGGATATTCTCTTTCCATGCGGTGTTTTGGGAAAGCGTTCCGCCAACAAAAGTCTCGGGCGGTGTGTACACAATAAACACGCCGCTTGTATTCGAAGGATTGCCTGTCTTGGCGCTTGAGATGCGCAGGACACTATGTGAGGAGGGCGATAATGGCGCAGTCCAGGTGTACAAACCGTCGTTTTCCGTGCTGTCGATGACGGTTGTCCAATTGATTCCGTTGTTTGCCGAATATTCGATCTTGACTTTGCCTGTGAAATTTTCAGAGGTCCATAATATATGGTAATTCCTTCCAGTCATCAGCGAATCGCCTGCCTGAGGAGAGGTGAGTGTGAGTCTGGGTAACGGATAATAGATTTCAAATACTTTGTCTGTAAGATCATAAATGGCACTGTTGGAAACATCAGAAACGCGAACGAGACAGTTCTTGGACGGCGTATCGGGAATGGTCCAAGTGTAAGTGATGTCTGCAATGTTCTCTGCAACGAGAGTCCAAGAAGAACCATTGTCTATGGAGTATTCGATTTTTACGTTATTGTTGAACTGGTATTTCGACCATTTGATGTCATGCTGCGTACCGACCGTCCACACTTCTCCACCGTCGGGTGATAGTACAGTAATTTCTTTTGGGTAGATTGTGAATATTGCGCTGTTTCCCCAGGGGTACCAGTCTTCAGGATCCCAAACCCGAACCTGGCATAAAGTGGAGTTTTCTTCCGGCACGGTCCAGACGTACGAACCGGTGTTGGGCGCACCGTATTTGATTTCTTTGGGAGTGTAGGTATTGTCATAGCTGTAGTCAATCATGACCTTGCTGCCGCTGTAATTTTGACAAGTCCATTGAATGAGGTAATCCTGACCTGCTTTGAGTCTGTCCCCTCTTTTTGGAGAAGTAACCGTAATGATAGGAGTGGAATCGTAGATCTCGAATACTTTATCACTTATGTCGTAAACGCTGGTGTTTGAAACATCCGAAATACGGACTAAACAGGTCTTAGAAGGTGTATTTGGGATAATCCAAATGAATGTACTATCGGATACATCGCTGGCGATTAAACTCCAACTGGAACCGTTATTCGTGGAATACTCAATTTTCACGTTTCCGCTTATTCGGTATTTGGTCCATTTGATAGTTTTTTCTGAGCTAATTGCCCATATTTCCCCACCGTTGGGATAAATGACCGTGATTTTCTTAGGATAATCAATACTGAACGCTTGATCGTTTTTATCAGAAGGGTTCCCGTCTGCTGCATCCGAAACCCTTATGTAACAATTGCTGGAAACAACATTTGGAACCGTCCATGAATATTTACCCGTATTGGACGTTGTGGCAACGATAAGCATCCAATCATTTCCTCCATTTGTCGAATAGTCAATTTTGACGTCTCCGCTGAAATTCTGACACGACCATTCTATATCATGTACGCTTCCTATATCCCAGCACTCTCCGCCTTTGGGATTGGTGACAACGATACTAGATTCAGAACCGAGAATAGTGAATAGACCACTTTCACCAACCGGATTATTGTCTACAGCGTCAGAAACTCGAATTTTACACTTATTCGATGGGGTATTGGGTATAGTCCAATTGTAAAAACCTGTATTAGCAATGTTCTCAGCGATGGGTGGTGCAATAAACGGTTCGCCTCCGACAATGGTATATTCAATTTTCACATTGCCGCTAAAATTTGTATTCGTCCATTGAATCCTATGTTGTTCTCCTACGTTCCAGACAGTGCCTTCTGCGGGTGAAACAACGGTTATGGATTGACATATATCTTCTATTCTTCGGACAGGGTTATAGGTGACACCCGCATCAATAAGACTTGAATTGCATTGAAGAAAAATTTTTGCATCCGCTGAAAAGTTAATGGTAGAGCCCGAGGCAATTTTAAGGGTAACTCCGCTGCCGACCGTCACGGTTTTATCAATAGTGTATGTGCCGACGGCTACATCGACGGTTTGACCGGAAACCGCATTTTCTAAAGCTTTGGAAATGGTTGCATATTGCCCCTTCAAATTACCCCCGTTATCAATACACTTTATATCAGGGCTAATTATTTTTTCAATTTTTATTGTGCCCCCATTTGATTGAATATAACTATCGCCAATCAAACTAGTGGGCAATGCCAATTCAAATGTTGAGCCGCTTTCAACGATGATATTACCTGATAATTCTAATAATTGATTTGGGTTACTATCACTAATCCGAAAAAAAGAATTATTAATTAATATAATACTATTATTTATATATAATTTATCAGAAGTTGTTGGTATTACTATTGTTTCGTTAATTGCAGAACCATATATTGATTGACCCGTTTCATTGGAATTGGCTTGTGCAATCTTAGAATATTGACCAATTACATTGGAACCGTTTTTGACTGAAACATCCTGAGGGAAAAACATAACAGAATTTTTCCTGATAATATTACCATTCACTGCCTTGATAAAGTAATCGCCTAAATTAACATTGATCCCGGATTCAATGGTAAGTGTGGCACCGGATTGAATCGTCACATTTCCGGCCAAATAATAAGGGCTTTGGTTCCAGGTCATATTTGAGATAATTGGCCCTTCCCAACATGCGTCGGTTTTGATCCCTCCATCTTGAATAATAGAGTAATTGCCAAGAACGGAGACAATTTCTGTGCCCGGCTGTATTGCCAGTGTTGAGCCTTGCGGAATATGGACATCATTGGTCAGCACGTAAGGTCCTTTTGACTTTGCCCACTTGACAACACCCGATATCGGCCCGCCATAACAATTCGTATATACGTCTGCAGTCATTACATCACCAGGTTGGCTGACATTGCATAATGCAAATCTCGATAAATTGCCATTGGGCTTTCTGCAATTTGGTTCTGTAAAATCAGTTATATTTGAATTATGGGTAGCACCTGGAAAGACATCCCCATAATCATCTTGAGAGCCATCGTAAACATTTATACCATCTGCTCGGATGATATAAGTACCATTACTATCTTTTCTCCAGAGAAGTATTCCGCCGGGGCCTTTTTCGGAGTAATTCCAGCTTGCCACGTTTAATCCTATACTAAAATCTCGAAATTGTCTGTTTTCAACATAATATTGAACTCCATCTATAGATGCTTCATAAACTTCCGGGGTTCTTTCATTATAAGAAAAAGATATGCCACAATTTACGGCTTTCAACGGCTTAACAGAAATCCATCCTCTGCTCTTGCGAAAATAAGGATTAATCGGAGCAGGACAAGCTTGATCATATATAGCCCAACCATTTCCCATTAAACACCAATACTTAGTCGGTATTCCCTTATCATATAAATCCTCAAAGCCCAAACAATGCCCAAATTCATGGCAATGAGTTCCTATATTGGAGAAAATTGCTTTTGGATCTTCTCCCCAAGAGCCCTTCTGTGTAGAGGGTTTGTAATATTCCTCTGCCATTATATAGCCACTGCAGACCCCACCACTTCCTCCTCCTCCATCAAATGCACAAGGGTGTAGCTCACCGCTATAATACACATTTCCAGCATAAATAATTGCTAGTTTTACGCCAGAGCGTGTACTGATGTCTAAACCAGAGTCTTGCGCTGCTTGCATAGCTGGCCCCCGAAAACCATTCGTATTATAATACAATTTATTTTGGGGTAGCGATATCCATCGAATCGTGCCGTCGTTATTCAGTTTATTAATGACAGTAGCCTGAATGTGAAATTGGCCATTGGACATGGCCTCATAATATTCATTCATGCTGCCATAAACGTTTCTATCATCAGGGGAACGTTTATAATCAATTCCAGAAAGCATGTTCTCAAAATCTGCTTTTGTATAAGGAGTAGGATAATCATGATGCTTAACATCACTAAATTCTACCAATAAAACTTTCAGCGTGTAGGTACCGGTTAGGGCCTGCGGTGTTGCCTCTAATGCTTTCAGCGTATACCTGTCTTTTAAAGCGGCCTGCGGTGTCGCCTCGGGCAATGCTTCACTTTCAGGTCTATAAACAGGCGGTGCTTCTTCTTTTTTAACCGATATATTTTTGGGTATCCCAACAGGCTTGTCTATACCGACTTTAAGTGAGGTTAAAACGTACTGTCCATTGGCTACTCCGCTTGCGTAATAATAATAACCATCATCAAAATTATAGTCAAATATATAGCCTTCTTCGGTAATAAACGTCCACTCATATTCGTCGCCGTACATCCGGCCGATGAATTTGGTGCTGTCCGGCTGTGTGAATTCGATCCAACCCGTGTCAAACGGGCACGCAAAAACCCCTTTTACATAAGGCAAGAGTGCAAATACTGCAATCAAAAAAAGCCTTTTCATGATTATTCCCCTCCTAACAAAATTTTGCCCGAAGAAATGATTTTTTCACTGCTAATGACCTGATAAAAGTACACGCCCTGACTCACCATGCGGCCATATTGATCCCTTCCATCCCAATTAAAAGCAACCCCATCATTGGAATATTGGCTTATCCGGCAGGAAGCCACTTCCTTTCCCAGCAGATCAAAAATTTTAATCTTGACATCGGCATTTGCCTGAAGGCCTTTCACTAAAATGGTTGTATTCGATTTGAAAGGGTTTGGATAGGCGTAGGAAATAGCATTCTGAGGAGTTTGTACGAAGTTCTGGGGGTCAGATTTAACGGATGTCAAAAACCCGATTTTCCCATCCTTGTCCACTTTCTGGACGTATGTGCCCCGCGGCCTGTAAAAGGGTTTTGTTACCCAAAAAGATTCAAAAACGATGTATGCATTGCCTTCTTGATCGGCAAAAAGAGAAACGATCTTGGCAACTTTTTCAGTTATTAGAACACCGTTACCTCCCCATAAAAGATTACCATTTTCATTGATTTTATACAGATAGAGCTTTGTACAATCTTCACCCGCATTTGTATCAACTTCAGTAGCACAATAAAAAGAAGTATCATTTATGATGGCTATTTTAATATTATGCTTCATTAGACCCGGTAATTTTATACCTTCATCCCCCCAAAGTGTGTTTCCATTTTTATCAATGCTCTGAATTCTTGAAGCAGACGCAAAAAGCCACCTATCATTACCCCAATTCTTTATTTCATTCCCGTTATACAACAATGCGTCACGATCATGCCCTTTTATCACCACCTTATCATTTAAAATACACTCACCATTACTATCAAACAACCTTGCTAACACATTTAAACTGCGATCATTATAAAGAATTAACAGATCTCCTGAATCATTGCTTAAATACTTTTGGTAGTAATTTACTCCGACTCCTTTCAATAAATCTTTACTCCATATTTTATTTGCATTTTTATCCACACACAGCACCGAATCTCCATATAGTAAATAGTTCTGTTTTTTTGAAATAATGCAATAAACATTGGTTGTATTTAAAATCTTTTTACCCTCTGGTCCGAATTTTAATTCACCCGTATGCGCATCCACTTTCTGCACATACGTCCCTTTTCCTATTGTGTCATCAGCGGCACTCCACCAATAATAAACCATAACGTCACCATCCGGCGCATAATCCACATTCTGGATAATTGAACTATTAATAGAAAAAACTTCTCGACTGCTTAAATTTCTTCCAATACGGCCCCATAAAGGATTGCCGTTCGCATCCACTTTCTGTAAAAAAGGCCAGCTTATACATATTGGTGGAGCGGGATGCATGTCGCAATCCCCAAAATAGGAATAAACATAGGCAAAATATGCGCCTCCATCTGGTGCTGGTAAAATGTAGGGTGTATTGCCTTCTTCAATGCCGTACTCAGGGGGATATACAGGTTCTGCCAACAGTGTTCCAATATCTTGATTGCCCCACAGCTTATTGCCATTTTTATCTATCTTCTGCGCAATTGCAGGTGCTGGGACAGACCAAAAAATGGCCGTACAGATCAATTCTTCTCTTTCGGTGAACAGTGCGCGCGTGTAAAGGCCGTCGCTGAATACAGATATTTCATTGTTATAATTTAAAGTATCTACTGTGGATGAGTTTGTATAGGAATTGTCTTGGGCAAAGGCGTTAATAAAACAAAAAGAAATAAAGATGATGAATGGACGCATTTTTTCTTCTTTATCTTTTGGCTCCCAGCGTCCTTGTCGGAGGGTCTTTTTTCCGAGAGGGTAGCAAAAGACCCCCCTCGTCCCAGACATTTACAGCTCGAGGTTGGTGATAGTAAAAAATTTTCTACAAAAAATAAAATAAAATAAAAAATTAATCTTGTCAAGTATTTTTTGAATCAACGATAAATTTTTTACTTTCTCGAATATACTGACCTCTTGGAGAGTGTGGGAATGCATGAATTTGGAAGTTTTGAAGAAGCAAGTGGAAAATTGGTGAATGGATAGAAAGAGAACTCCAATTGGCTTTTGGAGTTTCCCGCAAAATATGAGGTAGAAAGGATAAAAGAAGTAGCATCACCTACAACTTTTAGGCATCAAAAATGTCTTGACAAAAGGGATGCAGTCCAGCTTTCCGTATTTATCCTGCTTGAGAAAGCATTTTGGCTTCTTCTGTATCTTTCCATTTGACAGACACAATCTTAGAAACGCCTTCCTCTTCCATGGTGACACCGTACAACACACTTGCCCGTTGCATGGTTTGTTTATTGTGGGTTACAATGACAAACTGGGTTTTTTCCGCGTATTCCTGCAATGCATCGAGAAACCGTTCGATATTGGCATCATCCAGAGGCGCATCAATTTCGTCCAAAATACAAAACGGACTGGGTTTGACCATGTACAACGCAAACAAAAGTGCAATGGCAGTAAGCGCTTTTTCTCCTCCGGACAAAAGATCAATGCTCCGGAGTTGTTTCCCTGCAGGTCTGGCCACAATTTCAATGGGAGATTCTAACACATCCTGGGTTTCGTCCAATCGGAGGTCTGCTTCTCCACCGTGGAAAAATTTTGTAAACGTCTCTTTGAAATTCTGGCGTACTTGTTGAAAGACTTCTTTAAATCGGGCTCGGGCAGTTTCGTTGATTTTCTGAATGGTCTCTTTTAATGTTTCTTCTGCGGAAAGTAAATCTTCCCGTTGCTGTACCAAAAAATCGAGCCTGCTTTTTTCCTGTTCATATTCTTCCAGTGCCATGAGATTGACTGGCCCAAGATTTCTGATTTTTCTTTTGAGTTCGTCAATTTGTTGTTCCACTTCGCCCTTGGAATATTCAGAAGGAAGAGGCAATGTTTCGAGCTCGGTCTGATAATTCTCCATCAAATAATTTCGTAAGATTTCTTTGTGATGCTCGATTTCGGCAATTTCCATTTCCAATTGGTGAATCTTTTCTGAAAGTGCTTCTCGATCTCGGCGGACTTCCCGCATTTCAGTTTCTTTCTCTCGAAGCATGGCTTGGAGTTGATGGTACGCTTCTTCGCGTTCCCTTCGAATATTTTCTTTTACTTCTTTTTGATTCAGGCTTTCCACCAAAAGCATTTCCAATCGGCTGGATTCTGATTTGAGATTTTCAATCTCATTTTGTGCCTGAAGAATTTCGTTTTCCCTGGTCTGAATGGTGGTTTCGATTTCTTGAATGAGTTTTTGAGAGCGTTCAATATCATAATCTAAATTTTGTGCTTCTCCATTGAGCCGAACCAAGCTGATGTTGAGCTTATGCACTTCTTCGGCCATTTTCTTTTCTTCTGCCTCCAGCCGTTCCACTTCCATTTGCAAATGGCTCACTTGACTTTCGATTTGCTCTCGTTTTTCAAGAAGCGTTTCCATCCGAGGCCGGAGATTCTCCAAATTTTCTTTGGCCTGTTCAATTTCTCTCAAGAGTTTTTCACGTTCTTCTGCATTTTTCTGAAGCGCACTTTGCGCCCGTTGTTCTTCCACTTGAATTTTTGTCTTTGTCTTTTCTGCGATTAAAAGATTGGCTTCAAGTTCTTGGAAGGCCATTTCTATCATTTCACGCTCTTGCAAAAGGCGTTTTCTCTTCTCTTCCAATTCAGCCATTTCACGGGCTTCATTTTCAATTTGTTTGTCAAGTTTTTCGATTCGAGAGGCAAGCTCTTTCAATCGGGTTTCGCGGCCCACCCATCCCACTTCTTCTTTCGCGATCCCATGGGTCTCAATGATTCCCCCTGCAGTCACCAATTCTCCATTCAACGTCACAATCCGAACTTTTGATATTGAAGGCAAACCCAATCCTGCCTTGGCTTTTTCGAGATCAGACACAATGGCCAAATCGCCAAGAAGAAAATTTACCACTGGACGTAAAGCCGGTGTACATTCAACCAAATCACTTGCCCATCCTTCAATTGGAAGAGAAGAAGGAAATGCCGGACGGTTCAAAGAAAATGCATTTTTCACCTGATCCAAACTCACCAGAATGGCACGGCCTCCACCCAATTCTCGAAGCTTTTCCACAGCGGAAAGTGCATGGGACAATTGCTCAAACACAAGGCATTGGGCAAATTCTCCAAGGCCGATTTCAATCGCAGTTTGATATTTCGAATCGGCGTGAATGAGTTCCCCTAAAATCCCCACCAGACCTTGAGGGGCATGTTCGAGAAGCTTTTTTCCTCCTTCTCCCATGCCTTCTCGGGTTTCAATGACATGACGCAGAAAATGGACTTTGCTTTGCAGTGCATCTCTTTCGCTTTGATCTTTGTAAAATTGTTCCTTAAGGCTCTCCAACGTGTTTTCGCATCGTTCCAATTCTCCCTTGATCCGTTCTCGATCCAATTGGAGACGGTTTTTCTTGGCTCCCAATTCTCCAAATGTATGATCCAGAACCTCCTGTTCTTTTTTGGCCCGGTCTTGATTTGCCTGAAGTTCCACGTCTTCTTCATCCAATCGCTCCAACCGGCCCCGCGTGTTGTCCATTTTGGCCCGATATTGCGTTTCCTCGTTGTTGAGCTGACTGATCTCTTCGAGACATGCGATGATGTCTTGTTTTTTCTTATTTAATTCAAGCCGTTTTAAATTCAATCCTTGCTGAAATACGTCGAGTTCCATTTTTTTATTATTAAAAATTCGGCCTGTACTGGTGATTTTGACCTGAAGGGCTTCTCGATCCCGAATGGAAACATCCAGATGATTTTTTTGCTCTTCTTTGCGTTTTAAAAGGGTTTGAATCTCTTGCTGGTATCGTGTGATTCGATCGGAAAGAGAGGTCATCCGTTCTTTACACACTCTGAGATCAGTCTCATTTCGATGGATTTGTTCCACAAGCCGAGCAAATTCTTCTTGAGCTTCACTCAGGGCTTTTTCTTTTTCGACCAATTCTAAACGGACACTTTCCAAATCTGCTTCTTCTTTGGTGAGTTCGGTGGTGGTTCCTTCTTTTTCTTTTTGGAGAAGATCCAGTTTTTCTTTTAGTGAAGCCAATTGTTCTTGATATTGATGGTACAAATATCCGCCTCTCTGGAATTCCAGAGTCCGGAGTTGTGCTTCAATTTCTTTGTAGTGCTTTACCCGGTGCACTTGCCTTTCAAGAGAGCGAACAGTTCTTTCGATTTCGTTGATAATATCATTGACCCGGAGGAGATCATTTTGGGTGGATTCGAGCTTTCGAATGGCTGCTTTGAGTCGATGTTTGTATTTGGTCACCCCAGCGGCTTCTTCTAGTAATTTTCTTCGATCTTCGGTTTTGTCACTCAAAATATCTTCGATCATTTTGAGTTCGATTGCCGAATAGGCATCTGGGCCAATTCCTGTATCCATTAAAAGATCGAGAATGTCCTTTAAGCGTACCGGTGTTTTATTGATCAAATATTCACTTTCTCCGGATCGATACAATCGCCGGGTGAGGGTCACCTCATGATAATCAATGGGCAACACATGATCTGAATTATCAAAAACGACAGAGACCTCTGCCATGCCCAAAGGTCTTGAAGACTGAGCCCCTCCGAAAATGAGATTTTCCATGCGATCTGTACGTAATACAGAAGGCCGTTGTTCTCCCAACCCCCATCGGATGGCATCTACGATATTGGTTTTTCCACATCCATTCGGGCCTACAATGGCGGTAATCCGCTGATCAAAGTGGATCTCGGTTTTCTTAGCAAAAGACTTAAATCCAAAAATTTCGATTCTGGATAAGATCATGTTTTTTATTGCCTCAATACAAAAAATCCCCTTTGAAAAACAAAGGAGTCAAAAAATATACCGATTTGAAAGTAGGATGTCAAGGTAAAATATCGATGGTATATTTAAGCATGATAATAGTCGAGATTCCGCTCACACTTCCTTTTGATGGATTTTTCTGCAATAGCAACTAGAATACTCAATGCCTTTTTCTTTGTCTCACCCATCGATTGTCTTATGTGTAGGTAGGTTTTTAACTTCATCAAGATAAAGTAAATTGAGAAGAAATGAGAAAATTTTTCGCTGCTTCTTACAAACTTGATAGATCCGGGAAAAAACTCTTTCTCAAGAGTTTATCAAGTCCTCCCTTAGGGCTATGTTGACCTCTTGGGTATAACAAAATCATTGCTTTTCTTTGTACAATTTTCTATGTTATAAAAAACGTGACAAAACGGAGTCTCTGTATGGAGGTAAATAAAAAAACATTACAAATCATGCGGGAAGAAATTCAAAAGGAACTGACTCAAAATATTTTGCCTTTTTGGGCGAAATATGCACCTGATCAAATCCATGGCGGATTTATTGGCCAAATGTCCAACGATTTGGTAGTAGATCCCCATGCACCCAAGGGGCTGATTTTAAATGCCCGGATTTTATGGACATTTTCTGCGTGTGCCTCATGGGGAAACTATTTAGAATTGGCCCATCGGGCTTACCAGTATCTCATGGAAAAATTCTGGGATTCTCAATACGGAGGGGCATACTGGCTTTTGGATTATTTGGGAAATCCCATTGACAGCAAGAAAAAAATTTATGGGCAAGCCTTTTTACTTTACGCTTTGGTGGAATATTACAAAGCCACTCAAAAACCAGAGGTCTTGGAAAAAGCAAAAGAAGTCTTTCGACTCATCGAGGGAAAAAGTTATGATCGAGAAAATACGGGTTATTTCGAAACCTATGAAAGAGATTGGCAGTTGGCTTCGGATTTACGGCTCAGCGATAAAGACATGAATGAAAAAAAATCCATGAACACCCATCTCCACGTGATGGAAGCTTTTACCAATCTCTATCGGGTGTGGAAGGATCCTTTGGTGAAAAACCGGCTCGAACAACTGGTTTTGAATTTTACAGAACACATTATTGCTCCTCAGAAATTACACCTGATTCTTTTTTTTGATGAAAAGTGGAATCCCAAATCTGATCTCATTTCTTATGGCCATGATATTGAGGCAAGCTGGCTTTTGTGCGAGGCCATAGAGATACTGGAAGAAAATGACCTGCGGGCTCCTATTCACCGAATTGCCATTCGAATGGCCAAAGAAGTCCTCACAAGGGCACAAGATCAAGACGGAGGACTCTTTTACGAAGCTGACCCTGAAGGGATTGTCGACTCTGACAAACATTTTTGGGTTCAAGCAGAAGGAGTGGTGGGTTTTCTCAATGCATATCAATTATCAAAAGAGAAAGTATTTTTAGAATCTGCACAAAAATGCTGGTACTTTATTCAGACACATTTGGTGGATAGCCAATATGGAGACTGGATATACCGGGTTTCTCGAGAAGGAAAACCGTATTGGGAAGTTCCTAAAATTTCTGAATGGAAATGCCCGTATCATTCCAGCCGAATGTGTATAGAAGCCATTCGGAGATTGGATGAATTGATCGGATCTTGAATCGATGAATCAGCCCTTTGGTTTCTTCAGCTTGAAACCGCTTCAATATTCGATGTACCTTCCTTTACAGCGCACTCATTTCTCAACCACTCCCGCTTTGACTGTCATGAACTATCCTCATTTCGTAAAAAATACGGACATTTCTATCGAGTCGTAACCCTGACATTCTTAGCGACCCATTGCAATGCACTTTTTATTTGCTTTTCCATGTTTTATTTTTTATCTTATAAAAGAAAAAAGGGGGATTAAATCCAAAAAGAACATCATTTTCTTTCAATTCTTGTGGACACTCCTCTCCATACAGACTTATAAAAAATAAATTCCCCAATTATTTTAAAGTTTTTCTTTAAGACATGCTAAACCTCCAGAAAGATGGGGGTTTGGTGTTTATTCAATCCAGAGGGGAGGACACGCCATGAAAAATGTTGCTTGTATTTTTGTGATGATGATGTGCTTTGGCATTTCATCTCGTGCTGAGATTTCAAATTCCACTTTGACATCTCAGAAGCCTAACCAACAAGAGGCACTCGGGAAAATTACCGGACGTATCACTGCACCTGGAAATTGTAATTGGTTTGAAAATATGGGTTATGAAGTGAAACTCTATGACAGTGGATGGAATTTAGTTCAAACCCAATCTACGGGAACATTTGAGGAATATTGGTTATGCTATTATGATTATACATTTGAAGACCTCTCTCCTGGAACCTATTATGTGTGGGCATGGGCTTGGGGCAGACGTTGGCAACTTTACGGCCCCTCTTATCTTTGGAACAAGCCCTGGCGTCCAGCCTATTATCCTGGCGTGCTTCGTTCTATCAATGCGACACCGATTACCGTGGGTGAAGGCCAGACAGTGAATGTGAGTTTTTCTCTTCCGTATACGACTTACATTCTCATAGGCACCAATCCGCCCAATGCGTATTCTGTGATTGTGGATGGGAATTCGTATCCAACGCCAAAGTATTTTGAATGGACAGAAGGAGATGTGCACACCATTGGGGTGGAGGAATACTACGAAAATTCAGATAGTACTCGATGTTATTTCAGGGAATGGCGACAAGGGGGGCCACGGATTCAGAGTTATACAGTACCGCATGCCACAAAATTTGGAGATGTTCCTGACACTTTGGTTGCTCGTTTTGATTATTATTACCGGTTGGATATCCTTTCTCGATACGGGCATCCGGAAGGGGAAGGCTGGTATAAAGCCTGGACGCCAGTGACCATTTCGGTGGAAGATTCTGTGATTGCCTACACAGACAGTACATTTCGGTTTGCGAAAGTGTGGGATGCGGTTCCTAAAGACAGTATTCTTCATCTGTTTGATCATTGGGAAGGTTCTGGATATGGGGCTTACACAGGAAAAGAGAATCCCGTGACATTTCCTTTAAACGGGATGATCATGGAGAGGGCTGTATGGAGAGACCAGTTTCCTTTGGGGGTGAATTCCAGTGATACCACGCTGGGCACTGTGGAAGTGAGGCCAGCGGGTGTATGGCAAGACAAGGACAGTACAGTGACTCTCATTGCGCATGCAAAAAAGGAAGCCATTTTTATTCAATGGACAGGGGCTTTGACAGATACTTCGGATTCAATTTCGTTTGTGATGGATACCTCTAAGGTATTCTTTGTCCATTTTGAACCGAAGAATCGTCCTCCGCACGTGGCTTTACCAGACACCAGTTTTGCCGAAGATGATACTTTGGCCATTTCGTTTGTTTCTTTGGCTTCATGGATTACGGATCCGGATCATGCTTTTTCTGAGCTCGCGATTCAGTTTTTTGCGGTTGCAGAACATTTTCATTGGGGATTGACGCTTTCTGGGATTTTGATTTGGGCAGACCCAGATTGGAATGGGACAGGTTGGGCAGTCATTGAAGCAAAAGATCCTTTGGGTGCAGTCGCGATGGATACAGTCTACTGCAAGGTGGATCCGGTGAACGATGCGCCAGGCCCATTCGACCTCGTCTTTCCAGAAGAGGCCTATGTGTATCAGGATACCACAAGGGCTCTTGAATTTCTGTGGCACCAGAGTAGAAATGTGGATGCAGGGAATGGAGATGCGCTTCGCTACACTTTTTATTTGGAAAAGAAAGAAGGAGGGGCAGTATTCATGGCGGTTGGAGAAGATACTGCATTGACCTATCCTTCACCGAAAGCACTTGTGAATGGGGATTATGTATGGAAAGTGAAGGCAGAAGATTTGGAAGGAGTAGAGGTTTGGTCTACAAATTCACGGAATTTCAAGGTGGATGTTCAGTCGGGAGTGAAAAGCGAGAAGGCACTTCCATCCGCGTTTCGGTTGTATCCGAATTATCCCAATCCGTTCAATGCGGAGACGACCGTGCGATTTGATGTGCCTGTGCAAGCCCATATTCGGATTGTGGTGTATTCGAGTACAGGATTGGTGTTGAAAATGCTTCTCGAAAGAGACATGGAACCTGGCTCCCATGAGGTGGTTTGGGATGGTGTGGATTCTCAAGGCAATAAAGTGAGTTCGGGTATTTACCTCTTGAAAATATCTTCCGGAAACTGGACACGGTTCATCAAAATGATCCTGTTAAAATGAGAGGGATTCTTTTATTAGAATAAAACGAAAATTTTTTTATGGGAAGTGCGCAAGAATTTTCTGAACGCATTTGAGAATATTTGGAGACGAATTTTCTTTCAATTTTACGGTTCCTACTCCTTCCCAGATCAATTTCTGGCTCGATTGATCTACAATGTCAATGACGACCATGGCGTTTTTATTTCTGAGAGTTTCGTAAGGTTTCTCACTCCAAACGCGTGCCCATGGGCTAAGATGATACATAGGGTAAGCAAAAAAGGATTGAGGATTTCCAAAAACATAGAAATACACCAGGAGATCTGCTGAGCGAAAATTCTGTCCTTCTCTCAATCCTTTTTGTTTAAGAAAGGAATTGATTTCAATAAGAACCTCTTTGCCCCAAAGTGAATTTCGCATGGTTTTTGTCAAGGGAGGAAGCATACTAATCAGGCAGAAAGTTTTATAAGATGTAAAGTTTATTTCTTTGTCATGCTGAATGGTCACACGGGTGGGCGCACAACTAAAAATTATCCCCAAAATTAAAATCACAAAAATTTGATTCCATCGAAATTTGGCCATTTTTTAGTCTCCCTAAAATTTTTTTAGAATGTACAGAGCCACTTGGAAAAAATCAAATCCAAATCTTCCTTAATCTCGATGAAGGTTTTCTATTGCCTTTTTCTATTGGTTTATTTAACATATACCCCAGATGTGGGAAAAATTGAAATCTTTCTCCAGGAATCGCTTTTACAGAAATGTCCTCACTTTAATGACGGGCACCTCGATTGCGCAAGCGCTTCCCATTCTCTTTTCTCCATTGCTTTCTCGATTCTACACGCCTGAGGAATTTGGCACGTTTGCCCTATTTCTTTCCATGGCCACTTCGCTTTCTGTCCTTTCTACGGGTCGTTACGAATTGGCCATTTTATTACCGAAAGAAGAAAGAGAAGCCCGCGATGTGGCTTTGCTTTCTGGAGGAATAGTGGTTCTTTTTTCTGGGCTCGTTTTGATTTTTCTTGAATTAGAAAAGGACGGGATTTCTTCCCTTTTAAAAAATATCGAAATCCTTCACTGGCTTCCATGGATTTCGCTTTCCATTGTCTGTTTGGGTTTTTTCCAAATATTGAACTATTGGTCGAATCGAAAACATTTGTATAGCCAAATGGCCATGGCCCGGGTGATTCAATCTGGAGTCATGGTCATGGTGGCAGTGGGATGGGGAATCATGCGCTCTGGATCTGGGGGGTTGATCCTCGGAAGTCTTTTCGGACAAATGCTCGGAGTCATGTATTTTATAAAAGTGTCTGTGGCGTTTCCCTCTGATGTGGCTTCATTCCGAATTGCTGAATTGTTTCGACAGGCAAAACGGTATATTAAATTCCCTACTTTAAATGCACTGCACGCCCTGGTGGATGTACTTCAACTCAATGGCATTGTGTTTCTCATTTCTTCTTTTTTCGGAGGAACTGTCCTGGGCCATTATTCTCTCACCATGCGGGCATTGCGGTCCCCTGTGAGTTTATTGGGGACTTCCATTGCACAAGTCTTTTATCAGCGAAGTTCTCAAGCCTATAGTCAAGGAAAGGCCCTTTATCCCTTGGTTCGAAAAACCATTCTCCGACTTTTTTTTCTCGGCGCACCTGTGTTTTTGATTTTATTTTTTACAGCGCCTTCTCTTTTTGCGATTGTATTTGGCGCGCCGTGGAGGGAAGCAGGCGTTTATGCCAAACTTCTTTCCCCCTGGTTATTTGTCAATTTCATCTATTCGCCAGTGTCTCAAGTGCCTTTGATTTTAAATAAACAAGGCACCAATTTATTATTTGGCTTAGGCTACAATGCACTGATTGTCGGCCTCCTTTTGGTCGGATATCGATACCATGATATTCGATTGGCATTTACTTTGATGGGCGTGATATTGTCTCTCTATTTGGCAGGAATGCTTGTGTGGGTGCTTTCGATTTCTAAAAAAGGCGAGAAATTATAATCGAATCCACTGGAGCAGGGTTTGTTCTCTTTTGTGAAGAGGGTACTGGGTAAGAACACGTGCCCTTGCTTTTTCCCCTGCCTTTTTTGATCTTTTCAGGGCTCTTTGAATTCCTTGGACTGCCTGTTCAATACTACGTTCTTGTAACACAATGCCTGTTTTCCCGATGACTTCGGGGATTCCTCCTACTGGGCTTCCCACAGGAATGCATTCGCAGAGCATGGCCTCGCAGAGCGTATTGGGCATTCCTTCGCTTAATGAAAATTGGGCATACACTTTGGCCCTGGAATAATATTTTCGAAGAGCCGTTCTGGGCAGGGGAGGAAGCAAAATCAAATTGGGTGGAATCTCCAAAAGAGACGCGATTTTACGAGAAATGCCAATGGCCATAAATTGGACATTGGGTAATCTTTTTGCACTTTCAATAAACAAATCCCATCCTTTGATGCGCACTCTCTCCAGCGTATCGATCAATCCCACGGTGAGGACCAGATTTTCTTTCGCAGTATCGCAATCCCATTGGTCTGGATCAAATCCAAAAGGGACAGGCACGATGTTTCCTAAAATCCGTGACACATGGATTTGGACTCTTTTGGTCAAGGCCTCTGTGGGAGGGAAAAGAAATTGGGCATGGGTGATGCCAAATCTGGCACACCCTGTTCGAATCGGATTGGAAAATACACCGTAGCGAAGTTCTGGAATAAAAGTGGTATCATAGCCACCCAAAACCAGAAACGAAGGGATCTTTTTCCATCTTGCAAATAAAATTGGCAAAAAGGCATGGTAATCTGCAAACCAAACAAAAACCCCGTGCGCACGGAGATGGGTGAGTAACCAAATCAAAAGCCGAATTTGTTGATAGACATTGGAAAAAAATTTTTTTGAAGGCCGATAGTGAAATACAGAAACGGAATACTTTTTTTGAAGGATCTCCACATCTTCTCGAACAAAAGAAGGAAAAGCCATGGCCACAAATAAAAGCGTTTTTTGGGATTTTTCCACAGTCACGGGAAAATATACGAGTTTTTTGAACAGGATGCAAAACGCAAAAAACAGTTGCAAAACAAGAGAAAATCTGTAAATTATCCAAAGAAAGAAGGGGAGCAACTTTATGAGCCGATTGAAAATCATCGGATGCTGTTTTTTGACCATCCTTTTGGTTTTGGCGTGTAAAAAAGATCAGCCGGTAAGTTCAGAAAAGGATGGCGAAGGTCAAGATACCACGGTGGTTTCTGTGCCAGAGGGATGGAAACTCGTATGGCACGACGAATTTGATGAGGCCGAAGTGGACCCTTTGAAATGGGAATTTGAGGTGAATGGCAAGGGAGGCGGTAATAACGAATTGCAATATTATACAGCACGGAAAGAGAACTGCTTTATCGAAAACGGGATGCTGGTGATTCAGGCGCTAAAGGAAACGTATACTGGGCCTGACGGAACGCGTCAATACACCTCTGCACGATTGCGAACCCGGCACCGAGGGGATTGGCTCTACGGACGATTTGAAATTCGGGCTAAACTCCCCTATGGAAAAGGCATTTGGCCTGCCATTTGGATGATGCCCACAGATGAAAAATACGGAGGATGGCCTTCCAGCGGAGAAATTGACATTATGGAATTGTTGGGACATGAGCCCAATAAAGTCTACGGCACGATCCATTTTGGAGGTCCGTGGCCCAATCATCAACAGTCCGGAGCTTCGTATCGCTTGCCTTCTGGCTCTTTTGCCGAAGATTTCCACGTGTTTGCCTTAGAATGGGACACCACTGAGATTCGTTGGTACGTGGATGATGTGCTCTATTCCACAAAAACAGAAAACGTGTGGTACACGCATGCAGCTCCCAGGCCTGCTCCATTCGATCAGCGTTTTTATCTCATCCTCAATGTGGCAGTAGGCGGGAATTGGCCTGGAAATCCAGACGCAACCACAGTTTTTCCCCAGCGGATGTGGGTGGATTATGTCCGAGTATTCCAGAAAAAAACAGAATAGGAGAAAAAAATGACAAAGAAAACTTGGCTTTCCTGTCTCATTTTAATTGCGGGTGTGAGTCTTGGCATGGGTGCAGTCCAAGCTCAAAACTTAGAGGACAAGGTGTCTCAATACACAGAAGAAAATGCCAAAGGGTATCTCCAGCCGTTTGCAGATGCATTGGGTGCTGCAATGAACAGTGGCCTGTATCACAATGCAAAAATTTCAAGATTGGGCTTTCATTTTTATCTTGGTCTTGAAACCATGACCGCACTCATTACAGAGCCACAAAAGAGTTTTTCTGCCAAGATCTATTCAGGGGGTGCTTCTCCGACCTCGATTCAAGCCCCGACCATTTTTGGGTCTACTGAAGAAGTTCCAGTGCCAGGCCCAGGCGGTACTGAGGATCATTTCCCTGGAGGAATGAATCTCTCAATGCTTCCCATTGCAGTGCCACAACTTGTTCTTGGGTCTTTTGCCGGAACAGACCTCACGTTACGATGGATGGAATTTGAGCTTCCCGAGGACATTGGCCGATTGAAAGTCTCTGGATGGGGGATTCGACACAGTTTGAGTCAATATCTTTTGCTTTCCCCTTTGGACATTGCCATCGGATATTATTCCCAGAATTTTAAAATTGGGGACATTGTGGATGCCCAGGCTTCGCTTGTCGGACTTCAAGGGAGTGTGTCGGGCAAAGTGTTTGTACTGTATGGGGGAATGGGATTGGAGTCTTCTTCCCTGAACATTGCGTATACTTCGGAAGCCAATGAAAAAATCGCATTTAATTTAAAAGGGAAAAATAAAACCCGTGTCACTTTGGGGATGGGAATGCATTTTTCAGGAATGCTCCTCCATGTCGATTATAATATGGGTTCTCAAAATGTGGTCGCATTGGGGATTGGGATTGGAAACTAAATATGATTCAAAATCGAGACGTCCATGGTGATGGAAAATTTTGAACCCATAGAACGGATCACTGTCCCAGAACTCGATGCGATTTTGGGAAAACCTTTTCCTGTATTAGATCAAGGTTTTGTTCGTGTGATTGACTACATGGGCTCAGATTCTGCCATTGTTCAGGCAGCTCGGGTTTCCTATGGAAAAGGCACCAAAAAGGTTCGAGAAGATCGGGAATTAATTCGCTATTTATTACGGCACCGGCACACCACGCCTTTTGAAATGTGCGAAATCAAACTCCACGTGCGCGTGCCCATGGACACTTGGCGTCAATGGATTCGGCATCGGACTGCCAGTGTGAATGAATATTCTACCCGGTATTCTTTGGCCATTGATGCCACGTATACCACACTGCCTGAAGAATGGCGACTCCAATCCAAGACCCGACGTCAGGGAAGTGACGAGTATTTGGATCCTGAAAAAGGGGGGTATTTTTCTTCTCAAGAAAAAGAATTACATGAGCTGGCCAGGAAAATTTACAATGAGCGCATTGAAGCAGGAATTGCTCGGGAACAAGCCAGAAAAGATCTTCCATTATCGACTTACACCGAAGCGTACTGGAAAATCGATCTTTCCAATTTGCTTCATTTTTTGGCCTTGCGTATGGATCCCAGTGCCCAGCTTGAAATCCGTCGGTATGCAGAAACCATTGGAAATGAAATTGTCAAACGATGGGTGCCTTTGGTCTGGGAGGCGTTTCAGGATTATGTGCTTACTGCAGTGACTTTCTCTCGAAATGAACAAAAAATTCTCAAACATTTGCTTTCTGGCAGTCCACAAAAAGCCATTGAAGAAGCAGAGGCCTTGGGATGGCTTGAGAAAACCGAAGGCAAGGTCAAATTTCATTACGAAAGAAATGAATTTGAAGAAAAATTAAAAAGAATGGAAGTTCCTATTCCTTGGGAAAATCTTTTATCCAATCCATGATCCTTGTCGTTTGTCTTCATCCGAGTCTTCAACGCACTTTGATTTTTTCTCAATTGGTATTGAACCAAGTCAATCGGGCAAAATCGGTTCACGTTTCTCCTGGAGGAAAAGGGGTCAATGTGGCGAGAGTCATTCGACAATTGGGGGGAGATGCACTTCTTTTTTTACCCTTGGGCGGAGCACATGGCCGGACGGTCCGAACTCTATTGAAAAACGAAGGCATTTCTTTTTCTCCAGTGGCCATTTCCTCCAATACCCGAATTTGTTCCACTTTGTTGGATTCCACAACCCAAAGTGTCACTGAACTTGTCGAAGAAAGCGCTCCATTGACAGAAAAAGAAATGGCCTCTATTGAAAAACGATTTTTATCATGCCTTCACAGAGCCCAATGGCTTGTGCTTTCTGGGACAGCCCCCTCTGGATTTCGTGAAACCATTTACTATGATTGGATTCTTTTGGCCAGAAAATACGGAATTTTGACTTTTCTGGATGCCTCTGGCCATTGGGCAAGAAACGCATTGGCGGCACACCCATGGCTTTTGAAGTGCAACTGGGAAGAAATGGAAGGTATCCTGGAGAGAAAAATTTCTCTTTTAGAAGTTTCTGATAGTCTACACGCATTGCAAAATCGGGGCGCGGAGAATGTGATTGTCACTTGCGATGGTCCACTTGCCTATGCTCGTGTGGGGGATGCCAATTATCGGATCGAATCCGAAGCGCTCCAAGTGGTCAATTCCATTGGTTCTGGCGATGCCATGATGGCAGGAATCGTGTACCACATTTCAAACGAAAAGCCTCTCTCCGAGGCGATTCGATTCGGAATGGCTTGTGCAGGCGCCAATGTGCTGACTGAATGCGCGGGAGAAGTCAGACCTTCCGATGTCTATGCTCTTTTCCCTCGGATTCGAATGATTCCGATATAAACTTGCAACTTTCTCTTTTCTTTTTTCGTATATTCGAATGTTCGGTCACAAGAAGAAGGAGTGTTTTATGCGTGGGTTTTCAAAAAAGAAACTTTTCATTCTAGGCGCAATTGTCTTATTTCTCATTGTGTTGGGATTGGTGTGCGCCTCTCGGAAGAAAAACAATGGCCAAAGAGCCACTGTCAAAGTGGAACGAAAAGATATTGTAGAAAGTGCATTGGCCATTGGTTCGATTGAAGCCAAAAATGAAATTGCAGTGAAATCCAAGATTTCTGGAGTAGTGGGTCGGCTTTTTGTCGAAGTGGGAGATTTTGTGCAAAAGGGCGATCCTCTTCTCGAAATCCGGCCTGACCCCACGCCTCTGGAATTGGCCGAAGCCAAACGCAATGTGGAAATGGTCTCACTCGAACTTGAAAATGCAAAGAAAGCATGGGAGCGGGCAAGGGAGCTCAATGGTCGCGGATTGATTTCAGAAGAAGAATTTGAAAACATTCAAAAAGATTTTGAAGAAGCAGAACTTCGGTACAAAATGGCCCAAGAAAGGCTTGAACTGATTGAAAAAGGGAAAATCCAAATTGCTGAGACTGCCATTGAAACCGTGATTAAAGCCCCCATTTCTGGATTTATTCTCGAAAGGGCAGTCAATGTAGGAGACCCTGTGGTCCCTCTCACTTCGTATCAAGCAGGCACAGAACTCATTCGGATGGCAGACATGAAGGCGTTGCTTTTCAAAGGGACGGTAGATGAAATCGATGTGGGAAAGCTCCAAGAAGGCATGCCTGCTGAAATCCAAATTGGTGCCCTTCCGGGGAAAACGATCAAAGGCCATGTCGCGTTGATTTCTCTCAAAGCGAGAAAGCAGGAAAATATTACGGTATTCCCCATCGAGGTGGCCATTGATGAAACCAATGGGACCACACTTCGGGCCGGATTTTCCGCCACGGCGCGCGTGATTATTGCCAAGAGGGATAGTGTCCTTGCCCTTCCAGAGCGGGTTGTCACTTTTCGCAATGATTCTGCTTTTGTGCGTATTCCTCAAGGGCCGAAAGATTCCAAAGAAGTGTACATCAAAACTGGCCTTTCAGATGGGATTTTTATCGAAATTATCGATGGACTCAAAGAAGGTCAAGAAGTTTTAGAAAAAGAAGTCAAGCCGATTGTGTAAAAGGGCATTTTCATGTGGTATTTGAAAAGTACATTGGAAGAAATTCTTCGGTATATGCGTCAATACAAGTCTCGAACCGCAATGACCATGTTTGGCCTGGTATGGGGCACAGTCACGCTGGTGGTCCTTTTGGCTTTTTCTGTGGGCGTGAAACGGTCCATGAGCAGAAATATGCACGGCATGGGAGAGGGCATTGTCATTGTGTGGCCAGGAAGTACGAGTCTTCCTTTTCAAGGGTACAGCCGGGATCGACAACTTCGATTCAGAGAAGAAGATGCTTTGCTTTTAAAAATGCAAATCCCGGAAATGGAGGCAGTGAGTCCAGAATACAGCACGTGGGATGCCCCGATTCGGGTCGAAGATCGTACGATCAAGCCGAATATTTCCGGTGTGATTCCTGAATATGGTCCCATCCGGCATGTATGGCCAGAAAAGGGAGGCCGTTGGATCAATGAGTTGGACATTGCCCAACGGAGGCGAGTTATTTTTTTGGGGAATAAACTCAAGGAATATTTGTTTGGAAAGGAGAAGGAAGCAGTTGGCCAATACGTCTTTGTTGGCAATGCGCCTTTTTTGGTCATCGGCGTATTGAAAGAAAAAATTCAGAATTCCTCTTACAGTGCCCAAGATCAGGATCGGGCGTTTATCCCTGCCAGTACATTTCGCTCCTTTTTTGGAAAAATGTATATCAACAACATGGTGTATAAAGTCAAAGATCCAAGAAATTCTGAAGCAGTGAAAATCCGGGTGTACGAAGTGTTGGGAAAGCGCTTTACATTTGATCCAAAAGACAAACAGGCCCTTGGCATTTGGGATACGACTGAAATGGACAAGTTTGTTTTCTATTTCTCTTTGGGATTTACAGTATTCATGGGAATTATTGGCGTTTTTACCTTGACTGTCGGGGGGATTGGGCTTGCCAATATCATGTATGTGGTGGTTCAAGAGCGGACCAAAGAGATTGGAATCCGGAGGGCAGTGGGTGCAAAGCAGAGCCACATCATGAGTCAATTTGTTCTCGAAAGTTTGATTTTGATTGGATTCAGTGCGTTTCTTGGATTTTTACTTTCCTTGGGCCTTGTCAAAATCCTTTCCCTTTTACCCATCGAAGAATATGTCGGACGGCCCACGATCTCTATTCCAGTATGGCTTACGTCGATTTTGGTACTGGGAGGAATTGGATTTTTGGCAGGGTATTTTCCTGCACGAAGGGCAGTTTCCATTGAAGTGGCAGAGGCATTGAGATATTAACCATTTAACCATCAAGGTTGATTTATGTTTTCGTTCTTTTGGCTAAAAGAATTTCTTGAGGATGTGCAAAAGCAAAAGACCCGGGCCATTTTAACCACAGTGGCCATTGCCTGGGGATCCCTCACCATGATTTTGCTCATGGCATTTGGAAGTGGGTTGAGTTTTCGACTCAGAGAGGGGCTTCTCAACGCTGCAGATCGGGTGCTAATGATCTGGAACGGCCAGACTTCCAAAAAATTTGAAGGTCTTCCCACAGGAAGAGAAATTCGAATGATCGAGGACGATGCACGGCTTCTCCGAGAAAGTATTCCCCAAATTGCAGAAGTGAGTCCTCAGATGGGGAAATGGGTGAGATTGCGGTATGGTCAACAGAGTGCTTCCACTTACATGGAAGGCGTGTATCCTTGTTTTGAATTTTTACGCCGGATGTATCCTGCCCAAGGAGGGCGATTTTTAAATGAAAAGGACTTGAGGGAAAAGCGAAGGGTGGTATTTTTGGGGCCAGAAGTGGCAGAAGAGCTTTTTGGAAAAGAAGTGCCAATCGGAAAGACGATTACCATCGATGGTGTCCCATTTACCGTGGTCGGTATTATGGTCAAGAAAGTTCAGACTTCGATGAACAATGGTCCAGATTCCCGAAGAGCAGTGATTCCTTTTTCGACATTCCAGAGCATTTATGGATGGAAAACCATCCATCAAATGGTGGTGAAGCCAGTGCGTCCCATGGCTTCCAAATTTGTAGCGCAAGAAATTCGCCGGGTGTTGGGGAAAAAATATAAATTTGATCCCACAGATGAAAATGCACTTCCAATATGGGATATTGCGGAAGTTGCCAAAATTCTGGATAAGATATTTAAAGGCATGAACATCTTTTTGGCCATTTTGGGCGGAATGACTTTGGTCATTGCAGGGGTGGGCGTTGCCAATATCATGTATGTCGTGGTAAAAGAACGGACTCGAGAAATTGGAATCAAGCGGGCTTGTGGCGCAAAACGCAAGCACATTCTTTTTCAATTTATCTTTGAAGCCACTCTGATGGCCGTGGTGGGTGGAATCATCGGTTTTCTTTTGGCCATTGGGATTGTAAAATTGGTTTGGCTGATCCCTGCAGAAAAAGGCGCAATGCAATTTCTTGGAAGGCCTCTTTTGTCTTTGCCTGTGATTATGACTTCGATTCTTGTCTTGGGTGGAGTCGGCATTTTGGCCGGATTATTTCCAGCCAGGAAAGCGGCCAATGTGGATCCGATTGAAGCCTTGCGGTATGAATGAATTCAAGATGGGGAAACTTCTACGGGCGCGACCAGAGTGGTTTCTTCAATAATCCACTTTTTCCCCGGAGGCACTTTCAATACAATTTCTCCATTTCCTTTGAATCGGATGTTGCCTTTCAATCGGACTTCTCCTCTTGGTTTTCTCTTGGACTCGACAAACTCGATTCTCAGGGTTCCTGTAAATTCATCCATATCTAAAAAAGCATTTTGAAAAATCTCAAAAAATGCTTTGGTGTTCACGATTTTAGGATTTAAAATATTCCCTTTGAGCTGAGGAAAAGGCGTAGAAAAATTTCGGTTACATTGGATGATGAGGCATTCCCCTCTCTCGGTCTGAAAAGCGTTGACCCGAAAGAGCGAAGACATGTACAACAGCCATTCTTCTCGTTTTCTCAAGCTGAAATGAAGCCAGTGAGGAGAAGTACATTCTTTTGGAGGAAGGATCATCATGGTGGAAGAAGGCTCAAAGTGGGCCTTGCCTTCTTCGTCTCGGAAAGTGGCCATGGCAGTGGCAAGGGAAGCTTCGAAAAGGAGACGAGATTTTCCTTCAATCTCCTTTTGTTTTAGGGTCATGGGCAAATGTTCCCAATGATGGGAAAGCCGATCGATGAATCCCAACGCGATATTGGTATTGTATCCTGCTTTTTGTTTGGAAAGCGTATCGAGATCGAGAAAACCAGAAGCCAATTCGATTTCAAATATCTGGGGGAATTGGGCTCTTGTTTTTTTATGCTGTAACAAAAAAGCAAATCCGCCTTTTTGCACATTTTCCCACACCAAGAAAAATGCAATGCGGAGTGCTTGGTACGCAGGGTCCCTCGAGAGGGAAGCCATGGCATTCCATGCATGGACAAAAGGGGCTCCGCCTCGAGCAAACGTCATGGCATTGTCTCCATTGCAAAAGACAAAACGGTCCAGACCTTTTCTCTGGATCCACTCTTTTACTGTGGGATCCAAAAACGTATACTTCATGCCATGGCCATGACCTCCAGGGAATCCTCCATATTCTGGTGCAATGATCCATTTTCCTGAATCTTCCAGTGGAGAAGGGATGAGAGGTTGTACTGTGACTGTCCAATGGAGATCTTTCAAATGACAAAGACGATGCTCAAGAAATTTGCGAATCGAAGGTGCGGTCATGGCATTGGTTAAGATGGCCATGTGCCGGATGCCCAATTGATAGGCTTGAAAAATAAGGCTCTCGACCAGGGTGACTTCTCTTCCCTTTTCATCCGATTTTGGAATAAAGGCTCTGGGGATGCCGTGTTGGAATAAAACCGGATTAAAGCACTCCATGGATGTTTTTGGAAGGACTGCTCGCAGAAATGCTTCGATTTCTTCTGGGCTCATCTGATTGTAGAATGTGGTATCTGCTCCACCCACTGCAAGGATGAAGAGGCACTTTGAAAAAAAAGAAAAATCCATTGTAGAAGGTTCCCATTCTGTAGATTCTATCCTTTGAATGAGTGGAGTTTCTTGCTCATCTTTTGGATTTTGAAAAATGGGCATCAGGCGATAATGGGAAAGATCCCCATAAGGATTTTGCAATGTATTTTCATACCCAGACACAATCCACCGAAGGTACTGGATCCATTCCATCGCCGATTCGGGATTGGACGGAAAATTCGGATTGAGGTGGTTAAAAAGGGCAAGGCCAAGCTCTTTCAAACGGGCCTCCCCCCCTTCTTTTCCTTCGAGGAGTGCTTTTACAGAATGCGTTTTTCCACCCAACTGAATCTCAATGGCTTTCATACATTTTCCTGAATATTTATTTCCTTTGAAGATAATGGACATCGGAAAGATGTTTCAATTGCTCTGCAGCATGTTCTGGGGTAATGTCTCTTTGGGGTTCAGAAAGCATTTCATATCCCACCATGAATTTTTTGATGGTCGCAGAACGCAAAAGGGGAGGATAAAAATGGCAATGGAGTTGCCAGTGGGGATATTCTTCCCCGTCTGTGGGTGCGCCATGCCATCCCATGGTATACGGAAAAGAAGTTTCAAATAAATTGTCGTAGCGGATGAGCAATCGTTTCAAAATTTGGGCAAGGCTTTCCTGCTCTGACACCGAAAGATCGCTCAGGCGCAGACGATGCTGGCGTGGTAAAAGGAGCATTTCAAATGGCCAAATGGCCCAGAACGGAACCAAAGCGACCCAATCGGCATTTTCCAGCACAATGCGGACTTTCATTTGGCTTTCGATTTCCAGATAATCCAGCAATAATACCCTGTCTGTTTGGAAAAAATAATCTTTTTGATGCTTTTCTTCTTTAAAAGGCTCATTGGGAAGTTCACTCGAGGCCCAGATTTGGCCATGGGGATGGGGATTGGAACATCCCATGATTTCTCCTTTGTTTTCAAATATTTGAACCCATCGATAGGTCTTTCCAAGTTCTTGGAGTTGCTCAATCCAAACCTGAATGACTTTGAGAATGTCCTTTTCCTCCATTTCAGGCAAAGAAAGGTCGTGGCGGGGTGAAAAACAGATGACCCGACACGTTCCAGGAACCCCTTCCAATTTGAGCAATGGATGAAATTCTGTTTTGAGAGCCGGAGTTTCAGGAAAAAGGGCAGCGAAATCGTTGGTAAAAACGTACGTACTGGTATACTCTGGATTTTTTTCCCCATTGGCTCTTTGATTTCCAGGACATAAATAGCACGAGGGATCGTACGGTTTTCTGCTTGGTAAACTTGGATTTTCTTTTTTCCCTTGCCAAGGTCTTTGCGTGCGGTGAGGAGAGACAAGAACCCATTCGCCTGTGAGAGGATTGTACCTTCGATGTGGATTTTTGACTACATCGAATGAGCACATGGCAATTTCCCCTTTCATTGATTTTTATTAAAAAATAAAAATTTTTTCTTCCGTTGCAACCGAATTGCTAGGGCTTTTTTAAAATGAGGGAGGGCCATCTTGGCAGAATCTAAAATTTCTTCCAGTTTGTGAAATTCCAAGATTCCCACATTGATCAGGGGTGGTTCACAGTACAAATCCGGTTGAATGAGCCGCATTTTGTTTTGGATAATGGACGCTTGCATGATTTCGAATGTCGCCAGAATGGATTCTAACATGGTGGGCTTTTTCTTTTTGGATTCGGGTTTTCGAGTGCCTGTGACGTCAATGGCAATTAAGAAATCACAGTGGCTTCGGATAATATCGTAAGGCACTGGATTTGAAGCGCCTCCGTCGATTAGCACTTTTTTTCGATACACCACAGGTTCAAATAATCCAGGAATCGAGATGCTCGCGCGAATGGCTTGGACAAGATCGCCAGAATCAAAAATGACTTCAGTTCGATTCCAAAAGTCGGTTGCCACAATTTTGAGTGGGATCTCGAGATCTTCAAATCGGCGCACTTTTAAATTTTTTCGAAGAAATTCCTCTACGCCCTCTCCTTTGAGAAGCGCAGAGCCTGTAAAAAGGGAAAAATCCAAGAATTTTTGAAGTTGCCGAAATCCAAATCCATGGGCCAAGGTTTCCATGTTCTTTCCCGAATATCCACTGGCATAGAATGCAGCCACAATGGCGCCCATACTGGTTCCTGAAAGAATACAAGGTCGAATCCCCATTTCTTCCAAGGCCTGAATATAGGCAATGTGGGCAAAGCCTCTTGCCCCACCTCCTCCCAAGGCCAATCCAAACCGTGGTTTCATGGCGCTTTGGTAATGATTTCAATGGCACTAGGGTAGATTTCAATCTCAAGGCTTTGGCCTTGCGTACATATCGTCTCTCCATCCGCATGGCATGGGAGAGAGCCTTCTATGGCTTTGACTCGCATGCGTTTGAATAGACCCGTTTGAATGACAGGATGTCCGATTTGCGTGCCTTTCATGAACTTCAAGATCATGGGAAAAATTTTGAATTTGGGCATGCTTTCCGCAATGCAATAATTCAAATTCCCATCGCTTGGATTTCCATCCGGCGCCATGAGGAATCCTCCGCCCATGCGCTGACCATTCATGAGAGAAATTAAAAGGGAACGTTGAGTCCAGGTTTTGGAATCGGTTGTGATTTTCACTAAAGGAGGTTGATAATACAAAAATACGGTTTTCAATGCCGCGATAGCATAAGAAAGAAAACCGGAAATGTGTTTCATTTTGGCTGCTTCAAATCCTACCACTGCGTCAAATCCAATGCCCACGCCGTTTCCAAAAAATCGACCCTTTGGATAAAGGCCGCCTTTCACGCGTCCCACATCGATTTTTTTCCGATATCCTTCTGCAATGACTTTGACTCCTTCTCGAAGGTTTTTGGGAATGCCCATCCCATAGGCAAAATCATTTCCATTGCCTACGCATAAAACTCCCAAGGGAAGTCGCACTTTCTCTGGAATTTCGAGAAGGCCATTCAATATTTCATTGGTAGTTCCATCTCCCCCTGCAGAAACCACACACTGGGAATTTTCTCTGCTTGCGTTTTTTGCAATTTCTTTGGCGTGCCAGGGTTTCTCTGTTCGCACAATGGAGAAATCCAATCCACATTCCCGAAAGTATTCCTCAATGCGAGGAATGGCTCGTTCTCCTCTCCCTTTTCCTGCTACGGGATTGACAATGACTAAAATGGAAGGCATATTTTTTGTACTCCTTTTAAGATGTGTTAAATTATCAAATTCAATTACAAAATGCAATGAAATTATACCAAGACAATGGTCTTGCTTTTTATCCAATGATGTTTTAATTTAAAATTAATTCCAAGGGGGAGAGGATGAAAAAGCCCTCTCGAATATTTTTTTTGTGCGTATTTTATAGTAGTTTTATCAACACTTTTGCCTTTGATCGTTTTCTGCAATTTGAAACGCTTACCTCGGATCATGGCCTTTCTCATCCCTATGTGCGATGCATTGTGCAAGACAATCAGGGCTTTATGTGGTTTGGCACTTTTGACGGCCTGAATCGATACGATGGGCATACATTTACCCTTTATCAGCACAATGACCGAGATACCACCAGTCTTCCCTCCAACATCATCCGATGTCTCTACAAAGATAGCAAAGGAAATCTCTGGATAGGCACTGCAAAAGGACTTTGTCGTTATGATGCCTTTCAGGATTGTTTTATCCGTTACAGAGCGCCTTCTGTTGGATTGGGCGAATTTGACATTAATTCCATTTTTGAAGATCACGAAGGGTCTTTGTGGGTAGGTACCCTTGATTTTGGGTTGTTTCACCGAGATCCGAATCAACAATGGAAGCATTATGTGCATCAAGAAAACAATCCCAAGACCATTGGAAGTAATCACGTAAGAACCATTTTTGAGGACAGCCGAGGCAGATTATGGATTGCCACTGTCGGCAGTGGAGTGGCCATTTGGGATCGAAAAAACCAATGCTTTATTTCTTTTCGTCACCAAAAAAACGATCCTCATAGTCTGGCAGGGGATCAAGTATTTGCCATCACAGAAGATCGCAATGGGTATCTCTGGTTTGCTTGTTATGGCACTGGATTGTCTTCCATGCATGTAGATCAAGTGCATCCTTCGGGTTTTACAAACTATTATCCCAAGCGACACGGGTTATGCGACAATTCAGTCCGAGCCTTGTGTGCGGATCGCAACGGCGGGCTTTGGATTGGCACAGAAAATGGCGGCCTTGATTTTTTAAAAGAAGATCGAAAGACGTTTTTTCATTATGAAAATGAATTGGGCAATCCAAAGAGTTTGAGTAACAATTCCATTTATGATGTGTATCAGGATCGTGTGGGAGATATTTGGATTGGCACGTATACGGGCGGAGTCAATGTGGTGCATCATACCGAGCAAGCCTTTAAACATTATCAGTATTATCCAGGCAATGCCAATACATTAAACAATAATTATGTATGGAAATTCCAAGAAGATGATCAAGGAAATATTTGGATTGCAACCGATGGAGGAGGCTTAAACAAGTGGAATCCTCGCACCGGTCAGTTCTTTCATTATACTTCTCACAATACCAATTTAAATAAAGATGCAGTCCTAACTGTTTTTATCGATTCCCAAAATGAAATCTGGATTGGGACTTGGGCAGGAGGGTTTAGTCGTTTTGATCCTAAAACCATGCGGTTTTTCCCATTTACCACGCAAAATAGCGCACTTTCCAGTAACAATGTGTTTGACATTGGAGAATTCCCTCCAGGGGTGCTTTGGCTTGCCACGCAGAAGGGCCTTCATCGATTTGATAAAAAATCCCGATCGTTTCGGGTGTATACAATGAAAAGCCATGGGTTGCCTTCGGATCAGATCGAAGTGCTTCGGGTGGATTCCTATGGGAAAATTCTTCTGGGCACAGTGAATGGATTTGGAATTTTTGATCCCAAAACCGAAACGTGTATGAATTATTCCCACGATCCACAAAATCCCAATACACTTTCTGATGATTTTATTACGTGCATTTTCGAGGAAGATTCGACCACGCTGTGGATTGGCACGACCCACGGCCTGAATCGACTGGACCGGAATTCTGGTCAAATCACCCAATATTTTACTTCTGATGGTTTGTCTGATGATTTAATTTTTGGTATCGAAAAGGACCATCGGGGATATTTGTGGATCAGTACCAATAAGGGCCTTACACGTTGGCATCCGCGGACGCATCATTTTAATCATTACACAAAAGAAGATGGACTTCAGGGAAATACTTTTATCAAAAAAAGCCATTACCGATCCAGAGACGGAAAACTCTATTTTGGGGGCGTCAATGGATTTAATGTATTTGATCCGGATGCGATTGTGGAAAATCCAGTGATTCCTCCCATTGTGATTACTGATTTTCAAATTTTTAATAAGCCGGTGTCCATTGGAGGTCCGGATTCTCCTTTAAAACAACAGATCACCCAAACCAAAACCCTTCGGCTTTCGTACAAACATAAAGTTTTTTCTTTTCAATTTTCAGCGCTCAATTTCGTGGCCTCTTCGAAAAATCAATATGCCTACAAACTCGAAGGATTTGATAAAGACTGGAATTATGTGGGCACAAAACGCACAGCCACGTATACCAACATTCCTCCTGGCCGGTACACGTTTCGGGTGAAAGGTTCCAATAATGACAACGTGTGGAATGAAGAAGGGACTTCGATTCAAATCGTGATTGTTCCCCCTTTTTGGAAAACGTGGTGGTTTCGCATTGGAATCGCAGTATTCTCTTTGGGGCTTCTTTTGGGATGGTACGAATGGCGGATCTATACTTCTCGAAAACAAAGGGAAGCACTCCAGGCTTTAATTGATGAGCGGACCGAAGCATTAAGAGAAGCCAATGAAGAACTCGAAGCATTCACGTATTCTGTGTCCCACGACTTACGGGCTCCTTTGCGGGGGATGGATGGCTTTAGTGAAGCTTTGCTCGAAGATTATGGGGATCAATTGGATGAAAGGGCAAAAGATTATCTTCAGCGAATTCGAAGAAACAGCCAACGGATGGGGCAACTCATTGATGCACTACTAAAGCTCTCCCGATGGACAAGAGCGGAAATGCATTCGAAAAAAGTGGATTTAGGGGAATTGGTTGAAAATGTGGTGGAAGAGTTTCGGCAAAAAGATCCAACGAGAAAAGTGGAATTTGTCGGGACAAAACCGGTGTGGGTGCAGGGGGATGAAGTTCTCTTAAAAGTGATGGTCGAAAATTTGATTGATAATGCCTGGAAATTTACTTCAGAAAAAGAAAGTGCAAAAATCGAATTTGGAGTCATAGAAGAAAAAGGAAAACGGATATTTTTTGTTCGAGACAATGGCATGGGATTTGACATGACGTATCATGATAAATTGTTCGAGCCTTTTCAAAGGCTTCATTCTCACTTGGAAGGGTCAGGTGTTGGACTGACGACGGTCCAGAGAATTGTGCGTCGCCATGGGGGGAAAATATGGGCTGAAGGAAGGCCCAATGAAGGAGCAACCTTTTATTTTACATTGGGCGGATAAAACCATTGGGAGTTGTAGAAATGACTCAACCATTGCATGTGCTAATCGTTGAAGATTCTGAGGACGATGCTCTTTTGCTCATTCGAGTGCTCCAGCGGGGAGGATACGAGCCTTTATTTGAACGGGTAGAGACTCGAGAGGCGATGGCTTCTGCACTCCAAAAAAAATCATGGGACATTGTAATCTCAGATTATTCCTTGCCTCAATTTAGTGCGCCCGAAGCCTTGAAACTTTTAAAAGAAAAAAATTTGGATATTCCTTTCATTATTGTCTCTGGCGTGATTGGAGAGGAAACTGCGGTTTCTGCCATGAAAGCAGGCGCACACGACTATATTATGAAAAGCAATTTGATTCGATTGATTCCAGCCATTGAAAGGGAAATGAGAGAAGCAGCAGTCCGAAAAAAACAACGGGAGATCGAAGAAAAAAATAAACGGATTCAGGAGGAGTTGATTCAAGCGCAAAAAATGGAGGCTCTGGGAAGACTCACAGGAGGAGTGGCCCATGATTTCAATAACATTCTCACTGCGATCAGTGGGTACGTGGAATTGACCATGGAGCAAGTGGGGCAAGAAAGTCCAGTCTATCCCCTCCTAAAAGAAATTCAAATGGCCACAGAAAGAGCCTCTAATTTGACCCGACAGCTCTTACTTTTCAGTAGGCGTCAAAAGTTAGAATTTGTCTATCTGGATTTCAATCAAATCCTCGAAGCCCTTGTAGGGATGCTTCATCGGATTATCGGAGAAAACATTGCCATTCGATATGAATTGGCAAAAGAACCCTTGATCGTTTTCGCAGATCGAACCTCCATGGAACAGATGATTATGAATCTGGTGGTCAATGCCAAAGACGCCATGGAAAAAGGGGGACACATCACCATCCGTACAGAAAAAGTCACCATCGATGAGCCTCTTCTCGGTGAAATCCCAGGTGCCAGATTGGGACCGTTTCTTCGGGTGTCTGTCATGGATACAGGAGTTGGAATCCCTCCCGAAATCCAACCCCACATTTTTGAACCTTTTTTTACGACAAAATCTGATGAAAAAGGCAGTGGGTTGGGGCTCTCCGTGGTGTACGGGATAGTTCAACAACATCAAGGGTGGATCCGGGTGAAAAGCAAAGTGGGAGAAGGCTCCACGTTTGAAATCTATCTCCCATTGAGTCCCCATAAACCAGAAAAAAAGAGTCGTGAAAAAGAAGTTTCTATTCTTCCCAAAGGGAAAGGGGAACGGATTCTGGTAATCGAAGACGAACCCAATCTCTCTCATTTTGTAGAAAAAGCGCTTTGTCGGCATGGATATACAGTATTTACTGCCAGAAATGAAAAAGAGGCTTCTGAGATTTTTCAGAGAGAAAATGGCCATTTTCATTTGATCTTTTGTGATGTGGTATTGCCGGACATTACAGGGGTTCAGTTGATCGAACAATTTCTCCAGCAAAATCCAAAAATGGGCATTCTTCTCACCAGTGGGTATATTGATCAGAGAATAAACTTAGAAGAAATTGAAAAAAAGGGATATCCTTTTTTACCAAAACCGTACACCTTGGAAGTTTTACTCCAAAAAGTTCATGAGTGTATCAAAAAAGTATAATGGCTTTTATTTAATGTTTAGTGCATATGACCATAGGAATTCTTATCTTTCATTTAACTGTCAGAGTAACGAAGGAGAATTCCCAGGGTAGACGTTCAAAACAATGACGGTATCAAGCGTCTGCAGTCCAAAGATGCGAAGAATGCAATCATTCATTCAAAAGCTGGCTGTAGATTTTAATCTCACACCCATCATAGTAGAAGCCTTTTACCCACAGTTTTCTCTTTACTTTCAGGACATGCGAACATCTCTCCTCTGGTCATATGATACTATTTAAGGACAATCAACTTTTTGATTTTGGAAAAAGAACCGACTTGAAGTCGATAGAAATAGATTCCACTGGCGTATTGTTCGCAATCCCATTTTTGAGTATACGTGCCACTGGGGAATTCATCCGAGACCAACGTTTCCACCCGATTCCCTAATACATCAAAAATTTGAAGCAAGACAAAGCTTCGTTCTGGAAGAGTAAAACAAATGGTCGTCACTGCATTCGCTGGATTGGGAAAATTTTGTTCTAATACGGGGGTCTGAGGATGTAAAAGACGCCTGGACTGGGTTTCCACCGCGGTCTGACCCGAAATCTGGATTTGCCTTTTCCCTTGGATTCCAGTTCCGTCCTCCGCTGTGGCAATGACAAAAACAGAACCGTTTCTTTTTGCAGTGAGCAATCCATGGGCATCAATTGTGGCCATGGTCGTGTCGGAGACACTCCAACTCACTGAGGAAATCGCAGCGTTAGAAGGAGAAACCGTGGCGATCATTTGGAGTGTTCCTTTGTCTGTGGTAATGGTGTATTTGGAATTGGCACTTTTGATCGTAATTCGAGTGACTTTTACATACTGGGTAGAAGGAGAAGGCATTCCAGAGGTTTCTACCACAAGCACTGAATTGTGGGGATTGGGCGCTTTGGGAGGTACAGAAATAAAAAGACATCCTAAACTGTCTCTATAAGTCAATGGACTATCTGGGGTTTCCATGGTATACATTTTTTGAATGGGATTGGCAAGCGAAGGGATACGCAATTCTCCATGGGTTGGCCATTGAAATACATGCACATAAAGCTTCCCTTCTTTCTTTGTGTACACTCCCCACCACGGTTCATTGGGATAGGGATTTCGGGTGGCGCCATAAAGGCTTTGGCCGTATTTTTCCATCCACTCGCCGATTTGATTTAGAATGGCAACCGAAGGTTGGGGAACCGTGCCATCCCCTTTGGGACCAATATTCAATAGATAATTTCCATCCCGGCTGACCACGGTGACCAATTCTCGGATAAGTACAGTGACACTTTTCCAATTGTTGTCCCACACATTATATCCCCACGAATTATTCATTGTTCTGCAGGTTTCCCAAGGTCGATTTCGAGGCGTGGAAGGGACCTCTTGTTCCGGGCATTCAAAATCGCCGAGGCCAAATCCCCGGCAGACCCTTTCGTTGATCACCAGAGTGGAATCCAGATTTAGTAAATACTCATACAAATCTTGGCCATCGGATTTTGTCCACCACGAACTGAGCGTAGGTGCTCCTCCGTTATACGTCCAATCGCCATCAAACCACAACACTGCAGGATGGTATTTTGTCACGAGCTCTGCCAGTTGGGCTTTCATATCTCGAATGTACGCGGTGCGGGCAGAATCCGAGATCATGTTCGAATAATACGTTGTCCGGTTGATTTCTTGAGAAGGATGATTCCAATCGAGAATCGAATAATACAGGCAAAACTTGATTCCTTGGACTTCGCAAGAATCTTTCAGTTCTCGAAGAATATCTCTTTTGAAACCCGTAAAGTCGGGCAAATCGTATTGTTTTGTTCCAGTCACATCTTTAAAACTTTCCACTTCTGTGTCCCACATGCAAAAGCCTTCGTGATGTTTGGCCGTGATCACCAGATACTTCATGCCTGCTTTTTTGGCCAATCGGGCAATGGTTCCCGCATTGAATTGATTGGGATTAAATTTTGCCGAGACTTGGGTTTGATAGTTTGCCTTTGTCCAATTTTCTGTACTGAATGCCCATTCTCCATGGCCCAAGTACGAATAAGACCCAAAATGAATGAACATGCCGAATCGGGCCTCATACCACCACTGCATTTTGGGAGGAATGGCATATTGGGCATGGACAGGAATCAATCCCATGCCAAAGCCAAGCAACGAAATAAAAAATTGAAATTTTCTCATCTTGCGCCCCTTTTTCAACAGTTCACTTGGAGGAAAGAAAAAAAATTAAAAGAGATTGTCAAGTAAAATATTGTCAAAGATTATTTCCAATGCACACGTTGTATTTTTTCTCCATTTGTATCCAATATCACTGCGCCTTCTTGGTCTGTACGACAGACTTGGATATTTGCAGTTTTTAAACGTTCCAATAATTCTGGACAAGGATGGCCGTAGCGATTCTTTTCTCCCACAGAAATGACCGCGTATCGCGGAGAAAATTTTTGCAAAAATTGTTTTGAGCCGGATTGACAACTCCCATGGTGTCCTATTTTTACTCCATCCATGGTGGGGAGACTTTTGTATCGTAGAAGTTGAGTTTCTGTGGCTTCTCCTGCATCTCCCATGAAGAGAAAGTGGATTTTCCCATAACACAGTAAAGTGACAACAGAACTTTCATTGAGATTTTTCTCTATTGGAAAGAAGAACAGGTAGATTTTGAAATGAGGAGACAAAGCCAAGCTGTCTAGATCTTTGAAAAACTCAAAGGGGATATGCCAGAGTTGGAGGCTGTCCAAAAATGTTTGAAAAACCGGCGGGGGCGAATTCAGCTCAGGTAGAATCATTTTTTTGACTTTCATTTTTCGAGCCACACTCCACAGGCCTCCCATGTGGTCATTGTGGGGATGGGTGAGAAGGATTGCATCCAGTGTTCGAATACCAAAGCGATGGAAATAAGGAATCAAAACAGCTTCTCCACAGTCGTACGATGGAGACTTTGGGCCTCCGTCAATTAAAAGCGTTTTCCCTCGAAATGTGAGGAGGGCAGCATCGCCCTGGCCGACATCGAATTGAATCCATCTGAGATCAATGGATTTATTTTTCCATACCGAAGTCCAGACTGAAATGTTCAGTAGGATACACCCAGTAAAAAGGAACACATTTCGGAGTGATCGTTGTTTCCAGTGGAAAAGCAGTCCGAAAGAAATATACCACAGAAAAATATCAATCACCGAAGGGGAAGGAACAATGGCACTGGAACCCGGAAGAGAAGCCATGGTATGAATAAACCAGAGAAAAAATCGGAGAAGGAGTTGGTTTAAATTGGCATAGACCAAACCAATCCAAGGATGAAAAGCAGAAAAGATCCATGAAATAAAAGCCAGGCTTGTGAGGACTCCTGACAGAGGAATGGCCAATAGATTGGCAGGAATGGAGACAAGAGGAAGGCAATTAAAATAGAAGGCCACCAGGGGAAGGGTGCCCAATTGGGCCACCAGAGAGACCCAACACGTGAGGAAAAGTGCCCAAAGCCATGGGATTTTTTTCACTTTTTGGAAAATCGGCCAGTGTTCGGTCCATGTTTTGAATTGCTGATATCCATAAAAGATCGAAAAGACCGAGAGAAAAGAAAGTTGAAATCCAATGTCAAACAATGCAGAAGGAGAAATAAGCAATTGAAATAGGGCAGAAATCCCCAAAATATTAAATCCGTCGATTTTCTTTTCGAGCACTTTACCCCACAATGCAGTCAAGGCCATGACCGTGGCACGCACGACAGGAGGGCTGGCTTCGGTGATCAATGCATAGACGAGAAGTCCTACACTGGCCAAGCCATTTCGTAATGCAATTGGAAATCGGAAAAGGCCAAGGCCTAAGATCAGCATCAGATACACAAAGCCGACATGCGATCCACTGACAGAGAGTAAGTGCACCACCCCGGTTTTGGAAAAAGCCTCTCGCATTTCAGTGGGAATCAGTGCCTGTTCTCCCAATACCAAGGCGCGAAGCAAAGCCCGGGTTTCTCCATCCCAGGCGGTGTGATCAATCCAGAAAAGCGCATGTCGTCGAAGAGGATAAATCACTTTGTTAAAAAGCCAAGCGCTATGGTTTCGAGAAATCAATTCCAAATCTTGAGGACTGTCACATTTGAGAATAAGATATATTTTTTGGCGAGAGAGCCATTTGGGGTAGTCCCATTCTCCAGGATTGCGTTTTCCTTTAGGAAAGTTTAATTCTCCACTCACGTGGATTTGGTCTCCATAGCGCAGAGTTGGCATTTTTTCTTTTTTGAGAGAAACGAGCACTTTTCCAGAAACCGAGATGGAATTGGAAGTATCCCAAAGCGTTTGTGCATTGAGGAGGAGCTCTATTGTTTTCTTTTTTTCTTTTGGATCGCGGAGCAATACGCCAGAGAGTTTTACAGTTTGAGGAGGATGCACAAAATAGAGAAGATGATTTTTAGGAAGCGTATTTTGATTCAAATTGTAACGCAATGCCCCTAAGAAGAGAAGCGCCAATAAAATGCTGATCTCTCTGATAATCCGAGGTTTGGAACAGAGAAAACCCATTAATAAAAATGCAATCAGGCCCAAAATCATCCATTGAATAGGGACTAAAGAAAGGGGGAACCAAGCGCTGATTAAAATTCCAAAGGCAAATGGAATCAGGGCGCGAATGGCCGGTTGATTTTTTAGCATCTGATTATACGATGCAGTTTCACTTAGGTTTAGTCTTTAATGGAAAACGAATACCACATTCTGTTCCGTGTTTTGATTGGATCCGTAAAGCTCCGTGGAGTTGCTGGCTCAAAGCGTGGATCAGCCTGAAACCCATAGATTCTGGATTTTTCCATGAAACATGTTTTGGGAGTCCGATTCCATTGTCTTTGACCAGAAGTTCCACATACGGTTCTTTTGCTGAAGAAGAAATTTTTTTGAATTGAATAAAAATTTTCCCAGTCCGTTTTTCAGGAAAAGCATATTTGAGGGCATTGGTCAAGAGCTCGGTCAAAAGAAGCCCGCAGGGCAAGGCGAGATGAATGGGCAAGTCCATGTCTTCAATGGATTTTTCAATCTGGATAAGCGCGGGAGAAAAGGAAAGTTGTATTTGACGGATCAATTCTTCACAATACGTTTTTACCGAAACTCGATCGATGTGTTTTCCTGTATATAAATTTTGATGGATGAGACCAATGGCCTTGATTCGATTTTGAATATTGGAAAGAATGCGATCTGTTGCGGTTCCGGGTACCCGATTTCTTTCCATGTTGATAATACTTGAGATCATGTTGAGATTATTTTTGACCCGATGGTGCATTTCTTTGAGTAAAATCTCTTTTTCTTCTAAACTTTTTCGGAGTGCCTGCTCTGTTTTTACACGTTCTCGAATTTCTGTCTGGAGTTTTTCATAGTATTCTGCATTTTTAATGGCCACGGCAATTTGTTCTGCAAGGGTTTCAAGGATTTTTAAGTCGTTTTTTGTAAATCCATTGACTTGGGGTTCTTGAACATCCAGAACTGCAATGACTTCCCCTTCCAGTTTAATTGGGACACAAAGTTCAGAACGAGTTGGAACCGTTTTTCCGAATCCTACGAGATACCGAGGATCACTTTGTACGTCATTGACCAGAAGCGATTCTCCGGTTTGGGCCACCCAGCCAATCAATCCTTCTCCGACTTTTTGGTGATAGTCCAGGGGGGCGATTTCTGCATAGGCACCTGCCATGGCCTGCCTTCCCAATTCGTTGGTTTCTTTATTGAGTAAAAGAAGGGTCACATTGTAATACCCGAGGTGTTTTTGAATGTCTGTGACTGTGGCCTGGAGAAGTTTTTGCAACTCTAAAATCGAAATAATGCGATGCGTGATCTTATGGACAATGGTTAATAATTGGGTATGCTTTTTTTCTTCAGCTTTCATGGAATTTAAAAATACAATTATTTTTATCCGTCGTCTTAGTATATAGCGAATTTTTTTAAAAAGTCAAGCCTATTTTTTTAAAAAAAACACTTGAAATTCATATTTTTTTTATTCATTTTTAATATCACATTGTCATTTCATGCAGAAGGGAGTAAAGATGACAAAAGAAAAGGCCTATTCCATTCTCATTGTAGATGACGTGGAACCTGTTCTCTATGTTTTTGAACGGTTTCTCAATACCCAGGGCTATCATACGATCGTAGCCCATGATGGAGAAGAAGGGCTTCGACTCTGGGAAGAGTATAAACCAGATTTGGTCATCACGGACATTCGGATGCCCAAAAAGACGGGATTTGAATTGGCCAATGCCATTCGGGCCAAAAATCCAAATCAGAAAATTATTCTCATGTCTGGGTTTGAGGATGATATTGAACTTCTGAAACAACAGGAACCGTACGGTTTCCCCTATCTTGCGAAACCTGTGGATCTCTACATGGTGCTTGGTCCATTGGTGAAAAAAGTGCTTGAAGGCAAAACATAACAGATGGCGTTTTAAACTCTCTCAGAATTTGGAATTTTTGCATGTTCATGGAAGAGGGAGCTTTATGGGTGAGGACAATGGTTCGTGCTTTTCTTTGGCAAGAGGAGCGTCCACTGAGGAAAAGGGGGAATAGAAAAAGCAATAAAGGCCTGTGGGTCATTGTAGCATGTCTCCCTTTACAGAGTGAGGTCCATCAATTCATGCAAAATCAAAAAGATTCAAATTGCTCTCTCTTCCTCTTATGAAAGCAGGCATGCCCTTATTGAAGTCTGTATGGACAGGGATCTGGAAGTGGCTTGCCTTTATACTCATTTGGGGTATTCCACTTGCGATATTCATTGTTCCGTTTCAGCACAAATGGAAACAGGCTGAGCAAATGACTTTGCCCCTGACACACCTCTCCCTTGAATTTGTGTTCGCAATGACCATTTTATTATCGGCATATCTCATGGTTTCCTTTGTGGAGAAACGTCCTTTTTATACCCTTGGCTTTGAAATGGCCCATTTTTTCCGTGACACTTTGTTGGGGGTTGCAATCGGACTTTTCTGGCTGGATCTATCTCGATTCTATGGTTTGGCGGTTGGATCTCTTTCCAGCGATCCATCCCTATCTCGCTGCCCATATTGATGCTGCGAGGTATTGGGTTGTTTCTCAATGTCATGACACAAGAAATATTGGTACGTAGCTATATTTTTCAAACCATTCAGACATATTTTGGTGCCATTTCTGCAGTCATTTTGTCCGCGTTCCTTTTTGCTGTGTTTCATGCAGGAGCGATTCGAGGCTCGTGGTTGGCCATTTTGAATGTGTTTAATCCAGGCATTTTATTTGGTATTGCCTATGCAGTGAGTGGAAATTTGTGGCTCCCGATTGCGCTTCACTTTACTTGGAACTTTGTACTGGGCCCAGTTCTGGGTTTATCGCTGAGTGGCCAAAATCCATTTCCTGTGGATTGGCATTTTCTGAAGTTGAATGAGGCGACTATTTTTACAGGGGGTGCATTCGGTTTAGAAGGGAGTATCATCGTTACTATAACAACAGTGATTGCTATTATTGGTTTAATATTGATATATCGACCACTTTCACAAAAAAGCTGTTTCACACTGTCTACATCGGACAGTAGTAACGTCTCTCCAAATCGTTAAAATATATCGGGAATCAGAACCATAAAATCTCAGGGCCTGATTTTGGGTGATTCTATTTGAATTCCAATGGGTGTTTCCACTCGGTTGGCCTTCAATGAACTCCATTATTAGTGAATCTATCCTCCATCTTCCTAGTCACATTAAATCAAGATTTTCAGCTTGATTCTACCCTGAGATTTTGGTAACTTTTTTGAACTTTCTTAATAAAGTTTTCTTTAAGCATCTGTAGAAAGGATAAATTATGGCAGAAACGTTAAAAGCCTCTGGGGTGATGCAAATCCCATACGGAGGTTATTCAAATTGCCTTCTTATTCAAAATGCAACCACTCGTGTGGTACTTTGCCCCCAATGCGGAGGACGGGTGTTAGAGTACACCCTGGGAAGTGAAGATGTGATCTATTTCAATCCAGAGGAGAACGGGAAAACTTGGAAATCCGGGGAACCAATATTTCAGCCCTCTGGAGGAAGATTTGATATTGGGCCGGAAAAATTGCTTCCTCCCCATCCCACCCTTTGGTTGGGTTCATGGGAAGTGGAAGTGACTGGTCCTCGGTCAGTACGGTTGACCAGTCACATTGATCCGACGTTGGGGATTCGTCTTGTCCGAGAATTTGTCTTGGATTCAGATTCTCCCCATTTGACCTGTACCCAGACCATCCTTAATCGTTCGGATCGGGTCCATCGGTTGTGTTATTGGGGAAGGACTTTGGCCAAAGGAGGCGGTATTGTGGTGATTCCTGTGGGAGGGTATAGTCGCTTTCCTAAAAAATATGTGCAATATGGACCTGGCCCTTGGATTCAATACGAGCCAGAAGATCCTGGGGTAAAATTTACTGGGAATTTTGTCAAAGTCATTGGCCCTTTGAAGGAACCCAAATTGGGTTTTGATTTTACCGAAGGGTGGCTTGCCTATCTCATGCAGAATGGATTGGCTTTTGTCAAAAGTTTTCCTGTATTTTCAGATCGCATTTACAATGAAATTGCAGGGCTCACCCTTTCCATTGTTTATGAAGAAATGACATGCGAACTCCAACCCATTGGTCCCATGGAAATTTTAAGACCTAGTGCTTCTGCGTCTTTTACCGAAGAGTGGTGGTTAATTCCCTTTCCTTTCCCAGAAGATGGAGAGAGTGTCGATTTGGAGGCTTTGGAAGAAGCAGTACGGAATGAACTGTAAGTTTCGCAAGATTCTTTCCATTGGTTTTACTTTTGGGGTCACTTTCTTTCCCTACTTTTTAATGGGCCAAAGTGGATTTTTTTTCAACACCGATCAATATCCACCTTCTCTCCGATGGAAGAAAATAGCAACTCCCCATTATGATTTGATATTTCCTGAAGCCCTTTCGGGAGATGCCCTTCGGATTGCGAATCTTCTCGAGGATGCCTATTCCCCATTGCACGCTTCGTTTGAGATCCCCTCTCCCCGCATTGCGATTGTATTGGGCAATCAAGGGGTCAGGCCGAATGGATATGTCAGTCTGGCTCCTCGAAGATCCGAATGGTTTCATCAACGCTCTCAGGGCTGGTGGACAGGAACCACAGATTGGTATACCCTTCTGGCTGTGCATGAAGGTCGGCATGGGGTACAATTCGACAAGGCCAATTCTGGTTTTACAAAACTCATGGGGCTTTGTTTTGGGGACATTGGGATTTTAGGATTTTCCATGTTTTCCATTCCCTATTGGTGGTGGGAAGGAGATGCAGTCTACACAGAAACCCGCCTCACTCCAAGTGGACGCGGTCGGTTGCCCGAATTTGAAATGGGCCTCAAAGCCTTGTTGGAGACTCGTCCAATTTTTTCTTATTCAAAAATGTATTTGGGTTCTTACAAAGACTGGACTCCCAATGTGTATCAATTGGGATATGTTCTTGTGGATTTCATTCACCGGCACTATGGAGAAAGTTGCTTGGATCGGGTGATTCACCGGACTTCCGAATGGTCATTTTGGCCTTTTTCATTTGCTCGGGCGATCAAGAAAGAAACCGGGAAATCCCTTGATGTATTGTATCGCGAAGCGCTTTCGGAACTCAAGACGAAAAAAACCACCTTTCCAATCCAAATCCAAGAGATCGCTTCTTTACCTTCTTCTTCCTCTGTATGGACTGAATACCTTTTCCCCCAGTACACTGAAGATGGAGTTCTTGTAGCACAAAAATACGGTTTGGATACGCCCTGGTCTTTAGTAAGAATTTCCCCCAGTGGCAAAGAAGAAAAACTTTGCACTTTTTATCCTACAGAGCCGGGTGCCACGCGAACCAGTGTTCGAGCCGGGAAAATTGTTTGGGACGAAGAAGTTCCAGATATTCGGTGGGGGAAAAGGGCCTATTCTACCATTGTCGTCATGGATTTGCAAACGGGTTCAAAACAGCGATTGACGCACCGGACCCGGTATTTCAATCCTGAATTTTCCCCGGATGGAAGTCGGATTGCAGTGATCGAATTTTCCGAAAGGGCAGAGTGCAACCTTGTGATTTTGGACGGAAAAACGGGAAATCCGATCCATTCTTTTTCTGCTCCAGAAAATGCATTTCTTCAATCGCCTTCCTGGTCCCCCAATGGAAAAAACGTGATTTGTGTGGCTCAAAGTGAAACGGGAAAATCTCTGTATCAACTGGATATCGAAAATGGCATTTTCCATAAGATTCGAGATTTTGGTCATGAAAACATCATGAACCCTGTATTCTGGAAGAAATACATTCTCTATGCTTCTCCTAAACTCGGGATCACCAATGTTTGTGCATGGGACACACTCTTGCACAAACCATATTTAGTTACCCGGGTTTCGTATGGGGCATTTAGCCCAACAATTTCTCCAGATAGCACTCGATTATTATTTTCTAATTATACTCCGCAAGGGACTCGCATTGGAGAAATGGTCCTCGATTCCACCCAATGGATTTTTTTAGACACGCTTTCAATTTCCCCCACTCAACCAATGGGCGTGTCTTATTCTTGGCGAAAAAACGATTCTCTTGTGTATTATCCTATTGCAAATTATTCCAAATGGGGTTCCCTCTGGAATCTCCACAGTTGGGCATTTCTTCCTCTGCTTCCTGAATATACCGTGATGCTATTTTCTACCAATCTTCTCAATACCACATGGATCGAACCTGTGCTTTTCTTCAATTCGAACGAAAGAACCTCTGCAGTTCAATTGAATGTGCTCCATGCGGAATGGTTTCCTGTGCTTCGTGGAGGAATAAGTGCGGGTAGCCGATGTGCAATGTATTTACATTCAAAAAAAGAGTATGAGATAGACACCTGGAGGGAAAAGTCCCTTTCTCTTGGGATTTCTTTGCCTTTGAATATTTCCAGAGGGGCTCATGCCACTTTTTTAAATTTCGATACAAAAGGAAGCTATACTGAAATTCAAGGCAAAACCCATTTTGAACCAGAAGCGCAAGGCAATGGCGATTTAATGGTGATGCAATTCAACACTGAAATTTTGCATTACACATCGTATGCACCCAGGGATATGACGCCTGCCTGGGCCCAAAGGGTCTGTTTTTCTTATTCTTCCACGCCTCTCAAAACCACATATCGGGGAACACAATCTGCATTTCGGGCCGATTTTCGCTTTCCAGGATTTTTCAGGCATCACCGATTTGGTCTTCAATTGGCATGGGAATGGCAAAATCCAATAAACTATCGATTTGAAAGCATGTTTCCGTTTTCAAAAGGATATCATGCCATTCTTTACGACCACATGAAGAAAGCAGGAATCGAATATCTTTTTCCATTGGCTTATCCAGATTGGTCTTTGGGGCATTGGATTTATGTCAATCGTTTAAAAACAGCGCTTTTTTATGATTACACAGAAGGCCGAATTCCACCCACTCGGCGTTTATACCGTGCTTTTGGTATTGAACTCCGAACAGACATTCATTTCTTCACGCTTCCTGTTCCATTGGATTTGGGGATTCGGTATGTGTACTGTGTTGAAAAGAAGAAAGCCCACTTCGAACCTGCATGGGGGAGCGCATTTTAGTTTTGATCGGTTTTCCTTGCATTGGGTGAGAAACTCTGCGTAAATTGAATTCCATGAAAATAAAATTTCTCATATCAGGGAGTTTGATCCTTTTTTTGAGCGGATGCGCCGTCAGGCGATTTGAGATGCCTCCCCCCAAGGCATACCGGGGGCCTGAGGTGCGGATAGGCATTCTCACTGGAAAAACTGCGATTGAATTCTCTCCCATGGGCAGATGTCAGATCATGGCGGGCGGAATCCTTCTGACCCAAGGAGATTCTGGTGAAACCTGGATTGTTGGCGTGAAAGACTCCAACCCCGCGAAGGTGGTATTTCGGCTTGTGGCAGGGTCCATGAGTTCTCGGGATCGAGCGCGAGAAAAGGCCAGAGAGGTCGAGGCCTTGGGATTCAAAACCCTGATTAAACCCATTGGAATGTCTTCTTTCGCTCTACAAACGGGTGTTTTTCCCACATTATACTATCGCGTGTATTTGGCAGACACTTTTGAAACCGATTCTTCTGCAAGGGCATTTCGTGAACAATTGAAAAACCGTTTGGACACATTTATTGTTCGAGAAATTGCGACCCCTTCTTCTGGCCAGTTGGTATTAAAAAATGTCACAAAAAATGTGCAATACGAAACCGCAGAATCCATCCAGATCAGCGGGGCAACCATTCAAATCCGAGATATTCCAGTAGGCACAGGATTTCACTGGGAAAAATTGGAAAATCGTGCCTATCCCCCGGTACTCGAATTCACTTTGGATGTCCATGGGAAACTCTCTGCAATCAATATCATCCCTCTCGAATTGTATGTGGAAGGCGTGTTGCCCTACGAAATGCCCAATGGATTTCCTGAATCTGCATTAAGAGCCCAAGCAGTGTGTATTCGAAGCAAGGCATTGGCTTTAAAGGGGCTGGTCCATTCGGGAGATCCGTTTGATTTCTGCGGGGAGGTCCATTGCCAGGTTTATGGCGGATTGGATCGCAGAAATTTTCTTGTGTCTCGTGCGGTTCGGAAAACGGAAGGCCAAGTGCTATTTAAAGACGGTCGCATTCTGGATGCAGTGTATAGTGCCGTGTGTGGAGGCCATACAGACAATGTCGAAGAGATTTGGAATACGTCTCCAAAAGTCCATCTCAAGGCCAGAGTGGATGGGCCTTCTTCTCTCAAACGGTATGAACCGTTAGATCAAGAAGAAAATGTCCGGAAGTGGATTTTGGAATCACCCCATGCTTATTGCAATACGATCAATGGAGACTGGCCCAGTGCATTTGCATATACCAAAAAATATTTTCGTTGGGAAGTTCGTCTTTCTCAGGATGAACTTCGAACCCAACTGGAAAAATCCACGGGAAAGTCATTGGGCGCCATTCTCAACATGGTTCCATTAAAAAGAACCCAATCGGGACGGATCACCCAATTAAAAATTGTAGGAACAGAAAGGGACACTGTTTTGGAAGGCGAATTGACGATTCGAAAGGCCCTTTATTCGAGCACCTTGTGGAGTTCTTGTTTTATTGTGATTCCCCAAAATCCTCTCGAAGGCATTCCTCAGACTTTTATTTTGAAAGGGGCTGGTTGGGGCCATGGAGTAGGAATGTGTCAAACAGGCGCGGGCGTTCTGGCTTTTTGCGGGAAAAGTTATAAAACGATTTTAAAATTTTATTTCCCAAATGCAGAGCTCAAGAAACTCTATTAAAAGCAAATGAACGTGTCTCAAAATGTGCCATTTAAGGTCGGGTATGTGGCCATTGTGGGTTTGCCCAATGTGGGGAAGTCCACATTGATGAACCAATTGTTAGGGGCTAGACTCTCCATTGTCACCCCCAAACCACAAACCACCCGGCATTCCATACTGGGCATTCTGTCTCGAGAAGCCTTTCAGGTGATTTTTTTAGATACACCGGGGTTAATAGACCCCAAATACAGTCTACAGAAGATCATGCGAGCCAAAGCAGAGGAAGCCATTAAAATGGCAGATGTGGTGGTGTGGCTGTTTGACGCATCTCAACCTTTGGAATTGGCAGAATCCATGCTTGCACTTCTTCGGCCAATCGAAACGCCTAAATTAGCCATCTTGAACAAAATTGATCTTGTGGCCAAACCATTGCTTCTTCCTCAAATTGATCAATTAAATCAGTTGAATTTATTCAAAGAAATTATTCCCATTTCTGCTCTTTACAACGATGGGATTGATCGCGTGTTGAATTGTATTCTCCAATATTTGCCCACAGGGGAACCTTTTTATGCTCCGGAGCAACTCAGCGATCGCCCAGAACGATTTTTTATTGCAGAACTCATTCGAGAACAAATCTTTCTTCTTTACGGAGAGGAAATTCCTTATGCGACCACGGTTCAAATTGAAGAATACAAAGAGAGACCCAAGGGGAAAGATTATATTCGGGCAGTGATTTTTGTGGAGCAGGAAGGTCAAAAAGCGATTTTAATTGGCAAAAATGGGGAAGCGATCAAACGGGTGGGCCAACGCGCCCGAGAGAATATCGAAGCCTTCTTAGGAAAGCCGGTGTATCTTGAATTGTTTGTCCGGGTGAAGCCAAAATGGCGGAAAGAACCGTCCATGTTGCGAGAGCTGGGTTACGAATGAAAGCCATTTTGATTTTTGTGGATGGATTGGGGCTGGGCGTCAACGATCCCGCGGTGAATCCGTGTCTGGATAAAAACATTCAGCTTTTTGGATATTACGAACAGGGAAATGGGGTTTTGCCTGCACCTTTTCACGGAAAGATGGTTCCCACGGATGTTTGTTGCGGGGTCGAAGGCATCCCCCAGAGTGCGACAGGCCAAACCACCCTTTTGACCGGCATCAATGCGTGTCAAATTTTGGGGATGCATCGAAAAGGATTTCCCGATGCGACGCTCCGAGAAATTCTCAAAACCCATTCCATTTTACTTCGACTGAAAAAAGCAGGAAAGAAAGTGGCTTTTGTCAATGCGTATCGGCCTCTTTTTTTCCAATTAAAAGAAAACACAAAATGGAAGCTTTCAGCCACCACAGTGGCCACGCTTTCTGCAGAATTACCCTTTTTTTCTATTGAAGACATTCTCCACCATAAGGCACTTTACCATGATTTTACCAATACCACTTTAATTGCCCAGGGGTTTGAATTGCCTTTGTGGAGTCCGGAAGAGGCAGGAGAAAGATTGGCACAAATTAGTCAAGCCTATGATTTTATCCTTTATGAGTATTTTCTTACTGATCGCGCAGGGCATAGCCAAAATTATCCGTTGGCCCTTTTTGAGTTGATCAAATTGGAAGTGTTTGTTTTGCAACTTTTAAAATCTCTTTCTCTGGATCAGACCTTGGTCATGCTCACCAGTGATCATGGAAATATCGAAGATTTAAGCACTTCGAATCATACCCGGAATCGGGTCATGACGTTTGTGTGGGGCCCGGGTTCAGACATGTTGTCCCAACAGATTCATGATTTGACGCATATCAGTCCTGCTTTATATCGTTTGCTTTGTGCTTAATGGAGGCCCTATTGTCTCGGCTTCGTCAGCAAATCAAAAGTCGGATGGAAAGAGCCATTTTGGATTTTGGGATGCTTTCTCCTGGAGATCGGCTTTTGGTGGCAGTCTCAGGAGGTCCAGACAGTCTTTCTCTTCTTCATCTCCTTTTGGATGGATTTGGAACAGCCACTTCGGAATATTCTCTTTTTGCACTTCATCTGGATTTGGGATTTGATTCATCGGAACCGAGAAACAGTGCCATTCTCAAATCCTATTTTGAGACCTTGCAAATTGCCCATCGGATTGTCTACACCGACATTGCAAAACGCATTTTTGGTCCTGAAGCCAAAAAGAATCCCTGTTTTCTCTGTTCCCTGTATCGAAGGCAAAAAGTGTATGAAGTGGCGATCCAGGAAAAATGTACCAAGATTGTATATGGGCATCATCAGGACGATGTGATTGAGACGCTTCTGCTCAATATTTTCTACGGTCGAAAAATTGGAACCATGTATCCTGTCCAACCTGTGTTTGGTGGAAAATTGCACATTATTCGACCCTTTGTCTATGTGGAAGAGTCTCTTTTAAAACGATTTGCCACAGAAAAGGCTTTTCCACAACTTCCACGTCTTTGCCCCATGGACGGAAAAACCCGGAGAGAAAAAATCAAGAAAGTGATTGCAGAACTCCAAGCGAACGAACCACATGCCAACATTCGGAAAAATATTTTTAAGTCCTTGTATCATCTGGAATTACAACCATTTAAAATAGAAAGAAATTTTTGATCGAAACTTAAAAATTTTGCTTGATTTTCTCGTTTTTTCGCGTTATTCTTTGTATAGTATGATGAAACAGCGTGAAGAAAAATCGATGATGGTTTCGGTCAGGGTTGAACGGGTCACCCTCGACACAGTGAACAACCGTTTTGTGATCATTTTGAAAGACGATTTGCACAATCGCTGGTTGCCGATTGTCGTGGGGCCTGCGGAAGCCCAAGCGATTGCTTTACAGCTTGAAAATATTCGACCTCCTCGGCCCATGACCCACGATTTAATGAAAAATATCCTCGATTCCATGCATGCCAGTATCCTTCGGGTGGTTGTGACCGAGCTGAAGGACAACACGTATTTTGCTGAAATTGATATCAAGAAAAATGGAGATCAGTCGAGCATTGATGCCCGTCCCAGCGATGCGATTGCACTGGCCCTTCGAACCAGTGCCCCTATTTTTGTCAACGAAGAAGTGATGCAGAAAGCCTCAATTACTCCAGAAATGGAAGTCGATGAATTCGAATTAGAACTGGAAGAAGAAACGCAGTTGCAAAACCTCCGGATCGAACTCCACAGAGCAATCCAAGAAGAACGATACGAAGACGCGGCTCGAATTCGAGATGCGATTAAAAATCTTGAAGAAAAGCTGAAAAAGAGTTAGAAGTGAAGAATGTATGATGAAGCATGTTCTTTTTGGGAAGATGTGGATTATTTTTACTTTTTTATAATTTCCCCAACAAGTGAGTCATAAATAATTCTTCGTTTTCTCCTTTTCCGAGATTTTTTGAATCCTTGTGGAAATTTTCTCTATTTTTCCTTATATTATGCATTCTTGAGATGAATGAAAAAAGAGGATGACACCATGAAAAGCAAACTCATCCCCGTATTTCTTGCCTTTTTGTGCATGGGTTTTTTGGATGCAGTAGGGCCTTTTGTCGGGCTGGCAAAGGAAACTTTTCAACTTTCTTATACATTGGCCCAATTGCTTCCATTTGTTGGATTTATTCTATTTTTTGTCCTTTCTGTACCCACCAGTTTACTCCAGGACAAAAAAGGGAAAAAATTTACCTTGCTTCTCGGACTTTCGATTGCTTTTATCGGGGTCTTTATCTCCACACTTTCTCGGCTTTCTTCTTTTTCTTTATTGCTTGCCACGATATTTTTATTGGGTGCAGGCGCCACCATCATGCAAGTGGCAGGCAATCCCATCATGCGGGATGTGTCTGAACCAGGAAAATATTCGAGAAATCTTTCTTTGGCCCAATTTGTAAAAGCCATTGGTTCACTTTCGGGCCCTGTACTTCCAGTCCTGGCTGCAAAATGGTGGGGAGGGGACTGGAAAGATGTCTTCCCCATTTATTGTGCCTTTCTTTTTCTTGCCATTGTGGCCAATGTCCAATTAAAAGTGAACGCTCCAGTGGGGTCTCGCTCCATCGCGACTTTTCGAGCCTGTCTTGCACTGCTTAAAGATCCTTTTGTGCGGAGGATGGTTTTGGGAATATTTCTCTATGTGGGATCAGAGGTGTGTGTGAGCTCGGGCATTCCTTTGTTATTTAAATCCAAGTATCACCTGGATATAGCAAAAATTGGAATTTTAGGCACTGGCATTTTCTTTTTGGCTCTCACTGTGGGGAGATTCTTGGGGGGAATGATTCTCAATTGGGTAAAACCAAAACCCTTTTTACTGGCCACTGGTATTTTATCCCTATTGGGCCTTTTGGGATTCATTATGGGCATTCAAATGCTTTCCCTTGTCTCAGCCTTTATCATTGGTCTGGGATTTGCAAATATTTTTCCTCTCATTTTTTCCATTACAATCGACACCATGCCTGAAAAATCCAATGCGCTTTCTGGACTCATGGTCATGGCCATTGTAGGGGGTGCGTTTCTTCCACCCATCATGGGGGTGGTTGCAGATTATGCTTCCATGACCACTGGATTTTTGGTTCCAATGGGTGGAATTTTATACGTCACTTTGTCTGCGATAACCATTTTAAAGAAATCGTAACATGCATTATCAAGACGACAAACGGATTGTTCTCACCTTGGATGCAGGAGGCACCAATTTGGTATTTTCTGCAATCCAGGGTTTTGAAGAAATTGTAGAACCCATTACTTTACCTACTCAAGGAGAGAATCTCCAAAAGTGTTTGGAAAATATTATCGAAGGCTTTAAACAAGTCAAGGCCAAGCTCAAAGCCCCTCCTGTGGCTATAAGTTTTGCCTTTCCAGGTCCTGCAGATTATCCCAATGGCATTATTGGAGATTTGACCAATCTTCCAGGGTTTCGTGGAGGTGTTGCGTTGGGTCCCATGCTGGAAGAGTATTTCCATCTTCCGGTGTTTATCAATAACGATGGCGATTTGTTTGCTTATGGAGAAGCCATTGCAGGTTTATTGCCTCAAGTGAACGACGCACTAACGCAAGCAGGAAGTCCCAAGCGATACCAAAATCTCCTTGGGGTGACCTTAGGGACAGGATTTGGTGCAGGCATTGTGCGAAATGGAGAACTTTTTATAGGGGATAATTCTGCAGGTGCAGAAATATGGATCATGCGGAACAAAATCTATCCACACACGCCAGTGGAAGAAAGTGTGAGTATTCGGGGAATTCGTCGAGAATATGCTCAATACGCGAAAATTTCTATAGAAGAAAGCCCTTCTCCCAAAGAAATTTTTGAAATTGCCCTTGGCCAAAGAGAGGGCCATCGAGAGGCCGGGATTTTTGCCTACGAAAAATTTGGTGAAGCTTTGGGAGACGCACTGGCCAATGCCATTACGTTGATTGATGGCTTGATTGTGATGGGAGGGGGGTTGGCCGGGGCCTCGCCTCTCTTTCTTCCTACTGTGGTAAAAGAAATGAACCAGCCACTGGAATGGTTAAACGGGACCAAAGTGAATCGGACAGAACTTCAAGTCTATAATTTAGAAGACCCAAAAGAGCGAGAGGCTTTTCTCAAAGGTTCAGCAAAAGAAATTCTGGTGCCTCTTTCCAATAAAAAGAAATGGTACGATCCAGTAAAGCGGGTGGGTGTGGGAATTTCCAAATTGGGAACGAGTAGAGCAGTCGCCATTGGCGCCTACGTGTTTGCTCTTCGCCATTTGGACAATCTGTAACTAATACTAACATCTAACATTAAGGAGAAGCGTTGCGAATCTTAGGCATCTTTGACGATCACAATTGTGGATGCGCAGTCATCGAGGATGGGAAAATTCTTGCGGCCATAGAAGAAGAACGGCTCTCGAGAATTAAATTCCACAACGGCACTACAGAGGATGGCCCTCCGATTCGAAGTTTAAAAAAAGTACTCGAGATGACCAATACATCCAGACGCAATACAGATTATATTGCATTGGCCATTGAACCTCCAGCCAAACTCCAACGTCGCGTGTTAAGAGATCTTCTGTGTGTACAACGGCATGACCGATGGATTTACCATTCTATTTTCAGTAAATCCATTCGATGGGACAAGTACTTTTTGTTTTATCCGTATTGGTACAATGCGTACCGAATCCGTCAAGTCAAAAGATTACTGAAATCAGTCGATCTGGATGGAATTCCCATTGAGCTCATGAACCATCATGAGGCGCATGCAGCGTCTGCGTATTACACATCGGGATGGGAGCATGCGCTTGTAGTGACTTTGGACGGCCAAGGCGATGGTTTGGCAGGCTCGGTGTATTATGGAATCAATGGGGACTTAATCAAAGTCGACGAAGTGTCAAGTTTTCACAGCATCGGATTGTTTTATAATTTTATCACATGGATGCTGGGATACAAGCCCAATCGACATGAAGGAAAAATCACCGGATTGGCTGCGTATGGAGATCCACAAAAAACCATTGAAATTTATCGAAAATTCTTCCGGATGAATGGTGCAGAATTTCAATACGAACTCTCCAAAAAAGTATTTCAGCATGCCTATCCTCAACGGAGTAACTACGATCGGCTTCTTTTAGCAACCAATGGCACGTTCAAGGGATTCTCTCCTGCAGACATTGCTGCCGGGGTGCAGGCCATTAGCGAAGAATGTACCACCACCTGGGTTGCCCATCATTTAAAAAAATACTTGGCTTATACTGGATTTTCTTCTGCCAAAGTCTGCATGGCAGGTGGTGTATTTTCCAATGTCAAAATCAATCAACGGGTGGCAGAGTTGCCCGGCGTAGAATCGGTTTTTATTTTCCCTGCCATGGTCGATGGAGGGCTGTGTTCGGGTGCTGCGTTATGGGCATATTACAAACATTGTCCAGAAGCAAAAAAATATATTTCTCAGATGCGACTGCCCCACGTATATCTTGGTCCTGAATACACAGAGGAAGAAATCGTCCAAAGTCTCAAGCGTGCCAATTTAAAATACGAATACGTCGAAAACATTGAAGACCGAATCGGTGCACTTTTGGCTAAAGGAAAAGTGGTCGCGCGTTTCAACGGAAGAATGGAATACGGTCCCCGGGCTTTGGGCAATCGTTCTATTCTTTATCAACCCACAGATCCTACAGTCAATGATTGGCTGAACAAAAGGCTCAAACGGACTGAATTCATGCCCTTTGCGCCTTCTTCGCTCGCAGAGGATTGTGAATCTCTTTACAAACGCATTCGAAACAATAAATTCCCGGCTGAATTTATGACCATTACTTTTGATTGTACTCCCCAGATGCACAAAAAATGTCCTGCAGTGGTCCATGTGGATGGTACAGCAAGGCCACAAATTGTGTATCCCCATATCAATGAAAGTTATTATCGAATTTTAAAGAGTTATCAAAAACGGACTGGGCTTTCCACGTTTGTCAATACGAGCTTTAATATGCACGAAGAACCGATTGTGTGTACCCCAGACGATGCCATTCGGGCATTCCAACTCGGTCATCTGGATTATTTGGCCATTCACAATTTCTTGGTGTATTCGGATGCGACAAAAGAAGAATCCACTTCGGATTCTTGATTTTGGTCATTCATTTTCGGATGTTTGTTTTCTATTCATATAAGCCACAGCCAATTGGCCACACGCTGCCTGGATTTCTCCGCCTCGACTGTGTCGGATCATGACAGGAAAAGGAAGCGAACGAAGGATGTCCCAAAAGGCTTGCACTCTCTCGGGTTCAGGTGTTTCGAAAGGACCTTGAATCGAATTATACGGGATGAGATTGACTTTGCAAGGAATATTTTTTAAAAGCTTCAAAAGTCGATTCGCATCCGCAGGAGTATCGTTGATCCCTCGGATGAGCACGTATTCAAAAGTGGGTCGCTTTTTTGTTTGTTTTACATACTCTTTGATTGCCTCCAGCACTTTGACGAGAGGATATTTTTTGTTAATGGGCATGAGCCGAGTTCGGGTTTCGTCTGTTGTCGCATTAAGGGAGACTGCCAATTTGTAAGGTCTTTTTTCGAATGTATACCGTTTTATTCCAGGAATAATCCCAACCGTGGAAAGCGTGATTTTCCGGTGGCCAATTCCAGGACCTTCTGGTGTATTCAGAATATCCAGGGCTTTGAGCACTGCCTCATAATTCAAAAATGGCTCTCCCATGCCCATGACCACCACATTGGTGAGAGCCATGCCAATTTCCTTCTGAATTTGGATGACCTGATCCACAATTTCATGGGTTTGGAGATTTCGGAAGAATCCCATTCTGCCAGTTGCACAGAAACGACATGCCAAAGGACAGCCTACTTGCGTGGAAATACAAACGGTTCTTCTTTTCCCTTCTGGAATAAAAACCGACTCAATCCGGGATCTATCTTCACATTCCCACAAAAATTTGATTGTGCCGCTGACGGGGGAATTTTTTTTCTCCAATAGCCGAAGCGAAGTGAGTGTTGCAATCTCTGCAACTTTTGTTCTGAATGTCTTTGAAAGATTGGTCATTTCGTCAAATGACGTGGCACAGTGGGTATACATCCAAGACCAAATCTGATGGGCTCGATACGGTTTTTCGTTCAAAGAACGAATCCACGCTTCTAATTCTGGCTTTGAAAACGATTTTAAACAGACCTGAGACATTGTTTGATTTTTATTTGATTTTCAACACCACCAAAGTCAAATCGTCCAAAAACGTTTCTCCTCGAGCAAATTGCGTCACCTCATCCAGAATGGAATTTAAAATTCCCTCTGCACTTTGGGATGCACAGGATGACAAAATTTCCAAAAGCCGTTTTTCTCCAAATTCTTCACGTTCTGGATTTTGGGTTTCCGTCACACCATCTGTGTAAAACACAATGACATCCCCAGGAAATAAACGGATTTTGGCAGACCGATAAGTCACATCCTTTAAAAATCCCAAAAGGAGTCCGCCGGTTTTTAAATATTCAATCCGACCATTGGCCCGCCGGAGAATAGGAAAGTGATGGCCTGCATTGCTATATTGAAATACCAAAGTCTTTTGATTCAAGATCCCATAAAACAAGGTAGCAAATTTTTCTAATGTGGTGGCATGCACCAATTGATTGTTCATGATTTTCATTGCGACAGAAGGGGAGCGTGCGTGCAGTGCAGAGAGTCGAAATATGGCCTGGAGATTGGACATTAAAATCGCTGCAGGAATTCCTTTTCCAGAAATGTCTCCGATCACAATACCGAGTTCTCTCTCATTCAGTGAAAGAAAATCGTAATAATCTCCGCTGACTTCTTTGGAAGGGAAATTACAACAGGCCAGTTCAAAATGGATTCCCTGGGGAGGCACTTTGGGAAGTAAATTTTGCTGGATTTCTTGTGCCAGCCGAATGTCTTCTTCTATGCGCTGTTTTTCTAAACTGGCTTTATACAATTGGGCATTTTCGATACCAATGGCAATTTGATTGGCCAACATGGTCAGCCAGGTGATTTCTTCCAACGAAAAAGCACTCCGGTTGATTTTTTCGCCCAAAATCAAAACCCCGACCAAGCGGTCATGAGACAAAAGAGGGATCAAAAGAAATGCTTTCATTTTGTGTAAGGACTCAATGGAAGAAACTTTTTGCAATTTGCTCGAAAGGGAATTGATTCCAATCGGTTCTTTTTCCTTTTCAAGCCACTGGATCCATTCTTCATCTCGAGAAAATCCTGGCTTGGGATTGGTTTTTCCCTCGATCATTCGGATCAGGACCCCATCTTCCCGCGATTGAAGGATTTCGACGGTGCGAATGCCCAATGTGTCTTTTAAAGTGTGGATAATTTTTTCGTATAAAACCACAGGATCCAATGTGGTCAAAATTTCATGACTTAACCGTTGAAGACGGTACCGATAGTCCAATTGATGCTTTTTGAAAAGCAATTCTGTCCATTTTTCTATCCACTGGAGAAAAGGCGGGAAAAGAAGTAACGCAAAAAAGATGAAAACCACATCCAGAAAACGATTGTCGATCCCCCAATACACTCCCATCCAATGGCGAATCGCACCATAGAGTTTGAGATAAATTCCAATGAGGGCCATAAATGCAAGGGAAAAAACAAAACTCCGGCGAACGATGAATCGGACATCCAAAAATTGGTACTTCAAAATAGCCCATCCAATGGTCAACGTACCTATCAAAAGGCCAAGGGTCGTAAGAAAAAATTGAGCAATTCTTGGCAATGAAAACAGATATAATTTTGGGAAAAGGAAAGCAATGCTGTAAAAACTTACCCCGATCAAAATACCCCACAGCACGGTTTGTACTTGTCTCCTGAATGTCCCGCTTTCCAATTTCCGGTATCCTAACGCCATCCAGGCAAGAGCAAATCCTACATAAAGCACATTGACAAAAGCAAAAAAATTGGTGTGAAATTTGAGAATAAAGTTAAAAAGGCCAAGAAAAAGGGAAACTCCAAGACCCACAAAAGACCCCAGGATTCCAAACCGAGCATCCCAATTTTGCAAGGCCAACCAGTGGAACCCCCGGTCTAATGAAGAGGCAAAAAGGAGAAATAAAAGGTGAATGACATGAGGCAAAAAAATAAGATAAAGGGTATACGGATGTCGTTTCACCCACGGAGTTTCTTTGGGGTAAACCAGAGCAAATAAAACCAATTGGGGAAAGAAAAAATCCCAAATCAAAAAGAATTTTCCAAATGTTTCTATGGGAATTTTTGAGGTGGATGTTTGAATTAACAATCCCAATGCAGCCAGGGTGGGCCCTGTGCCTGCAAAAAACATGAGCAATCCAGTGATCCGATTGATCCGTTCTCGGAAATTGGCCTTGAATATCACGATCCCGAATACCACCAGGATAATTCCTAAAAGGAAATAGAAGCAGGATGTCACCAATACAAGATTCATGGCGTTTTATTCTTTAAATGCATCCGCATGTGGACTGTCGTTCCATGAGGAGAAAAAGAAAAAGAGACTTCGTCTATTAAATTTTTTAAAATGAAAATCCCTCGGCCTCTTTCTTTCATCAAATTTTCCGGTAAAGTGGGGTCTTCCACTTTGGTAAGATCAAATCCTTTTCCTTCATCTCGAACATCTAAGTACAGGGCATCTCCTTTGAGCCAAAAGGTAATATAGACCTTCTTCTTTGGATCCTCCTGGTTTCCATGAAGGATCGCATTGCCCACAGTTTCTGTCAGAGCAATGGCCAGATTCACAATCTGATCTTGTGAAAGGCCGTATCGTTTTCCAATGGCTTTGGCAACACGTTCCATGCGTTGCAATTCCTCAATACGGCTGGGAATTTCATACCTCCCTCCGTTGGGCATTTTAAAAAATCGCTTCATGGAATCCAGTGCATTCCAAAATCCATCCTGTGGAGCAATTGTTTTTTCCCTTTCTGGATACGGGTCACTGTGGCAGAAGCAGAAAGAAAAAAGTCGAATTGTTTGGTTCGGTAACGCGCTTTCACGGCCGGACCCTGTGTATGAAAATAGACATTCTGGTCTTTCCGAGGCACTGTTTGTGAAATCCCAAGGGTCTCAGAATATCGGTATCCTTTCCGCGTGTAGAAGGTATAGCCTGGCATGATGAGGAAACCCGGACAGGGCGTATACGCCCAAAACAGGGCATATTCCACACTGTGGCGATCCATGAGTTTTTGTTCGAGCCACTCGTGCCAGAGAAGTTTGCCGTTCTCATCCAATTCCAGTTTCCATTGAAAAAAAAGCTGGGAATGGGTCATACACCGAATAAAAAGGGAATCTTCCAGGCTCAATTTTCGATAAGCAAAACTCCGAATTCCTGGAAAGAGCGGTTCATAATCGTATTCAGTATAATTGGCCAATACTTCCGCGGCTTGGGTCATTCGAATCACAGAAGAAAAACGCCAGGAAAGGAGAGAAGAAAGTCGGAACGTTCGAATCTTGTGATTGTCTGCGCTTCGCTTTCCGTGGATATAGATCAAGTGGAGAAAACGAAATCCCACATTGGTTTGCAAAGAAAGCCAGGGGGAAAACACATGACCATACTTGAGTTCTCCAAGGAAACGGAGTTCATCTCGGTCATCGGTATTTTCTTGATCGGGTGTGTCATATTGGAGCTTCTGGAGGTGCGCCAGGGTGCTTATGGAATCCCTTTCGGAAAATTGAAAAAAAAATCGGCTGAACAAGCTCGTCCACTCTGTGCGATTGTCCGGCATGATCAAAGCAGAACTCCCGGAAAATGGAGAAAGAGGAATTGGAGGACCCAACCAATATTTCTGCTCTTCTCCCCTTCGGGAAAAGAACAGCATCCATTCCCAGTGAGGGTATTTCAACATCCACTCCACCAGTCCATGAAGGGAGAAATCCTGTCGTTCTCGAAGTTTACCTTTTTGTGAAACACTAACGGTATAGATCTGAAGGTCTCGTGAGCTCACTTCTCCCAAAAATCGACATTGGACGTGAGAGGAAACACCGTAGGTGAGCACATTGGAAAGTACGTGGTTTTTTTCTCTACGACTTTCGATTTCTCCCTTTTCAGACACATAATAATCCCTTCGTTGCAAGGTGTGTCGATAGGTAAGAGAATCCGCGGTTCCCATTTCAAATTGGCGATGCACTCCTACATGGATTAAGAAATCCCTGTTCTTTCGAGGCGTGAGATGGTCTTCTTCCCAATGGGTATTGACACTCCCTTCGTAGGAACTCACAGAAAATGTAGGCCAGCGGAGACCCATCTGATAACTGATTCCCTGATCGGTCTTACCAAATCGAGAATCTTCTTTAAAACCAATGCCCAAAGGAATCGTAAAGGTTTTTGGCGTATACACTCCCCAGACGCCGATGGTATGGGTTCGAAGAATGTCTTTCATGTAGCCGGATTGATGATCAGAAAAAAAAACACCGGAAATGCCTCCTCGCAGGGAAAAAGAGGGGAAAATGATTTTTTCGCTATAAAAACCCCATTGATGCTCATCTTTCCATTTATCAACACGAGGGGAAACAACCAGCCGAGAAGAAACCACTTGATCTCGCAGTTGAAGGTGCATTCCGGAACGGGTTTCTTTGGTAATCAAAAGCCCGCCTTGCCACAGATCCGTATTGACCCCATGCTGATACTGGGTGGAAAGAGAATCTTGCCCCCCAGCAAATAACGGAGAAAAAAAAAGAATGCTCCACTTTATGTATTGGAATGAGAGGAAGGACCGCGCCACCTCATGGATTCTCCTTTGGAATGACTCGATACACTTTTTCGTTCTTTTTGGCCATACCGTATTTTTCCCGAGCCATTTTTTCAATGACCTCAGGATCATCCAATGCTTTTTTTTCTGCCTCTAATGCCTCCTTTTTCTTTTTAAGCGCCTCGATCTCCTTTTGAATACGATACCGTTCAATCCGCACCCTGGCCTGTTGAATAAACCCTCTTTTCCCAATGGAAAGTAAAAAAAAGAGAGTACAGAACAGGATGACTCCTGACCATACTCTCTTTTTTCTTTGCATTCTCATTATTTTCCCAACCGTTTAGAAATGGCTCTTCCTGGATAAACAGCCACTTCTCCCAATTCTTCCTCAATCCGAAGAAGTTGATTGTATTTGCAGATGCGATCTGTCCGACTCATAGAGCCGGTTTTAATTTGTCCTGCATTGACCGCGACCACAATGTCTGCAATGGTCGTATCTTCTGTTTCTCCAGAGCGATGAGACACCACTGCTGTCCATCCTGCTTTGTGGGCCATGTCAATGGCATCCAAAGTTTCTGTCAATGTCCCAATTTGGTTCACCTTGATCAAAATCGAATTGGCAGATTGCATTTCAATGCCTTTTTTCAAATATTTGACATTGGTGACAAATACATCGTCTCCCACTATTTGACATTTTGATCCGAGTTTTTGCGTGAGCAATTTCCATCCTTCCCAATCGCTTTCTGCCATTCCGTCTTCGATCGAGTCGATGGGATATTTTTCGACAAGTTGGGCCAGGTATTCCACTTGTTCCTCAGACGTTCTTTTGGCTCCCTTTTCTCCTTCGAAAATGGTATAATCGTACACTTTGTTTTTGTAAAATTCAGACGCAGCAGGATCGAGTGCCAACATCACATCCTCACCCGGTTTATAGCCAGCCTTTTCAATGGCCTTGAGGATGGTATCCAACACGTCTTCAATACTTTTGAATGCAGGAGCAAATCCGCCTTCGTCCCCTACAGCAGTGGAAAGGCCTCGCTCTTTCAATACTTTTTTAAGATGGTGAAACACTTCGGCTCCCATCCGAAGGGCCTCCCGAAAGCTCGGTGCACCCACAGGCCGAATCATAAATTCCTGAAATGCAATCGGTGCATCCGAATGGGCACCACCATTCACGATGTTCATCATTGGGACAGGAAGAACTTTGGCATTGACCCCTCCAATGTATCGATACAGTGGGAGACCCAAAAATTCTGCAGCGGCTTTGGCAGTGGCCAAAGACACGCCCAAAATCGCATTGGCACCCAGTTTGGATTTATTGGGAGTGCCATCGAGTTCGATGAGAATTTTATCAATTTCTGCTTGCAGCAGGGCATTTTCACCAATGAGTTTTTCTCCAATCACGGTATTGACATTTTCCACTGCCTTGGTCACCCCTTTGCCCAAATACCGTTTTGGATCTCCATCTCGGAGTTCCACTGCTTCGTTTTCGCCAGTGGATGCACCGGAAGGCACAGCCGCTCTTCCCACTTCTCCTGTTTCCAAGGTGACATCCACTTCAATGGTGGGATTTCCTCTGGAATCCAAAATTTCTCTTGCAAATACATCGACAATGGTTGACATGGTTCCTCCTGTTTTTTTGAATGCTATATATTAACAAAACGACAGCAGAAATTCAATACATTTTTCAGGCACAATGAAATAAAAAAATTTAGACTTCCGATGTCTTTTGAGACATTGGGAATCTTTGGTCAATTCACGAAAATAATTCTTTTTTCAAAAATTGCCCTGTATACGATTCAGATACTTGCGCAATGGCTTCCGGAGGTCCTGTCGCAACGATTCTTCCTCCTTCGTCTCCTCCTTCGGGTCCAAGATCAATGATCCAATCTGCAGTTTTGATCACATCGGGATTATGTTCAATGACCAGTACTGTATTTCCTTTTTCGATCAACCGGTTGAGTACATTGAGCAGCATTTGAATGTCTTCAAAATGGAGCCCTGTGGTTGGCTCATCGAGAATGTACAGAGTATTTCCAGTGGCCACTTTGGAAAGTTCTGTAGACAATTTGACTCGCTGGGCTTCTCCGCCGGATAATGTGGTTGCCTGTTGCCCCAGACGGATATAGCCCAGTCCCACGTCTCGCAATGTTTCTAATTTCCGGCGAATCGGTGGAATGCGATAAAAAAATTCCAAGGCCTCTTCCACTGTCATGTCTAACACATCTGCAATGGATTTGCCACGGTATTGAATTTCCAATGTTTCTCGATTGTAGCGTTTCCCTTTACATACCTCGCAAGGTACATACACATCGGGTAAAAAATGCATTTCGATTTTAATAATCCCATCGCCTTCACACGCTTCGCATCGGCCTCCTTTGACGTTGAAGCTGAACCGTCCTGGTTTATACCCCCGAATCTTGGATTCTGGCAACTGGGCAAATAAATTCCGAATGTGGGTAAAAACACTCGTGTACGTGGCAGGATTCGAACGCGGGGTTCTTCCAATGGGAGACTGGTCAATGCAGATCACTTTGTCAATATATTCTAAACCTTGAATCCGTTTGTAGGGCAGAGAAACAATCCGACTCCCATAAAAGTGCTGAAGAAGAATGGGGAAAAGAGTTTCATTGACCAAAGTCGATTTTCCAGATCCAGAAACGCCCGTGACGCAAACAAATAGGCCCAACGGGATTTCCACATCAATGGATTTTAAATTATTTCCAGTGGCGCCATAAAGCTTTAACCATCTCCCATCTGGTTTTCTTCGGACCTTGGGCACAGGAATTTTTTTGACACCCGAGAGGTATTGCCCTGTAATGGATTCTTTCACTTGTTGAATTTCCTGGGGAGTGCCGGTTGCAACCACATACCCTCCGTGAAGCCCGGCACCCGGCCCCAAATCCACCACATAATCTGCAGAGAGAATGGTGTCCCGGTCGTGTTCCACCACAATGACCGTATTTCCCAAATCCCGAAGGGTCATCAACGTATGGATCAACCTTCCATTGTCTCTCTGATGCAGTCCAATGGAAGGTTCATCCAGGATGTAAAGAACTCCCATGAGCTGGGAACCAATTTGGGTGGCGAGTCGAATTCGCTGGGCTTCTCCACCGGAAAGGGTACTGGTGGCACGATCCAAAGTGAGATAATCCAGCCCCACATTGATCAGAAATTGCAACCGGGCTTCGATTTCTTTTAAGATCACCCGAGCAATGGCCATTTCTTTTTCAGTCAGATGCAGGGATTTGAAAAAAGCGAGGGCCGATTTGACCGAAAGCTGAGTGACGTCATAGATCGATTTGTCTGCAATTTTCACAGCCAAGCTTTCTGGTTTAAGTCGGGCGCCTTCGCACACAGGACAGGGCAATGTGCGCATGAATCCTTCGATCCATTCCCGAATGTAGGAGGACTGGGTTTGCCGATACCGGCGTTCAAGGTAATGAATCACGCCTTCAAACTCAGGTCCGAAGAGGCCTAACTTTCTCAATCCACTCCCGCTTGTCCCGTAGAGAAGAAGTTTTTGATGTTCTGGCTTGAGTTTTTGAAAAGGCACATCGAGAGAAAAACCGTATGCACGCGCGATCCTTTCCAGCATGTCAAAACGCCAATTGTCTCTGTCCTCGCCCCAGGGAAGAACCGCACCCTCCCTTATACTTTTGGAAGGATCCGGAACCACCAATGCAGGATCGATTTTCATGATGTTTCCCAATCCATTGCATTCTGGACAAGCACCAAAAGGGGAATTAAACGAAAACAGGCGAGGGGTGGGTTCTTCCATACTGATTCCACAGTGGACACAGGCAAATTGTTCGGAAAAAAGCCGGTCTTCTTTGCCATGGATGTTCACCACCACAAGCCCAGAGGCCAGGTGAAGCGCGGTTTCCACAGATTCGGTCAACCGTTGACTGATTTTGGGATTTACGATTAGCCGGTCCACCACGACTTCAATGTCGTGCTTTTTGTTTTTTTCGAGTTTAATCGGTGCATCCAATTCTACAATATTTCCATCGACTCGAACTCGGAGAAAACCATCCTTCCGGATTTGATCGAACAATTCTCGATATTCTCCCTTTCGTCCTCGTACTAGGGGGGCCAGAATTTGTATCCGGGTACCTTCTTCCAATTTGAGAATGGTATCCACGATTTGTTGCACGGTTTGCCTTTCGATTTTCCTCCCACAATTAAAGCAATGCGGTATCCCAATCCGTGCAAAAAGCAATCGCAAATAATCATAAATTTCTGTGGCGGTCCCTACAGTGGAGCGTGGATTTTTGGCTGCAGTTCTCTGCTCAATCGAAATGGCAGGGGAAAGCCCTTCAATGGAATCCACATCGGGTTTTTCCATAAGTCCAAGAAATTGCCGGGCATACGTGGAAAGCGATTCCACGTACCTTCTCTGGCCTTCTGCATAAATGGTGTCAAAAGCCAGGGAGGACTTTCCAGAACCTGAAAGGCCTGTGATAACCACCAATTTGTCTCGCGGAATGGTGAGATGGATGTTTTTTAAATTGTGCTCTCTGGCTCCGCGAATGACAAGATAATTCTTTTCGTCCATACACAAAAACGCTTGTATTTCTCAAAAAAGTTCTGTATATATTTTACAAATTAAATCCTACAGAGTCAAACAATAGGAGAAAAGCCATGAAAAAATTTTTCTCTAAAGGATGGTTGATTTTTTGGGCAATTTCAGTCAGTGCTCAAATTCCCCAAAATGCTTCTTTTGAAACCTACATGGCCATAGGAGATTCTTTGGCCAAAAAATGGAATCATTGGGGTGCCATGACTGCGTACGAAAATGCATTGAAGTGCAATCCCAATTCTTACGAGGCAGCCTGGAAAGCAGGCGATGAAACCACCGAATATGCCAATCGACTTCCGGATAATCAAAAAAAGGAAAAAGAAGAGTTTTTTGAAAAAGCACGCCGTTTCTGTGACACCGCGATTCAATTGAATCCAAAAGGATGGGAAGGTCATTTCCGATTGGCTGTGGCCTTAGGGAGATTGGCTCTTTTCCGGGGAGGCAAGGAAAAAATTTATTTGGCCAAACAGGTCAAGGCTCACGGCGATACTGCAGTACGATTGAATCCCAATGCAGATCTGGCCTGGCATCTCATTGGAAGATGGCATCAAGATTTGGCCAATCTCAACTGGGCACTCAAGGCAGTGGCCAAAGTCGTGTTTGGCGGAGTGCCTCCTGCGTCCAACCAAGAAGCTGTGGAAGCATTTCAAAAGGCCATTTCCATCAATCCCAATCACATCGAACATCATCTTGAATTGGCCAGGACGTACAAGTTCATGGGGAAAACGCAACTCATGAAGCCCCATTTAGAAAAGGTTCTCCAACTTCCTCCTGTTGAAGAAGACGACCCAAAATTTAAAGAAGAGGCCCGAGAAATGCTGAAGGCACTTCAATAAGAATTTCTGTCGGCCAAAGAACTTCATTTGCATGGGCTCCATTTTGTCTGAACGTTCGTTCAGGCTATGAAACAAAATCGGACTGAGAAGCAATCGAGTCTACCCTTATCAAAGCACGTGCACTTTCCGAGAAAATGGGGTGGATTATTGCCAATCTTGAAGAGTAAGTGAATCGTTCACTGTTGGAGAAATTCAACAATCGGTATTCCGCGCAGGGACGCGGCGATACGGAATTTCCCTCAGAGTGGGGTTCAGAACACACGATGCCCTCTTGTCCTTGTGTTTTCGATGCACCGTACCAATGCGGTCACCTTCTTTGCTTCATTCCATGTATTGATCCCAGGGAAAATGTGAGCCTCCATTGATTTGTAGATTCGAATTTCATTTCTTGACCATTGTTTCGATCAATACAAATCTCTTGATTTTGCACTTTCTTAACCGTATATTTTAACCAATTGATTAAATCAATTGGTTAAATTGGAGGGGATATGGTTCGCGCAAAAGGGAGGGAAAATACTCGAGAACGGATTAAAAGCGCAGCAGTCGAAGTCTTCATTGAAAAAGGCTATGACGGGACACGGATGCAAGAAATTGCCACTCGCGCCGGTGCCAATAAGGCCATGATCCATTACTACTTTCGATCCAAGTCTGATTTGTTCCAAGCAATTCTCAGGGAGACATTTGAGGAGATGTTTCAAGAAATGCGTCAAGTTCGGCCCTTGCCAAAAGACATAGATCCCAAAGAGCTCTTTCCTCGGTTGATTCATTTCCATTTTGGATTTCTTCGCCGGCATCCCGAACTCCCCAAATTGTTGGCTCGGGAAATTCATACCGGAAATCCTCTGGTGCAAAATATTCTTACCGAAGTGATGACAAAAGTCCGGAAAGACCTTCTGGCCGATATTTTGGCCGCGATTCGAAAAATGGTTCAGACCCAAAAGCTTCGGCCCGTGGATCCATTGCACACAATATGGAATGTGGTTTCGCTGAGTCTTTTCTTTTTTATTGCAAAGCCGGTACTTCAAATTGGGTGGCCTGAGGCTTTTCAACAGGAAGAGGCATTATTCAAAAAGCGGGAAAAGGCCATTGTGGATTTTATTTTGTATGGGTTGCTTCCTCGTTAGAATAAAAACATAAATCTTGAGGGGAATATGAAATCTCGGATTTTTTTTCTTTTCGTTCTCGGCATTGTGCTTCTTCTTTTCGGAGGATGTTCCCATTCTCCAGAAGTCTGGACAGGGTCTGGTACATTAGAAGCCAAGGAGATTTTGGTTTCTGCAGAAATGGGAGGCACAGTGGTCCACGTATTTGTGGAGGAAGGGGATTCTCTAAAACCAGGTCAACTCATGGCTCAAATGGAAACAGAAAAATTGGAAATTCAAAAACGCCAACTTCAGGCCGGTCTCACTGAACTTGAGTTGAATTTGGAAAATGCCCTTCGTTCCAGTAGGGTAGCAAAAGAACAATTCTTAAACTTTCAGAAAAAATTTGAACGGGTGAAAAATTTATTTGCAGAACAAGGGGCTAGCCAAGAACAGTACGATGATGCAGAAATTGCATTGACGACAGCAAAAATGCAATACGAAAATGCATTGACTCAATACCGTGTGCTCGAAGCCAAGAAAAATCAGCTGAAAGCCCAGCTCGAATTGATTCAAAGTCAATTGAACGATGCCACAATTGTCTCGCCCATTCAAGGCACTGTGCTTGAGCTTTTTGTGGATGCAGGAGAAATGGTGAGGGCTGGAGCTCCAATTGCCACGATTGCTGATATTTCTCATTTATGGCTCAAAGTGTATCTCACAGAAAAAGAATTGGGAAAAATCCGGTTGGGCGGAAAGGCTTCTCTTTTCATTGCGTCCATGCCCGACACTGTTTTCTCAGGTCGAATCACCTGGATTTCTCCAAAAGCAGAGTTTACCCCCAAAATGGTGCAGACCAAAGAGGCAAGGTCGGATTTGGTGTATGCGGTTCGGATTGATACTGAAAATCCAAAAGGGATACTCAAGATTGGGATGCCTGTGGATGTCGAAATTCGATTTTAGAGTGAGAAGATGATTTTCATCTCTAAACTTCGGAAACGATTTGGTTCCATTGTGGCCCTGGATGGTTTGGATTTGGAGGTTCAGGAAGGGGAAACCATGGGCCTCATTGGTCCGGATGGTTCAGGAAAAACAACCCTTCTTCGAATTCTTTGCGGACTTCTCCTCCCCGAAGATGGAATTTGTCGTATTGCAGGATACGATGTTTGGAAAAATCTCCATACCATTCGCACTTTGGTGGGGTACATGCCCCAACGTTTTTCTCTCTATCCTGATCTCACCGTTTCTGAAAATCTTCGATTTTTTGCAGATCTTTTCCAGGTTCCAAAAGAAGAAAGAGAAACGCGAATGAAACGGCTTTTGGAATTTAGCCGTCTCGGGCCTTTTCGTACATTTCGAGCGTCTAACCTTTCGGGAGGAATGAAGCAAAAACTCGCACTGTCTTGTATCCTCATTCACACGCCCAAAGTGTTGCTTTTAGACGAACCCACTGCAGGAGTGGATCCTCTTTCGAGAACAGAGTTTTGGGAAATTCTCTACGAACTTCGGGCGCAAGGAGTCACCATTCTTCTCACAACCCCTTACATGGATGAGGCCAAACGGTGCGATCGCATTGCGTTTATTTCCAAAGGAAAAGTGTTGGCTGTTCTGCCTCCTTCTGAAGTGAGCAAATTGTATTCTTTTACCTTGATGGAAGTGATCTGTGAAAATGCCATCGAGGTTTCTCAGCTCCTTGAAAAAAGTCAGGCTTTTGAAACTGTGCAACCCCTTGGAGATGCTGTTCATGTCTCTTCCAAAGAAACTCCAGAAAAAATGAAAGAAACAATTTGTGCCATTTTAAAAAACGCCTCGGTGGAAAAATTCCAAGTGCAAGTCATTTCTCCGGATGTGGAGGATGTGTTTGTTGAACTTTTACAATCCCAATAAGTATGCGTGATTCTGTTCGTGTGCATGAATTGACCCGGGTTTTTGGCCAATTGGTCGCGGTGGATCACATTTCGTTTCATGTGCGAGATGGGGAGATTTTTGGATTTTTAGGCGCCAATGGGGCTGGGAAAACCACCACCATTCGGATGTTGTGTGGTCTTCTTTTACCAAGCTCTGGAGAAGCTTGGGTGGAAGGGTTTGATATTTATACACAAGCAGAGAAAATCAAAGAAGTTGTGGGATACATGTCGCAAAAGTTTTCTTTATACGAAGATCTTACCGTATACGAAAATCTTGAATTCTACGGAGGCATTTATGGCCTCTCTCCACGGGCGTTTTCTTCTGCCCTTCAACGGCTTGTTCAATTCACAGGGATGAGACCGTATTACAAGCGATTGACCCGAGACATTCCATTGGGATGGAAGCAAAGATTGGCGCTCACGTGTGCATTGCTCCATCAGCCCAAACTCCTTTTTTTGGATGAGCCCACGGCCGGGGTGGATCCCATTTCTCGCCGGAATTTCTGGAAACTGATTTACGGATTGTCCCAATCAGGAACCACCATCTTTGTCACGACCCATTACATGGATGAAGCCGAATTTTGCCATCGGCTTTCCATTATGCACGAAGGAAAAATTTTGGCCATGGGTTCTCCAAGCACGTTAAAACACACGTATCGAAAAAAAACCATTGAAGACGTGTTCATTCACTTGGTGCGGGGAAAAATGCGTTCGGGAGGAAAGGTGTGAAGCCCAGGGTCTTTGCCATTCTTCAAAAAGAATTTATTCACATCCTCAGAGATCCAAGAAGTCTTATCCTCGTTTTTCTCTGGCCCATGCTGATGATGTTGCTTTACGGTTATGCCATTACATTTGACATTAAACATATTGCCATTGGCATTTTGGATCAAGATCATACGCCCACTTCTCGACAATTGATCCAGAAGTTCACCCGTTCAGGTTATTTTAAAGTCACGGAAGCGCTTTCTTCTCGAAAGCAAATTGAAGAGGGTTTTCAGCGTCAAACGTTTCGGGTTGTTTTGGTGATTCCATCCCGGTTCACAGAAGACCTATTAAAAAAAGAATACACCGAGGTCCAGGTGATTGTCGATGGCTCAGATGCCAATACAGCCACCATTGCCATCAATTATCTCAAAATGTTTTTTCTTTTGTATTCGCTGGAGTCTCAAACAGAAATCTTTTTTCAACCTGTAGAGATTGTGCCCAGGGTGTGGTACAACCCAGAATTGAAAAGTAGCCATTTCATTGTGCCGGGATTGGTGGCCATTATCTTGATGATGGTATGTACGCTTTTGACTTCAGTGACCATTGCCAGAGAAAACGAAACCGGCACCATTGAACAAATCCTCGTGTCTCCCATTCGCGCCGGAGAAATGGTGGTGGGCAAAGTGCTTCCGTACATTTTTCTTTCTTTTCTCGATGCCTTGCTGGTCATTGTGTTTTCGATCTTTGTTTTTGGTGTGCCTTTTCGAGGCAATGCAGTGATTTTTCTTTTGGGAACTTTGGCTTTTGAGTATGTGGCCTTGAGTTTGGGGGTGCTCATTTCGACCCGGGCAAAAACCCAGCAAGTGGCCATGATTACTGCCATGGTGACGACGTTTTTACCCACTTTTCTTTTGTCTGGATTTATTTTTCCTATTGCTTCTTTTCCCAAAGTGCTTCGGGCCATTTCGCTTTTTGTCCCTGCCCGGTATTTTCTTGTGATGATTCGAGGGGTGATGTTAAAAGGTGTAGGCTGGTCCATTTTGTGGAAGCCATTTTTGATTCTACTTGGGTTTGGAATTGTATTGATGGCCATTTCCATTCAAAGAGTCAAAATGCATTTGGAATAAAGCAATGCGAAAAATTTTATATATCATAAGAAAAGAATTTATCCAAATTCGCCGGGATCGACCCATGATGGCCCTTTTGTTCCTTGTGCCTCTGGTTCAGCTCCTCCTGCTCGGATATGCCGTGTCGACTGAAGTCAAACACATTCGGACCGTGGTGTGCGATTTGGACAATACGCCATTGACTCGGGCGTTAATCGACCGGCTCAGGCATTCGGGTTACATCGAAATCCGATACATGGAAGTTCGAGAAAATCGGATTCGAGACTATCTAGACCAAGGAAAAGCCTCCATGGCATTGGTCATTCCCAAAAATTTTTCAGAGTGTCTTATGAATTCTCTCCCCACGCAATTCCAAATTTTGGTCGATGGCCAAGACTCCAATACTGCCACCATTGCTTTTGGTTACATGCAGGGTCTTCTCCAAGAATTCATGCAGGAGCAACTGACCCAGTTTGCCATGCGTTCGCCTGAAAGTGTGTCTTTTCGATGGGTAATTCCAAAAATTCGGGTGTGGTATAATCCTCAACTCAAAACGAGCGACTATATGGTGCCGTGTATTGTGATTTTTCTTTTGACGATCATCACGTCGCTCATTTCAGCCATGGGATTGGTTCGGGAAAAAGAAATTGGCACCATGGAACAACTTTTGGTCGCGCCGTTGAAAAAGCACATGATTTTAATCGGGAAAATCGTTCCTTTTGCAGTCGTTGGATTGATCGAACTTTTTCTCGGTATTCTATTCGCAAAAATTTGGTACCATATTCCTTTGGCAGGGAATCTTGGAGTATTTACCCTTTTTATCTTAATCTATTTATTTACCTGCCTTGGCATTGGGCTTTTTGTTTCTGCTTCCGTGGACACGCAACAACAGGCCATGTTTTTTTCATTTTTCTTTGTTTTTTTCTTCATGGTCATGTCGGGTTTTATTTTCCCCATTGCCAACATGCCAAAATCCATGCAAATGCTCACGTATTTGAACCCCATGCGGTACATGGTGACAGTGACTCGGGAATTGTTCATCAAAGGAACCGGGCTTCGTCATCTTTTTCCTCAGGGCATTGCGCTTTTGATTTTTAGCACCACCATTTTTTCTATTGCGGTGTGGCGTTTTCAAAAACGGATGAAATAACCGGTAATGGCATAGAATTTGTAAAAAATTTTTTCCATGATTCCGATTCTGATTCCCCTTCGCACAGAAAAGGAAACCCGCAGGCTTCCTTATTTCACCATGGGGTTGATTATTTTGAACCTCCTCATCTGGGTAGTGACCAACCAGATTGTCAGTCCTCAAATGGCAGAACTCCGGGCTTTACAAAAGGAATTTCTTCGAGTCCATTATCAACTCCTCAGAATGGAAAAACGATTGACTGAAGAATTTGAAAAAATACACCCCGGATATTTTAAAGACCACACCATTTTTGAATTTCGAAAAGCATTTTACGAAAACCTTTCCGAACTGGATCGCTGGCGGTACAGAGAATGGGTCGAGTTATATCGCCAATCCCTTGGCATAGAAGAACAATTCAAAGCCACGCAAAAAGCGAGTTTTCTTTATCAATGGGGGTTGAAACCGCGTCATTGGAATTTTCTTCATGTGCTGACCTCCATGTTTCTCCATGGGAATTTTCTTCACGTATTTGGAAACATGCTTTTTTTGTGGATTTTCGGATGTCACATCGAAGATGCCTGGGGATGGTGGCGTTTTCTTTTGGCTTATCTTTTTTCTGGATTGAGTGGGGCAGGGCTCCATACGTTACGTTTTGCAGGAAGCGACATGCCTTGTATTGGGGCTTCGGGTGCAATTTTTGGAATCATGGGCATTTTTGGGATAAAATATCTCAAAACAAAAATTAAAATGGCCTATTTCTGGTGGCCGCTTTTTTGGAGGCCGTATTTGGGCATTCGTTCATTTTATGCGGGTTTCCTTTGTTTCTATTGGGTTGCGTGGGAAATTTTCTATGCCACTTTTGTCTCTTCTGCTTCTGGAGTGGCGCATTGGGCCCATTTGGGTGGATTTATTTTTGGTCTGGGCCTGATTACCACTTTGAAACTCCTGGGTCTAGATCGAGAAGAAGAACCGGTTTTGATCCAGGAACCTTCTAAGACCATGCGATTTCAGATCCAACCCGGAGTTTCGCTGGTACTTCAGGCCAAAAGGGCCATTCAGGCAAATCCAGAAAACCCCAAAGTCTATTTATTTTTTGCACGGGCCTTTTTGGAACGAGGACAGGAAAAAAATGCGAGGCTCTTGTACAATCTTGCCTTGTCTCAAATGGTCAAATCCTCAGACCAGGGCATATATTCTCTCTATTCTGAATTAGACCATCTGGGCATGATCGATTCTCTTTCTGAAAAAAATGTGTATTCTTTGGCCAAACATTTGGAAAAGCAAGGGTATCCCGCAGAGGCGGTAAAAGTGTATATTCGATACGCCAATCGATTTCCTCAAGGAAAAGCCAGGTCTTACGTGCTCTATCGGAGTTATCTCCTTCTTCGAGATCGTTTAAACCATCCCAGTCAGGCAGAGCAAGTATTGGCCATTCTCCAGAAAGATTATCCAGGGTTTGAATTGAAAATATCCCCTTCTTCTACCAATGCTTCTTTCTCCCCTTCTGGAGAAAGGAATGCTTTTTTTACCGAATAAATCAGAACGGAATCGAAAGGAGTTGAGACAATTCGAGCAAAATAAATCCGTGGTTCTGTGCCACTTGATGTTCTCGCGGGGTATTGTATCCCCACAATGCCAAATAGCCTTTCACCCCCAAATCCTTGACCGCGACCAAATGAAGGACCTTGTCATCAATGAAATGCATTTTTTGAAAAGGAAGTCCTAACTGTTGATGAAAATACAAGAACGAGTCTCTTTTGGAGCGAGCAAAATCTTTGTCTAAAATGTATTCCGGCAAGAAAAATTTTTGGATTCCGTACAGGTCTAATAAAAAGTCCACTGAAGCCCGATCCTTGGAAGTGGCAATGGAAAGAAAAAATCGTTTGGAGAGATTTTCTACTGCTTCTGGAATCCCTGGAAAAGGGGGAAGGAGTTTTGCCCATACCATGGGATTGTTTTTTTGCCAGTAGGCCCGATGGGCATAGAATTTTTCCGCGTACGCTTCCATGCGTTCTTGAGAAAATCTCGATTTGAATTGATCAAAATCCTCTTGGGTTTGAATCTGCTCTCCTTTTTTTGTATCGATGATCGTCCAGATGGCATAATAATCTTCGGCCCTGTTTCCCATGGGCAAAAGATTTCGAAAGGCCTCCAAAAGTTCGGGATGGCTTTTTTCAAAAGCGAAGACGGGGGCTACTGGGTGAAGGGGAGAATCCAAAGGCAAACGATGATGGGGTTCAATTTCAATATACGTGTTTAACGAAAGCATAAAAGAATCGTGAATCGAATCACAAAGGACTCCGTCAAAATCAAACACGAGCAAAGGCTTGTGATTTTCCAAACTCACAGAAACCATGGATTGCTAAAACTTTTTTTCCACAAAATCAGAAATGAATTTGTACTGAAACGGTTTTCCTTGCCACACTTGGATGGCTCCATAGACCCCATAAACCACTGCAGCCACGAAAAACAAAATCAAAAATGGGATAAACAAGAGCCCAATAAAAATGAGCGTCAGTAGGGCAATGAAAATGCCTGCAGTAAATCCGATTAAATACACTGCAAGCTGATAAAAAAACGCATGTCGGGCATGAGAGAGCACAAGCTCTGAGGGGCTGGGTTGATTCCTTTCGGATAGCCAGATTACCAATGGGACCAAAAGCGTCAAGGGTCCAAGAAAAAATACAGCCAGAATCGAGCCATGTGCAATGGCAGAAAGAAGCACAGGATCGTGGGATTTTGTAGAATTTTTAGCTTCTTCGGTTTTTTGGCTTGGCATACATTCTCCCATCCATTTTTGCCTATTAATATCGTAAAATATACAAAAAAATTTCCGTTTGGAAAATGGAAATATGGGTGAGTTCTTTGTCTGATGTAGGTACATGGTATCCATCTTTTACGAAATGGTCTAAGATGATCGGAGGAAGATTGAATACTTGTTCCATGCGCTTTGACTTTGGATGAGTCTCTTGCAATCTCTTCAACACTGTTTTTATTGCCCTTCCCAAAAAAATCACTCTCCACTGTGTCAGTTGATACCTCTCTCTTACCTTGACTTTCCTATTTTTTCTGCTAAATTGAAAAAAAGATCTGAAAAATGGAGGGAAACCATGGCATTCAAACCCGAATCTCTGGAGCCCACGATTTTATGGCGTTATTTTCAGACCATTTGTCAGATTCCTCATTGTTCCAAAAATGAAAAACCCCTTGGCGATTACGTGCTTTCTGTGGCTTCCCAATACGGGTTGCCTGCAAAACGGGATCAAGCTGGGAATATTGTGATTCAAATGCCCGCGAGTCGTGGGTATGAAAATGCGCCTACAGTGATTTTGCAAGCCCATTTGGACATGGTTTGCGAAAAAAATGCGGATGTAGAACACGATTTTACCAAAGATCCCATTGAGCCATTTTTGGATGGAGAATGGGTCAAAGCAAAAGGAACCACTCTCGGTGCAGACAATGGGATAGGCGTGGCCACTCTCCTCGCCCTCCTCGAAGACACTTCCTTTGTTCACGGTCCTTTGGAATTGCTTTTTACTGTGGATGAAGAAACTGGACTCAATGGCGCTCGGGCCTTGCCTCCTGATTTTGTCACAGGAAAAATTCTTCTCAACTTGGACAGTGAAGACGAAGGGATGTTCTTTATCGGATGTGCAGGGGGAGGCGATACAGAAATCACCCTTCCCATTCAAAGAAAATCTTCCGGTACTGGAGAGCCATTAAAAATCATGCTGGCAGGCTTAAGGGGGGGACATTCTGGAGTGGATATTCATCTGGGAAGGGGCAATGCCATTCAGCTTTTGGCGAGAATGCTTTTCCGGTGTCAAGTGCCTTTTGAACTGGTGCATTTCGAAGGGGGAAATAAACACAATGCCATTCCCAGAGAAGCATTTGCCCATGTGTTTGTTCCAACCGAAAAAAAGGAAGTATTTCAAAAAGATCTTGAAGCGCAGTTCAAAGAAATCCAGTTTGAATACAAGGCAGTCGAAGATTCTATTGCCCTTCGATTTGAGGCTCCTGAGGAACACCATCGATTCCCACTTACTTTAGATTCTCAAAATGTGCTTCTTTCTTTGCTTTTTGGCCTTCCGCACGGAGTGATTGCCATGAGCCAAGAAATCCCAGATTTGGTCGAAACGTCCAACAATTTGGCCATTGTACGCACTGAAGCAGACAAAATCCAAATTCACACCAGCTCTCGGAGTTCTATTGCTTCTGCCTTGGAAATGGTTCGGGCCAAAATCGAAGCCATTTCCAAGCTTGCCGGTGCACACGTCAAACACATCCCTGGATACCCCAGCTGGACGCCCAATCTTCATTCTCCTCTCCTTCAGCTGATGAAACGGCTGTACAAAGAATTTGCTGGGAAAGAGCCTGAAATCAAAGCAGTGCATGCAGGTTTGGAATGTGGCATTTTAGGAGAAAAGTTCCCTGGACTGGACATGATTTCTTTTGGTCCTGAATTGAAAAATCCCCATTCTCCGGATGAAAGGGTCCATGTGCCTTCGGTTGCACGGTTTTATCAATTCTTGGGCCGGGTATTAAAGGTACTGGCGGTAGAGGGACTGCCGAAAGTCTAAAATTTTATTTTGCAAAATGAGGAAAATTCAATTATTGAATTATAAAACATAAAGGAGAAAATGTATGCGTTCCTTTTTTAAGAAAATTTTCAGCACAGGAATGATCTTTTTCTTGTGGAGTCGAATTTTTGCCGAAGAAGGCATGTGGACTTTTGACAATCCGCCGATCAAACCCATTGAAGAAAAGTACGGATTTACCTTGACCCAAGAGTGGCTGGATCATGTCCGACTTTCCTGCGTCCGGTTTATGGACGGAGGTTCAGGATCTTTTGTCAGTCCTCACGGATTGGTGTTGACCAACCATCACGTGGCCATTGGCCAACTTCAAAAAATGTCCACTGCAGAAAAAGATTACGTGGCATTGGGGTTTTACGCAGCCACGCTTGACCAGGAAGTGAGATGCCCGGATCTGGAAGTGAATGTGCTTGTCTCTATGGAAAATGTGACAGAGCGGATCCGTTCTGCAACCCAAAATCTGGACGAGAAGCAAGCGCTCAAGGCCAGAGAAGCAGAAATTGCCAAGATCGAAAATGAAGCCAAAGAAAAAACGGGATTGAAGCCTGAAGTGGTGAGCCTTTACCGAGGTGGGGAGTACTGGCTTTATCTGTATAAACGCTACACCGATGTACGACTGGTTATGGCGCCTGAGCGACAGCCTGCGTATTTTGGTGGCGATTCTGACAATTTTACCTATCCCCGGCACGATTTAGACATGGCCTTTTTCCGTATTTATGAAAATGACCAACCGATTGAATCTCCCCATTACCTCAAATGGAACCGTGCGGGCGCCTCCGAAAATGAATTGGTTTTTGTGGCAGGGCATCCGGGGTCGAGCAATCGGCTGTACACAGCAGCCCAATTGGAATACCAGCGCGATGTGTGGTATCCTCTCGTTTTAAAGACAATAGAAAGACGAATCAATGTATTGCATGAATACATGAAAAATGGACCTGAAGCCCAACGCCGGGCATTGCGATTTCTTTTTGGTTTGGAAAATGCAAAAAAAGCATACACAGGAGAATACCAAGGATTGTTGAATCCAAATATTATCCTGCAAAAACAAAAAGAAGACCAGGCCCTCAAAAAGCAAATCCAAGAAAATTCGGAATGGAAGAAGTCTTTTGGGAACGCGTTTGGCTTAATTGAAAAAGCAGTGAAAAAGCAGAGAGTGCATATCCCCTCGCTTTTTTTCCAAAGAATCATGGGATCTCGATTGTATGACATTGCAGAAGACATTGTGTTTTATGCCATTGAAAAAGAAAAGCCTGACACCGAGCGATTGGACGGATATCACGAAGCCCAAAAAGAAGAATTGCTTTTTTACCTTTTCTCTCCTGCACCGATTTATCAAGATCTCGAAAAAGCAGTGTTTTTAGGAAGCCTCAAAATGTCCATTGAAGAACTTGGTTTGGCCCATCCTTTCATAAAAACCGTATTGAATGGACAAGCGCCGGAAAAAGTGGTGGAAGATCTTGTGCAAAACACCCAATTGTATTCTGTCGATTTTCGTAAAAGGCTTGTAGAAGGGGGAAAATCTGCAATCGATACGTGCAAAGATCCCATGATTGTTCTACTCAAGAATTTAGAACCCATGTTGCGGAAAAATATTGAATGGAGGAAAAAGGAAATCGAAAGTCCGCTTTCCTATGGAACAGAAAAAATCGCCCAGGCCTTGTTTGCCATTTATGGAAAAACCCGGCCTCCGGATGCAACGTTTACATTACGACTCACTTATGGAACGGTTCAAGGGTATCCCATGAATGGGACTGTGGCGCCTTACAAAACCACGCTGTACGGTCTTTACGATCGGGCGTTGAGTTTTGATCAAAAAGGCGAATGGTGGCTTCCTGCCCGTTTCTGGGAAAGAAAAGATCAACTCGATCTTTCCACACCGGTCAATTTCGTTTCTACCTGCGACATTATTGGTGGCAATTCTGGCTCCCCTGTGATAAATCGAAATGCAGAGTTGGTGGGTCTCATTTTCGACGGAAACATCGAAAGCCTTGTGGGTCGATTTGTGTACGATGAAACCGCCAACCGGGCTGTGGCAGTGCATTCTGCGTATATTATCGAAGCTTTGAGGAAACTGTACGATGCAAAAGCATTGGCAGATGAAATTGAAGGGATCAAACAAGAATAAACGAGGACCCTATGAATTTCAAAATACTCAATAAAATAGGAATTTTTCTTATGGTCATGAGCATTTCATCTTCCTTTGCCGATTCTCCTCAAAAAGGTATTTTCCCTTACCCATTTGAAGAAGTGATTTTAGAAAATGGCCTCACGGTGGTCATGATCCCCATGAAAAATACTGGGCTTGTGGCCTATTATTCCATTGTCCGAACCGGAAGTCGAGACGAAGTGGAACCGGGACATTCGGGCTTTGCCCATTTTTTCGAGCACATGATGTTTCGTGGCACAAAGAAATATCCTGGCCCAGTGTATGATCAAAAACTCACCGAAATGGGCGCGAATGCCAATGCCTTTACGTCCAACGATGTGACGTGCTATCATTTGACATTTGCTCCAGAAGATCTCGAAAAAGTGATTGAATTGGAAAGCGATCGTTTTCAAAACCTCTCGTATCAAGAGGCAGAATTTAAGACCGAAGCGGGTGCCATTTTGGGTGAGTACTTAAAAGGCCTTTCCAGTCCTTGGATGATTTTGGAAGAGACGCTCTGTGCCACTGCGTTTGAAAAGCATCCGTATCGGCACACGACCATTGGGTTTAAAGAAGATATTGAAGCCATGCCCACCATGTACGAATACAGTCAGTGGTTTTTTAAGCGCTACTACCGACCCGACAATGGGGTGCTTCTTTTGGTCGGAGATTTCGAGGTTTCCCGTGCGCTCCAGTTAATCAAAACGTATTATGGAAATTGGGAAAAAGGATATGTGGCTCCCAGTATCCCCCAAGAACCGGAGCAAAGAGAGACACGCAGAAAAGAGGCCATATTCAACGGAAAAACCCTTCCCATTTTATGTGTGGCCTATAAATCCCCTGCATTTTCTCCGCAAGAAATTGAGGTGCCTGCATTTGAACTTGCAGGGGAGTTGCTTTTCGGAGAAACCAGTGATTTTCACAAAAAACTCGTATTAAAAGAACAGCGTCTGGAAGCCCTCTATGTAGATTTTAACACGCTCCGAGATCCGTATGTGGGGTCAATCACTGCTCTGGTGAAACAGCTTTCTGATGTGCCTGAAATTGAAAAAGAGATCGAACGCACGATTGCTCTGGCCAAAACGCAAGGGATTGATCCCCAAAAGTTAGAACATCTCAAATCCAATGAAAAATACGGATTTATCATGGATCTGGATACTCCAGAACATGTGGCGCAAAGTTTGGTGCGATTTCTTTCCCTCACAGGGACAATGGAAAGTGTGAACACCTGGTACAAAACCATGGAAAAAGTTTCGCCAAAGGAGATTCAATCTGTCATTGAAAAATATCTTTCTCCACAAAAAAAGACCGTGGTATTAATCAAAGGGAAAACGCCATGAGGTTCAAAATGTATGGAATGTTTGTAGCAGGCTTACTCTTGTTGGCCTGCGGGGTATCGTCTCGCAAATTGATTGTGCTTCACAAACCTCAAGATCCGACAGTGTCGATCAAGGTGTGGTTCCAAGTGGGTTCACAATACGATCCTTTAGGAAAAGAAGGACTGGCCAATCTTTGTGCAAGGCTCCTTGCAGAAGGGGGAACAAAGCGCCATTCTTACGAAGAGATTCTCGATCTCCTTTATCCCATGGCGGCAAGTTATTCTGTCACTGTGGACAAAGAAATGACGGTATTTCATGGCAGAGTGCATGCGGATCATCTCGATTCCTATTTGCCTTTGTTTACTCAAGCCATTTGTGAACCTGGTTTTCGAAGAGAAGATTTTGAGCGGATCAAAAGCAATATACTAAATGAATTGGAAAATCTCCTTCGGTACGGAAATGACGAGGCATTTGGAAAAGAAGCATTTTTCCAATTTGTGTTTCAAGGGACTCCGTACAGTCATCCCTGTATTGGGCTCATTGAAAGTGTAAAATCCATTACTTTGGAAGATGTACAAACATTTTATCGGAATTACTTTACTTTTGACAATCTCGTCATTGGGTTAGGGGGAAAAGTGGATAAGAAACTAGAAAAGCGTGTGGTGAGCGCGTTGCAGAATTTGCCTTCGGGCAAAGTAAAGGTTGCTTCTTCCTTTCAGGTAAAACCCATTCAGGGGCTGGAAGTGCTTCTCATTGAAAAAGAAACCCCTTCGACTGCCATGAGTTTGGGGTTTCCCATTTCTGTGCTTCGGAATGATCGGGATTTTATGGCCCTTTGGCTTTTCCGTTCCTGGTTTGGAGAACACAGGAATTCCGCAAGCCACCTCTATCAGGTCATTCGAGAAGCACGGGGTTTGAATTATGGAGATTATGCGTATATCGAATATTTCCCCAATGGCTGGATGTATCGTTTTCCCTCGCCCAATTTTGCTCGCCACCATCAGGTTTTTGAAATCTGGATTCGGCCTGTGCCCAATGAAACAGCCCATTTTGTGTTAAGAGCGGTTTTACGAGAATTGCAAAAAGTGGTGGATCAAGGCATGTCGAAAGAGAATTTTGAAAGGACAAAGCAGTTCTTAAAAAAATACTATCGAAATTATGCCCAGACCACAGAAGCCCAATTGGGATACCGCTTGGACGATCGGTTTTACGGAACAAAGGATTTTCTGAAAGATTTTTCAAAAGCACTGGATCGGCTCACGCTCGAAGAAGTTAACTCTGCGATTCGGAGGCATCTCCAGTACAAGAACGTCAAAATTGTTATGATCACAGAAAATGCGGAGAAATTAAAAGAGGCATTGGTCAACGATCTTCCGAGTCCAATTACGTACACAACGCCAAAACCGCCTGAGGTGCTGGCCGAGGATCAAGAAATTGCAAAATATCCGTTATCCATTCCAGAAGAAAACGTCACGGTGATCAAAGCAGAGGACATGTTTGTCCGGTAGAATGCTATTGAGGCGAATCCGACGCAGGAGAAACTGCAAAACCTTCCCTTTTTCTTGAGATCAATTCAGAGACGGTCACAAGGCTATATCCTTCTTTTCGAAGGCCTTGAATAATTTCTGGAAGTTTTTTGTGGGGCTGGTCTTCCTTTCTTTCGCTTCCCAAGTGCATGAGAATAATGGCGCCATTGGCTGCAGGTTGGGAGGATCGGGCGAAGTTCAAAATTTTTTCTACAATTTCTTCTGCAGTGTGATAGCCTTTTGCATTTTTGTCTGTAATCCAGTCCATGGTATCCATGGATTCTCTCCAGCCGGTTCCTGTGGTCCATCCCACGTGTCGGAATCCCACAGAGGCAGCCCACTTGAGAATTTCACTGTTGTATTCTCCGTAAGGAGCACGCCAGATCGGTGCCATTTCTCTGCCAGTGACTGCTTTAAACAACGCGGCGGTTCTTAACAGCTGTTCCCGAATGAATTTTTCCGTGACCCCCTCTCGAGTGGTGTGAAGACCGTTTTCTGCATACGTGGTGAGATGGGGATGACTCCAGGTGTGATTGCCCACTTCATGGCCTTCTGTGACAATGCGTCGTACAGTGTGGGGATATTTTCGGATGAATTCCCCAGTGAGGAAAAACGTGGCCCGAACCTGGAACTGCTTTAAGATATCCAGAATTTCGTCTGAGACGTTGTTGCTCGAACCTCCGTCAAAAGTCAAAGACAAGGCGCGGCAATCCAAAGGCCCTCGCCGAAAATCCCGAGCGAGTATCTCTTGGGTCTCAGTCCAATAAGTTACGTTCCACACTTGAAGAATGGCCACATCGCCCTCGGGGGTGATCGCCCGCACTTCAATGCGAGAAGTGCCTTTGGGGAGATCGATTTGATCAAATGAAAAATGGCCTTTTTGTGGAAGGGTCACTGCAATGGGAATCCCATTTGCAGAAAGGGCAATAATGCGATTGGATTCTGCTTCTCCTGCAATGGAAATCGTGCTGGAAGTCACCACGCCTCCCTGGGTAGGCTTGTACAGACCAGAAATGGTACTCTGGGCAGTATCCCCAGCACTGAGCACATACCCTTGCCGAATTTCTTTGACCAATTGCCGGTATTGCCGAGCAAGCATCCCCATCTCCACAAGAAGCACCAAAAACCCCACTGCAATGGCACTGGGCACGATCCAGCGCTTTTTTCTTACCCATTTCCAACCCTGACCCATTTTTTGAATCATCCATTGGAATTTGGAAATGAGGCTCCGGATGAGGAGAGCAGGATAAAATAGAAGGATGCAACGTAAACTACAAAACGACTTTTTCCCAATGGCATGCTGACACCGGTAACAAATGGGTTTTCCGCATCGAGAGCAAGTAGCAATCGCTGCAATTTCCGGATGATACGCGCAGAAAATGACAGGATCATCTTTGGGTATCATGGCTCAACACTTTTTCCCTTAAAGTCATTGCATTTCCAATGGCGGACCCAGAAGCAGTGTTGTCAAAAATGCACCAAATTTCTGGCACATGTTCGCTGAGGAATCGAATCTGTTCTGCCCAGTGGTCTAATGCAGTTTCTGTATAAGAAGAACGGTACATTTGCGGAGAGCCGTGAAGTCGAAAATAGACCAGGCCTGTCCATCCCCCAGGATGGGTCCCTATTGGAGAGATCGGGGGATCAGCAATGACCCGGGCAATTTTGAATTCAAGAAAGACCGTTTCCACTTCAATGGAAAACCAGGAGTCGTGCCGGGGTTCAATCACGACAGAACCCTCGTACCATTTTCTTAATGCCTCAAAAAAATGCCTTGCAACGGATTCATCAAATGCCAGACTTGGCGGAAGTTGAATCAGCCAGGGTCCAAGTTTTTCACGTAACGCTTTTGTCTCTTCCCCAAATCGATCCAATCCTTCCCAAGTTTTAAGCTTTTGCACATGGGTGATCTGTTTGGGAACCTTGACAGAAAATCGAAATGCATGGGGAACCATACTGGCCCATTTTGCGTATGTTTCTGGTTTGTGGGACCGGTAAAAGGAAGAATTGATTTCGACCGCGTTAAAACATGTGGCATACCGTTCCAGGTGGCTTCCTTGTTCAGGAAACCGATGTTTTTCCTGAGGAGGAATTGCCCATCCTGCACAGCCAATGTATAAAGTACTTTCCACGGTCCATAGAATGTTATAAAGAATTTTTAAATATTGCAACTGGTTTTTTTACAGGTTGTTATTGCTTTTTTCCCTAAAAATGGGTAAATATTAGACGATGAAGCCAGAAGACAAATTGGAAGCCATTCTCGGTTTCTTTGAGCGTCATCCCAGGCAAAGTTACAAAGCCAGGGAATTGGCAAAGCTCTTGCAAATTCCCAATCGAGAATATCGCGGTTTTAAGCTCCTGCTTCGAAAATTGGCAGAAGAGGGGAAGATTGCTCGGGTGCGAGGGAATCGGTTTGGATTTCCCCGAAAGCCTTCTTTTGTCGAAGGGATTCTCCATCTCAAGACCCAGGGGTATGGATTTCTCGTGGGAGAAGATGGGGAGAAAAAAGTGTTTATCCCAGAACGGTGGATGGGAGGGGGACTGCACCGGGATTGGGTACGGGTGGAAATTCTTTCAAAAGAACCGCATCGGCTTCCGGAAGGCCGGGTGGTTGAAATTCTGAAGCGTGCCCATTCCCGAATTGTGGGCACGTTTCAGGAAGGGAAAAAGGTCCATTACGTGATTCCAGATGAAATCAAATTTACCCATGACATTGCTGTGTACGAAGAAGATCGAAACGGTGCTCAGGATGGAGATCGGGTGGTGGTCGAAATTGTCCGGTCTTACGATACACGACGATTGCCAGAAGGTCGTATTGTCGAAGTCTTAGGCAGGCCGGACGAAAAAGGGGTGGATGTCCGGTCCATCATGGTCGAATTTGATTTGCCAGAGCATTTTCCCAGGGCAGTGGAAGAAGAGGTCAAACCATTGGAAGGAGAAATCCAACCTTCAGATCTTTCTCAAAGACAAGATTTTCGAAAACTTTTAACTTTTACCATTGATCCAGAAGATGCCAAGGATTTTGACGATGCAGTTTCTCTGGAAAAAACTTCCCGGGGCACTTGGAGATTGGGTGTCCACATTGCAGATGTGAGCCATTTTGTAAAACCCGGAAGTGCGATCGATCGGGAGGCCATGGCCCGGGGAACCAGCGTGTATTTGGTGGATCGAGTGATTCCCATGCTTCCGGAGCGTCTCTCTGGCAATTTGTGCAGTCTCAGGCCCAATGAAGATCGATTGACATTTTCTGTGCTCATGGAGCTTTCTGAAAAGGGGGAACTTCTGGATTATGAAATTACAGAGTCTGTGATCCGTTCCCAATATCGGTTGACTTACCATGAAGCACAAGCGATTATTGATAAGACCCATACTGGGAAAGAATATGACCCAGCTCTTTGTACCACATTGCAGGCCATGCGGGATTTGAGCCAAGTGCTTCTTTCCCAATGGAAAAAAGAAGGCATGATTGATTTTGAACTACCAGAAGCCGAAATTATTTTAGATGAAAATGGATATCCAACTGAAATAAAACTCAAGGAGAGATTGCAGAGTCACCGCTTGATCGAAGCATTCATGCTTTTGGCCAATCGCACGGTCACGGAACATGTGCTATGGCTTAAACAAAAGTATCACATGAAACTCCCCTTTGTGTTTCGGATTCACGAAAAGCCTTCTCGGGACAAACTCACGGATTTTTCTCGATTTGTTTCTGCATTGGGATATCCGTTCCGGGTTGGGAAAAAAGTGACACCCAAAAAATTTCAAATTTTTTTGGAATCCATTCGGGACACGGCCCATGCTGTGGTCATCGAAGATGTGGCCCTTCGCACCATGATGAAGGCCCAATACGCCACGCGCAATGTGGGTCACTTTGGATTGGCTTTTTCTCATTATACCCATTTCACTTCTCCCATTCGTCGGTACCCGGATTTGGTGGTTCATCGATTGCTCAAGGCGTATCAGTCAAATCCTCCCAGCCTTCTTTCGTTTTCTCCAAGTCTTTCCGAAATTTGTAAGATTGCCACCGAAAGAGAAATTCTGGCGCAAGAAGCAGAAAGGGAATCGGTCCGGGCAAAACAAGTGGAATTTATGGAACAATTCTTGGGTGAAGAATTTGATGGCATTATTTCTGGCGTGACTGGCTTTGGCATCTTTGTGGAAATTCCAGAATATCTCATCGAAGGGTTGGTCCACATTTCAGATCTTGCAGACGATTACTATGTGTACGATCCAGTCCACTATCGATTGGTCGGGAAACATACTGGATTTACGTATCGCCTGGGGGATCCTGTTCGAGTGAAAGTGGTGCGAGTGCTAAAAACAGCCCGAAAAATCGATTTTACTCTTGTCCATGACAAACGGCCTTCCAAATCTTTGAAAAAATCAAGATGAAAAGAAAAGCATTTCTTTTGATCTTCTTTTTGGGATTATCCCAGAGTCTTTTTTCTTTTCCACAAAAAAAAGCATGGAATGAGAAGAAGGAAGCAAAGAAGATTTTTTCAGAGCCCTGCGAATGGTTTGACGATGTGGATATTCTCCATTATCGTCTGGAACTCACTTTTCCATTGGATAGTGCCTGGTTTTCTGGAAAAGTTCATGTAAAGGCCAGGGTGATGAAAAATTCCCTTCAGAAATTTTATTTGCATGCTGTGGGTGAACAAATTTCTTCTGTGCATTTTCAGGAAAGAGCACTGCCGTTTTCCCATTCTGAAGGCGTATTGGAAATTTCTTTGCCTCGTTCTTTTTCTTCAGGGGATACGCTTTCCCTTTCCATTGCCTATGAGGCTCAACCCAAAGGCATTGGCTTCTATTTTTTTGATACCACAGCCTACACCATGTCCGAACCTGTAGATGCACGATTCTGGTTTCCTTGTAAAGATGTGCCAAAGGACAAAGCCACAGCAGAACTTGTCATCACTGTGCCAAAAGGCGTGAAAGTGGCCTCCAATGGAATTCTCTGTTCGCATCAGATGCATCCCGATGGGGAATGGGAAACGTTTTATTGGAAAACCGATTTTCCCATGGCCACGTATCTCTTTTGTGTCACCATGTCCCGGTTTTATTCCCAATGGACTGAACACTGGAAAGTAAGCGAACAAGATTCTGTGGTTTGTGCCTATTATGTTTTCCAATGGGATTCTGCAAAGGCCAAAGCAGATTGCGTGCATCTTCCAGAGGCCATGCGCATTTTTACCCAGCGTTTTGGGCCTTATCCTTTTGAAAAATACGGCATGGCAGAAGCTTATCCCTTTTATTTTGCCGGCATGGAACATCAGACCATGACCACGTTGAGTGCAGCGCTTTTTCGGGGCGATTTACGATACGAATATGTGCTTGTCCACGAGTTGGCCCATTCGTGGTGGGGGAATGCCGTGACTTTGAAAGAGTGGCCAGACATTTGGCTCAACGAGGGCTTTGCCACGTATGCAGAAGCCATTTTTACTGAAGCTTTTTATGGGATTTCTGCCTTTCAAGAAAAAATGAAAACTTTTGCCATGGTTTATTTGAACCAATACGAGCAACATGATTTTCCTTTGTACAATCCGCCTTGGGAAGAGCTGTTCAACTCTGGCATTGTGTATCACAAAGGCGCATGGGTTCTCCACATGCTTCGAGGCGTCTTGGGTGATTCGACATTTTGGACCCTTCTGAAAACGTATTATGAGCAATTTCGATACGGCAATGCCTCCACGAGCGATTTTCAAGCCCTCTGTGAATCGGTTTCCCAGAGGGATTTGAATTGGTTTTTCAATGAATGGGTGTATGGACAAGGGTATCTTTCCATCACGTATACAGATTCTCTGATTCCCATTGGCATGGATTCCACGCGCATTCTTCTTGCCATGCGTCAGGAGAAAACAGGTCCCCATTTTTTCCAAATGCCGATTCCCATTCGTTGCGAAGGCGGTTTTCACCAAAAAGATACCACGGTTTGGATTGTCGACGAAATCACGCAACTGGAATGGAAAGTGCCTTTCACTGTGGCTCGGATTCACTTTGACCCAGAAGGCTGGGTGCTGATGAAAGTCCAAGAAGGCCAGGTGGAAAAGCCCGAAGAAAAAGAGACAGTAGAAATTCTCCCCCCATTTCCCAATCCGTTTCAGTGGACCACGCAGTTGACTGTGCGTTGTACTGAAGCCACCCAAAGGCCCAAGATGCTCTGTATTTACAATCTGTTGGGTCAAAATGTGCGGAAAATTCGGCTAAGTCCGTATGCTTCAGACGGCACAGCGCACGCCATTTGGGACGGAAGAGACGAAAAAGGAATTTCTCTTCCTTCAGGCGTATACATTGTCTCCACGGAGAGGGCTCTCAAAAAGGGAAGAAAAGTGGTATTGTGGCGGTAATGAGGTGTACTCCCTTCTCCTTTTGTATTTAACAAAACCTATCCCCTTGTGTTTTTGTATCTCTAGATCGCTGTCTTTCTGTGGGTCTAACTGCCATATATAAAAAACGAAAACGCTGGCATTGATCAAGATTCATCTTGTCTTAGGACCCTCTGGAGCAAGTCCACAGAGTGATGTAAAGGCATTTCATGAATTGGGAGTATGCGTTTTATGACCTTGAGTATATAAGTGGGTTGAATTGAAGGCAAAGGTGTATGCGTATGCTTTTTTAAGAGAACGCATTGGGATCGAGGAGGAGATGGGAAATTCGTCTGGTGCTAAAAGCAAGGTTTCTATTTAGGATTTCATTTTCCTGGACAAATAGCTCATGCGTTTATTCAGGATGTACTTTCTTTGCACAACTTTAGTGATGATTTTTTCTTGACTTCTTTTCATTTTTATGCGAAATTGAACAACGTTTCAAAGTAAAAACATAAAAGGAGGTTCCATTTTATGGGAAATGACCATATTCAACTTTATTCGATGGTGCCCTTATTAAAGGCTGCAGAACGTTCTTCTCTTGAAGGAAAACCTGCGGGCATTGGTGCCTTCAATGTGAATTTTTATACACAGGCACTGGGCATTCTCGAAGGACTTCGACGCGCAGATGCACCGGGAATTATTCAGGCCAGTAAAGGGGCCAACAAATTTCAAGGAGGTCCGGATAAAATTGCAGGAATGGTCCTTGAAGCCATGCGGGCCAGTCATCATACCTTGCCCATTGCACTTCACCTCGATCACGGGGACGAGGAGAAGGCCAGAGAGTGTGTGGATAGCGGGTTCAGTTCCGTGATGATCGATGCATCCAAGCTGGATTTCAAAGAAAACATTGCAGTGACTGCTTCGGTGGTACAATATGCCCATCCGAAAGGCGTGAGTGTGGAAGGAGAATATGGGAAACTCGAAGGCGTGGAAGAAGATGTGGCACATGAAAAAACCACGTATGCAGATCCTTTCCTTGTGCCGTACTTTTTCCGTGAGACCAATGCCGATGCGTTGGCCATTGCGTATGGCACGGCCCATGGTCCCAATAAGGGCAAAGGATTAGAACATTTGGCCATTCACATTGTTCAGAAAAGTTACAATGGAATGAAAGCGTATGGTCTTAATGAATCTCATTTCCTGGTAGGACACGGGTCTTCCACTGTACCTCCAGAGTTGGTTGCAGAGATTAACCAATACGGTGGAAATATCAAAGATACTGCGGGCATTCCCATGCACAAGATTCAGGAAGCCATTGCAGCAGGCATTCGAAAAATCAATATCGATACAGATCTTCGGTTGGGTATTACAGCGACATTCCGAAAGTATTTCCACGATCATCCTGGTATTGAAAAAAGTTCACCAGAAGTCCTGGCGCCGATTAAGGCCTATCTCGATACGCATCCAGAAGCCATTGATCCTCGAGATTATTTGAAGACCATAGATATTGCGCTTCTCCGAAAAGATCCCAAAGGCACAGATTTGGAAGAAGTCATGGCTTTGGTTCAAGAGCGAATTGCAAGTCATGTCGAAATGCTGGTTCACAAATTTGGGAGCGCCGGATTGGCCAGTAAGGTCGAGCGGGTTTCTCTTGCAGAAATGGCCAAGCGATATACGGGACAGGCATGAATGCAACCAAAACTTCTCCTTTTTGATATTGACGGTACATTGATTCACAGCGGAGGCGCTGGGAAAGTGGCCATGGAGAGGGCCTTTGAAAAAGTGTATGGCCGATCCAAGGCATTGGAAGGGATGTCTTTGATGGGGAGGATGGATTCTGCCATTCTTCAAGAAGCTTTGGCGCATCAGGGTCTCCCCTGGAAAGAAGAAGAGGCAGAACGCTTCAAAGAGAGCTATTATGGATTTCTGGAGGAAGAATTAAAAAAGCCTAGACATGGAAAAGGATTGTGTCCGGGTATCCAAGAACTGCTCTTGAAGCTCCGCATGCGGAACCATGTCACTTTAGGCGTTCTCACTGGGAATTGGCGAAAAGGAGGAGAAATTAAATTACGGTATTTTGGCATCAAAGATTTTTTTGAGTTGGGTGTTTTTGCAGAGGATGGCTTGCGTAGAGAAGATCTCCTTCCTGTGGCCATGGCCAGGTATGTTGCACTTCGAGGGGAAGAAATTCCAAAAGAGCATGTGTATGTGATTGGAGATACGTTGCTCGATATTCAAAGCGCAAAACCCCACGGGGTTCGTACTGTGGCAGTGGCCACAGGCATTCATACCCTGGAAGAACTTCAGAAGGAGAATCCGGATTATTTGTTCCCTGATTTTTCTGATACAGAAAAAGTGCTTTCTCTATGGAGTTAAAAAACTGGAGAACCTGTTGAGGCATCTCCAATGAAAAGATGGATTTGGCTTTTTGTGGCTTGTGGGATTGGAATCAGTTTGGGGAAAACGGTTCCCTCTTCTTTCTCTCTTGTCCAAAGTGATGCGCAAGGCTGTACGGTCTCCTTCCAGATTCACGGATTTCGGATGGATTCGTTAGAAATCGAAGGTACTCACTATGTGCGATGCGATTTTTCAGATGCCCTTTTCCCGACTTCTCCAGGAGCGCCTCTCATTCCTTATGCCATTTTTACCATTGGGATTCCGGCTCAAGGAAATGTGCGCGTCTCTCTGGCTGAAGGACAATTTGAGGAAATCCCCTCTTGTCTCCTTCTTCCCTGTCCTTTGCTTCAAAAAATCGAGGAATTTCCAAATGATGTGTATCGCCAGGGTCCTGAATATGGCCATTCTGATTTTCTACCGGGTTTTCTTTATCAAGTAAAAGAGCCAGAATGGTTTGGATCTCTTCGTATTGTGCAAATTTTTGTTTATCCGGTTCAATTTGCTCCAGCGCTTCAGACCCTACGCGTGTATCAGACACTTTCCTTCCGCATTGAGTATGAGAATCCACCAAAAATAGAAAGTCTTCCTGCTCCTTTTGTTTTCCCCAATGAAGCAATGTATCAAAAGGGCATTCTCAATTATTCCACTGCAAAGCAATTTATCCAAAAAAAGTCTCAGCCAATGTTCGCTTTGGCCAAAACGCCTTCTTCTGGCTTATGGTACAAAATTCCGGTCACTTCTGAAGGAATGTATCGTGTCACTGGTGCTTTTTTAAAACGCGCCGGCATTGACATTTCTACCATTGACCCCACGACAATAAAAATCTACAACAATGGTGGGAAAATGCTTCCAGAATCCCTTTTGCTTTCTCGACCCGAAGGATTGGTCGAAAATCCAATATGGGTGTATGACGGTGGAGACGGTCGATTTGATGAAGCCGATTATTTTTTATTTTACGGCAAAGGGACCTCGGGATGGACTTCCACCGGAGGCAGCTTAAGACATTATGTTCACTTGTATGCTCAAGAAAATATCTATTGGCTTACTTTCAATGATGGAGAACCTGGAAAGCGCATTTCCCAGAAATCAGGCAGCCCTTCCTCATCTGGAAACTATGTGGACCGATTTAAGGAGGGCGTTTTTTGGGATCGGGATGTGGATAATCCCCTGAAAGGAGGCAGATTTTGGTACGGCGCTCGATTTGATGAAAAAAATGCAGATGTTTCAGTGGAATTGCCCATTGTGGATCCTGTAGAGTCAGATACGCTTCGGTGTCGGATTCGGGTGAAAGGAGGCAATGAGGATATTTGGATTACCCATCAATTGCAGTGTACTTTGAACGGAAGTCCATTGGGCAACCTCCAATTTTCTCAAGCCAATGCTTCTCAAAAAGAATTTGTTTCTGTAGGGGCTATTCGGAGTACCCAAAATAGTATTGGATTTCACTATACAGCCACGCATGTGGCTGCAGTGGCGTATTTGGACTGGATTGAAATCGAATACAATCGTTTTCTCAAAGCCAAAGACGGGAAATTGCGCTTTTATTCTCCTTTTTCTTCTGGAATCTATCTCTATTCTCTTTCTGGGTTTTCTTCCAAACCGCTTGTATTTGACATCACTCACCCTGAAAATGTGTGTGCAATTGAAGTCAGTCCAGAGGACCAAAGGTGGGTATTTCAGGACACAGTGACTTCCGAGATGAAAACGTACTATGCAGTCGTAGAAGGGAATTACCTGGAGCCCATCCGAATAGAAAAAGACGAAGTTTCTCGTCTTCGGGATTCCCATCATGAAGGAGAACTTTTGATTATCACCCATCGGGATTTTATGACCCAGGCGTTGCGTTACAAAGAATTCAAAGAAACCTTTGATTCTCTGTCTGTCACGGTGGTGGACATTCAAGACGTGTACGATGAGTTTTCAGGTGGACTTCCAGATCCTGTGGCCATTCGGGATTTTGTTCAATATGCAGTGCGTTTCTGGGAAAAAGGCCCTGCGTATCTCCTTCTTTTCGGAGATGGAGATTATGATTATCGAAATTTGATTTCTTCTCGAGATCAAAATTGGATTCCACCTTACGAATATGACGCCTCGGTGATTGATAATGCCCGTGCATCAGACGATTGGTACACGTATGTGATTGGGGACGACAAACAAATGGATCTTGCAGTGGGCAGGCTTCCTGTTCAGACTGCAGAAGAAGCCCAATGGGTCGTGGATAAACTCATTCAATATCAGTCGCGTCCGGTATGGGGCGATTGGAAAACCTTGATCACGCTTGTTGGAGATGATGAAAAAGCCCAACTTGGCACTGAAGAAGAAAGAGATCACATTCTTGCCATGGAAGCACTTGCCAATTATTTTATCACTCCTAAATTCAATCTTCGCAAAATTTATTTGACCGAATACCCTGAGGAAATCCGAATGCGTAGGCTCAAACCCAAGGCACAAGAAGACCTTCTCAAGCAGATCAATCGGGGCACTTTGATTGTGGATTATTCAGGGCATGGCAATAGAACCGTATGGGCCCATGAACGAATATTTGATCAACTCACGGATCTCCATCGGATTCAAAACGGTCAAAGGACGCCTTTGTTTTATGCTGCTACTTGTGAATTTGGATTGTTTGACGATCCCTTTGATCAATATTTTGCAGAACGCTTGCTTGTTTCCCAAAACGGAGGGGCCATTGCTGTCATTGGGGCCACTCGATTTTGTTATGCAAGTGCCAATAACCGATTGAACCAAGAATTTATTCGCTTTTTGTTGAGTGTGCCAGAAGGAGGGGCCCGGATTGGTGATGCGCTGAGATGGGGGAAATTGGCCACCAGTGGGAATTTAGAAAATAATGAAAAATTTGTTTTGTTGGGCGATCCTTCCATGCGTTTGGCCATTCCAAAATACGAATTGGTTTTTACCCACATGGAACCAGACACGTTAAAGGCTCTGGCTCTGGTTTCAGTACAAGGGGAAATCCGAAAAGGAGGCGTCCCTTGGGACGCATTTCAGGGCAAGGTGGAAGTCCGTGCTTTTGATTCCAAAAAATTTGTGTCGTATATCCCAAAAAGCGGCATTAAATTGGACTACATTCTTCCTGGCAATGACTTATTCCGAGGCCAAGCAGAGGTTCAAGGCGGTCGATTTCATTTTCAATTCATTGTACCCAAGGATCTTTCTTACGGAGGGGTTTTGGGACGCCTTTCTGGATATTTCTGGGATGGCTCCACGGATGGATTTGGCTACAAAGACAGTCTTTGCACTGGAGGCAGTGTGGTCTTAGAGGATACGTTAGGCCCAGAAATTGCATTGGGATTTGAAGGATATGAAATCATTCCACCCGGTGCCATGGTCAGTGGGGATTTGGTGGTTTGGGCAAAAATTCAGGATGATAAAACTGGGATTAATCTCACTGGAGAAATTGGGCATACCTTGATGCTCTGGTTGGATGATCGGCCCGGAGAAAATGTCACAGAGTATTTTCAATATTCCCCAGGAGACTTTCTCAAAGGCGAACTCCGATATCCATTGGGTACCCTTTCTGAGGGGAATCATCGGGTGATGTTAAAGGGATGGGACAATGCCAACAATTCATCGACTGCGGTATGTGAATTCCGATACATTGCTTCGGACGTATTGGTGCTCGAGAATGTGCTGAATTATCCCAATCCCATGTCCCATTCCACCCATTTTACGTTTGACATCAACCAACCTGCAGAAGTGGAAATCAAGATATTTACTGTGGACGGCCGATTGATCCGAAAACTCGATCGCACTTTTGTCAATCCAGGATTCAATATGATCTTTTGGGACGGGAGAGATGAAGCGGGCGATTTTCTACCCAATGGAGTGTATCTCTATAAGATCATTGCAAAAAATCGGATGTCCAATCGGCGTTTAGAGACTTCAAAGATTGGGAAACTCATGGTGTTTCGATAATGTATAGTCCTATTGTAAAAGAGCATTTCTTGCATCCTCGAAATGTAGGGGATCTTGACCATCCGGATCGAATCGGCGAGGCCAAAAATGAAACAGATGGGGATTGGGTGAGGCTTTCTTTCCGGATTCACAACAATATCATTGAAGACGTGCGGATTCGGGTCATGGGTTGTGTGGCCGCGATTGCATTGACCAGTTTTCTTTCAGAATACGTCAAAGGCAAAACCATTGACCAGGCCTTGGCCATTACAAAAGAAGAGCTGGCCCAGCAAGTGGGGGGACTTCCTCCTCAGAAGCTCCACTGCTCCATGACCTGTCTGGATGCGTTACACACTGCTCTGAATCCGACCAAAGGAGAAACCCATGGAAAATGATTCTTATTTTACTTTGGAAAGACCGGGCCGATACGAATTAAAGGTCAAGGGTTCCCGATTCATTGGCCATGCCATGTCTGCCACTTTGGAAGCAGTGGCGGAACGGTTGATCGATTCCCTGCGAAAACAATACCATGATGCAACCCACCATTGTTTTGCGTACCGTATTGGGAAAGGAGATCACTCTCTCATTCGGCTCCACGACGGAGGGGAGCCTTCTGGCACTGCGGGAAGGCCCATCTTAGAGGCCATTGACCATCGCAAACTGACAGATGTGGTTTGCGTGGTGGTTCGGTATTTTGGGGGTGTGAAATTGGGCACCGGCGGATTGATCCGGGCGTATGGAGAAACTGCCGCAGGGGCATTGGATTCAGGAGAAACGATAGAGAAATATTTTGAAACAATGTTTCGATTGATTTTTCCCTATGAACTGGCAGGCATCGTCATGGGGTTGGTGAAAAAACATGGAGCCACGATTGATAAGGCAGATTTTTCTATGGAAACCCAGTTGGATGTGCGAATCCGAAAGTCCAAGGCTTCTTTGTTAAGAGACGCATTGCTTCAAGGCACCTCTGGTAAGATTCGTATTGAAGAATTGCCATTGGAATAGGGAATTCATGCAAGGAGGCAATATGAGTGCACAGTGTAAAAATTATGAGCGGAATTTAAAAGAATGCAATTGTTCATACGAACCTTGTCCCCGGAAAGGATTTTGTTGCGAATGCCTTCATTATCACCGAAAAGCAGGCCAATTGCCTGCGTGTTTTTTCCCGAATGATGTGGAACAAACGTATGATCGATCCATTCGGCGATTTTTGTCGCTTCATCGATAGAGGGTCCAAAAGGGAGAGGGTGTTATGGATCTGGGATTAAAAGACAAAGTGGCGCTGGTCACTGCTTCCAGCCGGGGATTGGGGAAAGCCATTGCATGGCAACTGGCTCGAGAGGGGGCAAAGCTTGTGATTTGCGCAAGAAATAAAGAAGTGCTGGAAAAGACCGCAGATGAAATTTTATTGGACACAGGCGTGACGGTTTTTCCTCTGGCCATTGATCTCGTTGAACCAGACCAAATCCATTGGATGGTCGAAGAGACACTGGATCTTTTTGGCCGAATCGACATTCTTGTGACCAATGCGGGTGGTCCCCCTGCGGGAGATTTTGATGAACTGCACGAAGACGATTGGAAAAAGGCGTATGAATTGACTTTTCTCAGCGTGGTCCGATTGATTCGAGAAGTGATTCCTTCGATGAAAAAAAAGCGATGGGGACGGATCATTACAATGACTTCTGTTTCAGTCAAACAACCCATTCCAGGACTGCTTTTATCCAATGCGCTTCGTCCTGCCGTGGTCGGATTAAGCAAGAGTCTGGCTTTGGAATTGGCTCCGTACAATATTCTTGTCAATGTGGTTTGCCCTGGATATTTTTTAACAGATCGTGTCCAAGAACTGCTTCAGGATAAAGCCAAAAAGGCCAAAAAACAAATGGAAAAAATCATGGAAGAAATGGTCAAAGAAATTCCCTTGGGTCGGATGGGCGACCCCAAAGAATTGGCAGATTTCGTGGCTTTTTTGGCTTCTCCACGGGCCAGTTACATTACCGGCGGCGTGTTTCAGGTGGATGGAGGCATGGTGAAAAGTCTCCTTTAGGATACTCATGTGCGGTGGCAAACGTCTGGGTACATCCTTTTCACAGAAAAAAACCATTATAGAAGGCCCAGTAGATTGCTCGCATCATCCGTATTTGGGTGATTTTTCCACTTCTCGTTATGGGAGTCCTTTTGTGAATAGGCCGGGGAGTGGCTGATGAATCCCAGCCATAGGAAAAACCATGGGATGTCCCTCTTTTTCGTCCTACCCACTCTATTTTTTGTTGAGCGGGAAGCGGAGACCTCACACGGACCGGCAAAGCAAAATGGCAATCCAAATGGTTGAACCCTTTCTTCCAGTGACCAAATATTTTATTCAACCCTAATTGGGGCATTCGGGAAACACGCTCTAAAATCGATATCCGGCAGAAAAATAGAATTCTTTTTTTCCATCACTCATCCATCCCATGCCCGATTGGATGGGACCCAGCGGAGTTTGAATCGAAAATAAAAAGCCAATGCCGTGTTTAAAATCTTTGGCACGGATATGGGAATATTTGATCCACATACTGCCCAAATCGTACCGGAGGTGTACGTAATGTTTGAACCACTTGGGATAGGGAAGCGTATACCGGACCTCTCCAGAACATACAATAAATTGCCTGCCGACCATGGCATCTTCGGGCAATCCCATAAACGTGTCCATGCCACCGAGATGGTATTGTTTTGGGAAAGGCGCAGCAAGATCCGCAGTTCCCCAAAAAATGCGAGGACGGAAGACAAATCCATACCGAAGAGGATAAAAAGATTCCATGGAAGAAGACAGTTTTGTATAAGAAATTCGACTTCCCAAAAATTTTCCGGCAGTTTCGTATTCTAAAATGTGATATTTCCCTGAGTTCGGAAATGGAAGCCGATCTCGGGTATCCACTTCTGACTTGATTTTTATGGTGAATATAGAAAAGTGCTCTTTAGAAGGGGCAGTTCCGTGGAGAGGCCTTAAGGAAAGATTTTCACGGGCAAATTGAAGGGATAAAGTGCCAAAGCGCCGCATTTGTTGGCCGATCAAAGCTTCCCACTTGGCACTGCCAATTCGGTATTCTCCTTTTCGGTTGAAGGACTCGTAATACGTAAAATCCTCTGATCCAAGACTCCATTGCATTTGTGCGGTGATTAAGGTTTTAAAAATTTGATTGGCCCGAAATCCTCCGTTCAATTTTCGATCCCGTGCTCCCCATTTGCCTGTGACATTGCCTTCGAGGCCAATGCCAAACACATTTTCTTCAATCCATTCCATAAAGGTTTGCAATTTTCTTTGGTTGTCGTGGTGTAAGCCTGCGCGGAACAACGTGAAGCCTTTTTCTTTGAAAATAAAAAGGAGCGTATGGGTTTGCTCTTGTGATAAAACACGATACCGGACACTTTCAAAATATTCTGTACTATACAAATTTTCCAGACTTTGCTGAAGGAGATCGGCCCTGAGAATATCTCCTGATTTCAAAAGAATTTCTCGTTGCACCACAAATGGTTTTGTTCTTTGGAGTCCTTGAAAGGCAATCTTAGAAATTTTCCCTTCATCTAAATGAATGATTAAAGTGGAATCAATAATCTCTGTCTTTTGAATAGAGGCCAGGACATATCCTGCCTTATGATACAAGGACATGATGTTTTTCACATCTTGCCTGCCGGTTTGGAAATTAAGTACACTGCCTTCTTTTGTGGTAAGACATTGGCGAAGTACAGAGTCTGGGAATACGGTATTCCCCTGAAATTGGATGTGATTGATTTTGGGATTTTCTTTTACCTGGATAAAGAGAATATGCCGAAGGGTATCCAATTGAAGTCGAATATTTTCAAAATGGCCTGTCTGATAAAGCGATTTTCCTAACCAAGAAATTTCGGAAAAGGTGAATTGATTTTTCGAAAATGCAAAATGGGTTGCAAGACTTTCTGGTGAAAGAAAAGAAAACCCTGAAAAATGCACACGGTCGATCGGATACCATTTTGTTGTCTCTTCAGGACTTTCTTGGGATTTTGAGAGAAGGGCTTCGATGCGATCCACCACTGCTTCTGCATATTGTTCTCCAATGGCAATAATTTCATCCATCCGATCGAAATCCATGTTGGAAATGCCTTCCATGGGAGGTTGGATCACGATATCTGCTTCTCGGAGCTGTTCTTGAATATTGTCTTGCTGCATGATGGTGGTGACTTGGTCTGCAATTTCCCATGGTGCTTTGAGCGCGTTTCGGGGTCTGAGTTTGGAAGAAACGTCTACAGCCAAAACAATATCCGCATCCATGCGTTTGGCTTCTCGCACCGGGACATTGTCCACCAGTCCACCGTCTACCAAAAGTTTTCCTTCAATTTCTAATGGCGTAAAAAGCAGGGGGATGGCCATACTGGCACGACAGGCATCGACCAGAGAACCTTGGGAGAGTACAACTTTTGTCCCGGTTAAGAGATCACTCGCAATAATTTTTAAAGGAATAGATAAATGGTAAAAATCAGAAGCAAAAGGACAAGGTGATTTGAGAAGAATCTCGGTCAGTACCGTGGACATTTTTTGTCCTGCAGTGTAGGCAGGTTGAAAGTCAAGAGAAAGTTTTTCGAAACGGATCTGAAAAAGGGCTTTGGATTTTTGTTCTTTTTGGCCCAGGAAAAGCTGTTTTCGGGGCGGTGCATCTTTGATGATTTCATTCCAATCGATGGTGTGGGCAATGCTATCGATTTGTCCTGCAGAATATCCCACTGCAGCCAATGCCCCAATGACAGCGCCCATGCTGGTTCCTGCAATGGCATCGACAGGGATTCCATGGCGTTCCAGCACTTTGAGAACCCCAATGTGAGCCAACCCCCTTGCACCTCCACCACTTAAGGCCAAGGCCAATTGGGGCCTTTTTATTTGTCTATAGGGGAAAAATGCGTCATTTCCTGTGGGTGTAGATTCTAATCCAATTGAAATAGAAATGAAATGCGATTGACCGAATAGAGAAGAAAAGAAAATCACAAAAGCGAAAAGAAAATAGTGAATCTGAACTCGCATAAAAAAATTTACAGAAATCCTATAGTAAAAGCAAGAACACAAAAAATTTGATATGCATTAACACATGATAAGTTGAAATACAAAATTTGATTTTTCACATCACAAAAGACTTGACAAGAAAAAATTATTTCTTATATTTAAAAAAACAGAGAGAAATTGTTTCCGCCCGAATTTTTTTGATATAAATATATACTCGTTGGCTTCGATTGAATGTGATGTCTTTTAATTTTAATCCATTGCGATATATTTAAGCAGATAGTATACTTCGTTGGATATAGGTTTTTTAATTCTTTCCCGACTTGGGGTTCTAAGGGGGAAAAATATGAAGATACAACATAGGGCATACAGCAAAGGTTTTAAAGGAGGTTATCATTTTTATGGAAATTTCAGAACTTAAAAAGATGAAAATTGCGGAGTTGACAGAACTGGCGCAAAAAATGAATATTCCAGGCTATTCTGGGCTCCGAAAACAAGAGTTAATTTTTAAAATTCTCGAAGCCCAAACCCAACAAGATGGGAATATTTTCTCAGAAGGGGTTTTGGAGATTTTGCCAGATGGATATGGATTTTTACGTTCCGCGGACACCAATTATCTTCCTGGCCCGGATGACATTTATGTTTCTCCTTCGCAAATTAAGCGTTTTAGTCTGCGCACAGGGGATATTGTTTCGGGTCAAATTCGACCTCCCAAGGACAATGAGCGTTTTTTTGCATTAATCAAAGTCGAAGCGATTAACTACGAGAATCCCGAAGAGGCAAAGAATAAAATCTTGTTTGACAATTTGACTCCGCTTTATCCCACGGAGCGGATTCACCTGGAGGTCGATGCCCGAGATTATACGACTCGAATCATGGACCTCCTCACGCCTATTGGAAAAGGGCAACGGGGTCTCATTGTGGCTCAACCCAGAACAGGGAAGACTATCATTCTTCAGAAAATTGCCAATGCCATTACAAAGAATCATCCTGAAATTAAGTTGATTGTGCTCTTGATTGATGAACGGCCAGAGGAAGTCACGGACATGGAACGTTCTGTCAAAGCGGAAGTCATCAGTTCTACATTTGACGAACCTGCGGAACGTCATGTCCAAGTGGCCGAAATGGTGATTGAAAAGGCAAAAAGGCTCGTGGAATATGGCCACGATGTGGTCATTCTGCTGGATTCTTTGACCCGTTTGGCTCGAGCTCATAATGTGGTGGTCCCTCACTCTGGAAAAATTCTTTCAGGAGGCGTGGATGCCAATGCGTTACATCGGCCCAAACGGTTCTTTGGAGCGGCTCGAAATGTGGAAGAAGGGGGGAGTCTCACGATTATTGCCACTGCTTTGATCGATACAGGGAGCCGAATGGATGAAGTCATTTTTGAAGAATTCAAGGGAACTGGTAATATGGAGATTCAGTTAAATCGTCAACTTGCAGACCGTCGTATTTTCCCTGCCATGGATATCAATAAATCCGGCACACGAAAAGAAGAACTCCTTCTTTCTGAATTTGAGTTGAATCGTATTTGGATTCTCAGAAAATTTTTGAGTGAAATGAGTCCTGCAGAAGCGATAGAGTTCCTCATCGAAAAGATGCGAGGTACTCGGAACAATAAAGAGTTTTTGGAATCCATGAGCACATAAACCTTGATTTCGATGTAAAAAAAGAGTATATTTTGTTGTTCATTTAATTTCATTGGAGGTTCAATTGAAAAAAGATATTCACCCAAAATATGAACTTACAACAGTGACTTGTGCTTGTGGAAATACATTTCAAACCCGTTCCACTGTGAAAAATATCCATGTAGAAATTTGTTCGAATTGCCATCCATTTTTCACAGGAAAGCAGAAATTGGTAGATACTGCAGGCCGAGTGGAAAAGTACATGAAAAAGTACAAAATGGACAAGAAAAAGGAGAATCCTTCCAATTCTTAAGCTTTTTTTCAGAAGGATTCGTTGGCGGAATACAGGGCCTATGCGAACTGCCTTTTATTCCGCTTTTTTGCATTTGGACTCTACCGTTCATGTGGGAGGCCAAGCAGTCATCGAAGGCGTAATGATGCGTTCACCAGAAAGGGTGGCTGTGGCAGTACGCCAACCCAATGGTCGGATTGCACTCCAAGTCCAGTCTGCTCTCTCATGGACGAAACAATTTCGCATTTTAGGCTGGCCATTGATCCGAGGGGCAGTGATATTGATCGAATCTCTGTTTTGGGGCATTCAAGCGTTGAATTGGTCTGCTCAGGTGGCGAGTGAAGATACACTTCGAGAGTCAAAACCCAATGCTCAATCAGATAAAATCATATGGGCATTGACTTTGGCATTGGGATTTGGCCTGGGTTTTCTGCTCTTTTTTTATTTGCCCCTTTTACTCACAGAATGGCTTGGCGTAAAAAATGGAGTTCTATTCAATCTCATCGATGGAGCGTTTCGAGTCGGAATATTTCTTGCATATTTGGCTTTGATTCAACTCTGGAAAGAAATGCGTCGCCTTTTTGCTTATCACGGCGCAGAACACAAGTCCATCTTTGCTTTTGAACAGGGAAAACCTTTGGAGGTTTCGGAAGTCAAGCCATTTTCTACCCATCATCCCCGATGTGGAACCAGTTTTTTATTGGTGGTCATGTGGGTTTCTATATTGGTGTTCATGGTCTTAGGTCGACCTGAAAACCTCTCCGATCGAGTGGTTCGTTTTTTAATGATTCCCCTTATTGGGGGCATTTCGTACGAAATCATTCGTCTCACGAATACTCGGTATGGGAAATGGCTTGGTCAGATGCTTGTTCTTCCTGGCCTTTGGTTACAGTATTTCACCACCAAGGAACCGGATGAGCATCAATTGGAAGTGGCTTTGGTGGCTTTAAAAGCCGCGTTGGCAAAACCTTTGGACAAGGAAGTGGAATATCGGGAGTCGTAATGGCGCTTTCAGAGAAACCACTTTTAATTTCTAAAATTGAACAAGTCAAGTCTCGTTTCAAAGAGATCGAGAAAGCCCTAGAAAATCCAGACATTTTACGGGATCCAGGGAAAACCGTTGCCTTGAATAAAGAATACAGTGACCTGAGACCCATTGTAGAAAAAGGGGACCAGTACGTGGGTCTTTTAGGGAAAATTGAAGAAGATATGGAAATTCTTCGGTCTTCCTCGGATTCTGAACTGAAGGCCTTGGCCAAGGAAGAGCTTGACGAACTTCAGCTTGCTTGTGAGCGGACAGAACAGGAGATAAAAAGATTATTACTTCCCAAAAGTCCAGAAGACAAAAAAAATGCGATTGTAGAGATTCGGGCAGGGACTGGGGGAGAAGAGGCTGCGCTTTTTGTGGCGGATTTGTATAAAATGTATTCCAAATTCGTGGAACGGAAAGGATGGAAAAAAGAAATTCTTCAAATGAATCCTACTGGATTGGGAGGATTTAAAGAAATTATTTTCTCTGTCATTGGAGATCATGCCTACGGCACTTTAAAGTACGAAAGTGGGGTGCATCGGGTGCAGAGGATTCCAATCACTGAAACTGGAGGCCGGATTCACACCTCTGCAGCATCTGTGGTCGTTTTACCTGAAGCAGAGGAAGTGGATATCGTGATTGACCCAAAAGATTTACGGATTGATGTGTTTCGGTCTTCTGGACCTGGGGGACAAAGTGTCAATACCACAGATTCTGCAGTCCGAATTACACACATCCCCACAGGGATGGTCGTGACCTGTCAGGATGAAAAATCGCAACATAAAAATAAGGCCAAGGCGTTAAAAGTGCTGAGAGCCCGGTTGTACGATTTACGAAAAAAGGAAGAGGAAGAAAAACTTGCGGCCAATCGCCGGTCCATCATTAAAACGGGGGATCGGAGCGAAAAGATTCGGACGTACAATTTTCCTCAGAATCGTGTGACCGACCATCGAATCAATCTCACCGTGTATAGGTTGACGGAAATTCTGGCCGGAGAAATTGATGAATTCATTGAGCAATTGGCCATTGCTGAGGCCAATGCTCGGTTGGCAGAAGAAGCGTAACCTTTTTTGTTCTATCCTCTCCTCGTATTTCTTAAGGAAATTCTATTTCATTTCTCATTTTTTCTAAATTTTCTTGCTCAAATATGTTTTGGTACGTATATTTGTTTTAGCCGAGAGAATTTTGAAAGAGGATACCATGATTCAAAACATCGTTGGCATTATTATGGCAGGGGGGGCAGGGACTCGGCTTTATCCCTTAACAAAGACCCGTGCCAAACCTGCTGTTCCCATTGCAGGGAAATTTCGACTCATTGACATCCCCATTTCCAATTGCTTGAACTCTGACATCCGCCAGATGTTTGTTCTCACCCAGTTCAATTCTGAATCTCTCAATCGGCATATTTCCAGAACCTATTTTTTTGCTCCCTTTTCGCAAGGATTTGTCCAGATTTTGGCAGCCCAACAGACTCCGGAAAATAAAGATTGGTACCAGGGCACTGCAGATTCTGTCCGAAAGAATCTGCAATATTTTACTGGAAAACACATTGATTTTCATCTCATTCTGGCTGGGGATCAACTCTATTCCATGAATTATCAAGACCTCATTGAATTTCACATTTTTAATCAGGCAGATATTACAGTGGCGGTTTTGCCCATTTCTGTACATCGTGCAGGAGAATTTGGGATTCTCAAAATGGATAAAACCATGCGGATCGTCGATTTTATTGAAAAACCCAAAGATCCTTCTCTCCTGGAACCATTTCGAATTCCAAAGGCGCTTCTGGACGAATGGGGGTTGGAAGAAAAAGAAGGCCAATTCCTCGGCTCCATGGGCATTTATCTTTTTAGTCGGGAGGTGCTCATCGAACTTCTTACCCAAACGGATTATTCCGATTTTGGGAAAGGCATCATTCCGTATGCGATTCAATCCAAAAAAGTGTATGGATACCTCTTTCGTGGATATTGGGAAGATGTGGGAACGATTGGTTCCTATTATCGGGCCATGATGGATCTGGTTTCTCCTGTGCCCAAATTTAATTTTTATGAAGCAGATCGTCCCATTTACACTCGGCCCCGATATCTTCCCGGAGCCAAGATTACCCATTGCGAAGTGATTCACTCGATTATTAACGAAGGGGCGATTTTGGAAGAATGTTATATCGAAAATTCACTCATTGGGTTGCGTTCTCGGATCCGAAAGGGGAGTCGGGTTGTGAATTCAGTTATTTTAGGCCGAGATTATTATGAAAGTCCGGAAGACCATGAGGAAAACAAACGATTGGGCAGACCGGATGCTGCCATTGGAAAAGACTGTATTATTGAAAAAGCCATTATTGATAAGAATGCCCGGATTGGAAATGGAGTGCAAATTCTTGATCGCAACCGGGATCGGGATGTGGATGCAGAGAATTATGTCATTCGGGAAGGCATTGTCGTGGTCCCAAAGGACGCCATTATTCCTCCAGGAACTATCATTGGGTGAGATGGGTAAAACAAAAAAATTTTATGGGACAATGAGATGGAAGCCATTTTAATTCTTGAAGACGGACAAACATTTTATGGCCAGGGGTTTGGTGCAAAGACCACGGCCATTGGCGAAGTGGTGTTTAATACCGGGATGACAGGATATCAAGAAGTCCTCACAGATCCTTCGTACAAAGGCCAGATGGTCATTATGACCTATCCCCATATTGGCAATTATGGCATTAACCCACACGACATGGAATCTTCCCACCCTCATGTGGAAGGTTTTATTGTCAGAGAATTTTGTTCTACGCCAAGCAATTACCGGTCTTTGAACACGTTGGATCGTTATTTACGGAGCCAGGGTATTCCTGGCATTTCAGGGATTGACACGCGTGCGTTAACCCGTCATATTCGAGAAAAGGGTTCCATGATGGGCATTCTTTCTACCAATGGGACTGATAAAAAAGAATTGGAAGCCCGGTTAAGGAGCTTTCCCAAAATTATCGGGAGAGATCTTGTCCAATATGTCACAATCAAGAACACCATGCACTGGGGCCAAGAAGTGTCTTCCCAATGGTATTATGATTCAATTCAACCTTTGGGAGAAAAAAGATTTCGTGTGCTTGTGTATGATTTTGGATGCAAGTGGAATATTTTAAGACTTCTTTTTAGTTTTGGCATGAACGTCACTGCAGTCCCTGCGAATACCCCTGCAGAGTTTGTTTTAGAGCAAAATCCGGAGGGGATTTTTCTTTCCAATGGTCCTGGGGATCCTGAAGGAGTCCCTTATGCCATTGAAAATGTGCGAAAGCTCATTGGGAAAAAGCCCATTTTCGGGATTTGCCTCGGTCATCAAATTTTGGCTTTGGCCTTGGGAGCAAGAACATATAAATTGAAATTTGGGCACCACGGGTCAAATCATCCTGTGCGACACGAAGCCACACAAAAGATTGAGATTACTGCACAAAATCATAACTTTGCAGTCGATGCCAAATCTGCCGAGAAGGCGGGATTGGAAATCACCCATCTCAATCTCAATGATGGCACGGTCGAAGGGATGCGCCATAGAGAGCTTCCTCTTTTTTCTGTCCAATATCATCCTGAAGCTTCGCCCGGACCCCACGATTCACTGTATCTTTTTCAAGAATTTTACAGAATGATGGAGACGCATTCTTAAGGGGGAGTAATGGAAAAAGAAAAACCCATTGATCAAGCAATTCACCAACTGGTGGGAGGGATCTTACCTGGTGACAATATTATATGGGAAGTAGAAGCAGGATTTCCACTGGAAAAATTTGTCACCCATTTTATTCAAGCCAGTGTGAGAGAGGGGTTTCCTGTGATTTATGTGAGTTTTAATCGTTCCCCTGGGACTCTGTATTCTGCATATGCTTCCTATATAGAACAGGATCAATTGATTCTGGTCGATTGTTTCAGTTCGGGAAAAGGAAATCACGATAAAATGTTTTTGGATTCTCTCAAACAAAAAAGTGCAGTGATCCATATTGAGAATCCAGAAAATACTTTGATTCTCCAGGACACATTAATTCAAATTGGCAAAACCCGCGGAGAATCTGCACGGTATGTATTTGACAGTTTAACCGGCATGAGCGATTTATGGAATAGCGAAGAAACCGTTTTACGATTTTTCGGCCATTTCTGCCCTCGGCTGTATGATTTAAACACATTGGCCTATTGGTTAATCGAAAAGGATGCCCATTCTCCCCAATTTCTTGCCAAGATTCATCATATCACCCAGGTGGTTCTTTTCGGAAATGTCTCTTTTGGTATTCCACGATTGACTGTAAAGAAAGCCACAGGCAGATATTGTCCCAACTTGGGTGTCCCTTATGCCTTCCAAATCGATACAGACAAAATGGTGATTGATTATGAAACCAGAGAAGACAGAGAGTTAACTCTTATTACCAAAATCGTGGGAACCTTGGACAAAGCGTTAAGCCCCACCCTTTTTTACAAACAAGTGGTGGATACGCTGGCTTCTGAACTGGGAATGTACCGGGTCACTTTGGCTCTTCTTGATAGAACGGTCAATAAAATAAAAATTCAGGCTGCGCATGGATTGTCTCCAGAAGAGCAGGCACGTGGGGAATACAAAATCGGAGAAGGGGTCACCGGAGCAGTGGTAGAAACCGGTACTCTGGTGGCGATTCCAGATATTCGTCAAGATCCTCGATTTTTGGATAGAACCCATGCCCGGAAGGCCGATCCATTGCAACCCATTTCTTTTATTTGTGTTCCATTGAAGATCGACAACGAGACCATTGGGGCGCTCAGTGCAGATCGTCATTATGCGACAGAGGATCTTTTGCAGAAGGATATCCGGTTGCTTTCCATTATTGCATCCATGGTCTCGCAGGTGATTAAGATCAACCGGTTGGCAGAAATCGATAAAGACCAAATATTGATTCGGGACGTGAAGGCTTTGGAAGAACTCAAAAATACGTACCGATTGGAAAACATTGTTGGCCAAAGTGAATCGATGCGTCGAATTCTTGCCATTGCAGCCATTGCAGCCAAATCCGATGCTTCTGTGCTGATTACGGGTGAAACAGGGACAGGAAAAGAAATGATTGCCAATGTGATTCACTACAATAGCCCCAGAGCCGATGGCCCTTTTGTAAAAGTAAATTGTGGAGCCCTTCCAGAAACGCTTTTGGATTCAGAACTGTTTGGCCACGTCAAAGGGGCATTTACAGGGGCCATTCAGGATCGAAAAGGAAGATTTGAACTCGCCAATGGCGGAACTTTGTTTCTGGACGAAATTGCAGAAATGAGTCCTCGACTTCAAGTGAAACTTCTTCGGGTGCTCCAGGACATGGAATTTGAACCTGTAGGGAGTACAAAAACAATTCGGGTGGATGTGCGGGTGGTTGCGGCCACAAACAAGAACCTCAAAGAAGAAATGCGTGCAGGACGTTTCCGGGAAGATTTATATTATCGCCTCAATGTGGTTTCCATTCATATACCCCCTTTAAGAGAACGACGAGAAGATATTCCTCTATTGGTGAATCATTTTATGGAAAAATACAATCGGGCCAACCGAAAGCAAGTCAAAAAACTTTCCCAGAATGTGTTGGACCTTCTGTTGGAATATCCATGGCCTGGAAATGTCAGGGAATTGGAAAATTGTATTGAACATGCGATTGTCATGTGCCCTTCGGAGGTGCTTTCTGCATGTTTTCTTCCTGTGGAAATTCTTCAGTATAAAGAAGATGAACTCGCGAGAAAAAAGAAGTTCTCCCCGGATCTGGAAATGCTCCGCACTCTGATTGAAAAATTCTGTTCCCAGAGCGAAGACCTTGGCTTGATTCGTCAACGTCTTCTTCAACTGGTAGAGGAAACAGTGATCTCTGCAGGGCTAAAAGCCGGGTTCAGTCAGCGGACGCTTGCAAAAGTGTTAAACATGAGCAGAGAAACGCTTCGAAAACGATTTTCTGGGTTTAACGAATCAGAAAAAAGTTGATCTCATCACCTCTTTTTTTCTCCACTTTTGGACTAATTTTTAGTCCATGGACAATTTTTTATTCCAAATTTCCCTCTGAATCATTTTTTTGAATTTTTCTATAATATTTCTAACCTCCTGAATTTCAAATAGTTAGATAGAGTTGCTATTTTTGGAAAATTTGGCACAATTTCTGAATATGTAAATAGTTGAAATTCGTTGTATGTAATAAATTTTAATCAAAGAGAAAGGGAGGAGGGCACTGTGCATTTAAGTCGTCCAAACGCAAGTGAAGTATTTGAGGCCGTAAACCGGTCTAAAGAATGGTCTCCAAGTTCTGGAATATGTACCCGTTGTCTTGAAGGATGTAGGGGAAATTGTGAAATATTCAAGGCTTCTTTTCGTGGAAGAGAACTTCTCTATCCTGCTCCCTTTGGCACCCTCACCGCAGGTGCGAACAAAGATTATCCTGTAGACTATTCGCACCTCAACATTCAAGGATATGCGTTAGGAGCCAAAGGTTTACCCGAAGGTGTGGAAGGTACCCCAGATAATACGCTTTTTACCATGGTCAATACAGAAGTAGAATATGGAGATAAAAACAAAGTCAAAATGCGGATGCCGGTTTTTACTGGGGCACTGGGTTCTACAGACATTGCACGGAATAACTGGGAGCATTTTGCAGTAGGCGCAGCCATTTCTGGAATTACCATAGTATGCGGAGAAAATGTGTGTGGAGTGGATCCGCAACTTCAGTTGGACTCCAAGGGAAAGATTATTGAATCACCGGACATGCGCCGAAGGGTGGAACAATATCGGAAATGGTATGAAGGATATGGAGACATCGTAGTCCAACTCAACGTGGAAGATACCCGATTTGGGGTAGCAGAATATGTCATTGAAAAATTAGGTGTGGAAACCATCGAGCTCAAATGGGGACAAGGTGCGAAGTGCATTGGAGGAGAAATCAAAGTCTATGATTTAGATCGGGCCATTGAGCTTCAGAAACGGGGGTATTTGGTGACCCCGGACCCCTCTGATCCAGTGATTCAAGCGGCTTATCGAGATGGCTCAATCAAGGCTTTCGAAAGACATTCGAGGTTGGGTTTTATTGAATACGAAGGGTTCATGAAAGAAGTGGAATATTTACGGAAAATTGGAGCAAAACGAGTCACTTTGAAAACAGGAGCCTACGGAATGCGTGAATTGGCAATGGCGTTACGTTGGTCTTCGGATGCACGGCTGGATCTGGTGACCATTGACGGCGCTGGAGGAGGCACAGGGATGAGTCCTTGGCGGATGATGATGGAATGGGGTATCCCTACGTTTTATTTAGAAGCCATGACGTACCAGTTGGCTACGCGGTTGGCACAGAAAGGGAGATACGTACCGGATATTGCCATTGCAGGAGCACTTTCCACAGAAGATCATCTTTTTAAAGTCATTGCCATGGGTGCACCCTTTGTCAAAGCAGTGTGCATGGGAAGGGCATTAATGATTCCGGGAATGGTGGGGAAAAATATTGGATTATGGCTTCAAGAGGGTGAGGATTCATTGCCAAAGACCGTGAGTCAGTATGGAAGGAAAATCGAGGAGATTTTTGTCTGTTATGAAGAATTGGTTGCCAAATATGGAAAAAATAAAGTGGACAAAGAATTACCTCTGGGTGCTTTGGGAATTTATACTTTTATCGATAAACTGAAAGTCGGTCTCCAGCAATTGATGGCAGGGAGTCGGAATTTTAGAATCTCCACAATTAGTCGAGATGACGTGTTTGCTCTGACGGAAGAAGCAGCAAAAGTGTCAGGGCTTCGGTACGTGATGGAGGCTGGAAGAGAAGAGGCAGAGAAGATCATTGACGGTTAAAAATGAATTCAGGAAGAAAATCCCGTTGATTTGGCATGCGACGAGGGGAAAAAATGAAGAAAAAAATTCCAAAAATTTCGCTCGAAAATAAATCCCAAGAGGATTCTTTTGACATTGCCATGAAATTGGGCATTTGTCAGAATTGTGAAAATTTGAAAACGTGCAAATTCCGGAAGGACACTCCTGTATGGTACTGTGAAGAGTACCGGTAGTCTCTTCTCCAATGCTACTCTCTCCAATTCTTTAGAGAAGGGTTTACTTCTCTTTCCAGGTTGAGTTTTTCACATTCTGGGTATGGCTTTTTTTTAACGGGATTCTCCCGACAAAAGGATACTACATGACTTTATAAATTTGTAAACATCGAGGGAAAATGGAGATTTTAAAGAAATTGACAGAAATGGATCTTTTTTCAATCCCGAAAGGGAATTGTGGAATTGGGTTTATTGTGCGAACAGATGCAGAGCCTCAGCATCCGATTGTCGAAAACGGGATTCAAATTCTTGTTCATCTCGAACATCGGGGGGCCATGGGAGGAGATCAAAGCACAGGAGATGGGGCAGGGATTTTAGTTCAAATTCCGGATTTATTTTTCAGACAAGTGTGCAGTGGTTTTTCGCTTCCTCCCTTTGGAGACTATGCCATTGGGATGGTATTTCTCCCTCGGGAAGAGGCTCTTGCCAATCGGTGCATGGACACCATCGAAAAGATTGTGAAAAATGAACAAGGCAAAGTTTTGGGCTGGAGGGAAGTTCCTACGGAGAATGGGATTCTTGGAAATTTGGCAAAATTGACCGAGCCCATGATTTGCCAGGTATTCATTCACAGAGAAAATATTCCCAAAGAACAATTTGAATTGCGCTTATATGTCATTCGACGAATGATCGAAAAAGAAATTGCTTCTTGGAGCCATGTCGATACGCATGCATTTTACATTGCAAGTTTATCTTGTCAACGGATTGTTTACAAGGGGCTTCTCACGGGCACTCAGCTTTCGCAATATTATCCAGATCTCACTGATGAACGATTTGTGAGTCCGTATGCGCTTGTCCATCAACGCTATAGTACCAATACGCTCCCCACATGGAATCTTGCCCAACCTTTTCGATTTTTGGCACACAATGGAGAAATTAATACGCTTCGGGGCAACATCAATCGGATGCGAAGCAGAGAAGCGTCTCTTTCCTCTCCATTTTTTGGAGAAGATATTGAAAAAATTAAACCCATCATTGTAGAAGGCGGAAGTGATTCTGCCATGTTCGATAACGTGCTTGAACTGTTGGTCATGGGAGGCCGTTCATTGCCCCATGCCATTATGATGATGATTCCAGAGGCGTATGGAGAAAGGGCTGAAATTTCAGAAGACAGACGGGCTTTTTATGAATTTCATTCCTCGCTCATGGAACCATGGGACGGACCTGCAGCGCTGGCGTTTTGCGATGGTCGGTATATTGGTGCGACTCTGGATCGCAATGGACTTCGACCCGCTCGGTATACCGTGACAAAAGATGGACTGGTATGCTTGGCTTCTGAGACCGGAGTACTGGAGTTTCCTCCAGAAAATATTGCTTTTCGTGGGAAACTGCAACCCGGAAAAATGCTTCTTGTGGATCTTCAGCAAAAACGAATTGTGCCTGACAATGAGATCAAAGCGGAAATTTCTCGCCGGCAACCTTATCGGCGGTGGTTAAAAAAGAATCGCATTGAACTTCGGGGGCTCTTTATGCCTTCTCAAGCTCCTCCTGTGGAACCCAATACCTTGCTTCGATCTCAACATGGGTTTGGATACACGGACGAAGAATTGAAAGTACTTCTCAATCCCATGGCTTCTCATGGACAAGAGGCGATTGGATCCATGGGGAATGATGCGAATTTGGCAGTGCTTTCAGAACGTCCTCAACTTCTCTTTTCCTATTTTAAACAACTTTTTGCCCAAGTGACCAATCCTCCCATTGATCCGCTCCGGGAGGAATTTGTCATGTCACTGGAAAGTAATTTAGGACGAGAGAAGAATTTGCTGGATGAAACGCCAGAGCATTGTCGATGTATTCGGTTGCGCCACCCGATTCTGACCATGGATGATTTAGATCACATTTCCAATGCCAAGCATCCAGATTTTCTTACGCATTGGATTGATATGACTTTTCCTGTGGGGACAGGGGGAAAGGGTCTTGAAATGGCTTTGAAACGTGTATTCGAAGAAACAGAAAAAAAGATTCAGGAAGGAATAAGTATTTTTATTCTTTCAGATCGCAACATCGATGCAGAGCATGTCCCAATCCCCAGTCTATTGGCCACAGCCGGTTTGCATCATCATCTTATTCGAAAAGGCCTTCGGAGTTCTGCAGGAATTATTGTGGATACGGGTGAGGCACGAGAAGTCTTTCATTTTGCGCTGCTTGTAGGATATGGTGCAGACGCCATTTGTCCTTATCTGGCTTTTCAAACTATTCGGTTCATGAGTGAATCAGGATTACTCGAAAAGCGCATTTCCCCAGAGGAAGCCATTGACAATTATATCACTGCAGTAAAAAAGGGGTTATTAAAAACTTTAAGTCGGATGGGTATTTCCACTCTCCACAGTTTTTTTGGGTCACAAATTTTTGAAGCTGTGGGAATTGGTCAGGAAGTGATAGATCGGTATTTCCCGGGCACGGCTTCTCGAATTGGAGGTATTGGATTGGAAGAAATTGCAAGAGAAGCCCAAATGCGCCATGAAAAAGCTTTTCCGAAACATGGGCAAGTTTCTCCCTTGCTCGATGTGGGAGGAAACTATGCGGTGCGAGAAAGAGGGGAAAAACATCTTTGGACTCCTGAGGCAATTTACACATTACAAACTGCAGTGAGGACCAATGATTATGCAATGTTTAAAAAATTCTGTGAAATTGCCAATCGTCAGACCGAAATGCCTACGACCCTGAGAGGATTATTTCGATTTAAGCCGAGAAAGCCGGTTCCTTTGGACGAGGTTGAACCTGTGGAATCCATTTTAAAGCGGTTTGTGGTCTCTGCCATGTCCTTTGGTTCTTTAAGTAAAGAGGTCCATGAAACGATTGCACTGGCCATGAATCGCATCCATGCCCGGAGCAACTCAGGAGAAGGGGGAGAAGATCCAAGTCGCTATTTCCCATTACCCAATGGAGAGAGCCTTTGCTCAAAGGTCAAACAAGTTGCTTCGGGCCGTTTTGGTGTGACAGCAGAATATCTGGTTCATGCAGAGGAGCTTCAGATCAAAATTGCACAAGGCGCAAAACCTGGAGAGGGAGGACAATTGCCAGGTCATAAGGTCACTGAAGAAATCGCCCAGGTTCGGCACACCATGCCTGGCGTGACCCTGATTTCTCCACCGCCTCATCACGACATTTACTCCATTGAAGATTTGGCCCAGCTGATTTATGATCTGAAGAAAATCAATCCAAAGGCCTTGGTTTCAGTCAAATTGGTTTCAGAAATTGGCGTAGGGACCATTGCAAGTGGGGTGGCCAAAGCCGGAGCAGACATTGTGCTCATTTCTGGTCAAGAAGGAGGTACAGGGGCTTCTCCTCTCACTGCGATCAAGCATGTGGGGCTTCCGTTGGAATTGGGTCTAGCAGAAACTCAACAGGCTTTACGGAGCAATCACCTCAGGGATCGAATTCGTATCCAAACCGATGGCCAATTGAAAACGGGCCGGGATATTGCCATTGCTGCACTATTGGGCGCAGAAGAATTTGGATTTGGCACTGCGGTGCTTGTCACGTTGGGTTGTGTGCTTGCGCGAAAATGCCATCTCAATGCCTGTCCAGTTGGGGTGGCTACGCAAGATCCTAAACTCCGGGCTCAATTTACAGGAAAACCCGAGTACGTGGAACGGTACATGCGATTTCTCGCGCAGAATCTCAGAGAATATATGGCTGAACTTGGATTCCGAACACTCGATGAGATGATAGGCCGCGCTTCTGAAGTATTGGATGTGGAAATTCCCAAATCGCATTGGAAGGCATCTCGGTTAAATCTTTCTTCCATTTTTTCCGTTGCGCATTTGTCAGATGGGCCTTTTCATAGTACACAGAAGCAGTCTTCTATTCCAGTGACAGAGCTGGAAGTAGAAATGGAATCCCTGGCCAGGCCTGCAATAGAACATAAAAAAAGAGTCTCTATGGTGTTGAATGTTCGAAATGTGGACCGGGCCATTGGCACAAGACTCAGCGGAGAGATTGTACGCAGGTACGGTGCAAAAGGACTTCCAGAGGATACAATTCATATCACACTTTGTGGCTCTGCAGGACAAAGTTTAGGAGCCTTTTTGGCTTCTGGGATCACTTTATTTTTACAAGGGGATGCCAATGATTATGTGGGGAAGGGATTGTCGGGTGGAAAGATTATTGTCGTTCCGCCTCCAGGCAGTTCTTTTAAACCCCATGAAAATATCATTATTGGAAATGTGGGATTGTATGGGGCCACTTCTGGCGAATTGTATGTGAATGGATTGGCAGGCGAGCGGTTTGCAGTGAGAAACAGTGGGGCTATTGCAGTGGTCGAAGGCGTGGGAGATCATGGATGTGAATATATGACTGGGGGCATTGTGGTGGTGATTGGACCTACGGGGAACAATTTTGCTGCAGGCATGACCGGGGGGATTGCATATGTCTATGATCCATTTGGAACTTTTGACAAGCGATGTAACCTGGATACGGTAGACTTAGAGACCCTCAAAACGTCTCAGGATCAAGTTCAGCTTCGAAAACTTTTAGAAAAACATTTTACATTGACCAAAAGTCCAAAAGCACGAATGATTCTTGAGAATTGGGAAGCAGAACTTCCTCTTTTTGTAAAAGTAGTGCCTTTGGATTATCGAAAAGTTTTGGAGCGCATCCAATTGAAAAAAGATATTGAAATGGAAACTGTCTCTGCGACCGAGGAGGTATTTGGTGGATAAGGTGACTTCATTTTACAATAAACCTTATGCTTTTTTAAATAAGCGTGAAGAACCTCCTAAGCGGAAAGTGGAGGAACGGATTGGCGATTTTAGAGAATTTGAACAATTTCTTTCCCCAGAACAACTCCACCTCCAAGTGTCTCGATGCATGGATTGTGGAATCCCCTATTGCCATGCCTTGGGATGTCCTCTTCGAAATCGGATTCCGGATTTTAATTCCATGGTTTATTCTGGACATTGGGAGCGGGCTCTGGAAATTCTTCACTCTACCAACAATTTTCCTGAAATCACAGGAAGAGTATGTCCTGCACCTTGTGAGAAGGCGTGTACCCTCGAAATTTCTGGGGAACCTGTCATCATTCGGCACATTGAACTCCAAATTGCAGAATGGGGATGGAGAGAGGGATATGTCCGACCTCAAATCAATCCCAATAAAACGCATAAGAAAGTGGCAATTATTGGTTCGGGTCCCTCGGGTCTTTCTTGTGCTCAGGAATTGGCTCGCATGGGACATACACCTGTTGTTTTTGAGAGGCAAGACCGTATTGGAGGGCTTTTGCGGTATGGCATTCCGGATTTCAAATTAGAGAAGTGGATTCTTGACCGCCGAATTGAACAATTGAAGCAAGAAGGCGTGGAGTTTGAGACCGAAGTCGATGTGGGTGTGGATATTTCTGCACGATACCTCAGACGGCATTTTCATGCGATTTTCATCGCCATGGGTGCTGGCGTTCCTCGGGATTTGGATATTCCGGGGAGGACTCTTTCCGGGATTCATTTTGCATTGGATTATCTTACCCAACAGAATCGACAGGTGGCTGGAGAGGCAATTCCAAAAGAAAAACAAATCCATGCATTTGGGAAACATGTGGTGGTGATTGGAGGAGGCGATACAGGGTCGGATTGCGTGGGCACTGCGCGGAGGCAAGGGGCAAAAACCATTACCCAAATTGAAATTCTTCCGAAGCCTCCCTTGCACCGTCCATTGGACAATCCTTGGCCTACATGGCCCAATGTTTTACGGAGTTCAAGTTCCCATGAAGAAGGATGCGAACGTCTTTGGAGTGTGACTCCAAAGGCATTTTTGGGTCAAGAGGGTCGGGTGACTGGAATTCAATGTGTGCAAGTGAAGTGGATCGAGGCCAATGGGAAAAAGATGTGTACAGAAGTTCCTCATTCAGAATTTGAACTTCCTGCGGATTTGGTATTAATTTCTGCCGGTTTTTTACACGTAGAGCATGGTTCTTTAATCCGGGATTTGCAATTACCGATTGATGCTCGGGGTAATATTGTGGTCAATGAAAATGGGAGGACTCCTATTTTGGGGATATTTGCTGGAGGAGATGCAGTTCAGGGTCCTTCTTTGGTAGTAAAAGCCATTGCAGAAGGAAGGAAAGTAGCTCGAGGGATTCATCAATATCTATTCCAGTAAGTTGGAGGGAAATAATTTCAAAATTTTTTTCTTTATCTTGAATTCTGCTCTTCTTTTTTTTAACTTTAAAAAAATAATTTTCAAAGAAATGTTTTCATGCCTCAACGGACAGACATTCACAAAATTTTGATCATTGGTTCAGGGCCAATTGTCATTGGTCAGGCTTGTGAATTTGATTATTCAGGCACGCAGGCAGTGAAAGCTTTGAGAAAATTAGGCTATAAAACGATTTTAGTCAATTCGAATCCTGCCACCATTATGACAGATCCTGAACTTTCCGATCGCACGTATATTGAACCGATCACTGTGGAACAAGTGGCAAAAATCATTGAAAAAGAACGTCCGGATGCTTTATTGCCCACCATGGGTGGTCAGACAGGACTCAATATCACTGTGGCATTGGCCCAAGCAGGCATTTTGGAAAAATTTGGAGTAGAGTTAATCGGGGCCAAACTTGAAGCGATTCACAAAGCAGAAAACAGAGAGTTATTTAAAAAGGCCATGGAAAAATTGGGATTGGAAATCCCCAAGGGAGGTTTTGCGCATACCTTAGAAGAAGCCATGACCATCATTTCTGAGATAGATTTCCCTGCCATCATTCGGCCTTCTTTTACCCTTGGCGGTACGGGTGGAAGCATTGCCTATAATCTGGAAGAATATAAAGAAAAAGTATTGTGGGGACTAAACGCCAGCCCCATTTCTGAGATCCTCATCGAAGAATCTGTCATTGGATGGAAAGAATATGAATTGGAAGTGATGCGGGATCTCAAAGACAATGTGGTGGTGATTTGTTCTATTGAAAATATGGATCCCATGGGAATTCATACTGGGGATTCGATCACAGTCGCCCCTGTCCAGACCTTAACGGATAGAGAGTATCAGCGGATGCGAGATGCGGCCAAAGCCATTATCAGAGAAATTGGCGTTGAAACTGGGGGGTCCAATATTCAGTTTGCAGTCAATCCAGAAAATGGTCGAATGGTGGTAATTGAAATGAATCCTCGGGTTTCGCGAAGTTCTGCTTTGGCCTCTAAGGCCACGGGTTTTCCAATTGCCAAAATTGCAGCCCAATTGGCCGTGGGACTCACCCTCGATGAAATTCCAAACGATATCACAGGAAAAACTCCTGCCTCCTTCGAACCCACACTGGACTATGTGGTCGTTAAAATTCCGCGCTGGAATTTCGAGAAATTTCCCCAGGCAGACCCGTTTTTGGGTACCCAGATGAAATCGGTGGGCGAAACCATGGCCATTGGCCGAACATTTAAAGAAGCGCTCCAGAAAGCCATTCGCTCTTTGGAAATTGATATGTATGGATTTGACACCATTGCTTCTTATTCGAGAGATACACTTCGAGAACTTCTGAAACGTCCTTCGCCCAATCGGGTTTTTCAGATTGGAGACGCTTTTCGAAAAGGATTTTCAGTGGAAGAAGTCTATAGACTCACTCAAATCGATCCTTGGTTTCTTGAACAAATCCGTGAAATTATTCTCACAGAAAGACGGATTCGAAGAAAAGGAATTCCAGATCCTGAGACATTTCGGAAAATAAAGCAAATGGGTTTTTCCGATCGTCGTCTTTCCCATCTCATGAGAACCGATGAAAAGACCATTCGTGAAAAGCGAAAAGTGGCCCACATTCGTGCGTCTTTTAAAATTGTCGACACCTGTGCTGCAGAGTTTGAATCCAGCACTTCGTACCTTTATAGTACGTATGATATGGAAAATGAAGCTATCCGAACTCCCTCGCCGAAGATTGTGATTCTTGGGGGTGGCCCCAATCGGATTGGCCAGGGAATTGAATTTGATTATTGCTGTGTCCATGCGGTTTTTGCATTGCGGGAAGAAGGATACGAAGTGATCATGATCAATAACAATCCGGAGACGGTTTCAACAGATTATGATACTGCAAATAAACTGTATTTTGAACCTTTGACTTTGGAAGATGTGCTTGAGGTCTTGGATTTTGAAAAGCCCCAAGGAGTCATTGTCCAATTTGGAGGACAAACTCCTTTAAAGCTTGCCAAGCCACTGGAAAAAGAAGGGGTTAAAATTCTCGGCACTTCCCCTGAATCGATTGATATTGCAGAAGATCGTGAGCGTTTCGGGAATCTCATCAAAAATTCTTCCATTCGACAACCCGAGTGGGGAACTGCTTTCACTTATCGAGAGGCCAGAAAAGTGGCTCGGGCCATTGGCTATCCCGTATTGGTTCGTCCCTCTTATGTCCTGGGAGGACGAGCCATGGAAATTATTTACGATGATGCTTCACTGGAAATGTATATTCGAGAAGCGGTCAAGGTTTCTCCGGATCATCCCATTCTGATTGATAAATTTTTAGAAGATGCATTCGAATTTGATGTCGATGCCATTCGAGACGGTCATGAAACGCTCATTTGTGGATGCATGCAACACATTGAAGAAGCAGGAATTCATTCGGGGGATAGTTCTTGTGTACTTCCACCGTACATGTTGAGTGCGGAAAATTATTCCACGATTCTGACCCAAACCAGACTTTTGGCTGAGATGCTGAATGTAAAAGGCTTACTCAATGTGCAATTTGCACTCAAAGACGGGATTATTTACGTGCTCGAGGTAAATCCAAGAGCGTCCCGGACCGTTCCCTTTGTCAGTAAGGCGACAGGCATTCCGTGGGCCAAAGTGGCTGCCAAAGTCATGGTGGGGAGAACATTCGAGGATTTGGGGATTGAAGAGCCCAAAGAATTCAATTGGTTTTCTGTAAAAACACCGGTGTTCCCTTTTATAAAATTCCCCAATGTGCGAATTGCTCTGGGTCCTGAAATGCGATCTACTGGAGAAGTCATGGGCCTGGATATGGATTTTGGAGGGGCATTTGCAAAAGCACAAATTGCGAGTGGAAATGCATTGCCGCAAAAAGGCAATGTATTTATCAGTGTAAATGATCACGACAAACCCAAAGTGTCTGCCATTGCGCGTCAATTGTACGAGTTGGGATTTAAAATTTTTGCAACAGAAGGCACGTATCACGTCTTACGGAAAGAAGGCATTCCTGCCCAAAGATTGTACAAAGTGGAAGAAGGTCGGCCCAATGCAATTGATTTGATTGTGAACAAAGAAATCCATCTGATTTTAAATACGCCTCTTGGCAAAGCCTCTCGGGCGGATGATTATCATATCGGAAGAACAGCCATCGCCTATGGCATTCCGTATCTCACGACGCTTTCTGCTGCCTGGGCTGCAGTGCAGGCCATCCGGACACTTCAGAATGGGATGCTTGAGGTGTATGCGCTTCAGGAAGTGTATTCTATAAAGAAAAAGAAAGAGAAGGAAATGGTTATTCTGGAAATGGGAAGAAGTAATAAGTAGAGTGCTTCTCAATTTTTTTTTCTGTAAATTCATCTGTTTATTCGTAATATTAGCCCCAAAATTTCAAAGCCTATTTTGATTCCTTTTCAGATTCATGAGGAAAGTGTAAGTTTTTTGTTACATCTCCTTTCTGTTGCTAGAGCATTGGCGTGTTTTTTAAGGTGTCATTGCGAGGGCGATAGCCGTACCTACAGAATAAGGAGATTGCTTCGCCCCTTTGAGGGCCTTGCAATGACGGATAGTGTATTTACTTACAATAATCATATTTCAAAAAGCCAGGACATTTGTTCGGGTTTTTATGTGACTACCCGTTTGTCAGAATTTTCTTGACTTTTCACAGAAAAATTTTTATAATCACATACCATCCATTTCATTTGATTGAACTGAAAGAGAAAGATTTTTTAAGTTATTCTGTTAACGTTAACTCTACAGGACTCAACATGTCCAACAAATTCAGAAACCGATTTGAACCTTCTGTTTTTAATTCATTTTTTATCCAGCAAATTGTGAGAATTTTTTCCCTTTTAAAACAATTGGATTGACAGGGGAGGAATGCGTATGTGGAAGAGATGGAAAATGTATGGGATAGTGGGGTTGTTGATATTCGGGATGTTTTTGCCGCTTTGGTCTGGCACGACAGGGAAAATTGCGGGCACCGTGGTGGATCAAAGGACTGGACAACCTTTACCCGGAGTCAATTTGATGGTCGAGGGAACGAGTCTGGGCGCAGTGACGGATGAAAATGGGAATTATGCGATTCTCTATGTACCCCCGGGTGAGCATTCGATTCAGGTTTCCATGATTGGATATACCAAGACCCGAATCACAGACATTCGGGTCCTCATTGATCAAACAGCCCGCGTGGACGTGAAATTGGAACCCGAAGTGCTCGAGGGGAAGGCAGTGACGGTGGTCGCAGAAAGACAAATTCTTCGTCCGGATGTGGCTACGAGCGTGGTGGCGGTTTCTTCGGATGAAGTCAAAGAATTGCCAGTATCTCGAATCGAAAATGTCGTCGGTTTGCAGGCAGGAATTCAAGGGGGACTTCAGATTCGAGGAGGTGGGTCAGATCAGGCGCTCGTGCTCATGGATGGAGTAACGCTTCGAGATCCCCGGAATAATGCACCGATTTCGACTGTGGCATTAAGTGCGGTCAAAGAAATCTCCATAGAAAGAGGGGGCTTTAACGCAGAATATGGCCAAGTGCGATCTGGCATTGTCAATGTGGTCACGCGTGAAGGGGAAAAAGAGAGCTACTATACCAGTTTGGAATTGAAATACAGTCCTCCAAAGCCCAAACATTTTGGCATTTCGCCTTTTGATAAAAATTCATTTTGGCTTAGGCCCTATTTCGATGACGAAGTGTGTTGGTACGGCACCAAAGGAGAGCCATATACAGACCTGAACAGTGATTCGAACTGGGAACCCGGAGAGCCTTTTACGGATCTGAATGGCGATGGGCGATGGACAGGATGGGATAAATATACGCAACGGGAATATCCAGAATTTGAGGGCTGGTACGCAGTTTCGGAGAGACTCATGAGCGATAACGATCCCACCAATGATCTTTCGCCTTTGGGATGCCAGCGGGTGTACATGTGGGAAACGCGTAGACAACCGCGATGGGATGAACCGGATTATAACATCGACGGAGGCGTGGGAGGACCCGTTCCCTTGATCGGAAAGGCGTTGGGCAATTTACGATTTTTTACAGCCTATCGGCGGTATCGGGAAATGCTGGTTGTGCCTTTGACTCGGGACGATTATGTGGATTACGATTGGTCCATGAAGCTCACATCGGACATTACGCCTTCCATGAAACTCATGATCAATGGGTTGTATGGCAAGCAGTTCACCATGCAGGACAACTGGTCTTATACCTATCTTCGGACTCCAGAAATTATCGCAAGTGCTTTGGGTGATCGTCCGGGCACACTTTTTGGAACAGGCGTTTATAGTTTGTCTGATATTGCACATAAGAGCCTCTCTGCCAAATTTACTCATTTATTGAGTGAGCGCACGTTTTACGAGATTTCTTTAGAACGATTCTGGCGGGATTATCATACCTATCCAGCGAAAACTCGAGATAAAACCCCGAAATATGAAGTGGTTCCTGGATATTATGAGGACGAGGCCCCTTTTGGCTACGATTGGGACGACGAATTGGGTATTGGCGGAATTATGGTTTTTGGAGGATTTACTTGTAAACGAAGAGACAGTACCCAGACTTCTTCAACCACGTTCAAGATCGATTTCACCAGTCAAGTGAATTTCAGTAATTTGGTCAAAACCGGCTTTGAGTTTGTTTACAATGACCTCAATTTCAATTATGGGGCCATGGCCAATTATTCCAATGTCCGATACGAACAGCATGTGAAACTTCATGTATTCCCCATTCGAACTGCATTTTATATTCAGGATAAATTAGAGACAAAAGGATTTATCATGAATGCAGGTCTTCGTTTTGATTATAGCAATTCCAACACGACCTGGTGGGATGTGGATCCTTTTGATAAATACTTTTTCACTTCTCTTTACGATGAAAGTCGGCAATTTCCCAAAAAGAAAACCAAACCGCAGTGGCAATTGAGCCCGCGACTCGGGATTTCGCATCCGATTACAGAAAATTCCAAATTGTTCTTTAATTATGGCCATTTTAAACAAATGCCCTCTTATGAAACGCTGTTTCGCATTGGCCGATCTACGGATAACCGGGTGAGTATATTCGGAGATCCCAATTTGGTTTTGGCCAAGACCATTTCCTATGAACTCGGATTTGATCAAACGTTGTTCAACAACCTTCTTGTTCAGGTTGCTGCGTTTTATCACGATATTTTTGATCAGCAAAATACCACTCAATATATTTCGCCCACAGGCGTGGCTTACAGTAAAACTACCAGTACCAGTTATCAAGACATCCGGGGAGTTGAACTCACGCTTCGGAAAAGCCGGGGCCGGTGGTGGACTTTCTTTGGTAATTATACGTATCAGGTGACGACTTCGGGTCATTTTGGAAGGGGAATCATTTATCAAGATCCTTCTCAACAACGGGAATACGATGAAGCCACGGTAAACCTCTATCAGGAAAGGCCCATTCCAAGGCCTTATGCTCGATTGAATCTTTCGGTGTATACTCCGGATCAATTTGGCCCTCGCTGGAAAGGATTTTATCCTTTGGGTGGATACATGGCCAATCTCTTGCTCAATTGGCAGGAAGGGGCATGGGTGACCTGGAATCCCAAAGGCATTCCTGCCATTGCCAATAATGTTCAACAAAGAGACTGGTTTGATTCTGTGTTGCGTTTGAGTAAAACCTGGAACATCAAAAATCTTCGCATCGAGGGATTTGTCGATATCGAAAACTTGTTTAATTACAAAAGGATGTCTCTGGCCAATTTCGGTGGAAAACCCAATGATCAGATATTGTATTACAGCAGTCTTCATCTTCCAAGGAGCAAGGCCTACGACAATATTCCTGGGCATGACAAAATCGGAGATTATCGAAAGCCAGGAGTTCCGTATCAACCGATGTATGGTCGAGGGAAGATCGATTATGCGACTGAGATTGGAGAACCTGGGGTGATTTATTACGATATGACGACCAAGCGGTACGTGGAATATGTCAATGGGGCATGGCAAGATGTGGAAAAAACCAGATTGAAACAGATTCTCGATACCAAAGCCTATATCGACATGCCTGCCCAAACGTCGCTCACGTTTTTCAATCCAAGACAACTCTTTTTTGGAATTCGTATTTCATTGAATTTTGATTAAGCCAAAGAGCAGAGGCGTATATGAAAGAAAAGATCTATTTTTGGACAATATTGGGCACAATGCTTTTTTTAGTATTCAATGTGCCTTCTGTGCATGCTCAAGGCGGAACCTACATTGGATGGTCTCAGGAAATGAAGTGGTTACGGGTGAGCTCTCTCCATGCCTATTTTTCTGAGCATGGTTCAGAACCAGAAACCGGTGGAGACAATGAATGGAACAACCGGTTTTCGTGGCCAGCAGAATACGGATTGGTTCAGTCGACCATTCGTGCGAGAGGCATGTGGTTGGGATGCAAAGATTTTTTTGATCCAAAGGTACAAAAACAATTTGCATATATGGTGACCAATATTGGCCCCAAACCTGGGGAATACCCTCAAAGGCCGATTCCGGATGCCATTGAATTCAAAATGGTGGGAAGATTTGAGCATCCCATTGTGACTGTGGATGGGGCGAGTGCGACCCACAACACCATGTACGACGAAGTGGATGAAATTGACGAAAGTTTACCTGCTGACCGTATGATATTGATTAAAAATCATACGCCCATCGGTGTCACGGTCACGAAGAAGGTGTATGCATTTACCCGCCAGGATCATGGAAATTATTTTATATACGATTATGTGATAAAAAATACCGGAATTCTCGACAACGAAGGAACCACGTATCAGCAACCAATTAAAGGATTTTATATCTTGTTTTCAGAGCGGTATGCGCTTGCAGGGGAATCCATTGAAAATGCAGATCCCCGATGGGGTGCAGGGGATGCTGCGTATGGCCGAAATGTGATTTATGATGTGGTGGGAACAGACCCCACGAAGCCTGAATTTAATGATCCAAACTCTCCGCTTTATCACCTTCGAGCGCATTTTGCCTATTATGGTCCTCATTCGGGTCGGCCTGTGCCACTGGAAGATGATTGGGGTTGTCCCAATCAATTGGGGGATGGGGTGATGGCAGCGGCCAAATTTGTCGGCCACATGACCATTCATGCAGATAAAGGGCCTCATGATCAAACCGACGATCTTTATCAGCCTCGAACCACCCATTACGTCAATAGCGATGAAGATATCATGCAAAGGGCCACTTCTCCTTACAATGAACCGCTCATGGCAAAACGTTATGCATTCATGGCAAAAGGACATGCCGAACGCACCCATGCAGAAGAAATCGCGCTTTCTGGTTTGTCTGCGGACAAATGGGGGCCTGGAGTCGGTGGAACCACCATTGTCCAGGCATTTGGACCTTATGATTTAGAACCTGGAGATAGTATTCACATTGTTTTGGCAGGGGGCGTGGCAGGCCTCAGTCGAGAAAAAAATCGTGAGGTCGGAGGGAATTGGCTACAATACTATAAAGGCACAGGGACGCCGACACTGATCATGCCAGATGGTTCTATCACCACGGATCATACTGCATACAAAAAGGCCTGGGTATGGACGTGTAAAGATTCATTGTTCAAAACATACCGATTGGCTAGAGAGAACTATGAATCTGGTTTTCGTTTGGCGCAGCCTCCTCCTCCACCCGAATGGTTTATGGTGGAATCCGGAGGAGATCGGATTCGGTTAACCTGGGCTGACAATCCGACCGAGCATCCTCATTTTGGTGGATATGTAATTTATCGATCCGAGGGAAATGTATTAGAACCTAAAACCGTGTATAAGAAAGTTTTTGAATGTGATAAAGAAAATGTGGTGCATCTTTTTGATGATACCACGGCAGTTCGAGGATTTGATTACTACTACTATATTCAATCCAAAGATGATGGACAACAAGAACCAGGGAAAGTGCTTTACAGCAGTATGTTTTGGACTGTGACCAGCAAACCTGCTCGTTTATTACGGCCTGCAGGTCATTCATTAACTGAAGTGCGTGTGGTGCCCAATCCATACGATATCCGGGCCCGTGCCATTCAATTCGGAGAATTTTATCAATACGATCGGATTGCTTTTTACGGATTGCCTCCTTTTTGTAAAGTTCGCATTTATACAGAGCGGGGTGATTTGATCTGGGAGAAAGACCATACCAATGGCGCAGGAGATGAAGTCTGGGATTCCATGACAAAGTACGGCCAGATTGTGGCCAGTGGGGTGTATATTTTGTACGTCGAAGTGACAGAAGACACATACGATACATGGATCAAAAAGGACCGGTCTTTGCTTTACCGGAAGGGGGACAGTGTGTATCGGAAATTTGTGGTGATACGCTAAAGGAGAGGGGGTGTAGAGATGAGAGCGAAGGCGAGTTTGGTTTTAATGGTTGTTTTGGGATTGAGTGGGTTGTTGTATGGGGGGAAGTATCAGAAGTTGGCGCAGACGAGTTTTCAGTTTTTGAGTGTGGTATCGGATGCGAGGGGAGTAGGGATGGGAGAGGCGATGACCGGTTTGGGCTTGGGGTCGAGCGGATTATTTTTCAATCCAGCGGGGATGGTGGAGATGGAGGGGGATTATGAGGTGAGTGTGAGCACGAACCGATGGATAGCGGACATTGGTCATTACACGTTGAGTTATGGGATGCGGTTGGGGCGGTATGGGGAGTATGGGGTATTGGGTTTGAGTGGCCAGGTAGTGGATTATGGGGAATTTTACGGGACGAGGGTGGACAAGAGTACAGAGAAAGGATATGAGGACACAGGGATATTTGGTTTGAGTGCATGGGCGATAGGGGTTGGATATGGGAAGCGGTTGACGGATCGATTTAGTGTAGGGGGTCAGGTACGGGTTGTTCGGCAGGATTTAGGGAGGAGTCGTGTGCCTGTGGTGAGTGCGGTAGGGGATACGGTATTGGAGGTGAGGGAGAATGCATTGATGCCATTGGCGTTTGATTTTGGGACACGATTTAAGACAGGGGTGAGGAGTTTGGTATTTGGGATGAGTGTGCGGAATTTTTCGAAGGAAGTGAAGTACGTACAGGAGGGGTTTCAATTGCCATTGGTATTTAATTTAGGGGTATCGATGGACGTGATGGACGTATTGAGGGGTATTGTTCCAGGGGAGCGGATGGAGGTAGGGATAGAGGCGAGTCATTATCGGGATCATGCGGAGCAGTTGAAGGTCGGGGTAGAGTATGAGGGAGTGAGGGGGCTGATGTTGCGAGTTGGGTACAAGAGTTCAGAGGATGAGGGGGGGATGAGTTTTGGGATAGGGATAAGGTGGAAGGGATTGGGATTGGATTATGCGTATACGCCGTACGGGGTATTTGATCGGGTTCAGAGGATGACGGTGCGTTTTGTGTGGTGATAGGAGTAGGAGCAAAGAAGAGAAGGAGAGGAGCGATGAAGGCGAATAGGAAGCGAGGGATAGTGCTAGGGTTGATGGGGTTATGGGTTTGGATGACAACAGGATGTGAATACGATGGCCCTACCGCAATGTATTATCAACCCCAGAAACAAACTGTGACTCCTGTGATTCAAAGTATAGATCCAGAAGAGGCAGGGCCAGGGGTGAATTACATTACTATTCGAGGGAGCAACTTTGCTGAAAATCCGTTGAAATGTGCAGTGTATTTTGACGGATATAAAGCAGAGGTGGTTTCCAATTCTTCCACAGAAATTCGGGTCCGTCGGCCCAATCGTTCTGGAGATTCGGTGACAGTAAAGGTCGTGAACTATGATGCATTGGAAATTGCAAGTCGCAAGTACAAAATTACTCCGGTGTGTGAACCTTATGGGGGTTTTTTGAGCAGTGCATTAACGAAAGCAGAATTGGCTGCAATTGCAGTGGACAAAGATGAAACGGTGTATGTGGTGGAACGGTACGAATCCAAACGGTTGTATAAAATTCTTGTAGGTCAAGAAAAAACAGAAATCGGGACCGCAGGCGTCACAGTGACTGATATGATCGTTGCACCGGATGGAAACTTACTTCTCATGAGCAATGCAAAAGATATTTTGAAAAAAGATGTCAATACAGGAGAGGAAACAGTTTGGGTGAGTGTACCCAAGAAAGTTTCTTATGGTGACTTTGACAGCACAGGGTGCTTTTATGCAGGAGGGAATAAGACGGATCTCTACGTGATTCAGCCAGATTTAAGTGTGACACCGACCGGGTTGTATTCAAAATATAACATTCAAGATGTTCGTGTCCACAATGGCTACGTTTATATTTTAGCAGAAAATTCAACTCCAGAGCCTGGGAATCCGCGATTGGGAATATGGCGGCATCAAATCCGTGCCGATGGATTGGGAGAAAGAGAATTGTTTTTGGATTGGGCCCAGACTGGAGAATATGCAGGGGCAAAGCCTAAGGAAATCGAATTCAGTCGAAATGGGACATTGTATATTGGAACAGATTATACCCATCCCATTCTCATGATCACTCCCGATCAAACAAAAGATATCTTGTACAAAGGGATTATTCCAACCAGTGCTTCTCGGCTCACTTGGGGCAATCAAAATTATCTCTACATGATTCAAGGGGGGAATTGGAATGTGCTGCGACTGGATATGGGGGAATTGGGGAGTGCCTATTTTGGAAGGCAATAAATCAATTTCTACTCACGATAAAGGATCAGGAGACTCCTGATCCTTTTTTGTTTTTGTGGATTTTACATTTTTTTACATTTATCCATTGGATTATGCTTGAAAAACAAGAATTCTTTTGGTAGATTTTAAAATGAATTGATTTTCCTCCATCCAAGCTCATTCATTTTAAGGAGGGTGAGAAAATGAAGGGTGTTTATAACCGTATCGGACTTTGGGTTCTTCTCCTTGGATGTTTATGGGGAATTTCGCTTTGGTCCGGTACCACAGGGAAGATTGCAGGCACTGTGGTAGACAAAACGACCAATGAGCCTCTCCCCGGTGCCAATGTGGTGGTGATGGGTACGGAATTAGGAGCCGTTACGGACTTGAATGGCCAATTTACAATTCTCTACGTGCCGCCTGGAATATACGATGTGCAAATTTCGTTTCTCGGATATGCAAAGACCACAGTGAAAGACGTAGAGGTCAATATTGATCAGACTGCAAAAGTGAGTGTCGCCCTTCAGCAAGAAGTCATTGAAGGCCAGACTGTCACGGTTGTGGCTCAGCGTACCCGAATTAAAGAAGATGTGGCGACAAGTACTGTGGCCATTTCGGACCGGGAAGTCCAGCAACTTCCAGTGGCCAATGTAGTGAGTGTGGTGGGATTACAAGCGGGAATCCAGGGAATGAATATTCGAGGCGGATTGGCAGAAGAGGCTCTCTTTATGTTAGATGGGATCACCATGCGAGATCCTCGAAACAATCAGCCAGTCAATCGGGTGGCTTTAAGTGCTATCAAGGAAATTTCCATTGAACGTGGTGGATTTAATGCAGAATATGGTCAAGTCCAATCTGGACTGATCAATGTGGTCACTCGAGAAGGGAGCAAAGAAAGATATTTTGGAACACTCACCACCCGAATTGCACCGCCTCAGCCCAAATATTATCGAGGGCATGGCATTCCGGATGTCCACGACCCTGATTCCTATTGGATGCGGCCTTATGTGGATGATGCAGTGTGCTGGACAGGGACAAGAAGCGGGGCATGGGATGCTTATACCCAAACCAAATACCCTGATTTTGAAGGATGGAATGCGGTTTCTGAAAAACTTTTGACAGATGCGGATCCCAACAACGATTTAACCCCTTTGGCTGCCCAGCGGGTATTTTTTTATAAAACAAGAAAAGAGCAACCCAATGATCTTGCAGATTATGAAGTAGATGGAGGAGTGGGTGGTCCGGTTCCTTTGATTTCAAAGTCCCTGGGAGGCCTTCGATTTTTTGCTTCGTATCGTCGTCAGCGAGAGGTGTTGCTCTGGCCACAGACCCGACCCGATTATTTGGATTATGACTGGATGGGACAACTCATTTCTGATATTACCCCTTCTATTAAGCTGCGTTTTACCGGTACTTTGGGAAAGCAATTTACTTTGGTGGACAATTGGAATACGAATTTCTTCCCCAGGACGCCTCGGGATATTGCAGGGGGGACAGGCGGAAATGTTCTGTTCAACCAATTCAGTGATTGGGCCTATTGTGATGCCCACATTGGGCATCGGTCTTTGGCAACCAAATGGACACACACGCTCAATCCAAAAACATTTTATGAAGTTTCTTTGGAATTTTTCCAGCGGAAGTACGATTTTCATCCCATTGCATTAAGGGATACCAGTAAAAAGTATGAGATTGTGCCTGGCTATTTTCGTGATGAGACACCTTTTGGCTATTGGCCTTCTGCCACCAGTGATGGAATTGTGTTTGAAATGGGTGAACAAGCTTCTCTGGCTCGGGATTCTTCTCTCGTAAGTCGAACCACACTGAAAGCAGATTTTACCAGTCAAGTCAATTTCAATAATTTGGTCAAAGCAGGGGTTGAGTTTGAATACAATGATCTCGATTTTAATTACGGTCGGATTCAGATGCAAACCGAAGGCAAGACCTATGCCAATCATGTGGTGATGCGGGTGTTTCCCATCCGGGCTTCTGCATACATTCAGGATAAATTGGAAACTCGGGAATTCACCATGAATGTGGGACTCCGTTTGGATTATAGTCATTCTCGGACCGATTGGTGGAATTATGAAATAGATCCGTACGATCCTTTATTTATTTCTTCTAAATATAACCCCAATCGAGAATTTCCAATAAAAAAATCCAAAGGACAATGGCAGGTAAGTCCTCGGTTGGGGATTTCTCATCCCATTTCTGAAAATACCAAACTCTTCTTCAATTACGGACATTTCAAGCAAATGCCTTCGTATGAGACTTTATTCCGAATCGATCGAAACATGCAAAATCAATTACAGAATCTTGGAGATCCCAATTTAATTTTGGCAAAAACCATTGAGTATGAATTGGGATTTGATCATATTCTTTTTACTGATTATCTCATTCAGCTTTCTGCATTCTATCGGGATATTACAGATCAGCAGACCACGACCCGGTACATTTCCATTAGTGGAGACGCGTATAATCTGACCACCAGTAATGTGTACCGGGACATTCGGGGTTTTGAACTGACCCTTCGTAAAACCGCGGGCCGGTGGTTTTCAGGATTTGCCAATTATACCTATCAGGTGACCTCTTATGGAAATTTTGGTCCTGCACAACAGTATCAGGATCCTTCTGCACAAAAGCGGTATAATGAAAATACGGTCAATTTGTATCAACAACGACCCATTCCTGCACCATACGCCAGAGCCAATGTGAGTTTTTATACACCGAGGGATTTTGGGCCAAAAGTGTTTGGTTTTCCTGTGTTGGGAGACTGGCTGGTCAATTTACTCTTGAATTGGAGCGATGGGGGGAAAACGACTTACAATCCGAAAAACGTGGCTGGAATTACCAATAATGTGGAAGTGGTGGATTATTTTGATGGGACGTTGCGATTGAGCAAAGGAATTTCTTTTAAAAAGGCGCAAGTCCAGATCTTCATGGATGTCACCAATCTTTTCAATCAACTTCGGTTGACCAATACGTATGACCAAGCGTATCGGATATCCCTTCATCTTCCGAAAAGCAAGGCCTATAACAATATTCCAGGCCATGATAAAATCGGAGATTATCGAAAGCCCGGAGTGGAATGGCAACCCATGGAATATCGCGCAGAAGTGGATCGATCCCAATCTCCAGGAAGTGAACGGGTCATTTATTACGAGGGCTCCACTGGGAAATACTGGCAATATTCCAATGGAGAGTGGAACGAGGTGGAAAAAGCGAGGCTGAAGAAAATTTTGGACACCAAAGCCTACATCAATATGCCAGGGCCTTCCACGTATTGGTTTTTAAACCCAAGGGCATACATGTTGGGAATTCGCGTATCTTTTAATCTCGATTAACCATTAAAAGAGAGGGATGACGAAGATGGCAAAAATGCAATTTAAAATATGCCTGGGTATAGGGGTGCTTTTCTTGGGATTCCATCTTCCACCCGGAATAGCACAGGACATGCGTTGGCTTCGGGTGGGTGAGACGCAGTGTTTTTACTACGACTATGGGGCTGAAGGCGAACTCACCACCACAATGAACTTTTTCACTTGGCCGACACAATATGGAGACAATCAGCATACCGCCCGGGCGCGGAGTTTATGGATGGGGGCTCGGGATTTTTATGATCCTGTAGAAAAAAAAGTGAAAAGCGTGAAAGTCATTGGGGCGGGGCCCCGAGTGCCGGCCAATCAATTCACCATGATTTTCCCCCAGAGTATTAAACTCATTGGGAAATATTATCATCCCACGGTCATTGTGGACGACCAGATTGGCACCAATAATACAATGTATGACAAACTCGACGAATTTGACCCGGATCTTCCCTGCGATCGGATGATCGTCATTCGGTTTAATACTTCCATGGGCGTTTCTGTGACGAAGAAAGTGATGGCATTTTCTCAACAAAATCATGACAATTATCATCTTCATGAATATGTTTTTAAGAATACCGGGATTTATAATGAAAAAGGAGATGTTTATCCTCAAACACTCCATCAGTTCTGGGTGCATTGGGCTTTTCGGTATGCATTTGCGGGTGTCACTTCAGGCGGTTGGGGAACAGTTGGTTGGGGGGCTTTTAGTTCGGAGTGGGGGGCAAGTACTCTGTATAGGACTTTTTGGAAAAGCCTTGCGGAGAGCCCTTCAGAGGTCATCAAAGGATTTTATGCTTGGTATGGCCCCAATAGCGATCAACCCATTTCGTACGAAGAGGATTGGGGATGTCCCCATTTTGCAGAGGATGGACAATTGGGTTCTGCCAAATACACAGGCGTGATTATACTCCATGCAGATAAAGGGCCCCACGATCCTTCCGATGACCCTGAGCAACCCCGAACCACCTCTTATTTTTCTCCTGATGAGACGTCTACTTTGGCCAACGTGAGTCAATATGACGAGTCTTTTATGGAGCTCCGGTGGAAGCGAATGACGGAAGGGCATCCAGAAAAAACTTTAGAAGAACTGATTGGTGAAGGGAAATATGTCAGTGATTTGGTCACTTCGCATCCAGAAGTCAATCTGGGGGGAGGAGTGTGTCAGGGGTTGGGATTTGGTCCTTATACCCTTGAACCCGGGGACAGTATTCGGATTGTATTTGCAGAAGGGGCCAATGGGCTGGATTGGATTTTTGCAAAAGAAGTGGGCGCGAAATGGTTTGCCTATTACAAGGGTACAGGCGCGCCTCCATTGGTATTGCCTGACGGCACTCCGACCACAGATCACAATCTCTATAAACGGAAATGGGTTGAAACCGGAGCGGATTCTATTATGAAAAGTTTATTAAGTGCAAGGTATAATTTTCTTCACAATTATCAAATTCCTCAGCCCCCTCCTGCGCCTGAAACATTTGTGGTGACTTCTGGAGGGGATCGGATTCGACTTACCTGGGCAGACAATGCCACACGCGATCCCCATTTTGATGGATATGTGATTTATCGTTCTGAAGGGACAGTAAAAGACTATCGGACTGTGTACAAGAAAATTTTCGAATGTAACAAGGAAAATATGGTCCATTCTTTTGATGATACCACGGCAGTCCGAGGATTTGATTACTATTATTATATTCAATCCAAAGACGATGGAACCCAAAACGAATTGGAACCAGGAAAGCCATTGTACAGCAGTCTCTTTCTCACATTAACCAGCGTGCCTGCTCGTTTGTTGCGGCCTGCAGGTCATTCATTAACTGAAGTGCGTGTGGTGCCCAATCCGTACGATATCCGGGCCCGTGCCATTCAATTCGGAGAATATGCACAATACGATCGGATTGCTTTTTACGGGTTGCCACCGTTTTGTAAAGTTCGCATTTATACAGAGCGGGGTGATTTGATCTGGGAGAAAGACCATACCAATGGCGCAGGAGATGAAGTCTGGGATTCCATGACCAGTTCGGGTCAAATCGTGGTGAGTGGAGTCTACATTTTGTATGTCGAGGTAACAAAGGATGAAGGGGGATTTAAGAAGGGGGACAGTGTGTATCGGAAATTTGTGGTGATACGCTAAAGGAGAGGGGGTGTAGAGATGAGAGCGAAGGCGAGTTTGGTTTTAATGGTTGTTTTGGGATTGAGTGGGTTGTTGTATGGGGGGAAGTATCAGAAGTTGGCGCAGACGAGTTTTCAGTTTTTGAGTGTGGTATCGGATGCGAGGGGAGTAGGGATGGGAGAGGCGATGACCGGTTTGGGCTTGGGGTCGAGCGGATTATTTTTCAATCCAGCGGGGATGGTGGAGATGGAGGGGGATTATGAGGTGAGTGTGAGCACGAACCGATGGATAGCGGACATTGGTCATTACACGTTGAGTTATGGGATGCGGTTGGGGCGGTATGGGGAGTATGGGGTATTGGGTTTGAGTGGCCAGGTAGTGGATTATGGGGAATTTTACGGGACGAGGGTGGACAAGAGTACAGAGAAAGGATATGAGGACACAGGGATATTTGGTTTGAGTGCATGGGCGATAGGGGTTGGATATGGGAAGCGGTTGACGGATCGATTTAGTGTAGGGGGTCAGGTACGGGTTGTTCGGCAGGATTTAGGGAGGAGTCGTGTGCCTGTGGTGAGTGCGGTAGGGGATACGGTATTGGAGGTGAGGGAGAATGCATTGATGCCATTGGCGTTTGATTTTGGGACACGATTTAAGACAGGGGTGAGGAGTTTGGTATTTGGGATGAGTGTGCGGAATTTTTCGAAGGAAGTGAAGTACGTACAGGAGGGGTTTCAATTGCCATTGGTATTTAATTTAGGGGTATCGATGGACGTGATGGACGTATTGAGGGGTATTGTTCCAGGGGAGCGGATGGAGGTAGGGATAGAGGCGAGTCATTATCGGGATCATGCGGAGCAGTTGAAGGTCGGGATGGAATATGAGGGAGTGAGGGGGTTGATGTTGCGAGTTGGGTACAAGAGTTCAGAGGATGAGGGGGGGATGAGTTTTGGGGTAGGGATAAGGGGGAAGGGATTGGGATTGGATTATGCGTATACGCCGTACGGGGTATTTGATCGGGTTCAGAGGATGACGGTGCGTTTTGTGTGGTGAGTAGGAGCAAAGAAGAGAAGGAGAGGAGCGATGAAGGCGAATAGGAAGCGAGGGATAGTGCTAGGGTTGCTGGGGTTATGGGTTTGGATGACAACAGGATGTGAATATAAAGTGGCAGAGCCCATGTGGAAGAAACCCTATGTTTCTCCGCCAGAGCCAAAAATTACTTCTGTAGAGCCTCCCAACGAAGCAGGACCCGGTGTGAATTATATTACAATCTATGGAAGTCATTTCCCTTCTTCAAAAGACAGTGTCAAGGTGTATTTTAACAGTGTCAAAGCAGAGATCGTGAGTGCGGATACGAATTTCATAACTGTGCGTCGTCCCAATCTGGTCAGTGATTCTTGCGTCATCAAAGTGGCGCCAGACAGGGCTTTGGTCGTGGCCAAATTTGGTCCTTATCGGATTCCATCTGTTTTTGAACCCTATGGAGGTTTTGTCGAAAATAAGGCCTTGACTTCTCTTACGATAGACAAATCAGGAAACTTCTATGTGATAGAAAAGGATTCGAGAAACATCTATCAAATAACTCCTCTTGGAGAGAAAACGACACTGGGGATCACCCCGGGGGCCCCTCCTTTCCGAATTCGAGTGGCACCGGATGGGAATTTGATTTTATTGGGAAATGCCAATACGGCAGATCCTTCCTACGGGACCATTTACAAATTTGATGTATTGACAAAAGAAGGGACCACATGGCTTCGGCTTTCTGGTGGGAAAAAAGTTTCTTGTGGCGATTTTGATGCCAACGGAATTCTCTATGCAGGCGGAAAAAAGAGCGATCTTCTTGTGATTAAACCCGATTTTACAGTACAACCGACTGGATTGTATGCGCAGGACGAAATTTTGGATATCAAGGTTGTGGAGAGAGAGACTCCTTGTATTTATCTTTTGGTCAAAGGGACCCAGGCTCCGATACTGGCTATTTGGAAGCATGCTCTGGGTTCAGATGGAACCATCGGCCCCAAAGAGTTGGTGTTGGATTTTGCAGTCACAGGGGAATATGCGACTTATACTCCGAAAAGCATCGCCATCTCTGGGGCAGAAAAAAAGATCGTATTAATTGGTACCGATGCGCCAAGTCCTATTCTGATGTACGACGAAGAGAGGCAACAAGTCGATATCCTTTACAAAGGAATTATTCCTTCCTATTGTCAACAATTGGCCTGGGGAAGTGGACCAGAGGTTTACATGATTCTGGGAGGGACAGAATGGAATCTCCTCAAAATCAATGTGGGGCTCCATGGTCCTCAACCATTATGGTAAAAAGAATGCATTGCAAAGGGTGGGAAAGGTCGGTGCTTTAGTGGCCGACCTTTTTATTTATACAAAACAAAATCCAAAAATTGAAGAGGTGAGAAAATGAAATTTCAATCCGCAATCCTTTGGATCGGTTTTGTTTCTGCAGTTTTTTCTTCTTCTTTTTCTCCTTATCAAAAGCAATCCGATGGTATTCTCCTTTTTCTCAAAAAAACAAAACTGCCTGAACCCAGACTCGTGCGGATTCAGTTTTGCAAGGAAAATATCGTTCATGTGATGGCAAGCCCTTCGGATACATTTTCATCCCGTCCCAGTTTAATTGTTGAAAAAACCGAGTGGGATCCAATTTCTTGGAATCTGACAGCAAAAGGGAATACGTTGGTTCTTTCCACTGACAAGCTAAGCATTCATGTACAAAAAAAGAACGGTCAAATCACATTTTACAATTCGAATGGGGATTTGCTTTTGGAAGAAAGAGAATTGCACGGAAAGACTTTGACCCCTGCTGAAGTGTTGGGAGAAAAAACGTATCATATTCGAACCGTTTGGAATTCCCCTCCGGAGGAAGCCTTTTACGGGCTTGGTGCCCATCAGAATGCAATCATGAATTACAAAGGGCACAATCTGGATTTGTGGCAATACAATATCGTAGATGTGGTCCCATTTCTTGTGTCTCATCGGGGGTACGGGGTTTTATGGGACAATTACTCGCGAACAAAATTCGGAGACATTCGGGAATATCAACCCCTTTCCGATCTTTTGCTCTATGATCAAAAAGGAAAACCAGGGGGACTTACCGTGGAATATTTCCATGATTCTCGGTTTGAATCGCCTTTTGTGACGAGAATCGAGTCCCGGATTGAACATGCATTTATCGATGTTAATGATCCTTATCCAGAAGGATTTCCTCTTTCTCAAGGCGCAATTCGGTGGAGCGGGAAAATTGCTTCCAAGGAAACCGGGGTTCATGAATTTCGAGTGTATGGTTCGAGTTATCTTAAAATGTGGTTGAATGATACCTTGGTGGTTGATTCTTGGCGCCAGAATTGGCTTCCATGGGCGCATTTTGTTCGGCTCTATATGGAAAAAGGCAAACAATATCCCATTCGAATCGAATGGATCCCCAATGGGGGATATATTGCCCTTCAATTTTTACCCCCTCCCAAAGAGGATTTCCAAAGACTTCTTTCTTTGTATTCTGAAGTGGGAGATCAAATCGATTACTATTTCATTTATGGAAAAAATCTTGACGAAGTCATTCAAGGATACCGAGAACTCACAGGCCGAGCCTCCTTGATGCCAAAGTGGGCCATGGGATTTTGGCAATCTCGGGAGCGGTATCGCACGGAGGAAGAACTTCTCTCTGTGGTACGCGAATTCCGAAAGCGAAAAATTCCTTTGGACAATATTGTTCAAGATTGGTTTTATTGGCCAGAAGACAAATGGGGCGATCATGATTTTGATCCCACGCGATTTCCTGATCCAAAAGGGATGATCCGAATGTTACACGAAGAACTCCATACGAAAATCATGATTTCGGTCTGGCCCAAATTTTATGTGGGTACAAAACATTTTGAGGAATTTAAAAAACAGGGTTGGCTTTACATGCGAAATGTGGAAAAGGGCCAAAAAGATTGGGTGGGGCCAGGGTATGTCTCGACATTTTATGATCCGTACAGTGAAGGCGCCCGGGAGTTGTTCTGGAAACAGATCGAACAAAAACTTTTCTGCCTCGGCATCGATGCATGGTGGTTGGATTGTACAGAGCCTGACATTCAATCCAATTTTTCTCGAATGGAGACTGTCCTTCGTCAACATCCCACAGCCATGGGAAGCGGGGCAAGGTATTTAAACACCTATTCGCTCATGCAATGCAAAGCAGTGTATGAAGGTCACAGAAAAGCAGATCCAGATCGGCGCACTTTTATTCTCACCCGTTCTGCATTTGCGGGCCAACAAAAGTACCCTGCTGCCACCTGGAGCGGGGATTTGGCTAGCCGTTGGTATGATTTAAAAGCGCAAATCCCAGCAGGACTCAATTTTTCGCTTTCTGGTCTTCCTTACTGGACCACGGACATTGGCGGTTTTGCGGTAGAACCTCGATACGAAAGACCCAGCCAAGAAGATCTTGAAGAATGGCGAGAACTCAATACCCGGTGGTTCCAGTTTGGCACTTTTTGCCCGATATTCCGTGTCCATGGTCAATATCCCTATCGAGAAATGTTTCATATTGCGCCAGAAGATCATCCTGCCTATCAAAGCATGGTCGCATATACAAAACTCCGGTATCGTTTGATGCCCTATATTTATTCTTTGGTAGGCATGGTGACCTATCACCATTACACCCTCATGCGGGCTTTGGTCATGGATTTTCCGCAAGATCCCAATGTGCTTTCCATAGGGGATCAATTTCTCTTTGGCCCCTTTTTATTGGTGAATCCGGTCACTGAATACAAGGCAAGAAGCCGGAGTGTGTATTTGCCTAGTGGAGCAAATTGGTATGATTTCAAAACGGGAAAATATTTTTCTGGCGGCCAGACGCTTGTGGCAGAGGCACCGTACACGGATATTCCGATTTTTGTGAAAGCAGGAGCCATTCTCCCTTGTGGCCCCGAGATCCAATACACGGACGAAAAACCTGCAGATCCTCTCCGTTTATTTGTGTACACAGGCGCCAATGGGTCTTTTCTCCTTTACGAAGATGACGGCACCACCATGGAATACGAAAAAGGCGCATATACAACCATTCCACTGATCTACGACGAAGCAAAAAAGAGGTTGACCATTGGTGAAAGAACAGGTAAATTTCAAGGGATGCTGGAGAAGCGGACATTCGAAATCATTTGGATCACACCCGAAAGGCCAAGGCCATTGGATTTTGATCAGACTCCAGATACTTGCGTGCTCTATCAAGGCGAACCTGTCCATGTTCCAGTAAAATAGGAGGGAACAATGGGAAAAAAATTTTTGGGCTGGGTTATTTATCCTCTCTTTTTTGTGGGGATTGGCATTCCTCTCACATTGGGGGATGCAGAGCATTCTTCTACCAAAATTCGGCACGTTGAAAAATGGGTGAAAACATGGAAATTTCATCTAGGGGATATTCTCCACGGAGAAGATCCTCAATTGGATGACCGTTCGTGGCGGATTTTGGATTTGCCTCACGATTGGAGCATTGAAGGCGAATTTCGTGCCGATCATCCTGCCACTCCGGGAGGAGGGGCATTGCCCGGAGGGATTGGGTGGTACAGAAAAACATTTTTCCTTCCTGAAGCCGATCGAGGCAAATTGATTTTTGTGGATTTTGATGGCATTTATCGCAATGGAGAAATCTGGATCAATGGGTACTATCTTGGAAAAAGGCCTTACGGGTACAGTTCTTTCCGATATGAGCTGACACCTTATTTGCATTACGGAGATACATCCAATGTCATTGCAGTGCGTGTGGACAATTCTCAGCAACCCAATTCACGGTGGTATTCTGGTTCTGGAATCTATCGAAACGTGTGGCTTGTGAAGACTTCCAAAATTTTTGTGGATCATTGGGGCACCTTTGTCACCACGGCCAGTGTGTGTCCTGAGAAGGCCAAGGTGTCCATTCAAATCCAGGTGAAGAATGTCACAGAAAAGACAAGGCCCATTCGGGTGGAAACGGTCATTTTCGATCAGAACCAAAAGCCAGTGACAAAACTCCATACGAAAGTTTTAGCCAAAGCCGATACGGTGATCGAAGTTTTACAAGAATGTACAGTGAAAAAACCAATCTTGTGGTCATTGGGAAATCCGTATCTCTACACAGCTGTGACCTTTCTTAAAGAAAAAGACACACTTTTGGATGATTATTATACCCCATTTGGGATTCGGCATTTTGCATTTGATCGAGAAAAGGGATTTTTTCTCAATGGGAAAAAAGTAAAAATAAACGGGGTTTGCAATCATCACGATTTGGGATGCTTGGGGGCTGCAATCAACACTCGGGCCATTGAACGCCAACTCGAAATTCTCAAAGCCATGGGGTGTAATGCCATTCGCACTTCTCACAATCCGCCTGCGCCTGAACTTCTCGACTTGTGCGATCGGATGGGATTTATTGTCATGGATGAAGCGTTTGATATGTGGAAAAAGAAAAAGACCGAGTATGATTACGCAATGGATTTTGACTCGTGGTATCGTCGGGACTTGGAAGACATGATATTGCGAGATCGAAATCATCCCAGTGTCTTCATCTGGAGTATCGGGAATGAAGTGATCGAGCAATGGGACAGGGAAGATACCAGTGCGATTCTTCTCACCAAAGAATTGGTCGGGATCGTCAAGCGTCTGGATACCACCCGACCTGTGACCTCAGGGTGTAACAATACAGAACCTTGGAATCCCCTGTTTCGTTCAGGCGCTTTGGATTTGATTGGATTTAATTACAGTCATCAAAAATTTCATCGGTTTTTGGAAGATTTTCCTGGACAAAAATTCATTGCTTCGGAAACGGTTTCGGCCTGGGCCACCCGAGGGACTTACAACATGCCTTCAGACAGTGTCATGAACTGGCCATTTCATTGGGATCGTCCATTTGTTTACGGAAATCCTGATTTTACGTGTTCTGCATACGACAATTGCCACGCCCCGTGGGGCACCACCCATGAGGAAACGTGGCGAATTGTAAAAAAATATGATTTTATTTCTGGAATGTTTATCTGGAGTGGGTTTGATTATTTGGGAGAACCGGCACCGTACTTTTGGCCTGCACGAAGCTCTTATTTTGGCATTATTGATTTGGCAGGATTTCCAAAAGATGTGTACTATATGTACCAAAGTGAATGGACAGAAAAGCCCATGCTTTACATTTTTCCCCATTGGAATTGGAAACAAGGGGATACGGTGGATGTGTGGGCCTATACCAATTTAAAAACAGTGGAATTGTTTTTGAACGGTGTTTCTTTAGGTGAAAAAAGAAAGGGAGAAGAAGATTTTCATCTCATGTGGCGTATTCCGTTTGTTCCTGGCGCCCTTCGGGCTGTGGCACAAGATGAAAAAAACACCACTTTGGTGCGAGAGATCAAGACCGCAGGTCCTCCTGCAAAAATTGAACTTTCTCCGGATCGTGCGGTAATCAAGGCAGATGGGTTTGATCTTTCTTTTATTACAGTCAAAGTCACAGATGCCGAAGGCAATGTGGTTCCTCATGCAGATCAGACCCTTTATTTTGACATTCAAGGTCCTGGCAAAATTGTCGGCGTGGACAATGGGTATCAAGCCAGCCACGAGCCTTTTAAGGCCAATCATCGAAAAGCATATCATGGATTGTGCCTTGTGGTAGTGCAATCTGCAGAAGTGCCAGGAGAAATTGTCCTTGTGGCCAAAGCAGAAGGGTTAGAAAGCGCCTCTGTAAAAATCCAGTGTAAATAAAAACGAGGGAAATGAAATGAAAGGGATTCGTTGTATCTCCACATTTTTTATTTTTCTTGTACTTCCATTATTTGCTCAAATTGCAGAAGGTCATTTCAAATTTCTTGGATGTATTATTCAGAGTGGTACTTCGGTTCCAAGAGATTTTGATCTCTACTGGAATCAGGTGACTCCCGAGAATGCAGGCAAATGGGGTTCTGTGGAAGGGACCAGAGACCAATACCGTTGGACAGACCTTGACCGGGCTTACAATTATGCAAAGCAAAAAGGATTTCCATTTCGATTTCATGTGTTGGTTTGGGGAAAACAACAACCCGGTTGGATTACCTCTCTGGATTCTGCCACTCAGGCTGCTGAAGTGGAGGAATGGATTCGCCTGGCAGGGGAACGATATCCAGAGGCAGATTATGTGGAAGCAGTGAATGAGCCCATCCCCTGGGCTTCTTATGACTATTATCCTTCCTACTATAAAGCGCTTGGTGGGGAGGGAGAAACGGGTTGGGATTGGGTGATTTGGGCATTTGAAAGGGCCCGGGAATATTTCCCCTATTCCAAATTGCTCATTAATGAATATAACATATTGGGGGGCGCCAAGTCCATCCAGACTTATCTTCGGATTATCAATTTATTAAAAGAGCGGAATCTCATCGATGGCATTTGCGAGCAGGGGCACTTCTTGGAAAATGTCGGTCCCCAAACCATTAAAACCCGATTGGATCAATTGGCCCAAACCGGGCTGCCGATTCAAATCAGTGAATTTGATTTGAATTACGCAGACGATGCCCAGCAATTGACAAAATACCAACAGATTTTTCCTGTCTTGTGGGAACATCCTGCAGTGGAGGGGATTACGTTATGGGGATATATTGAAGGCCAAATCTGGCGAACCGATGCATTTTTGGTTCGTCGGAATGGCACAGAACGCCCTGCTATGCAATGGCTAAAAGAATATGTCAAAAGGACCATGGCGGTTAAATTTTCTTCCTCTCCTCCTGTTGTTTTTTCACTTTCTCCCAATTATCCAAATCCGTTTAATGCAAGCACCCGAATTGAATTTCAATTAAATCAATCTGGAGAGGTTTTACTCGAAATCTGCGATGTGCATGGAAAGGGGATTGTTGTTTTAGAAAATGGACTGAAGCATTCGGGTCACTATGTCGTTTCGTGGGATGGGAAGGATAAAAAAGGAAATCTTGTGGGAAGCGGAGTGTATGTGGTGCGTCTCCAAGTCAAAGGAGGGTTTGGGATTTTTACTGAGACACGAAAAATCACGCTTTTGAAATGAAGGAATCGATGAAGCCACGATATTGGATTTTTCCCATTTGGGTCATAGGGCTTTTATTTGGACAGGAATCCCAAAATTGTTTTTTGATTGATTTTGAACCCAAAAATGCTTTCCTTCCTCCTTATACAGAAATGGAAAAACCTTCTGATCCTGCCACAGTTTTTGTCACGGTTCGTTTTTCGGATACGTTGGCCAAAGTGTCCAAATACATGTTTGGGAATGCATTTCCTGCTTGGCTGGGCAATGTAACCCAAGATCCTATTTTGCTGGATCATCTCCAGCGTTTGACACTTTCTTTTATTCGGTATCCGGGTGGAAGCTGGTCTGATATTTTCTTCTGGGATGGGAAGGCAGTGGACGTGCCAGATTCTTTGGTGAATGGGACTACAGGAAAAAAGGAAAGGTTTTATCCCATTTTGGGGAGAAACAGTTGGGCCACCACAGTCGAAAATTATTATCGATTGCGCGAGGATCTTGAGGTTCAAGGTCTCATTACCATCAATTATGCCTATGCCCGGTATGGATTAAGTGCACGTCCGGTAGAGAAAGCAGCCCACTATGCAGCAGAATGGGTTCGTTATGATGCGGGTCGCACTTTGTTTTGGGAAATTGGGAATGAAAATGGAGGGCCCTGGGAAGCAGGATGGCAAATTGATACTTTACAAAATCAGGATGGACAGCCGGCCATTATTTCTGGAGCCTTGTACGGAAGACATTTTCGTGTGTTTGTTGACTCCATGAAGACAATGGCGGAAAAGTACGGATTTCCCATTTACATTGGAGGACAAATTCTTCATTACGATGGACGCGGGAGCTGGAATAAAGTGGATTGGGACTGGAATGAAGGATTTTTTAGAGAGGCAGGAGATGCGCCAGATTTTTATGTGATTCACAATTATTTTGGAACTTCTCTGAATGCCAAGTCGCTTCTGGATATTGCGAGCACTCTTCCCAAGCAGATGATGGAATTTATTCAAAAAGAGATTGCTGAGAAAAAAGCGCCGTCAAGGCCGATTGCCATTACAGAGTGGAACATGGGAGGTTCTGGGGTGGATTTGGCAAAGACTTCGATCATCAATGGGATGCAAGCCGTGATTCTCACGTGTGAATTTATCCGGCTCAATTACGGAATGTCTTCTCGTTGGCCTTTGGCCAATTGGGAATCGGATGGAATGTTGTACAAAGGAAACAATGCCTCCATTCCTCCATGGAATCCGAGGCCCGACTTTTTCTATTTATACTACTTGCAACAGGTCGTGGGCGATCATGTGCTGAAGGTCACGGTGAGTGGTTCTAAAGACATTCTCGCGTATGCCTTTGGATTTTCTTCCAGACACTTGGGCATAGTTATTATCAACAAGGGGAAAACAACCCAGACCGTTCAATTCATCCCACAAGGGTCTTCCTGGGGGCATCATTTTTATGTGTATTCCTTGATCGGCGGGACAGATCATGAAGATTTTTCTCAAACGGTGTATGTGAACAGACAAGGTCCCAATCCGGGCCGATGGGGGCCTTTGGAACAATTGGATCAAATTCCTGCTTACGGATATGTGACAGAAGGGGGAATGGTTGTCTCTTCTCCTCCTCGATCCGTTCAGTACATTTGGATTGAACCAGGAGAAACTGGTGTCCCTTTGTTACACACGACGGATTTGTATTCACGTCCAGAGCATTTCTCGATTTATCCCACCCCTGTCAATGGATGGCTCCATGTGGAATTTACCCCAGGGCAATACAATCGGCTCGACATTTTCAATATCAGAGGCCAACTCGTTTATACCCAAAAGATCCTTCCCTCTCAAACCCATGTGGTTTTACAACCTTCTTTCCCCTCAGGCGTGTATTTTCTCTGCATGGGAACTCAACGGAAAGGAGATGTCAAGAAATTCTTGATTCTCAAATAAAGTTCTCTAAGAAATTTTAATTATGGGAGAGTTTATGAATGCAACCCATTTATCCATTTTTCAGAACGTGCTCCAAACCATCCGAGATGCGGGCGTGTACAAAACCGAGCGCATCATTGATTCTCCCCAAGGTGTGGAAATTCGCCTGGCAGATGGCCGGAGAGTGCTCAATTTTTGTGCGAATAATTACTTAGGGCTTTCCAGTCATCCTAAAGTCATCGAATCTGCCCACCGGGCTTTGGATCAGTGGGGGTATGGGATGTCTTCGGTCCGTTTCATCTGTGGCACGCAGACCATCCATAAGGCATTGGAAGAAAAAATTTCTCAATTTCTCGGAACCGATGATGCCATTTTGTATGCAGCCTGTTTTGATGCGAATGGGGGGATATTTGAACCGCTTTTTGGAGAAGAGGATGTCATTTTCACAGATGCACTGAATCATGCCTCGATTATCGATGGCATTCGGTTGTGCAAGGCCAAGCGGGTCGTTTACCAGCATCTTGATATGGAAGATTTAGAAAATCATTTACGTGCCTCGGATCAAGCTCGACTCAAAGTCATTGTCACAGACGGAGTATTTTCCATGGACGGAGAATTTGCTCCATTGCCCAAGATGTGTTCCCTTGCAGAAAAATACAATGCCCTGGTGTTTGTCGATGACAGTCATGCGACTGGTTTTATTGGGAAATCAGGCCGTGGGACACCAGAATTTTTGGGTGTGGAAGATCGGATTGATCTAATGACCACCACATTTGGGAAAGCGCTGGGAGGGGCATCTGGAGGGTGTGCAGCAGGTCGAAAAGTGCTCATCGAATTGCTCCGTCAAAGAAGCAGGCCTTATCTTTTTTCCAATACGCTTTCTCCAGTGATTGTCGGAACTACGCTTGCCATTCTCGATATGACCGAGGAATTGGAGGGATTACGCGAAAAATTGAAAGAAAATACGCTTTATTTTCGAAAAGGCATGAGTGCTTTGGGATTTCAAATCAAGGCCGGAGAGCATCCTATTGTTCCTGTCATGCTTTACGAAGAAAAGAAAGCCATCTCGATGGCCGAGGCTTTACTTGACGAAGGCATTTATGTAATTGGTTTTTCTTATCCAGTAGTGCCCAAGGGACAGGCTCGGATTCGGATCCAAATTTCTGCGCTTCACGAAAAAAGGCATTTGGATCAAGCGCTTTGTGCGTTTGAAAAAGTGGGGAAGAAATTACACATCATTTGAGGCAAAGAATGAAAATCCAAAAGCGGATTGGGATTCTCACCGGTGGGGGCGATTGCCCTGGATTGAATGCAGTAATTCGTGCCGTGGTGAAGGCCGGAATCCACGAGTATGGCATGGAATTTTTTGGCATTGAAGATGGATACGAAGGATTGATCACAAGGCGGGTGTATCCGCTGGATTGGAATAGAGTTTCAGGTATTTTAACCTTAGGGGGCACGATTCTTGGCACTTCCAACCGAGCCAATCCATTTCGTTGGCCTGTAAAAAAATCCGCTGGAGAAATTGAATTTACCGATGTTTCGGATCAAGTGGTCCAATACATTTCTGAACTCCGACTGGACATGGTGGTGACGATTGGAGGCGATGGCACTTTGAGCATTGCCAATGGACTTTCGGAAAAAGGGGTTCCGGTCATTGGCATTCCTAAAACCATTGACAACGATCTTTTTGGAACAGACATCACGTTTGGTTTTGATTCTGCATTGGCCGTAGCCACAGAAGCCATTGATCGGATTCACACAACCGCCATGTCGCATCATCGGGTCATGGTCATTGAAGTCATGGGAAGATACGCGGGTTGGCTTGCCCTCTCTTCTGGACTTGCAGGCGGTGGCGATGTGATTTTGATTCCAGAAATTCCATATCAGCTCGAAAAAGTGTATCAGCTGGTCGAAACGCGGAGCCATCGAGGAAGAAGATTTAGTATTGTGGTCGTGGCAGAAGGGGCAAAGTCAGACCAAGGAGAATTGGTCATTGATCGAGTTGTAAAAGAAAGTACGGATCCTGTTCGTTTGGGAGGCATTGGTCGGGTAATTGGCGAAGCCATTGAAGTCCATACTGGCCTTGAAACCCGAGTGACTGTATTGGGTCATCTCCAAAGGGGTGGAACGCCCACTGCTTTTGATCGCGTGTTGGCCACCCGGTTTGGCGTAAAGGCAATTGAATTATGTGCGCAAGGGACGCATGGCGTCATGGTGGGACTCAAAGGAAATGAAATCGTCACTGTGCCTCTTCGCGAAGTCGCTGGGAGACAAAGATTGGTTCCTTTGGATCATCCTTTGCTCCAATGCGCCCGGTCTACTGGCGTTTGTCTAGGAGAATAAAAAAGCCATCCAAGAACTGGATGGCTTTTTTATCAAAGTCCTAAAAAACAGGGTTACTGGACTGTGCCTCCTGGGCCCAGCGCAATCACATATAGACCAAATTTTTCTTCTGGGCTGGCTTGATACCATCGCTGGATGAGATTATTCCCGCTCCAAGAAAGTTCCAAGGCCTGGGATTTCACAATGCCTTTGTACAAAGGAACTTGGGTCCCATTCTGTTTCACCACCAGAATTGGATCTTGATTATCCGTGGCAATGTACATGTCTCCAGTGGAAGAAAATTGAATATCGTAAAATTTAGAAGAAGCCCAAGGTCCAGTATTTTCCCAATTGAGAATCAATTCCGAAGGTCCAAGAATTCCTGTCACGGATTGAATTTCGTTTCGATACACTCCTGAAGGCACTCCTGCAGTGAGACTCGACACAAGGAAATACACATACCTGCCATGGACGCGGACTGCCAGGACTTCAAAATTTTTGTAATCGCCCACGGTTTCGATGGATCCATCGGGGTGGAGCACATACACACTGGTCTTTTTCCCTGCCGCGTACAAATTGCCATTTTCATCAAAGTCAATGTAATTCACTGCAGAGGGCCATTGCTTGTATTTGAGCTCAAATTCCCCTCCTCCGGGAGGCATTCGGTGTAGGGATTTGTTGTTTCTCTGTTGCATATAGAGGTAGCCATCGGGTCCAAAGCGCATGTCTGTGGCAATGCCAAATGGAGATGTGGTGGTACCGATGGTTTCGCTTGTGCCATCCGGGGTGAGTTTTTTCACAACCTGCGTACTTAAATAGACATACACATTTCCTTCTCGATCCGCTTCTACAGTGTAGATGCGCTCAGAAGCCTCAAATACTCCGAACGAAGCATACACAGGGGCAATTCGGTATGTTTTTCTGGCAAATTCGACAGCCCCTTGCGTCGCCACTGTGACTGAAATCGAGTCGCCCGAAATTGCAGGACGATACACCCGGATTGTTTCAGGAGAAACAGAAATGAACTGAGCCAGACTCGATCCAAAGTATACAAAATTTCTTTCTGCAATGGGATCGAAATTCTGACCAATGATTTTGATTTCAAGCACGCCGGGGTCAGCTCCTCCTTCAGGTTCAATTCGCTCAATCACAGGGGTGGGCCCACCTTGAGGCCGATTTTTCCATAAATTGGTGGGGGCTTCCATTTCGCACCCTACGAATGCGATAAGCCCTGTGGTTAAGAATAAAAGTTTTATATTGGACTTCATGGTCATTTCTCCTGCAGTTAATTTTTAGAATGAAAATCGAGCGGTCATCCGTTGTACTTTATCAAACACACCATAAGGGGTATATGCATAATCCAATTGGAGACCCAATGTGGAAATACCCAGACCAAAACTTAATCCTTCTTCGTCGTCATTGGTAATATAACCTGCTCGGAGAGAAAGGAGCCGCATGAATGTATAATCGAGTCCAATAAGGAGTTGTTCAGGATAAGACCGGTCGTGGGTTGCATCAATGGAAACAATCAGGCGATGATTTGAACTGAATTCTGGAAGAAGGTCCATCACATTCATCGAAACGCCCATGGTGAACAGGAGCGGAAGCTGGAATCCTTCATACGCATATTTGAGTTCCTTTGAGAAATGCCGAATGGACATGCCAAATTGCAAACTTTTAATCCCGGTTTTGAATAAGGTGCCAAAGTCAAAGGAAAACGGTTGCATTTCATTTTTCACTTTTACCGTATCGCCTCGTAATATGACCCGACTTTCTCTGAGATTTTGATATACCCACCGGATCTGGCCTCCTACAGAAAAACGATCCGAAAGAGACTTGGCGTAGCCCACACCAGCAGCAAACGCAGTGGGACTAAAAATGTCCGTAAGTTCGAATCCCTTTTCTGTGCCGGGGGCGACGATGGTGCCGACAAAGTTTCCATAGTCTACCGATTGAAAACTAAAGCCAATGACCCCATATTGTGGAGATTTTGGAGATGGGTTGATTGCCACACTGGCCATGGTGTGGTTGATGTCTGCAATCCACTGATTCTGGCTAAAAGTAATATCGATCCGATTTGGCATGGTAGCCATACAGGCAGGATTGGAAAAGAGAGAACTGGATCCCATCTCCACACTGTTCACTGCGCCTCCCATTCCCGCGGCTCGAGCATCACTCATGACGCTCAAAAATTGAAATCCAGTTTGAGCCAGTTTTTGACGTTCTTTGGCCCAAGTGAAACTGGAAATGGCACTCACCAGGGCCAATCCGAAAATTATCATGTTCAATTTGTGTTTCATGGCGTCTCTTCCTTCCCTTTAACGAATCACCACAAATTTTCTGAAAGCAGACTTTCCGTCTGGCGTTTCAAAATAAGCAATGTAAATTCCACTCACCACCACTTGCCCATACATGGTTTGAGAATTCCAGAAATCGTCTCCGCTCCCATTGGTGTGGTCTTTTTCCCATATCAAATCTCCCCGTTCTGTATAAATTCGGATTTTACATACTGGAGGAAGACCAAAAAAGACAATGCGATCTCTGTCAAATCCTGTAATGGGATCGGCAAATTGCAAAGCGCGCGCTCGCACGTCGTAGGGATTGGGGACGATATAAATTGAATCCAAATTGCTCATGGGTGGGCGTAACAGCATGGCTTCTTTATTGGTGATGGTCCAGAATTTACTGCTGGCCAAAGCGGAACCCGGTTTTTCTTCATTGGTTGAGCCATCGTCCTTGGTTTGGATATAGTAATAATACACAAACCCTCTTTGCGCTGTGACATCGTCAAATACATGATATCCATTGACCACTGGATAGTTGCGGTCACATTCAAAAATCTTTTCATAAACCGTTTCAGGACGAAGTACATTTCCTTTGGAGCGATACACCACGTACCCATTGAAATTGGGCCATGCATCAGGTTCAGTACTCCACCTGAGTTGAATCCGATTTCCCCCAGATTCTACAATAAACACACTGGGGGGAGGGGGAGGTTGAGCAATTTGAGCTTGAGGAGAAATTTTGTAGAGATATTGATAATTTTTGATGGCCCTTCGAAATGTCTGAAGAATCGAATCAATCCCAGTCTGTACCCAGGCTTTTTTATAATTGGTATAATCGGTTGTGGTAGAACCATCCGGCATGATAAGAGTTGGGGTTGCGGTTTTGTTATACCAGGCAAGCCAATTTCTTCCGACTTCTCGGTTTTTCTCCCGGTTGATTCCTGCGATGCCTTCTGCCAGGACAATGTGAATACTATCTCCTGGTCTTAAGGTATAAGGTCCAAAACCAAGCCCTTCACAATATCCTCCTGGATCTCCTCCCCATTCATTGGCATAGCCTTCACCCACTTGTTCTGCATGGGATTTGGCTGGACGGCCAGAAGTCATGACATTATACCGGTTCATCATGAACGTTTCATTAAATTGTTGATACGGGAGTTGCGTCGTGGGATCATCGCTCCCAAGGAAATTGTTGGTAAACGGTTGTGCAGGATCGTCTGTTTTGTCCGTGGCAGATTTGTCTGCATGGAGAACAATCACGCCTCCGTACTTGGCTGCAGCCATGACTCCGGTTTCTTTTTCGTCTGGGCATCCCCAATCGTCCTGGACATTGGTAAAAGGTCTTTGAGAATGAGGGCCATACCAGGAATAAAATGCCCGATAAGGAAGAATGGTAAAAGTGGCCAGAGGATTGGGATCTTGAGCCAATACATAATTTAGCGTATTTTTCCCCCACGTGGAATCCCAAGTTCCCCATCCTTGGGCATACGCGGTGACCGATTCTCCACTAAACGCAAACCGATATTGCAGATAAAAGAAACACTCTTCCAATGTTTGATCATATCGGGTCCCGTCGGGAGTGACAATTCCTGTATTTTTGAATACATAATCGCAGATAAAATAATTATCGTGATACGGATGGCTGAATGCCATGACTTTTTTCGTAACAGTGACTCCGAGCGCGGTATTCACTTTGACGTACACCATCCGATCTGCCTGAAGGGTATCAATCACATCGTCCAATACGTCGTACAACTCATTGTCTGTGCCGGATAAGCCGTCTACAGTCACCGAAGGATGGGGATAACGACCGTAGAGTTTAAATTCCACAGGAAATACATGCTCTTCCCAATCAGAATCAACCCGAGGCCCAATGCCCACGACTTTTACAGAAAACGTTTTCTTCGCTCTGACATCATAAAAATTTTTGCATCCCAGCCACAGGGCTTTGGCTCTCATGGTCGATTGGCGTAGACCGTAATCTGCAGGCCAGGAAAAATAAATGGACCCTGCTGGATCGTCAGCTCCTGATTCTACTTCAGAACCTTGTTCGGAGAAATAGGTTTGTAAGGAGCCGGCTTTTAACCACTTGAGTTCTCCTGAAGCTTGCGACCAGAGGAGAGGGCTATAGCCCATGATTCCCACGAGAAGAACGATTCCCCATTTCATTTTGTACGTTTTCATCCGTTGCCTCCTCTTTACTCTACATGTCCACAGAAATCCGAATGCCAAAATAGAACTGACGAGGATTGAGAAAAGTAAACGATGTGGCATTCGGCATGTCAATGTATGCTTTGTCATCCAAGATTTTCTTCATGCGCTTTTTTTCTACTTCTTTCCAGGTGCCGTCCACATATTCAAAATATTTGCTTGAAGTACTTTCGTAATAAATCACCCCCGGCTTTCCTGTGTCTTTTTCTCGATCAATAGATCCTTTGAGTTCAATGGGCTGAAATTTGACACCCGGTTTCCGATACTCTCCAATGCGATCATGTCCTGGGATATTGTTGTACGCTCTGCTCTTCGGAAGATGAAGAGACTGAAAATACAGATCCCGATCGCTTCCCTTACCCCAGTTCATCAAATTCATCCGACGGGTGTTGAGCACATTATCCACGTCGACAAAAACCATCACATTCCATCGATGGAATTTTACCGTTTTACTCACTCTCGCTACTGTGTTGAAGTAATCTTTTTGTTGGACATTGTACTGGATCCCTTCAATGTTGTTCGGATTGAAGGTCACCCAATCGCCTGCTTGCCAATCCAAAAGGCCGTTCAGCATCCAATTTGCCAAAGGATATCCACCCAAGAGTTTGGGCCCAAATTCAGGTGGGGTATACAACGTGAGATTCACCCGAACGTAGGGTCTTGGAATGGGCCTTTGCTGATAGAGATTTGTGGTCAACTCATCGTATTGCTTTTGTCTTGAAGGATCTTGATAAATCTGTTGTTTTCCGAAAAAGCCTCGAGTGACTGCTTGATACGTATAATTGGCAAACGCAGTCCAGTACCGGCCTCTACTTTTCCGAAGTGTAATTTCAAGCCCTCGAATGTCCCGATAATTATTACTTGTGGTTTTCTGATAGGTGATGCCTGTAAGTCCATAATACTGGGTGGTGCTTTGCTCGTTGGTAATATCGTGATAGAAAGCTGCCAATTGGATGAGATAGTCATTGAACAATGCATGATCATAACCGAGTTCGTAGGAAATCGTTTTGGCCAAAATTAAATCGGGATCTCCGAAACGCACCACATGGCCATCTGCAGCCCGGCTGATTCTGAACAATTCTTGATACGATGGCACTTGTTTAAAATGGCCGTAATTGAAGAATAATTTTGAATTTTCTGTAATCGGATGGGAAATGCCCAATCTGGGGCTTAATTGAAATTGCGATTTGGATTTCCTCATCTTAAATTCTAAACTCGGTTTGTATTTAATCGAAAAGAAATTTCGATCGTAGGGATCTACATCCCACCAGTCCACATTGGAATTGCTGTAATCCAACCTGAGCCCAAAATTGGCAATAAATCCTTGGGTTTCGAGCTTGTCTTGAATATACATTGCCGCTTGAATCGGCCTGGCTTCTATTTGGACATGGTCTTCGTAAAGTTTGCCGCCGGAGAGAGATTGAATTTGTCCAAAATCGAGGTCCAACGTGTTATACACAAATTCAAATCCTGTCTTTACTAAATTGGCATAATTGACTTGACTTGCCAAATCTGCTCTCAATGTCGTTGCTCCGACTTTACTGAAATCCCTTTGCTTACAGGTATGGCCTCCAAATTCAATGGTTCCAGTAATGTCCGTCTCTTGTTCAGGAGAATACCCAAAAGGTGCTTCGTCGACAAAATAACCAGGTACAATTTCATATTTCTTTTCTAAATTTCGCTCTCGAGCTGCCACGACATGATAATTTCTTTGAATGTGTTCTAATAGCACTTCAAAATACGTTTTGGAATTGAGCATATGCGTGGCTTTGGCCGAAAATGTCTTGTGTCCGATATCGGCTGGGCTAAAAAATCCAGTACCCCAAAATCCTCCAGGACGGTAATCGGTTCCACATGTCACTCCGACCACGTCTTCTGGCGTACGGATGTAGACTCCTTGAGCCCAGTTTTGTGCCATGGTGTATTCTTTGCCCATCAGGCCAGAGAATTTCAATTTGGTATTAGAAGAAATATCTGCATCGAATTGCAATGTCCAGTCCCAATTGAGATTGTCGTTTCGAGTGAGGGGGATGAGAAGCATTTCTCGATCTCGGCGATAAGAACTGAAAAACCGTAGATTCCCCAAGGCTTTTCCAATAATGGGGACAGGCCCCCCTACCCCTGCATCAATATTGTAATCCGGCTGATTTGTCGGAGGCCGTTTCCGGGTTTGCCAGAGAAACAATCGCTGGGCTCCCATGGGGGTCAAATCGTTCGTTGGATCATTGTCCTGCATGAGCCTTTGTGAAATGGCGTTCCATCCTCCTTTAAAATCCGGATACTGGCGTTGTGTGTATTCGTCCCATACTCCGTTGTCTGTCCCTGTCCAGCAAACCGCATCATCCAAATACGGCCTGAGCCACATGGAATTTCGATCATACGGAGAAATGCCAAAAAATTTGTTGGCAGGAGGACTGTACTTGAGGGTCACTGTTCCGTGATATTCAGACGGGTTCCCTTCTTTCATGACCACATTCACCACACCGGATCGCACTTGGCCGTATTCTGCATTAAATCCTCCCCGTTCCACAGAGACTTCTTTGATTGCACTTAGAGGAATACCCGCAATGGGTTGATTGTTGCGAGGATCTCGCAATGTGGCTCCGTTCATCTGGATTAGGGCCTCATCTGCACCCCCTCCTCGAATTTGCAGGCCTTGAATTCCTGCCTGGAGTCCTACCACAGACTGAATATTAGACACTGGCAATTCTTCAATTTCTCTCGTGCTTACTGCAGTGACACTGGTGGCCACGTCTTCTTTGACCATGCGTCTTTCAGCCACCACAGTCACTGTTTTCCCCTGAAGGGTTTCTGGTTCAAGGGCCACATTGAGTTTTGTCGTTTGATCAATCTCCACTCGGACATCAGAGACAATGACTTTGGTGTATCCGATAAATGAAACCTGAACCGAATAGACGCCCGGTGGAACTTGGAGAACGGTAAAATACCCTTTGTTGTCTGTCACTCCGCCCAATGCGATGTCTTGAAGAATGACATTGGCTCCGGGGAGAGGTTCATTGGTGGCCTTATCAATGACCTGGCCAGTGATTTTTCCAGTGGTTCCTCCCCATAGAAAAGAAGTACCCATTGTGAATATGAGGCAGGGAACAATAATCCAGAAAAATGGAATGTTTCGAGAGGCTTTGCACATACTGACCTCCTATTTTTGCGGTGAGAATTGAAAATGTTTCGAAAACGTTTTCGATACGCAAAAAGTATAAAAATTTTTTTTAAAAAAGTCAACACATTTTTCGATAAAAAATTCTTTATTCCAAAGTTCCCATTTTGTACATTTCTATGTTTGGCTTTATCCCCAAAAATTTTCTGGTTTGTCCATTTTGGGAAGAAGAAATGCCTTTTGTGTGCGGTGTTGATGGCTGTAGAAAAGGATGGATTGTCATTTGCAAGGAGATGGAATCTTCCTCTGTTTCTCCCCATTTATGTTCTTCTGCTCAGGCATTTTTTGATTTCCGGCCTTCTCTTGTTGCCATTGACATCCCCATTGGGCTTCCGGAAAGAGGTTCCCGTATGTGCGACGTAGAGGCCCGGAAGCTTCTTGGACCTGCCCGGAAAAGCAGTATCTTCCCAGCCCCCATTCGTCCCATTTTAAATGCGAAAAATTATAAAGAAGCATGTGCAATTCGACTCCAATTCGAAGGGAAAAAATTATCTCTCCAAACTTGGGGAATTGTTCCAAAAATAAAAGAGGTGGACAAGCTTTTGAGAGAAAATCCCCATTTGCGAAATTCGATTCGAGAAGTCCATCCTGAAGTGTCGTTTTATTTTCTTGGAGGAAATAAACCATTACAATTGAATAAAAAAACAAAAGATGGCCAGATGGAGCGTTATGCCTTATTAAAACCGATTTTTGGTCATTGGCTTGATCAAGTGCTTTCTCAACGAAATCAACTGGGAAGTGGTGTGGACGATGTGTTGGATGCGTTTGCCGCGTTGTGGAGTGCAGAGCGGATTTTCAAAGGAGAAAGTCAGTCGCTTCCGTCTCTTCCTGTCGCAGATTCTTTTGGATTACGCATGGAAATTTTAGCATAATTGAAAACATAAACGCAGAGGAGGGTACCATGAAAAAATATTGGATGATTGTTTTGCTTTTCCTTGGAAGCGGATTTATGCTTCGAGGAGAGGACGCGGTCCGGCCAAAAGGTTGGCCTCATCTTCGATACGCACTCTATTTTACTGCCCGTGACATTGATTCTCTGCTTTCCACACCAGAGCGATTTGAAAAAACCATGGCATATTTTAGCCCTGTAAGGCCTGTTCACGTGTATCTCGAAGGGAAAAGTCAAGGGGAGATTCCGGTGGATCAATTAAAAGCCATTGCAGAAAAATTTCGTTCCATGGGCATTCGCGTTTCTGGAGGCATGGTGCCTGTGGGGCCTCAGGGGCCTTTGACGTATCACCATCCGGAGCATTTGAAAATGCTCTCCCAACGAATGAAAGCGCTTGCCAGTGTATTTGACGATATTATCATTGACGATTGGCTTTTTACCATTGCAACAGATCCGCAAAGTGTTCGAGAAAGAGGGAATAAAACCTGGGCAGAGTACCGCACGGATTTGCTTCTTCGGCAATCCCGAAAATACATCATTGAGCCTGCTCGCACAGTCAATCCCAAAGTGAAAGTGACCATCAAATATCCCAATTGGTACGAAGGATTTCCCACCCATGGCTATGATGTGTATCGCGAGACACTTTTGTTTGATTCTCTTGCAGTGGGCATTGAAACCCGGAATCGAATGACCCACGACCAGCACATTCCCATTTACAGCGGATATGTTTTCCAAAAATGGTACGCCAGTGTTTCGCCTTCAAAATGGGTGGGCTGTTGGTTGGACAATTATGACATGAAGGGCAATCCCAACGATTACAATGCGCAAGTGTGGCAGGCGGTTTTGGCTCAGTCACCTGAAATCATTCTTTGGTGTGCGGGTCAGCTTTATCCTACCACAGGTCCTTCGAGCGATGTGTATCCCTATTTTTGTGAAAATCTTGAGCTTTTTAATCGGGTTGCAGGAAGACTTTCACAAAAAGCCAGAGGCGTTCCCATGTATTTGCCGTATGGGTCTACTGGAGAATATAATATTTTTGGATATCTGGGCATGATTGGGATTCCGATTGAGCCTGTGGGTAAATTCCCATTCGAAAGCCAAAATGCCATTTTTACGTTGCATTCTCTCAAAGATCCGGAGTTGGCAAAAAAGATGCTTGCGCGTCTCGAAAAAGGAAAGGATGTCTTCATGACTTGGCCTTTGTGGCAAAAACTGCAAAACACAGAATTCACCCATACTTTGAATTTGGTCCATGGTGAGGGCACAGTGACTTCTGATCTCTTTCGTCTGAAATTGGGTTGGTTCCGTCAAGACCTTGTCAAAGCAGACAGAGCGTTCACATTTCCAAAGATTCAAACCACGACCTGGCCTTATGTGCGAGATGTGGCCCTGGTCCGAGAAGATTACGATTTTGGCGTATTGCTCAACGTCCCTTATCTCAATGGAAATATTTACATCTTAAACTTGCCCGACAATGATTATGATTTGCTCAGATTGCCTCCTTTTGTTCTGAATGCAATTCGGAGGGCCTTTGTTAAAGATCTGGGTGTGGAATTAAACGGCCCGGGAGGCGTTGCTTTGTATTTGTTTGGAGAAAAGCAATATATTCTGTACAATATGAGTGACGAATGCGCAGAAATGAAATTGCGGTTTTATCGAGAAATTCCAAAGGAGGGGTGGATGGAACGGGTGAAAGAAAAACTGTTACCGGCAGAGATAGACCGTTCAGCAGTGAGATGGGGTGGTCCTTTGATCACACAGTTTTCTGTGAGTTTAAAACCTTTTGAGATTGCAGTGGTTGAAGCACCTTAAATCATGGAAAACTGTCCCAAGGCATTGGGAAATTTTTCGTTACTTTATTTAAAAGTTGTTGCCTTTGCGAAGTAAAGGACAGAATGGTGTGCCTCATTTTTCACCAAAAGAGAAAGATCTTAAAAGTAATGAGAAGGGAGTTGTAAGCTTCTGAAAGATAAGAGATAGGCCCGAAAAATCATCTGGGATATCAAAAATTTTTGAGTACTATTTTCCAATGGAATTTGGTTAAAGATTTTTCAATGCCTTTTTGGCTGGGTTCGAGGTTGAGTCTTCTGTAGAGCGGGGTAAAATTATCGGTTTTTCATTATTCAGCACCCTGCAAGAGGGTGTTTTAAAGTAAAAAATGGGGGATATTGAACCAAAAATTGTTGACTTTTAGTCAAAATTTTTCTATTTTGTGGGGTTGAGTGAACGTTCACTCTATATGAATTAATGGGTGGAGGAGCATGATTTAAGTTGAGAAATTGCCCAATTGTCAGGGGTTTTTAATTGCTCGAGTTGACCGTGTCCTTCCTCACCGTGTGTAGGGCAAAATCTTAACCTAAAAAAGAGTTTTACAGAAATATGTTTGTGCCATTTTTTAAAAAACACATCATTCATGGGAGGCATTATGCGAAATGAATCTGGCAGGCTTTCAATTCTAGAAAAAATTGGCTACAGTGTAGGGGATACTGCATCGAATCTGTTCTTCCAAACTTTTATCTTTTTTCTCCTGTACTTCTATACCGACGTATTCAATATTCCCGCTGCATCTGTGGCTTCGATTTTTCTGATCGGTAGAATCTGGGACGCGGTCAACGATCCACTCATGGGTATGATTGCGGATAGGACGGAATCGAGATGGGGAAAATTTCGTCCTTATTTGCTCTACGGTGCTTTGCCCTTTGGCATTTTGGGTTTTATCATGTTCATCACGCCGAATTTGAGTACGCAGGGCAAAGTGATTTACGCATTTGTTACCTATAACCTCATGATGATGATGTACACGGTGATTAATGTGCCCTATTCTGCGCTGATGGGTGTGATTTCACCCAATTCTCAAGAACGGACCGTGGTTTCTTCATTCCGGTTCGTGGCTGCATTTGTGGGCCAGTTCATTGTGCAATTCGCTGTGTTAAGGCTGGTCGGTGTTTTTGGAAAAGGCAATGAGGTCAAAGGCTGGGAAGGGGCCATGGCTGTGATTGCAGGGCTGTCAGTGGTCCTGTGGCTGGTGGCTTTTGCGACTACCAAGGAGCGCGTAAAACCCCTTAAAGAACAAAAAAATCCATTGAAACAGGATTTATCCGATTTGTTCAAAAATGTGCCGTGGTTGTTGATCGGTTCCGCAACGATTTTCCAGCTGATATTCAATGTGATCCGTGGGGGAAGCATCATGTATTATTTTAAATACTTCGTCCAGGATCAGCAAATTTCTCTTTTCGGTAAAACCTATCAATTTTCCTACCAATCTCTGAGTTCGACATTCATGCTTGTGGGCACGGCCATGACCATTTTGGGTGCGATTCTCACTAACGTGTTCAGTAAAACCTTTGGCAAATCCAGATGTTACAGCGGATTTCTGGCGCTTGCGACGGTGTCTTCTGCTCTTTTTTATGTTCTTAAACCCCAGCATTTAATTGTGATGCTTGTGCTCCAAATCTTGGCCTCATTTTCTGTGGGACCTGTTTCAGTGCTCCAATGGGCAATCTATACGGATACCGCGGATTATTCTGAATGGAAGACAGGTCGCAGAGCGACCGCGCTGATCATGGCTGCGTCGCTCTTCTGTTTGAAACTCGGCATTGCCCTTGCAGGGGCTTTCCAGGGATGGATTTTGGATAAGATCGGATTTGTGGCCAATGTGGCGCAGTCTCCTACCAGTCTTGCTGGAATTCGCATGTTGATGAGCGTGATTCCTGCCACGGCAGGTCTCATCGCTGTGATTTTGATGCTTTTCTATCCGCTCAACAACAAGAGAATGGCCCAGATTGAAAAGGATTTGGCAGAAAGACGGATGAAGGCCAGATAAGCAAATTTTTCATTGCATGGAGGAAAAATGAAGAGTCAAAGCATTGATGTTGCTTTTCCTGCCTGTTTGACAGTTTTTCTGGTTTTGACAATGATGCCCTTTTCGTACAGTCGTGAGCCCAAATTAAAAGAAGTATTCAAAGACCGTTTCTTGATTGGGGTTGCTTTGAATGAAAATCAGATTTTCGAGAAGGATACCAAGGCCCTGAAAATTCTACAAGAACATTTCAACAGCATCACTCCAGAGAATGTGATGAAATGGGAACCCATTCATCCAAAGCCAGATCAATATCATTTTGGACCTGCAGACCAGTTTGTGGCGCTGGGCGAAAAGAACCACATGTTTATCGTGGGGCACACGCTCGTGTGGCATGCCCAAACGCCGGCCTGGGTGTTCCAAGACGAATCCGGGAATCCTGTGGATCGAGAAACTCTACTCAGCCGAATGCGGGAGCACATTTTCACTGTGGTGGGTCGCTACAAGGGAAGAGTGCATGGGTGGGATGTGGTCAATGAAGCCATTGACGATGACGGTCAGCTCCGGAAGAGCAAGTGGCTTAAAATCATTGGTGAGGATTATATCGAAAAAGCCTTTGAATACGCACACGAAGCAGATCCCGATGCGGAATTGTACTACAACGATTATTCATTGTATCATCCAGCCAAACGGGAAGGCGTGATCCGACTCATCCAAAGCCTCCAATCCAAAGGAATACGAGTGGATGGGATTGGTGAGCAGGGACACTGGGGCATGGATTATCCTGAAAAATTAGAGGATTTGGAGCAAAGCATTATTGCATTTTCAGAACTCGGCGTCAAAGTGATGATTACAGAATTGGACGTGAGCGTCCTTCCGTTTCCGGACGAAAAAAAGGGAGCGGATGTGGGCTTGAAATTTGAATTTAAAAAAGAAATGAATCCTTATCCCAAAGCATTACCCGATTCAATGCAGAAAAAGCTGGCAGATCGGTATTCTGAATTTTTCAAAATTTTCTTAAAACATAAAGACAAAATCAGTCGGGTCACGATTTGGGGCATTCAAGACGGGCAGTCCTGGCTCAATGATTGGCCAATCCCAGGAAGAACCAATTATCCTTTGTTGTTTGATCGCCAATATCAGCCAAAGCCTGCTTTTAAGGCAGTGGTGAAGACAGGGAAAAAATATGGAAAGTAAAGGGGCTCATGTTCGGTGTGCGACATGGCATTTGTTTTTCCCTTTGAAAAGGCTAAGCAAATGAGGAACGAGAATACAATGCGGTCGAATTTACCCAGTTTGAAAGAGGTCTTTGAAGACGACTTTTATATTGGCGTGGCGCTGAGTCGAGACCAGATTTTTGGGAATGACCCCAAGGCTATTCCACTGGTAGAAACACATTTTAACAGCATTACACCAGAAAACATTTTAAAATGGGAGGAAGTGCATCCAGAGCCCAACCACTACAATTTCGAACCAGCCGATCGTTATGTGGCCTTTGGTGAAAAGCACAAGATGTTTATTGTGGGTCACACGTTGGTCTGGTTTTATCAGACTCCAGATTGGGTTTTTCAGGACGAGACTGGCAAACCTCTGGATCATGACAGATTGCTTCAACGAATGAAAGAACATATTGAAACTGTGATGGGTCGTTACAAAGGCCGAATTCATGGCTGGGATGTGGTCAATGAAGCCATTGCAGAAGACGGGGGATTCAGAAAATCCAAGTGGTTGGATATCATTGGCGAAGACTACGTGATCAAGGCGTATGAATATGCCCGGGAGGTTGATCCCAATGCAGAACTTTATTACAACGAATACGATCTTGAGAAGCCAGCCAAACGAGAAGGTGTGATTCGCTTAATTCGCGATTTGCAGTCCAAAGGCATTCGGATTGATGGTGTTGGAATTCAGGGACATTGGTTTTTAGATTACCCCAGCATCGATGAGATCGAACAGGAAATCTTGGCCCTTTCCCAATTGGGGGTGAAGCTCATGGTCACAGAACTCGACGTGAGCGTGCTTCCTTTTTATCCTGTGGACGCGCCAGCAGTAGATCTTTCTTCCTTTGATCCTGAAACGCAAAAGAAGTACAATCCTTACGTGAATGGCCTGCCAGACTCTGTGCAAAAGGCCCTGGCAGAGAGATACGCTGAATTGTTCACCCTGTTTTATAAGCATCGGGATAAATTCAGCCGAATCACATTCTGGGCAGTCCACGACGGTCAGTCCTGGCGGAGTTATTTACCGATTCGTGGAAGGGTCGATTATCCGATGTTGTTCGATCGGGACTGTAAGCCAAAACCCGCTTTGGAGTCTGTGGTGAGGGCTGTGCTGAGCAAAAAACGCGGCTAAAGGTATTCTATTGCGCAAAATAAAAAGGTAATTTTTGTGACTCAAATTAATTATAAGGAGCGAATGTATGGCAAAAAAGAAAGACATTGACGTTGTTGCTGCAGGACACATCTGTCTCGACCTCATTCCTGCTTTTAACATCGAAGGAAAAGTGGAAAAGATGACCGACGTGCTCATTCCGGGCAAGATGATTGATATGGGCAAATGTGTTGTGGTTGGAGGAGGGCCGGTCACCAATGCAGGGGTCTCGATTCGGCGGCTTGGCGTCAAGACCGAGCTCATTGGTAAGATCGGGGATGATGATTTTGGTAAGGAAATTCTTCGATGGTATGAGGAGCACGAGGGCCATTTCAAAGGGATTAAAATGGTCAAAGGGGAATCCACTTCGTACACCATCGCGATTTGTATTCCGGGCATTGACCGTTTTTATCTCCACCATTGTGGGGCCAACAATACGTTCGGTTACGACGATATGGATTTCGACATTGTGGCTCGCTCCAAACTCATGCTGTTTGGTTATCCACCGTGGATGAGAAAGCTTTACGAAAACACGGGTGCAGAGCTCACCAAAATTCTCAAGAAGACCAAAGAGCTGGATACCACCACTGTGCTCGATTTGGCCCTTCCGGATGTCGATGGATATGGAGACAAGATCGATTGGTATTCGGTGGTGAAGAATTGGGTTCCGTTAACCGATATCATGGTTCCCAGTGCAGAGGAAATTTTCTATTTTCTTTACAAGGACAAATTCCTTGAAAAGAAGAAGAATCTTCGTCATGGAGAAACCGTGCTTGATAATATGACAGTGAATGAAATTTCAGCGATTGGTCGAGATTTAATCGAAATGGGCACTGCCATAGCCATGGTCAAATGTGGCCATCGGGGATTGTATATTCGGACTGCGGGCAAGGATCGTCTTTCCAAATTGGGTGCTGCGCAATGTGGGGATGTTGAAAACTGGGCAGATCGCGAACTCTGGTTCCCGGTCTATCAAGAAGAAAAATTTGTCGGAGCCCTGGGCTCTGGAGATTCTGCGATTGCAGGATTTCTTGCTGCATTCGTCCGGGGCCATACAATTGAATCTTGCTTGAGATACGCCAATGCGGCTGGAAGCATGAATGTGACAGTGCCGGATGGCTTGACCTGGAATAAAGGGTTTGATGATTTGACCCGGCGGATCAAGGCAGGATGGAAAACGAAAGAGTTGAAAATCACTGAGCCGGGTTGGAAAAAGGAGCGTGAATTTTGGGTGGGACCCCACAACCGGGGAAAATGGGAATCGTAATCAATGGATCATTTTTTAAATCTTCAACAGGAGGAAAAAATGTCGAAAGAAAGAGATGCATTTGTTCAAGAAAAATTGGAGAGCATGACCTTGGAAGAGAAGGTGGGTCAGCTTCTCACATTCACCTGGCGAGGTACGATCATTACCCCGAGTGGAGTGGAACAGATCACGAGACTTCACTGCGGGGGGCTTTGTTTGGAGCCGTACGCTCTGGAGACTTGCAAAAATTTGTACTGGGGCAATTCTCAGATTGACCCGAACTTCAAACCTCCAAAAGATTATTTCACCATCTCAAACACCTACTTTAACGGCAAAACGTTCGGCCTCAGCATTACACCAGAAGAATATACGGAGCGGTTGAACCAATTGCAAAAAATCGCGCTGGAACGACGGTCTGGGATTCCGCTTCACATGGTCATTGATTTTGAAGGCGATTTCAAGAACGATTATACCTCTGGCGGTATCCGGCAGTTTCCACCTCCCATGGGTATGGCGGCCATAGGTGATCCCAAACTGACCTATCAAATCGGTTTCACCATTGCCAGACAGCTGAGTTGCATTGGTATCACCCAGATGTATTCACCCGTGTGCGATGTCAATATCAATCCGAACAATCCGGAAATCGGTGTCCGCTCTTTTGGAGACGACCCTGAAGTCTGCGCCATTCATGCAGTCCAACTCGTGAAAGGCCTTCAGGATGGAGGCATCGCGGCGACTGCAAAGCATTTCCCTGGAAGAGGGGATTCTGCTACGGATGCGCACGATGTGCTCGATGTTATCAGGGCCAGTAAAGAACGGATGTGGAAAGTGGAACTGGTTCCTTTTAAGGCAGCCATTGATGCAGGAGTCAAGGCCATTATGACAGGGCATTCGGTTTATCCCGCGTACGACGACAAATATCCTGCCACGCTTTCCGAAAAAATTCTCACCGGTCTTTTGAGAAAAGAACTCGGTTTTGAGGGTGTGATTGTTTCTGATGCCATTGGCATGGCGGCAATTTTAAAACAATGGCCGCTTCCCATTGCGTGCGTCATGGCCATCAAGGCAGGATGCGATACCATTCTTTTGAAAGCAGACGATGAATCCAGGTCCCAATGTTACTTTGGCATCAAGCAGGCGGTTGAAAATGGAGAAATTTCAGAAGAGAGACTCAACGAATCTGTGGCGCGTCTTCTGAAGCTCAAATACGACCAGGGCTTGTTTGAAACTGCAGGGAAAATGGATCCAGAGAAGACACGCGCCATCACCCGAAGCAAAGAAATCATTGATTTCTCCTGGGAAGTTGCGAAAAAAGCCATGGTCATCATGCGGGATAGAAAAAATTTACTCCCGTTGACAAAAGACAAGCGCATTTTGGTGATCGAACAGCGCATTCCGTATGAATTTGTCGGGAAAGATCCTTACATGCACACCCACATGTTTTCCGAACAGATGGCGAAGAATTCGCTGAACATAATTCTGGTAGACACTGCATTTTCTGCATTTGAGGACGAGATCAAAGAGTGTCTTGAGCTTGCCAAGCAGGCAGACTTGGTGGTCATGACCAACTATTACGCACGAATTGTCAAAGCAGGAAACAACCGATTGCTTGTCAAGAAGCTCAAAGAGGCAGGCCACGATGTGGTTGTCGTGACCAATACGCCTTACTTGATTGGAACCACAGAAGAGGCAGACGCGGTGGTGTGCAATTTTAGTGCGACTCCGGATTCCATCCGGGCCGCGGCAGACCTGCTTTTCGGGAAATTTCAGCCTTGCCCAACGACCAAAGTCCCTGTCAAATTGGACGCCCAGCAGGCTCTTCCGCCTGACAAGGAACCCAAGCCGCCGAAAAAGCACCCATTGGATTTGTCGTATTGTTAATCCATGAGAGGAAAACAGTAAAAAAGAATTCGGTTGGCCAGTGAGAAGGGATTTCGTAGTGATTTTCGTTGAAAATTCTCACTGGCCAATCTGTTTGATGATTGGATCCCGCAAGGAGGTAGTGTAATATGGAAGAACTCAAAATCAGCGATGTTTTTACAATTTCAGGAACACAAATATCCGAAATTTATGTCAAGAATAAAATGACAGTGCATTTTCAGGGCATGTCAAAAACACTGCAATTCCCGCAGACCATTGCGATTTTAGGCGCCCCCACCTGTTCGATCGGAATCTCTCCCGAAGGCTTGTACAATCGGCTTAACAATGCAGGAAGGCTGATTCTGTTGAATCAGAACGCGATTCAACTGGGCTCAGCGCCTTTTGTCCGCATTGCAGCGGACGAAGAAGAAGAAAACGCGAGAGATGAATATTTTATGCTCACCACCCGAGATCCCAGAGTAGTCGAGGGCCCAGATGATGTGCCTGCTTTGAAAAATTATTATCATCGTCCCGTCTCTGAAAATCAAACTTCCATTTCCATTGCAACACCTTTGGCAGAATTGACTTATACATTGGGAAAGCTTTCTGTGACAAGAAGACTGATTTCTCCTCTTTTCTCAGGAAACATCGAGGCTTTGATGCCTTTTGGTGTGGAAGAGTTTGAAATTCAGAATACAACGGATAAAGTGCAGGAAGTGACTTTGGTCATCCCCAGACCTTCTCTGGTCAATCTCCAAGAAAAAGAACTCAAGCCCACGGACCAGGACACAGTGTATATCTGTGCGACACCCGTGAGGGGACATCTTCATGAGGCATTTCATTTCAATGGCATGTGGGGTGTGGTGATGGCGAGCAAAGAGTGTGAGGACAGAATGATTATTGCAGTGCCGGAAATGGAAGGCGTTCGGATTGACACCCAGCCCTATTTTTGCCTGAACCGGCTGAAGCAGGATTTGTGGCTGAACCGGGATGGGACGTTCTACGAAAAAAGGGCTCCTCTCATCAAGCAGGATTATGGGGCTGCGATCAGTCTCAGTTTTTCTTTGAAATCGGGTGAAACCCGAAAGATTCCTTTTGCAGTGGCCCTGGACTTTCCTCAGCAGGAGTATATTGACGGAAAGAAGTTTGAACGTAAATATGTTAAATATTTTAAAGATCCAAAAACCAGGGTCTATGATTTGGCCAAAATCGCCTTGAACCATTATCCCGAATGGTTGAACCGTACGTTGACCATCCAAAATCGGATTTATCAGATGATCCGGAAAAGTCCTTCCTATAAGGACGACAGAGAGGGTGCATTGCGGCTGACCCGGCTGATCTTGAACGAATTCAGTTTTCCCTTATCCAACGCGACGGTCTGGATCGAGGATGAAAAAGGAAAGGATGTGGCCCGTTTTCTCGAGTGCTTTGATTATGCCTACATTAATTCTTCAGATGTGGATTGGTATTCCATGGTGCTTTTGTTCCTTTTCCCTCAAGTGGAAGAAGAACTGTGTCAGAGTACCATTAATTCGATTCTGGCCGAAGACAACCGGAAACGGTTTTATCATTACCATGCTTCTTTTGTTGAAGCCCGTCAGCATTTTGAACTTTATCCGGAGGAATATAAAGACATCTCGCTGACCCAGATTTGGGATACGGTCAAAGTGAAAGGAAGTGTGGCACACGATTTGGGTGCTTTACCGAAAGGACATGCCCTGCGTAATGTGAGCGATTATGCTTGGTACAATAGCAACTACTGGATTGATCTTTTCCCAAAACTGGCCACACGGGTTCTGCGGAACGTCAAATTCACTGGCAATATTGATTTTCTCAAAAAGAACTGGGAAACTCTGAAATTTGGATTCGACTATCTCGAAAAACTCGACTTTGACCGCGATGGAATCCCAGAAGGAAAACCCCATGAAGTGAAAAACACGTTCGACAATCTTACCTTGTTCGGTGTGGATGCGTACGACGTGACGATTTTTATGGCTGGCTGCTGGGCCATGATTCGGATGGCCGAAATGATGAACGATCTTGAAGCCAAAAAACAGTACGAAGCCATTTTTGCAAAAGCTTCCGCAATATTTGAAAAACTGTGGAGAGAGGCGAAAAACAGTAAAGGTAAGACATTAGAATATTATGTCACCTGTTATGATCCGAATACTGGAAAAATGAACACGGATACATGGATCAATCAGTTGGATGCAATTTGGGCATTGATCGCCATGGGAGAAGAGTCTTTTATTTCTGAAGACCGGATCAAGAAAATTCTCAAGACTCTTTACCTGAACAATCGGACCTATATGGGTTGGGCCATGTGCCGGACCGAGGATGGAGGACCGGTGGAATCGGAACAGGGTCAGGATGTGTATATTACGTCCAATTACGTGTTCGCCCAGCTCCTCGATTACTATGGCATGGTTGAAGAGAGCAAAGAAGTGTACAAGGCCATGGAAAAGGTGATTTTCTTCCATGGCAATTCGTTGATTTCTCCGGATAATATTCGGGCGGAACTGGAACAAGAAGAAGGTGAATCTGCGCCAGGCCCGCATTACATTGTGGCAGGCTATCCCAGACCCGGAGCCATCTTGACGCATCTTGTGATTCAATATGTCAAAGAGCTTCAAGAGAAGACCGGTTCTGTCCGAATCGATTCTGCACCATTAAAGTCTTTTATGGCAGAACTCATGAAATGACTGTAGACAAAGTTTAGACATGAAGGGGTGGCAGGAAATCAATCCTGCCACCTTTTTTATCCTTCCAAAAACGAATGCAACTTTTTTGTTGTTTCTATTCATTTAAAATTTTAAATTCAAATCTCTAGGCAATTTGAAAATTGGATTCTCATAAAATTTTCTGAAGAAGCATTCGGTAAATTGATTCGGGGGAGGTGTTAAAATGCAATTTCTTTATACCGTTTTGGCTGCCATTTTCGTGAGCCTCCTTTCTTTGGTCGGTGTGCTTGGCCTGGTATTAAATGAAAAGGCATTGAATCGGATTGTTTTTCTTTTGGTTGGCTTTGGTGCAGGGGGATTGATTGGTGGGGCTTTCTTACATCTTTTGCCCGAGGCCTTGGAGCACGCCACTGCATTTCTCTTTCCCTTTCTTTATGTGATTATAGGCTTTATTTTTTTCTTCATGTTGGAAAAATTTCTTTATTGGCGTCATTGCCACGATGGAAAATGCGAAATTCATGTATTTACGTATTTGAATCTGATTGGAGATGGATTTCACAATCTCATTGACGGGATCATTATTGGTACCAGTTTCGCAACGGATGTGCATTTAGGGTGGATTACCACATTGGCAATTGCCATGCACGAAATTCCTCAGGAACTGGGTGATTTTGGCATTTTACTCTACGGCGGATTTACACGGGCTCAAGCTCTCGGATGGAATTTTTTATCTGCACTGACAAGCGTTTTGGGCGCGGTGGGAGGCTACTTTTTTACTGTTCACAGTGCGAATTTTGCAAATGTTCTTTTGCCAATTGCCGGAGGCGGTTTTATTTACATTGCAGCCTGTGATTTAATTCCGGAATTGCATAAACAGCCTGAGATAAAAAAATCCATAATTTCCGTCCTTTTTTTTATTCTTGGCATTTTGGTCATGTTGGTTTTAAAACTCAATTCCCATTAAGTTATAGGAGGGCTCTCATGATGAAAAAGCAAATTTCTATCGCGTTGGTGGGGATACTTGCTACAGTAGGAGTCGGGGTTTGTCAAAAATTCGAAGGATTGGCTTTAACACCGCCCATGGGCTGGAACAGTTGGAATACATTTGGTACGCAAATTCACGAGACATTGGTAAAAGAAATCGTAGAGGCGTTGATTTCCAGTGGAATGCGGGATGCAGGATACCAATACGTGGTTCTGGATGATGGGTGGGAAGCCATGGAAAGGGACAGTCTTGGAAACATTGTTCCTGATCCAGTGAAATTTCCGAGTGGAATGAAGGCATTGGCCGATTATGTTCATTCCAAAGGATTTAAATTTGGCCTCCACAATTGTGCAGGCACACGGACTTGTGCAGGGTATCCGGGCGGAAGAGGCCACGAGTTTCAGGATGCGAGGACTTATGCCTCATGGGGTGTGGATTATCTCAAATACGATTGGTGTTATCACGGTACTGCCAATGCCCAAGAAACCTACAAAACCATGCGGGATGCGCTTTATGCCGCAGGTCGACCTATTGTATTTAGCCTTTGCGAATGGGGAAACAATAAACCGTGGGTGTGGGGAAAAGACATTGGCCATTTGTGGCGTACGACAGGCGATATTACGGATTGTTATGACTGTCAAGAAGTGTATTCCATGGGCTGGAAAATCATTTTGGATAGCCAGGTGGGTTTAGAGGAATATGCAGGGCCAGATCACTGGAATGATCCCGACATGCTTGAAGTGGGGAATCCAGGGCTTACTGTGGCAGAATCTCGAGCCCATTTCAGCCTCTGGTGCATTTTGGCTGCTCCGCTCATGGCAGGGAATGACGTGCGAAACATGCGTTCTGAGATTCGGGACATTTTGACCAACAAAGAAGTCATTGCCATTGATCAAGATCCTTTGGGAAAACAAGGTTTTCGATACATGCAACATCCAGGAAAAGAGATTTGGGCAAAAGAACTTTCCAATGGAGAATGGGCAGTGTGTTTCTTTAATTCTGGAGAAAATGATCTCCATTTGCGGATCCAATGGAATCATCTTCCTTTCTTAAAAGGCACGTATCGGATTCGGGACCTTTGGAAAAGGAAAGACATTGGTACGACCCAAGAGCGGTTTGTATGTACGATTCCACCGCATGATGTCGTGCTGGTTCGATTGACGCCTTTACGGTAAAGTTAAGCCATCGTGATTTTAATGGTTTATTTAAATCGCTACTCGGCTTTGGCAAATCGCGTCAATGAAAGTGATGCTGAACTTGTTTTCAGCCTCTCTGTTCCTTTGTACGAGACTTTGAAACAAGTTCAGGGTGACCATTTTAAAATTTGTCAAAAGTCTTCTTCATTAGAGAGGTAAAAAAAGGAGGTAAGATCATGTGGCATCCGAAACAAAGGTGGATGCTTTTTCTCTTTGCATTGTTTCTCTTGAGCACGGCTTTGGCTCAAGAATATCCAGGCTTTTACGTTCAAGGCCGTTTTCTTTACGATCCTTGTGGGGAAAAAGTAATTCTCAGGGGAGTGGCCAATCCCAATATTTGGTTCAAACGAGATGGCATGCCGTATTACGAAGAGATCGAAAAAACAGGAGCCAATGTGGTTCGGATTGTGTGGGAGACCCGCGGTTCTGCAAAAGAATTGGATATGGCCATTTCCAATTGTATTGCGTATTCCATGATTCCCATGCCAGAATGCCACGATGCCACTGGCAATTGGAGCAAACTCCAAACTGTGGTGGACTATTGGACGAGGCCTGATATTATTGAAGTGCTGAAAAAGCACGAGGCGTATCTTCTTTTGAACATCGCCAATGAAGCAGGAGATTATTCCATTTCCTCAACCACATTTCGACAGGGGTATGAATCGGCAATTCTCAAAATTCGAAATGCAGGGATTCATGTTCCATTGGTGATCGATGCGTCCAATTGGGGCCAGAATATCAACATTCTCCAATCCGCAGGACCTTCACTCATTCAAGCAGATCCGGATCACAATTTGCTTTTTTCTGTGCACATGTGGTGGCCAAAGCGCTACGGATACAAAGAAGAAGACATTGGGAGAGAAATCCGAGAATCTGTGGCCATGGGACTCCCTTTGATCGTGGGTGAATTTTCCCAAATGCATGGCAGTTGCGATGAGACCACCATTACACCTGAGAATTCGATTCCATATCGTACCATTATCAGAGAATGCCACTTGAATGAAATTGGATATCTTGCATGGTCCTGGTTTGGAAATTGCAATCCATTATGGGACATGACCCGGGATGGAACTTACGAAACCCTTTACGATTGGGGACTTGAAGTCGCAGTCACGGATTCTTTTAGCATCCAGAATACTTCCATTCGTCCGTATTCTATTCTCTACGGAAGTTGTGCTAGCCCGATCGAAGAAAAAGAAGGGTTTCCGAAAGGAGTGCTTCTTTTCCCTGCGTATCCCAATCCATTCAATTCAGAAACAAAAATTCGTTACTTCCTTCCCCAAAAAGCCCATGTTCGCTTGAACCTCTATGACACGTTGGGACATCCGGTCAAGACCCTGGTTTTTCAAAAACAGGGGCCAGGGGAATATACTGCAATCTGGGATGCTCGAGATGCAAAGGGAGAACCCGTAGCCACTGGGAATTATATATGCCGGTTATTTGCCAGAGACAAAAGCGGAGTCTGGATAAAAAGCGAGAAACTTTTATTGATCAAGTAGAGTGAGCCTGTGGTGCATTTTCTTTTTCAGAATTTTTCTCTTGCGCCTGTTTGGCTTTTTGCTCTTTGGTGACTTCGTCGACAAAATTGAGTTGCAATTCACTAATCACATGATTGAGAAACCGAGTTTCTTCTTCCGAGAGATTGCCTTTGGTTTTATTCCGCAGCATTTCCAAAATATCAATGGAATACCGGGCTTGATCTAAATTCCGTTCGATTTTATCAGTCAATGGATTTTTGATTTTTCCCATTTGCTGCCATGCAGCAGCTTGAAAAGTCATGACAAGTTGAGCAAAAAGGACTCCATCTTTGTCTTCTGCCATATTGTCCTCCATTCAATCATCCACAACATTTTTCCTCAGAATGGAGATATAAAAAAAGCCTCCACAAGGGAGGCTTTGAAATTTATTTGGGCAATTTTACAAATGCATGGAATGCGTCTTCTCCTCGACGTACATGGAAAATAATCACTTTTCCTTTGGGAAAAGAACGGATGGCTTTTTTATAATCTGACACCGAAGTAATAGGAATATCTTCAATTTGCGTAATTAAATCCCCTTTTCGTATTCCTGCTTCATACCCTGCGCTATTCGGTTCTACTGCAGTGACAAGGACGCCTTCTGCATCTTCATATTCTTCGTATTGGGCTTTCAATTCTGGGGTGAGGGTTTTCACAGAAAGACCAAGTTTTGGGATTCCTTCCTCTGTCGATGTTTCTGCTGTCTTTGTTTTCCCAGTTTCCCGTTGTCCCAATTTGACCTGAATTTTCATTGGTTTTCCATCTCGCAGGATGGAAAGCGTCACTATTTCTCCAGGCTTTCTAAGCGCAATGGCATTCTGCACTTCATTGGAAGAATTCATCTCTTTCCCATCAATTTTCAAGATAATGTCCAAAGGCTTCAGTCCTGCCTTTTCCGCAGGGCTGTCTTCCATCACTTTTTCAATAATTACGCCTGTAGGATGATCCATTCCATACCGTTGCGCGACCAGATCATCCACATTGCGCATGGCAATACCCAGCCAGGCCCGGGTGACGTATCCTTTTTCAATTAAGTCGGCCATAATTTTCTTGGCCAAGTTAATGGGAATGGCAAACCCATAGCCCATGTATCCGCCCGTTTGGGTAGCGATCGCGGTGTTAATTCCAATGACCTCGGCTTTGAGATTGACAAGTGCACCACCCGAATTGCCAGGATTAATTGCTGCATCGGTTTGAATGAAATTCTCAATCGCGTAGCTTCCCTGAGAAGATTCTTCGCTTTCTTCCTCCTGTTGACTTTGAAGAATGCCAATGGCTCTTCCTTTTGCACTCACGATGCCTGCAGTGACAGTAGAATACAAATACAGAGGATTGCCTACTGCGAGCACCCATTCGCCAATTTCGACTTCATCTGAATTGCCCAACCGGGCCACAGGAAGATCATGGCCTTCGATTTTTACCACGGCCACATCGGTCAATGGATCTGCGCCCACGAGTTTGGCTTCGAATCGCCTTTTGTCGTACAACGTAATTTTGATGTCATCTGCGTTTTTGACCACATGATTGTTGGTGAGGATGTACCCATCTTTACTCACAATGACCCCAGAGCCTAGGCCTTGAAGGGGTTGGGATTCGGGTTCAGGGAGTTGAAAATCCTTAAAAAACTCCCGAAAGAGTGGAGGAAAAAGGTCTTCTCTGGGAGATTGTTTTATCACTTTCGAAGTGGAAATACTCACCACCACAGGCAAAACTTCTTTAGACACAGCCACAAAAGCTTTAGAGAAATTTTGCATTTGGGCAAGTTCCGGAGAAAGCGGCTCTTGAGAGCCGATCACTGGGGCTTTAGAAGCAAACCCTTTGGGTGTCCAATCCAAATTTACAGTGAGTAAAACCCCAATCACAATGCCCACTGTGACAAAAAATACAATCGAAAAGATTTTTCTTTTTTGAGAACGCATGGGATTGTCCTCCAAGTTTTAATCCCTTTGACTTCTGAGTAAAAGAAGCCGTACCAATTGAACGATTGCCATGGCAGTGGCCGCGACATACGTCAATGCGGCTGCATTCAGGACTTTTCTGGCATGCGTGACTTCCGTCTCTGCAAGATAACCTCGGTTCTGTAGTAAAGCCAATGCTCTGGCACTCGCATTGAATTCCACAGGCAATGTGACCAATTGGAAGAGCACGGCCCCACTAAACAAGAGGATACCAATGTCCATTAAGGGCTTGGCAGACATGATGAGTCCGATAAAAAACAGGGGAAATGCCAAACTGGAACCTAAATTTGCCACGGGTACAATGGATTGTCTGATTTGGAAAACGGCCATGGCTTCTTTGTGCTGAAGCGCATGGCCCACTTCGTGCGCAGCAATGCCCAACGCCGCCACGGATTTGCTCCGGCTGATGGGCGGAGAAAGTCTCAACGTTTTGGACCGAGGATCATAATGGTCCGTGAGCTCTCCTGGCACTTCTTCAATTTCTACCTGAGGAAGCCCTCCATCCCGAAGCAAATTTTCAGCCACTTCTGCACCCGTCAGTCCACTGGAGGCAGGCACTTTGCTGTATTTTGTAAATGTACTTTTCACCAGAAATTGCGCATATAGCGCCAATACAAGTGCAGGAATTAAAAGAAGAAATGTGGGATCATAAAAAAATGGAAACATACGCTTTCACTCTCCTTCTTGTTAAGTGATTCTAAAAATTCTTACCTTATTTACGTTAGGTGAACGATTTAAGTTCCAAAGGAAACTTAAAAAAATTAAAAAGAAAGAGCAAGACCGATGTGGGTGGGGCTCACGTGCATACTGATTTTTCCTACAGGCACTTTCACTTCCATGGGTTTCAACGCAAGGATCCATGTGGCTACACTACAAATCCCAAATCCTATGGACATGGCAAGGTCTTTTCCAGATTCGTCTTTTAAATTTTGCACGTTGGGGTCCTCTTTTTTGGCTTCTTCTGCTTTTTTATGATTTTTTTGATAATCCTGAAATTTGGTCACTGAATACGCACCCAAGGAAACACTAAATACAGAAAATGGAAGGAAAGGTCGCCTTTTTTCGAGGTAATAAATTTCTCCGTTTAGAAAATCATATACCTTTTTGTCTCGTTGAATTCTTGCCAGTTGATTTTTGGGAATGACCACGGTATTTCCTTCCTCTGTTCGTACTGCAATGCCTTTTTCGCTGGTTTTAATGATTTTTCCCTTATAGATTTTATTGGTTTTTGTTTCAATAATATCGGCCATGCAAAATTGGGCAAAAAACAACAAGACAATGCCAATCGAAATGATTTTATTCATGGAAATTTTCCCTACGTTTTTTGAATCTAAAAAACACATCTGCATAAATTGTGCCATTATTTTTGCTCTTTCGATGAAAGGGGTTTGGTTTCAAGATAAAGAAGCAAAACACTGAGAAGAGCAAATAAAAGATTTTCCCCGATTTTGATTGGTCCAATGCTTGATTCCCCTTCCACTGTAAAGCACCCGCAATGGATGTCGAGTCCGCGAAAAAAAGCCTGAAGCACCATGATAAAAAACATCCACATGAGGGCCAAATTCAGCCATATGGCAGTGGAAAGCCAAAACCCAGTCATCAGACAAAGTGCGGTGAAAAGTTCTACGTACGGTAAAGTGATTGCCACCAGATAAGAAAGCGATTCTCCGATGACCCGATAATTGGTTACTGCTTGGGCAAAATCGTACGGATGTCGAATTTTGTCTATTGAAGCATATCCCAAAAGCAAGGCAAAACCGATTCTGAGAATCATTTGTAAAAATCGCTTTGCGTTCATGGATTGCCTTTCTCTCCAGGATACCCCATTTCTAACCAGAGTGGAAATCCTCCGTACATGGTTGCCACTTGCGTATATCCGAGCCGATGCAATTGGGAAATCATGAGCCGAGCCTGATGCGTGGTGGATTCATCTCCATACAGCACATATATTCTTTCTTTGGGATAATTTTCTTTGAATTTTTTGATGCTTCGGAAAAACTCAAAAAAAGGCACAGAATGGGCATCCGGAAGATGATCGATTTGATATTCTTTTCGAGGTCGAATGTCCAAAAATATGGCTTGATTTTTTGCATACAGGGTGAATGCAGAATCCGGGGGAATGCGATACCAAGGGGATCTTTTATTGAGACTCGCCAGGATTAAAGTGGGATGAATCCCCTCTGGATGCCAGAAATTGATCCCTACTCCGATGACAAAGGAAATTCCGATAAGAAAAATCGCTTGGAATAAAATCCGTTTCATTTTTGTCCTTGGATTCGGAAGAATACAGGAATCATGATTTTGGGTCTGGACGGAGAGTCGGTCTCTAGCTCGATGTCGATGTCTTTGGTTTCTTCCCGTGCAGGCCGAAGATGAAGGGTAATCCAGATTTCTTTTTCCGGAGGAATGACAGAGTCTGACATTTCGATCTGGAGGAGATCGTAAGAGTTTCTCACCCCCGTGATGCGAATTTTTTTCTTGCCATTGTTTCGTATGGAAATTTTTTGTGTCACACTTGTGTCTGGATTTGCCCGAAGGGATCTGAAATTGACAAAAGTCGGATTCACTTCAATTTCTGAAATGACCACTGCCTGGATGACATACACCAAATCTTGAATATTTTCTTCTTCAAAATCCACGTCAATGGTTTTTCGGATGGGCCCTCGAAATCCTTTGGTTTTTACCGTATACGAAATGGTGGCAGTGTCTCCCGGGTCGTACACTGTTTTCAGAAGTTGGGTGGTCGTACATCCACAACTTGCATACACTTCACGAATGTGGACAGGATTTTTTGATTTATTCACAAATCGAAATTTTCCTTGGAGAAGTTTTCCCTCTTCGATTCTTCCAAAATCCATGGTGTTGGGTCCCACCCATTCAATGGATTGCGGGGAAAGGATTTCTGCAAGTCCTATGCTGAGAATTCCTATCCAAATTTTAAACCGCATAGACCACTCCTTTTTCTGTTTAAATTCAGAAAAACGGATAAATCTTATTTAAATATAAAAAAATTCTTCATAGAGTCAAAAATAAAAATGGCGTCCCAGAACTGGGACGCCGAGGTAAAAGGAGGCTTTATGTGAAGAGGGGCAAATCCATTTCTTACCATGAGGCTACCATCGTTTCTCCATTGGCATATACATTGGAATTGGCCAAAGAGAGCGTGTATTCGATCCGATGAATTCGGTCTCTGTATTGAGGACGGCATGTAAGTAAATTTCCATTTTCATCTCGATATTCGAAATGAAAGGCGTGGACATCCGAAATCAATGGTTCCAAATCTTTCCATAGGATTGTGTCATCAAACCGGTATTCAGTGATTTGACCGTTTCGAGTCCGAATACGAATGCGGTAGGTATCCATGTCTAACACATCTTGAATATTTTCAAGATCTTGATGGAGTTGGGTGATTCCATTTACCGTTTTAGGAGAGTTCAATTTTCCATACCAATGAATCGAAGAAGAAGTGGGGGGGTTCAGGGCTTGATTTTCTCTCCAGAGTAAACAAATACATGCTACCATCACGCTGATCATTCCTGCTTCAATCCGATGTTTCACCTGGCGAGACATGGCGATCTCCGTTCAATTTTCTCTGATTACTTTGGGCAATTTTTATGCCATAAGAAGTGCCTTGTCAATGAAGGGGTAAGGAATGGAATGTCTAAAAATCGCACAAAATTGTGGATAGAATTTGACCATGGGTCCTATCGATTTTTTCTTATTTGACAATCGCGCTTGGGTTCAATAAATTTCATAAAGCTTCAAAAAGGCAGAAAATGAGAATTCAAACCAAAGAAAATACTTTTCAGGTGCAAACAGAGGATGGCCGGACTGGCGTTTTTCTGAAAAATACCACCGGAGGGGAAATCTTAGAATATTTTCGGCCTCCCCACTGGGAAAAAGTGGTGTTGGTGAAAGTCAACCATCGGCTTCAAAGTTTGCATGAGCCCATTGAAGAACCTTGTTCGATCCAATGGATTTATTTGGAAAGTCCCGAAGGGATCAAAGCGTATCAATTTACATTATGCATGGTACTTGTCCGGGCGGTGGAGGAACTTTTTCCTCAAGAGCGGATCGTGATTGATCATTCGTTGGGAAAAGGCTTTTTTTGTGAGCTAAAAACTGGCCGTTCTATTTCCCGCCGAATGATTCAGAAAATCAAGTCCCAAATGTGGAAAATCGTTCAGCAAGACGATCCGATTTTTCCAGTGCGTTTTTCTCGAAAAGAAATTGAACTCCATTGGAATCGCACAGGGGAAAAAGGAGGATGGTTTATTGAAAATGCAGAAACCTTGACCACGCTGTTTCGATGTGGTGGGACGACCGATTATTTTGCTTATCCTCTTTTGCCTTCCACCGGTCGGATTAAGAGTTTTGATCTGGTCCCATGGCATCATGGGATGATTCTTTGGATGCCAGACAATGCACCTCTGGAAAGATTGCCCAAATTCATTCCTCATCCCAAATTGTTTCAGATTTTTTCTGAATTCGGACGGTGGGAGAAAATTTTGGGGGTGAGCACGGCGGTGGATTTAAATCGGGTGGTGCGTGAAGGAGAAATTTCGGATCTCATTAAAATTGCAGAAGGGTTGCACGAAAAAAAGATTGCTTTTTTGGCAGATACCATTGCCCGTGAGAAAAAGCGATACCGGGTGGTACTGATTGCAGGGCCTTCTTCATCCGGAAAGACCACATTTACCAAACGGTTAAATATTCAACTCCGGGTCAATGGAGTCTTTCCTCTCGTGATTTCGTTGGATGATTATTTTTTTGATCGGGCCAAAACACCTTTGGACAATGAAGGCAAACCCGATTATGAGTCCATTCGGGCAGTGGATCTGGATCAATTTTACGCAGACTTGAGCGCGCTTCTTGAAGGCAAAGCAGTGCAAATTCCGAAATATGATTTTCATCAGGGAATTCGTACGCCTGGACCTGTGGTCCGTGTAGAACCCGGGCATCCCATTTTAGTCGAAGGACTCCATGCATTAAATGAAGAATTTGTCGAGAGGGTCCCTTGTAAAGGAAAATACAAAATTTATGTCAGTGCACTCACACAACTCAATATTACAGATCATCTCCGCGTCTCCACCAGCGATATCCGATTCCTCCGACGATTGGTTCGAGATTCTCAATTCCGGAATCATTCTGCTTGGGATACCCTTTCGATTTGGCCCTTGGTTCGAAGAGGCGAAGAAAAATATATTTTCCCCTTCCAGGAAAAAAGCGATGTCATTTTTAATTCTGCACTGACCTACGAACCCTGCATTCTTCGGGTGTTTGCAGAGCCCCTCCTCGAGGCGATTCCCAAAACCCATCCTTACTATTTTGAAGCAGATCGAATTTCCCAGCTGTTAAAAACGTTTCTTCCTGTTTCTCCGGATGAAGTGCCTCCCACTTCGATTCTCAGAGAATTTATCGGGGGGAGTAGTTTTAAGTATTAAAAATTTTGGCATATTATTTCCCGATTTCAAAAAATAGGAAAGTGGGATGAACAGAGTATCATTTCACTCGGATTGAGAGGATTGGCCATTGTCGGACTTGCATTTCCGGAAGTTTCCACAGCCGTTTTTTGAATCCGCCGGATACAACCCGAGGCTTGCCTGTGATAAAAGCGCTCTCGGCTGAAATCACGCTTCAGGATTTGTCTGATTTGTTATGACAGCCAATGGGATCAATCATCCTCCCTTTAGAAAAAGGACTCACCCTTTTGAGGATTCCCAATTATTGATGTGAAACGATTCTGATTCCTACTAAAACTGAAAACGTTTTCGGAAAAACCGATTCGTGTAATTTATTGATTTTACTTTTGCTACAGGAATCATTTTTTCTCATTGTCATATATCTTTTATAAACAATAACTTGAATCAAATTCTATCATTTTTTTGTTTTTATCCCCTCAAAAAAAGACTTGACTTTTTACTACGGGCGTTTTAAATTTTTACGAAAACGATTTCGATTTTCTTGCAATTCATTTTCAAAGAGTTTAAAACCAATAAGGGCTTTGCACATGATCACGATTAAAGATATTGCAAAACGGGTAGGCGTTTCTCCTTCCACGGTTTCCAAAGCATTAAACAATCGTTCGGATGTAAGTCCAGAAACCCGTGCCAAGATTCTCGAAGTGGCTCAGGAACTCAATTTTACTCCCCATGCTTTTGGTAAGGCACTAAAGAAAAAAACCTCAGAAAACATTGGGGTCCTCTTTTGTCGAGACCTCCATTCGCTTTCCAGCAACCCATTTTATTCAAGAGTCTTAGAAGGCATTGAAGCAGAACTTGCCTTGAACAATTATAATCTCATCCTCCAAATTGTCACTGAGTCTACCAAAGATGAGCTTCCCAAAATGGTGCGTGAACGTCAAGTGGATGGTCTCCTCTTGGTGGGGACTTTTGTGGACAGTTACCTCGAACGAATTTTTCAAGAAGATTTACGGATTGTTTTGGTAGATCCCAAGAAGCCTTCTTATCGTTATTCTCAGGTATTAATCGACAATGAACACGGTGCTTTTCAGGCCACCAAATATTTAATCGATCGGGGACATCGGCAGATCGGTTTCATTTCGGGCGATCTTTCTCGTATGAGCTTTCAACAACGGTACAATGGATACCTCAAGGCGCTCCAGGCCAGTGGAATTGAAGTCAATGAAAACTGGGTGCGGACTGGAGGATTGGAAAATGGCTATGACCATGTCAAGGCGCTTCTCAGTACAGAAAAAGTCACTGCCATTTTTTCAGCCAATGACATCAATGCCATTTACGGATACAAGGCCATCAATGATCTTGGGCTTCGAATTCCAGAAGACATTAGCGTGATTGGTTTTGACGACATCGATCTGGCCAAGATCTCTACGCCTCCATTGACCACGATGCGTGTGTACAAAGAAGAATTGGGTTCAATCGCAGTGCGAACGCTTCTCCGAATGCTTCAAACCGGGGATACTCGACCTGTCACAACCATTGTGCCTACCCGACTCATCGAAAGAGACTCTGTTCGCGCTCTGGATCCTTCATTTGAAAAACCCATCACAAAAGAGAACGAGGAGTAATAATTAATTAGTAGAGGGGTTATTTATGGGAAGAAAAATCACTGTTGTATTGCTCTTCATCGGAATGGTTTTGGGAGGAAGCGTTCCCTGGCTTTTTGCAGGGGTGACTGGGAAAATCGCAGGAATCATTCTCGACAAAAGCACAGGGGTGCCTCTTCCTGGGGCCAATATTGTGGTGGTGGGGACCAACATGGGAACGGTTTCGGATGAAGAGGGAAATTTTGTAATTCTCAATGTGCCTCCAGGGCAATATGCACTTCGGGCTTCTTTTCTTGGGTATGCTCAGATGATTGTTCAGGAAGTGGATGTGCGCATTGATCAAACCACCCGGGTGGATTTCAAGCTTCAGCCCGAAGTGATCAAAGGAGAAACCATTACCATTGTGGCAGAACGGAAGGTAGTCAAGCCCGATGTTTCGACCAGTTCCACTGCAGTGACAAGCAAAGAAATTGTGGCATTGCCGGTGTCCAATGTCAGTGGGATTGTGGGAATGCAGGCCGGGATTCGAGGTTTGGACATTCGGGGGAGTTCTGCCAATGCAGCCCTTTTCATGGTGGATGGGGTCACATTGCGAGACCCTCGCAACAATGAACCCATTTCTACAGTTCCGCTTAATGCAGTCGAAGCGATTTCCATCGAACGGGGCGGATTTAATGCGGAATACGGGCAAGTGCAATCTGGGATTATCAATGTCGTGACTCGAGAAGGTTCAAAAGAAAGATATCAGCTTTCTGGAGAATTCCGATATGTTCCTCCAAAGCCGAAATATTCTGGAATTTCTCCTTATGATCCCAAGTCTTACTGGCTCAGACCGTATTTAGACGATCAGGTGTGCTGGGTAGGTACAGAAGCAGGCTGGGACAAATATACTGCTCGGCAATATCCCAAATTCGATGGATGGAATGCCATTTCATACAGTCGAATGACAGACGACATCCCAGAGAATGATTTGTCTCCGAAAGGTGCCCAAAAAGTCTTTTTGTGGGAGCACAGAAGAAGACCAGTCACAGATCAACCAGATTACGATGCAGACATGGGATTTGGAGGTCCGATTCCTCTAATTGGAAAGTCTTTGGGGGATTTGCGGTTTTTTTCTTCTTATCGTCGGCATCGGGAAGTGCTTCTTGTCCCGCTCACCCGAGACGATTATGTGGAAGACGATTTTATGACCCAACTTACTTCGGATATTACTCCTTCCATGAAATTGCGAATCACAGGGATGAAAGGGGCCCGGTATACTCACGCGGACAACTGGGTGTATGGATGGGAAGTCCGAAGTCCAGAACGGATTGCAGAGCGGGCTGGTGAGTCTGGAATTTTTAGTACAGGATGGTTTAGTCTCTCTGATATCACGTATTGGTCGATGGCTGGAAAACTTACCCATGTGTTGAGCCCTAAAACATTTTATGATGTTTCGATTGAACATCTGGCTCGTTCCTATTGGACTCGGCCTCCTGCCCCTTACGATACTGCTCGAACCCATCTCCTCATCGGTGGATATGGAATTTATCCACCTTACTATGTAAATGAAGCGCCGTTTGGATACAATCCAGATTTAGGGGCAAAAGGCATTAACAGTATGGGATTTGGGGGGCATTCTTGTCGGTTTAGAGATGATAGTCGGGTGTCAGTCACCACTTTAAGAACAGATTTTAGTAGCCAGGTGAATCCCCAGCATTTGGTGAAGACTGGACTGGAACTGGTTTACAATCAATTGCACATGGATTATCGAACCGCAGGAGTGAACATTCAAGATACCACTCGTCGAGACGATTATCCTATTCGAGTGGCTTGGTATATTCAGGACAAAATGGAAACCAAAGGATTTATTCTCAATGCAGGAATTCGGTTGGATTATAGCAATTCCAATGCAGAATGGCCTGATGTGGATCCATTTAGTCCCTATTTTTCCACAAAGGGACTGAAATTTATGGCATCCGAAAACTATCGGACCCAAAAGACCAAAGGTCAGCTTCAGGTGAGTCCGCGGTTAGGGATTTCCCATCCTGTTACAGAAAATTCGAAGCTCTTTTTTAACTATGGGCATTTTAAACAAATTCCTGCGTATGAGACTCTTTTTCGATTGACCCGGACCCAAACCGGGCAAATCAGCCAGATTGGAGATCCGAATCTGACCCTGGCGAAGACCATTTCGTATGAATTGGGATACGATCACTCATTGTTCGAAAATCGCCTTTTGGTTCAATTGGCCGCTTTTTATAAAGACATTTCGGATCAACAACTCACAGTGAATTATTATGGTTTAAAAGATATTTCCTACACCAAAACCACGAGCAATGGATATGCAGACATTCGGGGATTTGAACTTACTTTGAAAAAACCAGTGGGTCGATGGTGGAATGGGTTTGCCAATTATACCTATCAGGCGACCAAGAGCGGTCGTTTTGGCCGAGGCAATGTGTATCAAGATCCCTCCCAACAGGCCCGATATGATCGGGATACTCGAAACTTGTATATCAGCCGGCCTATTCCTCAGCCCTATGCAAGGGCAAATATTTCTTTCTTTACGCCTCCGGATTTTGGTCTCTCTTTCAAAGGAATTCGACCTTTGGGGGACTGGTTACTTAATGTGCTTTTTGATTGGCAGGCAGGCGGTTACATGACCTGGAATCCCAAAAATCTGGAAGCCATTTCCAATAACGTGCCGATTGTGGATTGGTATAATCTCACGCTTCGTTTAAGTAAGAAATTTACAATTCGTCCTTTTGATGTGTACATGTTTGCGGATGTGGGGAATGCATTGAATACCAAGTTCTTGGCACTTTGGGGAAGTATCAATTCTTTCTCTGATTATCAAGATCAAATCGATTACATGGAATCGCTTCATTTGCCAAAGCATCGTGCGTATGACAATATTCCTGGTCATGACAAATTCGGAGATTATCGAAAGCCTGGGGTTCGGTTCCAGCCGATTGAAAGGAGAGGTCAGATATTTGAAACCGACGTTGGAGAAAAGGGCGTGATTTACTGGGATCAGTCTACGCAAAAATATATGGAATACAATCCTGAAACCCAACAATGGAGCGAAGTGGATCATGCCCGAATGAAGAAGATTCTGGACACCAAAGCGTACATCGATATGCCGAATCAGTCCTCGTTCTGGTTTTTGAATCCTCGTCGGGTTTCCTTTGGGATAAGGGTGACGTTAAATCTTTAAAAATTTAATCATTAACATGGGGAGCGACTTATGAGAGACCGGCATTTTCGAAAATGGATTTTCCCTGGGCATGCAAGCCTGTTGTGGATTTGCCTTTTTGCAGTGGGTTTTTCCCACGAGGCATTTGCCCAGGGAGGAGAGATGAAATGGCTTCGCGTGGGTTCACTTCGCAGTTTCTTTTCTGAATACGGGGCCCAGATTGAAAATGCCATTGCAGGGAGACCTTCCATTTGTTACGGTCTCGCGTGGCCTGCAGAGTACGGCATGGAGCAATCTTCCACAGGCCAATCCGCGTTATGGGTGGGATGCAAGAATTTTTATGATCCCATTAAGAAAAGAACATTTCCCTATAAGGTTGTAGGTACGGGTTATCGAAACACACCGGATTGGTTTACTCAAATGTTTCCTGTGACATTCAAACTCATTGCCAAATCAGATCATCCCATGGTGTATGTAGACAATGAATTGGCTACGGACAATCAATTGTGGGACGAAATTGATGAAATCGATGAAAATCTTCCGTGCGATCGAATGATTTATAATGTGATTAACACTTCCATTGGCATTACGATCACAATTAAAATCATGGCCTTTAGTCAACAGAATCACGACAACTATTTCATTTGCGATTATGTATTTAGAAATACAGGACTCATTGACAATGTCGGAGGTAAATACGAACAAACCTTGGAGGATTGCTATTTTCTGATTGCAGAACGGTATGCTTTTGCAGGTGAGTCTGTTCCAGGATATAACCAAGGCTGGGGCACGTGGTCGTCCACATGGGGAAGAAATACAGTGAGCGATGTGATCGGTACGGATCCAACTGCGCCAGATTTTAAATTCCGAGCCTGTATTGCATGGTACGGTCCTCAATCGGTCCGTTCTGTTTCTGACGATTGGGGCTGTCCCAATGAACAGGCCGATCCGAACGATGGTGTGGTGGATGAAATCCTGGCTGCTGCACGCTATGCGGGATGTGTGGTTCTTCATGCAGACAAGAGTCCTCACGACACTACGGATGATCTTTATCAACCTCGAACGACCCGGTACTCAGGAAGTGATGCACCGATCTGGTCTGCCTCATTTTCTCAATACGACGAAACCGCCATGGCAGCTCGATATGCCCACATGGCTTCTGGCCATGCCGAAAAGACCCATGCCCAAGAAGTGGGAGATGGATTTGCCGACATTTGGGGAACCGATGGGGGAGGATATGCGCCTTGCCAGGCCTTTGGGCCGTATACACTCCATGTAGGAGACAGTGTCCATATTGTGGTGGCCAAGGCAGTGGCAGGCATTAGTAGGGAGAAAAATCGGGAAGTGGCCAAGAATTGGCTCCTTTGGGAAAAGGGACTTGGGCAACCAACTTTGGTGCGACCCAATGGTCAAACCACCACAGATCATAATTTATATAAACGAGAATGGGTTTGGACCTGCAAAGATTCGCTTCTCAAGACATTTGAGCATGCACTCATTGCGTACAAAAAGAAATTTCAGATTCCACAGCCGCCTCCGGCGCCTGAATTATTCGAAGTCCAGTCCGGTGGAGATCGGATTCTGCTCAAGTGGAGTGACAACGCCACGTCTCACCCCCATTTTGATGGTTACGAAGTATGGAGAAGCAAGGAAGTCGTTGACCATCCACGGGCAGTGTATGAGAAAATATTTGAATGTAGAAAGAGTAATGTAGTCCATACATTTGCAGATACTACTGCAAGAAGAGGCGTGGACTACTATTATTATGTGGTAAGTAAAGACGATGGATCCCAGAACGATTTTCAACCTGGAAAGCCGCTGGTCTCTGGTAAATTTTATACCATGACCAATAAACCGGCTTATCTTCGGCGTCCTGCAGGGACCAGTCTCGATTCGATTCGTGTGGTACCCAATCCCTATGTGATTAGCAAGCGAGAGTTCCAGTTCGGGGTCCAAAGTGGATATGATCGTATTGCATTTTATAATCTTCCGCCGTATTGCAAGATCAAAATTTTCACTGAACGGGGGGATTTGATCAAAGAAATTCGCCACGAGAATGGGACAGGAGATGAGGCGTGGGAATCAGTGACTTCTTCAGGGCAAATTGTAGTGAGTGGATTGTACATTGCCTATTTTGAAGTCACTCAAGATTACGTACACCCTCAGACCGGGGAATTGGTGTTTAAGAAAGGTCAAAATACCTATCGAAAATTTATCGTCATTAGATAAAGGGGAATGCGACGATGAGAAAATACTGGATTTTTATCCTGTCTGGAATACTGATCTGGGGTTGGTTTCAACCCAGTCAGGCCCAGAAGCATCAGAAACTGGCCCAATCGGGTTTTCAATTTCTTTCTGTGGTCTCAGATGCCCGGGCTGCAGGCATGGGGAATGCGGTCAATAGCATTCCTTTTGAATCGAGTTCGCTCTTTTTTAATCCTGCAGGCATGGCGGAAATGGCCAAAGCATTCGATCTCACGGTCAGTGACAATCGATGGATTGCGGATATTCATCACAATACCATGAGTTTTGCCATTCGGCCATTTCATGGGCATTATGGGGTTTTGGGCTTTTCTGCCCAGAGTGTGAATTACGGAGACAATATTTTTGGCACTGTGATTGTGCCTGAAAGCAAAAGTGCAAAAGGCTACATGGATACAGGAGAAATTCAACCTTCTGCTGTGGCCTTGGGTGTGGGATATGCCAAAGCCTTGACAGATCGTTTTTCTGTGGGTGGACAAATCCGGTGGGTTCAGCAGGATTTTGGAAATATGGCTGTGCCTGTGACAGTGGACAGTACCACAAAGGAACGCTACAAAGAAAGCCCTCTGGCTTTTGATTTTGGCACGTTGTTTAAAACCGGGTTGAAGAGTCTTACTTTTGGGATGTCGGTTCGAAATTTTTCACGGGAAGTGAAGTACATTCGTGAAAGTTTTGAGCTTCCGCTGACTTTTACATTGGGCATTCATGCGGATTTAATGGATTGGATTCAATTGCCTCATCAATCTGCGATTCTTTCCATTGATGCCAAGCATTATCGATCCCATCCGGAGCAGATTTGCATTGGTTTGGATTATCGGTGGATGAAGATGCTCTCCTTGCGTCTCGGATATGTTTCCAGTACGGATGAAACTGCTTTCACTTATGGATTTGGGTTTTCTGCGGTTGGACTTTCCGTGGATTATGCCTATACACCCTATGGAATATTTGATAGTGTGCAACGGGTGACTGTGCGTCTTTCCCGTTGAAAGATTGAATTTAAAAATTTTGGAGAATGCCTATGCATCAGGAGACTTTGAAAAAAGCACTGTGGGTTGTGATGGCCGCGTTGGTGGCCATGCCATGGGGATGTGAGTACAAAGCCCCTCCTTCTCCTTGGGAAGAGTTTGAAAAAGAGGTAAAAGCACCTCCTGAAATTCATGCAGTGATTCCTGAAGCGGATGCAGGATGTGCCAGTGAAATTATCATTAAAGGGGCCCATTTTTCTCCGGCGATTACAGAAAACAATGTCTATTTCAATAACAAGCCTGCGGTGATTAAAACTGCTTCAGATACAGAACTTGTGGTGTATCGACCCAATGTGGTAGGAGATTCTGTGGCCATCAAAATCACGGTTGCAGGGGCAGTGGAAATCGCGCAATTTTTCCCATATCGAATGAAAGCGGTTGTGGAGAAATTTGGCCCGTTTTCAGGATTGGATGCCATTGTGGCATTTACTGTTGATAAAAATGAAAACGTGTATGTGGCCATGAGCAACAATACCGTGATTCGGTTGGATGCCCAGGGCTTTCAAGATTTGAGCTTTTTGAGTAAAGCACCAAGTAGTTTATGGAGGGATATGAAGGTTTATGGGGATTGGGTGTATTTGGTCAGGGCGAACAACGTGATTTATCGGGCATCCATTTCAGATACTGTGGTCGTAGAATATGTGACCCTTCCCAATCGTTCAGACCGGATTAGGACAATTGATTTTGATTCCAATGGACATCTTTTTGGAGGCGGGAAAAACAGTGATTTGATGGTCTTCCGTTCTGCCACGGATTACCAGAAATTGGGATTTTATGCCCAGTATGAAATTCTCTCATTGAGAGTGTATCAAGAATATCTCTATGTGGCAGCCAATTATACAGGCACTCAGCCTGTTTCTATGGCCAAGGGAATATGGCGGCACGCGATTCAATCCGATGGAACTGTAGGGGCTCAAGAGCCGGTTCTGGATTGGAGCGCCACTCCGTATGCCAGTGCTACCATCAGCACCATTACTTTTTCGGAAAATGGGGTCATGTACATTGCGTCCGATCATCCAGAGTATCCAATTCTCATGTACAATATGAATACAGGAGAATTTAAGCCATTGTTTTACAAAATCATTCCTTCACCAGTGGATCAGATCATGTGGGGGAATTCCACGTTTCTTTATGCCCTTGTCAATCGGAATACCCGATTTGATCGAGGAGGAAATTTTTTGAGGATTGATACAGGAGAAATGGGAGCTTTTTATTACGGTCGGCAATAATCCAAATTTTGAAAGGAGGTGAAAAAGGGAAATATTATTGCTCCAAAGAAAATGGCTTTAAATTGTGTGAACAATTTAAAGAGGCTGTAGTATGGATTAAACCTTTAATTTAAAGAAAGGAGAGAAGATCAGTCATGAAAAAGTTATTAGGATTAATTGGAATCGTGTTTTTTATCTCTACAAGTATAAAAGCCCAGATTGCTCTTCAGACCGTAGAGTTGCCGGGCGGAGTTCTGGAAGAGGATGCAATTCTTTACTTTAAATTAACACCTAAAGCAGATACTTCTAGCACTATTTTACTGGATGTCGGATTTTGTTTATCAGCGGATTCGATTAGGGTATGGGGTGATTACTCATGCCAGTTAAGGGTTCGTGAGGATAACCATTATTTTGATGTGAGAGATCAAGGCGGAGGGAATCCTTTAACGAAAGGAAATTACTTGGTCATTGATACATTAAGATGGGAATTTGATAAAACCTATCATTGCTGGATCGATATTAGATTCAGTGGAACAACTGATCCGGGGAAGTATAATGTGTACATTCTCCCGGAAGGAGAACCAATTGAGAATAAAAGAACAATTGCGGAAGGTGCTAATTTTAGATTTCTGACGAATTATTTAACATATTGGGTTGTTCTTGGGCAAAATAATCCAGGTCCTGGAGGTACTCTAATTATTTCTGATGTACAATATGTACCTAATATTCAAATTCCGGGAACTAATGTAGAGGTTGTGGAAAAAAGGGTGCCGGTAGACTTTGAGCTACGTCAAAATTATCCGAATCCCTTTAACCCAAGCACTAAAATTCATTACACTTTAATGGAGAAAGGCAAAGTTCGACTCTCAGTGCATGATCTTTTAGGCAGGGAAGTAGCGGTCATCGTAGACAACATTCAAGACGCTGGAGAACATGAAGCGACGTTCTCTGGGGCTGATTTACCAAGTGGCGTCTACTTCTATAAACTCCAGACTCCCACCAGGATGAGTATAAAGAAGATGATATTAATGAAATAGGGACATTTACTCTTTATTTCTTTGATGGTTATGGGGTGGAAATAATTACTTTCAGCCAGCCCCATAACCATCAAAGAGGAAGTTTGAGGCAATGAGAAATAAACTTTCTTTATTCATCTGTATCATAATTGTATTAAATAAATTATTCGCCGATACTACGGACATAATTTATCTTTCAGGACGCGGTAAAGATGATACTGTGAACTGGGAGTTTTACTGCACCAAGGGACGGAAGAGTGGATACTGGACTACAATACCCGTTCCATCTTGTTGGGAACAGGAAGGTTTTGGTTCCTATAATTATGGAAGTCAAAGACCAAAAGCAGATGAGCAAGGAATATATCGTTATACATTTAATTCACAGAATCATTGGCAGAAAAAACATATATTTATTGTTTTCGAAGGTAGTATGACGGATACTGATGTTAAAATAAACGGAGTATCTGCTGGCCCGGTACATCAAGGATCATTCTACAGGTTTCAATACGAAATAACCGATCTTATTTATTACGATAGACCGAATACACTGGAAGTTACGGTTAGTAAAATGTCATCTAACCCCTCAGTAAATAGAGCTGAAAGAGATAACAATACTGACTACTGGGTTTTTGGAGGCATTTATCGTCCTGTATATTTGAAAATTGTACCAGCCGAATACATCGAACGTACAGCTATTAATGCCAAAGCAGATGGCTCCTTTTCGATTGATGTTTATCTCCAGAATATTCACAATGCAAACTTGGTTGAAGCGCAAATCGAAGATAAAAACGGAACTCCGGTAGGTTCGGTTTTTTCACAATCAATTCACGCTGGACAAAATAAAGTGACTCTCCAAACCGTCATTACAAATCCGCAGACTTGGTCAGCAGAGACACCTAATCTGTATTGGGTGAATGTAATGCTAAAACAAGGTTCTACAGAGATACATCGGGTAAAGGAACGATTTGGTTTTCGAACTATTGAAGTTAGGGTGGGCGATGGAATATATGTCAACGGGAAAAAAGTTATTTTGAAAGGAACGAATCGACATTCTTTCCATCCCAAAACGGGTAGAACATTAAATGATTCTCTCAGTTACGCAGATGTAGAATTGATGAAAGAAATGAATATGAATGCTGTGAGAATGTCGCACTATCCACCTGATACTCACTTTTTAGACGCATGCGACGAAAAAGGGCTTTATGTTTTGGATGAACTTGCGGGGTGGCAGGCAAGTTATGATGCTGAAGTAGGCGAGAAGCTTGTTAAGGAAATGGTTACACGCGATGTAAATCATCCCTGTGTGATCTTTTGGGATAATGGGAACGAAGGAGGGTGGAACACAGCTCTGGACGATGATTTTTCAATATGGGATCCGCAAGGCAGAAAAGTTTTGCATCCTTGGGCTTTATTTAATGGAATAGATACAGATCATTATGAAAATTACAACAGTACAAAAAATAAGTTAAAAGGTCCTCACATTTTTATGCCAACCGAATTTTTACATGGACTCTATGATGGTGGACTCGGTGCAGGTCTTAATGATTACTGGAAACTTATGATGAGCAGTCGCTTCGGAGCTGGAGGTTTTTTATGGGCTTTTATTGATGAGGGGCTTGAAAGAACAGACCATGGTAATGCGATTGATGTCATGGGCAACAGTGCCCCCGATGGAATACTTGGCCCATATAGAGAAAAAGAAGGTAGTTTTTATACTATTAAAGAAATTTGGTCTCCAGTATATATAGACATGGATTCACTTCCCTCCGCATTCGACGGTAGTATTTTTGTTCAAAATCGTTATTCATTTATTGATTTGAATCAGTGTACGTTCAATTGGAAGTTAGTGGATTTTTATAGACCGAATGACAACCAAACCGGCTGCCAGGTTAAAAAAAGTGGGTGGGTAACTGTTCCGTCAATAGAACCTGGTTGTAGCGATACATTGCGGCTTAATTTGCCAGATGATTGGCGTTTGTATGACGCGCTTTATCTGACCGTTCGAGACCATACAAATCGGGAATTATATACCTATACATGGCCAATCAAAAAAGCCAAAGAACATAAAGAACAGATTGTTAAGTTTATGAATGGGACTGTGACAAAGAGTGAAGATAATAACTATATTACTATTAGTACAAACGATTGTGAATTCAAGTTTGATAAACAAAATGGTAACTTAGCAAGTGTGAAACGGCAAGGTAAACTTTTTTCTTTTTCGCAAGGGCCGGTACTTTGTTCCGGAACTCAAGTTTTGAATACTATTACATCCAGGGCGGATGGTAATGATTACATAGTTGAGGCAACTTACACTGGCAACATGGTATATGCACGATGGAGAATCAATGCTTCGGGTTGGATTCAATTGCAGTACAAATATTCGCTCTTCGGACAATATGACTGTATGGGAATCAGTTTTAGTTATCCCGAAAACAAAGTAAAAGGGATAAAATGGTTAGGCCGTGGGCCATATCGTGTATATAAAAACCGAATGAAAGGGGTTACTTTCAATGTTTGGCAAAAAGATTATAATAATACAGTTACTGGCTCTTCTTTATGGGTATATCCCGAATTTAAAGGTTATCATTCAAATGTTTATTGGGCAGTATTAGAGACTACTGAAGGAAAGATCACTATTGTAAGTGAAGATGAAAGAATGTTCTTACGATTATATACTCCACCATCGCCGTATGACCCTAGAAATGCGATAGTCCCATATCCAAGTGGAGATATATCTTTTTTAGACGGTATCCCTCCTATCGGGGATAAATTTATTCCCGCTGCCCAAAATGGTCCGGAGGGGGCACCGAACACAGCTTCTGGGGACTATGTAAGGACACTATATTTTTTTTTCGAAAATAGTCCTACTGACGTGAATGAGGGTAGTGAGCAAATTCCACAGCGATTTTTTTTGGGACAGAATTATCCCAATCCATTTAATTCTTCTACGACAATTAAATATCAGGTCAGTAAAACGCAATGGATAACATTAAAAATTTTTGATTTTCTTGGACGAGAGGTGGCAATTTTGGTGAATCATAAAGAATCACCGGGGATACACGAAGTGCAATGGAATGCATCAACCATGCCAAGCGGCGTTTATTTCTATTGTCTGCGAGCAGAGAATTTTTGTGTGACAAAAAAAATGATATTATTAAGATGAAGCTTTTGTCAATTAGGAGTAGCCTTTTGTTCGGTTTGGTAGGACGTTCCTAAATCTTTCAATTAAGAAGGATGGTTCATGATCCCAATCAAGTGGATTTTTGGGTTGATTAAAAGTCATCTTGTAGAAGGAGGTGATAGATGCGGGGGGCTTGATTGGCGCTCCCTTGGTCAATTTAATGAGGAGGCCGGAGGAAAGAGAGGGCAAGCCAATAAGATCATAAGTTTACTATTAAAGTTAAAAGGAGGTGATGAAAATCGGTTAGACGCTCTTTTCGGAGGAGGGGAGGCTGAAGGAGTTTTTATTTAAGTCGAGTTGGAAATCAAAAAGAGAGGTGGGTATGAAAGTCACTAAACTGGTATTTGGGCTCCTTTGTTTTGTAGTTGCAGGAGCTTTACAGGCTCAGGTCATTGCAGACTTTGAAGTTCCAGCACTAGGAACTCAAGGTTTTGCAGACAATGGATGGGGCCCTTGCTTGACAGGCGTCAATCGGATTGCCGATCCCACGGGAAGATCTGCAGGAGTTCTCTCCATTGGTTTTGATTATACCAAAGGCGCGGAGGGCAATCGTCGGGGCACGCTTGAAAAAACCAATTTTTCGCCCAAGAATGCCCATGTGCTGAGCCTTATGATTTATTTGCCAGCCTCTTTTCCGGATGGAGGAGAAATACAGTTTTTCGCACAGGATAATTCTAAATGGGCTCACACCACAGAAGTGTACAAAGGCAGTGATCTTCCAAAAGAAAAGTGGGTAGTCATTAACTTCCACATCATGTCACTCCATTTGGCCAATCCAAGTAATTTTAATCCATATCCTCCCAATCAATTCGGAAAATTTGGTCTGGACATCTGGGCCGATGGATTCACAGGCGAGATTTTAGTGGACGATGTGACCCTTTTGGGCGATACGCCAAAGGCCATTTCCAATTTTGAAGTGGAGGCCTTGGGTTTAGACGGCTGGTTTAGTGCAGGGTGGGGCCCTGGTCTTGCACCGGATGGGATCAAACGGATTGCCGATCCTACGGGTCGATCCACTGCAGTGCTTTCTGTCACCATGGATGCCTCTTTAGGCACCCGGGCCACTTTGGAGAAAGACAATGTAAGCATTTCTGAAAGTGATCATGTCATTGGGGTGAAGGTATGGGTACCGAGCGGTTTTCCGGACAATGCCTATATCCAGATTGTGGGTCAAGACAATATTTACTGGGCATGGCATCCAAAAGTGTTTATGGGGTCGGACTTAAAAAAGGATCAATGGAATGAGCTCTATTACGATGTCTTAAGCATGTACACCATTGACAATTCTTCTTTTGATCCGTACACCAACAAGACCTGGGGCAAGCTCATCATTGACATTGACCAAAATACCAGCTTCACTGGTTCTTTGTATTTCGATGACATTGAATACTATGGTCCTGCACCGCCTCCGAGTGCCACTTTGGAATCCCCCCCGATTACAGTGACTGGCGGAATGACTGATCTTACAGATCCATTTACTGGCGAAATTTTGTATTACAACAAAATCGAATGGACCGATCTTTCTGCAGACATTGGGGAAACTTACAATCTCTACTATAGTGAGCAAGGGAAAATCACGGATGTCACTGCGCCGGGTGTGATTCAGCTTTCCACCAAAATTCCGCGAGGCGTCCAGGTCTTTTATCATCGCATGTACACTGTAGATGGCGGAGAAAAAACAGTGTACTATGCCATGACAGTGACAGGTCTGGAAAACAATCAACTGGTTGAGAAGCCGGTTCGGGATGGCATTAGTAATAGCAATGCAGTCAGGGCAAAAACTTCTCGACTTTACGAAATTCCTCTGGTCGACTCATTCAATTTCCAGGCAGATGGCTACTTGGATGAATTCGAAGCCCTTGCCCAACAGGGTTTCCGTTGTAGGCTTCGCAATGAACAGGCTGCAGGCGATGAAGCAGGCGCATGGACTCCGGAATCCACGGATTTGAATTTTACTGGGTACATTGTCATGGATTCTCAAAATATGTATGTGGGAATGCAGGTGGTCGATGATTATCCGCATGGCGATGGACAGTGTTGGGCAGGCGACGGTTTTGATATTTTTGGCGGCCTTTACGATGTGCGGACGCTCAACTCCTTGTTCAGAGGGACTGACTGCCAGCGGGGAGGCGATTTGGGTGGAGGCTATCGCTTTGGTTCTGCCATTGGCGCCAGTCAAGGCGATCATATCCAAGTCAGCGGCTATGACCCATGGACACCTACGGGCCTGAAATATGCCCAGGATATTTACGAGGGTGGGTATGTGGTTGAATTTAGTATTCCATTTTCTGAACTCAATGCCAAGTTCAATGCGAGTTTTGCACCGCAAAATGGAATGATTGTTCCTCTCAAAATCGATGTAAATGATAACGACAGTTCTGTGGCGGGGAATTATCGGACTTTGCAGAACCATTTTGGGGACGTTCCAGGGAATTTCAATGGCTGGATGCGAGCAGAGGCCTGGGGTGCACCCATGGTCATTACCCGGACTCCAGTGGTGGTCGGTGTAGACTCCAAAGAGGTGGCCACTCCACAGCAATTTGCATTGAGCCGGAATTTCCCCAATCCGTTCAATCCCTCCACCACATTGAGTTATTCTCTCGCGCATGAAACCGAGGTTTCGATTGTTGTATACGATATTTTGGGCAAGAAAATTCAGACTCTGGTGGAAGGAAAGCAGAAAGCCGGTTCCTACACGATTCATTGGAATGGGACAGATGAATCCGGAGCATCGGTACCCAGTGGAGTGTATCTCTGCAAAATGGTGACCCCGGAATATACCCAAGTCCACAAAATGGTCTTGATGAAGTAGTCGGTTTCTCCGAATTTCCTCATTGTTCCTCAATAGGAAGGGATGCCCTTTGTGGGATCCCTTCCTATTGTTTTGTTATATTGGGATATGTAATGGATGAGAGGTAAACATGAAACGTCTGGTATGTATTTTGATCGCTATCCCTTTTTGTCTTTGGGCCCAACTGACGGGTTGGGTGGAAGATTTTAATGACAATTCCCTTACCGGCTGGAATGTTACAGAAGAGCACCAAAGGACTTATCGCCTTGCAGAAGAGGACAGCATTCTTAAAATTACCTATACCCGTACTTCGGCCAGTTGGGAATGGGACAATTTTAATTATACACCTCCCCAACCCATTTCTGTTTCTGAAACCCCTGCGATTTCAGTCAGGGTCAGATCCACGGTAGCCACTCAATTGACTTTTAAGCCCATTTACCAAAGTGGAGCCAATGATTGGTTGCAAGAAAATATTCCTGGCGATAATGCATGGCACGAGATTGAATTCCAACTCACTGCCCATGGAGGTAGCCCTTTACAAATTATTTATATTTATTTAGATGGAGGATCTACGACTCCTTCTTCAGGGATCGTATTTTTTGATGATTTGAAAATTGGGGATGCGGCGAGAAAAATCAAAGTGTTGAATCTCCAAGCCATGGCTTTGGATTCGAATCGAGTGGAGCTTTCTTGGTCCTGTAATTATCCTCGGTTCGTTGCGTATTATCAAATATTTCGAAGTGAGACTGCGAATTGCACCCCTTCGGTTTTAACCCTCATCGATACTACGGCTCAGACCTCTTACCAGGACACCACAGTGGTCCCCCATCACACGTATTTTTATAAAATCATTGCAATAGACCCATTTGGCGTGTCCTCTAGTCCTTCCAGTGAGGTGAAAGTCTATACTGCTTCTTCTGGAGAATTGCCTCATGTCGAAGTCCTTTCCATCAATGCCCAACAAGTCGGCCTTTATGAAAAATTTGAGGCTGTGCTTCTTCTCCATGCAGTGTATCAAAATCCCTATGATCCAGATGAAATCGATGTTCGGGCCCGATTTATTTCCCCGAGTGGAAAAATATGGGAAATTTTTGGGTTTTATGATAATTATAAAAATCGTGATCAATGGAAAATTCGATTCTCACCCAATGAGGTGGGGACATGGAAATATACCATTCAGGCCACAGATCGGTACGGGACTGGACAAAGTGCGGAATACACTTTTCAAGCCATCCCTTCTCTGCATCATGGATGGATTAGAGTCTCTCCTGACAACCCCCATTATTTGATGCACGATGATGGTACCTCTTTTTATGGTGTGGGACCGTATTATCCTTGGAGTGTCAACAACGGTTCTACAGGCCTCGGAGCCTTAGAGACGTATGGTGCCAATCAATTTGGATATTGGAATATCACCTATGGAGGCGAAGGCAATCTCATTGAATCTTTGGATTCAGGATTGGGCCGATACGATCAAAACAAGTGTGGTCGAATTGATCAGATTCTGGAATGGGCAGAATCCAGAAATTTGGTGATGATGTTGGCCATCTGGCCGCACGATGCCCTTTCTGCGACTGTGTGGGCCCATATTTGGCATCTGAATCCGTATAATCAAATTTGCAATGCACGAGATTTTTACGAAAGCGAAACCGCATGGAAATATCAAGAAAAACAATACCGGTATCTCATTGCCCGATGGGGATTCAGTCGAAGTTTGGGAATTTGGGAAATTGTGAATGAAATCAACGGGACAGATGGATGGCAGGCAGGGAAAAGAAAAGAAGCGTTGGAGTGGGTCCAGAAAGTGCATCAATTTTTCAAAATGTACGATCCGTATGGTCATCCCACTACTGCCTCGCAAAGTGGAGGGGTCTATTGGAAAGAGGGATACCATGTGGTGGACCTTCCCAATGTGCATTTGTACGAAAAAAGCTGGACACCGCATTATTCGGGTGATCCCTTGCGAAGTAGCCTTTGGATTTATGGAGAAATCGCTCGGCAATTTTGGAAGGATTTTGAAAAGCCTGGCATTTTGGGCGAAGCTGGCGCTCTGGACAATTACGGGAACTTTTCTGCAGGTTCTCCAGAATATTTAATCATGTATCACAATGCCCATTGGGCGAGTTGGGCCAATGGGCTGGCCTGTGCACCATTCTGGTGGGATTTTACCACCAAATCGATTTTTACTCCTGAACTGATGAATCAAATGCGGATTTTTTCAAACATTGTCAAAACCATTGATTATGCCCACATTCCTTTTTCCCATGCTTTGATCTCGGTTTCTGGATGCGATGCCTATGCCATGGAAGGGGATACCACCGCTTTTGGATGGATTCGGGACATTCAGGGCAAAAATGTTTGCGGACAATTGTTTGCATTGCAAGGCCTTGAGGATGTTCCTTATGGAATTTTGTGGCTCAATCCATGGACTGGAGATACAGTCAAGGTCACCAATCGAGTTTCTATGCAAGGGGTTCTCGTGGATCAAATTCCTGAATATTCTCAAAACTTGATGGATATCGTCTTTATTGCAAAGCGTGCTGAAAAAGGAGGGATGCCCTATCGGCTCGAGTTAATGGCGTATCCGACTGAACTGTTTAGCGATACTTCCTATACTTCTCAGATCACCTGTTTTGTACTGGATCAAAATGGCCGTTTATCCATGGGACAAGAGCAAGCCATTACCTTACGTTTGGAAGGTCCGGGCACATTGGAAGGAAGTCATCTGATCTCGACAACCCTGGGATATGCCCAATTTGTTTTTCGGGCAGATCCCCGTGCAGGGATTGCGCAAGTGATTGCATCAGGTAGAGGGGTAATTGGAGATACTTTGACTTTGGTCATTCACAAATTTCTCCAGATCGATGACTTCGAAGCCTATCATTCCAATGCAGAATTGGCCACGCTGTGGCAAAAGCGGTATGGGACAGAGACCGAAGTATTTTTAGATTCAAATATAAAAGCAGAAGGGAATTATGCAATGCGGGTGGAATATCGTATTGGAAATGGTGGATTGTCCTATGCAGGCGTTTCACGTTCCCTTCAAGGCGATTGGAGCAAAGCCAAATCTTTTGCGTTTTGGTTAAAGCCAGACGGTTCAGGCCGAACACTCAACATTCGGCTTTATGAAAGTGAAGCCAGGTATTGGTACTATGATTTTCCTCTCTTGAGTTCAGATTCAATGACTGTAATCATTCCTCTTGATCAATTTAAAGCCAATGCCATTGGGGCCACGCTTCAGCCAGATCGATTGAATCGCTTGGTATTCAATATCACTCAAGGGCAAGGTTCTGGTGGAAGCGGAATATTGTATTTTGATCAGATCCAATTTCTTTCTGCACGGTTGTCAGATATTGCTGAAACACAAAAGCCGCAATCGGTTTTCTCCCTACAGCTTTATCCAATATATCCCAATCCATTTAATTATGAAACCGTGATTCGGTATGCAGTGCCCCAAGCAGAACATGTGGAGATTACAGTGTATAATGTAAAAGGTCAACAAGTGGAAGTATTGGTTGATAAAAACCATTCCCCTGGGGAATATTGCATTCCATGGATCGCAGAGTCTCTCAGTACAGGATTATACTTGATTCAACTTAAGACCATGCACCAGGTTTTGGTCCAAAAATGTATTCTTTTGAAATAAAAAGATAATATTTTTTCGGAACAGCATATAAATGATAAATCCAGAGGAGGGCTTTGGCAAATTTCGTAAATGCAAGTCAAGTTCAGGGTGAGCATTTTTTTGATTTGCCAAAGTCCTCTACATATTAAACCGAATTCCAATACCAGAACTCCAGAACGCAGTGCCTCCGGATTGACGCTCTTGGGTCAATGGGTCAATTTTTGGACTGGTAAAAATCCTGTGGTATTTCATTTCGAGAAATCCTGAAATCCTGCGATACATCCCAATATCAAGCCCGAGGCCAATATCCATGGCGGGTTTGTACTCTTCCTCTCCATTTCGAATGAACGTTTCTTCGCTTACGCCCTCTTCAGTTTCGATGCGAATGCCAATGTCGTCAGGATCAATTCGGTAGATTCCTCCGCTCAGGGTTCCGTACAAGGTCAGGAGATGTTCTGGGGAAGTGAAATGTCGGACAATGGAAAGAGAATACATATCCATTCGAATGGTGCCAAGTCGCACATGGGTCCATTTTTCTCCAGTCGCTTTTTCGCTCGCCTGTTGGATTTTTTTCGCATTGAGATGAAACGGTTGGTACAGAGTTTGAAATGCCATGCTGGTTTTCAGGGTAAAATTGAACCGCAATTCCATGCCGATGCCCCTTTGGGGCATGTAATATTTTTTGAAAAACGGAGGGTCAACAGGATATCCAATTTGCGAGCAAAATCCAATAGAATAGGAATACAAAACAAATTGAGCATAAGTCGGATTTGAAAGCACCACACTAACCAAGATATACTGTATCCATTTTTTAGCCATGGTTGGCCTCCTCTTGTTAGATATTCATATACAATTTTTCTTTGCAAAAAGCAAGTTAAAAATCTTGAAATACTTCGAACATCTGGAATTTGGTTTTATTTTTTCCTTGCGATTCTTCCTCCATTGTATTAAGTTTTAAATAATTGAACATCATAGGGTTGTGTGCTTTTATGGATCGTACTGCATTTCATCAACGGCTCCAAAACGAAGTGTTGATTTTGGATGGGGCCATGGGCACATTGCTTCAACCGCATTTCCCTCCTGGGGTATGCCTGGAAATGGCCAATCTCGAAAATCCAGCACTGATTCAAGGGATTTATCAGGCGTATCAAAACGCAGGCGCTGACATTGTTTCTACAAATACGTTTGGGGCCAATCGGATCAAGTTACGCCATTTTGGTTTAGAAAACAAAGTCAAAGAAATCAATGAAGCCTCTGCCCGTGTTGCCCGAAAAGTCCTTCCTTCCTCGGTTTGGATTGCAGGAGTGATTGGGCCTACTGGAAAACTTGTCGAGCCCTTAGGAGATCTTTCTTTTGATGAAGCCTATGACGTATTTCAAGAGCAAGCCATTGCTTTGGCCCAAGGCGGTGTGGATTGTATTCTTTTGGAAACATTCTCTGATCTCAAAGAAATTAAATCTGCAATCATGGCTGTGCGAGACCATACAGATCTTCCCATTCTGGCTTCCATGACTTTTCAATCCGATTATCGGACCTTTACAGGCACAGATCCACTTACTGCAGCCACTGTGCTAATGGCTCTTGGCGCAGATGCCATTGGCGTGAATTGTTCCATGGGGCCGCAACCCATGCTCGAAATTGTTGGCCAGTATGCGGTCTCAACAGATTTTCCCCTTTTTGTAGAACCCAATGCAGGACTGCCCCAATGGGCTCAAGGAAAAATTCAATACGAAGTCAGCCCTCAGGACATGGCCCACTATGCATTGCGATTTTGGGAATTGGGCGCTTCTATTGTCGGGACCTGCTGTGGGAGTACACCCGACCATACTCAGGCCATTAAAGAAATATTAAAACATCGAAAACCAGTTTCTCGAGCGATTTCTATTCCTTTTCGAATTGCCAGTCGAGTCGAAACTGTTTCCATAGGAGAAGGACTTCCTTTTTGTGTCATTGGAGAACGGATCAATCCCACCCATCGGGAAGACCTGATTCAGGCTCTACGTTCTGGAAATTTACAGAAAATTCGAGAGGAGGCTTTACAACAGATTCGTGAAGGGGCCAAGGTCATTGATGTCAATGTGGGAGTGCCTGGGCTGGACGAGAATAAAATGCTTCCCCAGGTCATTCGCTCTCTTTCTGAAGCCATTTCTGCTCCGCTTTCCATTGACAGTACTTCTCCGGAGGCCATTGAATTGGCGCTTCGTGAAATTCCAGGAAAGGCCTTGGTGAATTCAGTGAATGGCGATCCGAAAAGCATGAATCGAATTCTTCCTCTGGTCAAGCAATATGGGGCAGGGGTTGTGTGTTTGGCCATTGATGAAAAAGGCATTCCTTTTACTGCAGAAGAACGGATCCAAATTCTTCGGCGCATTGTAGAAAAAGCAGAACAATTGGGAATTTCCAAAAACGATTTGATCGCAGATGCAGTGACCCTGACAGTCTCTGCAGAACAAAAACGGGCAGAAGAAACCCTTCACACCATTCGACGAATTAAAAGTGAATTGGGACTTCCCACTGTATTGGGGGTTTCGAATATTTCTTTTGGACTCCCAGAGCGAAGTCTTCTCAATGCCACTTTTTTGGCCATGGCCATGGCCAGCGGTCTGGATGCAGGCATTGTGAATCCTGGAGATGCTCGAGTGATGGATACCATTCGGGCAGGTTCAGTCCTGACTGTGCGAGATCCCAATTCAAAAGAATTTATTCGCACCCACAGGACTTCGAAATCCAAAACGATTTCTAAACCCCAAATAGAAAAAGAAGGCGTTGGAGGAAAGATTGTTCAGGCCATTCTCTCTGGAGATCGAGAAGGTATTGGCCAATGGATTGGGCAAGCGTTGGAAGAGGGGCTTTCTGCAGAATTCATCAATGCGTCTTTTCTCATTCCTGCCATTCGCGAAGTAGGGGATTTATACGAGAAAAAAGCCATTTTCCTTCCGCAGATGATTTTGTCTGCAGAGACCATGCAAAAGGCTTTAGAACTTTTGGCGCCTCATTTTAAAAAACAAGAAAGTTCTCAGAAAGGCAAAGTCATTATCTGTACTGTCAAAGGGGACATTCACGACATTGGCAAAAATATTGTAAGTTTATTTTTGAAAAATCAAGGCTTGGAAGTGGTGGATTTGGGTAAAGATGTGCCTTCGGAAATCATTGTTCAAAAAACCATTGAGACCCGTGCGGATGTGGTGGCCCTTTCTGCATTGATGACAACCACCATGGTGGAAATGCCAAAGGTCATTCAAGCGCTTCGGAATGCGGGGGTGAAGGCCAAAGTCATTATCGGAGGGGCTGTGGTGACTGAAGAATACGCCCGTCAGATTGGCGCAGATGGATATGGCAAAGACGGACCTTCTGGCGCCAACTTGGTTCGAATGTGGTTGAACCATTCTCAAAAGGGAGGAGGCAATGCGTGATCCTGTGATTCGTATTGAAGGACTCACCAAAATTTACAAAGGCGATTTAGGGAAAAAACCTGTGGTGGGGTTGGACCATCTCGATTTGGAGATTGAAGCTTCTGAAGTGTTTGCCTTCTTGGGACCCAATGGGGCAGGAAAAACCACGACCATTAAACTTTTGACCCGGCTTCTCAGACCCACTTCAGGCAATGCGTGGATTCGAGGCCGTTCCATTGGTTCCAAAGAGGCCATGCATTCTGTGGGATTTATGCCAGAACAGCCCAATTTTTATGGTTATCTCACGGGTCGGGAGTTCCTTGATTTTGTGGGTCGAATTTTCCGAATTCCTTCAAGTGAGCGCAAGAAAAAAATTGAACTGCTTTTGGAAAAAGTGGGATTGGCCGAAGCAGGCGATCGTGCGGTTCGAACGTATTCCAGGGGCATGCTCCAGCGTTTGGGCATGGCCCAGGCTTTGTTGAATGATCCAGACATTCTCATTCTCGATGAGCCCATGTCTGCGCTGGATCCCATTGGTCGGAGGGAATTCCGGGATTTGATTATTGAGTTAAAGGCTCAAGGGAAAACGGTATTTTTCAGTTCTCATATTCTTTCCGATGCAGAGTGGATTGCAGATCGGGTGGGTATTTTGAAACAGGGAAAACTCATTCATACAGGAAAATTAGACGCATTACTCCGAGAAGAGGAAACACCTGTGGAGGTGACTTTTGCCCCGGAGACTGGAGGTGTCCGTGAAGCCGAACTCAGGGCCTATTCTTTTGTTCAACAGGACAAAAATATCCTCATTCGGCTTTCAAAAGAATCCGAACTTCCTTTGTTGCTTCAAAAAATTTCTCAATGGAAAGGCCGTGTCATTTCTATTGTCCCACAACGAAAAAGCCTGGAAGATGTATTTATGGAAAAATTTAAAGGAGGGGAATGATGCGCGTTTGGGCCGTATTGGTGAACACATTTAAAGAAACCATTCGAAATCGAATTTTGCTCAACATTCTTTTGTTTGCAGTGGGCCTCATTTTTCTTTCTTTGGTGCTTGGCGATTGGTCCCTGGGACATCAGGAAAAAGTGATCAAAGATTTTGGTTTGGCCGCGATGTCCATTTTTGGACTCTTGATCGCCATTTTTATCGGCATTCGCTTGGTGGTTCAGGAAATGGAACAGCGGACCATTTATGCCATTCTTTCCAAACCGTTGCATCGATGGGAATTTGTTCTTGGAAAATATTTGGGCCTGGCCTGTACGCTTGGACTCAATGTGTTGCTCATGCTTTTGGCCTTATGGATTGTCAATGGGATTGGAGAAGGAAGGATTGATCTGGCCTTGCTTCCTGCAGTGGTGTTGATTTTTATCGAAATTCTTTTGATCGTGGCTTTTTCTCTTTTGTTCTCCACATTGACTTCTCCCACTTTGGCCGCATTTTTTACCATTGCGGTTTACATCGTGGGGCATACCACTGCATTTCTCCGAGAATATGTTCAGGTATATCCGGATCGGGGATTCCATTGGCTTTTTAAAATAATTTATTATGTTATGCCTAATTTAGAAAATCTGAATCTAAAAATGGCTGCAGTAGAACACTTGAAAATTTCGACTTCGACATTTGGTTTTGACCTCCTTTACGGTCTTTGTTATCTTACATTGATTATGATTCTCACCATGGTCATTTTTGAGAAAAAAGACATCAAATAATGGGGGAATGAAATGGCGGGATGGATGAAAAAAGCGATTTTGATCGGAATTCTTTTGGCTTTGGCCTTTGGAGTCCATTGGACTCAAGAAAAGCTGGATCAAGATCGAGTCATTCATTTTGTGGATACAACGCCTGTATTTCTTCCCAAGGGAAAAGTGCTGAAATGGTTTTCCATGGGGTATCCTTCTGCCATGGCAGATTGGCTTTGGATTCGAAGCGTGCTGTACTATGGCAGACGCGCGATGGATGAGGATAATCCATATTACCTGTATGCAATTGAAAAGGGGAATTTGTCCAAGGAATTGGAAAATGTGACACACCGGGTGAAATCCATTGAACAAAAAGTCTCTCAAATTTCACCCACGCTTGCTTTTCAATCCAAATTACAACATATATTGTTTCGATTTGACAGCCGGGGATTGGTCAATTATATGTATCCCCTTTTGGATCGGGTCACCACGCTGAATCCGCATTTTATTTTTCCGTATATTTTCGGTGGAGTGTATCTATTGATGGATACTGGGGAATACGACCAGGCCGAGGCGCTTCTCCAAAAGGGATACCGGGAAAATCCAGACCATTGGCAATTTCCTTTTTATCTTGCCTGGCTTCGGTGGATGTATCAGGGAGATATTCTTTCCGCACAGAAATATTTGATGGAGGCAGTTGGGAAACCTTCTGCTCCTGAATACGTATATGCAATGTTGAAAGGTATTGCACAAGAGACGCAGACCGTGGAGGTCACGCGTTCTTATCTTCAGTCGCTTCTTTCTGAAACAAAAAGCGAAGAGCTCCGCAAGCGGATTGAAAAATTGCTCTCTGAATTGGAGAATACAAAATAAAACGAGGAGAATATATGTCCAGAAAATCCACTGAAGTACGATCTGGTCAAGGAGAGAAGGAAGTGGATGTTTCTCAAGAAAAAAAGAGACGTGCGCATTGGCATGAGGCCCATTGTGGTTTATTCTGGCCCATTTTTCTTATTGTGATTGGTTTTGTGTGGCTGGCCAGAAATTTGGGATGGTTAGGTCCCAATTTTCCTTGGTTCCCTCTGGCGCTCATCGCGTTTGGGGTATATCTTTTGTGTGCTCGCGGAAATCGGAAAAAAGAAAAATCCGCTGAATAAAAAATTTTTGCCTTTCTGTGAAAAGCTTCAAACCCAAGATCCTTTTGGTCAATCCATGGATTGTGGATTTTGCTGCGTACGATTTTTGGAGTAGACCATTGGGTCTTCTCTCCATCGGGGCTGTGCTTCGGCATGCAGGCTATCAAGTCGAACTTTTGGATTGTCTGGATCGGACGCATCCATTTTATCAAACCCATTTTTCTCATTCTACTCGGCCGGATGGAACGGGAAAATTTTACAAAGAATATTTACCAAAACCCCCTGTCTTACAAAATGTCCCTCGACGGTATGGTCGGTACGGGCTTCCTTTGGAAATTGTAAAATCGGATCTTTCTCACCGGGCGTCTCCAGATCTCATTTTTGTCACTTCTGGCATGACCTATTGGTATCCTGGAGTGCATGAAATGATCCAGCTCCTAAAGTTCCATTTCCCCAAAGTGCCTGTGGTTCTGGGCGGGAATTATCCCCGTTTTTTCCCAGAACATGCAAGAAACTATAGTGGCGCAGATGTGGTGGCAGAAAAGGCAGATGAAATAGAAGCATTACGGATTGCAGATGCATTGACCGGACAGGTTTCAGAAATTGTGTATCGCCATTGGGAAGATCTGCCATTGCCGTTATTGGACTTATACGACCGTTTAGAATCTGGAGTGCTTTTGACTTCGTTGGGTTGTCCCTTTCAATGCCCATTTTGTGCCTCGAGAATTCTTTTTGGTTCGTATCGACGCCGTCCATTGGAACAAATCCTTCACGAGATTGAACGTCTCCATACCCAGCGAAAGGTCAACCGTTTTGTGTTTTATGACGATGCGCTTCTTTTTCAGAAAGAGTCGCATTTTATCCCTTTACTGGAAGAAATTCTTCATCGAAATTTTTCTCTTCAATTTTATGCACCCAATGGACTGCACCCCAAATGGATTGATGAACAGGTGGCGTTTTTGATGAAGCAAACCGGGTTTTCGCAACTCTGGCTCAGTGTGGAATCGGTTTTTCCAGAGCGTCAGGCTTCGATGCAATATAAAGTGTGTCGTGAAGAAGTGATTGATGCAGTGCATGCGTTGGTTCAGGCAGGATTTTCCAAATACCAGCTTGGCGCGTATCTCATCATGGGACTTCCAGATCAAAGTTTAGAAGAAGTTACCGAAAGTATTGCTTTTGTTTTTGATTTGGGCATTCGGATAAGCCTTGCCTCTTTTTCTCCTATTCCGTTTACTCCCTGTTGGGATCAGGCCGTGGCATTGGGATTGCTCTCTCCTGAGACAGATCCTTTGGTGACCAACAATTCGGTGTTTGCGTGGTATTGCGGGAAGGTGCCGTACGAAAAGTATATAAAATTATATACTTTAGTGCATGATGGAAATCAAATTGTTCGGAAGGGAGAGAATCCTTTAAAAAATTCAGAATTTCGATCCGCATTGTTCCGACTGTAGGGCGTGGTTTTTATTCCCCGCCTACCCGTTTTTGTAGGGCGGGGTTTTATACCCCGCCGTTGGGTTTGGGTGTGTGGGAAAAATCCCCTTCGGGGATTTACAGCCACATGTAAAATGTGGCCCTACGGATTTACTGCGGCATGTAAAATGCCGCCCTACGGATATGGCCAAATGTAAAATTCGGCCCGACGGTATGGTTTCGTAGGGCGGGGATTTATTCCCCGCCGTTGGGGTTTGGGTGTTGTGGGAAAAAATCCCCTTCGGGGATTTACGGCCACATATTAAATGTGGCCCTACAGATTACGGCGGCATGTAAAATGCCGCCCTACGGTTACGGCCGAATATGAAATTCGACCCTACGGTATGGTTTTGTAGGGCGGGGTTTTTACACCCCGCCGTTGGGGTTCTGGGTGTTGTGGGAAAAAATCCCCTTCGGGGATTTACGGCCACATATTAAATGTGGCCCTACGGATTTACGGCGGCATGTAAAATGCCGCCCTACGGATGTACGGCCGAATATAAAATTCGGCCCGACGTTACGATTTTTGTGGCGGGGTTTTACACCCCGCCGTTGGGTTTGGGTGTGTGGGAAAAAATCCCCTTCGGGGATTTACAGCCACATGTAAAATGTGGCCCTACGGATTATGGCGGCATGTAGAATGCCGCCCTACGGTTACGGCCGAATATGAAATTCGACCCTACGGTATGGTTTTGTAGGGCGGGGTTTTATACCCCGCCGTGGGGTTTGGGTGTTGTGGGAAAAATCCCCTTCGGGGATTTACGGCCACATGTAAAATGTGGCCCTACGGATTTACTGCGGCGCATATAAAATGCCGCCCTACGGGATACGGCGGAATGGGGCGAATGTCCAATTGGGTTTCAAACATTTCATTTTTCAATGTGAAATGAATTTTTCATTCATTCTGAAATGGAGTTTAAAAATGGGGTTAAACTTTTCCCCAAAAATCGAAATGGAGGAAAAATGAAGATGCAATGGCGATATTGGTTTGGGATTGGGTTTTTGGGAATGGTCTTTTCTGTCCATGGCATGATTGCAGTCATGGGGGATTTAAGCCACGAGAAGGTCAGTTCTCCGGGGGAGACCTATTCTGGAACCATTGTGGTGCGTAATTTGGGAGAGATGCCTGAGGAGGTAAAAGTGTATCAAACGGATTATTCCTTTACTTATGAAGGAAAATCGTCTTACGATGAGCCAGGCTTGCTTCCCCGGTCCAATGCAAATTGGATTACTTTTAGTCCAAAGCGGGTAATCATTCCTCCAAAAGAAGAAATCTCCATTCAATTCATGGTCCAGGTCCCTGCTTCAGATTCTCTTTTTGGCACGTACTGGAGCGTGATCATGGTGGAACCAGTTCCCCGCTCGTCTCTGGAATCCTCGCTTCCAGAACGGACTTTGGGCATTCAAACCGTGGTGCGATATGCAGTTCAAATTGTGACCCACATTGGCGATACAGGCACAAAAAAGATTCGATTCATGAAGTCTCAATTAATCCGAGAAGAGGAAAAGCGGATTTTTCAGGTCGATATTGAAAACACAGGAGATCGAATGGTTCGGCCTTCCATGATGCTTCAGGTGTTTGATATGGAAGGCAAAGAATACGGCCCTTTTGAAAGCGAACCTGTTCGGATTTACCCTGGAACTTCGGTTCGGCATCGGTTTGATATTACCAGTCTTCCTAAAGGAAAGTATAAAGCCCTGGTCGTGGCAGATTGCGGAGAAGAGGACCTTTTCGGGATTCATTATACGCTCGAAATTAAAGAATAATTTTATCCTTCCATTTTGGAATTTAAATGATGCTTAATCGTTTTCAAAATGAAATTTTTTGCTTTTCCATGCCAAAAGCTGGATTTTTCCAGCTTTATTTTTCTTGAAAAATAAGGATTTAGGCTTCCTTTTTTCTGCTACTTTGGCACGTCCTTTGTAGAATATTTTTTGAAAAATAAAATAGGGGTATTGGGTGAAAATTTTAAAATACATTGTTCTATTGATGATCGGGGTCTCGATGGTAAAGGCACAAGAGAACCGAGGGGTGATCGTCCGTCCCAATACGACAGAACTTGTCCAGAGCGAACCCAAAAAGACCGTCACTACCGTATTTCGGGTGACCAATACCTCAGAGAGCCGGCGGACCTTTATTGCAGAAGTGGGGTTTCCTGAAAATTGGCGGCTCATTACCCAAGAATTTCCGTTTGAGCTGGATCCCCAACAGACTGAAATTCGGGTGGTGAGTTTTTTTATCCCTCAAAATACACCTGCTGGGGTTTATGAAGTGAGTTACCTGGTCAAGGATCGAGAATATCCTTCCCGATCTGATTATTATGCGCTTCCTGTGCAGGTGCTTCAGTATCGAAATCTTTTCTTGAGAGTGGTCGATCAAATACCAATCCAAGCCTTTTGATTTATACATTGGGGATCATTCGTATTCTCTAACTCCATTGACAGAAAATAGCCGGTATGCCCGAGGCGTGGAAGCCATTTCCAGATGGCGCCATATGGAATTGGGTGGGTTCATCCAAAAAACCCGGTGGTATGTTCCGCAAGAAAAAGAGGCTGCTGGATATTTCCGATATACGATCCCAGGCATTGGCATGGGGGGCATTGGCATGCTTTCCAAAACCAGAGATGGAGAAACAGGGAACCTTATCACACTTCACAGCCAACTGGATTTTTGGAAACAAAATCCCATTGAACTCGAAGCGGTTTTGGGAAATAATCATCAAAAGCAACAAATGGGATATTACGCCAAATGGACAGGAAATTTTCAAAAGTTCTATTATTATCTGAATTTTATTTACACGGATCCTGATTTTCCAGGATATTACAAAGACACCAAGCTTTTTACTTTTGGCGGGTCATTCAGTTTGAAAGAGAATCTGCGTATTCACACTGCGTGGCGATACGAACGCCAGAAATACATGCTCGATACTTTGCTCTATGTGGCGCCTCTTTCCTCCTATGCTCGGTTAGGGATCAATTACCGATTTTTTAACGGGACTTCCTTGCTTTTGGATTTTGTCCGGGAATCTCGAAAAGACCGATATCCACAGCCCCGTTTCAATTACGAAACCCAATATGTCCGGTTGAGTTTGAGCAAAGGGTTTGAGAAAATGAGCGTGAATGGGGCATTCGATTTTGGTCAAACCGAAAATAAACTTTCCCAGCGTACCACCGTTTCTTATCGATTGAACACTGGGGTTCATTATATACCGAATGCAAATCAAAGCGTCCAGATTTTTGTGGATTATGACAATACCGAGCGATACGAGCTGAAGCGGGTGAGCCGCCTTACCTTGGGGACGAGTCTTTCTTGGAAGATCCGAGAGGAAACCCAATTGCGATTCCATTTTCAAAATGCCCATTCTATTGAGCAATATTATTTTGATCGAGATCTATTTGAGGTTCAGATTTCCCAGAAAGTGTTCCATCGAGATGAGTTTTCTCTTCGGGCACGTCAGACGCTTTTGCGAAATTCTGAGGATCGGAAAGAAACTGCGGTTCTTTTGGATTATCGGGTGAAATGGGGAATTCCGGTGAGCTACAAAAAGAATCTGGGGGTGGTTTCGGGAAAGGTTTACGATGAAGAAACGTCTCTTCCTCTCAAAGATGTGGTGGTGCGAATCAATGGATCTTCTGCAGTCACCAACAGCCAAGGCGAGTTTATTTTCCCTGCGTTAAAACCTGGAACATATTATTTGCGCGTGGATCCTGCCAGTATCGGATTAAATCGGATTACTGCAAAGCCCACGCCCATGGCTGTGACCATTCGGGGCGCAGATCGTTATACCATTGATCTGCCGATTACTCGGAGTGCGTCTTTTACAGGACAAGTGGCATTGTGTAAAACGGTGATGGATTCTCTCCATGGGAATGGTCAAGGTGTGATTTATCGAGAAAATGGGACGTATACCATTCTCGGAAATGGGAAAAATGGCAATGGGAAAAATGGGAATGGGAAGAATGGAAATGGATTCAAAGACTGTGAAGGACTTTCTGGTATTCTCGTGGAAATCAAAAAAGACGATGAGGTTTTTCGCCGAGTGACAAACGAAAAAGGAGAGTTTGCATTCGAGGAATTGCGACCTGGAAAGTGGACCGTGAAGCTTTATCCGCAAAATCTTCCTGAACACCATCGCTTTGAGAAAGAAACATTTGAAATTGAACTCAGGCCAGGAGAACGATTCACCCAAAAAATTTATGTGTTCCCCAAAAAGCGCCGGATTCAAATCTTAGAAGAAGGGGGAACGCTGATTGAGGAAAAAGCCAGATGAGATTAAAGAAATTAGGGCCATGGATGGCCATGTTAATTCTTTTAGGCTGGGCTTCTCTTTTTTCGCAAACCATTCGGGTGACTGGCAGTTGGGCGCTTTCCATTGATTCGAGCAATTTACCCGGGCCTGGAGGCGATCTTCCCGATTCATTTGAAAGCGACCCAGATCAGATCGAAATCGATGTTCATGGCCAAAAACTCGAAGAGTATCAAGTGAGCATCCAGCGTTCCGATGTGTCGTGGAATCCGTATTTTCGAGTGTACGCCAGAAGGACTTCGGATGGGACTGGCTCTGGATATATTTCAGGCGGAACAAACTATGTCGAAGCGTCCACAACATCCCAAGAATTTTTTCGAGGAGGTAAAAAATCGCTCCAATATTGCAATTCAGCTCAGACTCAGTGGAGTGACTGTGGCAGTGGAATATGGAACTTATATCACCCATGTGGTTTATACGATTACCCAGTTATAATTTCCCAAAGATTGAAATTTTACTTGATTTTTTTGTTTTTGGTTGATAAAATAAAATAGGATTTTATCTCTTTGAAAAAGAAAAGTGCAAAAAATCCTGGGCCTCTATGGAGTTTGGCTCTTCTTCTTATTTTCCTGGTTTCTATTCGAGCCAGTGCCCAAGGAATAATTACTGTTACGGGGGAATGGAGCCTCACGATTGATCAAAACAATCTTATTGCAGGCGCTGGGAGTGACTTGATGGATACATACGAAAGTGCCACCAATCAGGTTTTGATTGGTGTTTGGGGCCCGGATCGCACGTGGCGTGTGGATGTGCATCGGGTGGATACCCAGTGGCATTCCAATTTTATTCTTCAAGTGCGAAGACAAGCCAATAATAATATTCAAGGCGGACTGACCTATCAGACGGTGACGCCAGTGGCTCAGGAATTTTTTCGAAGCCGAAATCGGCGCAATGTGACAGGAATCCAGGTCCAATTTCGATTGATGGGCGTTTCGATTGATATTGATCCCGCGATCTATACCACGACCGTGGTTTATACTTTAGTAAATATTTAGGGAAACCGCAAATGACACCTAAAACGCGTTCTTCTCCTCTCGGCATCAATTTTATTCTTGCCAGTTTATTTTTCGGTTTCATTTATTGGATCTTAGAGGCCATCCGGGACGTGTTTGTATTCCAAAGAGGGGATCTTTTCTCCCGAATTTTTATGCCGGATGTCTTCAGTTGCTGGATGCGGCTTTTGGTGATTTTTGTTCTGCTTCTTTTTGGAGCTATTGCAGAATCTTTCCGAAAGAGAATTGAACAACTGGAGCAGGAGGCTCCAAAAACTTCTCCACGGATCAATCTCGTGCTCGTGGGCATTGGATTTGGCGTTTTGTACTGGATTTTGGAAGCATTTCGAGATGTGTTTGTATTTGGACGAGGGAATTTTTTGACACGCATTTTACATCCCGATGCCATGGGCGTATGGATGCGTATTTTGGCCTTGGGGATTTTACTTTTGTTTAGCCTGTATGCCCATTATTTGATTGAAGAGCGGAGGAAAGCAGAAGAGACGCTTCGGATTGCTCATGGTGAATTGGAAAAATTGGTCCGTCAACGGACTGGAGAGTTGATTCGGGCCAATGAACTTTTAAATCAGGAAATTCATGAACGTCGTCGCGCTGAAGCAGAACTCCGCAAAGTGAACCGAGCGTTAAAAACATTATCTCGATGTAATGAAATCATGGTTCGGGCTGGAGAAGAGAAAGCCCTATTGGAAGAAATTTGTAATACCATTGTGGACGTGGGAGAGTATCCATTGGTGTGGGTTGGACTGATTTCTCAGGAGTCTCAAGAAAATGAAATTCAATTGAGGCCAGTTTCTTATGCATTATGGGAAAAATTTCCCATTGATTTTCAAAAGTTTCAGAACCAGAGCCTCGAAGGATTTCGTTTCATGAGCGAAGTGCTCCGTTCTGGGAAGTACGAGATTTTCAAGCCAGTGCAAGAGGCACTTCAATTGCCCTTGAAAAATGAAAAGGGATTGACTTCTTTTAATGCCCTTTTGAGTCTTCCTTTAATGACAGGCGAGCAAAAAATTGGGGTGTTAAATATTTATGCAAATGAACCCGGTGAATTTGAACCTGAGGAAGTCAATTTATTTAAAGAATTGGCCGATGATTTGGCTTTTGGGATTACTGCAATAAGAACCCAAACAGAGAAAAAGCGCATGGAGGAGGAAAAACAAAAGATTCAGGCCCAACTCCTTCAATCGCAAAAAATGGAAGCAGTGGGAGTCCTTGCAGGAGGCATTGCGCATGATTTTAATAATCTTCTCACAGCCATTCAAGTCAGTGCGGATTTGGCTTTACTCGATCTCGAAAAAGACCATCCAGCTAGAAACACGCTCGAAGAAATTATTGCAGTGTCTTCCCACGCAGGGGATCTTGCCCGTCAGCTTTTGATGTTCAGTCGAAGACATCCCATGGAATACATTTCATTGAATTTGAATCAGACTGTGACGGGTCTTCATAAAATGCTTTCTCGAGTCATTGGAGAAGACATTCAAGTCGAAACCCAGTTGGAAAAGGATTTGTGGAATATTCTGGCAGACCGAGGCACGATGGAGCAGGTCATGATGAATATTGCGGTGAATGCCCGGGATGCCATGCCTCGCGGGGGGACGTTGTACATTCGGACCGAAAATGTGACTCTCGATGAATCTCAAGCTCGAAAATTTCCTGAAGCACGACCTGGCCGTTTTGTGAAGCTTACCATGCGGGATACTGGGGTGGGAATGGATGAAGAGACCCTTCAGCACATTTTCGAACCCTTTTTTAGCACCAAAGGACCTGGCAAAGGGACAGGCTTGGGATTAAGCGTTGTGTACGGCATTGTGAAGCAACATGAAGGGTGGATTACAGTGACAAGCCAACCAGAAAAAGGCGCCTGTTTTGAAATTTATCTTCCTGCAGTGACAGAACCGGCTACCCCCAGTGTTCGCGAAAAACAGGTGAGTGGAGATGTTCGTGGAAAAGGGGAGAAGATTCTTTTGGTGGAAGACGAGGAAAGTGTCCGTCATTCCACCACCATGGCTTTGGAAAAAGCAGGATACCATGTGACGGTTGCTTCGAATGCAGAAGAAGCACTGAAGATTTTTAGAAAAACAAAAAACTTTGATCTGGTGTTTTGTGATGTGGTATTGCCAGACCGGAGCGGGATTGAATTGGTAGAGGAACTCGTTTCAAAATATCCAAAACTTAAAATTTTATTTTCCAGTGGCTATACGGATCAAAAATCTCAGTGGTTAAAAATTCTCGGAGAAGGGTACCGTTACATTCAGAAACCTTATGCCTTGCAGGATCTCCTCCGCACATTGCGTGAAGTGTTTATGGCATAAGTAAAGAATATAAATGGGGATCCATGAAATTTTTAAACTGTTTTAAAATTTTGGTTCTTGTTTGTCTTCTCTTCATGCCTCATTTTGTGCTCGCTCAGATTTATTACTGGGAGGATCAGAACGGGGTAAAACATGATTCCAGTACACCCCCAGAAAATCGAGAAGGAATCCGAGATTACAAAGTGTACTCCACGACATCGGATGTGAATGAAGAAGAAATGGAGCCAGCCAATTCCACTTCTTTACAAAATCAGGTTTCGGTTTCTCAAAAGAAAAAAACTCCCAAGGTGATTATTTATACCACTTCTTGGTGTGGTGTGTGTAAAAAAGCGAAGGCTTGGATGAATCAAAATCGGGTTCCTTATCAAGAATTTGATGTAGAAGCTTCTGAGGCCAATTATCAAAAGTACAAAGCGGAGGGTGGAGATGGTGGGGTTCCCCTTATTTTGGTAGGGAACAATAAAATGCGGGGTTGGAGTGAAGAAACCATGCGGGAATGGCTAGGGATGTAACCTTTTTTTCTTCAGGATGGATAAATCAGAAGCATTCGAAAACCGCATGCAAAAATATACTGCGTGGTTTCGATTCTATGAGGAACTCAACGATTTTCTTCCGCCAGAACTTCAGAAAACCACTTTTCCCTATGTTTTTTCTCTTCCCACTTCGATCAAAAATGCCATTGAAGCCATTGGGGTTCCACATACCGAAGTGGATTTGATTGTGGTGAATGGACATTCGGTGGATTTCGATTATCTTCTCCAACCGAATGATCGGGTGGCAGTGTATCCGACATTCGAATCTTTGGATATTCGACCCATTGTTCGACTTCGACCAGAACCCTTGCGTCATCTCAAATTCATTTTGGATGTCCATTTAGGAAAACTGGCTCATGCTTTACGGCTATTGGGATTCGATACGCTTTACCAAAACAATTTTTCGGATGAAGAACTCATTCGTGTGGCATTGGAAGAATCTCGGATCATTCTTACCCAGGATCTGGGAATTTTAAAACGAAAATGCGTGACTCGGGGCTATTGGGTGCGTGCGCGCACCGTGGATAACCAGGTGCTTGAAGTGGTGCGACGTTTTGATCTGATTCATCAAATCAAGCCATTCACCCGATGCCTGGTATGTAATGGAGAAGTAATTTCGGTAGAAAAATCTGCGATTATCGATCAAATTCCCCCAAAAATCAAAGCGGTGTTCAACGCGTTTTATCAATGCCAGGCATGCAAAAAAGTGTATTGGCGTGGTTCGCATTACGAAAAGATGACAAAAAAAATTCAAAATTTAAAAGAGGTTTTGGGGAAAACGGAAAATGGGGAACGGTAAACGGAAAAGGGTAAGGGGAATTTTTATTGAATTTCTTTCCACAGTCTCAGCATTTCAATCCCTGATAGAATCACAGGGCCAATGCCGTGAATATCGTTTAAAGGCGTCGGCCGATGATAATAATGGACCAGGTCATTTCCAATTCCTGTGCCTGTGCAGATTCCTTCAATTTGTCCATCCGATCGAATGCGTGATAAAATCCCTTCCCAGGCCTTTTCTGCAACAGAAGCGTATCGCGCATCGATGTACCCTTGATTCACTGCTCTGGCAATGGTATACGCAAACATGGCACTACAGGAAGTTTCTAGATAAGCATCTTCTTTATCCAAAAGTTGATGCCATAGACCTTCTGCACTTTGGTATCGGGCAATGCCTTGGATGTGCTTGAGCAGTTTTTCAATCAATATTTTTCGTTTGGGATGCGTTTTCGGAACATGATCCAATAATTCGACTTGGGCCAATAAGGCCCACCCATTGGCTCTACCCCAAAAGGCCACTGTAGGAGCACGGAGGTCAGAGTACCATCCGTGGTGCATGAGCCCTGCATTTTCATTGAACAAATATTTGTGAAAATGGAGGACCTGGAGAATGGCGTCTTCAAGATAAACCGATTCCCCCACCAATTCTCCCATTCGCACAAGAAACGGAACACTCATGTACAAATCGTCTGCCCAAAGGGTCCACGGATGGGGGAAAGATCGTACCAGAGTGCGATCCGGGAGCCGAGCCTGAATGGTAAGCATGTGTTTGGCTGCCTTTTGGATGTATTCCATATACCGAGGTTGAGGATCCATCCGATACACTTCAATGAGACTGGCTCCCATGGCGCCGCAGTCGTCTAATTCTTCCATGATAAAAAATTGGCCAAAAGGATACACCCATTTTCCTTCCCCTTTGTATTTGGATTCAAAATACGGCGCGTGATCAAAAGAGAATGCCATTGTTTTGATTACGAACTGGATGTATTGGGAGTCGTGCAGGGCCTTGCCCAATTTCAGAAGGGCCAGGTGTAATACGCCATTCCAATAGCGCCAATCTTGGTAAGGGCTTTCCGGTTTGAGTTGGGCATTGGGGGGTGCTTCTTGAGGAGAAGAAAAACGGAGGTCTGTATTTTGATCAATAAATTGGAAAGTGCTTTTTTCGAGAACATGATTGGCAATGGATCGAAGCTTGGTCAGCGTTTCTTCTTTCGGTTGACCCAGGCCAGAAGAATAAAAAATAATACCAAAGCCGACAATTGGAAATACGATCCCACGCATTTTTCCCACCCCGACTATTCACTTACCAAAAAGCCATTCACTCCATATTGGCGTTGAATTTTTTCTGCTGTGGATTGGGCTTCTTCGACACTGGAAAACATTCCGATCCATACAAGATAAAATAAAGTATTTTCTTTTTGTTTTGTTCTGAGAATGACAGGGTATCCTGCCCGTTCAAAAAATGCCTTTCGAAGAAGCGCATTGTTTTGATTGGCAAAAGCGCCCACTTGAATGGCATAATGCGATGGAGGAACTTGCGAAGGAGGAGAAGCAGGAAGCGTGAGGATTCCAGTAGGGCTTCCTGCACTTTTGGAAAGAGAATCCAAAGCAGTTTGGACAGAACTCCGCAGGACCGAATTGGGGAAAAGACCAAGAAACCGAGCAAATACCGCTTTTGCAGAATCTGCACGGTTTAAATTCCAATGGCAGAGGCCCAGGCCAAACCATACCTGGTCCAATAATAAAGAACGAGGATATTTCTCACGGATTTGCACGAATTTTTTCAAAGCGGTTTCGTATAACCCTTTGGCAAACAGGAGTTGGGCAATTCGGCATTCTGCTTCATCTGCAAGTGGGCTTTGCGGATACAGAGAAACAAAATTTTCATACAGTGCGAGTGCAGAATCTCCATTGGTGGTAAAAAGACCTTTGAGAAAAAGGATTTCTTCTTGAGAAGGATTTTTTTCTTCCAATTCTCGGAGCAGAACTTTGGCTTCTTTTAATTTTCCCTGTTGAATACACAGGCGAATGTCAGAAAGGGTGGGCGTGGTCGCATTGACATTGACAAGGAAAAGGAACCCGGCGAATAGTCCCATTATATGAAGAAAGTTTCTCATGAATACGCATACCATTCTTTGCATTGTGGACAACGCCAGAGGATTTCCTTTGTTTTATTCCCGCATTGTTTACACGTATACATTTTTTCTTCTTCGATTTCTTTTTCGAATATGGCCATGGCAGTCTCTAAGGCTTTTTCCGTATTCCCAAATTCCTTTAAAAGCCGGATATAGAGATGCTGACAATGTGGGGAATGGGGATGGGCTTCTGCAATTTGCCGTGAAAGTTCCAAGGCTTCTTCTTGACGTCCCTTTTTTTCGTAAATGTCGATGAGTTTGAAATAAGCAGTTGGATTCGTGGGTTTGGCTCGGACAATTTCTTCGCAGATGGGTTCCATTTCGCTGTATCTTCCTAGGGCATACAGCACGTCATCCAATCGGTCCAGCACCCAATGCGCGTGTTGGGGATATTTCAATGCAAACGTTTTCCAAATTTTCAATGCCTCTTCGTATCGGCCTTCTCTCATATAAGAATCGCCAAAATACAGATAGGCAGGAATACAGGCCCGATCGAGCTTGATGGCCTCCCGAAAACGAATGCGGGCTTCTCGCTCTGCTCCTTTTTTGGCAAGATCCAGTCCCGTATACACTTTGTACAGCGCAAGAATATGTTGATCCCCCTTTTTTGTCCATTTGTTCAGGCTTTGCCGGAGGAAAAAGGCTTTGTCCCAATCCGCTTTTTCTTCGTAGAGTTCAAGGAGAAGTCGTTTGGCCTCGATGTGTTTTTTGTTTCGCTCGACAAGTCGCTCTGCGGTTTCAATGGCTTTATCCAACATGGAAGCCTTTTGATAATCGAGCACGAGATGGTACAAAGTGGTTTGAATGTCTTCTTCACTGAGCGTGGTCCTTAAAAGGAGATTCCGGTGCACTTTAGCGGCTCGAACAGGATAGCCCTTTTCTCGCAGGATGTCACCCAATTTGATGTAGGCCATCACATTGTCCGTGTCGTCTCGAATTGTGCGTTTCAATTTTTCAATGGCTTCATCCAACTGGCCTTCCAAAAGAGCGTGCAATGCATCCACGTAGAAATTGCGTGGGATGGTTTTCTCTTTGGATCTTTTAGAAAGCCAGTAGAAAAAAATGGCGAAACATCCGATGAAAAGAAGTATGATTATGAGATTCATACACTGTCCTTAAGTTACTTGGATTTTTCAGTGGGCGAAGGCGTTTCTTTGGATTCTTCAAACTCGAGTTCTTCTTCAATACTCGCATTGCGAAGTCGATCGAGTTCTTCTTTTATCTTTCGGCTTTCTTTTTGAAGGCTGTGCATTTGACTTTTCAACTGGAGGAAATATCCAGCAGAAAATAAAAACCAGAACAAAATGCCAAGTGCAAATGCACCATACACGACAAGATAGAGAGGAAGAATTGGCGTTGTATAATGAAGAAAGTGGACAGCAATTTGTTGTTCCTGATTTTGAAGGGCAAACAATAACACAAATAGAATAAAAAAGATGGTCAAAAGCCATTTAAAAAGTACCATGATTTTCCTCCATTGTCATTTGGATTGGATAATGATTTTTTTCTTTCACCTTTCCTCGAAAAGTGGTCCCCTGAATGGCTTCAATGTTAACATTAAGAAAATCTCCAGGGTGGGCCTCCTCTGCAGAGAAAACCACCACATGGTTTTGAGGAGTTCTTCCCATCCATTCCTTTGAAGAACGTCGGCTGGGTCTTTCCACCAATACTTCCACTGTTCTTCCGATCCATTGACACTTGGCGTCCAATGTGATTCTTCTCTGCAGCTCAATGAGTCTTCTCAAACGTTCCAGTCGTTCTGGTTTTGGAATTTGCTCTTTCATTTCAGCCGCTTTGGTTCCTTTTCGAGGAGAAAAGTAATACGTGAAGGCATCATCAAAGCGGATTTCTTCCAAAAGCGCGCACGTTTGCTCGAAATCTGCTTCGGTTTCACCAGGGAAACCCACCAATACGTCTGTGGTCAGGGCAAGGTCTGGAATTTGGGCCCGTGCTTTTTGTACGATTTGGAGATATTGTTCTCGAGTATATTTTCGATCCATTTTTTCCAAGATTCGGTTTGAACCGGATTGCAATGGCAAATGGAGATGTGGACAAATTTTGGGAGAAGACCGCATGATTTCAAAAAGTTGATCCGAAATGTCTTTGGGATGGGAGGTGAGGAAACGAATCCGAAAAAGGCCATCGATTTCCGAAACCCGTTGGAGAAGCCTTGGAAAGTCGATTTCTCCATCCCGATACGAATTGACGTTTTGGCCTAAAAGGGTAATTTCCCGGCTTCCGTGTTGGACTTTGGATGCGACTTCTTTTAAAATTTCTGAATAGGGTCGAGGTCGTTCTGGACCCCGGGTGTAGGGCACAATGCAATACGTACAGAAATTGTTGCATCCTCTCGAAATGGTGACCCAAGTACAAACTCCCGAATCAAGAGCAGGGAAAATGCCTTGGTACACTTCCTCACCATTTTGTGGAATGTGCACAATGGGGCGAGTGTTTGCATCCCGAATGATTTGGGGGAGGTCGCGATATCCATCCGGTCCCACCACGAAATCAATATAGGGTTTGAGTTGAACCAGCGCTTCCCCCAGTCTTTGGGCCATGCATCCCACCACACCCAATTTCCGTTTCGGAGAAGCCTTTTTCCAGCTTGAGAGCACACTGATCCGTCCCAGGGCCCTTTCTTCTGCATGGGCTCGAACAGAGCAAGTATTGATTAAAATCACATCTGCTTTTTCTGGAACGGTAGAAAATACATATCCCGCCTCTTCCAGAATACTCTGGATGAGTTCAGAATCGTATTTGTTCATCTGGCAACCGTAAGTCTCAATGAAAATTGCCGGCGGATGTGATGTATGATCCAAATGCATCTTTAAAAATTTAGCTCAGAATGACTTAAAAATCAACAGGTTTCTTGGAAGGCTCTGGAAATGTCCAGTTTTGAAATTGCCACATTTTTCTTGAATCTTCATTTCGTTTTTCTTACATTGATTTCGAGTTTTAAACAAAACATGGACTTGAGCGAAAAAGAGGTGAAAGCAATGGGTTCTTGGTGGGACGATTTCAAAAAAGTGGTTCAGAATGGAATGCGGGTCGTTGTCTCCAAAACAGAAGAATATACGCAAATCGGAAAAATCAAGTTCGAACTCATCCAGCTCCAGCATGGTTTAAAACAAGCGTATCAAGAATTGGGTCGGGAAGTGTATCCAAAACTTCTCACTGCGAAAAAGAGTGCTCTTTCAAAAGATGCAAAAGTGCGTTCGCTGGTGGCCAAAATCCAAAAACTGGAGCAGGAATTAAAAGACAAAGAGAAAGAACTGGAAGTGGCAAAAAAGAATCCATCGGAATAAAGTCGGGAAATCGTCCATGCCTCGCATTTCTTTGCGGAAGATTGGGTTTTTGTGTGCATTTTGTTTTTTGGCTCTTGCGGTCAGATTTTCTTCTCGGATTTCTCATGCCTCAGAAGGAACTCTTCTCTCTGATACCGCTTCTCCTTTTCGAGAACTGACCATTGCTGCAGTGGGCGACATCATGCTGGCAGGGATGGAGTTTTCACAAGGCATTGATTTTCCTTTTGACTCCACCCGGGCTGTTCTTCAAAGTGCGGACATTGCCATTGGAAATCTCGAGGCGCCTTTTGGGTGTGGAGGAAGGCCTTTTAATAAAAAGTTTACATTTCGGGTTTCGCCAGAATGGGCCCCTGCGTTGGTCCGAGCCGGATTTGATGTGCTGAATCTGGCCAATAACCACATTTTGGATTATGGCCCGGGCCTCCTTTTTTCCACTTTACGCATTTTGGATAGTCTGGATCTTGCCCATTGCGGTGCAGGGATCACTCGGGATTCTGCAGAAGCGCCTGCAATCCTTTGTCGAAACGGAATTCGTGTGGCATTTTTAGGATTTTCTCTCACGTATCCAGAGGCCTTTTGGGCCACTGCCAAAAGGCCGGGCACTGCTTTTCCGGAGAAAGCGCGGGTCGTCTCGCTCATTGATTCTCTCCAATCCCTTGTGGATCTCGTGGTGGTTTCTTTTCATTGGGGAAAAGAACTCCATTCTCTCCCCGAAGCGTATCAACGAGAATATGCCCATCTTTCCATTGATGCAGGCGCGGATCTTGTGTTGGGACATCATCCCCATGTGCTTCAAGGGATTGAATTTTATAAAAATGTACCGATTGTGTATAGCCTGGGGAATTTTGTATTTGGTGCTGGAGAAAGAAAGACCATCCCGAGCGGGATTTTTGTCGGGGTGTTTTCTGATTCGGGATTTGTCAGAGGAAAAGTGATTCCCATTCATGTGCATTATTTTAAAACAGGGTCTCAGTCCCGTGTGGTCCCAAATGGACAAGGGAAATCGATTTTCAAGATGTGGAATGAAATTTCACTTTCTTTAAACCGGGGACAATCTGTCATTGCTGAGGATGGAACACTTCTTTTTCCCGGGCGTGATGCTCTGGCCCAGAAAGATTCTATACGAAAGGAAGAATAAATGCTTTCCTGGATTTCCATCTTTTTTTCAAGCTTTTTCATTGCGCTTTCTGGCGCATTGATGCCGGGGCCTCTTTTACTCGCCACCATTGCAGAGGCATCTCAGACGGGCTTTTGGGCAGGGCCACTCCTTGTGACAGGCCATGGCATTTTAGAATTGGGGATGCTTTTTGTCCTTCTGTTTGGACTTTCTCCATTTTTTCAATATCAAACTGTCATTGTGCTTATTTCGTTCCTTGGTGGAATGGTCCTTTTGTGGATGGCCATTCAAATGTTTCGTTCTCTCCCTCAATTAAGCCTTTCCATTCAGGCGCAAAAAACCCGGCAGGCTCGGTTGGTTTTTACTGGCGCTTTGGTCAGTGTTTCGAATCCCTATTGGGTCCTCTGGTGGGTCACCATTGGATTGGGTTGTATTGTGACTGCCCAGCAATTGGGGGCTTGGGGAATTGTGGCTTTTTTTATGGGTCACATTTTGGCTGATTTTTTGTGGTACAGTATCATCTCTTATGGCACGGCCAAAGGCAAAAGATTTCTTTCTGAAAAATTATACCGAGGATTTGTAGGAGTACTTGCTGGTTTTTTGGTGGTCTTTGCTGGATATTTTTTCTGGTCAGGATTGCACCGGCTTTAAGAGATTACTCCTCGATGAATGGAGGGGTATCCAGGCTTTCTCGCACAATGCGTAATATTTCTTCAGGAGAAAAGGGTTTTGGAATAAAACCGAGAAAGCCTTTTTCTTTTAATTCGTCTAAAGAGTCTACTTGCACATAACCACTGGTTAAAAGGGCCTTTATTTCAGGCCGAATTTGTTTTATTCGTCGAAACGTTTCAAAGCCATCCATTTTGGGCATGACTTTATCGAGAATCAAAAGATCAATTTTGGGCGTGGTTTTGATCAAACGAATGGCATGCGCGCCACTGGGCGCCATGAGAACCCGATACCCAAACCGTTCGAAAAGCCGTTTGCCCATCCGCCGGATGACCACTTCATCGTCGACCAAAAGGAGGGTTTCATTGCCTTTGGGAATTGTATGCGTTTTTTCTTTTTCTTCTTGAGGGACTCCATTGCAAGAGCCAGGCAATAGGATTTCAAATACGGTCCCTTTTCCTTGTTTACTTTTCACAAAAATTCCACCCCGATGTTTTTTGATGACTTCGTAGGCAATGGCCAGTCCGAGTCCATTTCCTCCTTGATCTTGTTTTGTGGTGAAAAATGGTTCAAAAATCTTTTTTTGCGTTTCTGGGTCCATACCAATGCCTGTGTCCCGGATTCGGATTTGTACATAAATTCCAGGGAGAAGCCCAGATTTTTCTTCTGCCATTTGCGGGCTTAAATAAACACTTTTGGTCGTAATGGTCAGCTGTCCTCCTTTGGGCATGGCATCTCGAGCATTGAGGCAGATATTGAGCAATGCTTGTTGGAGATAATTGGCATCTGCTTCTACAGCCGGGAGGTCTTTGTCCAACCGAGTTCGGATTTCAATGTCTTTTCGGAACGTCCGGGTGAGCATGTTGAGCAAATCTTGAATCAGCGCATTGATGGAAGTCGGCTTTTTCTGATAAGGAACTTCTCGGCTGTATGCCAGAAGTCGACCCACAAGGTCAGCTGCTTTTTGGGACGCACTGAGAATGGTTTGAATGTCTTGATACACAGGATTTTGAGGATCAATTTCAGAAAGCAAGATAGAGGCGCATCCAATGATTCCACTGATGAGATTATTAAAATCATGCGCAATGCCGGAAGTAAGTTGTCCCAATGCGGCGAGCTTTTGAGAGTGCAGGAGTTGATCTGAAATCCATTTTTTCCCTGAAGGTTCTTTAAAAATACACAAAAGGGCTTCTTTGTTTTGAAAAGAAGAAAGACGCATGGTAGAAAGAGAAACTGAAATGACCTCTCCGGATTTGCGTTTCAATTGGATTTCTCCATTGGAAACAGGGCTTTGATCTTCTTTTGGAAATTCGAATGGTTTGTGATCGACAAGGAAATCGCAAAACGCATGGCCGTTGATTTCGAGCGCATCCGAATGACCTAAAAGTTGAAGAAAAGATTTTCCTGCATACATAATCGATCCGTCCACATGGAGAATACAAAATGGAACTTCTGCCATTTCTAAAAATGGACACAATGCAGATTCTGGTAGAATCCACCCATTGGAATTCTGAGGTTCTACGGTTCGCTCTCTAGAGGAAGAGCGTAATTTCGAAGCGCGGTGAGTCAGGATATTTTTTCTTAATGGGGGATTCCAATGATTCATTTTGAAATGCCTTTTTTTAAAATGAAACCCTGTCTATTCATCACATTTTATTTTTCTATTTTTAACTGACTGTATATTTTAAACTTAGCGAAAAATTTTTTAATCACCACATTGCCATTTCTTTACTATGGCAAATCTTGTGCCTTGAAAATTTTTCTTGCAGGTCATTTTTTTTCGTTGTATACTTCCATTGGAACATAGAGAAAAGGTGAGGCGTATTTAGTATTGAAAGCGATTCAAAGATTATTTATTAACCAAAGGAGTACGCCATGGTAAAAAGACGAGTGGCAGTACTGGTAGGGGTGGCAATAATGCTTGCCCTGTGTTCGTGTTATACAGTGGTCAAAGTTCCCCAACACACAGAAACCACGGTGTGGGAAACCGAAGAAGAGTTTACCGATTCTTTGAAAACGCCTAGCCAGAAAGCGACTGTAATTCAAAATTATTATATTTACGACGATTGGCCCGGGCATTGGTACTATGATCCTTTCTGGGTTTCTCCCTATTCCTGGCATTTTTCCACGTGGTGGTGGATTGACTATTATGACCCCTGGTGGCGTCCGTGGTATTGGTATGGATATTATCCCTGGCGACCTCGTTACTACTTTGGGTTCTATTATGGTTCATGGGATTTTTGGCCTGGATATTACGATCCCTATTGGGCCTATGCAGATGGATGGCACCGGGTGGAATACAAGCAGAGATATTTCGACCGACATGAATCGCTTCCCAGGCGAAGAGAAGCAGAACCGCCTTTGTTTACGGCTTCTGGGGGCTCTGGAGTTGGCCGGGTAGACAAAAGTGGAGAAAGACGCTCGTCTTCTCAATTCGACTCTGAATCCAGGCGTATTCGACGGTCCGAGACAGGAGCAACCCAATCTACAGGTCAACCTTCCATGTCCACAGAGAGGCGCGTTCGACGCACAGAATCCAGCGTTTCTGAGAAAAAGGCCAGTACCACTCGGGAGCGTTCTTCGAGATCGACTCCTTCTGTAGAGCGGAGAGAGCGTCGAAACGTTTCGCCCAGTTACAGTCCACCTCCGAGTTCTTCTCAGTCTCAAGGAACTCCTCCTTCGCACGGAGGTTCGAGTTCCTCTGGCCGTTCCGGTGGAGACAGTGGTAGACGCACGCGACGTTAAATGCGACGCATTTTATTCATGGAGGCAATGATGCGATATTTTGGATTTTGCGGGATCATTTTTGCATTTTTGGCTACAGGTGTTTTGGCTCAAGAACTCCCTTTTCTTTGGGGTCATTCCTGGGGGGTTGGGGCAAGGGCAGTGGCCATGGGAGGGGCCTATACTGCGCTTTCAGACGATTATACAGGACTCTATTACAATCCTGCCGGAATGGCTCAGGCGCGGAAAACGACTTTTCTGGGTTCTTTCAATTCGCTTTCCGTGACGGACAAGGCGACTTACCGAGGCCTTGAAAACGAACAACAAACCTCTTCTACGCAACTCAATGCGTTGGGATGTACCGTTCCTTTTCCCACCGTGCGGGGAAGTTTGGCGTTGAGTTTTGGATATCATCGGATACGGCAATTTGATAATGGCCTTTGGGTGAGAAGTCCTGTGATTTTTCCTGAAAAAGACTATGAAGCAGTTTGGGAACATGAACGGATTGAAGAAGGCGCCATGAGTCAGACTTCGTTTGGCGGATCTGTTGAAGTCGGTCCGGGTGTATGGATGGGGTTGGGACTCCATATTTGGGGTGGGGATGACGATTATATTTGGCAATTTCGTGAATTGGACGAAAAAAATCTCTATACATTTCATGATTCCACTTCCACTGAGCATATGGCCACAGAATTCAGCGGGATCAATCTCAGTATTGGCACTTTGGTCGCTCTTGAAAATCGGATTCGAGTGGGTGTGAGTATTTTGACTCCTGTGGTTCTCAAAGCAGAGGAATTTTGGGATTACACTGAGATTTTTACCTGGGACGATGGAGAACAAGAAGTGGATGTGGAAGACCATGGTAATTGGGTCTATAAAATTCGTTCGCCGTGGATCTTTAGAGCAGGGATTGCTGGCCAAGTAGGCCCTGTGCTTCTTTCCGGAGATATCGAGCGGGTTGCGTATAGCCAATACCGATATACCACTGATTCTCCTACCCAGGATAGAGTTTCGGCCAATTTAGAGATCCGTCGGAATTTGCAGGACGTGTGGAATTATCGGGTGGGTGGAGAACTTTCGCTTCCTTTTAAAGAGGCAAAATTGCGAGCAGGATATGCATTTTATCCCTCTCCGTGGAAAGGCCTTTCTGCATTTCAAGATCGAAAAGTTTTTTCGATTGGAGGTGGCCTCCGTCTCATTCCTCAATGGCAATTCGACGTGGCCTATGCCATCACGTCTTGGAAAATTTCGCCGTACGATGTGATTGAAAGAGAATCGATTGATGCACAAAATCTTTTTGTGACCCTCTCCTATTCTTTTTAAAGCTCTTTTTCATCGAGCAAAGCCTGTCTCTCAAAGGGACAGGCTTTTTTGTATTGGTTTTTTTAAAATTTTTTATTAAACTTTTATGGCGTTTCATAAAAGTGGAATACTAGGGAGGAGGAATTGAGCATGAGAAGGGTTTGTATTTTATTTATTTTGATTCTATTGCAATTTCCACTCATGGCCCAACCCGGTGCTCTTCCTTCTGGTATGTTGATTGATATCCCGTGTGCCAAAGTATTGCCCTCCGGAGGGGTTTCTGCAGGATTGCGGATGTATCCTGCAGGCGGACTTCTGGCTTCTGTGTGTGTCGGCTTAAATGGCCGGTTCGGCTTGGGTGCTTCGTACGGAGGGGAGAATATCATTGGCATGGGCAAAGTGCACATGAATCCGCAACCCGCGGTGCAACTCCAATATCTCTTATTTGAAGAGGAATTTCTCTCTCCTGCCATTCTCATCGGGTTTGATTCGCAAGGCTATTTACGATACGATTCCAAAAGAAAAAGATATCCGATTAAATCCAAAGGGATTTATGCCGTGGTGAGTAAAAATACTTCCCTTTTGGGAGGTCTTGGCCTTCACGGCGGAGTGAATTGGAGTTTGGAACAAGAGGACAAGGACAAAGATCTCAATTTCTTTGTCGGATGTCACAAATGGCTGAGTTCGGAGTGGGTGTTTCTTGGGGAATACGATGCAGGATTGAACGATCGCCCGGGGAGAAAAATATTTTCTTTTGAAGGTCTTTTGAATGTCGGCGCACGATGGTTTTTTACTCCGCATTTTTTCTTCGAACTCGCATGGAAGAATCTTCTCGAAAATGGAAGCGCGGGCAAAAATGCAAGAGAAGTCAAAATTGTTTATATTTCCACAAAATAAAATCTTTGAGCCAGGAGGTTCGTCATGGGTAAAAAAAATCGCCATTTTCAAATTCTCAAAGTCATTGAATCCGTTCCTGTGGAATCCCAACAGGATCTACTCCAGGCTTTGGAAAAAGAAGGGATTGAAATCAGTCAGTCCACTCTTTCCAAAGATTTAAAAGAACTGGGCATTATTAAAGTGCGTGGCAAAGATGGCCGATTTCGTTTTATCCAAACCAAAGAACGGGAAGTGTTTCATGTGAGTGTATTGCTCAGAAAAGAGCTTCAAGATTTTCTCTCCGATATGATCCAGGTAGGAAATTTTGTGGTGTTGAAGACGGTTTCGGGAAATGCTTCTGGCACTGCCAAATGTTTGGATGAAATTGGCTGGGAAGAAATTATCGGGACCATTGCAGGGGATGATACCATTCTTGTCATTACCAAAACCCCTCAAGATGCAGAAGGAATTATTCAAAAACTTCAGGAAGTGTTGTCATCAAAATAAGTGAACCATGATGGATTTTCCCATTTTTGAATTCCACATTTCATTTTCTGCCCGAAAAAAATATCAATTCAGTGACATTTTATTTGGCTTTACAGGCCATGCGGTATTTGCCAATTTTCAAGGCGCCAAGCAATTGGCTTACCAGATGAATGCCCATCGGGACGTGCGCCATTTTCCTGAAAAGGCCGTTCGGGCAGGTCAACTCTATGCCATGGGGCTCATCGATGAAATTCTCCATGTGGTGGTGCAATTGTATCGAGAACAAAAGAATCCCAAAGTGATGACAGAGGCACTGAATTTTTTGGAACAAAAACTGGGGAAAAAGGTGCTCGATCAAACCCTTTCCGCTTTTGTTGCGGAATTTCCTCCCATGGCGGTGTATCAAGAGAAGAAGAAAGTTTCTGAATATCTTTCCGGCAAAACCCAAGGCGTTTCTCACCAGGAAATGGCCTTGGAAGAATTGCTTCTTTTATGGCTGGCCAATGTGAATCCTGCATTTCATCCTTTTTTAGAATTGTTCGATGCAACCCGATTGGACCAAACCACTGGTTACAGAAAAATCATTTCGCTTCTTCATGCATTTTTTGAAACCCAACCCCATTTTGGTCCGGATAATCAAAATCTCATCGACATGCTTCGCAGTCCAGCCATTGCAGTGCCTTATTCTCTCTCAGGTCAATTGGAATATATTCGGACCCGGTGGGGGAGCCTTCTTGGAAAATTTCTCTATCGAATTTTGGGAGCGCTTGATTTTCTCAAAGAAGAGGAAATCCCTTTTTGGGTTGGGATGGGCCCTGGTGAAAGTCAAGTTCCAGAATATGCAAGCCTTGCCACAGAAATGGAACGTTACACACCGGATCGGGAGTGGATGCCTCGCGTGGTTCTCTTGGCAAAAAATGTGTATGTGTGGCTCGATCAATTGTCCAAAAAGTACCATCGATCCATTGACCGATTGGACCAAATTCCGGACGAAGAGCTGGACACCTTTCAAAGATGGGGATTTACCGGGTTATGGCTCATTGGGATTTGGCAGAGAAGCAAGGCTTCTCAGCGGATCAAACAGTATTGTGGAAATCCAGAGGCATTGGGCTCTGCGTATGCATTGTATGATTATACCATTGCAGAAGAATTGGGCGGAGATCCTGCATTTGAAAATTTTCGAATCCGTGCATGGCAAAGAGGGATTCGCATTGGAACGGACATGGTGCCCAATCACATGGCCATCGATTCTCGTTGGGTGATTGAACATCCGGATTGGTTTATTGGATTGGATCATAGTCCGTTTCCCTCCTATACGTTCCAGGGTCCAAATCTTTCCGAAGATTCTCGTGTGGCCATTTTTATCGAAGACCATTATTACGATCGAACCGATGCTGGGGTGGTATTCAAACGGGTGGATCTCCGCACAGGAGAAGTTCGATACATGTATCACGGAAATGACGGAACCCACATGCCCTGGAATGATACTGCCCAGCTCAATTATCTCAGACCCGATGTACGAGAAGCCATGATTCAAACCATTGTTTCTGTAGCCAAAAGGTTCCCCATTATCCGATTCGATGCGGCCATGACCCTGACCAAATTTCATTATCAAAGGCTCTGGTTTCCAGAACCGGGTACAGGCGGTGCCATTCCTTCTCGTGCCGAATTTGGGATTTCGAAAAAGGAATTTGATCGGTTGATGCCTCAAGAATTTTGGCGAGAGGTTGTGGATCGGATCAATCAAGAAGTTCCTGACACTTTGCTTTTGGCAGAAGCGTTCTGGCTTTTGGAGGGATATTTTGTCCGGACTTTGGGCATGCACCGGGTGTACAATAGTGCTTTTATGCACATGTTGCGAGACGAACACAATGCAAAATATCGGAGTTTGATAAAGGAAACGCTTGCCTTTGATCCTGAAATTCTCAAACGATACGTGAATTTCATGAATAATCCGGATGAGCAAACCGCGGTGGACCAATTTGGAAAAGAAGGAAAATATTTTGGCATTTGTACCATGATGGTCACTCTTCCAGGACTTCCCATGTTTGGACATGGACAAATCGAAGGGTTTCGAGAAAAATACGGCATGGAATATCGAAAAGCGTATTGGGATGAAATTCCGGATCCAGATTTGGTGGCGCGTCACGAAAGAGAAATTTTCCCGCTTCTTCACAAAAGGGCGCTTTTTTCGGATGTTATTCATTTTCGTTTTTATGATTTTGTACGGGAACAAGGAACAATCGACGAAAATGTATTTGCCTATTCCAATCGCCTGGGTGACGAAAGGGCTTTGGTGGTGTATCACAACCGGTTTGCAGAAACCAGAGGTTGGATTCGTAATTCAGTCCCGTATCGAGAAAAAATGTCCAATACACTTTTTCAAGAAACACTTGCCCAGGGGCTCGGGCTTTCTTCGGATGGGTATGTCATTTTTAAGGATCATATTTCAGGTTTAGAATATATTCGCTCTGGAAAAGAACTGGTTGAACGCGGTCTCTATTTAGAACTCCATGCCTATCAAGTCCATGTGTTTTTGAATTTCCGGCAAGTCAAGGACACTCTAGAATTTCCTTATGCAACACTTGCCTCTCGCCTTCAGGGAAAAGGCGTACCGAATATTGAATCCGCACTATGGAAAATAAAACTCGAACCCCTTCATGAGGCGCTTGCGCAATGGATCTTTGCATTTCCGTTTGAAAAGCAAGATTTTCCCCCATTGGATTTTCAAAAAATAGAAGAAAAAGCAAGCTCTTTTTTTTACACGCTTCGTGAACTCGTTCATGCAGTTTTTTCTCCAGAGGAATTGGCGCAAGAGGTAAGAAGAAAAAGTGGATATATTTTTTCCAGGGAATTCCCCTGGCAAAAAATCTGGGATTTTTTCTATGCGGATTCCAATCGATGGAAAATCATGCTCAGTTGGATTCTTTTTTCACCGCTCTGGGAAAAGAAAATTTCATTGAATGGGGAAGCGACTCCATTTTCTCTTTTTACTTTTCTTTTCGATGCCTATCAAAATTTTGGGATGAATTCCGCAGAGGCAAAAAAATCCGTGCTTGTGTTCCAATGGATGATGCATCACGAAAAATGGTATGAAACAGAAACTGTGGAGACCATTTTTGAAAATCTTCTTTCGGATCCACTGGTGCGTGAATTCTTGCATGTGCATCGAGATCAAGAGGTCAATTGGTTTCACAAAGAATCCTTCGAAGAGATGCTTCAATGGCTTTATGTGTTGGCTTTTTTGAGTTTACGAGCAAAGTCGAAGCGCTCAATTTCTACAGAAATGCGACGGGTTCATCGAATGCTTCGGATATTGGAAAAAGCAGGACAGAAGTCGGGGTATCAAATAGAAAAGTGGAGGGAAGAAATTTTCAAAGTGAAATACAAAAAAATTTAAAAAAGAGTTGCAATTTCTTTTGAAAATGATTATTTTTCAAAATGAAATCAAAATTTTGGTTGCACAAATCTATAATCGAATGATTCCATTGTGAAATTGAATAAGGGGTTGTACATGAAATTTCAAAGACTTTTATGGATTTTTACCTTTTTCCCATTCCTCCACATATGGGCTCAGGGTTCGAGTGGCATGATGTACGTCAAGGCGAAAACAGAAAATATTCGGAAAGCCCCCGGTGGTGAAAAAATAGGAGAGCTTGTTGCTGGAACGCCTGTGGAAGTGCTCGAACGGAGGCCCAATTGGGTGAAAGTTCAGCTGACTTGTTGGATATGGGAAAAATCGCTTACTCAGGACTCCACCTATGTTGAAGGTTTTACCATTCGGGCAAGTCATATTTTGGTTTCTACTGAAGCAGAAGCACAACGGGTTTTACAAGAATTAAAGAGCGGGGCTTCTTTTGAAGAATTGGCCAAAAAATATTCCAAGGATACCCCCAGTGCACTTCGGGGAGGCGATTTGGGAGAATTTCAAAGAGGTGATTTTGTAGAGGAATTTGAAAAAGTGGCTTTTGGCCTAAAACCTGGAGAAACGAGCGGCATTGTGAAAACCGCTTTGGGTTATCACATTATTAAGCGGACGAAATGAGGGATGTTTTCAAAATCCTTAATTGAGCGGGTGACTTCTATTTTATTGAGGCCTCATGAGACTTGGGAGGCCATTCGGCAAGAGTCCTTACCTCTTTCCAGTGTGCTACAGGAATATGTCCTTCAATTGGCCTTGATTCCTGCAATTGCCCACTTTTTGGGTTTTTGGGCTTTGATCGGATTTGTGAATTCATTGAGCCGAGCCCTTTTGCTTTATGGATTGACCCTGGGTTCCATCTGGGTTGTTTCTCGCATCATTTTTCTCTGGAGTAAAGAACTGGACATTGAAGTGGATTCTTCCCGGTGTATGCAATTGGCCTCGTTTGGTTTTGTTCCCTATTTTGTTTCTGGAATTTTTTATTTGGTTCCTCCTTTGATGATCTTTGTCCTTCTCGGTGGGATGTACGGTGTGTATCTTTTATTGGTAGGCATTCCCATTTTCTTTGAGATTCCTAAAGAAAAGAGTGGTTCGTATTTATTCCCCATCGCGTTGAGTATGTTTTTACTTTTCATTTTCATAGGTCATTTGACCGGTGGAGTATTTTGGCCTTCAAAATCATGAAGACAGAGACAGGGACAACTTTCAATTCCACATTGCGGAGTATTCTTTCTCAATTGCATCGTCATCTCTATGTGAATGAAATTCTTCAGATGGCTGTCACGGAGATCCCTCAGCAATTCGGATTAGATGGGGCCAGCATCCATCTTTATGATGCAAAATCCAAACAATGGATTCTTCAACATGTGTTCGGCATTCCATTGGAATGCGGAAAGGAAAATATTTCGGTAAAAATAGATTCTGATTTGGCTTTTCATGTCCTGACTTCTGGAGAACCCTGGTTTATCCCAGATCCTTTGAGATCTTCTTCCCTTCTTCCCAATTCGATTGGCTATGTCGGGATTCCTCTTGTGGCGAATGGAGAGTATTTGGGTGTATGGAGTGGCTATGCAAAACACTCTCGAGGATGGAGCCTCACAGAACGCGAATTCTTTGTGGAGTTGGGAGAACATTTGGCAGTGGCGATTGAAAATGCACAATTGTACGAGCAAGCGGAAACAAAAGCCCATCGTCTCATTGCCATTAGCCGTGTGATTACTGCCACTCGACAACTCGGGACATTGGACTGGGTACTTCAAGAAATTGCGAAGGTCCTTGTCCAGACTCTTGGATTCGATCTTTCTTGGATTGGCCTTATTGAGAACCAATCGCTTCAGGGAAAAGCAGGCTTTGGAAAAGGGTTAAAAAAAGGAACCATTTCGATCACTTTCCCACTCCATTCCGAGGTAAAAAATTCTGCAGTGGAATGCATTCTCCGGGAAAAACCAGTGGTGAGCCATTCACTGGACATGCCCCAGGCGCCTCATTTTCTTCAATGGCTAGAAACCCTCAAAGTGCACAATTTTGCATTTGTTCCCATTCTTGGTTCCAAAGAGGCATTGGGGGCTTTGGGTGTTTTTTACATCACGCCTCATTCGATTCAGGAAGAGGATCTTCGTGTGTTGACCAGTGTGTCTGAACAGGTGGCCATTGCCATCGAAAATGCCACACTGTACGAACGCGTGAAAATGTCCGAAGAGCGGTATCGGACCCTCTTCGAATCCACAGGCACAAGCCTTGTGATTCTCGATCCTCAAAATCGTTTTCAATGGGTGAACCAAGCTTTTGAAGCACTCAGCGGATATTCTCGGGAGGAGTTGATCGGAAAGAAATCGTTTTTCGATTTCTTTAGTCAGAAAAGCCAACTCCCCCTTTTGTACGGTGCCTCTGAAATACGATCCCCTCAAACCACAGATTGTGAAGTGTTATTCATTGATCGGCAAGGGAAAAGCCGTCATGTGCATCTCAGTGCAACCCTCATTCCCGATTCCGATGATCTTCTCGTCTCTCTCATGGACATGACCCGGGAGCGAGAACTTGAAAGACGATTGTTTAAAAGCGAAGAGCTCGCTGCGATTGGAGAATTGTCTGCAGGGATTGCCCATGAGATTCGGAATCCATTGGTGGCGATGACCACGTCCATTGCGCTGCTCAGTGAAGAACCTTCTCTTTCGCCAGAGGGCCAACAGGTTTTGAATGTGCTCAAAGAAGAAGCGCATCATTTGGCCGCCATTGTGGATGATTTTTTGAAATTTGCAAGACCCAAAAAGCCAGTGTGGCAAGAAGAGAATCTCAACCAATTGCTTCATGAAGTGGTCAAGCGCCACAAAGAATTGGTAAAAAATGAAATCCAGTGGATTGAGGCGTACGACCCGAATCTTCCATTGGTGGAGCTCGATCGTCATCAATTTCAACAGGTCATTACCAATCTCATTTTGAATGCAGTGGATGCCATGCCCAAAGGGGGGACACTCAAAGTGAGCAGTTGGTATAAAGAAGAATTTGATGGACTTTCAGTGCATGTGGCGGTTTCGGATTCAGGTGTGGGAATACGAGAAGCGGATAGAACGAAAATTTTTCAGCCTTTTTATTCAACCAAAGAAAGAGGCACAGGCATGGGATTGGCCATTTGCAGGCGCATTGTTTCTCAACATGGGGGAGAAATTTCTTTTGAAACTGAAGAAAAGAAGGGATCTACGTTTATCGTCCGTCTTCCTGTACGTGCTTCAGAATTTGTAAATTCCAATCAGAAGGGGGCATGAGATGGCAGACATTCTTTTGGTGGATGATGAAAAATCCGTGCGAACGACGCTCTCAATTTTATTGCAAAAAGCAGGATATCGGGTGGAAGAAGCGGGGAATGGTTCTGAAGCCATTGAAAAATTCAAAGCGCGCTTTTTTGATTTGGTCATTACAGATCTCAAAATGGAGCCAATTGATGGAATGGATGTACTTCGAGAGGTGAAAGCCATTAACCCTTCTTCAGAAGTGTTGGTCATGACTGCCTACGGCACAGTGGAAAGTGGCGTGGAGGCCATGAAATTGGGCGCGTATGATTACATTCAAAAGCCGTTCGAAAAAGACGATTTTCTCCTTCGAGTTCAGAAAGTTCTGGAACATAAGCAACTTCTGAACGAAATCGAACAACTTCAGGAAGAGCTAAAAGAAAAATATCGATTTGAAAATATTGTGGGCAATTCCAAGGCCATGCTTGAAGTGTTGTCCTTGGTTTCTAAGGTGGCCAAAACCGATAGTACGGTGCTCATCACAGGAGAAAGTGGCACGGGCAAAGAGCTGATTGCAAAGGCCATTCATCTCAACAGTCGGCGGAAGAATCGTGCTTTTATTACCATCAATTGTGGCGCCATTCCTGAAAACTTGCAAGAAAGTGAACTTTTTGGCCATGTCCGCGGTGCATTTACTGGAGCGATTCGCGATAAGAGAGGTTTGTTCCAGGAAGCAGATGGAGGCACCCTGTTTCTTGATGAAGTGGGTGAGACGTCTCTTTCGACTCAAGTGAAATTGCTCCGGTTCCTTCAAGATGGAGAGATTCGGCGGGTGGGCGATGTGGATCCCATTCATGTCGATGTTCGGCTTTTGGCTGCCAGCAATCGAGATTTAACCAAGCTCATTGAAGAAGGAAAATTTCGGGAAGACTTATATTATCGATTGAATGTCATCCCCATTCATATTCCCCCTCTTCGCCAGAGAAAGGACGATATTCCTCTTCTCATTAATTATTTTGTTAAAAAATATGCAGAGCGCGAAAATAAAAATGTGGTGGGGGTTTCTCCTGAGGCCATGATTCTTCTCACCGGCTATCATTGGCCAGGGAATGTGCGAGAATTGGAGAACGTTGTAGAGCGGGCGGTCATTTTAACCAGTTACAATCTCATTCTCCCTGAAGACCTTCCTCAGGCGATTCGCGAGGCCCATTCGAGAAATGGAGAATTCTCTTCGGAAGCAGAAGACGAAAAAACACTGGAAGAGCTTGAGAAGCAATATATTATAAAAATTCTCGAAAAATACAATTGGAATCAAAAGGTGGCCTCAGAAAAACTGGGCATTTCCACCACCACGCTTTGGCGGAAACTCAAATCGTACGGGATTGACCCCAAGAAAAGGGGATAATCTTTTCAAAATTGGATTTTGACACATAAAACATTGCAAGGTGTAATGTTTTTTTCTTTTTTTCTTTTTAAAGAGGGATAAATCATCTCTTTGTTTTTCAATGAGTTATGTAATATCGTCATCGAGGCATACAATTTGTAAACTATTTGATCCATGAGATCGGATTCCATGTCCACAGTGCTGATTGTGGACGATGAAAAAAATGTGCTGATGACGCTTTCCATGTCACTGCGGCGCTATGCGTATACTGTATATGAGGCCCAGAGTGGAGAGGAGGCTTTACAGATTTTGGAGAGTCGTCCGTGCAATTTTGTCATTTCTGATATTCGCATGACGCCCATGGATGGATATACCTTGGCTTCTCAAATTCGAGCCAAATTTCCCCACATTGGGATTATTTTTATGTCTGCGTATGGCATGGACGATCCTTATGAGAAGCCGGAGGAATTTTCTTTATGCCCTCGTTTGACCAAGCCGTTTCCCATCTCGGAATTGGTTCGGGTGCTCAAAGAACAAGAATCGGTGCAAAAGAAGCATTTGCCCCGCATTCTTCTATTGGATGTGTACCAGGAAGCAGAAGACGTTCAAGCCCGTCTCGAAGCCCTTGGATTTGCTGTGGAACGATTTTTCTGTGAATTTTCGAATTTGGATCAGTTCAATTTCAAAGCGTACCATTTGGTTCTGGTTCATGAATCTTGTTTGAGCATGCCTGAATTGCTGAATGCCATTGATCGGGATGCGCCCCACGTGCCCATGCTTGTCTTTTCAAATACAGAGAAAGCACCCCGCGCTTTGGGAATGCATTGCCCAGCCATTTTGGATCGAAAGACCCTTTTTGAAAATCCACAAAAGGCTTTGGAGATGATCGAAAGGCACTTGAATTCCCAAAAATCAGAGGTCATGTATTAAAGGGGAAAAAGTGGCCAGTCCAAAACGACAAAAGCGTATCAAAAGAATCCTTGCAGTGGATGATGAAGAAGTGATGGGATACGTGATTCAGCGGATTGTCCAGCATTTGGGCTATGAGGTAGATTGGGTGCCAAGCTACGAAAGTGCCATTCAAAAAATTGAAAATCAAGAGTACGATGTGATTCTCTGTGATTTTCGAATGCCCACCATGAATGGGGAACATTTTTATCGTGAAATTGTGGACCGAAATCCCCTTTGGGCAAAAAAATTGGTATTTATTACTGGAGACTTAACTTCGCAAACCGTGGCATTTTTGAACGAAATTCATGTGCCTGTCATTTCAAAGCCTTTTAAGATTGAAGAGCTCCAGCAAGTCCTTGAGCAAATGGTGTCGTGTTAGTTTCTTTCTAAAGATCTTTTCCATCTTTCTCGCAATATGTTCACTCGACTTTGGCAAGTTTCGTCAATGAAAGTCATGCTGAACTTGCTTCAGCATCTCTCTTCCTTTGCCAAAGTCCTCTTTTGAGTTAAAAAAATTGACTGTTCTCTTTGATAGAATCGAAATCTTTTCAAAAAAATAAAAAAAATTCTTGACAAAAGAAAAAAAAAGTTGTATACTTTTACTACCTTTCATTTATCAGGATGAATCTTCTGTATACTGGGGAACCATGTTGGGAAGCGGAGAAAACAGAATGAAGTCATTTCACCAAATGGTCAGTCTCCTTGATTTTTCTTTTGTGGATTCTATGCATTTTATCCGTCTGTACTTTATCTTTTTCAATTGCCCAATTAAAACCAAATTGAAAGGAGGTGAAAGAGAGAGGGGTTTGGTTTTTGTTTAGAAATTGCCACGGGGGCATTCCTTTCTTCTTTTTGACCAAACTCCAAGGGAGAAGAGAGTCACAAAAAAAGAAGAAAGGGGGTAGGGGAAGGGAAAACTAAAATGAAGCACCAAATGGAAGGAGAGGAATTATGAGGACATTCGGAAAAGTGGTATTGGCAGTTTTTTGTACGATGTTTGTTTTGGCCTTGATGGCCAATGAGATGGATGGCGATGTTCTTCTTGTGCCGAAGGCAGCGACTCCTCCGACCATCGATGCTGCGATTGACGGTGCGTGGAACAATGTATGCTGGACATTTCAGCGTTCTTATGGGAACAGTGGAACCCCGCCGACCGATGCGACCGATCTTACTGGTGCATTCCGTGTGATGTGGGACGATAACAATCTCTACTTCTTGGCCTACACAATCGACGATGTGCTCTACGACAATCACGCCAATGTGTGGGAGAACGATGGTTGGGAAATCTATTTTGATGCGGACAATAGCAAAATGACTTCCTACGATGGCGTGGACGATCAGCAGATGCGGTACGAGCACCGGGATGTGGCAGGTGCGGATGCCGATGCAGGCTCTTGGGTAACCAAAGACAATCTGGTTTTTGTGAATGAGGATGTTTACAATGGATACGTTTTAGAGCTGCAGATTCCCTTGGCCGAGTTAAAGCTTCCTGCTGAGGCAGGTCATGAATTTGGATTTGAGACCCAGCAGAACGACAACGATGGTGCCAACCGAGAGCACATCAGCAAGTGGTGGCTTTTGGAAGGGGATCGTTCTTGGCTCGATCCTTCGCTTTTCGGCACTGCAAGGCTCACGGATTATGGAGTAAGTGAACTTCTTCCAGTGCATAAGGCACCCTCTGCGCCTGTGATCGATGGGGATTTGGATCCAGTGTGGGAGACTGGTTCCACCTTGATTCCCCAGAACAGCTACACCAATTCTGGCACAGGGCCTGATAGCTTTGAGGACTTGCAGGGAAGCTTCCGGCTGATGTGGGATGAAAATAACCTTTACGGTTTCTTCATTACCCGGGACGATGTGCTCTACGACAATCACGCCAATGTGTGGGAGAACGATGGCTGGGAAATCTATTTTGATGCGGACAATAGCAAGCTCACTTCCTACGATGGTGTGGACGATCAACAGATGCGGTTTGAGCATCGGGATATGGCGGGTACGGATGCCGATGCAGGCTCTTGGGTAGACAAGAGCAAGCTCGTGTTTGTGAACAAAGACCATGACGATGGCATGGGATACAATCTCGAATTGGCCATTCCGTGGACAGAAATTAAACTCACTCCTGAAATTGGCGCAGAATTTGGATTTGAGACCCAGCAGAATGACAATGACGGTGCCAACCGAGAGCACATCAGCAAGTGGTGGCTCAAAGAAGGCGACCGATCCTGGTTGGATCCCTCCTTGTTTGGAACGGCCGTGCTGAAAGATTACAAAACCGCGGTAAAGGAAAAGGGTGTTGTGGCCCGTCAATTTGGTTTGGCCCAGAACTATCCGAACCCGTTCAACCCGACAACCACCATTCCTTACACCTTGGCTCGTACGGAAAAAGTACGGCTTGCGGTGTATGATCTCATGGGCAAGGAAGTGGCGGTTCTCGTGGATGGGATTCAGAGTGCGGGTTCTCATGAAGCCCAGTTCACTGCCACGAATTTGACCAGTGGCATTTATTTCTACAAGCTTGAGACTTCTGATCAAGTGCTTGTGAAGAAGATGACGCTGGTGAAATAATTCGTGTGAGGTTGGATTTCAACGCCTGCGGAAAATTTTCCGCAGGCGTTTTTTTATTTTTCGCATCACAGGAACAAAAATTTTTTAAAATTTTGTTTAAAATTCTTGACAAAAAAAAATTTTTTTTGTATTTTGCAAACGTTTGCGGGATCGTTTGAGGTTGCCTCAGGGGAAGTGGGAAAAGGATTCAGTTTCCAAATGAAACAGCCTACCATAAAAGACATTGCTCGGCGTTTAGGTCTTTCTCCCTCTACGGTTTCTCGTGCCCTTTCTGGTCATCCCGATATCAGTGAGGCCACCAAAGAAAAAGTGTGTGCCATTGCCCGCGAATTAGAGTATCATCCCAATACGTTGGCCAAAAGTCTTCAGCAAAAACAATCTCAAATCATTGGCGTGGTAGTCCCTCAGGTGAAACATTATTTTTTCGCTTCTGTCATGGCAGGGATTACCGACGTGGCATATCAGGCAGGCTATACGGTCATGATCTGTCAATCCAATGAAGATTATCAGCGTGAGGTCGCCAATATTGACGTATTGATTTCTCATCGGGTGGCTGGTTTATTGGTTTCTGTTTCCAGTAGCACGACCCAGTGCGAGCATTTTGAAAAAATCAAACGAAGGAGCATTCCCTTGGTTTTTTTTGACCGGGTTTGTCCTGGAATGGAGGCTTCCAGTGTGGTGGTAGATGATTATGAAGGCGCTTTTAAAGCGACAGAATATTTGATTCAAAAAGGATACAAAAGAATTGGCACTTTGGCAGGTCCTCCTTTTTTAAGCATTGCCAAGGCCCGTTTTGAAGGATTTCGAGATGCGCTTCGCAAACACGGTCGAACGCTTCCTTCTGAATGGATTGTTCATGGTGGGATGAATGAAGAAGATGGGGCTATCTCCATTGAAAAATTGCTCTCCCAAAGCAATCCCAGGCCCGATGCACTATTCTGTGTCAATGACCCTGTGGCGCTCGGTGCCATGATGCGACTCAAAGAAAAGGGAATCCGGATTCCAGAGGATATTGCCATGATGGGGTTTACGGATAATCCAGAGGCTTCGATGATCGAGCCTCCTTTAACCACCATGCGTCAGCCCGCGTATTTAATTGGAAAAACTGCAGCAGAACTTTTACTGGACGAGCTAAAAAATAAAAAACGTGGACAGAAGCCAACACGGTGTGTGTTAAAAACGGAATTAATTATTCGAAAGTCTGCATAATTTTAACCAATTAGGAGGATTGGTGTATGAAAAAGAGAAGGTTGCTATTCTCAGTAGTCGTGCTCGTGACTTTGCTTTTTGCAGGATGGGTCTGGAGTGGGACTACGGGAAAAATTGCAGGACGGGTGGTCGACCGAGCCACAGGTCAACCGTATTATGGGGCCAATGTGCTTGTCGTAGGGACTTCAATGGGTGCAGCGACAGACGAAAACGGGTATTTTACCATTCTCCAGGTTCCTCCAGGAATGTACTCTATCCAAGTACGGGCCATGGGATATGCACCCATGACCATTGCAGATATTCAGGTCCGGATTGACCAGACCACCACGGTGAATTTTGACATTGTTCAGGAAGTCATTCAGGGCGAAGTGGTCAAAGTGGTTGGAAAGCGCGAGGCAGTCAAACAGGACGTGGCGACCAGTGTGGCTGCGTTTTCTGGATCTGAAGTTCAGCAATTGGCCATTTCCACAGTGAATGATGTCATTCAAACCCAGGCAGGTGTGGGAGAAGGTCTGGTCATTCGAGGGGGAGATCCCAATCAGGCTCTGTTTCAAATCGATGGCATTACGCTTCGGGATCCTCGAAACAACAAACCCATTACAGGCGTGGCCTTAAGTGCAGTCCAAGAAATTGCCATTGAACGGGGAGGATTCAATGCAGAATATGGTCAGGTGCGATCGGGTCTCATTAATGTCGTGACCAAAGAAGGTGCAAAAGATCGGTACAGTGGGATTATTTCTGTCAAAGCCAGTCCTCCCACAGCCAAGCATTTTGGCAAATCGGTCTACGATAAAAATTCCATGTGGATGCGACCGTATCTTGACGATGCCGTGTGCTGGACTGGGACCACCAATGGTGCATGGGATGAATATACCCGACGCCAGTATCCTGAGTTTAGAGGATGGAATCAGGTGTCTCAGGAACTTTTGATGGATGATAATCCCAATAACGATCTTTCCCCGATTGCTTGCCAGCGATTGTTCAAATGGGAACATCGAAGAAAATTTGAGCTTGAACCGGATTACAACATTGACGCAGGATTCGGTGGACCTGTTCCCTTTATTAGCAAATCATTAGGCGATTTACGGTTTTTTGGAAGTTTCCAGCGAAATCGCGAAATGCTTCTTATCCCGCTCACTCGGGATGATTATGTAGAAAACAACTGGATGTTTCAGCTCACTTCAGATATCACCAAATCCATGAAATTGAGTGCAGTGACTTTGGGAGGCAATTTCGCAGCTGCAGTGGCCAATGAAGGCGATCAAATCTTTTTGACCAATGAATTTGGTCCAAATGACAATCGCCCTTATCTGTTATTCTATCCCACTTTATTCCTCCGCACACCACTCGACATTGCCAAAGTCACTGCGGAGCAACGGGCAGGTCGTATCTTTTCGGACGCATGGTACTCGGATGGACGGGTGAGACATTTGGGAATGGCCTTGAAATTAACCCATACGCTCAATGCCAAGACATTTTACGAAGCCAAGTTGGAACATATTATGCGTCGGTACTTGACCGGTCCTATGCCTCCAAGAGATCTCACCAAAAAGTATGAAATTGTGCCCGGCTATTATACGGACGAAGCGCCTTTTGGATTTAGTCCAGTGCCTTCTGGGGGGATTGGGGGCGCCATCAATTTCTTTGGTGGTCACACAGGAGAAGCCAGAGATTCCAGCAAGATTTCTGCCACGACGTTTCGGTTTGATATTACAAGCCAGGTGAATTTTACCAATTTGGTAAAAGCTGGGTTGGAAATTGTGTACAATGATCTGAATCTTCTTTATGGCGACGTCAATACGTTCACCAGCCGAATTGTGATGGTCAAAGAACATTACTTCCCCATTCGCGGGGCAATGTATGTGCAGGACAAACTGGAGACCAAAGGATTTATTCTCAATGCGGGTCTCCGGTTGGATTACAGCAATGCCAATACCGAATGGGTAAAACCCGACGATCCGTTTGATCGCAGCTTTTTCTCCTCTGAATATGATCCGACTCGGACTTATAAAACAGAAAAAACAAAAGCGGATGTCAGTTTAAGTCCACGACTCGGTATCTCTCATCCAATTACAGAGAACTCCAAACTCTATTTCAATTATGGCCATTTTAAGCAATTGCCCACCTACGAAGAAATGTTGCGTGTAGGACGTTCTGCAGGTGGAAGCATGATCAATTACGGCGATCCCACTTTGCCTCTGGCCAAAACGGTTTCGTATGAATTGGGATATGATCATCTCCTTTTTGGACCCAATGGCATTCTTGTTCAGGCAGCTGCATTTTATAACGATATTACCAATGAGCAATCTTACACGACCTATGCCAGTGCAGATGGAAAGGTCGGATATACCATGGCCAATAACCATGGATATGCAGATATTCGGGGATTTGAATTGACTCTCCACAGGACGGCAGGTTGGATTTCGGGTTTTGCCAATTATACGTATCAAGTCAATACGTATGGGTTCTTTGGTCGAAACCAGGTGTATCAAAGCATCTCTGAACAACGACGGTATGATGAAAACACCCGGCTGTTGTATCAAGGCAAACCCCTTCCCCAGCCATTTGCTCGGGTGAGTTTGGTGATTCAATCTCCCAAATCTTTTGGGCCAACTCTTTTGGGTGCGAGACCCTTGGAGGAATGGGTTTTTAATGTGATGTATAACTGGAAAAAGGGAGAATATGTGACCTGGAATCCGATGAATAAGCTCGATGTATTCGATAATGTGGAGACCACAGATTATCACACCCTTTCCATGCGTATCAGCAAGACCATTCCGGTGAAGAAAATGCGGGTCACTTTCTTTGCAGAAGTCAACAATCCGTTCAATTGGAAGCGACTTTCTGGCGCGAGTTTCTACGATGGATTTGATTACATCCATTACATGAATTCCCTGCATCTCCCAAAGAGCAAAGACTACACCAATATTCCTGGTCATGATCGGGTAGGCGATTACCGAAAACCGGGTGTGGCTTTTCAGCCGATTGAACAAGTGGGAAGCACCTCGGAAGTGAAAAATCCCAATCCGAGGGTGATTTATTACGAAAATAGTACGGCAAAATATATGCAATATGCAGATGGGAATTGGGCCGAAGTAGAGAAAAACCGGATGGAAAAAATTCTCGACACCAAGGCATACATCGATATGCCGAATCAGACGTATTTTAATTTTCTCAATCCGAGACAATGGTTTTTTGGCGTCCGGATTGCATTTTAATCATTCATGTTATAAAAAGGAGTTTGGCATATGAAGAAAAAGAAATACCCAATGCGTTGGTTGGTATTTTTCCTTGGAATGGCAATTGTATTTTTTGCCCTTCTCGGAGAGAAAAGTTCCGTTTTTGCTCAAGAGATCACAGGGCCTCAAGACATTCGATGGATTCGGGTGGGTTCTCTTCACAACTGGTTTTCCAGTGCCGGTGCAGAAGTGGAATATGGACGAAGAGGCAGAGCCCAATTTCAGGCCCAGGATCAGGCCGATCAGTTGTACTGGGAAGCGCAATATCCTGAGCAGGACCGGTGTTGCTCCAAAGGTTTATGGATTGGTTGTACAAACTACGATGATCCCGTTACGGGAGAACGGTATCCATTCAAAGTGGTCTGTTCCGGCCCGTGTTTTTCCAATACGCTGGTCAATACCATTCCGGTTGTGTTTAAAATGATTGGGAAATTTCCCCATCCGATTGTGAGTGTGGATGGTCTGGATGCAACGGAAAACACACTCAATGATCAGGTGGATGAGTATGATCCAGATCTCCCCTGTGATCGAATGATCTATCATGTGTTTCACACCAACATGGGCGTCACAGTGACACGAAAGATTTACGGATTTAGTCAGCAGAATCACGATAACTATTTCATTTATGATTATGTCTTCAAAAATACTGGAATTATCGATTCCAAAGGCACCAAAGTCGAAAAAACGCTCACCGGATTTTATGTGTATTTTCAATACCGTTATGCGCCAGGATGGGAGGGCGCCATTCGAGGATGGAATACAGGTCAAGGAGTCACGTGGGGAAGAAACACCATCAATGACGTGGATTATGCCAATCGTATTCAGTTTTCCTACTACGGTCCGCATTCGCAAAGTCCAGGGTACGAAGAGGATTGGGGCTCTCCCAATTACACTCGGGGAGGTCCGTTGGGTGCTCCTGCGTTTGTGGGAATCAAAACATTGCATGCGGATAAATCCGCTTCGGATCATTCGGATGATCCTTCACAACCCACAACGACAAAATTTATTGATTCGGACAACAATACCCGGAACGTAATTGATCCCTACAATAAAGACATGATGACGACCCAATACGCGCTCATGAGTGCAGGCCATGCTCCCAAAACCCATGCAGAAGAAGTAGGGACTGGATTTGCGGATTTGTACACTGCTCCAGGCACAAATCCTCCTGGCGGATATCATCAGGCTCAAGGTTTTGGTCCGTATACTCTGGCTCCTGGGGATAGCATTCGAATTGTGATTGCAGAAGCCGTGGCAGGCTTAAAACGAGAGAAAAGCATGGAAGTGGGCGACAATTGGTTTTACAACCGAAGCCCCTTTATTCTTCCGGATGGGAACGTGACCACGGATCGAAACGCATACAAGAAAGCCTGGGTCTGGACTGCAAAGGATTCTCTTTATCAAACATTGAACAGAGCATATCAAAATTTCCAGAATGGATTGAGGATTCCTCAACCTCCTCCGCCACCCGATAAATTTATTGTGAGTTCGGGAGGAGATCGGATCCGTCTGGAATGGGAAGGCACTGCTGCAGAATCCTGGCCTTATTTTGATGGGTACCAAATTTACAGGGCAGTTTCTAGACCAGATACGTTTTATCAGCTCATTTTTTCTTGTGATAAAGAAAATGTGGTTCATCAATTCGATGATGTCACTGCGCAACGTGGATTTGACTACTATTATTATATCGTAACAAAAGACGACGGATCTCAGAATGATGTACATCCTGGAGTGCCCTTGGTGAGCAGTAAATTTTACACCATGACCAATCAGGCGGCCCACCTCCGTCGGCCTGCAGTGATCACGACATTGGATTCTATTCGGGTGGTACCGAATCCATTCCACATTGGGGCCCGTTCACTTCAGTTTGATCAACCCGATCGGATTGCCTTTTTCGGACTTCCGCCTGTGTGTACTATTAAAATTTATACGGAAAAGGGAGATTTAATCGATACCATTGAGCATACCAACAACAGTGGAGACGAGCTTTGGGATTCTGTCACGTCTTCTCGGCAGGTGGTAGTGAGTGGGCTTTATATTGCAGTGTTTGAGACACCCGATGGCAAAAAAACGTATCGAAAATTCGTGATTGTTCGATAACTTGTTTAACATGAGGAAAAAGGACTATGAAACGATTGAACGTATATTGGACATTGGGTTTGATCTCGATGTTATTTGTCGCGAGCGGATCAGCCCAGGAGTTTAAAAAGCTCGCACAAAGTGGAATGGAATTTTTGAACGTGAAGGCAGATGCCAGGGCCATGGCCATGGCAGGGGCTGCCACTGCCTTGGAGATGGGATCCGGAAGTCTCTTTTTTAATCCTGCTGGTATGGCCAATATGAATTCCACTTTGGATTTGGTCATCAGCAGGAATCAATGGATTGCAGACATTGAACATCGCAGTCTTTCTCTGGCCGTGCAACCTTTTGGCAAAGATTACGGCACAGTGGGTTTTACTATCCAAGATGTGGATTACGGAGAGCTCCAATGGACCATGGTGGATAATACCACAGACAAAGGCTACACGGATTTGGGATTTTTCTCGCCCTCTGCACTTGGCATTGGGGTCGGCTATGCCAAAGCATTGACAGATCGTTTTTCTGTGGGTGGACAAATCCATTGGGTAAGACAACGATTGGGAGAAAATATTTTGCCCAAAGGAGAGGCCGGTCGCGATACCGTGAAAAACGAAGTGAGTCCCCTTTCTTTTGATTTTGGTACGCTTTTCAAAACGGGGATCAAGAGTTTGGCTTTTGGAATGTCCGTGCGGAATTTTTCCAAAGAAATTCGATTTTATCGTGAAGGGTTTCAGCTTCCTCTCACTTTTACCATGGGCATTTCCATGGATGTCATGGATTTCATTCCCAATAAAGGTTTTGATCAATCGCTCATCGTGTCGTTTGATGCAGTGCATCATCGTTCGCATCCAGAGCAAATCATGATTGGTGTAGATTATACCCTTCTCAAAAAATTTTCTCTGCGAGGAGGATACATTTCTGCCGATGATGAAGACAGTTTCTCATTTGGGGTTGGGCTTCGAGTGGCCAATATTGGGGTAGATTATGCATACACCCCATTTGGAATTTTTGATTCTGTCCAGCGGTTTACCGCCCGGATTTCCATGTAATTTGATGCGGAAGGAGGGAATATGATGATACAATCATTTTGGAAACAAGGTTTGGGGATTGTCCTGGGGATAGGGCTTTTGTTTTTGGCCTGCGAGTACAAAAGTCCCAAGGCCATTTGGGATCCCAATGAAGATTTGCATCTTGAAAGTGCGCCTACCATTTCTCGAATTGATCCACCCCAGATTGCGCCTCCTGGGGTTCTCACGATTTCGATTTATGGGAAAAATTTTTCACCCAATATCGAAAAAAACTTTGTCTATTTTGGTTCGACAAAAGCAGAGATTAAATCGTGTACAGATACCGCGATTACCGTATACCGACCCAAAGTGGTGGGAACAAATCTTCCTGTGATTGTGGTGGTGCAAGATGCGTATCTTGTGGCAAAGGACACCACAGGATATGCAATTCCTGCAGTATGGAAAGCGTACGGAAGTCTTCCCAGTTTATGGGTTGTGGAAGCGTTTGCTTTTGACAAAGACGAGAATTTATATGTTGCCCGCTTAACTAAAGAAATTACAAAAATTGATCCGACAGAAGCCCGTACTGATTTGGGTGTGCGGACCTACAAGAAAAAAACAACCGATATGAAGATTGCTCCAGATGGTTCCATTCTCTTACTCGAAACCGCTAGCAATAAATTGCATCGGATTCCTCCTGAAGGAGGGGATTCTCAACCGTATGCAGACCTGGCTGCCAAAGTGAGTTATTTTGATTTTGATGCCAATGGAAATATTTTGGCAGGGGGAGACAAGCAAGGCATTGTGGTGCTGAAGCCAGATCTCAGCTCTCGTGTGGTTGGCGATGATCTCATAAAACAGATTAAAATTATTTGGCTAAAAGTTTATAATGGTTATGTGTATATTGCAGATGCAGGTGCGATTTATCGAGCACCCATCCTTTCTTCTGATGGGGACTTGGGATCCACGGAAAAAGTATTTGAAATGGCATCGGTTTCTCGATATGCTTCTGCGAAGATTCTTTCGTTTGCGCTTTCTGAAGAAAATAAATTGTATATTGGAACCACGCATGCAGATGCGGTCTTTATTTATGATCCGACAACTCAGAGTACCCAACCTTTGTACAAAGACATTCTCCCTGCCAATGGAGGGTTGTTGGTGTGGGGGAACACCACGTTTCTTTATCTTTATCAAACGCAAGTGGCGGGTTCAAATACCATGATTCGGATTGATACAGGGAAAAATGAGGCCAGTAAATAAGATCAACAGATGCGATCTGGATAATCAGTAAATACTCCGTCGACTTTGAGGGATTTGACAAAATGAAGGGTTTTGAGATCATTGACGGTAAACACATAGACAGAGAGCCCTCGGGCATGGGCATCTTCCACGATTTCGGGAGTCACAAAATCCAGGGCGAGATGGAGAGAGGTACATTGTAATTCTTTGGCAAAACGGGCGTAATGGAGAGGAACCCCGACGCAAAGCGCTCCAGTCGGAATCAGTGGCTGGAGCGTTTTGATTTTTTGGAGTTCCATATGATAAAACGAAGAAATAAGGATGTCTTCCCATTTCCATTGCCCTTGTTTGACAAATGCATCGAGACATTGGACGACAGGCAACGCCGTATTTTGTCCTTTTAATTCGATATTGATTTTTGCACGGCCTTGGACCAACTCCATGACTTCGCTCAAGAGAGGAATACGCTCTCCTTTTCCTGCATCCAAAGTGCGTAATTTTTCAAAAGAATGTTCCCAGATAAATCCTTGGCCATTGGTGGTTCTTTCCAAGCGAAGATCATGAAACACAATGAGTTCATTTTCCACTTTCTGGACATCGACTTCAATCCATTCTGCTCCGAGATCAAGTGCTTTTTGAATGGCCCGGAGTGTGTTTTCCGGCTCGTATCCACTGGCGCCTCGATGCGCGAATATGCGAAAAGGTGGGTTTGACATGCAAATAATATACAAAAGTAGAATCCTATTGGGAAGGCAAAAATTTTTGGGCCGATGCCATTGATTGAGTGGTTGTTTTTTAGAGTTTCTTCTATTATATTTACCTTTTACCTTTCAATCGGCATTCATACAGGCATAGAACTTTATTCGGAGGAAACACCATGATTGTCAGTGTGGTTTTATGTTCTGTCATTTTTCTGGGTCTGGGATATTTCCTTTATGGGAAATGGCTGGGGAAAAAAGTAGAACTTGATCCCAAAAGGCCCACGCCTGCCCAAACCATGGCCGATGGCAAGGATTTTGTCCCTGCAAGTCCGTTTTTACTTTTGGGCCAACATTTCTCTGCCATTGCAGCCGCAGGGCCCATTGTCGGGCCCATTCTTGCAGGCCTTTGGTTTGGTTGGGTTCCTGCTTTACTCTGGATTCTTTTGGGCTCAGTGTTTGTTGGTGGCCCCCATGATTTTTTGAGCCTGGTGGCTTCTATTCGACATAAAGCTTCTTCGATCGGAAGTCTTGCAAAAACGTATCTTTCCAAACGCATTGAGCGATTGTTTTTGATTTTCATCTGGTTTACACTGATTTATGTCATCATTGCTTTTACAGACATTACAGCCCAAAGTTTCAAAGCAGTGTCTGGCGACATGGTATTTGGGCCGGCCGTGGTATTTTCTTCTCTATTATACCTGGTTTTAGGCCTTGTGTTGGGAATAATTTTACGCTTTACAAAAATTCCTTTGAGCTTGGCCACACTTTTATTTCTTCCTCTGGTCTTTTTGGTGATTTGGTGGGGCACCAAACTTCCTCCTTCTGTGACTGAATTCTTATCCAAAGTGCCGATCAAAGGATGGGAAGCGGGATTGCTTTTCTATTGTTTTATTGCATCAATTATTCCAGTGTGGTTATTGCTTCAACCGAGAGGATATCTGGGTGGATGGTTTTTGTACTGCACCATGGCAGTGGCTCTTTTGGGGGCTTTATTCGGCGGATTTTCTATTCAATATCCTGCCTTTCATCTGGAAGGCCTTCGCAGTGCATTGAACGGCAAACTCATTTTCCCTATTCTTTTTATCACCGTGGCCTGCGGTGCTTGTTCTGGGTTTCATGCAATTGTCAGTACAGGCACTACTTCAAAGCAACTCCGAAATGAAAAAGACGCCAGGCCTGTAGGATATGGCGCTATGATTCTCGAAGGCGTTGTGGCAGTCCTTGCCCTGGCCACGGTCATGATGCTTTCGCCTTCAGATGCCATCCTTCGCTCCGATCCCAATGTGGTGTATGCTTCTGGTCTTGCCCGATACATGGGACTTATTGGGATTCATCCTGGTTTTGCGTTGAGTTTTGCTCTCCTTGCTTTTTCCACTTTCGTGTACGACACGCTCGATGTGGCCACTCGGCTTGCCAGATATATTTTACAAGAATTGTTAGGCTGGGAAGTGACCCGGAAAAGGGCTTTGGCCACTTTGATCACGCTCACCATTCCATTGGCGTTTCTTCTTTTAGCAAAAGAAAAGGCGTATTTGGTGGCTTGGCCCATTTTTGGCTCGAGCAATCAACTCATGGCAGGCCTGACTTTGCTTTTGGTTTCTGTGTGGCTTTTGCGTTCTGGGAAAAATTTCTTGCCTGCATTTTTACCCATGGTATTCATTACATTTTTCACAGTATGGTCCTTGTTTCTCCAAGTGCTTCCGATTTTTCAGTTTCTGTTTTCCACTTCCCGGATTCCTCTCAGGCCAGATGCTTGGATTTCTGGCATTTGTGGGGCCATCCTTTTGATCCTTGCCTTGTGGATGATTGGGGAGGCCATTGCATTGATTCGCGCTTCGAAAATAAAAGCATGAATCCTGAAATTTGTAAAAAATCCCACACGATCTCTTCTTTACTCGAGGAGGCGACTGGTGTCCTTTCTCGTTCCTGCATTCCAAATTCCAGGCAGAATGCAGAATTGCTTTTACAATCTGTTCTCGGGAAAACTCGGATGGACCTTTATCTGGAATGGGATAAAGAGATCAGCGCAAAAGAATACGAGGTGTATCGGGCTTTCCTTTCTCGACGCAGTCAACACGAACCCATCCAATACCTTCTGGGCGAAACCGAATTCATGTCGCTTCCATTCCGTGTGAATTCGTGTGTCATGATTCCACGGCCTGAGACCGAGATCCTGGTGGAGAAAGTGATTGCATATTTGCAAGACCAAGGTCCAGTGCGGATTTTGGACATTGGCACGGGAAGCGGTGTGATTGCAATTGGCCTATGCAAATATCTTCCTCAAGTCACAGTGGATGCACTGGATATTCGTGAAGAGATTCTTGCGCTGGCAAAAGAAAATGCAGAGCGAAATGGCGTGGCGGATCGAATCCATTTTATTTTGGGAGACATTCGTTCCGAGTTATTTTATAAAAATTTACAGGTTAAGTACGATGTCCTTGTTTCCAATCCACCGTATGTTTCAAAAAAGGAATGGGACAATTTAGATCGAGAAGTGCGAGACTACGAACCTTTTTCTGCCATTTGCGATGGTGGAGATGGGCTTTCATTTTATCGGATTTTTGCCGAGAAAGCGAAATTGCTTTTGGCCCCTCACGGGGTGATGTTTTTTGAAATTGGATTCGGCCAGAAAGAGGAAGTGGTTTCTATTTTTCAAGAAAAGGGTTTTCACGAAATTGTATGGTATCCGGATTTAGCAGGAATTCCCCGAGTGATGCAAATCAAAATGGAAGGAGGAAAAGTGGTATGAATCCCAATATTTTTCGAGCGTATGATATTCGAGGACTTGCAGATCAAGACTTAACCGATCCAGTGGTTGAAAACATTGGGAAGGCTTACGGGACTTACCTCTCTCGGAAAGGAAAGAAAATCGTGGTCACAGGCCGAGACGTTCGGCTTTCTTCTCCACGGATTCAATCTGCACTCAACCGAGGCATTCTTTCCACTGGAATCAATGTCATTGACGTGGGCATGGTTCCTACGCCAGTTCTCTATTTTGCCATTGTCCATTTTCAAGTCGATGGGGGAGTGATGGTCACAGGAAGCCACAATCCCATTGAATTCAACGGGCTGAAACTTTCCGAAGGCTTGGCTTCTCTTTACGGAGATCAGATTCAACAGCTCCGTCAAATGATAGAGAAAAGTGATTTTGAAAAAGGCCAAGGCGAGCTCCTCCAAAAAGAGATTATCCCCCAATATAAGTCCATGATCTTGGAGCGGATTCAACTCCACAGACCTTTCAAAATCGTCATCGATGCAGGCAATGGTACTGCGGGTCCCATTGCCCCAGAGCTTTTTGAGAAAATGGGTTGCACTGTGATTCGACTGTACTGCGAGCCAGATGGCAGGTTTCCCAATCATCTTCCAGACCCCACGGTGATGGCGTATATTCAGGATCTTAAAAATAAAGTGCTCGAAACAAAGGCAGATTTGGGCATTGGCTACGATGGCGATGCAGATCGGATGGGCATTATTGACAACAAAGGCAGAGTGGTGTTTGCGGATCAGATTTTGGCTTTGCTTTCCCAAGATGTGCTTTCCCGCAATCCGCACGCCACGATTGTGTTTGATGTGAAATGCTCCCAGCTTCTTCCCGAAGTGATTGAAAAGGCGGGCGGAAAACCTTTGATGTGGAAAACCGGGCATTCTTTACTCAAGGCCAAAATGAAAGAAGTGGACGCGCCTCTGGCAGGTGAAATGTCTGGCCATATCTTTTTTAAGGATGGATATTTTGGATACGATGATGGCATCTATGTGTCTTTTCGTTTTGTTCAATTTCTTTCTTTACAGGAAAAGTCATTGGATCAATTGGTGGATGCATTACCGCAATTTGTTTCTACCCCTGAAATTCGGGTGGCATGTCCAGATGAAGAAAAATTTCGCATTGTGGATGCACTTGTGTCTCTTTTCCGAAAAGAATATCCAGTCATTGACGTGGATGGAGCCCGGGTATTATTTGGAGATGGGTGGGGCTTGGTGAGGGCCTCCAATACCCAGCCTATTTTGGTGCTCAGGTTTGAAGCCAAAACCCATTCCCGACTGGAAGAAATTCGGGCTATTTTTATGGAAAAATTGTCTCAATTTCCCCAAGTGCGATTGGAAGAAGCAACGCATTGAAATGGATCTGAGCGTGATAGAAACTGCGATTCCAAATGCAATAGCTGGCGTTTTGTTTCAAGTCCTCCTGCAAAACCTGTAAGATCTCCATTTTTCCCGATCACGCGGTGACAAGGAATGAGAATTGGAATGGGATTGGCCCGACAGGCATTGCCCACTGCCCGAGAGGCATTGGGCTTTTGAATTTTTCTTGCAATTTCTCCATACGTTGCGGTTTCTCCATACCGCACTTTCTGAAGCGCATGCCATACCTGGAGTTGGAAAAGAGTGCCTCTGAGGTCTAATTCCACTGAAAATGTTCTTCGCTTTCCTTCAAAATATTCGCGAAGTTGGGTCATTACTTCTTGAAACTTTGTTTCGGATTCAATGATTTCTGCATTTGGGAAATTTTTTTGCACAGCAGTGGTGAAATTGCGGTTTCTATGCGATGAGAGAAAAAGCACCCGCAAAAGACCTTTTTGAGAAGAAACCAGGGCCAAAGGGCCAACAGGACTGTCCATTTTTGTGCAGTACAAAATTGTGTCACTCATCGTGCAAGGATCATTTTAATGGATTGGTTGAGATTTCCATATTGCCATTGGGCAATGTACATACCAGAAGGCAGGATGGCTCCTTTTTCGTCTTTCCCATTCCATTGGATTACAAAGGTGCCAGTGGTATAGTTCGAAAAAAGCCATTCTCTCACTTTTTCGCCCCGGGTGTTAAAAATCGTCAATTTAGGAAAGTTTTCTCCAGGCGTTTTTGGAATGTCAGACACTCGACACGGAATGAGGGTTTGTTCATTAAACGGATTGGGATAATTTTGACCCAAAAAGAACCCTTTTGACACTTGGGATCGATTTTCTAATACCAGCGTTGCAGGAGGATTTATTACAGGCAGTACAATGGCAGAAGGGTGGAGACCATCGTGATAAATGGTTTGATGCGCGATTTTGGTTTCACTGAAATCTCCAAATGGTTTTCCTGTATTGGGATTGACTTCAAAACGAGGAAAATTGGAACTTGAAATCGAAACCCGAATTTGATGACCTGGGGCAAAAGCAATGGCAGTGGACCAGAGATCAATGGTCAATTCGGTCGGTTCATTCGGAACAAGAAATTCTTCTTTTTCCAGTGAATTGCGATGCCTTGCTTGAATGATTCCATCGGCAATCAACATGGATTTTCCAGAAGGATACACGTCGCAGAGTTTGGCAGTAAAGTCTGTATCCAATCCATCCGAACTTGCCCATAATTTTACTTTGATCTGACCCACAACAAGGACCGAGTCTGTAAGTACGTCCGAAGTGTACACCAAAACATCGGATCGAGTTTCAACCGGGCTTTGGTCAAAAGCACCTGCAGGCAAATTTAAATTTCTCCCCCCAATGGTCGGGACAGGATCATTGGGATTAAAATCAAAATGATCTGGGCGCTCATTCTCCAATGGAGGGGAAAAAGAAAGTTTTCCTCCCTCTCTCAAATACATCGAAACCGGGGTTGCAGGAGGCGGCCAAGTGGCACTTTTAATCCATCGATTGCCCGGACTGTTTTCCATTTCAGGATCCCCCATGAGATAATATTGGACTGGAGGCAGGGGATTGGCAGGTGAAATTCCTTTGAGATGTTCCTCCATCCAACTTACTATTTCATCAAGAAATGCCGTGGAATTGCTATTCGGGAAAACCAATTCTCCACAAGAGGTTTTGGAAATATCATGCACCCAGGGTCCCATCACGAGCTTTTGTTGCCCTTTGGCCAGTGGTCCTCCTTTTTCTTGGATTCCCATAAAGGCATTGAGAACCCCTTGGGTAAAAATGTCGTACCATCCACCGATGTGAAGAATCGGAACATTGACACTGTCAAAACGGGTACTCAGCTGAATGGGATAATACACAGGGCCAAAGTTTGGATGCGCAGTAAAAAAGGAAATCAATTCCGACCTACCCACTTCGCGAAGCCATCCTTCGACAAGCGCTTTTTGAAATTCGCCTCCGTAAAAAATGGCATCTTCGTACAAGTTGGAAGCAGCGACCATCACGACACAGCACCGGAGATGCGGAGGGTTTGTTCCTGCGGCCAAATACTGGGTAATGCCCATGGCAGAGGCTCCAAACATGCCAATTTTCCCATTGCACCACCGTTGCTGGGCCAACCATTCAATGGTATCGTATCCATCCCGAATTCTTCCCCATCCGTCTGAAAAATACAATGAATCGATCCCTTCTGAAGCATACCGGCCTCGAGTATCTTGGATCGCGATGGCGTATTGTAAAAGATCGACCAGGATGAACATGAGCCATTCGTCCAGGGTATTGTTTTTTCCATAGGGGGTCCGGACGAGAATGCAGGGAACCGGATTTTTTCGTGCAGAGGGGAGATAAATGTCTGTGGCCAATCGGACACTGTCTCGCATGGGGATCATCACTGTATTTTTTTGATAGGCAAGACCTTCAGTGAAACTGGAAATGAGAAAAAGCCAAAGGAAAAGAGATTTTCTTACAAATTTCATCATTCCGATAAAAGTGTACAAAATATTACAATGGGAAGCAAGAAAATTTTTATTGAATGGTAAATAAAGCCACGGTTTCGATGTGGCCGGTATGGGGAAAAAGGTCAATGGGTTGGGCAATGCGAAGCGTGTATCCATTTTCAGAAAGGGTTTTGGCATCTCTTGCCAAAATGGGGGGATTGCAGGAGACGTAAATGAGTTTCGGCGCTCTCCATTGGATGAGTTGATGTATTGTTTTTGGATGGGGTCCTCCCCGGGGCGGATCAAAAACCACGGCATCCGGTGGACCATAGGTAGTTTGAAAATTGGGAGTGCTGAGTACCGTGGTGATGTCTCCTAAGAGAAATTGGATGTTCTCTGTATGATTTTGGTTTTTATTCCGCTCTGCATCTGCAATGGCAGATTGGACAATTTCTATTCCAATGACTTCTTTTACCTGATGCGCAATAAAAATTCCAATTGCTCCTGCTCCGCAATACAAATCATACACCCGTTCATTTCCACGAAAATCGCCGATCTCGCCAATGGTTTTAAAAAGCATTTCTGCTTGTTCAGTATTGGTTTGAAAAAAGGAAAGCGAAGAGATGTCAAATACGCAATGTCCAATTCGTTCTTTGAAATGTCCATTTCCGTAGAGGATTTCTTCCTCCTCTCCTTCTGCCACTTGGGCAAGCCGGTCGCTATAGGAATGGGAAATCGAGAGAATTTCAGGATGCAATTCGTGTAATTTTTGGGCAATCACCTTGCTAGCGCTCTGGATCTTTTCTTTTTCCTCCCTTGTGGTAATCCAGTGGACAAGAAGCTCGTTGGTTCGAAATCCATAGCGTAAAATTAAAAAACGCCATATTCCTTTATGGCTTTTAATATTATACGCAGGGAGCCCAGTCTCACGAAACAATGCGTGAAGCGTTTTCAATACTTGATTTGCCGAATCGGATTGAAGAAGACATTTTTCAATATTTATTATTTTGTCAAAATGTTCTGGGATGTGGAGTCCAATCGCAAAGGGTTCTTTTTTTTCTTTGGCATCCAACGTCCATGGCTGATCCGAAAACGTAAATTCCATTTTATTTCGATACCCGTAAATGGTTTTTGCTGGAATGCAGGGCTTGACTTCAGGTGAAGGAAGTCCGCCGATGCGGGTGAGCGCGTCTTTTACCTGCTGGGTTTTAAAGTGGATTTGCATGCCATATTCCAGATGCTGGAGTTTGCATCCTCCACAGATTCCAAAATAAGGACAGGGCGGAGGAACTTCGTAAGGGGATTTTTCAATCACCGCCAGGACTTTGGCTTCTCCAAAGGCTTTCTTAATTCTTACCGGTTTGGCCAATACGGTTTGCCCCGGAATGGCTCCATGGACAAACCAAACAAATTCGTTTTGCCGGGCAATGCCTCGAGCGCCAAACGCGAGATCTGTGATTTTGAGTTGGAGAGGAGGATGTTTGCCTTTTTTCATGGATGGACAAATCTAAATTTCTTTTTGTGAAAAGTCAATAAGACAGAGGGATTTTTCCAATTTTTCCTTTATATCAGGTATGAAGAATAAAATTGGCCTATGTCGAGTAGAAGGTATCGATTTTTGAAATGAATGTACTTTTAAAAGGAAAATAAAAAAAACTTGACTTTTATGGAAAAAAATATATATTTTAAAGAAAATTAAAACGTTAAAAAATATAACTGTCGAAGTGAAGTGATCGATTTTAGTACAGAAATAAAGTGAATGATCGGAAGATTGGCTTGGGAGGAAAATTAATTAACTTTTTGTTTTTCTTATTTTTAAATTGGCTTTTAAAATTTTGGCAAAAATTTTGCTTTGTTTTTTAGCCTTAGGGAGGACACAAAAATGAAGAAAAAAATGAAATTCAGGATTGCGGGGGCCATTGTTTTGGGATGTTGTGTCGCGGTTCTTGGGCAAGGTCTCCGTTTGACTCAGCCCGATGAAGTGGGCGGAAGTTTTACCGCAGTGCACCAGGATAATTCGACTGCTCCTTATAATGAATCCTCTACCAGTTCAGGTCCAGGATTAGAGGCATTTGCTCGGTATCGGATTTCTCCTTCATTTTGTGTTTCTGCTGGACTTGGATATTATACTGCCATGGACAAAACCCTTTCCATGGATCAGTACAAAATGAGCTTTTTCCCCAGTCTGGAACTCAAGGGGATTTTCATGCGCGTGGGTAAGCAGAATACCCTTCCTTTTGCATTTGCAGGACTTCATGCCTTTGGCTGGAAATCTTCTGTAAAAATTGGAGGCGATACATACTCTAGCGACACATATTATGATGCATCTCTATTGATCGGCGCAGGGATTCAGGTAAAAACACAGGAAAATCTCTCTCTGTTTCTCTCCGGGGATTACCGTTATACATTTACTGCAGATGGAGATCCAAAGCCAAAATTCTGGGTGGCAAAGGCGGGTTTGGTGTATGCCTTGCCAAAAGTTTCAAAGGCGTATAAGGGAGGAGAGGAGCTCGAATATCCAGCGGATGAGCAGGAACTTGCCCTGTTAGACGATCTCTTTAAGGAAGAAACTGGGACGAAAGAAAAGAAAGGGGATGAGCTTTCCCTTTTGTTCCAGCCTGAAACTGAAGAAACTGAAGAAGAGAAAAGTCTTTCTTCCCTTTTCGGAGAAGAGGAATCGACCAGTACTGCGGAAGCCACAGCAGAAGCCACATATCCCGACACCGAAATCGGCAGATTAATGGCCAAGGTGGATCAACTCAAAAAAACCGTTGATCAAAAGTCAAAAGAGATTTCTGAATTAAAAAACAAGGTCGAGGCCCACGAAAGGGCCTTGGGGACAGGTGTTGGGGCTCCTTTGAGCGATGCTGAATTTAAACAGCGCTATGAATCTGCTTTAAATAAATTCCACATGCGACTTTACAGGGAAGCGATTTCAGAATTCCAAGCGCTTGCTGCTTCCAATCCACGTCATATTTTGGCAAGCAATTGCCATTATTGGACAGGCGAATGTTACAATGCCATGGGACAGTATCGGAATGCACTTGAGGCATTCCAAAAAGTATTGACGTATCGAAATTCTTATAAATTGGACGATGCCCTTCTGATGAGTGGACTTTGTCATCTCAAATTGGGCAATACCCAATCTGCCCGGGATCAATTCCAGGAACTGCTCGATCGCTATCCAGAAAGTGAATATGCTCCCAAAGCCATGCGGTATTTGGGACGGCTGTAACATCTCCTTTTGGGATGTAAGTAAAAAGAGGGAATGGGTCATTCCCTCTTTTTTGTTTTTAACAAGACACTCTTCTTTTTGCGAATTGGGTTTTTTGCAAAATAGCTTCAGTGTCGTAATGCATTTGATTTTTTCTTTTTATAAACCATTTGACTCACCCAGATACTTACTTCGTACAGTAAAAGCAAAGGCAAAGCAAGCACAATTTGACTCACTGGATCTGGTGGGGTGACAATGGCAGCAAAAATAAAAATTAACAATATACTATATTTTCTTGCCTTCCGGAGGAAATTGGGGCTGAGAAGTCCCAGCCGGGTGAGAAAAAATGAGACCATGGGCAATTCGAATACAAGACCTGTGAGTAAGATCAGCCTCAACACAAATTGGGCATAATCATTAATATTGATCATGGGTCGAATGGAAGGGGTACCCAGAGAAAAAAGAAAGGGAAGAATCACAGGAATCAATACCGCATAGGCAAATCCGACACCGAGGAAAAAACAGAAAATGGTAATAAAAATCACAGGACCAATGAATTTCCGTTCCTTGGGGTAAAGACCGGGCGCGAAAAATTGCCATAATTGATAGAGAATAATCGGAAGCGCTGCAATGATTCCTGCAATAATGGCAATTTCCATGCGGAGCATGAGCATTCCTGTGGGTTTGAGAAAAACAAACGTGGCTGGATTTTTTAAACGGGTATTCGGATAAGTCAATATTTCGAGAATTTTTCCTGTGAAAGGAAATGCAATGAAAATAAAAACAATCACTGCAGAAATGCATTTCCATAATCGCCATCGAAGTTCTTCCAGATGCTCAAGAAATGGCATTTCTTTCTTTTTGGCTTTTCTTTTTTTCTTTTTCATGGATTTTCCACATAAAAAATTTTTTTCTTGAGATGCGAAGTCTCTTCAAATAATATAACGCATTCATCAAAAGAATCGCGTAGCTGACACCTTCTGCATGAGGCCCCCACGTTCGAAATCCCATGGTGAGCAGTCCGCATCCTGCCCCGAAGATGACCCGGTCTTTGGAAGTGGTTGGAGAAGTGACAGGATCCGTGGCCATAAAGAAGGCAGACAAGAGGATTCCCCCCGAAGTCAAATGAAAAAGCAGATTCCCTGAAAAAAATCCTTCAGTACCAGAAAATATCCATGCGAACAGGCTGGCCGAAAGAAGGAAGGTCAGGGGGATTTTAAAACCAATGACTCGGCGATACAGTAAGAAAAAAGCGCCAATCAATACGCATACTCCCGAAATTTCACCCATACACCATGCTTTGGGATTCCATACCAGTTGGTCCAAGGATTCATACAAATGGGAAAGGATGAGGGAGGTTTGGCTTAATGCCTCAGGCTCTAAATTTTCTTGAGCAGAAAGGAGATCCCGAATGGTCCGAAATTGGGTGAGAGGCGTGGCCTGTGTGATTGTATCCAGAGAAAATTTTCCCATGGGGAATATCGTTTTTGGGAAAAAAATTATGAGAAAAAGCAATCCAGTGAGTGCAGGATTTAAAGGATTTTTTCCTAAGCCTCCGCCTAAATGTTTGCCAAAGCCAATGGCGATCAGCGCGGCGAGTCCTGCCATCCACAACGGGGTGTGATAGGGAAGAATCAATGCCAATAATATGCCCGTGATGCAGGCACTGGGTTCTTCCAAAACCAGAGCGATTTTTTGGAATTTCAAGGCAAGAATTCCCCATTCTGTCAAGAGAGCCACGCCAATACAAACAAGAAAAAGCAAGAGGGCATGGATTTTGTGTACCCAAATGCTGGCTCCCATGATGGGAATGAGTGCAATGCACACCGAGAGCATGATTTTTTTTACACTTTCTTCATCATGAATATGAGGAGGAGAAGCCAGATGAAAATGCATGTCTTGAGAAAAATTCATTTTCTCTTTTCACCTCGATGTAAATGGGTTTTCAATGCGCTCTCAAAGCGCTGAGAAAGTCTCCGATAAGAAGGACAGATGTATTCACACGCCCGGCACAAGATACACGTTTGAAGTGCATGTTTTATCAAACGGGTTTCGTGGGCAAGCACGCGCTGATCGAGTACATATGGAGAGAGTGCTACCGGACAAGAGAGCACACAGCGACCGCATCCAATGCAGGGCATTTCTTTTTTGGGTTCGATTGCTTTCAAAACCACAAGGCCAGTGGTGGTCCAATCCACTGGGAGGTCGTCTGAAGGGAGCGTTTTCCCTCGCATGGGCCCTCCTCCGATGAGGCGCACGTGATTTTCAGTGTACCCCCCGCAGGAAAGGATAATGTGCGAGAGCGGGGTTCCAATTCGGGCCCGTACATTTTTCGGTTCTCGAATGCCATCTCCTGTCACTGTGAATATCCGTTCAATATCCGGAGAGTGATGCAAGATGGCCTGTGCGACATGCCATGTGATGAGTGGATCCAAAAAAAGAATACTTGAGGTGTTTAACCGAATCCGTAACCGATTTGCTGGGAAAAATCGTTCTGGCAGAGGATACCCATCTTTAACGATCCGAATCCCAATTTTTTTCTTTTTTTCTTTTTTTCGAAGCCGGGAAGCCATTTTTCTTTGAGACTCAGACAGCCATATTTCGGCCCGAGAAACTCCCAATATGGTCAGTATGGCCCAAAATCCTTCCCAGATTTCAGAAAGATGTTCCAAGAGAATCCGATGAGAAGAGGAAAGCCAAGGTTCTCGTTCAAGACAGGAAAGGATCACCATGTCCACGCCATTTTGTTTGGCAGTCTGAAGCACTTGATAAAAAGGAAGATGGGGTGGGATGGGATCGATCAGACCGGACCTAAAAATATATTCCAGATAGAGATCACCAGAGTTTCCCGAAGCACTGGATTTCCCAACCGGAAGCACATTTTGTTCATTCGGATCAGCTTCTATATGGATCGCGGGTGCAAGTCCTTGTTTCTTCGAGAGAGAATCAATCTCACAAATTTTTCCACTGACTGAGGCATAACACGGGAAAGCGTCTTCTCCCCACGTGGCGATTTTTTCCCCTGCACGAATTTTTTCTCCCTTTTTCACAAGAATTTTCCATTTTGTTCGAGCGGGAAATTCCAAAGGGATCACCATAGTTTCAGGAATAGGAAGGGTCATAATGGATTTTTTTTCTGTGGGAAATGGAGACGGAGGGGGATGAATGCCGCCGTGCAATGGCCAACATGCCATAGTTACTCCGAAGCCGAAGAAGAGTTTTCCTTTTGTTTGGCCAATTGATGGAGCTCTTTTAAAAATTCTTCTCGGTCCTGAAAATTTCTATACACGGAAGCAAAACGGACATAGGCTACCTCGTCCAATTCTCGCAACGCCTGAATGACTTTTTCTCCAATGGTCCGACTTTCGATTTCGTATACAAAATCCATTTCGGCTTCAATATCTTCCACAATTTTTTCGATTTTGGCAATGGGGATGGGTCGTTTGTTACAGGCCAGTTGAATGCTCCGAAGCAGTTTTTTCCGATCGTAGGGCTCTCGTCTGCCGTCCGATTTAATGACCGAAACTTGTTTGTGCTCTACTTCTTCTACTGTAAAAAAACGATTGCCACACTCCAGACACACTCTTTTTCTTCGCACCACCATGCCGTCGTTTTTTGTGCGGGTATCCACCACCCGATCGTGATCTTTTCCACAACGAGGGCATTTCATGGCCTGTCCTTCAGTTCGATTCGAATCAGTTCCATTTTTCCTTCTTCGGCCAGAGATTTGGCCAGAGGATCCGGATATCCTTCAATATAATATACTTTCCGAATCGAGGCGTTGAGAAGCATTTTAATGCACAACGAGCAAGGGTGATGGGTGGTATACAGAACAGCCCCTTCAATGGACGTTCCAGAAGTGGCAGCTTGAATGATCACATTTTGCTCTGCATGAATGCCACGGCAGAGTTCGTGTCTTTCTCCGGGAGGAACACCCAGTTTTTCTCTGAGACATCCCACATCCAGACAATGGGGAAGAGATTTTGGCACACCATTGTACCCTGTGGCCAGAATCCGTTTGTCTTTTACTGCGATGGCTCCCACCTGACGCCGGAGGCAGGTGGATCGTGTGGCTACCAATTGGGCAATTTCAATAAAGTATTGATCCCATGAAGGACGAAAACGGGGTTCTTTCTTTTCCATATTTACTCTTGATACAATGGGAATGTTTTACACAAAACTTCCACTTCTTTTCGGACTCCTGCGATTGTTTTTTCATTATCCATATCTGAAAGCACTCGATGGATGAGATCTGCAATGATTTTCATTTCAGCTTCTTTCATGCCTCGGGTGGTCATGGCAGGTGTGCCAATACGAATGCCACTGGTCACAAAAGGGCTTTTGGTGTCAAACGGGATCATGTTTTTGTTGACTGTAATGCCGGCTTTTTCCAAGGCTTCACTTGCGGCTTTTCCGGTGATTTGTTTTGAAGAAAGGTCCACCAAAATGAGATGATTGTCTGTTCCTCCAGAGACGAGGGAATACCCATGTTCGAGAAGACGTTCTGCCAACGCTTTGGCATTTTGAATCACTTGTTCACAATACGTCCGGTATTCGGGAAGAAGATTTTCACCCAGTGCCACTGCTTTTGCTGCAATGACGTGCATCAAAGGGCCTCCTTGAATGCCAGGCATGACCACACTGTCGATGATTTCGGAAAGCATTTTTACCCTGCCTGTTTTGGGAGCTCGAATCCCCATGGGATTTTCTCTGTCTTTGCCCATGAGAATCATTCCTCCCCGAGGCCCTCGAAGGGTTTTGTGTGTGGTGGTGGTCACAATATCACATACAGGCAAGGGATCCGGATGTAACCCTGTGGCAATGAGTCCTGCAGGATGCGCAATGTCTGCCATGAGAAATGCACCCACTTGGTCTGCAATTTCTCGAAATTTTTCAAAATCAATTTTTCGGGGATATGAACTTGCACCTGTCACAATGAGCTTGGGTTTGTACGTGACGGCTTGTTTCCACACTTGATCAAAATCAATGAGGCCGGTGTCCTTTTTCACCCCGTAAGAAACAAAGTGATAAAGCTGTCCAGAAAAATTCACTGGACTTCCATGGGTGAGATGTCCGCCATGCGCCAGGTCCATGCCCAGTACAGTATCCCCCGGTTTGATAAACACCATGTACGCAGCCATATTGGCCTGAGAACCCGAATGGGGTTGTACATTGGCATACGCACATTTAAACAATTTTTTTGCTCTTTCCCTAGCCAGATTTTCTATTTCATCCATGAACTCACACCCGCCATAGTACCGTTGGCCAGGATAGCCCTCTGCATATTTGTTGGTGAGCACTGTGCCCAAAGCTTCCAAAACTGCTTTGCTGACAAAATTTTCCGAAGCAATGAGTTCTAAGGTGGTATTCTGTCTTTGAATCTCTTTTTCAATAATCCGAGCGACTGTGGGATCTGAATGCAAGAGCAAGGTCACAAATCGCTCTGAAGGGTTATCGACCGGTGAGTTGATGGATTTTTTGTACGCGCCTTTCATGTCGTCCACCTTTTTCAAATTCAGTTTGTAAAAATGTTTTCACAATTTTCATGGCCAAGTTTTCTGGCGTAAATTCGCCGGAGAGCACCAGAATATTGGCATTGTTGTGTGCTTTGGCCAATTGGGCATCGGTTTCCGAACGACACAGTGCAGCTCGAATTCCGGAAAATTTGTTGGCCACAATTGACATGCCAATGCCTGTTTTGCAGAGAAGAATGCCCTGTTCTGCTTCATTTGTTTTGATGGCATTGGCGACTTGTGCCGCAATATCGGGATAATCCACAGATTCTGGGGAATGGGTCCCATAATCCACCACATCGAATTTTTCGGCCAGTAAAAAGGCTTTGATTTTTTCTTTTAATGCAAATCCTGCATGATCAGAACCGATGGCAATTCGCATTGGTTTTCTCCTACTCTTTGTGGTTTAATATACAAAAATTTTGAAGTGAATTTTACAAAAAAAGCGAGAGAAAAACAAGGAAATTGAATAGGATGCAGAAAATTTGCGTTCCGTCATTTGCTGGTTTTTCAGCAGAGGATCAATTACTTTCTTACAAACCAACGTTCTGAGATGACCACTCCACAGCCAAATCGAACAATCCGTTCCTCAAATCCATTGGAACTCTTTTGCCCAATTTGCCCAATGCCCAGAGAAAAATCCATTTGAGACCCTGCACTTCCAAAAGGGATGCTCCATCCTGTGGTCAACCAAAATTCGGGGATCACATGGCCTTTGGAGTCCAAAGTGTAAAAAGTCTGATAGGAAAATCCTACTCGAAGCGGAATGCGATGGAGGAACGGAGCGGTTGGATCCTGATCCGGACGGAATTCGCACCCGAGAGCCACTCGGTGGACAGAGTGCATATTGGGCACATTCTCGTGGTTGATTTGGAGAGTTTCCCAATCTTGTTGGAGATATTCTCCTGCAATGGAAAGCCGTTCCTTGACAGAAATTTTTAACCCCATTCCCAAAAGTCCTGGCACGCGAATGGACCCCGAATGCAACACGGTTTGGGTGTCCAGTGCACTGGAATACAATTGCGTTTCGGTGTGGGAAATGGCATTGGGACGAAAGACCAATCCCAAGGCCATGGAGTGGAAAGGATAAAGCATGAGGCCAGAGGTCCATGACCAGCCCCAATTTCGTGTAGAAAGCGAATTTTCTGTGGTGGTAAAATCCGTTCCGTGATACATGATTCTCCACTGCTCGGTCCATTTTCCAAATAAATAATGTGTGGAAAAACCGAGCCCGAGAAAAGAAGCAGGATTTAAGTAAAACGAAAAATCAAAACTATTCAATCCGCCCAATGCTTCGACACGTTTGTGATAGGCTTCTCCATTTAAAGTATGAGAAAAGCCGAGACAATAATCCATCTGGGTTCGTGGGGTGAGATGCATCGCGATTCCCATGCCCTTTCCCAGAGGAAGCGCAAAAGCAAATCCTCTAAAATTGCCATAGGTGAGAGACTCGCTTTGATTTTGCTCAGTATATTTTTTCCATTCTGAATTGAATGGCAATGCAATGACCGTGCGTTGGATCTGATGGAGACTTGCTGGGTTTATTCCCTGCACAGATTGCGGATCTGCCCAGGGAATAGAGATTCCGGCCATGCCCTGATATCGGATGCCAGTCAATTCAACCGGAAGACCAATGCCTCGAGAAGAAAGAATGGTTCCAAAACTATTCTGGAGAGATAAAAAACCAATGGTCCAAGCAAAACACACAATTTTTCGTGACATGGTGGTTTCCTCTTAAAAACGGGTCCCGGGCGGTAAAGAGTAAAAAATATCCAATTTGGGGATAAGCAATGTATCCGAACCAATAGAATAAAACCCTCTTCCCATGAGATTTTCTTTCTCTTCCGCACCTTTGAGAACGAATCCAAAATTTGGTTTTTGATGGCTGGTCCATTTTTGGACCAGGGAAGTCATTCGGATTGAGGGAGAGGCACTTGTCCACGAGCCAGTGAGCGCATAGGAGGAATCAAGCTTTACAGAAGAAAAGTCCGAAAGGGTATCTCGAAGTGCATACACTGTCCAGTAAAATGTGCTGGTCGCATTGGGAATGGCCAGTAGAGTGTCTTCGTTCAAGAAGAGGAGAGCTCGATTGATACTGGCTTCGGGAGGGATGGAACTTAAATCAAAATAAAAATACGTCTCCCACGCAATGCCATTTTGAACCCACAGCCATTGGGTTTCAGCCGGATACTTCCATGAAGGAATAAAAGCATCCTCTTTGGGATACACTTCGAGTGTATCGAGGAGAGTATCACTTTGCGTATAAATGAGCAAATGAGGCACGGTTTTTGAAGTCGAGGACGCTTCTCGACTGTTGATTTTGAGTAAACACTCGGTTTGGTTACTCTCGATGAGGAGGTTTGTCTGGCCATTGGTTCGAGTAAGATTTTGTACCCAGGCAATCGGAAAATCCACAAACACACTGCCAGTATCTGCTGTCACAGGAATTTCGATGGTGGTAATTGGCTCCCATTGAGATCGATCGGGCAATTGTCTTGGAAGAGAGGAAGAGGAGTCGTCCCATTCGAGGTGGATGCCATAGCAGTGGAATTGCACAGGAGAAAAAATGTTTCCACTGTACCTTTGAAATTTGAATGCGAAAAAAGTATTTTGAATGGAAGCATTGGTACTGACCGTGTCAAATCGAATTAAAATCACAGAAGAAAGGGTTTTGGATTGGCCCACAAAAAGGGAAGCGCTTTTCCCTGTGGCAGCCGGCACCTGAAAAGAAGAAGCAGAAACAGGGAAAAGGGAAACATGGTGTTCAGAGCCTACATCTGAACGCTCGAAAAATTGTGCCCCTACAGGACCTGCAGGATCTTTGGAACACTGAAAAACCACTCCCAAAATCACACACAAAGAGAGTCCGTACAGAAAATGTTTTTTTTCAATTTTTTTCATGGCGTCCTTTCAAGAATGATACACAGTTTACGATTTTTTTCCCATAATGTCAAGTCAAACACTTTTTTACATTACTCGATTTTTGGTAAATGAAAGTCATGCTGAACTTGTTTCAGTATCTATCTTTCCTTGCATGAGACCCTGAAACAAGTTCAGGGTGACCATTTTTTTAAATTTGCCAAAGTCCTCTCCATTTATCTCGAAACATCGCCTTTCGGATGGTTTTACACTCCAATTTCTCTGTTTAATGAGGCAAGATTTTCCTTTCTGACCAGTTTTAGACAATAATAGAAAGAGTATGTGGTTTTTTAATCCATTGAAAAATATGGACTTAGTTTGATCTAAAAATTATGGTACACCTTTTGCAAAAAAATAAGCAGAGAAAAAATAAATCAAGGTTGTAATCCTATAATAATCAAGTTCATACGAGGTGCAAATGGAAAATTGGCAACTGAGGAAGGGCTGGAGGCTTTTCGTGAAGATTTTCGGTCTATTATTCCTGATTCCTTGTGTGCTTTGGGCGCAATCTGCACTCGTTTCTTGGCAACCCAATACTGAGCCAGATTTGGCTGGGTATCAAATTTATTACGGGACCACTTCCCGATTTTATTCTGTGGTCATTGATGTGGGCAATGTCACTCAGTACACGGTCACAGGATTGAATCCGGGAGTCACTTACTATTTTGCTGTCACTGCGTATGATGCGAACGGCAATGAGAGTGACTATTCTGAGGAAGTAAGTTACAGAGTAGTCGATACCACACCTCCGACTGTGGTTAGTGTGGTTTGTGAACAGGCAGATAAAGTCAAAGTGGTGTTCAGTGAACCAGTCGAAAAAGCTTCTGCAGAGCTCACCAGCAACTATTCCATCGCGCCGACTTCCAGTTATTCTATTCCCCAACCCATTGTGGTGCTCAGGGCAGAACTCCAATCCGATCAGAAAACCGTGTATTTGTACACGACCCAACATCCTTCTGCATATTATACATTGACCATTAATAATATTCGAGATTGTGCCTCTGTGCCCAATACCATTGCGGCCAATACCCAGGTCGTCTATTCCTGGGAAGGAGGAGACAATGTTCCGCCTCGAATTGTGAGTGCAGAATTGTACAGACGGGATTTTTTGGTGCTCACATTTAGTGAAGCCATTAATCAAACTTCTGCATTGACCCTTTCCAATTATAGCATTTCTCCTTCCATCCAGATTCTCAGTGCAGGGATTGATGGGTCTTTCACCAAGGTGTATTTAACGACTGCGGCCCATACTCCGGGTCAAACGTATACATTGACTGTCAATAATATTAAAGACTGTGCCACGGTTCCAAATACCATTGCAGCCAATACCACGGTCACGTACACCTGCACTGCAGGCGATGCTGAACCGCCTATTCCGGTGGCAGCTCGGCTTATGACATCTACCCAGTTACAAATTGAATTCAATGAAAAATTGGATGCGACTTCTGCCCAGAATATTGTCAATTACACCATCACGCCTTCGGTGCGGATTTTATCTGCCACACTCAACACCGAAAAAACCGTGGTCACATTGGCCACAGATCCCCATGCTGCAGGCAATTACACAGTGACTGTAAAAAACGTGGGAGATGCCAATACACCTCCCAATTATTTAACTTCTGCACAACTCAGTTATTCCTATACCCCGCCGGATGTCACTCCGCCGACTGTGAGTCAGGTGACTTTGGTAGGAAATAATTTGTTAATGGTGAAGTTCAGCGAACCCATCGACCGGACCAGTGCAGAACAGATTTCGAATTATACCATTACTCCTTCGGTACGGATTCTCTCTGCCATGCTCGATGTGACCCAAACCCAGGTCATGCTCCAAACCGATCCCCATCCTGCAGGCAATTTCACATTAAAAATTACTGGGATTAAAGATTTGGCCAGTGTGCCCAATCTCATTGCTTCCAACACGAGTGTCACCTACTCTTACACGCCTTCAGACGTGACTCCTCCGGGCATTCTTTCTGTGACCTTACACGGTGCCACGCTTTTGGAATTGGTATTCACTGAACCATTGGATCGGACCAGTGCAGAAACCGCAAGCAATTACAAAATCAACAATGGCATTACTGTCTCCAGTGCGAGTTTGGTCGGTGAAAATTTTGACCGAGTTTATCTCACCACCAGTAGCCATCAACCCGGGCAATCCTACACGATTACCGTCTCTGGAATTCGGGACCGGGCGTCTGCGCCCAATGTCATGCCTGTGCCTGTTCAAGTGAATTATACCTATCCGTATGTGGATACCACACCGCCTCGTCTCATTTCTGCCTCCCTCATCGGGGGAAATCAATTCTTGGAATTGACGTTCAGTGAACCCCTGCTCCGAAGTTCTGCAGAAGTTCCCACCAATTACAATATTTCCAATGGCATTCAGGTGGAAAAGGCCACGTTGGATGCCTCAGGAACCAAAGTCTTTTTGAAGACATCGGCCCATACGTTTGGCATGACGTACACGGTGACAGTGCGCAATGTCATGGATCTTTCGACACCGGGCAATGTCATTGGCTCGGAAAATCAGGCAACGTATACGTGTGTCTCCCAAGACGTGTTACCCCCTCAACTTCTCCATGTGGAACTTCTCGGTGATCGGACTTTGGAACTCACGTTCAATGAGCCTGTGGATTTGAGTACCGCGATCAACAAATCCAATTATTCGATTACCAATGGCATTTCAGTCCTAGCCGTCAGTGTTTCTTCTTCGCAAATGAATATTTTCTTGCAAACCACACCCCATGTGCAAGGGACTTACACGCTCACCGTTTCTGGATTAAAAGATTTGGCTTCGAATACACTTTCTCAAGTACAGAAAACATATTCCTATTATCCCCCGGATGATTCTCCGCCTGTGTTGCTTCAGGTGGTGCCAGTCAATGAAACCATGCTCGAACTGATCTTCAACGAACCTCTGGATCGAGCGTCTGCAGAGGACGTGAGTCATTATACCGTTTCTGGCGGGGTTGTGGTGGAAAGGGCCATTCTCGATGCGAGTATGATCAAAGTGTATTTACAAACCACAAGGCAATATCCTGGCACGTATGAAGTCACTGTGCATGGCGTGAAAGATGCTTCTGCCAATGCCAATCCCATCATGAGCGCTGTGAGTGCCCAATACACTTTTAGCCCCATGGATCGGACGCCACCGACCATTGTCAGCGCACATCTCCAAACCGAGACCATGCTCGTGGTGAATTTCAGCGAAGCCCTGGACCGCATCACTGCGGAGAACAAGGCCAATTATGTCATTAACAATGGCATTCAGGTCAAAAGTGCTTTCCTTTCTGCATACGATACCCAGGTGATTTTGGAAACTTCGCCGCATGCGCCAGGAGAGTATACGCTGACAGTCAACGGAATTCAAGATGCTTCGCCGCAAAAAAATGCCATCAGTGCTTACAGCCAGGTGAAATATGTCTGGAATCCTGCGGATACCGTTGGGCCCAAGTTGTTAAGCGCCAAGCTTCATACAGCCAACATGCTTCAACTCACGTTCAATGAAGCCCTGGAGGCGAGTGAAGCCAAGAAGACGGAAAATTATCAAATTCTCCCTCAGGTCAAGGTGTTGAGTGCAGTGCTGGATGAGACCCTGTGTAATGTTTTCCTCTATACCGAAACCCACCAGCAAGGTACGTATACCATCACAGTCATGAATGTCAAAGACAGGGCATTTCAACCGAATCGCATCGGGAAAGAGAATTTCTGTCAATATACCTGGGTGCCTCCGGATACCACACCCCCGCAATTGGTTGCTGTTTCTCTGCGTACGCCCATGTCATTGGTTTTGACATTCAACGAACCTCTGGCCCGTGACCAAGCAGAAAATGTGGCCAATTATACGATTGAACCTGGCATTGAAGTCAAGCAAGCTTCCCTTTTGGCTTCTCTCACCGAAGTGCATCTCGAAACGTCTCTCCATCAAGCCCAGGTTCAGTACGTGATTCGGGTGACTGGGCTTCGAGACCGAGCGCCTGTGGCCAATGCGATCAAAAAGCCAGCCACCGGAACCTATACGTATGTTCCTCCAGATGCCACACCCCCGCAGTTGCTCGATGGCAAACTCCACGGTCCGAATTTGCTTGAGCTGGTGTTTAGCGAACCTTTGGAAATTTCTTCTGCAGAAAATCGAAACAATTACCAGATCGATCCGTACGTGGAAGTGCTGAATGTGACTTTAGATCCGACTTCCCCCAATAAGGTGTTTCTCGAAACCACGGCCCACATGCCGGGCGTGGCATACAGCATCAATGTCCGAAATGTGCGGGATCGGGCTCCACTTCCCAATGCCATTTCTTCTGTGTGGTGGAGTTATTCCATGGCCCAGGCAGGTACTTTTGCGGATCACACTCCGCCTGCTTTGGCCCGTGTGGATTTGATTTCACCGACCCAAATCGATTTAATTTTCACTGAGCCCCTGAGTCGGACCAGTGGAGAAAACAAGGCCAATTACCTTGTGCAGGACAGTGTCACAGTGCAATCTGCAAAATTGGATTCGGACATGGTGAGAGTCCATCTCACCACCACACCGCATCGGGTGGGAAAATTGTATCGGATTTCTGTAAGAAATATTACAGATCGCGCATCTCAACCCAATGTCCTTTCTATTTCTTCAGAGGTGAAATACATGTTGGGCAATGGGGTGAGTGTGAGCCATCCGAGTCAAGCCAATTACGGATTGGCGTTGTTCCAACCCGGTGCCAGGGCCTATGTGGATCGGGAATACGTCATTCAAAAAGCACCGGCATTTTTGAATGGTGCCATTCAAATTCTCACTTCCAATGATGACAAAACCTCTTCTGAAACCCAATTTCTCTCCTTTGAGCTTTGTGGGGATGCGGTGGTGTACGTGGCCTACGATCGGGCCATTTCCGAAATTCCAGAGTGGCTTACTTCGTGGAAACTCTGTACAGATCAAGTGATGGACTCTCGTTCCACTGTATACCGTCTCTATTCGAAACAGAGTTCAGGAGGCAGGGTGACGCTTGGCGGAAACATGGGCGGGATGGACCAGAATATGTATCTCGTGTTCGTTGTGCCCAATCGGGCCAGTCGAACGCTTCTTGCCAAAATCAATCGGCCTTCGTACGAGATTGGCCATGTGGACATTGGAGATCCGTATTATGTAGATCGGGCATACACCATTGCGTCCATGCCGGATTCTCTGGCCAGTTATCTCTGGATTCGAACTGCCAATGACGACAAGACCTCTCAGGAATCTGAATTCCTTGCCTTTACTTTGACTGCAAAATCTGAAGTCACGGTGGCCTACGATGCCCAAATTTCTGTGTTACCAAACTGGCTTAGCGATTGGGAAAAAACAGAGGCAAAGATCATCGATTCCCGGGGAGAGCAATTTGATCTCTATACCAAAGTGTACGATGCAGGAGAAGTGGTTTTGGGTGGCAATTCCGGTTCTGCAGATGACAATATGTACTTTGTTCTCTTAAAGCCATTGGAACCTCAAGGCAAAGACCGAGGCGTTTCTGAATTGCCTGGTTATTTTACCCTTTCCCAAAATTATCCCAATCCGTTCAATCCAAAAACGACCATTGAGTATGTCATTCATAAAGAGGGTCGGGTGAAAATTACGGTATTCAATGTGCTCGGTCAAAAAGTGAAAGTGCTGCTCGATCAAGAATGCAAGGCAGGAACTTCTGGCACAGTCGAATGGGATGGCACAGACATGCATGGAAAGCCGGTGGCCAGTGGAATGTATTTCTACCGGATTGAGCAAAACATGTTTGCCAAGACGAGACGCATGATTTTGATGAGATAAAAAGGAGACGGCAAAACGGGAAACGGGGAATGGGAAACGATTAAAGGAATGGAAGACAGATGAGTGGAATGGTGAACATCTATTCTATTTGGGTGGTGCTTGTGGGCCTGGCGTTGGGGAGTTTTCTCAATGTCGTCATTTACCGATTGCCCAGAAGCGAGTCGTTGGTAAAGCCAGGTTCGCGATGCCCCTCTTGCAAGAAACCCATTGCCTGGTACGACAATATTCCCATTGTGAGTTATTTCCTGCTTCGAGGAAAGTGCCGACATTGTGGCAACCGGATTTCTTGGCGCTATCCAGTGGTAGAGGCAATTACTGCCTTGGTCCTCTCGGCACTTTTTGCCGTGCATGGATTGACCCCTTTGTTTTTTGTGTATTCTGTGCTTGTTTTGTTCTTGATTCCGATTGCATTTATCGATTTGCAAACGGGTTTAATCCCCAATGCACTGACATTTTCAGGTTTCATTTTGGGTGTGATTTTGGCATTTGGATTGCAATTTGAAAATTGGAAGTCATTGTTGATCGGCGCTGTGGTTGGAGGTGCAATTCTTCTATTTTTTGGGATTTTGGGACGATGGATATTTCGAAGAGAAAGTATTGGAATGGGCGATGTGAAACTCCTTGTTTTAATTGGAGTTTATATGGGTTTTCCAGAGGTGGTTTATTCCCTTTTTTTGGGGGTGTTTGTGGCAGGCTTGTTTATTCTGATAGGCATGCTGATGAAAAAGATTCGGCTTCACGACACGGTTCCATTTGGTCCGTTTATTGCAATTGGTACGGTTGTTTATATGTGTTTCGGTAATGTATTGCTTTCTTGGTATCTTGGATTGTTTCATTATTAAAAGGGGCTTTTGAAAGCAAAAAGAGGGTAAAAGGATGGAAATGGCAATGGAAAAATCGGACAAAATCACCAATCCCTTACTTGAAAATGAGACTGAGATCGCATCTGAATCTGAAAAAAGCGAATCCAATAACAATCACAAGCCAAAACAGATTCTTTTGGTGGATGATGATCCTTTGATCATTCGTCTGCTTAAAGAACCCCTTGAAAAAGCGGGTTATCAGGTCAAGGTGGCCACGCACGGATTGGAGGCCTTGCAAACAGTCAAAGAACGGAGGCCGGATCTGATTATCCTCGATATTTTGATGCCCATGCTCGATGGTTTCAAAACCGCGCGTCTTTTGAAATTTGACAAGCGGTTTAAAGACATCCCCATTATTGTTCTCACTTCCAGAAACACAGAAGGGGAACGAAGGATGGGGGAACAGGTGGGGGCCAATGAATTTCTTTTAAAGCCGTTTCGGCTTCCCCAGGTATTGGAAGTGGTGCGAAGGTATTTAAATGCCTAGCGTGAGCAACACAACCACAAGAACTGTGTATCAGGATCGAGAATACGATCGGGCTTTGGCTCGGGCTCTTGTGGAGCGGAGTCTCTTAACGCTTCAACAGGCAAAATCCGCATTGGCCCAGGCCAGAAACGAGGGAAAAACCTTTGAAGAACATCTGCTTCAGGCTCAGCTTGTTAAAGAAGAGGATCTTTTAGAAACCAAGGCGTCTCTGTGGCATGTGCCTTACATTGATCTCAGAAATTACGAAATTGACCCCGAAGTGATTGACCTGGTGCCTGGCCATGTGGCCCGTCAGTATAAGTTTTTCCCGCTTTTCCGGATTGACGGCACTTTGCTTTTGGCCATGACAGATCCCAAGGACATTAAGGCCATTGACAAAGCCACGCAGATTACCCACATGGAAATTTCTCCTGCATTGACTTCTCCCTCTGCATTGGAGGAGGCATTGGAGAAATACTATGGTCGCAGTGCAGATCCTGCAGTACAAATTCCCAATGAAGACCTTCAGGGCATTCTTGAAATCATCGAAGCAGAGAAAGGGACTGAAGACGAAGTTGAACAGGCAGCTGCGGATCTCATCCGGCAGGCCGAAGATGCGCCTGTGGTCAAAATGGCCAATATGATTTTGCTTCAGGCCATTCAGGAAGGCGCTTCGGATATTCATTTAAATCCAGAAGAAAGCGAACTCCGAGTCCGGTACCGGGTGGATGGCGTTTTGCGCGACGCGTTCCATTTACCCAAAACTTTACAAAATGCCTTGATTTCTCGTATCAAGATTTTAAGCAATTTGGACATTGCGGAGAATCGTGTCCCGCAGGATGGAAAATTACTCGTCAAATTGAACGATGGACGACAAATCGATATGCGAGTGTCTACTTTACCTTCTGCATACGGTGAAAATACTGTACTCCGAATTCTTGATCGAAGTGCGGGGTTGATGAAGCTTTCCAATCTTGGCTTTGAAGAAGACGTGCTCCAGCGATTCGAGAGGCTGTTGAGTAATTCGTACGGCATTATTTTGGTGACTGGGCCTACTGGAAGTGGAAAAACCACCACATTGTATGCGGCATTGAACAAACTCAGTACGGTGGAAAAAAACATTATTACATTGGAAGACCCGATTGAATACAAACTTCCGCTGATCCGGCAGTCTCAGGTCAATGAAAAAGCGGGGTTGACATTTGCCCGAGGGCTTCGGGCCATTTTGCGTCAAGACCCAGACATTGTGCTCGTGGGTGAGATTCGAGACACAGAAACCGCTTCCATTGCAGTTCAAGCGGCACTCACGGGTCACCTTGTGCTTTCGACACTCCATACCAATGATGCGCCCACTGCAGTGACCCGTCTTGTGGATATGGGAATCGAACCGTTCCTCATTGCCACTGCGGTGTTGGGCGTGCAGGCCCAGCGACTGGTTCGAACCATTTGTCCGGAGTGTAAAGAACCGTATCAGGCGGATTATTCGTATCTCAACCTCGATTATCTCAAGCGGTTTGGCATTGATCTGGACTTTGATCAAGTGACGCTCTACCGAGGCAAAGGATGCAAGCGGTGCAAAGGGTCAGGCTATAAAGGACGAATGTCCATTACCGAAGTTTTTGAAGTGGACGAAGACATTCGAGAGCTCATTCTCCAAGGAAAATCCGCAGATGACATTCGCGAAGCAGCCATTGAAAAGGGCATGAGGCCTTTGGCCGTGGATGGATGGATTAAAGTCCTTAAAGGACTTACCACAGTGGAAGAAGTCATGCGCGTGACCAATATTACGTAGAGGGAATATTGAAAGATGGCAGCTTTTCAATACAAAGCAGTGACTTCGACAGGACAAATTGTGAGCAATGTGGTAGATGCGGCCAGTGAACAGGCAGCGATTCGGGAATTGATCGAAAAAGGATTTCGGCCCATTGCGGTGAAGCCTGTGGGTGGGAAATCCTCTGCAAGGGTGGCCACCACAGGCACTGGACAGGCCAAGACTGGCATTTCTCTATTCCAGAAAAAGGTCAAAGCAGACGAACTCATCATGTTCACCCGGCAAATCATGACACTCCTTCGTGCAGGCGTGCCCATGTTGACTGCGCTCGAAGCGCTTCGGGAGCAGAGCACAAAGACATTCGGTGATGTGATTAATAAAATTTATGTGGACGTGATGGCAGGGAAAAGTTTTTCTCAGGCATTGGATCAACATCCCCACGTGTTTTCCAAGCTTTACGTGAATTCGGTCAAAGCAGGTGAAATGAGCGGTTCTCTCGACGTGGTTCTGGAACGGCTTGTGGCATTGATCAAACACGATCAGGAGACCAAGAAAAGGGTGAAGTCTGCCCTCCAATATCCCATTTTTGTCGTGTGTGCCATGATTGTGGCCTTCATTGTGGTCATGACCAAAGTCGTTCCCAATTTTGCAAAACTTTTTGAAGGGCTTCACGTGGCATTGCCTTTGCCCACCCGGATTCTTTTGGGGGCCAGCAAATTCATGCAAAACTATATTCTTTATATCTTGGGTGTTATGGGAGTGGGTCTCGTTGCTTTCCGCTGGTACATTGGGACGCCTTCTGGAAGATTCTGGTGGGACGGATTAAAATTGAAAATTCCCTTGATCGGAGATGTCATTCTGAAAAGCTCCATGGCACGCTTTACCCACATGTTTGAAACCTTAAACCGGAGTGGTCTTCCCATTCTTCAGACATTGACCACCGTGGCAGGCGCAGTGGGGAATGCAGTCATTGAAAAGCAAATTCACCAGGTGGCTTTGGGCGTGGAAAAAGGAGAAGGCATTTCGGGCTCTATGAAAAAAAGCGAGCTTTTCCCTCCCATGGTCAACCGAATGATTGCCATTGGCGAACAGTCTGGTTCTCTGGACAACATGCTGAACAGTATTGCCACGCATTACGATACCGAGGTGGAATATGCCATTAAAAATCTCACAGGAATGATTGAACCGATTCTCACGATTGTCATCGGCGGTGCAGTGGTGGTTCTGGCCTTGGGTATTTTTCTTCCAATGTGGGGTCTTATAGGTGCTGTAAAATAAAAAATAAAATAACAGAAAGGAGGGATGCGTTATTCGAAGAAACACGGAGGCTTTGGGATGAGGCAAAGGAATTTTTGAGGGTGTACTAAGGAAAACATAAGGAAAGAAAAAACAAAAATAAGGAGAAAAAGCCATGTTAAAGAACCAGAGAGGGTTCACCCTCATTGAACTCATTATTGTGATCGTGATCATTGGCATTTTGGCCGCAGTGGCAGTGCCAAAGTTTCTCGATTTGAGCAACCAGGCCAAGGCAGCTGCGTGTAAGCAAAACCAGGCTTCGATTGAATCTGCTGCATCGATGTATTATGCAAACAAGGCTCTGAGCGGAACTGCGGAATATCCTGCGAATATTGCCGCTTTAGTGCCGGACTATTTGCCGAATACGCCTGTGTGCCCGAGCAAAGGTACATATTCAATCAATCAATCCAACGGGACAGCAGATTGCGATTATGCCGGTCCACCTGATCATTCTCTGCATCAATAATTGAGTTCTTTGGAAAGTTCAGGAGAGGGAAAAAATTCCCTCTCCTGAAAATTCCTTTTGGGGGTGAAAATGAAAGGGGCAAAAAGGAAAAATACAAGGATTCGGTTGGGCTTTACCCTGGCTGAGCTTATTGTTGTCATGGCAGTGACTGGGATTCTTTTGACTGTGGTCACGATTTCTGTGAGCCGGATTGATGAAGATTCTCGTTTGTCTGTGGCTGCAGCAAGGGCTTTGGCAGATTTGCGATATGCACAAGAAAGGGCCATGGCAGAACAAAAAGAGGTGAGTTTTTCAGTGAACCAGGGAGCGAATCAGTATTGGGCCACGTATCAGGAATCAGGACAACCTCTGCTTTCTTCTCTCAAAACCCCTCTTAAAGTGCAGTTAAACCAGGGGGATAGCAAAGGCGTTGTGATTACTTCCACCCAGGTGGGGGTCGGTCAGCTTTCGTTTAATTCAGACGGTCTTCCGCTTCTCAATGGAAATCGGCTTCCGGGTCAGATCACGGTAATGTTTCTCAATAACAAAATGAATATTGTGCTTTTTCCTTCCGGATACTCGGTGATTAACCCTGTGCCCGGAGGATGTGGGAGCTCATGCGGATGCTAAGGGTCCACGCAAAAACAAGAAAACGCCAGGCCTGGATGGCCTCCCAGTCGGGCATGTCGATTGTGGAAGTGATTATTGTTCTGGTTTTGATTGGGGTTGTGGTTCTCCCTCTTTCCCGTCTCTCTGTGACCAATTCGAGGAGTGTGGGACGGTATGCCAGAATGACCCAGGCGGTGTACGATGCGCAAAACATCGCAGAGCAGATCTGGGCAGATTATAAAGCGTCTGGGGCGGGCAGAGGCTATACGTGGGTGAGAAATAATTGGTCCAATAAAAGCGGGACAATTAGCTATTCGAATAATACGTACAGTGTGCAGATTTCTTCGCCTCAGACTTCGAACGGGGTGACTTACGTGGTGGTGACTGTGTCTGTGACAGGAAGCGGGCTTCCTTCGCCTGCGCGTGTTACTTTCTGGTTGCCAGAGATGACTTTTTGACGCTTGCATCTCGTAAAAATTTTACTTGCATGCCATTTTTGATTTGAATATATTTTATTGTTTAGAAAAAGCGGGGGCTGTGATGAGAGGAAAAATTCAAAAAATTGGGGGGAGGGGAAGAGATTCCGGATATTCGCTCATGGAATTGGTCATTGTGCTTGTGGTGACTGGTTTTTTGGTGGTTTCGATCACACCGTTTTTCAGAATCAGCATACGATCCTACATGGGCACCCGCCTAGGGAAAGAAACTCTGGAAGCCAGTCGCATTGCGTTTAACCGGATGATATCTGAACTCAAACGGATTCAAACAGTCAACGAGATTTATTACGGAAGTTCCACACGAATTGAATTTGAATACCCAGATGAGAATGGCGTTATGCAAGAAACCGTATATGACTATTCTTCTGGAAACCGTTGGATCTGGCGGGACAATAACTCCAACCCCTTTATTGAAGGAGTGACTTCTTTTAGAATTACCTATTATCGGAGCAATGGAAATTCGTTTACGCCCGGTGTCAATACAGAAAATATATGGCGTATTAAGGTGGAAATGACAGTGGGAAGTAAGGATTATGTGGGTGCAGAGTATAAACTCGTTCAAGAAATTCATCCAAAAGCAATCGGGCTGGATTAACCCAAGGGGGATGAAAACCATGAGAACCGATTGGATAAAAAACGAACAAGGGTTTTGGTCTGCGTTTATTTTTATCTTTCTCATTACCCTTGGCCTTTTGGGTTTGGGCGCATATAGCCTAATGCAAAGCGAAGGCGCTAATATTGCCAATCAAACCCAGGGGATTCAGGCAGAATATTCAGCGGTCAGTGGGGCATTTTTTGCGTTGTCTGCATACGAGCATGGCACATTGCATTCGGATACAACCCTCCAAATTGCCAATGCAAACGTGACCATTGATACCCAGCAGGTTGGAAAGGATATTCGCTTTGTGGTGTCTGCTCGGAAAGGAGATGCAAGGCGAAATCTTTGGACAGAAATTGCTTTTTCAGGCTTGGCTGATGTGGCGATTTATTCAGACAGTACCGTGACTGGAGTGAGTGCACTTGATTCCGCAGGGAATTTAGACAATAAGCGTTTGATTAGAGAAGCCAAGATCATGCCTGAGGTGGACAATGCCACGTTGAAAAATTTGGCAAAGGCGCAAGGGCACTATTTTTCAGGAAATTACAATCTTCCGAATGGCTATCCCAGTCCGGATTTTTATGCTGATCCAGTGGCAGGGATTCCCAATATCACGTGGGTCGAAGGCAATGTCACGCTGAGCGGAAACGAACATATTTACGGCATTGTGGTCATTGGGGGCAATTTGACAATCAGTGGAACCCCTCGATTTGAAGGGGTCATTTATATGCCCAATAAAAATTCCATGATCATCAATGGAGGTGGAAGTAGACAGTCTCCAATTGTGGACGGAGGCATTCTCTCGTTCGGGTTGATTCGTCGAAGTGGCGGAGGCACTGATCGGTACGTTCAGCATAACCCAGAATATATGCGGGCACTTTGTAAGTTTGTCACCTGGGAACCTCCAATGGGTAGAAAGATTGTGGCTTGGCGATACACCAAATCAACGGATTGAAATCGAAAGCGATTAAAAAACAAACTGCAAAACATTGGCCTCTTGTTCTTGCTCTGGATTGGGGGATTCAGAGTCTCAAGTATGTTCTGCTCCGTCAGATCATGGGCAAGTTTCGGGTAGAACGATTTGGAAGAATTGCCCTTCCAGTCGAAACCCCAGAATCTCTCCTTGATATTGCCCAGTCCCTTCATGACCTTTTTCTTCGCGAACCTATTTTTAAAAGAGCCAAAATCGTCATTGGCCTGGGGACAGAACAAGTGGTGGTCAAACAGGAGAGTTTTCCTCCCCTGAGTGTCAAAGAACTCAAACAGGCCATTTATTTTGGAATTCAAAAAGATTTAGGAAAAGAAGAAGAAATCCCTGTGGTGTGCGATTATGTCCCACTGGGTCCTGATCCTGCAGTCCAAGGAAATTCTTTGTATCTTTGCTTGGGTTCCAGTGAAGCGGTAGTCACAGAAAAGACGGCTCTGGTTGCCCAGCAGGGTGTGATCCCCCATAAAGTCACTTCTACTGCATTTGCATTGAGAAATTTTCTCGAGTTTTTGCCTACACCGCCCACGGAGGCGGTTTGTTTTCTCGACATTGGTGCAGTGCGGAGCACTCTGATTGTTTATTATCAGGGACAAATTGATTTTATTCGTGAAATTGTACTCGGTGGAGATGATTTTACCAAGGCCATTACGGGCACCATTTTTCATGAGGGCCGGGCCATTCAATTCACGACCAAGGAAGCCCTGGAGTTTAAATATAAATACGGGTATCCACTCGGTTTTTCAGAAGGCATGACATTTCGTGGAGCTCCCTTAACAGAAGTCGGTACCATGATGCGGCCTGTGGTGGAACGGCTCACTGGAGAAATTCATCGTTCCATCGGATTTTATCAAGATAAATCACCGCATAAAATTACTGCCCTGTACCTGCTCGGAGGGGGTGCCCAATTAAAACATCTGGCAAGAATCCTTTCCGAACGGCTTGGCATCCCGAGCTCTCCAGTGCCTTTCCCTGCAGATTTCAAAGTGGCAGGTGGAGAAAAACAAGAGCAACTCTTAAAAACGCATTTTCTTGAATATGCACCGGCTTTGGCATTGGCTCTGGAATCTCCTTCGGGGGGAAATCTTTTGCCCACAGTGTACCGCAGAGCCCACCAGATGGCTACCATTCAAAATTATCTCAACATTTCGGCCATTGGAGTCGTGTTTGTGGTGGCTCTGTTGAGTTTTTTTGCATGGTTGGAAAAAAGTCAGTTGCGGGAGACCCTGATTCGGGCAGAGGAAAAGGCAAAACTCTCAGAAAGCAATTTGCAACGGTACGAAGCAGTTTCTCTCCGAAAGGGGAAGTTGGTGGGTGAAATCCAAAACCTCAATACCAAAATGGAACAGGATCCGGTGGTAATGAATTGCCTTAAAGCCGTTTCCAATCTTTTTCCAAAGAGCCTCACCTTGACTTCGGTTAAAATCGGGCATCCAGATTCGCTTCTTTCTGAAGAAGAAAAAGGCAAAAAAGCTTCTCCACAAAAAGAGTCTTCCCCTAAAAGAGGAGAAGTTCAGAAACAGTCAGGGAAAGTCCTCATTATCGAAGGCATAGGCAAGCTCTCTCTTCCCGATGTACGCATTGCTGTGGCACAGTTTATGCTGGATTTGTCTAAAACAGGTTATTTAACAGATGTTAATTTGCAAAATGAAATGATTACATTGCCAATTGATGAATATGCATTTACAATTTCAGCCACCATTGTGGAATAGGAAATGGCCAAAGGATCAAATTTAAAAATTTCAGGATTTCTTTTTTCAGGGATCATATTTCTGATCACTGCAGTTTGGATTTTGGTGCCCTATGCCAGTTTTCGGAAAGAAATTCGCACCACGCGTGCCAAAATCAATGAACTGGTCGAAAAAGCCAAAAAGGATGTGCCCGAAGCGCAAATTCTCAAGGCTCAAAAAGAGGTGGACAGTCTTTCGGTTGTTTTAGCAAAAAAGGAAAAACGGGTGTATCCATTGGAAGATCTTCCCAATCTTGGCATTCGCATTGCAAAGATTGCCGAAGCCTATGATATCAAACTTGTTTCTATTAAACCCGGATTTGCCACCTTGATCCAATCGACCGGGAGTGGCGAAACCATGACGGAATTGCCTGTGAGTTTTCAATTTCGCGGACGTTTTTTCCCTTTCACCCGTTTCCTCGAATCTTTGGACAGTTTACCTTTTGCCTTTCGTGTGGATCACATGCTTCTTTCCAGAAGCATGGATACAACGAAAGTAAAGATCCCTACCATTGATGCGGAATTAAAAGGGGTTATTTTTCTTAAAAAAATGGGAGCCATTTCAAAGGAAGAAGGTTTACCCGTAGCACAGGCGGGGGAAAAGGAAAAAGCAATTCCTCGCTGAATGAATTGGGGAGGTTTTACATGAAGACCTTAGGGCGGATCACAATTCAAAGCATTGGCATTTTTGTTTTTGCCTTTCTTCTCTTTGGCATTATTTGGTTGGCATGTAATCAAGAGTCTCCGATCGATCCTACCCGTTCTTTATCCGAAGGGGTTTCTTTTTTGGTGGATATGACCGCCAATCCGTTAAGTATTCGTGTCGGTGGAGAGAAATCTCAAATTCAAGTTCGTTTGTTGAGTGAACAAGGCCTGGCTGTTCGGAATGCACCTGTTCTTTTCTCTACCACATTGGGGATGTTAACAAAAACCCAGGCCACCACAGATGAATACGGATGGGCCCGGACCGAATTGGTGAGTGGGGCCGTGGTAGGGGATGCAGTCGTGACTGCCACGTATCAAAAAGTCAGTACGTCGGTGACAGTCAAATTGACTGCATTGGAAGATACCACTGGTTTTAACTTGCAAATTCAGGCAGATCCGGACGAAATTTTGGCCAATGGGGTGGATGCTTCAAAAATTACTATCTTATTAATTCCGAGAGGCAGTCAATCTCCAGCAGGGAAAACCGTATTTCTTTCCACCACAGCCGGAACGCTTCCTGGCAGCGTCACTTTGGATGGCAATGGCATGGGAGAAGTCGAGCTGGTGAGTTCTGCAGATTCTGTGGATGTGGTGGCTCGAGTCACTGCCACGTATGGGGATCAAACCGCTTCGACCAGTGTGCTTTTTAAAGGCGTTCAGTTCAAGGTGGAAGCCAATCCCAAAGTGATTTTTGCAGATGGGACAAGTTATTCCACGATTCGCGCGATTCTCAAAGAAACCACCACGCTCATCGGGATTCCCCAGGCCACAGTCCGATTTGGGACTGTTTTGGGAACCATTGAGGCGCAAAAAAATACAGACGGAAGTGGCGTCGCGGAAGTCAAATTGGTCAGCGGGACCACCCCGGGGAAAAATACGGTCTATGTGCGATACGGAAAAACGTTTCTCAAAACCTTAGAAGTAGAGTTTAAAATTCCCACATACACCATGGAACTCAGCACCTCTGCCCCTTCGCTTTTGGCAAACGGGATCAGTTCCACTGAGGTCAAAGTCAAGGTTCGAGATGCGAGTTTAAAACCCATTGCCAATCAGCCGGTTTTCTTTGCCACCACGGCAGGGACCATTGATTACATCCAATACACAGACAATAATGGAGAAGCGACTGCGACATTAAAAAGTCCTGCAAGTAAAACCGATATTCAAGCCACGATCACTGCGACCTTGGGAGAAGAAGGGGTGAGCAAAACCAAGACGGTTTTGTTCAAAGGGGTGAGCTTCTGGATGGAGGCAGAGCCAAATTATATTATTGCCGATGGGCAGAGCCAATCCACAATCACTGCGTATGTCATGGAGACGACGGATCGGATTGGTGTGGATAAAGCAGAGGTGCTTTTTGGAACCAATTTGGGCACGATCCCGGGTTCAAAAGAGACCGATGCCCAAGGCGTGGCCAAGGTCGTATTGACCAGTACCAAAACCCCAGGTCAGGCCCGTGTGATTGGCAGATACGGAAATTTGTTTTTGGATACCGTGTATGTGCAGTTTGGGTCTCTTGTTCCCCGGTTCCATTCCATTTATGCCAATCCCAAATATATTTTAGCCAATGGCCAAGATCAGGCGTGGATTTCTGCCAAAGTGGTGGATGAGAATGGGAGTGCGGTGTCGGGTGTGGTGGTGAACTTTTCTGCCAGTGCAGGCAGTATTCCTGCGCAAGCAGTGACCGATGAAAATGGGATTGTGACCGTGGCATTGCTTTCCATTGAAAGTGGAACGGATGTCACTTCCACGGTGACTGCTCGGGTGGGAACAGAATCCATTTCCACTACGGTAGTATTTGAAGGAGTGGAAATGAGCGCTTCTGCTTCGCCCACTGCGATTCTTGCCGATGGGAGAAGCACTTCGACCATTACTGTGGTGCTCAAACGCGCCACCAGTAAAATCGCAGTGGCCAATGCAGTGGTTCAGTTTGCCACGACTTTGGGGACTATTCCCAATCAAGCCACGACCAATTCGGAAGGCGTGGCAAGGGTGAATTTGACCAGTGCCACCACAATGGGAGTGGCTTTTGTGACAGTGAAGTACGGGAATGCGATCCAGAAAACGTTGAATGTGACTTTCCAGGAATCTGTGCCCACGTATCTCGAAGTCACAGCCACACCGCCGGTTTTACCTGCAGATGGTCAGAGTCAATCTGTCATTCGGGCCACGGTCACAGATGCCAATCGAAATCCGGTTCCGGATGGGACCCTTGTGCTATTCGAAATCCAGAGTGGATCTGGTACATTGGAACGGCAAAAGACCACTTCCAATGGAATTGCCACTTCCACATTGACTGCAGGAATTCAACCCGGCACCACGGTGATTCGGGTGAGTGTGGGATCCATTTCTCAAACGGTCTCTGTGATCTATACTGTGGGAGATGCATCAGAGGTGTTTGTGACTGTGTATGATACATTGGGTAATCCCATTACTACCCTTCCTGCAGATGGCAAGACCAATGCAGTCATCAAGGCCAAGGTTCTGGATGCCCAAGGCAATCCTGTCTCGGGGAGAGAAGTAAAGTTTTCTACATCCCTTGGAGATGTCACACCGAGTGCATTGACCAATGCCCAGGGGATTGCCACTGCTCGATTTTCCAGTGGAGTAGTGGGTACTGCGACAATTACTGCAAGTGTAAAGAGGACAGATGGGAGGACTGTGTCTGGCTATGTCATTCTCAAATTATTGCCAGGCTCTCCTTTTACCATTAATCTTCGGTTTGATCCAATCTATATTGGTGTTCGGGAGACGGGGAAAAATCAAACCACTACCATTTATGCTTCGGTTTTGGATGGTAAAAATAACCCAGTGGCAGATGGTACTTTGGTGAAATTCTACTTTATGGGTGAGTCTTTAGGATGTACCTTCAGCACCACTCAGCCTGTTCCCACTGTGGGTGGGGTAGCCCAAATTTCTTTGACCAGCGGAACAAGGTCTGGAAGTGTGCGGATTCGGGCCGAGGTGGTCAATGCCCAGGGCAATCCAGTGAATCCTCCAATTACTTCTACTGCGACGTCTCTTGTGATCCATGCAGGACCTCCGTATATTCATAACATATATAGAACAGAAACCAGTGGATTGACAGTGAGTGTAGGTCGTCAAAATATTTGGTGGCTACACGATACAACTGCTGTGACCATCAGTGTATTTGATAAATACGATAACCCAGTGGAACAAGGGACTGCAGTGTGGCTCACCATTTCGGGTGGCGGAATTACTGTAGGTCAAGGCGCTCCCCAAACGAGTACGGTGACTTATGTGGATAAAAATGGAATTGCTACTGCAATGGTTGTGTCAGGGAATCCATCGCCAACTATTGATCGTTTTTATCATTGGCTTGAAATGCAGGATCCCAATACAGGCTCAGTGCTTCCAGGGCCTGTCAGTTATTTGGCTTTGGGTGAGTTTCTTTTACCCAATTTTGAGGCTCCTCCGGACTCAGCGCAATGTTGCTTTCAGGATCCACGGATTGCCCAACTGATTCCAGAACAGTATCCCGGAATAAAAAATGGTGGATTTATTCTTAATACAGAAGGCAACACCATGGAAAACGATGGTATTGCTCGGATTGTGGCCTATAGTGTAGGAATGGATTCAGCAGGAAATACAGTTCGAGTATGGGATTGGAATTGGGTTGTCATGTCCACTACTCCCTACGAGATATATGAAAATACCTGTGAAGCGTTTTTACCATATAATTACACATTGTATCAAGAAGAAGAAGGGATGTTTTGGGTTCGGATAGTGGATAGCAATGGCAATCCTATGGTGTCTGGGACAGAAATCACTGCAGGTCTTACTAATTCTGAGATTGATGCCAAAGTCATGCCTGAGGCAATTGTTACTGGAGCGGGTCAAGGAACAGGATACTATGCGTTTACTCTCTCGAATGCTATTGATCCCCAGTATCCAAGACCGGGAAAGACCAGAATCATACTGAGTTGGAAAAATAAATATTATTCTGGATATATTATTTCTCAATGTCCAGTAAATATTTCTATAGGATATCGCCCATGAAAAAAGGACAATTATTTTGGAATTTTGGGATTTTTTTAATAGTAGGCATTTCAGGAGGAATGGCCCAGATTTGCGGGAACCCCATTGGTGCGACGCAGAAAGGCGTGCTCACCATGAGCTTGAACGGCACGTATCAGCATGTCAGTGATCCTGTGCAAAATATCATTTCCAAACGGATTTTTTTCAAAACCCAGTGGGGCTTGGCTTCTGGGCTTGATATTTATGGACTTTTGGGTAATGTGCAGTTGGGTTTGAGTCGAATCAATGCGCCTTCGACCCTTACAGACTATGAAGACAAATACCGTTTTTCTTACGGAGTGGGCTTTACCAGCACTTTGGGCGGTTTTTCGCTTTCTCCTTCTTCTCCGCCTCCACGGTCCAAGCTCCGAGCCCGGCAGAGAAAGCCCTCTCCTCCTGTTCATTTGGCACGGATCTTTGCAGGAGGTCATGTGATTCGATACCCCTCAGAATCTGCGTACGAAGACCGCCGGGAGATATTAAATTATACCGTGATCCACCAATACGCGATGAAATACGATGTGGTCGAAGCCACAGGATATGCAGGCATTGCGATTCCGTATCGAGTGTTTCGATTGTATGTGGGTGGGGTAGGATGGGGGATTCAACGCAAGGAGCAAAAGACCGAATATTTATTGGGTGCTTCTGACGAAAAAGTCAAATTGGGAAAAGAGAGTGGCAGATACCAAAGCGGGCTCTGGACAGGGGCTCTGGTCGGCATTCAGTGGAATTTGCCACAGCAATATATGATTACGGTCGAAGCCATTGGGTTTAATTCCCAAAATTATCAGATCATGATCGGGATCAGTCAATCGGGTTGGCAATAACATGGCGCTATCAGAACGCGAAAAAAAGATGCTCAAATTACTCATCCCCACGGTGATTGTGGCGGGTATCATCCAATTTGGGCCTTTTGGGAAGAAACCCAAATCAGTCTCCCAGAAACCTTCTCCCATTTTGGGCATTCCAGGAACAGAAAAAATCCTCCCGACACAGGGACCGGTTGTTTCGCGTCCGCCTGCAGTTTTTCAGAAATTTCCCACATGGGGAAGCCGTGATCCCTTTTCAGAACCTGAATTGCCTTCGGCATTGGTTCCAAAGCCTTCTGCTTCCGTAGGCTTATCTCTCAAAGGGATTGTTTGGGTGGGAGATAGTCCATACGTATTGATCAATGGAGAGATTATTGGAGTGGGTGAAGAAAAGAAAGGCATTCGAGTGGAACGGGTGGAAGGAAGAAAGGTGGTATGTCGAAAAGGGGGTAAGACGTATACATTGGAATGGAGAGAAACGCCATGAAATGGATACAAAGAATTTGCCTTAGGGGTTTGCCTTTGGGGATTGTTTTGGCCATTTTTTCCAGTGGATATGGCCAAAGTACCCTGATTTCGATCAAAAAGGGAAATCGGGGAAACAAATCTTGGGCTGTATTTACCTTTGACAAAAAGGCGTTGTGGGTTGGTCTTTCCCAACCAGAAGTAGGGAAAATTTCTCTCTACTTTCTCGGATACCCAGGTACCATGGAAGGTTCGGTCGTGACCATTGACACGGCTTTCAATCGAAGCATTTTGGTCAGTCGTGTCCGTGAAACGCCTCCGATTTTTAAAGCCGATATTATGTATGAACCAGACATTCCTGTTTCTATTTTGAAAAAAGATGGGAACATTGTTTTGGCCTTGAACGATGAGCGATTATTGGATGGAAGCACCATTTTGTACGGAGAAGAGACTCGACTCCCCAGTCGGCTGGTGGAGGTGAGTCCAACCGTAGAACCTACCCGAGTTTCTACTTCGATTGGATTCGAAAAAGGATTCGAATGGGTGGGATATGTGCGTACTTCTTCTCATTTTTGCTCCATTTTGCTTCGAAATGCAGAATTGGCTCTTTCACAGACTGCGTATCCGATTCAGAGGGGAGGGATTCAGCATCTCGAGCTCGTGCCTATGGAAGGAGAAATTCCAGGCGTCAAGGTCAATGTTCAACTTTTGCCCAATGCCCAATTCAACGTGGCCATGAAGCCCAATACGTTGGTTCTCGAATCCTCATTCAAAGAGGGGACTCCATTTCCTGAAGAAGAAGCACCTGTGGTAGCAGAAGCGACTCCTGAAGCGCGCGTATCACTGCCAGAAATTAAAGAAAAACCTCAGATTGAAACGCCTCCTGTTTCTGCACAACCTGCGGTCAGCGTTCCTTCTTCTGAGGAGATTCCCTGGGATCAGCGGGTCTCGTTTGAATTTCGCGATACGCCTGTAAAAGATGCTTTACGACTCGTGGCGGTTTCCAATAAGCTCAACATGGTGATCAGTGAAGGGGTGAAGGGAAAAGTGACCATGAAATTACAAAATGTCACGTTAAGGCAGGCTTTGGATAAAATTCTTCATACCAATGAATGCGATTACTGGGTGGACGGAAATATAATTACTGTACGTCCCCTTTCTGTGGCGACCACTGCGGGCCGGGTCACCCAAGTCTATCGGTTGAAATATGCGGATGCAGTGAATGTGGCCAAGGTGGTGCGGAGAATCGCCACCAATGATTCGCTCGTTGAAGTGTTTTATCCTGAATTTCTCGACTTTGATGTTTCTGGGAAAAACCGAGTGACGTATGAATTGAGTACAGTTCAAGGCATTCGACGCTCCAGTATTTTGGTAGTCACGGATATCCCAGAGAAAATTCGAGAAATTTCCCATGTCATTGACGAATTAGATCGGCCACCGCCTCAAATCGTGATTGAATCCAAACTCGTGGAAGTGTCTCCGTATTATACCAATAAGCTCGGCATTGACTGGGAAAATACATTTAATTTGGAGTTTTATACTTCTCCCCCCAGTGATGCAAAAGAATTTCGTTTGCAAAACGTTCCTGTGGGAACTGCCATATCTCCATTTTCTTTTACTCGATCCATTACCACTGGACGTCTCAGCAGTGCGGAGTATACTGCGCTTTTGGATTTTCTGAAAGAAAAAACCGATTCAAAATTGATTTCCAATCCGCGAATATTGGCTACAGACAATGAAGAGGCTTCCATTAGCGTAGGGAAAACCGTGCCTGTGGCAAGGATTTCTCGTGGCATGGGTGGTACGGGCGATATGGTGATGTTTGATTACAAAGAAATCAGCATTCGATTGAATGTGACGCCTCATGTATTGGGGAACAATGAAATTGCCATGTATGTGAATCCCATTCTGGAAGAGATTTCGGATTGGAAAATCATGTTCGGGAACGAAGCCCCGGTGACAGACAAGCGTTCTGTGAACAGCATTGTCACTGTGAAAAGTGGGGAAACCATTGTCATTGGCGGATTGATCAAAAATCAACGGATTCAAACCACCAAAAGACTCTGGCTTTTGGGCAGTCTCCCCTTAATTGGGAAACTTTTCCAGCATGAGGTGGTAGAAGATCGTCAAACAGATTTGATGATTTTTATTACCCCAACCATAGTCGAACAATCCAGTTGATGGTATGATTACCCGAGATCAAATCAACGAGCTTTTGGCCTATGCGGTCAAAAGTCAGGCCTCAGACATCCATCTGAGTGAAGGCTATCCTCCCATTGTCCGAATCGATGGACAACTCCAACCTGTAAAGGGCAAAGTGCTCACCAAACAGGACATGGAAGACATTATTGTCCAGATTCTCGATGATTATCAACTCGAGCGGTTTAAGAAAGAACTCGAACTGGACTTTCGGTATTCGATTTCAGACACTTCCCATTTCCGGGGCAATGTATTTACAAAAATGGGAGGATACGGGATTGCCTTTCGGGTGATTCCGGAGCGGATTCGCACTTTAAAAGAATTGGGGTTTAGTGACACGGTGGTCAAATTGGCTCGTACCGTAGAAGGGTTGATATTGGTGACCGGTCCTACAGGCCATGGGAAATCCACTACCCTGGCGGCCATGATTGATTTGATCAATACCGAACGCCGGTGTCATATAATTACAATAGAAGATCCTATTGAATACACCCATCCCAAAAAAAATTGCCTGATTCAGCAACGGGAATTGGGACATCATACGCTTTCGTTTTCTGCTGCACTCCGGAGTGCGCTCCGAGAAGATCCGGATGTGATCCTGGTCGGTGAGATGCGAGATCTTGAAACCATTGCGTTGGCATTGACTGCAGCAGAAACTGGACATTTGGTCCTTTCGACTTTGCATACCCGGAATGCACCCGATACTGTCAACCGAATTATTGACGTATTTCCTGCAGAGCAACAGGGTCAAGTATTGTCCCAGCTGGCAGGTTCCCTCCAGGGCGTCATTTCTCAACGGCTTTTACCTTTGGCTTCGGGTGTGGGCCGAATGGCCGCAGTGGAAATCATGCTGGCAACGCCTGCCATTCGAAATCTGATTCGTGAAAGGAAAGTACACCAGATCCCAGCCATTATGCAAGCCAGTGCTGCCATGGGGATGCAACTGTTGGACGACCATCTTCTCCAATTGGTTCGAATGGGGAAAATTACAAAAGGGGTGGCAATTCGGTATGCCACCGATCCCGCCCGAATTGATCCCTCTCTCGGATAATTGGGACTTGATTTTTATATTTTTTAGAAGTAGATTCCGATATTCGAATAACCTTATTGACTTTGAGATCGGGGATAATATGGAGCAAGTAGAATACGACGTCATTATTTTGGGTGGTGGACCTGCAGGACTCACGGCAGGAATCTATACAGGTCGTGCTCAACTCAAAACGTTATTATTAGAAAGACTCATGCCTGGAGGCCAGGCTGCACTTACGGAATGGGTGGAAAATTTTCCTGGATTTGAGCAAGGTGTCAGTGGGGCCGAACTCATGCAAAAAATGGAGGCTCAGGCAAAACGGTTTGGTGTGGAAATTCTTTCCGAACCAGCCACTGGAGTAGATTTTACGCATTCCCCGAAGCGGGTTTTTTCCAATGGGAAAATCTTTTTGGGCAAAACCGTGATTATTGCCACAGGAACAGATCCGAAACGGTTGAATGTTCCAGGGGAAAATGAATTTAAAGGCAGAGGGGTTTCGTATTGTGCGACTTGTGATGGTCCGTTTTTTAAAGACAAAGAGGTCGTGGTGGTCGGTGGGGGAAGTTCTGGAGTCCAGGAAAGTCTTTATCTCACCCGATTTGTTCGATCCATTCACCTGGTCGAGTGGCTGGATCATTTGACTGCAGAAAAAATTCTTCAGGCCAGGGCATTGGAAAATCCAAAATTTACGTTTTACTTGGGGCATGAAGTGATTTCCATCAATGGAACTCAAAAAGTAGAATCTGTCACTGTGCGAGATCGGAAGACCGGGGAAACCAAGCGGATTCCTGCAGAAGGCGTATTCGTATGGGTTGGACTTCTTCCCAATACGGATTTTCTTAAGGGCCACATTGAATTGGATGAATACGGATACATTCTGGTGGATCCTCAAATGCAAACCTCTGTCCCTGGAGTTTTTGCGGCAGGCGATGTATGTGCCAAAACGGTTCGCCAGATTACCACTGCAGTGGGGGATGGAACCATTGCGGCGCAATCCGCGGTGCATTATCTGGAATCCCTTGAGAACAAAGGATCAGGCCCATCATGAGAACCGATAAATTTGAAGAAAATGCCTTGCTCTTTAAAGCCTTGGCTCATCCCACACGATTGCAGATTATTACTTTAATTCGCGAAAAACGGCCTTGTGTCAAAAATATGGAAGGAATTTTGGGAATTTCTCAGCCCAATCTGTCTCAGCATTTGTCCTTGCTTCGGAACATCGGAGTGGTCGAGGCCAAGCGAGAAGGAAATCAAGTATGGTATCAGATTAAAAATAAACAGGTTCTTAAATTGTTAGATGTGTTGTTTCAATAACGATTTGAGGAAGTAACGAAAGGAGAAAAAATGTCAACGCCATTGAAACTGACCAAAGAGAATTTTCAGAAAGAAATTTTGGACACGAACATGCCGTGTTTGGTCGATTTTTGGGCTTCGTGGTGCGGACCGTGCAAAATGATTGCTCCTGCCATTGATGAACTGGCAATGCATTACGAAGGGAAAGTAAAGATCGGAAAAGTCAATACCGAAGAAGAACCTGAGCTTACTGCAGAATATCGTGTGATCAGCATTCCGACATTGATTTTCTTTAAGAATGGAAAACCTGTGGATCAAATTATTGGTGCAGTCCCCAAGGCAGAGATTGCGAAAAAATTGGATGCCCTATTGGGTGGATAGCAACGTCCTTTTGTGAAAGGAATTGTTCATGCAAGCCATTGTACGTTGGACAGAGGGACTTACCTTTTTGGCGAAGGCTGATTCTTCGCATTGGGTGGTCATGGATACAAGCAAAGCCTCAGGAGGATCGGATGGAGCTCCCGCGCCCATGGAAATGGTGCTTTTTGCCTTAGGCGGATGCACCGGGATGGACGTGGTTTCTATTCTGGAGAAAATGCGAGTTCCTTTCAAAAAATTCGAAATCGTTCTGGATGCGGATCGCTCGGACACGCATCCCAAGGTGTTTACCCAAATTCGATTGGAATACCGGATTTACGGGGATCAAATTGATCCAGAAAAAGTGCAAAAAGCCATTGCACTGTCGCAAGAAAAGTACTGTTCTGTGGCAGGGATGTTGAAATCTTCTGTTCCCATCACTGCCACTTATTCTATTTTTCCATTGGAGGAGGAAAAAGAAAATGCTTCGTGAAGAAGACAAAAAGGAAATACAAAATCGTTTAAAGGATGTAACCCATCCTGTGCATTTGATTTATTTTACCCAATCCGTCATTGGGACATGCCAGTTTTGTTTAGAAACAGAACAGCTCTTAAAAGAAGTGGTACCGCTCTCGGATCGGCTTTCTCTTTCGGTAAAGAATTTTATTACGGATCAAGAAGATGTGAAAAAGTATCACATTGATAAGATTCCTGCCATTGCCCTTTTGGAAGGAGAAAAAGATAAAGGATTGCGGTTTTACGGAATTCCAAGCGGATATGAATTTATTACTTTCCTTGAAACCCTCATACACCTCGGAACGCGCGATTCTGGGTTGGCCCAGGAAAGCCGAACTTTATTGAAAAATGTCCGTGTCCCAGTCCATCTTCAGGTGTTTGTGACCCCGACATGTCCCTATTGTCCTCGGGCTGGCGTGACGGGTTTTCAATTGGCTCAAGAATCGGAATTTATTTCTTGTGATGTTGTAGAAATTTCCGAATTCCCCCATCTTGCCCAACGGTATAGCGTCATGGGGGTTCCCAAAGTGGTCATCAATGAAAAATATGGATTTGAAGGTGCGTTGCCAGAGCGGTTGTTTGTGGAGCAGGTGCTTCATGTGGCGCAATCCACAGAGAAGGGGGATTAAAGATGGCATAAGTTTTGCCAAATACCCCAATAGTCAAACAAAATGGGATGGACTAGGCAGAATTTTCCACTTTGGGATTTAAAAAATGGATTTTGGATTTGCGTTTTGAAATAGGTTAAGGAGGCTAAAGAATTGCCGGCAAAAGTGTTGATTGTAGACGATGATCCAGGCATTCGCATGCTTCTTTCTAAATTTCTTCAGCGAGAGGGATTCGAGACCCTGATGGCAGAGAACGGCCTGGAGGGAGTGGAATTTGCCAAAAAACATCAACCAGATTTGATCATTATGGATGTCGTCATGCCCCAAATGGATGGTCTTACTGCTGCGCGATTGATTAAATTTTATAAACCATTGCGCGAAGTGCCTATCCTTTTTTTGACTGCAAAGGATGCAGAAAAAGAAATCGAATTGGCTCAAGAAGTGCGTGCGGATGTGTATATCACAAAGCCCTTTGATGTGCATCAGGTAATTCAAATTGTCAAAGAAACAATGCAGAGCAGGACCGTGAAGGGATAAAGGTATGGGTGAATTGCACGATTTTCTTCTTTTTTCGATAGAAAACCAGCGTTTTGTGATTCCACTCTCTCAGGTTGAAAAAATCGTTCGGGCAGTGGAGATTATTCCTTTGCCAAAAGCGCCAGATGTGGTGGAAGGGATTATTAATGTGCAAGGTCGGATTTTACCTGTAGTGAATTTGAGAAAACGGTTTGGTCTTCCTCTAAGGCCATTGGACGTTCGAGACCATTTTATTGTGTGCATGACACCAAGACGGACATTGGCAGTTTTGGTGGATATGGTGATGGATATTGTTCAAATTTCTGAAGAACGCATTGTGGATCAGAAGAACATTGTGGAAGGGGCAAAATATGTCAAGGGGGCATTGAAATTAGACGATGGGGTAGTATTAATCCAAGATCTGGAAAATCTTCTGTCCCTTGAGGAAGACCAAATGCTTGATCTTGCATTAAAGAAAAAGGAAGGATCTAAACGGAAGACCACGGTTCATTCAACACGGGATGAACGATGACAAAGCGGATTCATGCAGCACTCTTAGAACAGTTTGCCGAATTTATGGGCATTCACATGGGGCTGGCTTTTCCAAAAGAAAAGCGTTTGGATCTTCTAAAAGGGATTTACGGTGCGACAAAGGAATTCGGGTTTGAGGATCCCGAAGAATGCATTCGATGGTTAATGTCAAGTCCTCTCAAACGGCCTCAAATTGAAAAGCTTGCTTCTCAATTTACAGTGGGTGAAACCTATTTTTTCCGTGAACCGAGTGCGTATGAAGCGTTGGAGACGCAAATTCTTCCCGAACTCATTCGTTCTCGCTGGGAAGCCAATGATCGTCGGCTTCGTTTCTGGAGTGCCGGATGTTGTACGGGCGAAGAGCCGTATTCCATTGCAGTGTTGATTAGTCGACTCATTCCTGATTTACGAAATTGGAATATTTTGATTTTAGCCACAGATATCAATCCCCAATTTTTGCAAAAAGCCCAGGAAGGGATTTATCGGGAATGGTCTTTCCGAGGAACCCCTTACTGGTTCAAAGAAAATTATTTTATTCCGCGTAAAGATGGAAGTTATGAGATTCTTCCCCAAATCAAACGGATGGTCAAATTTCAATATCTCAACTTGGTCGAAGATGTGTATCCTTCTCTTTTTTACGATACCAATGCCATGGATGTCATTTTCTGCCGAAATGTGCTGATGTATTTTACCCAAGAGCAGATTACCAAAGTGGTTGAGCGATTTTACCATTGTCTATTGGACAAAGGATGGCTGGTGGTGGGATCCAGTGAGAGCTCGCATGTATTATTCCCGCAATTTGTGGCTTGTAGTTTTCCTGGAGCCATTCTTTACCACAAAGATCCCAAGGCAGAGCGAAAGCTTCGCGGGTTTGTCCATACCGAACATACTGGCCTTGCTTTTTCTCCCAGAAAAGAAGAGTCCAAAATTTCTTCTGAACACATTCATTCCAGCCGTTCTCATACTTTTACAAAGCCTGTACGGAAAACATCCGTTTCCATCGAAATAGACCCCCCCTCGACAGAAGCGATTGTTTCCGAAGAAACCAAATCAGAATATGATCGTCTCTTGGAATTGTACGAAGAAGGACAATATGAGGAGGTCATTTCAAAGGCAGGTACGATTTTGCCTCAGCATGAAAAGGATACAAAGCTCATGGCCTTGTTGGCAAAGGCTTATGCCAATCAAGGAAAATTGAACGATGCGATTTTTTGGTGCGAGAAGGCCATCTCGGTGGACAAACTGAATCCTGAATTTCATCATCTTCGAGCGATTATTCTTCAAGAACAGGGCCAGTTGGAAGGCGCGATTGCTTCTCTCAAGCGGGCGTTGTATCTCGATTCCAATTTCGTATTGGCCCATTTCATGTTGGGAAATCTTGCCCACCAGGCAGGCAGACACAAAGAATCTCGAAAGTATTTTGAAAATGCGCTTTCGTTACTTTCTCGATATGATCTCGACGTGGTGGTGGATGCAGCAGATGGTTTGACTGCAGGTCGTTTAAAAGAACTCATTCTTTTAATGCTGAATAAAAACAACCATAACGCATGATGGCAAAGAAAAAACCAGAAATGGAAAAGAAAAAAAGTCAGAACAAGGAAAAAGAGGTCGTTTCCTTCAGTGAGTCTGTGGATTCCAAAGTGCAAAGTATTCTTCGATCCAGGGCGCAAGAACTTGCAGAAGAGCCGGAAGAAGAATTACGGATAGAAGATCAAATTGAGATCTTAGAATTTGTGCTCACTGGGGAACATTATGGAGTCGAATCGATTTATGCGAAAGAAGTGTATCCAATAAAAGAGCTTACCCCTATTCCCGGTTTACCCTCGTTTGTCATCGGGATTATCAGTATTCGAGGGCAGATTCTTTCGATATTGGATATCCGGCGTTTTTTTGAATTGCCCACGCAGGAAAGTTTAGGCGATCTCAATCGGGTGATTGTCGTTCATACACCTGAAATGGAATTGGGGCTTTTGGCGGATCGGATTGTGGGGGTCCATTTTTTGCCTAAAAAGAAGATTCAGCCACCTCTTCCCACATTAACAGGAATTCGGTCTGAATTTCTTTTAGGAGTGACCTCTGAACGGCTGATCCTTTTGGATATTCAAAAAATGCTTAAGGATCCAAGACTCATTGTCAATCAGGAGGTTGAGTGAATACACTCACCTTGTTCCCAAAAAGAATCATTATTTAGTGGAGAAAGGTTATGGGAATCGCACTAAAAAAACTCAAAATTAAGTACAAAATCTTTTCTCTTCCTGTGGTCTTTATTTTGGCGGGTATATTTATCATTTTATATCTTCTCATTGTCAGCCATCGGAATACCACGATTCTGGGCCGAATTACGCGTGAATATATCCCCTCGTGGGAAATGAGCAAACAATTGACTGCAGAGTTGGAAATTTTACATCACAGCGTAGAAAAGGAAGTGCTTTCTCAGACGCGAGATTTTTCCAAAATCGAAGAGATCTACCAGAAAATTCAACGACGGATCGATACTGAAGAAGCCAACCCCTCAGTTCCTCGCTCAGAATTGGATCGGCTCCGGGCCAAATTTAGAACCTATTACGAGACTTTACAAGAATTTCGACGACCTTCGTCAGTGGATATTTCTGCCTGGACACAGAAGTTAAATGGTGTCTATGAGGACATTAAAACTTTATTAGAATATAATTCACTCAGAGATCAAAACAATGTCCTGGGCGCATTGGCCCATTCTCAAAAAAATATCAAAAGTCTCATGTATGGTTCCATCGGGATTATTCTTTTGACTTTGATTGTGATCTATATTTTGGCCATGTATATTATTAATACCGTCACCCATCCCATGCAAATTGTCATGGACGTGGCAGAAAAAGTGGCCAGAGGAGATCTCACTGCGCATGTACCCACGGTGGATGGGGAAGACGAAATGGCCAATTTGTTGCGCATTTTTAGAACCATGCTCGAAAATCTTCGTACCTTAACGGAACAAATTAAAGAAGCAGTGAGTGCATTGGCTTCTGCTTCAACTCAAATTTCGGCTTCCGTTTCTGAAATTGCTTCCAGTGCCACAGAAACTGCCACTGCAGCGAATGAAACCAGCACCACCGTGGAGGAAGTCCGTCAAACCGCGTTGGATGCAAACCGAAAAGCAAAATATGTTTCAGAAAGTGCCCAAAAGGCAGTTCAGGTTTCCCAATCCGGAGAGAAGGCTGTGACGGCGACCATTGAAGGAATTCGCCGGATTGAAGCCCAGATGGAGTCTATTGCAGAAAGTATTTTAAAGCTCAGCGAACATGGTCAGGCCATTGGAGGCATTATTGCCACGGTGGAAGATATTGCAGAACAGTCCAATTTGTTGGCTGTGAATGCATCGATCGAAGCGGCTCGAGCAGGGGAACACGGAAAAGGATTTGCGGTGGTGGCCCAGGAAGTGAAGAGTTTGGCCGAACAGTCCAAACAGGCGACTGCTCGAATCCGAGCGATTTTGGAAGAAATTCAAAAATCCACCAGTGGCGCGGTGATGACCACAGAACAGGGAAGTAAAGCAGTCGAGGCAGGGGTAAAACAATCCCAAGAAGCCGGCGAAGCCATTCAACGGTTGGCCAATAGCGTGACAGAAGCGGCTCAGGCCACCACCCAAATTGCAGTTTCTACCCAGGAACAACTGGTAGGCATGGATCAAGTGGTTGCAGCCATGGAAAGCATTAAACAGGCCAGTGCCCAGAACGTCATGGCGACAAAACAAGTGGAATCTGCAGCCCATGATCTTCAAGAATTGGGGCAAAGGCTGAAACATTTGGTCGAACAGTATAAATTATAGGAGCAACGGCCATGGAATTTAAAGATGCCGGTTTTTTTAAAGAGCTTTTAAAAATTTTTAAGATGGAAACTCAGGAACATATTCAAGAAATGTTGTCCGGCATTCCGGAAATTGGCCGGCATCAGGGTACAGACGCGCAATTCGGAGTGGCCGAGACTTTACACAGGGCAGCCCATAGTTTAAAGGGGGCTGCACGGACTGTAGGCCTTTCCGATATTGAACCTCTTTGTCAGGGGCTGGAGAGCTTTTTTGGTTTACTGAAACGGCAAAAAGTGACGCTTTCTCCTGAATTCCAAGAGGTTTTGATGAGAACGGTTCAAGAACTGGGTGGATTACTCAATTCGATGGACGATGAAGGGAAAATTACAGGAGACAAAACAGAATTGACCCGGCTGATTGAAGAAGTGCAGTCCAAGACTGTAGAATTGGCCAGATCTGCATAACTGTTTGGGATCCCATGAGTATTAACGAAGCGGAATTTTTCAAAGAGCTCCTCTCGATGTTCAAAATTGAAGCAGAGGAGCATCTCAAAGTGATTTCGACCCATTTACTGGATTTGGAAAAGACACAAGATCCAGAGGCCCAAAAGGCTTTGGTCGAGGTCATTTACCGTGAGGTGCATAGTTTAAAAGGCGCGGCGCGTGCGGTCAATATCAATCCGATCGAAACATTGTGTCAATCACTGGAAGATATTTTCTCTGCGATCAAACGTCGGGTCCTGGTTCCTTTGCCTGAACATTTTGATGTATTGCATGCTTCAGTGGATTCAATTGGAAAATTGATCGAATCTCCGGACTCTGTGGATATTTCTCCTCTTCTTGTAGAACTTGGCCGGTTGGAAGAACAAAAAAAGACAGGGGAAGAGAAAAAAGTAGAAGTAGAAAAAGAACCAAAAACCGAAGAAGCAAAACCGCCCGAACCTTTGCCTTCAGTGACTTCTCCAGAGACAGTTGAATCCACACCGAGTGAGAGACCTTCTGGAGAAACGGTTGCCAGTACGATCGCTGGCATTGAAAAAGGGATCATGGTCGATACGATCCGAATTCCCACTTCAAAACTGGATTCGATTTTCCTTCAGGCAGAAGAATTTCTTTCTTTCAAACTTTTTGCGCAACACCATGCGGCCGATCAGAGGGAATTGGTCGGAATTCTTGAGGCGTGGCGTAAAGAATGGGAGAAGAGGGATTCTGAGATCAGGGCCTATCGTCGAGAATTGGAAAGCCGACAGAAGGAGGGCGATGGAGAAGTGGGGGGACTTCTCACTGTTTTTGACTTTTTGACCTGGAATTTTCAACAATTGAAAACAGTGGAAACGCGAACGCATTCTCTTTGGAAATCCGAAGAAGGCTATGCAAGAAATTTGGGCACCATGGTCGACGGTCTCCTCGAAGAAATGAAACAGATCTTAATGATGCCTTTTTCCACTTTGCTCAAACTGCTCCCCAAAGTGGTTCGAGATTTGTCTCGCGACCAAGGAAAAGAAGTCGAACTGATTGTCAAGGGAAGTACCATTGAAGTGGATCGTCGAATCCTGGAAGAGATGAAAGATCCGTTTATTCACTTGATTCGCAATTGCATTGATCATGGGATTGAAAAGCCAGAAGAAAGAATTCAGAAGAAAAAGAATCGATGTGGGGTCATTTCGATCGTGATTACCCAGATGAGTGGAAACAAGATTGAAATTCTCGTTTCGGATGATGGCAGAGGCGTGGATACAGAAAAAGTCAAGGCTTCTGCATTAAAGGCGGGTTTGTATACCAAAGATGCCATTGAAAAACTTTCTGAATCTGAAATTCGTATGTTGATTTTTCAATCGGATATTTCCACAAGTGCCATTATTACCGACATTTCGGGTCGGGGCCTGGGTCTCCCCATTGTGCGTGAAAAGGTGGAAAAATTGGGTGGTTCCATTTCTTTTGAAACTGTTCCTGGGAAGGGGACTACATTTCGAATTCAGTTACCTGTGACTCTGGCCACGTTCAGAGGCGTTCTTGTAGAAGTCAATGATCACTGGTTTGTGATTCCCACGTTGAGCGTGGAACGAGTGCTTCGAGTGCATCCGGATGAGATTAAAACGGTAGAAAATTCTGAAACCATTCTCATCGATGGAAAAACGGTTTCTTTGGTCCATCTTGCAGATGTACTGGAATTGCCAAGGACTCCAATGCCTAAGGAACGGGGTGAATTTCTTCCAGTGGTGGTACTGGCCAGTGGGGACCGTCGGGTAGCCTTTGTGGTGCATCGGATTCTCAATGAGCAAGAGGTTTTGGTAAAAAGTTTGAGCAAACAATTGGTTCGAGTCAAGAATATTACAGGTGCGACCATTTTGGGTTCGAACAAAGTGGTTCCCATTTTGAATGTGGCAGATTTAATGAAGTCTGCGGTGAAAGCCGCTCAAGTTTCTATGAGAATAGCAAGAAAAACGGAGGAAGTTGAAGTGGGTCAAAAGAGCATCCTTGTTGTCGAAGATTCTATTACCTCGCGGACATTGCTGAAAAATATTCTCGAGTCTGCTGGCTACAGGGTAAAAACTTCAGTGGATGGCGTGGATGCCCTGACCGCCTTGCAGTCAGAGACATTTGATCTGGTGGTGTCGGATATTGAAATGCCGCGAATGAACGGATTCGATTTGGTGACAAAAATCCGAAGCGACAAAAAAACTGCGGATTTGCCCGTGATTTTGGTGACTGCGCTTGAATCCCGAGAGGACCGGGAACGAGGGATTGACGTTGGGGCCAATGCCTATATTGTGAAACGAAGTTTTGATCAAAGCAATCTTCTTGAAGTCATTGAGAAATTGATTTAATGAACGAGTGGTCAGTATGATCAAAGTGCTTATTACGGAAGATTCACCAGTGGTTCGTGGGTATTTGAAATATATTCTCAGTTTAGACCCAGACATTGAAGTAGTCGCCACTGCTCAGGACGGAGAAGAAGCAGTCCAAATGGTCAAAATGTACAATCCCGATGTAGTGACCATGGACATTCACATGCCCAAAATGGACGGGTTTGAAGCGACCCGTCGAATTATGGAAACGCATCCCGTCCCTATTGTGATTGTCAGTGCCAGCTGGAATCCTGAGGAAGTGGATAAAACATTTCGGACCATGGAAGCAGGCGCGGTGGCCGCATTGGAGAAACCGCGAGGAATGGGGCATCCAGACTCTGATTCTTCGATTAAAGAATTGCTTCAAACGGTAAAGCTCATGTCGGGAGTCAAGGTAGTACGACGTTGGGCCAGACATAAACTGTTTAAACCGGTCCCAGAGGCCCCCCCCGAGGTGGAAGTGGAAGTTCCCACGCCTGTTGTGCCTGCAAAAATCGTTGCCATTGGAGCGTCTACCGGTGGACCTATGGTTTTAAAAACGATTTTGTCAGGTCTCCCCAAGGACTTTCCTCTTCCAGTGGTCATTGTCCAACACATTGCCATGGGATTTCTTTCTGGATTGAGAGATTGGTTGGCCCGCACGGCTTCTATGCCAATTCATATTGCAGAAAACAATCAGACGATTCACCCCGGACATGTGTATCTTGCTCCGGATGGATTTCAGATGGGTATCGATCGATATTACCGAGTATTTCTTCAAAAGTATGTTTCGGAATATACCTTGTGTCCTTCTGTGTCTTTTCTTTTTCAGTCTGTGATTCAATCATTTGGGGAAAAAGCGATTTTTGTTCTCTTGACTGGAATGGGTCGGGATGGCGCGGAAGAGATGGCAAAAATGAAAAAATTAGGGGGGTTTACCATTGCGCAGGACAAAGAATCTTCGGTGGTGCATGGGATGCCTGGAGAAGCCATTCGACTGGGAGGGGCGAGTGTGGTGCTTCCTCCAGAAAAAATTCCTTCTAAACTTATAGAACTTGTAACTGGAAAGAAGAAGGGACACTAAAAATCATTAACCCTTTTGGCGAGGTTTGTCCAGTGGAAACGCAGAAAAAAAACAGAAATATTGGCGTTGAAATTTTGGTGGTCGAAGACAGTCCCACACAGGCCTTGCATTTAAAATACATTCTTGAACAGCACGATTATCAAGTCACGATTGCCCGGAATGGACGCGAAGCTTTGGAATACATGAAGACGCACAAACCCACCATTGTCATTAGCGATATTTTGATGCCTGAAATGGATGGATACGAATTGTGCCGTCAGATTCGACAAGACGAAAATCTCAAATATATTCCTGTGATTCTTCTCACTCAGCTGGTCGATCCGCGGGACGTGATTCGCGGTTTGCTTTCCGGAGCAGACAATTTTGTCACCAAACCTTATACAGAGCAATTTCTCATTTCCCGAATTCAGTATATTCTGGCCAATCAAGAGTTGCGACGAAATGCCATTACGGAAATGGGCATTGAGATCTTTTTTGCAGGTCAGAAGCATTTTATTACTTCTGATCGAATGCAGATTTTGGATCTCTTGTTTTCGACTTTTGAAAATGCAGTCCAAAGAAATCAAGAACTGGAACAAGCCAACAAAGAACTCCGAAAAGCGCTCGAGACCATCGAAACCATTAACGAAGTCTCTGAAAAACTCAATCGATCCCTCATGCCTGAGGGGGTGGCAGAGGCTGTCGCTGTGGGAGTCAAACGCCTCATTGATTATGACGAATGCCGGATCTACCGGGTGGATGATTTAGGCCAGTATCTCATTCCTGTGTATTACGGAAAGAAAAAGATCGAAGCAGAAAAGGGCCCTGAGATTGAAAATCTGAAACTCAAGGTGGGGGAAGGCATTGTGGGCCTTGTTTTTGCCAAAGGGAAACCCGAAATGATTGGGGACGTTTCAAAACATCCCAAATCGCATTATCCTTCTGGCACAAAGCCCCCGGAAGAATCGATGTTGGCTGTGCCCATGCAATACGAAAGCAAGACGTTGGGGGTCATTGCTTTGCATAAATCAGGGCTTCATCAATTTACCGATGCCCACCTCCGTATTCTCACCATTTTGGCGGGTCAAGCAGGCGTTGCCATGGAGAACGCACGACTCATGCAAGAAGAACGTCGGCGGACCCGTCAATTGTCCTTGATTAATGAGGTTTCCAAAAAGGCAGCCTCTACGCTCGATCGCAGTGAATTGTGCAAATTGGTGGTCGATTCCATTCGGAAAGAATTTGAATACGCTCAGGTGATTTTGATGCTTCGCGATCCGGAAAAGCCGGAATTGTATCTTCAGGTGCAAGCGGGTCCTTATTCAGATCAAGTGCCAGTCGGTTATCGCCAATCTCTGGAAGATGGGATTGTGGGGAAGGCGGCAATTACCGGAGAAGTGCAATTGATCCGCAACGAAAAGAAATCTTCCGGATGGGTGAAGGAAGCGAAAACCGAACTCGCAGTGCCGATTCAAAAGGGGCCAGAGGTTTTGGGCGTTCTTTTGCTATTAAGTGGCCGGCCCAATGATTTTGATGAAAAAGACATTGCCATGATGAAGACATTGGCGGATCAAATTGCCATGGCCTTGGATAATGTGCGCTTGTTCGAAAGTGAAAAGAAAAGCAAAGAAATTGCCCAGGCTGCCAGTCGGGCCAAGACTGAGTTTTTGGCCAACATGAGTCATGAGATTCGCACTCCCATGAACAGCATTATCGGATTTTCTGAACTTCTCCTTCAAGAGAATTTACCTCCTGAATTGGCTGATTTTGTCCGAACCATCAAAGTCAATGGAGAAGAGTTGCTCCATATTATCAATCAGATTTTGGATTTGGCCAAGGTGGAAACGGGCAGAATGGAAGTCGAGAATATCGAATTCAATCTTGAAGAGCTCATCGAAAGTGTGACGACTCTGTTTCGTCCCAAAGTGCTGGATAAAGGACTCGCTTTTGAAGTCGATACCAATCCAAAGCCTTTGCCCCATATCGAATCCGATCGAACCAAACTCAGACAGATTTTGGTGAATCTTTTGGGGAATGCGGTCAAGTTTACTGAAGAAGGTTCTATTAAACTGGAAGTGGATGTGGATGTGATGAACGGAGAGCAAGGGGTGTTTACCGCGCATGTCCGGGATACTGGAATTGGAATTCCGAAAGAAAAATGGGGATTGATTTTTGAGCCATTCACCCAAGCAGATGCCTCCATGACCCGTCAATTCGGAGGGACTGGATTGGGGCTCACTTTGTGCAAACAAATGGTGGAATTGCTGGGAGGAAAGCTCTGGCTGGATTCGGAAGTCGGCAAGGGCAGTACTTTCTCTTTTTCTATCCCTGTGCGGGTCCTTACGGGAATTCCGTGTGAGAAGAAGGAATACACCTATTCTGAAGAGGCTGTGTCTTCGGCCTCTGAGTCAATGGATACAGTCCGGATGCAAGAACCTGTGGATTCAGAACGCAAGAAACCTCCTACCGTGCTTCTCATCGAAGACAATGCGGATACACTTTCATTACTCACCCGCTATCTTGAAAAAGACGGGTATCGCGTCTTAACCAGTTCCAATGGAGAAGACGGGGTGCTAAAGGCAAAGTTCTATCGTCCAGATGCCATCATTCTTGAAATTTTACTCCCTGGTAAAATGGATGGCTGGGAGGTACTTCGCACGTTAAAATCCAGTGCTTTGACCCGAAATATTCCCGTGATTGTGTGCTCTGTCCTTTCCAATCAGAGGAAGGCTTTCAGCTTAGGCGCAGTGGAATATTTTGAAAAACCGGCCCCTGAAAGGGCATTGCTTGAAACCTTGCATCGAAACGTGGGCTTACCCAAGGACACCAAAAAAGAGGTGCTTGTGGTGGACGATGACAAGACCGTGCTTGTCCTATTCGAAAGGCTTTTCAAACGTCAGGGGCTCAATGTAAGAACGTTTGACAATGGTAGGGATGCGATTCAATACATCGAACAAGATGTAAAAATTGCGTTAATCATTTTAGATCTTCTCATGCCTGGAGTGGATGGGTTTGAAGTCCTTGAAAAAGTGAAATCTTCTGAAAAGACCCGAAACATTCCTGTGGTGATTTATACAGGGAAAAAGCTGACATCCAAAGATCGTTCTCGATTAAGTCATAATTATGAACTTTTACTCCAGAAAACGCACGAAACACCAGAAACGTTATTAAAACAGCTCAATGAGTTGATTGTGAAACGGATTCCTGCTCCAAAACCTTGTGCGCGGCCAGCCAAGAGCCGAGGTCGCATCCTTTTGGCAGAGGACGATCCTTCAGGACAAAAACTCATGCAACATTTACTTTACCGAATGGGTTATGAAGTGGAACTTGCAGCTACAGGGAAAGAAGTGCTGGAGAAAATCGATAAAAGTTCTTTTGACATTGTGTTAATGGACATGGAAATGCCAGTCATGGATGGATTTACTGCAACCAAAGAATTGCGAAAGCGACCTGAATTTAAGGATTTGCCCATTGTGGCCTTGACTGCGCATGCCATGAAAGAACATCGGGAAAAGACCCTCGCAGCAGGGTGTACGGATTATCTTTCTAAACCCATTAATCGGGAAAAGCTCGAAGAAATGCTCCAGAAATACATTCCGATTAAAGTGGAAGAACCTTCAGCAAAAGAAAGTGCTCCTGTCGGAGAAAAGGAAGAAGTGGATCCGCTAATGGCAGAGCTCACCCAATTTTTCATCTCGGATTTGAGTCAACGGATCGAAAAATTAAATAAAGATATCGAAAGCAAAAATTTGGATGAGGTGGTTCGGTTTGGCCATTCATTGAAGGGCACTGCAGGATCGTACGGATTCCCCAAATTTTCAAAAATTGGTGCGGAAATCGAAAAATTTGGAAAAGAGGGAAATTGGGAAATGATCCGTCAATTGCACCAGCGTTTGGTTGAAGAATTTCGACTCATTGAAGGATAGCCTATGCGGCCAGAAAATATGACCATTTTGACCGTAGACGATACGCCTGCCAATATTCGTCTTTTAACGCATTATTTGGAAAAGCAGGGGTATCGAGTGATCACTGCAGAAGATGGATTTGAAGGGTTTAAAGCAGCCATTCAACATCACCCCGATCTTGTGCTCTTGGATGTCATGATGCCTGGAACCGATGGATATGAAGTGTGTGAACTTTTAAAGGCAGAAGAAGAAACCCGAGATATCCCCATTATGTTTCTTACGGCCAAAGCGGATGTGGAAGATCGCGTCCGGGGATTTGAATTGGGCGCTGTGGATTATATTACCAAACCTTTCAATTTGGTGGAGATTTCAACCCGGGTGAAGACTCAGCTTCGGTTACAGCATCTGGAAAAGCTGTACCGAGAACACCGCAAAGTGTTACTTGATGTGCATACATTGGCAAGCCTTGGACGTTCCGCAGGAGTGGTTTTGGAGACTTTTCTCAAGAAAACAGAAGCATTACAAGAACATCTGCAGAAATTATCCTCTTCTGAAAAGGGAAATACCAAAGCATGTTCAGAAATCCAGGCATTAGTAAATGAAATGTTCTCCATGCTGTCCAGCCTGAAAGCCATGGTGCATCCTCCTGCCTATGAAACTGAAAAAGTTAGGATTCTCGATCTTTTGGATCATGTCATCGAATTGGTTTATACATTTATTCCCAATACGATTCGCATCAATGTGGATTGGCCAAAACAATCGTGGGTGGTTGTGGGGAATATGGCCCTATTGCATCAGATCTTTTTAAATGCATTGATGAATGCAGTGGAAAGTGGAGGAGGAAAAGGGGAAATCAGCATTTCTTTTTCTGAGGGGCCGTTGCCAGAAGCCCTGGCTTCTGCCCGTTCGCTTGATACTTCTCAATCGTATATTCGAATCGCTGTGAGCGATATTGCCCCTCGAAAAGAGCCTGTTGAATTTGATCCTCAATCCGGCTGGTATCATGCAGGGAAAAATGATCTCACCACAAGTATCCGGCTCATGGCCATTCATCTGGCTTTGCAGTACCACCAGGGTGCGCTTTTGTTGGAGAAGGACGAGACAGGGAAAATGATAACCAATATTTTTCTGCCCCTGGTGTAGGATTTCTTTCTGGGCTTTTTTTGATCCTTCCAATTTTCTCTATCCAAGTTTTTAAAAAGTGCTTGACTTTTTTCTAAAATTTATTTATAAATATTATGTTGGTATTTGAAAATCTTGGCAGGGTTGTGGTGGGGGGAGCAGGTGTCAGTTGTGGTTTCAGGTGGTCTCCACTTGAGCACGTTGTCATTCTGAGTTCCACGAAGTGGGGTGAAGAATCTTCGTCTACAGAACGTACTGGAAAAGGCGTTCCCACGGAGACCGTGGAAACCTAAATGAGGACGCTCCGGCGTCCTATGACAAACAACCGAAGGCAAAACATGGCAAGAAGCAGATACAAGGATATTTGACGATCATTATCCTTATTTTCTAACCGGTACGACCGTTGAGTGGATTCCTGTTTTTGCTCAACCCGATTTGGTTCAAATCCTCCTGGATTCTTTGGTATTCATGCAAAACATGAACAGAATGGTAGTCTATGCGTATGTGATCATGGAAAATCATTTCCATCTCATCGCTTCATCCGATCATCTTTCAAAGGAAATAGGTGATTTCAAGTCTTTTACGGCAAGAAAGATCATCGATCGCCTCAAAGCGGATCGGAACCACCGTATACTGAAATGGCTTTCGGAGGGAAAACGATCTCATAAAACAGATCGAGCCTATCAATTGTGGCAGGAAGGAAGTCATTCCCAGCAGATTCAAACGCGGGAAATGATGATCCAGAAAGTGGAATACATCCATTACAATCCGGTGAGAAGGGGATATGTGGATGATCCGATCCATTGGAGATATTCCAGTGCGAGGAATTATTTCACCGGAAGCGGGGTGATTCCTGTTTGCACGGAATGGTAAGCCGATCAACGCAGAGCGTTGAGAAAAAGCGTTCCCACGGAGACCGTGGGAACGAGATGGAAAGGGCAGGCAGGTGGTTTCCCCGTGAGCACGTTGTCATTCTGAACCCCGCGAAGTGGGACGAAGAATCTTCGTCTACGGAACGTGTAAAAGGCGTTCCCACGGAGACCGTGGGAACGAGATGGAAAATTCAATCCCCGATGTACTGACATTTCTAAAGAGTTACTACCATGTTCCAATTTTCTCCATTTTGCAGTTGACAAATCTTCTAAAAAGTTCTAAATTCTTTTTGGCTGTGCTTGTCATTTTGTAATCCAATTATTAAAAAAAATTATATGGGTTTTCTTTTTAGAAATCAGTTCGTGAGGGGGATTTTTTTTCTTTTTCCGCTCTTGATTATTTTGGCCGCCCTTTTCTTTTTTTTCTTGCCAATGTCTGTCACAAAAAATGGAGAGGGAGTGGATGTTTGGATTCCCAAGGGCGAGCCTGTGTATGGCATTGCAGAAAGGCTCAAGACCCATTCTGTCATTCGAAGTAAAAAAGGATTTTATGCAGGCACCCTGTTATTGCGCGTTTCTAAAAAGCTTCAGGCAGGTACTTACCATTTTGAAGGAAAAATGAGTCTTTATCAAGTGATTCGAAAACTCCAGAAGGGCGATGTGGTATACCGAGAAGTCACAATTCCCGAAGGATGGACTGCAAAACGAATAGCCGGTTTACTTTTTCGTCAAGTGGGGATCGATTCTGTGGAATTTTTGAAATATGTACACGATCCGTCGTTTTGCCGAGTGTTGGGAATCGAAGCAGAATCTTTAGAGGGTTATCTTTATCCAAACACGTATCAATTCACACCACCTGTCACTGCTCAAGAAATTCTCCAGCGGATGGTGGAGCAATTTCATGCCCATTTTTCGGATTCTCTCAAAGCCAGAGCTCGAGAAATGGGATGGACTGTGCATCAAGTGGTCACTCTGGCTTCCATTATCGAAGGAGAAGCCAAATTCGATGAAGAAAGACCTATCATTTCAGCGGTGTATCACAATCGATTGCGAATTGGAATGGCTCTTCAAGCCTGTCCAACGATTCAATATTTACTTCCAGATGGACCTCGTCACTTGTTTAAGAAAGATTTAGAAATTCGTTCTCCGTATAACACCTATCTTCATCCGGGGCTTCCTCCAGGGCCTGTGTGTAATCCAGGAATTGCTTCTTTGAAAGCCGCATTGTATCCTGCACCTGTAAATTATTTGTACATGGTGTCCAATGGAGATGGTTCACACACATTCTCTTTGCGTCTTGAAGAGCATGTAAAGGCCAAACACCGGCTCAATCAATTGCGCCATCGAGAAGCATTATGAAGAGAATCCAAAAGCAAACCGACGAACCAGTGACCGTTCGGTCTGTGCTTGAATCTCTGAATCCTCAACAACGGTCGGCAGTAGAAAAAATTGATGGACCCGTGTTGATTTTGGCCGGTGCAGGAAGCGGGAAGACACGGGTTCTCACGGTTCGGATTGCCTACATGATTCAAGAATGTGGAATTTCTCCCCGTTCAATTCTGGCCATGACATTTACCCGAAAAGCTGCAGGCGAAATGCAAAATCGAATTCAAAAACTCATTGGCCCTCAGGATGGACTCTGGATCGGTACCTTTCATTCCATCTTTGCCCGCATTCTTCGATGGGAGGCCCAGTGGATTGGCTATTCTCCCGATTTTGTGATTTATGACAAAGAAGATCAAGAACAACTGATTAAGACGTTATTGGATGAACAGGGATATTCTGCCAGAGAAATTTCTCCCAGAGCTATTTCCGCGCTCATTTCGCGTGCCAAAAATCAGTTGATCGGGCCAGAAATGTTTCGGAATAATGCTCATAATCCAATAGAGAAAATTGCGGGTGAGATTTATCTTGCGTACCAAAAGGCACTTCGGTCTCGTCATGCATTTGATTACGATGACCTCATTGTTGTGCCCATTGAACTTTTCCAGCAATATCCTCAAGTCCTGGAAAAATATCAAAACCGATTTCGGTATATTCTTGTGGATGAATATCAGGACACCAACCGAGGTCAATACGTTTTAATTTCTCTTCTTGCTCAGCGCCATCGGAATTTGTGTGTGGTCGGCGATGACGATCAATCGATTTATGGATGGCGTGGCGCAGATTTGCGGAACATTCTTGAATTCGAAAAAGATTTTCCAGAAACAACGATATTTTACCTTGAGCAGAATTATCGTTCGACACAAACCATTCTCAAGGCAGCAAGTTCTGTGGTTCATAAGAATGTATTTCGAAAGCCCAAAACCCTTTGGTGTTCTGGCAAAATCGGTGAACCCATCGAATTGATTGAAGCGGAAAATGAACAAGACGAAGCCAGATTGGTAGTCACGTATCTCCAAAAAGAAGTGTTCCAAAAGAAACGTCATTTTGGGGATTTTGTCATATTGTATCGGATCAATGCCCAGTCTCGCGCGTTGGAGGAAGCGTTTCGTCGCCAGGGGATCCCTTATACAATTGTAGGGGGCGTGCGATTCTATGAACGCAAAGAGATCAAAGATATTCTTGCTTATTTAAAACTTATTTCCAATGCCAAAGACACATTGAGTTTAAAGCGCATTATCAATTTTCCGCTTCGGGGGATTGGAGAAACTTCTCTTTCGCGGATTGAACAGTGGGCCAAAGGGCAAGGTCTGGACCTTTTCGAGGCATTGGGTCGTGTGGAAGAAATTCCTGATATCCCCACACGAACGGCTCGCAATGTAAAACAATTTTATGATCTGATTCGAAAGTATATGGATTTAAAAAATGTGATTTCTCCGGATGAGCTCGTGCACGCCCTGGTCGATGAAATTGGATTATTAAAATTTTATAAGGATGAAGGCCAGATCAAGGATCAAAGCCGATTGGAAAACATTCGAGAATTTTTAAACGCAGTGCACGAATACGCTCAAGAAGCAGAAGAACCCACCCTTTCTGAATTTTTAGAGAGAGTGGCCTTGATTACAGAGATTGATGTGTGGAATCCAGAATCGTCTGCAGTCACATTGATGACCCTGCATTGCGCAAAGGGACTTGAATTCCCAGTGGTCTTTATTGTGGGTTTAGAAGAAGGGCTTTTCCCCATTTCCCGAAGTTTGGAAGATCCGAGTGAGTTAGAAGAAGAACGGAGATTGTTTTATGTGGGCTTGACCCGAGCCAAGGAAAAGGTTTTCCTTCTCTACGCCAAATATCGAAACGTGTTTGATTCTGAAATGTATCGAACACCTTCCCGATTTTTAGATGAAATTGATCCTTCTGTGCTTCAGGCTTTTAGAGAAGAAAAAAAACAATCATTGGCGAGAAAACAAGAGACTTCTCTCCAAAAAGAGAAAAGCAAGCGCTTCCAATTGCTTCGGTGTGGGGTATGGGTGGAGCATGAAGTGTATGGCAAAGGGGAGATCATCAAAGTTCAGGGGGAAGGCCCTCGCCAAGTGTGCGAGGTCCGGTTTCAGGATGGCGAAATAAAGAAGTTTTTGGTCCAATTCGCCCGATTTCGAATTTTGGGTTAATATTTTAATATTAGGGATACGATCTCTGTTCCGTGTTCCACATAGGAATAAATATTTTTCTTGACAAATCGTAAATGGTTTTTTAAATTTTCACATCCTCGAAAATTCATGGGAAAAAAGCCGATGTGTGGGATATTGACCAATAAAATTTGTCTTTTTCTGGGGATTTTACCCGGAGTGTTGAAGCTCGGCCTAGGTGTGCTACTACTAGGTGGGTTCTGATCGGGCAAGGTCAAACCTACAATCGGCAACTCTTCATTTTTCATCCAGTTTCATCATTTTTAATTCCAGTTCCTTGTAGGCTTGACCTCCGAGAAGAATGTATTATCTAATTTGAGAGGAAAACCATGAGAAGCGATCGCATTAAATCCGGCTTTGAAAGAGCCCCGCATCGAAGTTTATTGAGAGCCTGCGGAGTCAAAGAAAAGGATTTTTCCAAACCTTTTATTGGGATTTGCAATTCATTTGTGGAAATTATTCCTGGCCATGTGCATCTTCAAAAATTTGGCCGTATTGTGAAAAAGGAAATCGAAAAAGCAGGTGGAGTGGGTTTCGAATTCAATACCATTGGGATTTGCGATGGAATTGCCATGGGTCATGTGGGGATGAAATATTCTCTCCCGAGTCGAGAACTCATTGCAGATGCAGTCGAGACCATGGTGAAGGCGCATGCTTTTGACGGATTGGTGTGTATTCCCAATTGTGATAAGATCATTCCTGGGATGGTCATGGGTGCACTCCGGGCCAATATTCCGACGATTTTTGTGAGTGGGGGGCCCATGCCCACAGGAAGAACCAAATCTGGAAAAATTATTGATCTGATTTCTGTTTTCGAAGGGGTGGGGGCGTATAAATCCCAAACCATTACGGAGAAAGAACTCCAAGAACTCGAAGAAAGGGCTTGTCCAGACTGTGGATCCTGTGCGGGTTTATTTACTGCCAATTCCATGAACTGTCTCCTTGAAGCAGTCGGACTGGCATTTCCTGGAAATGGGACCCGGCTTGCACCTTCCAAGGAAAGGGTAGAGCTTGTGAAATGGGCAGGCAGGCAAATTCTTCAATTGGTCGAAAAAGACATTAAACCCAGAGACATTGTCACCGCAGATGCGATTCGCAATGCGTTTGTGGTGGACATGGCCATGGGTGGGTCCACCAATACAGTGCTTCATTTTATGGCCATTGCTTACGAAGCAGGCGTTCGGTTTGCGCTGGAAACACTCAATGAAATTGCAGAACAGGTTCCCCATTTGTGTAAGATTTCTCCGAGTTCCCATTGGCATATTGAAGATCTCGATCGGGCAGGGGGCATTTCAGCCATTATGAAAGAATTGTCCAAACGGAATCTTCTCAAATTGGACCTTTTGACAGTGACACTCAAAACCTTAGGCGAAAATATCCAGAATGCAAAAATCAAGAATCCAGAAGTCATTCGGCCCGTTGAAAATCCCTACAGTGAGAAAGGGGGACTTGCCATTTTGTTTGGCAATCTCGCACCTGAGGGAGCAGTGGTCAAAACCGGGGCAGTGGCAGAGTCCATGTTAAAGCATCAGGGTCCTGCACGGGTGTTTAATTCTCAAGAAGAGGCCAGCAGTGCCATCTTGGAGGGAAAGATAAAACCCGGGGATGTGGTGGTCATTCGTTACGAAGGACCTAAGGGTGGACCCGGGATGCAGGAAATGCTTGCTCCCACCGCGAATCTTGTAGGCATGGGGCTTGGAGAAAGTGTGGCCTTGATCACGGATGGCCGTTTTTCTGGAGGGACACGAGGGGCATGCATTGGCCATGTTTCTCCTGAAGCAGCTGCAGGAGGTCCCATTGCGCTTCTAAAAGATGGCGATCCCATTCTCATTGATATTCCCAATCGAAAATTGGATGTGGTTTTGTCGGAAAGTGAGTTGGAAAATCGTAAAAAAACGTGGAAGCCCATCCCTCCCAAAATTCAGGAGGGCTGGTTGGCCCGATATGCCAGTTTGGTCACATCCGCACATACTGGCGCTGTGTTTATGGGCCCAAGAACCCAGTCGGATCAATGATGAGGTGATCCATGACAAGAACGCAATCAGAGCCAGTGCTCAAGGCGGGTTGTGAAATTTTAATTGAAGAATTACTTGCAGTAGGCGTGGATACTATTTTTGGCTATCCAGGTGGAAGTGTGCTTTCGATTTATGATACGCTTTGTTATTCCCCCAAAATTCGACACATTTTGGTCCGTCACGAACAAGGTGCCACCCATGCAGCAGATGGCTATGCCCGGGCCACAGGAAAACCGGGTGTCGTGTTGGTCACTTCTGGGCCTGGAGCCACCAATACCGTGACCGGTATTGCCAATGCGTACATGGATTCCATTCCGCTTGTGGTCTTCACGGGCCAGGTTCCTTCTTCCATGATCGGGAATGATGCATTTCAAGAGGCAGATATTATTGGAATTACTCGCCCCATTACAAAACACAGCTATTTAGTGAAAAATGTGGAAGAATTGGGGCCTATTATCCAAGAGGCATTTCATCTGGCTTCTACGGGTAGACCTGGACCTGTGGTGATTGACCTTCCAAAGGATATTCAATCTGCAAAAACCAGGTACCAACGAAAAGAGACCGTGTTTCGAAGAGGATACAATCCCACGTATGAAGGTCATCCTCAACAGATTGCCAAAGCAGCAAAACTCATCATGGAGGCCAAGCGGCCTGTACTGTATGTCGGAGGGGGAGTGATTTTGGGGGATGCCGCGGATTTACTCCGGGAATTGGCCATTCGATTCAATATTCCCGTGACGACAACTTTGTTGGGTCTTGGTGCATTTCCAGAAGATCATCCTTTGTCTCTTGGCATGCTTGGCATGCACGGGACATGGTATGCAAATATGGCAGTCAGTCAATGCGATCTCCTCATTGCAGTGGGGGCTCGGTTTGATGACCGTGCCACAGGCAGGGTGAATGGATTTTCGGTCCATTCCAAAAAAATCCATATTGACATTGATCCCAGCTGTATTGCCAAGAATGTGCCTGTGGATGTACCGATTGTAGGTCATGTTCAAAAAGTATTGCCGCCTTTGATCTCGATGATTAAACATACCAATACGTCTGAATGGGTAGACGAGATCCTTCAATGGAAAAAACAACACCCATTAAAATACTCCATGAAAGAGGATTTGATTGCCCCGCCTTTTGTCATCGAAACGATCAGTGAACTTACGGATCACTCCGCGATTGTCGTGACCGATGTGGGCCAAAATCAAATGTGGACTGCCCAATTTTACAAATTTCGAGAGCCTCGGACTTTGATTTCCTCTGGCGGATTGGGGACCATGGGTTTTTCTCTTCCTGCCAGTATCGGTGCCAAGATCGGTCGGCCGGACAAGACGGTGGTGTGCATTACGGGCGATGGGGGCTTTCAGATGAATATTCAGGAATTGGCCACTGCGGTAAGAAATCGATTGCCATTAAAGATTATTATCATTGACAATGGATATTTGGGCATGGTTCGACAATGGCAGGAATTGTTTTTTGGAAAACGGTATTCGCACACATTTTTACGGGAAGGCAATCCAGATTTTGTCAAAGTGGCAGAAGCTTATGGCGCCATTGGAAAAAGAGTCATGCGACCTGAAGAACTCAAGCCCGTGTTAAAAGAGGCACTGGAAGTGGAAGATTTGCCTGTGGTCGTGGATGTGGTGGTGGACCCAGAGGCCAAGGTCATGCCCATGATTCCTCCTGGGGCAGCACTTACAGACATGTTATTGGAAGAATAGGAGGGGGTATGAGACATACGCTTTCAGTCCTTTTTGAAAATGAATTCAATGCGCTTCCTCGGATTGTAGGATTATTCAGCGGTCGAGGATATCGCATTGAAAGCATTAGTCTGGGACCTGCAGAGGAACCTGGACTCACCCGCGTGACCATTACCACAAATGGGGATGAGCAAATCATTGAACAGATTGCCAAGCACCTGAATAAACTCATTGATGTCATCAAAGTGGTGGATCTCACCCATGAGCCCTTTGTGGAACGGGAGCTTGCTTTGATTAAAGTCCAGAGTACGCCTGCGACCCGGGCAGAAATTGTCCAGATTGTCAATATTTTCAGAGCCAAAATTGTGGATATTAGTGCGAAAACCATGACTGTGGAAATTACAGGCAAAGAGGACAAAGTCGATGCCGCGATTGGAATGCTCCGTCCTTTTGGAATTCGAGAAATTGCCAGAACAGGGGCCGTTGCACTTAAGAGAGAATATCAATCTCAATCATAAAAAAAGGGGTAAGCCATGAAAATTTATTACGAAAAAGACGTTGACACCCAGGTTTTAAAAGGAAAGACCATTGCCATCATTGGATATGGGAGCCAGGGTCATGCTCAGGCCCAGAATCTCAGGGATAGCGGATACAATGTCATTGTCGCGGAATTGCCCGGAACATCCAACTATGCCCTAGCTGAATCCCACGGGTTTAAGCCGATTTCTGCAGAAGAAGCGGCTAAAAAGGCAGATATTATTCAAATGCTGGTTCCTGATCAAGTCCAAAAAATGGTGTACGAGACCTCTGTTGAAAAACATCTCACTCCTGGAAAGGCACTTGTCTTTTCTCATGGATTTAACATTCATTTTGGCCAAATTCGGCCCAATCCAAAAGTCGATGTGTACATGGTGGCACCCAAGGGACCTGGTCATTTGGTACGACGTCAATACGAACAAGGCGCGGGTGTGCCTTCTCTTATTGCAGTGCATCAAGATGCTTCGGGAAAGGCAAAAGCATTGGCATTGGCCCATGCGTGTGGAATTGGATCGGGAAGAGCGGGTATTATCGAGACGACATTTAAAGAAGAAACAGAAACCGATCTTTTTGGAGAGCAGACTGTTTTGTGCGGTGGCGTGACAGAACTCGTCAAAGCAGGGTTTGAAACGTTGGTGGAAGCAGGATATCAACCTGAGATTGCCTATTTTGAATGCCTCCATGAACTCAAGCTCATTGTGGATCTATTTTATGAGGGGGGAATTACTTGGATGTACTATTCTGTGAGCGATACTGCAGAATATGGGGGGATGACCCGCGGTCCCATGGTCATCAACGAAGAAACAAAAAAGCGAATGAAAGAGATTTTACGTGCCATTCAGGATGGTTCTTTTGCACGGGAATGGATATTGGAAAACCAGGCAGGCAGACCTTGTCTCAATGCATTGAGGAGAGAACATCAAGAACTTTTGATTGAAAAAGTGGGCAAGCAACTCAGGGACATGATGCCTTGGATTAAAAAGAAATGATGGGAGAGACCATGACAAATCGAGTGATCATATTCGATACCACTCTCCGCGATGGTGAGCAAGCGCCAGGGTTCAGTATGAACCCTGAGCAAAAACTCCGCATGGCAAAGCAGCTGGAACGGCTGGGCGTGGATATCATTGAAGCAGGGTTCCCCATTGCCTCAGAAGGAGATTTTGAGGCAGTGAAAAAAATTGCCAAGGAAATTCGAGGGGTCACCATTGCAGGTCTGGCCAGAACCAAAAAGGAAGATATTGACCGTGCCTGGGAAGCTTTAAAACATGCCAAGCATCCACGGATTCATGTGTTTATTGCGACCTCAGATATCCACTTGAAATACAAGTTGAAGATGAGCCGGGAACAAGTGCTTGACACTGCGATTCAATGGGTTCGGTATGCCAAAAAGTTTACCGATGATGTCGAATTTTCTGCAGAAGATGCCACCCGGAGCGATGTGGATTTTCTTGCCCAAGTTTTTGAAGCAGTGATTGAGAATGGGGCTAAAACGATCAATATTCCAGACACAGTGGGGTATGCCATTCCCGAAGAATTTGGGGCTCTTATTCGAACGCTTTTTGAAAAAGTGCCCAATATTCACAAGGCCATTGTCAGTGTCCATTGTCACAATGATCTGGGGCTTGCAGTGGCCAATTCGGTGACCGCAGTGCAGAATGGCGCTCGCCAGGTTGAATGTACCATCAACGGCATTGGAGAAAGGGCAGGCAATGCGGCCCTGGAAGAAATTGTCATGATTCTGAAAACCCGGGCAGAACGTTTTGGAGTGGTCACTGGCATCAATACAACGGAAATTTACCGTTCGAGTCAATTGCTTTGCAATATTACCGGTGTGTATGTCCAACGGAATAAAGCCATTGTGGGGGCCAATGCCTTTGCCCATGAAGCTGGCATTCATCAAGATGGGGTCATTAAAAATCCACTTACCTATGAAATCATGACGCCTCAATCTGTGGGCATTCCGGAAAGTGTATTGATTTTGGGTAAACATTCTGGTCGGCATGCCCTTGCCAAGCGTCTTGAAGAATTGGGGTACAAGCTTTCTAAGGAGACATTAGAGCGGTTGTACCAAGCATTTATTCAACTCGCAGATAAAAAGAAAGAAGTGTACGATACCGATCTCATGGCATTGGTTCAAGATCAAGAAGCAGAGCCTTCTTCGATGTATGTATTAGAAAATCTCCAAGTGCTCAGTGGGACCCATCTCATTCCCACTGCTTCGGTTTGCTTGCGGAAAGGAAAAGAGGAAAAAATCGAAAGTTCTTCCACTGGGGATGGGCCTGTGGATGCAGTCTGCAAGGCAATTGATCGGATTACTGGAATGCCTGCAAAATTGACCGAGTATTCGATTAACGCCATGACCAAAGGCAAAGATGCTTTGGGAGAAGTGTTTGTTCGAATTGAATTAAACGATAAAACGTTTACCGGACGTGCCACCAGTACCGATGTGATTGAAGCCAGTGCCAAAGCGTATTTGAATGCAATCAACCAGGCATTGGTCTGCGGAGAGACAAGCCGTGCCTCCATGGAGAATGTGTAATGGGAATGACAATCACTGAAAAAATTCTGGCCCGACACGGAAACCGAAGAGAGGTTTCCCCTGGAGAAAATATTTGGGTGAATGTGGATGTGCTTCTCACCCATGACGTGTGTGGCCCCGGAACCATTGGGATTTTTAAAAAAGAATTTGGGCCCCATGCCAAAGTGTGGGATCGAGAAAAGGTGGTCATTCTCCCGGATCATTATATTTTTACCCAAGACCCACATGCCCGGCGGAATCTCGAAATCCTTCGGGAATTTGTCAAAGAACAAGGCCTTCCTCATTTTTTTGATGCAGGTACAGAACGCTATCGAGGGGTATGTCATGTGGCCCTTGCAGAGGAAGGATTTACCATTCCAGGGCAAGTGCTTTTTGGTACAGATTCTCATACCTGTACTGCAGGCGCATTTGGGGAATTTGCCACAGGCATTGGGAACACGGATGCCGCGTTTATTTTAGGTACAGGAAAGCTTTGGGTCAAAGTGCCTGAAACCATGCATTTTATCTTCGAAGGAGAAATTCCTTGGTACATCATGGCCAAGGACATGATTCTTCGAATCTTGGGCGATATTGGTGTGGAAGGGGCTTCTTACCGTGCCATGGAGTTTGACGGAGAAGCCATATTTTCGCTTTCCATTGAAGAACGGATGACTTTGTGCAACATGACAGTGGAGGCAGGGGCCAAGAACGGGATCATTGCGCCAGACGAAAAGACATCGGACTTTGTTTCTTCAAAGACTTCCCAAAAAGGGGAAGTCCTGAAGAGCGATCCAGATGCAAAATATGTCTCTACTTTAACATATCGGGTGCAGGAACTCGAACCTCTGGTGGCTGTACCTTATTCTCCTGCCAATGTGGTTCCTGCAAGAAAGCTCAAACACGTACATTTAGATCAGTGTTACATCGGTTCTTGTACAGGCGGAAAAATTGAAGATTTTCGTGCGTTTGCGAAAATACTGAAAGGAAGAAAAGTGAAAGTGCGGACCGTGGCAGTGCCTGCCACCCGGAGAGTGGAAAAACGTTTACGAGAAGAAAAACTCGATGGAGTGACATTAGAAGAAATACTTATTTCTGCAGGGGTAGAAATCGGACCCCCTTCTTGCGCAGCGTGTCTTGGGGGCCCAGAAGACACATTCGGCCGTCTCCGGGGAAAAGAAGTGTGCATTTCTACGACCAATCGGAATTTTCCAGGTCGGATGGGGTCTATGGAGTCGCAGACGTATTTGGCTTCTCCACTCACCGTGGCTGCCTCTGCCATTACGGGTTATATTACTGATGTCCGAGACATTGTATAAAAAGCGAAAGGGAGAGAAAGTGAACCAGGAAATTAGTGGCAAAGCCTTTGTTCTTGGAGATCATATCGATACAGATCAAATCATTCCTGCGTCTCGATTGGTGTATCGCGTGGATGATCCTGAAGAAAGAATCCTTTACGGAAAATACGCACTTTCAGGGGTTCCGCTGGAACATTCTGGATTGCCCAAAGGCCACATTCCGTTTGTCGAACCGAATCAAAATCAATCCGCATTTTCCATTATTATTGCAGGCCGAAATTTTGGATGCGGGTCCTCTCGAGAGCATGCGCCTCTGGCTTTGCAAATGGCAGGAGTGAAAGCAGTGGTGGCCAAATCGTATGCCCGTATTTTTTACCGGAATGTCATTGATGGAGGCTATTTTTTCCCCTTCGAATGTGAAGCCGATTTAATCCAAGAAATCGAAACAGGCGACACCCTCCACATTGATTTTTCTCAAGGCATTCTTTTGAATCAAACCCGGGAGAAAAGATATGCTCTCCAATCGTTAGGAGATGCTTTAGAGATCATTTCTTCTGGCGGAATTTTTGAATATGCGCGCAAACATCGGTTGATCTAAAAACATAAATCACGAGAAAGGAGTTCATGTGGCAAAACGGAGTTACAACATTGCAGTGATTCCAGGAGATGGGACGGGGCCAGAAGTGGTTCGAGAGGGGATTAAAGTCCTGGATGCAGTTTCTCAGAAATATGGTTTCACTCTCAATTACACGTATTACGATTTTGGCGGGGAGCGATATCTCCGGACTGGAGAAATCTTGCCAGATTCGGCATTGGACGAATTACGGAAGCACGATGCGATTTTTTTGGGCGCGATCGGGCACCCCGATGTGAAACCCGGAATTTTAGAAAAAGGGATTCTTCTCCGCATCCGATTTGAACTTGATCAATACATCAACCTCCGTCCTGTAAAATTATATCCTGGGGTTGAAACGCCTCTCAAGGACAAAGGCCCTGAGGACATTGATTATGTCGTGGTTCGGGAAAATACAGGCGGCATTTATACTGGCATTGGGGGCATTATGATGAAGGGCACACCGCAGGAGGTGGCCATTCAAAGCAATGTGTATTCTCGATTTCAAGTCGAGCGCTGCATTCGGTACGCGTTTCAGTATACACAAAAAAGGAATAAGAAAAATACCTTGGCTTTATGCGGGAAAACCAATGTACTTACCTATGTGTTTGATTTATGGGAAAGGGTGTTTCACGAAATTGGAGAAAAGGAATTTCCTCACATTAAACGGGAATATTATCACGTGGATGCCACCTGTATGTGGATGGTCAAAAATCCTGAGTGGTTTGATGTCATTGTGACAGACAATATGTTTGGTGACATTATTACAGATCTCGGGGCAATTACGCAAGGGGGGATGGGAATTGCAGCAGGAGGAAACATTAATCCCGAAGGCACCAGCATGTTTGAGCCCATTGGGGGTTCTGCACCCAAGTACACAGGGAAAAATGTCATTAATCCGCTTGCCGCGATTTGCGCGGGTGGTGTTTTAATGCTGGATCATTTGGGAGAAACGAAAGCAGCCCATGCAGTGGAACAATCGGTCATGAAAGCCGTTTTAAAATTAAAAAGTCTCAGTGCAGGAAGAATGGGTTATTCCACCAGTGAAGTGGGCGACATGGTGGCCAATGGAATTGAGTAAAGTTTATTCCATTTCCTCTCGAAATAAAACAAGGATGGCGGATTGAGGCACCACAAGATAGGTTTTATTTTCAATTTTGATTTCTACTGCAGCTTTACGCAGAAAAATGGCATAATCCCCTTCTTTGGCTTCCATGGGGATATATTGGGGTTCTCTCCGTGTACTTTTCCACGGTTCGTCTTCTCCTCCTTCGGGCGGATAGGGCAGTGAAATTCCAGGGCCAGTGGCCACAATGCGTCCACTTTGGACCGTTTCTTTGTCCAACACGGTTTGGGGGAGATAAAGCCCTACACTGGTGCGCTCGTTTTCTTCTGCGGGGCTGATCAATACGCGATCGCCCATGACAATGATTTTTTTGTTTCGATTCAATAAGAAACCCATGGACTTTTTATAATTTAGATGAAAAGGCAAGGAATGTCAAGACAAACGATCGCTGGATTGTTGGTTTATTGTCTCTATTTATTGATTTTCACATGGAGTCCTTTTGCCTATTCTCCGGTGCGATTTCAAGCGCTTCAGGCCTATCATGGCTTTGATTTAATTCGAGAGCTGATCTACATCGATCCTCTGGATTGGTGTTGTAATGTCCTTTTATTTATTCCTTATGGTTTCCTTTTATATCCTGCTTTATCAAATCTTCCGCGCTGGAAAAAGTGGTTTTTGCTTTTGTTTTCTGCAGCGTTATTGAGCGGAGTCATTGAAATTGGTCAATTGTTTCTCAACCGATCCTCTGCGTTGAATGATTGGGCAATGAATGTTTTCGGCGCGTGGCTTGGGGCTCGGTTGGCCATGGACATCCGTCAAAAGCAATGGTCTTTTCTCCTCCAGTACAGAAAACCTGTATTGAAAGTTTTCAGTGTGTTTTATGGGATTTTTTTGGTTTGGCTTTCTCTTTTGCCTTTGCGCTGGAACACTTTGGACACCTGGGATAGCACTTTCCCCCTTCTCCTCGGGAATGAAGCCACAGGGGATAGGCCCTGGAATGGGGTCGTAAGCCAATTGGCTTTTTTCAATAAAAGTCTTGGACCTCAGGAAATTCGGTTCCTGTCCCAAAAAGGTGTTGATGCCTCCCTTTTTGAGAAAATGTCTTGCGTGGCTTTTTTCCCTTTTCATCAAGGCACACTTTCTGATTCGATTGGATCTATTCCATTTCAACCGATTTCGACCATGCCCGAAACTTCTCTCACTTTTTCTGGAGGAATTCGATTTTCAAACGGAAGCTATTTACGCACCCCCACGCCGCCTTCTTCCTTGATTCAGGCTTTTCAAAGTACTTCTGCCTTTTCTTTGGCCATTTGGATGCAAAGTTTGGATCTTACTCAGAAAGGGCCTGCGCGGATTGTTTCACTTTCTGAGTCCCCTACCAGTCGAAATTTTACTTTGGGTCAGGAGGGGAGAGATCTTCATTTTCGGGTTCGCACTTTTCAAAATGGTTCCAATGGTTCTCGTTTTGTTTTGATTGCGCGATCTGCATTGCAGGACACAGAAATGCATTGCATTGTTGCCACATTTCACCACGGGATGGAACGGATTTTTCTGGATGGAAAGCCGTTGGCTTTACTACGCCAGCCTGAAAATTCTCTTCCGGATGGGTTGGGTTTGGGAAGAAATTGGATTTCCCAATTGGCCTGTGGATTTGCATTGCTTTTCCCATTGGGCTTTTTTGTTTCTCATTGGTCGAATCGAAAAAAGATGCTCCTCGGGATTTTGGTAATTATTGGATTTTATTTTTGTATTCAATTATATTATTTTATTCAATTCGGTCAGCCTTTTTTGCTATGGAAAGGGTAAAAAAGCATTTTCTTTTCCATATAGATTTTGTATATTGAACTATCGTGATAAAGGGAATGAAGGTGAGACAATGAGTGATTATCCATTTGCTGAGATCGAGCCCAAATGGCGAAAAATTTGGGCAGAACAAAAACTTTACCGTACAGACATGACCCGAACAGATAAAAAACTGTATTGTTTGGTCATGTTTTTATATCCCTCAGGGGAATTGTTGCATATCGGACATTGGTACAATTACGGACCGACCGACACATGGGCGAGATTCAAACGGATGCAGGGCTACAATGTATTTGAACCCATGGGATACGATGCGTTTGGTCTGCCTGCAGAGAATTACGCCATCAAGAAAAAAATTCATCCTGCCATTTCCACTGCAGAGAACATTCGGAAAATTCGGCTTCAATTGGAAGAAATCGGCGCAATGTACGATTGGGAAAAAGAAATTAACACCAGCGATCCTCGGTATTATCGGTGGACCCAATGGTTTTTTCTACTTCTCTACAAAAATGGCCTGGCGTATCGCAAAATGGCGCCTGTGAATTGGTGTCCCTCCTGTAAAACGGTGTTGGCCAATGAGCAGGTCATCAATGGTCGATGCGAACGTTGTGAAACCGAAGTGACTCACAAAGATTTGGAACAGTGGTTTTTCTCGATTACTGCTTTTGCGGATGAACTGTTGGAAGGGCTGGATCGGATTGATTGGCCGGAAAAAACGAAAATCATGCAGAGGAATTGGATTGGAAGAAGCGAAGGCGCTTGGATTCGCTTTCCTGTCGAAAATAGAAACGAAACAATCGAAGTGTTTACCACAAGGCCTGATACCCTTTGGGGGGTCACGTACATGGTATTGGCGCCTGAACATCCCCTGGTTTCTGTTCTTACCACTCCGGATCGGAAAAAGGACGTGGATCTCTATGTGGAACAGGCCAGAAAAAAGACAGAAATCGATCGGACTTCCACTGAAAAAGAAAAAACCGGCGTGTTCATTGGTCGATATTGTATTAATCCTGTGAATGGAGAAAGGGTTCCCATCTGGATTGCAGATTATGTACTCTACACGTATGGCACAGGGGCTGTTATGGCAGTACCAGGCCATGACGAGCGGGATTTTGCATTTGCCAAAAAATTCAATCTCCCCATTCGAGAAGTGATCAGCCCAGATGGCACTCCGCACGAATCTTTAGACTCTGCTTATGTGGAACCCGGAATCATGATTCATTCAGGCCCATTTTCTGGGGAGCCTTCAGAAACAGGGAAGGAAAAAGTCATTCAATTTCTTGCAGAAAAGGGGATAGGAGGGAAAAGGATTTCATATAAACTCAGAGATTGGCTCATTTCTCGGCAAAGGTATTGGGGCGCACCCATTCCCATTGTGTATTGCGACCGGTGCGGGATTGTGCCAGTACCAGAAGATCAACTTCCTGTGCTTTTGCCAGAAAAAGTGGAATTTACCGGAAGAGGGGAGTCTCCACTGCTTACCAATCCAGAATGGGTGAACACCACTTGCCCCACTTGTCAAGGCAAAGCGAGAAGAGAAGTGGATACCATGGATACGTTTGTCTGCTCTTCTTGGTATTATTTGCGATTTCCAAATCCCCATATTGATACTGCACCTTTTGATAAAACCCTTGTCGAGAAATGGTTGCCTGTCGATCAATACGTTGGGGGCGCAGAACATGCGGTCATGCATTTGCTTTATGCCCGGTTTTTTACCAAGGTACTTCACCGGTTGGGATATATCTCTTTTGATGAACCCTTTACTCGATTGGTGCACCAAGGAGTGATTACCAACAAGGGTGCCAAGATGTCAAAATCCAGGGGGAATGTGGTCAATCCGGATATGTATGTCCGAAAATACGGTTCGGATGTATTTCGAATGTATTTGATGTTTATGGGCGATTATACGGAAGGGGGGGATTGGTCTGACGAAGGGATTCATGGCGTCCACCGGTTTGTCAATCGGGTGTGGCGATTGGTGGAAACGATCCTAGAGCATCCTCCAAAGGGAAATGAAACCGTTCGGGCTTTGGAATTGGATCGGATCTGCCATTATACCATCAAGGCAGTCACGCAGGATCTCAACCGATTTCAGTTCAATACTTCGATCAGTCGTTTGATGGAATTGGTCAATGCCTTGTATCTCTACATTCAAGATGTAAAACCCGAAGAGCAGAATGCTTCTATCCTTTCCAGTGTGATCGAACGACTCATTCTTCTCTTGGCGCCTTTTGCTCCTCATTTGGGTGAGGAATTGTGGCATCGCATTGGAAAAAAGGACAGTGTGTTTAATGCAGTCTGGCCGAGTTGGGATGAGGAAAAATTAAAAACGGAAAAAGTGGTTGTGGCAGTGCAAATCAATGGGAAACTTCGAGGTCAGATTCAGGCCCCGCTTAATGCAAATGAAGAGGAGATTCGAACGCTTGTGTGCGGGGATGAAAAATTTTCAAAATATTTGCAAGGGAATTCCATTGTAAAAATCATTTTGGTGAAAAACCGGCTGGTCAATTTTGTCGTCAAGCCATCTTAAAAGGAGGAGATATGGGCCATTTCAAACGCATTGGGTTCTGGATTGTGATTCTGGGCGTTGGGATTGCTTCAGCACAATCCGTGAAATTCCTTGAGATCCAAGGAGGAAAACTCAATCCCAAGGGGGCCAGAAAATCCGGATTGATTTTTGGGGCAAATTATGGGATTGCCATTGACGAACGGGTGGACATGGGGCTGGGCATTTCTATTTTTCACAAAGGCTACACTCAAAAAACCTATGTGGATACTTCACACACTTCTGCAGGAAGTAGCGTTCAACAAGTCCTCAAACCTCTCGAATATTCCACGACCATTGTTCCAGTCACGGCCAATGTCACCCTCCATCTGCCATACGGAAGGCCATTGGGATTCTATGTGGGCGGAAGCCTTGCCTATGAATGGCTCTTTGATCGGTATACCAATTATGAAGACAAAAAGGAAGATAAAGCCCGGTTCAGTGGATGGGGATGGATGGCCCGTGGTGGGATAGAGCTATCCATTGGAAGCCGATCTCGCCTCACCGGAGAACTTTTTTACAATTCTTCCAAGGTCAAAGGGGAGAGAAAAAAGATTGCCGGCATCCCCAGTTGGAAAGAGGTGGATCTCTCTGGTCTTGGATTTAGGCTTGGACTTCGTTTAGAAGTGTATTGATTTTCATGAATCGCTATTTCACATACCGATGGAGTGGGGGGATGGGGACCGGCGATGGAATTAAAATTCTTTTTCTTCTCAATGGAATTTTCTTTCTTGCACAGCACATTTGGGGAGGAAGGGTCATTTGGCTTTTTGGCCTTGTCCCGTATCGTTTGTGGACAAGTGCTTGGATTTGGACCCTTCTTTCCTATATGTTTCTTCATGCCGATATTTTCCATCTTCTTTTTAACATGTATACGCTTTGGGCTTTTGGAAGGGAAATCGAATCTCTCTGGGGATTTCGCCGATTTCTTGTTTACTATCTGGTCACGGGTGTCGGCGCTGGCCTTTTTCATGCCATGATCACGCCTTTTTCTATGGTTCCGACCATTGGGGCCTCTGGAGCCGTATTGGGTATTCTCACTGCGTTTGCAGTATTGAATCCCCATCGCATTGTGCATCTTCTTTTATTCTTTGTTCTTCCGATTCAGATGCGTGCGCGGACACTGGCTTTATTTTTTGGGGCCACTTCCTTGCTTTTGGGCATTACTGGAAGTCCAGATCGCATTGCCCACTTTGCCCATCTCGGTGGGATGCTTACCGGATACGTGTATTTAAAAGCGGGGGGATGGAAGAGAAAATTTTTCCAATGGAGTCGGAGCGTACGTTTTGCTATGCGTGGAGAAGAAGAAAAGGCTAGGCAAATGCAAAATACGATTGACAAAATCTTAGACAAAGCGAATAGGCAAGGATTTGATCGGTTGACTCGAAAGGAAAAACGGATTTTAAAAAAGGCAAGCCAATTATTCAAGAAAACGTCTCGGAACCCGGATGCATGAAGCGGATTTTCAAATTTTTCTCTTTTTTAATCATTCTTTCTCTTTTCACCGCAATTAAAATCAGAGCCTCCATTGCGGTGACTTCTCTCACCGTTCGATTTGAGAAAGACACTGCACAATATACGATTTCCGCAATAGAGCAAGAGGGTGTGCTTTATGTTTCCCTGGCCGAATTTTCTGATGTCTTGGGGTTTGGCCGTTTTTTTAATCCCAAAAACAAGAAAATGGTCGTTCGGATGGGGAATAGGGCAGTCAAAGTTTCTGCATTTAATCCTTTTCTCATGGTTCAGGAAACTGTAAAACAAATGCCTTTGCCCGCCATTGAGATTCGGAACGAACTGTATGTCCCATTGGGCATTTTTCTCGAAACGTTGGCAGGGGATTTCCCCTATCAGTCCACATTTCAGCCTGAAAACAAAATTCTGACGCTTTGGAAAATTCAATATAATATCAAAAATTATACGCTTGAGCACAAAAAAAATGGGCTTGTCATTCATTTACACACGCTCCGCACATTTAACCCCAATGAGGTGGCGGTTGCTCTGACTCAGGGATGGCTTCATGTCACAGTGTATGGGGGCACGTTGGACACGTTGGCCATTTTTTCCAATACGCCTTCTGGCATTGTTCAAAAAGTTCTTTCATATCAATTTGACCATTCTGCACAGATTTCTTTTCTTCTCACTCAGCAAATTCAAGAAAAAAGAGTGACGTGTTTCTCCAACAGGATCGAGATCGCATTGTGGTATTCTGAACGTGTTCCTCCAATGAAGGTGGAGACGCCGGCTCTTCCGGATGTAAAAAACAAATGGGTGATTGATGCAATTGTCATTGATCCGGGCCATGGGGGAAAAGATCCAGGTGCGATTGGACCTTCTGGAACAAAAGAAAAGGAAATTACACTCGCCATTGCCACGCGGTTAAAAACGCTTCTTGAAAATCGGCTTCCAAACACTCGAATCGAACTCACCCGTACTTCAGATACCTTTGTCGAATTGGAGAAGCGAAGACAATTTGCCAATGGAAGAGGTGCGAAGTTATTCATTAGCATTCATGTCAATGCCAATACGCAGAGAAGTCTGCGCGGTTTTTCTACCTATGTCCTTGGAGTGGCCAAGACCAAGGAGGCCATTGAAGTCGCACAAAAAGAGAATTCCATTGTGGAATTGGAAAAAACTTCGGATGCGTATGCGGAATTTCAGGCCACAGAATATATTCTCAATGCCATTGCCCAAAACATGTTCTTGAAAGAGAGTCAAGATTTAGCCAGAGAAATCAATACTGCGGTGAGACAATATACCAATATGACACTCGATCGAGGGGTATACCAAGCGGGTTTTTTGGTGCTTTTGGGCCTCAACATGCCTGCAGTTTTGGTTGAAGCGGGATATATTTCAAATCCTGCAGAAGAACGTCTTCTCAAAACGCGCACGTTTCAACAAAAAATAGCCGAAGCCCTGTGCGAGGGCATTGTGAAGTTTAAGAAACAATGTGAATGGGCCATGAAGTAAAGGAAGTGTATTTATGGATCCACGACCGATTGGCGTATTTGATTCCGGGATTGGCGGGCTCACTGTGGTTCGAGAACTTTTCGAACAACTTCCGCACGAAACTGTGATTTATTTTGGAGATACAGCCCGTGTTCCCTATGGGACAAAATCGCCTTCCGTGATTCGAAGATTTGGGGCTCAAAATACGGAATTTCTCCTTCAATACGGTGTCAAACTCATTGTGGTGGCTTGTCATACGGTTTCTTCGATTGCGCTAAACGACTTGAAATCGCAATACAACGTGTCTTTTATTGGGGTTGTGGAACCTGGAATTCAGGCTGCACTTTCTACCACGCAAAATCATCGGATCGGAGTCATCGGTACCCGGGCCACCATTCTCAGTGAAGCATATCCCAAAGGAATTTTGGCCCAACGAAAAGAATCCAAAGTATTTTCAGTCGCTTGTCCTCTTTTTGTCCCCTTGGTTGAAGAAGGATGGATTGAGGGGCCCATTACAGAATCCATTGCCCGAATGTATCTGGACTCACTCTGTCGCGAGAATATCGACACATTGATTCTGGGATGTACCCATTATCCTTTGCTCAAACCAGTCATTCAGCGGGTCGTAGGTGAAGAAGTGACATTAATTGATTCTGCCAAGGAAACAGCCAGAAGGGTAAAAGAATATCTTGTGGAAAACCATCTCGAAAATGATTCTCTCGAAAAACCCACGCATCAGTTTTTTGTGAGTGACATTCCAGGACATTTTCAGAAAATGGCCTCTTTGTGTTTACATTCGCCAATTGAATCTGTGGTTCAGGTGGATTTGGATGCGATGGTCCATGCGCCTAAGACATGAAAACTTTTTAAAAGACTCCGATGTCTTGGAGACATCGGAAGTCTAATCTCTTATAGAAGACATAAAAATTTCTTGCGAAACGTAATAAAAAACGATAAATTTATGAGTTGAATTTTTATGTACTGAGGAGATTTTTATGCAAAGAAAACTTTGGGTAAAGACATTCATTATTTTGGCACTGATTGGATGGTCTTTTTATGCGCTTTGGCCGAGTTATCGGCTTCATCGACTTTCTCAGGATCAAAAAGCCGAATGGGCAGCCAAGGGAAAGCTTATCCCTCTTATCGAAAAATCGATTCGGATGGGCCTGGATCTTCAAGGCGGAATGTATCTGACCTTGGAAGTCGATATTCCCACCTTGATCGAACAAATTGCAAAAGTCAAAGATGAGACGCTCTCTCGAATTATTCAGGAATGCCGAAAAGAAATGAACGTCACTGCAGAAGATTTTTTGGACATTTTGGTTCGGCATTTTGTCAAAGAGCACATTCCATTGCATCGATATTGGGGAGAATATGGAGATTCCGATGCGAAGATTCTCGCGTATTTAAACAAAGAAGCCAGAGAGGCCATGAATCGCTCTCTCGAAATTTTGCGGAATCGAGTAGACCAGTTCGGGGTTTCTGAACCAAGCATTCAACATGTCGGTGCAACCCGGATTCTCATTGAGCTTCCTGGTATTTCTGATCCGGATCAGGCCAAGGCCTTGATTGGGAAAACGGCCCTTTTGGAATTTGCTCTTTTGAAAGATCCCACTGTGTATACTGAAACCATTGAAAAAATTGACAAAGCACTGGCAAGTGAGAAGAAAGAAAAACCGAAAAAAGTCGAAGTGGCTGAGGCTCCACCCTCCCAAACTGAAACCCAAAAAAGTCAGGACAAAACCATTTCAGCTGAAGAACTTTTTGGCCCTGCTGGGACCCTTTCTCCAGATACCACTCGAGGGGATTCTGCATTGCTGGTGGATGAACAGATGTTTAATGAGCATCCATTTCTGGCATTGCTTCGGAATACCCAAGGATACCAGGGGAGGGAAGTGAGTGTCCCGGTAGAGAATGTGAAAGCAGTGGAGGCTATTCTCAATCAGCCAGACATTCAAAAACTGATTCCGCCTGATGCCCAATTTTTATGGTCTTCAGAGACTTTTCACATTGGAGACAAAGCGTATCGAGAATTGTTTTTAGTCAAAAAGGAACCTGAACTCACTGGAAAATACTTGACCAATGCCCAAGTGGCCATTGGAGAAGATGTGCAAAGTGCAGGAAGGCCAGTGGTGCATTTTGAGCTCAACCGTCAAGGAGCTCGGATTTTTAGTCAGGTTACGGGTGCCAATGTGGGCAAACGGCTCGCCATTATCTTGGACAAGCGGGTGTATTCTGCTCCGGTCATTCAAGAAAAGATTCCTGGAGGGCAAGGTCGAATTACGGGAATTGGAGACATGGAAGAAGCCAAAATGCTTGCCATTGTGCTTCGGGCAGGTGCTCTCCCCGCGCCGGTTTCAATTATCGAAGAACGCATTGTGGGGCCTTCCTTGGGATTGGATTCGATTTCCAAAGGGACCAAGTCTGCGATTATTGCGTCTATTGCTGTGGCATTCTTTATGATCATGTACTATAAAGCCGCAGGATTGATTGCCAATTTTGCTTTGCTCTTAAATATTTTCTTTCTTTTTGCTGCATTGGCCCAATTTCGATTCACTTTGACCATGCCTGGGATTGCAGGAATCGTTTTGACCATTGGAATGGCAGTGGATGCCAATGTGTTGATTTTTGAACGCATCCGGGAAGAATTGCGTACAGGGAAGACCGTCCGGGCTTCTGTGGAGGCAGGATATACCAAAGCGTTTTCTGCCATTTTTGATTCGAATATTACCACGCTTTTTACTGCCATTATTTTGTATATTTTTGGTACAGGGCCAGTAAAAGGCTTTGCAGTGACTCTGATGATTGGTCTGATTGTGAATTTGTTTACTGCGGTGGTTGTGACCAGAAACATTTATGATCAAATTCTTGCTCGAAAAACGTTGACAAAACTCAGTATTTAACTTGAATGGGGACGTCCTATGCAATTTTTCAAAACGCCGAACATCGACTTTGTTTCTAAACGTAAGTATGCGTATGTATTTTCTGCGGCCTTGATTTTGATGGGGATTGTCGCAGTCATCCTTCGGGGAGGATACAATTACAGCATTGATTTCAAAGGCGGGACTTCGATGATTGTTCGATTTAAAACGCCTGTCCAAACCGAAACCATTCGGAATGTTCTATCCAAAATTGGGTATGGTACAAGCGAAATCAAGCAATTTGGGAATACGTACGAATATCTCATTTATATTGAGCAACAAAAAGAGTTAACCGCTTCGGAAGTAGCAAAAAAAGTCGCGGAAACTTTTTCCAATACACCAGAAACCAAAGACTACGAAATTCGTCAAGTGGATACCGTAGGACCAAAAGTGGGAAAAGAACTCCGTCAAAAAGCCGTGTTGGCCATTGCGATTTCCTTGGTCATTATTCTCATTTATATTGGATATCGATTTGAATTTGTGTTTGCCATGGGCGCAGTGATCGCTGTATTTCACGATGTCCTGGTGGTGTTGGGTTTTTTCCCTATTCTCAACTATGAAATTTCTCTTAAGGAAATTGCCGCTTTTCTCACGATTGTGGGATATTCTTTGAACGACACCATTGTGATTTATGACCGAGTTCGAGAAAATGTGAAACTCTATCGCAATGAAAATTTGTATACCATTCTCAATCGAAGTATTAATGAAACATTATCTCGAACGATTATCACTGCACTCACTGTATTTATGGTCTGTCTTGTTCTTTTCCTTTTCGGTGGCGAGGTGATTAAGGGATTTTCTTTTGCCATGCTGTTGGGGACCATTGTGGGATGTTATTCCACTGTGTTTGTTGCCACGCCGATTGCGTGGGAATATTACAAAAAGCGTCCTTCGACAATGGAACTCCGCATGCTCAAAAGAAAAAGATAATTGGGAGAGCTTCTATGGTGGTCTCAGTGCGAGAAAAGCAAGGGGTGGTGGTGTTTACTGTGCAAGGGGAGATGGTCGGTGGTCCGGATGCGACCCAGGTCTCGGAAAAAATTCGCTCTCTTCTCGAGCAAGGGAAAAGGAAATTTCTTATTGACATGGAAAAAGTCGAGTGGATGAATAGTTCAGGCCTCGGGATATTGATTGCTTCTTTAACGACTGTAAAAAATCACCAGGGTCAGTTAAAACTTCTCCATGTGAGAAAAAAGCCCATGGAACTTTTACAAATTACAAAGCTCGATCGAGTATTTGAGGTTTTTGAAGACGAGGGAGAGGCCATTGCCAGCTTTGTGGGATGATTCGGTTCGTGTGCAATTGATTGTGGGGGTGCAGTGGGGGGATGAAGGGAAAGGGAAAATTGTCGATCTTTTAGGTGAAGAAGCCGATATTGTTGCCAGGTATCAAGGTGGACCCAATGCAGGTCATACAGTCCAATTTGGCCAGGAAAAGTTCATTCTTCATCAAATCCCCAGTGGGATTTTCCATCCCCATACCATTTGTGCTTTAGGCAATGGGGTTGTCATTAACCCGGTTTCGATTTTAGAAGAAATTGATCTTTTAGAATCCAAAGGCATTCGGGTGTACGATCGGCTTTGGATTAGTGCAGGTGCTCACCTCATTTTTCCTTATCATCAGGTTTTGGATCAGATGGGAGAAGAGGAAGACGGCGAGATCAAAATTGGAACAACAGGCCGAGGCATTGGTCCCGCGTATGCAGACAAAGCGTATCGTACTGGAATTCGGGTGGGCATGCTTTTAGATCCCAAGGGTTGGGAGTCCAAAGTGATTCATGCGGTGCGATCTAAAAATCAGCTTTTGTCAAAATTATACGGGAATCCCGGAGTCAATGAAGAACAAGTCATAGATTCGTTTCGGGTATTTGTCCAACGGCTTCAAGGCTGTATTCGAGATGTTTCTATTGAATTAGAAAATGCCCGTCGCAATGGAAAACGGCTTCTTTTGGAAGGCGCTCAGGGGACATTATTGGATATTGATTTTGGCACGTATCCTTACGTGACTTCTTCCAATACCACAGTGGGAGGGGCTTGTACAGGATTGGGATTAAATCCCAGGGCCATTGATCGGGTCATTGGAATTTTGAAAGCGTATACCACGCGCGTGGGCAATGGCCCATTTCCTACTGAACTCAAGGACGAGATAGGTGAATCCATTCGGAAAGTGGGTATGGAATTTGGCGCCACCACAGGTCGTCCAAGGCGATGTGGTTGGTTTGATGCAGTCATTGCCCGGTATGCGGTTCGGATCAATGGAATGGATGCCTTTGCCATGATGAAACTCGATGTGCTGGATCATCTGGACGAGATTCGGATTTGTACAGCGTATCGATACAAAGATCAGATCCTGGAAGATTTTCCACCTTTTCTTCACGTGCTCGAACAAGTGGAGCCTATTTACGAAGTTTTACCCGGATGGAAAACCTCCACTTTCGGTATCACGCAATACGAAGCCCTTCCTGTGAATGCTCGAAAGTACATTGAACGCATCGAATCGCTTCTTCAAACCCCCATTCGAATTTTGTCTACCAGTGCAGACCGAAAAGGCACGATTTTGAGGTAAATTTTTTCTGGGTCTTTTCAATGGCGAAAAAAAGCGCTGGACTTTTGCTTTTTAGAAGAAAAGAGACTGCGCTGGAAGTGTTATTGGTGCATCCAGGAGGGCCGTTCTGGACCAAAAAGGACCAAGGCGCATGGTCTATTCCCAAAGGCGAATTCGAAGAAAATGAAGATCCATTCCAGGCAGCCATGCGTGAATTTACCGAAGAAACAGGAATTCAGGTGAAGGGAAAAGCAATCTCTCTCTGCCCTTTGAAACAACCGAGCGGGAAGACGATTTATGCCTGGGCGATAGAATCAGACGCGGATCTTTCCCAATTTAAGAGCAATCCATTTTCTATGGAATGGCCCCCGCATTCTGGAAAATTTCAGGAATTTCCTGAGGTGGACAAAGCAGAATGGTTCCCATTGGAATCGGCAAAGCAAAAGATTGTAAAAGGTCAGATGGGATTTTTAATCGAATTGGAAGAAAAAATGAAAAAGGGAGAGATTTAAGTTTTCTACACGAGCCAGGAGTTATCTAAAATTTTTTTTGCTCTTGAATGCATTCTCAAATCAGGATTTTCCTCTTATTTTTGTTTCCTTTGTTTGATTGGCACATTCTCTTTCGCTGGATAAGTGTCCCTTTTTTGTCAACTATGTCTATAAATTGGAAACCTGAGACGAATTTTTGACTCGATTTTGAAAGTATTTGGGGGTTGCTATTTGGACAAGGGGGCATTGAGGAAGGATGGGGTTCCGGGATTTTATAATATCTTAAATTACATTTGAAGGAGAAAGAGGCTTGGGTGACAGTACTTTCGAGCGAAATGGGATTAAAATTTTTTCCTTTACAAATATTGACATTTCATTTTTTATTTTCTATATTGTTTCACTTTTGGAAAAATCGAGGGTGTAGCTCAGTTCGGTAGAGCAACGGCCTTTTAAGCCGTGGGTCCTGGGTTCGATTCCCAGCACCCTCACTGTTGTTGCGCCCATAGCTCAATTGGCAGAGCAACTGACTCTTAATCAGTAGGTTCCAGGTTCGATTCCTGGTGGGCGCACGACACAAATTCAAGGTGAATTTGCTCTTCCATGACATTCTGGATTCTAAATTACTTTCTTTTAAACCTGAAAAAAATTCCCACTCAATGTGTCAAAATATAAATCCAATCCAAGGGGCTAAATTCCATGGAAACTCGTTTTTCTGTGCGTTCGTTCGATTCTCCACTTTCTCCTGCGATGTTTCAAAAGATTCCTCGGAACCCAGTTTTTGTGATCTTGGATAATATTCGAAGTGCCTTTAATGTGGGTTCAATTTTTCGAACAGCAGATGGGGTCTTGGTGTCAAAGCTCTATCTCTGCGGAATTACTGCGCATCCACCTCATCCAAAATTGGAAAAAACCGCGCTTGGGGTGCTTCCTTTTGTCCCCTGGGAATATCGTGAAAGCACAGAAGAAGCGATCTCAGAAATGCAAGCCCAGGGAATTCGGGTGGTGGCGCTTGAAACCACAGACCAAAGTCGATGTATTTGGGAATACCGCTTTTCCGTGCCCATTTGTTTGGTCTTGGGAAATGAAGTGACTGGGCTAAGTGAATCTGTGCTTTCTATGGCAGATGAAGTGGTGGAAATTCCAGTCATGGGGTACAAAAATTCGATTAATGTGGCAGTGGCTTTTGGGATTGCGGTGGCGGAAATTCAACGCCAACACTGGGGCCCATCCCAGGTCCAAAAATGCGTTCAGCATCATTCTCGGTATTGGGGGGAATAAGCCATGGGCCGACACGGATCACTCTGGACCTTGTCGGTGACCATGTTTTTTATTTTTTTGCACACAGGTTGTGGAAAAGACATGAAATCCAATTCTCCTGATTCATTCACGCAAGCCCGATTTCGAATGGTGGAAAATCAAATCATTCGACGGGGGGTACGGGATCCTTTGGTTTTGGAAGCCATGCGAAAAGTGCCTCGGCACGTATTCGTTCCTGAAACCTTTCGATCCTTTGCCTATGAGGATGAACCCTTGCCCATTGGGCACGGCCAGACTATTTCCCAACCGTATATTGTGGCTTATATGACAGAAGCCTTGGGGTTAAAAGGCGGAGAAAAAGTGCTTGAAATTGGTACAGGCTCTGGCTATCAAGCAGCGGTTTTGGCAGAGATTGCGAAAGAGGTATATACCATTGAAATTGTGAAACCCCTTTATGAAAATGCACAGGCCCTTCTCCAAAAATTGGGATATTCCAATGTCTTTTGCCGGTGTGGAGATGGGTATCGAGGCTGGCCTGAAAAAGCCCCTTTTGATGCCATTATCATCACTGCCGCGCCGAATCGCATTCCAGAACCGCTTGTGGAACAATTAAAAGAAGGCGGTCGAATGGTGCTTCCCTTGGGAGAAGGATGGCAAGAGCTCATTGTGATTTATAAACGCAAAGGCTTTCTTGAAGAGCGACGGTTGATTCCGGTTCGGTTTGTCCCTATGACGGGAGAGATTCAAAAACTTCCTTAGGGATGTAACAATTCCTTTTCCCCCTCGTATATTCCTATAGAAATTCAATTGAACAAGGAAAAGCCCATGCCAGCTAAAAAGAAAGAAAAGACCCTTGTGTACAAGCCCTTGTATAAGTCGAGACAAGATCGACTGATTGACGGCGTGTGCGGAGGAATTGGAGAGTATTTGAACGTGTCATCCACTTGGATCCGTCTGGTGTGGCTTTTGTTGGTATTTTTTGGAGGGATAGGCATTGTGTTGTATGTCTTAGGGATGATTGCCATTCCAATCAATCCGGAGCATAAAATGAGCCCAGCAAAAAAATCCATTTCTTCACCTCGAAAGATTGTGGGGGTGGTCCTTATGGGAATTGGAATACTGGCCCTTTTCCAATGGATCTCCCACAGTGTGGATTTGCATTTTTCTAAATTCTACCATCCTTTGTGGTGGGGCCCTTATTTTGGGAAAATGGCATTGCCCATTCTTCTCATTTTCATTGGGGCCCTTCTGGTTTTCCGATCCATTCATCCCGAATCTTCCCCTCAAAAAAAGGGAGTGATTTTCCATCGAATTTTTCGTTCTCGAAGAAATCGCTGGATTGCAGGCGTTTTGGGTGGTTTTGGCAATTACTGGCATATTGATCCAATTTTTCTCCGGTTTCTTTATATTTTACTGATCGGCTTTGTGGGGTTTGATTTTGCTCTTCTTTTGTATTTGGCCTGTATCATTGCAATCCCTCGTGAACCGATTCCATCTCGTGCCGGGAGCACAAAATGAAGTCTCGGACTTCTTTCATTTTAGGACTTGGGCTTTTATGTTGGGGAATCTGGCTTTTATTAAGCCAAATGCGGTTTTTTTCTCACGTGCAAGAACAGATTTATCCCTTCTTGATCCTTCTTTTATCAGGTTTTCTTCTTCTCTATGGGATTCGCAATCGTTCTTTTGGCATGCTCTTTTGGGCGGTTTTTATTTTTCAGTTGGGTTTGTTCTACTTCTTACGAAATTTTAACCTGATCCCCTATTTTTCTTTGGATGAATATTGGCCTATTTTTCTCTTTGCATTGGGGAATGGTTTTTTGACCTTATTTGTTGTTTTCCCATACCGGTGGGGACTGGCTCTTTTGGCAGGAATTTTCCTTTATTTGGGGTTGTGGTTTGGTATCCAAGCATTGGATTTTATCCCCACTGTATTGGATTTTATTTTCACCCATTTTGTCCCGCTTTTTTTAATCCTTATTGGTATCATCCTTTTGGCACACTCTGAAACAATTCGTCGTTTTTTCGGTATTTAGAAATTTTACAAAATATTCATTTCTTTTTTCTTGACTTTCTCTTTCGGAAATGCTAAACTTCCATGGGAAGAGATAAAGGGAAAGAAATGGGTTTTTTGCCATGTCAGGTTCTCACTTTAATAAAAAATAAAGTATTCCACGTGTGGTAAAATTGGGAAAAATAAAAGGGGAAGGCAATCCTTCTCTGCACGGATCGTTCTCATTAGAAAAATGGTTTTTTGATTTTGCTTCTTTTTTCCAGGAAGTGCATCCTGAACGTCGTATCCAGACCCTCCTTGCAGAAATTCAAAAGCGGACTTTGGCAGAACAGGTGCTTCTTCTCTCTTCCGAAACAAAGGATTCTCCCTGGGTTTTATTGAAATATACCCCCTCTCATGAAGCCTGTCGCATCCCCGAATCCTTTTGGAACACCATTGCCTCCCAGGCCGGGGATGTACGAAAAGCCCGGGTTTTAGAAGATTTCGCCCGGGAATGGAAATCCGAAGGGATGGATTGTGTGGTCTGTCGAATCACTGAGACGGCCAGTGGAGGTGGGGACGTTTTGGTGGTGTTAAATTATGCCACATTGGGAGATCTTTCTCGGGTATTTGAAACAGTGAGTTTTTATATTCCTCTTTTGGCCTTATCCCTTCACTATCATCGATTGTTCCAATTACTCGAAAAGAAAGAGCAAGAGATTCGTGGATGGAAGGATCATATTGAACGTCGTATTGAAGAGGGGACTAAAAAGCTCCTCGAACGAGAACTTCAATTTTATGCCCTCTTCGAGGGAGCCCAGGATGGGATTGTAGTCCACGACGTAAAGGGAAAATTTTTAGAAGTCAATCGGGTGGCAGGGCGGTTGTTTGGATGCGAAAAAAAGGAACTTTTGGAACGGGATTGGTTTTCCCTTGTTCCGCCAGAGGCACACGAAAAGTTAAGTACATTCTTTTCCAGTGTTTGCAAGCGTGAAGCCCCTCAGCCCATGGAAATTTTTTTGAAAAAAAAGGAAGGCTCAACCTTTATTGCAGAGCTGAGCAGTCGTCCTGTGAAGTTTATGGGCCAAGATGCGATCCAAACATTGATTCGGGATATTACGATTCGCAAACAACTGGAAGAGGGGCTTCGGGAAGAGAGAGAAAAATATCGGATGTTGGTAGAGTCTTCCTTAATTGGCGTTTTTATTATGCAACAGGGGATCGTTCGATTTGCCAATGAAAAATTTGCAAAATTATTGGGATATTCAGTAGACGAATTGATGGGGAAAAGTCTATTTGATTTTGTGGATCCAGAAGATCGCACGGTCATGATCGCCCGGGAGATGGATCGGGAAAAGGGATTGCCCATTCAAAATCATTACGAAGTGAAATTTTTGACAAAAGAAGGTGCTAAGCTCTGGTGCGAAATATACTGTTCTTTACTCATGCTGGAAGGAGTCCCTTCCATTTTGGGGAATGTGTTGGACATTTCTGCCCGAAAACAATGGGAAACGCAGGTCCTTGAAGCCCAGAAAATGGAATCGATTGGAAGACTGGCAGGAGGCATTGCCCATGAATTTAACAATTTGCTTGGCGGTATTTTGGGTTATGCTTCTTTGCTATTGAGTGACCTGAAAGAAGATCATCCTTTTTATCAGGATATTCAAACCATTGCTGAGACTGCAAAAAAAGCGGCGGATTTGACCAACCGGCTTTTGGCCTTTGCCCGAGGAGGCAAATACCAGGTCACGACTTTGGATGTCCACAAGATTGCAGAGGATGTGTTGGCTATCCTCTCTTCTTCCATTGATCCCAATATCCGTCTCGAAACCCATTTTACACAGAACCCTTGGCCCGTTCGGGGAGATGCACGTCAAATTCATCAGGCTTTTATGAATGTGTGCCTCAATGCCATTGAAGCCATGCCCGGGGGAGGGAAATTGGTTTTTAAGACAGAAAATGTCCTCTTTAAGGAATCAGAGAAGCTCCCCCTGGGTCTTTCAGTAGGTGAATACGTGTGCATTACCATTTCGGATACAGGCGTAGGGATGGATGAGAGAGTCAAATCCCGAGTGTTTGAGCCCTTTTTTACGACAAAACCGGGTCAGGAGAAAAAAGGATTGGGACTTTCTGTGGTGTATGGCATTGTGAAAAATCATGGAGGGGCTGTAGAAATTCAGAGTGAATTGGGAAAAGGCACTGAGGTCAAGTTGTATTTTCCGAGATTTGTTGCTCCAGAAACAGAAGCGTCTTCGATAGAATGGATGCCTTCCACCTCAGGCAAAGTACTGATTGTGGATGACGAGGAATTGATCCGACATGTGGGAGAACGGATGGTGAGAAAAAAGGGATTCGATGTGTTATTGGCCAAAAATGGAAAAGAAGCCATTGAAATTTACAAGAAAGCGCAGAAAGAGATTTCGGTTGTGCTTCTTGATCTGATCATGCCTGAAATGGATGGAAAGACCACGTATCGAGAACTTAAACGGATTAATCCCAATGTCAAAGTCGTTTTTACCAGTGGGTACGGGCCACAAGATCGCCCGGATTTGATCGAAGACCCTCGGGTTGTCTTTCTCCAAAAACCGTTTTACACAGAAAGCCTCTACAATGCCATTGTGCATGCGATGAAAAACGGGAGTGGTTTTCCTCCAGAGAAATAAGATTGTCTTCCCCTATTTTGGAATAAGTTTTGCTTCTTTATCATCTGCCAATTCATTCGTAAAAAATTTTGATTGTTTTGGTATTGGCACAACGGTTTTTCACTCGGGCAAGAAATGAGTCTAACTGATTATAAAGACGAGACTTATATACTTCCTGAAAATGAATCAGGAGTAGGGAAACTCTATTCTCGGGTGGATATTGGCTACATTGTGATGGATAAGGGCTATCACATTACATTTTGCAATGCAAAGACAGAAGAAATTTTCGATACGGAAGAGGAAGAGATACTAGGAAAAAATTTCCTAGATTTTGTCACTCGAGAAGACAGAGACCGCATTCAGAGTACGTTAGAACAGTGCTTGGATCGCGGGTACATTCGAGATGTTTCTTTTCGAATTCAGTCTCTTCATGGAAGGACCATCAGTGTGCAAGCCAATGGATTTTCCACTTGTTCAGAAGATCAAGCTCAGGATACACTCCGGCTCTATCTTCGCAATGTGACTGATTTTGAACAGATTGAACAAGAAAAACGTTTTCTTTTCCGACTGTTGCATTTGACGTTGGATGAAGCATTTGATGAAGGGATGAAAGTCCTTCTTTTCGAATTTCAGAAGATATTGGAGTGCGATGGAATAGGTCTTTTTGTCCAAAAACCAAACGGTGAAAAACAATGCCTGGGAAGCTGGAAGCATTTTACAGAAAAAATCGATGATCCCAGAGAGGATTTCCGAAGATGGCCTCCAGAACGGTGGAAAAATTTGATAGACTATTTGAAAAATCTTCCTCTTGTAGAAACCCTTTCTTTGGGTGGAATTTATATCCCTTCCATGGAGGAAGTGCTGTCCGATGAGCTTCTAATCAATGGACCTGTGGTTCCTTCAAGTTTTTCTCTGTATCGTTCTTGGGCATTTTTCCCTATTGGGAATGGGGAGATCCCGGGATATTTGGTCTTTGCAGATCGTTCTTCTCGTCGGTGGATTTCTCGAGAACTGGATTTTATGCAGGAAGTGGCTTCGGTTTTTCCAATCGCGTTTCATCCGATTTCTTCTCGCAATGTCCCATCTATTTCAGAAGAAACAGTCTTTGCAACTCCATTTATTGGCATGGTGTGGACTCAAGATGGTCGAATTGTAAAGACCAATGCGTGGATTTCCCGCATTTTGGGATACGAACCCGAGTCTCTTATTGGGAAATCCTTTCTGGATTTTGTGGACGTAGAATATCATTCAAAACTTATCCAACTTCAGACTCAAGCGTTTTCTCCAGATAAAGAATTCGAATCGATTAAAGTCCAGATATGGACAAAAGAGGGTAAATTACGTCCTGTGCTTTTGACCGTGGAAATCTTTGAGAAGGAACCCGTGGTCCAGGCCCTTTGGTATCTTTTGGAATATGCGGAAAAACCAGACCCCAGGCAGGAACTATTGCATACAAAAAAAATGGAAACCCTGGGGATTTTGGCTGGCGGTATTATTTTGGATTTTAACAATTTTCTTTCTTGTATCCTTGGATATAGTTCTCTTTTAAGCGAAGAATTTCCCAAAGACAGTCCCCATTATCAAGATTTTCAGGAAATTGTGAAAGCCACAGAAAAAGCAATCGAGCTGACTTCTCGTCTTATTGCATGTGCCCAGGGAAGTTCCTATATTGTTTCGGATCTCGATGTCAATCCATTGGTCAATGAGGTGGCAAGTATTCTTTCCAAACTCTATGGAAAGGATTTGCTGATTCGGGTCGAATTGGATCCTGAATTGTATCGCATTCATGGAGATGCCAGTCAAATCCAGCAGGCCATTTTGGAATTGGCTTTAAATGCCAAAGACGCCATGCCCAATGGAGGGAAAATCGTATTTCAAACCCGAAATTGTACACTCACCGAAAGCGATATGATGACCCGTCGGGGATATCCCCCTGGAAAATACATTCAAATTATTGTCAGCGACACGGGATATGGCATGACTGCAGAATTGAAGCGTCAATTGGTAGAAGGGGAGGGTGATTCTTCGATGGGTGAGAAACAAAACGGGATTGGACTTTCTCTGGTTCGACAAATTATCCAAAAGCATCGTGGGTTTGTTTCTGTATTCAGTGAAAAAGGCAAAGGAACCGTGGTCAAATTGTTTTTCCCCATTGGCGAAAGAAAATTGCGGAAGGTGGAAGAAGTGTTTGCCGGCGAGATGAAAAAAGGGAAGGGTAATGTGCTTTTGGTGGAGGAAAAGAAGGTCATTCGGAAAACCGGCCTGCGGATGCTCCAGCGGTATGGGTATGGCGTGATCGAAGCGGAAAATGGAGCAGAAGCTCTGGAGATCTACAAAAAACGGATGCGGGATATTCATCTGGTGATTTTGGATACAGGAATCCCTGGAATGGATATCAATCACGTATTGGATCAATTTTACCGGCTCAATCCAGATGTTAAGATTCTTGCCTCCGTTGGGATCGGAGAAACTGAATTGGTGGAACAGAAGCTGCATCAGCCTGTAAAAGGGTTTATTCAAAAGCCCTATCATCTCCGTCGACTTCTTCACAGTGTGCGGACTGCATTGTATGGATGAATTTCAAAAAGACAAAAGCCATTCCATTTCTCTCGGAATGGATGATCCCTTGATTCGAACATTTTTTGCCGAAGTGATTCACAAAATCAAAAATAAGTTGGGCGGAATTGGCGGTTTTGTGACTTTGATAGAACGGGATATGGGGACAGATCCTGCCAATGCCCGGTTGTTTCAAAAAATTCAAGACGGGATTCTCCAACTGAACGATTTTTTAATTGCTTTAATGAAGTTATTTCAAGAACATGAATGGACCCCCACAGAATTTGATCTTGTGCAACTCATTCGAAGCACATGGAATGATTTTGAGGGAACTGAAGCATTTGTCCCAAAGTTACAAAATACCCAGCTGGAATTGGGTCGTTTCCCTATTTATATTTTTTCCGATGCAGGGCAATGGCGAGAAATGGTTCAACAACTCCTTCTTTTTGCGGGAACAGTGATGACAGAGCTGACTGGTCTGTTTCTGAGGCCAGATGATGCCCACACGATTCAAATCCAATTGATCGGGAAAGGCAATTTACCCAAAGAGGAATCGCTCAGAAAGGACATTTCTCTATGGATGACTTGTTCTTATTTCCCGATTGAGGCCCGGTTGGCACTTTTACTGGCCACAGTGTATGGCCATCGGTTGGGTGTGCAGATGAACGGTGTGATAAATGAATCCCAGACATGGGAATTGAATGTGGCATTTCAAAAAGGGAGAGGCCATGAGTGAAGCAAAGCGGATTTTGGTGGTGGATGACGATGAAATGATTTGTGATCTTCTTAAAGAGACTTTTCAGAGAAAAAACTACGAAGTCGAAGTGGTCTTAAAAGGAAAAGAGGCGCTGGATCGGATTCGTGAAAACCGTTTTGATTTGGTGGTTTCCGATATTCGGTTGCCAGACATCAGTGGGATGCGGGTTTTGACCGAAGTAAAAAAGGAATGGCCTGATCTGGGCGTCATTATGATCACTGCGTATGGTTCGATCAAAAATGCCGTGAAGGCCATGAAGCAGGGCGCGTTTGATTATATTACCAAACCGTTTGATCTGGACGAACTTGAGATGGTGGTGGAAAAGTATTTTCAATATCAAAATTTGGCCGATGAAAATGTGTATCTTCGTTCTGAATTGGATAAAAAATTTGGTTTTTCGAATATTATTGGGAATAGCCCGCCCATGCAGAAAGTATTCGAGGCCATTCGCATGGTGGCTCGGACCAAAGCCACGGTGTTGATTCAAGGTGCCAGTGGCACAGGAAAAGAGCTGGTGGCCAGGGCCATTCATTACAACAGCGATCGTCGGCATGGTCCATTTATTACCATGAATTGTGCTGCATTACCTGAAGGATTGGTGGAAAGTGAATTGTTTGGTCACGAAAAAGGGGCATTTACGGGTGCCTATCGGATGACCAAGGGCCGTTTTGAATTGGCCCATGGAGGCACGCTTTTATTGGATGAAGTCAGTGAAATTGGATTGAATCTCCAGGCCAAATTGCTCAGAGTACTTCAGGAACGGGAGATTGTTCGCGTCGGCGGAGGGAAGCCGATCCCAGTGGATGTCCGGATTATTGCAACGACCAATCAGGATTTAAAAAAAGCAGTCGAACAGCAAAGATTTCGAGAAGATTTGTATTACCGGTTAAATGTCGTTCCGATTTATTTGCCTACAATTTCTGAGCGGAGAGAAGACATTCCTTTACTGATTCATCACTTTGTGAAAAAATATTCTGCAGAAAATGGACGGAAGATTAAAGGCGTTTCAGAGCAAGCTATCAAAATGTTAATGGAACGAGATTGGCCAGGAAATGTCCGAGAAATCGAAAATTGTGTGGAGCGGGCCGTGGTGATGTCTGGCCCAGATGTCGAAACGCTCGAGCCCTACCATTTTTATTTTGGCGAAGAGGCGGTATCCGAACAAAAACTGGAAATGTCTCAACCGATTACGACTTTATACGAAATGGAAAAAAATCTCATTTTAAAAACACTCCGTGAAAACAATTACAATCGAACCAAGACCGCAGAACTTTTGGGAATCAGTGTCAGAACCCTGCGCAATAAGCTGAATGAATATCGAAAAGAGGGAATTCAGATATAAAGAATTTTTTGTAGGAAAAACTCACCCCAATGGGGAAAACCTTTCCAATTTTATTTTTTGATTTTCTATTTTCATTCTATTCTTTTTCGACTCAACCTCTTGAAAAATAGAGACTAATCCATTCTTCTTTTGCCTGGCATGAGACTTGCCATGCTTTTATTTCAGAGATCGAGAGTATATCTCTGGAGGTGGACATGGATCGGTCAAAAAATTTGTTGTTTGTGGATGATGAGCTGGATATCTTAGAAATTTTGGTGGATCTTTTTACCGAAGAAGGATATGGACTTCACGTGGCCACTTGTGCTTCAGATGCGCTTCAAATTGTGGAAGAAAACCCCATTGATTTTGTCTTGACTGATTTAAAGCTTCCGGATGGATCCGGAAAAGAGTTTTTGAAGAAAGTGCACGAGATCAATCCAGATACGGTTCGGGTGCTCACCTCTGGGTATTTTGATATGAAATTTGGACAGATTCGAGAAGATCAACAGGACGGAACCATTTACCTTTCAAAACCGTGGGATTTGTCCACACTGAAACGTTTGGTAGAACAGAAATTGGGTTAAATTTTCTGTGAAGAAGTCAAAGAAAACCGTCATTTTGTATATTGACAGTGATCCCGTATATCGAGAAAAAGCCAGAACAGCATTTTCCGGTGCCGAATACGAATGCATTCTCTGTGAGACACTGAGTGAAGGTCTACAACGAATGATTGAGAAAAGACCGGATGTGGTCATTGTTGAATATGAATTGCCCGATGGTTCAGGGGAAGAAATGTATACCCGGGTTTTGACTGATCCGCGATTCCGGGGTTATCGAGACATCCCTTTTATTATTCTCATTGAAAATGGGAAAGTGGAGCGTTCCCATCTATACAGTGTGGGATTTAACGCGTGTCTTGCCAAACCATTCGAGGTCAATGCTCTGGTGGAATTTGTCGAAGACGTGATTGTCTCCCATCAGCTTAAAATGGAAGAGATTTATTGCTGGGAAACCATCCGGGAGGCAAAAGATTTTCTTGAGCGGGTTGTGGAAAGTTCAGTAGATGCCATTGTCACGACCAATACGAGGGGGGTGATTACATACTGCAATCGTGCAGCAGAGGAAATGTTTGGTTATCCTTTTGAACAATTGGTTGGCAAAAGAGCGGGAATGCTTTTGGCAAAAGGGAATTCTGAGCTTTTAAAAATCAGCACGATTTTGCGCAAGCGGAGACAATTACAAAATTACAAAACATTGGCTTTACGTCAAAATGGAGAAAAAATTCCAATCAATTTTTCCGTATCAATTATGTGCGATAGCGATGGACGACCCATGGGTACGCTTTCGATTTGTAAACAGATTTCCATGAATAAATTTTCTGAATATGAAAAAGGAGAATCGAGACGGATCAGTGCGGTGCTTGAAACGGCAGTGGCAGTGAACCATGCGGTCAACAATCCATTAGTTCCAATCCTGGGCAATGCCCAATTTCTCCTTCAAGATGAGCGGATTGTGGATGAGGACATTCGTCGGAGGCTTCGCATTATTGTCAAGAATGCCCTTCGGATTCGAGAAATTACCCAAAAGTTGGCCAACATTCATTATCCAGTGACTAAAGAATATCTTAAAGGAACCCGCATGCTCGACATCGATGCTTCTGCGTAAAGGGTTTCCCACCAGAGTGACCTTCTTCAAAAACGCTCCTATCCATGAAATAAATCTCTGAGTTAGGATTTCATACCAAAGAGATCAATGCGAGACTTCAATTTAGAAGTAGAGGGCTTTGGCAAATTTTAAAAAATGGTCACCCTGAACTTGTTTCAGCATGAAATTTGTCAAAGTCGAGAAAAATATTCTTGCATCTCATTTTCTATTTCCGTATTTTTCAAAAAGTTAACCTTTGTAAAATGATGCCATAATGCGACACTATTTTGGAATATTTTTTCTCTTTGTTTCTTCTGTCTTTGGAGTTTCTTTTACCCATAGCAAATACGGGTTAGAATTTTTGCGTTCTGGAGTTGGTGCCAGGGCAGAAGGAATGGGCAATGCGTATACCGCAGTGGCCGAAGATGTGACCGCGGTGTATTGGAATCCTGCAGGCCTGGTACGACTCAAATCCATTGAATTGCACGGCATGCATGCAGAGCGTTTTTTAGGGGTGGTGAATTATGATTTTTTTGGGTTTGGAATGCGGTTTGGCGAAACACGGGCAATGGGTTTAGGGATTGTGCGTTTGGGTGTCGATAATATTCCAATCACAAATATTCGTAATCCGGACAGAGAATTGGGTGAGCTTTATACAGATTCCCAGGGGAAGCTTGTTCTCAACCGACCTTATGTGGCCAAGTACGTTTCGGATCAGGAATGGGCATTTTTATTTAGCTATGGGGTTCAGAAGACAGAAAAATGGGCTTGGGGATGCAACCTCAAAACCCTTTTTAAAGCCATGGGTGATTCTTCTGCGTGGGGATTGGGTTTGGATTTGGGCGTGCAGTGGAATCCCGTTTACCGTCTTCGCACTGCATTGACATTGAGAGATGTGACTACAACCCTTTTGGCTTGGAACCGTGGCCAAAAGGAATGGATTGCCCCCCGTGTCACGTGGGGATTTGCCTATCCCATCGCGTTTCGGAAATTTTCTTTTCTTCCTGCTTTGGATTGGGGATGGGATTTGAATGGGATGGGAAAAGTTTCAAAGTGGCATTGGGGGATTATGGATTTTGAACTCTTAGGGGGGTTGGAAGTTTCTTATCTGGATCGGATTGCATTTCGTATCGGGAGTGGTCACGGCCGATGGAACATCGGAACAGGATTTCGTGTGTCCTTTTTTCGATTCGATTATAGTTATTCCTCCCATCCGGATTTGGGCAATTCACATCATATTTCTACTGTTTTACAATGGGATAAAATGGCCGCATTTTTGCATAAGTGATAACTGATTGAAAAAAAAGAAAAAAAGAACAAAATTTTTATTGACTCACTGAAAAAAGTTTTGTAAAATATAAATCTAAAATTTCTTTAAACTTAATTCGTCTTTTGTGGGCTGATATGGCTGCGAGCATGACTGGACTTGGAATGGCCGAAGTTCAAAATGGTCATTTCGTGATCACTGCAGAGGTTCGGTCTTTTAACAATCGTTTTCTTGAAGTTTCTTTTCGGCTTTCTCCCGCATTGAGTGCATTGGAGTCTGAATTAATGGAAGTGGTTCGAAAATATGTGCATCGTGGAAAGTGTTATGTGAACATTACAATTCAAGGGAAAAATCATTCGGAATTGGGACTTCGGGTGAATGTGGAAAAACTGAAGGCAGTACGGGGTATTCTGGAAGAATTGTATGCCCAAAGCGGTGTAGACGAACCCATGCGATTGGAGTATTTTTTTAAATTTCCTGAAATTTTAGAACCGTCCACTGATCTGGCTTCTGTAGAAGAGTTACGGAATCCGGTAAAAGAAGTCCTGACCCAGGCCTTGATTCAACTGAAGGCCATGCGAGAACAGGAAGGCGCGGTTTTGGTGAAAGATTTAAAACAAAGAATCGAATCGTTACAAGAGAAAGTGAAAGTCATTGAATCCATTTCCAAGCGGTGTGTTCCTGAAATCTATGCCCGATTACGGGATCGCGTTCAAAAACTTATTGCAGATACAGAATTGGACGAAAATCGATTGTCTCTTGAAATTGCCCTGCTGGCAGATCGTATGGACGTGACAGAAGAATGTGTCCGGCTTCGCAGTCACTGTGAATTGTTTCTCCGCACCTTAGATCGAGAACCTGTTGTTGGGAAGAAATTGACCTTTTTACTCCAAGAGATGAACCGAGAGGCCAATACGATTTCTTCAAAATCCAGCGATGCAGAAGTGACCCATTTGTCTGTGGAAATCAAAGAAGAAGTTGAAAAATTGCGGGAACAAGTGCAGAATTTGGAGTAAAATAAATGAAGGGCCAACTGATTGTTATTTCTGGACCTTCTGGCTGTGGAAAGACCACGGTGGTGCGCGCACTTCTTCGGCAAAGGCCCTTGCTGAAATATTCGGTTTCTGCCACGACCCGAGCCCCTCGACCGGGCGAAGTCCATGGTGTGGATTATTGGTTTCTTGATGTAGACACATTTCAGCGGAAAATTCAAGAAAATGCGTTTTTGGAATGGGCCAAGGTGCATCAAGCCTATTATGGAACGCTGGCAGAACCGATTCAAAAATGGCTTGAAGAAAACGAGACGATCCTTTTGGATTTGGATGTGCAAGGAGGACTTTCTATAAAGCGCCAATTCGAAGAGGCTTTGCTCATTTTTTTACTTCCTCCTTCGTGGGAAGAGTTGCAACGTCGATTGGAAAAGCGGGGGGCAGAGTCTCTGGAACAAATGGAAAAACGTCTTTCCACTGCCCGGTATGAGATTCAGGAAGCAGAAAAATACGATTTTTTGGTTTTTAATGATCGATTGGAAGATACCTTGGAAAATATAAATGCAATTTTAAGTTTAACTTAACTTATGTTGATGGAGAGGTTTGTATGAAACCATTTTCATTTGAAGACTTTTTTAAGAAAACGGGCAACATTTATGAAGCAGTGGTGATTATGTCCAAAAGAGCCAGACAGATTACAGATGAACAGAGGATTCTCATTGATCGAGAGAGGGAAGTGGCCCCGATGATCGTTGAACCGAAGGAAAGCGAAGAATTCGATGATGTGGAAATCGATCGGGAAGCACTCCATCGGAGTTACAAAAAATTCCCCAAGCCGACGACGCTTGCAATTCAAGAGATGCTTGAAGGCCATCTCAAATGGGAAAGAATGTCCCAGACTGAGGAGAAATAGGTGAGCGGTTTGCTCCCCCAAATCCGAATTCTATTGGGGGTCACAGGAAGTATTGCCGCATACAAAGCCTGTGAGGTGCTCCGGTTACTTCAACGGGAGGGTGCAGAAGTGCGCGTGATGATGACTGCTTCTGCTCAGTGGTTTGTCACACCGCTCACTTTTGAAACCCTTTCTGGAAATGAAGTGATGACGGATCTTTTTCCAAGGCATCGGGTAGTAAAAACCGAGCATGTGCATGTTTCCGAATGGGCCCAGTGTGTCCTGATTTGCCCTGCGACTTTCAATTGTATTGGAAAAGTCGCTTCGGGTATTGCGGACGATTTTGTCACGACCGTGATCTCTGCGTCCAGGGCCCCTGTGATTTTTGCACCTGCCATGGATTTCCAAATGGCGGACAATCCCATTTTTGTCCGTCAGTGCGAATATTTAAAATCCCTGGGCTATCGATTTGTGCCTTTCGAAGAGGGCCATTTGGCCAGTGGTCTGGAAGGAAAAGGGCGGTTGGCTTCTCCCCAACGGATTTTGGATGCAGTGCGTTTGGCCGTATTTGGGAAAAATACGCTTCAGGATCATCAGATTCTGGTGACTGCAGGTCCAACCCGTGAGTTTTTGGATCCAGTTCGGTACCTTACCAATCGTTCTTCAGGAAAAATGGGATATGCCATTGCGGAACAGGCCTTTCTCAGAGGGGCCAAGGTCACCTTAATTACCGGTCCAACTTCCCTTCGGGTCATGGATGGCATTCGCGTGATTCCGGTGACTTCTGCCCATGAGATGGCAGAAGCAGTATTCCGAGAATGGCCTCAACACGATGCCCTTTTTATGACTGCAGCGGTTGCGGATTTTACGCCGAAAACCATTTCTTCTCAAAAAATAAAGAAAACCAATGGTCCTTTGACGTTGGAGCTTCAGAACACAGTCGATATTCTTCAAAAGGCAGGCGAGTCCAAAGGGAAACGGGTGGTGATTGGATTTACAGTAGAAACCGAAAATGGCGTTGAGCGGGCACTTCAAAAATTGAAAGAAAAGCATCTCGATTGGATTTGTCTTAACAATCCCACAGAACCGGGTGCAGGGTTTGAAGTAGACACCAATAAAATCACGGTCATTGATAAAAAAGGTCAAATCATGGAATGGCCTTTGCTTTCCAAGTATGAAATTGCAGGAAGGCTATTGGATTTGATTTTTTCAGGAAGAGCGCATGGAGAATGAGATGTTCTCCGAGACTTTGATTCGCTACTTAGAGCATCAGAAAGAATTGTATGGCTCTGAATTGTATCTTTCCACACCGTGGAAAAACCATGGGGAACGCATCCATTCCTTAAATGAAGAATCGCTCGAAACTCTTCGAGCTTTGGTTGAACAATGTGGAAAATGTCCTTTGGCCAAAACCCGGACACGATTGGTATTTGGCACAGGGAATCCAAAAGCTCGGGTGATGCTCATCGGGGAAGCTCCGGGCGTAGAAGAAGATCTTCAAGGGGAGCCGTTTGTAGGGAGCGCGGGGCAATTGTTAAATAAAATTCTTTCTGCCATTGGATTTCAAAGGGATGAAGTATACATTACCAATATTCTCAAATGCCATCCCCCCATGAATCGGGATCCGCTTCCTGAAGAAATCAAATTGTGTAGGCCGTATTTGGAAAAGCAAATTGAACTGATCCGGCCTCAATTGCTTTTGGTTTTGGGTCGAATTGCGGGGCAAGGACTTTTAGGCGTTTCGGCTGCCATGCATCAACTGAGAGGAAAAGTCCATACGTTTCGAGGCATTCCTGTGCTCGTGACGTATCACCCTGCGGCATTGCTTCGCAATCCCGCATGGAAAGTGCCCACGTGGGAAGATGTTCAGCGACTTCGAAAACTGTACGATGAAATTGTAGGGGATAAACCTCCATGGCAGAAACCAAAGGCATAATGCGAACAGAATCTCTGGAATCTTCTCCAGGATTTGATCGTGTGCCTCCTCAAGCCATTGAGGCAGAAATGGCGGTCCTGGGGTCTATTTTAATTGACAATGACAGTATCGCCAAGGTCATCGAGATTTTAGACACGCGATGTTTTTATCGGACTGCACATCAAAAAATCTATGCCACTGCACTGAAACTCTACGAAAGAAATGAGCCGGTGGACTTGGTGACACTTTCCGAAGCCTTAAAAAAAGAAAAAATACTCGATGAGGTGGGGGGACCTTATTATCTCACTGAACTTGCAGAGTGCGTGCCCTCTTCTGCCAATGTGGAATATCATGCCCGTATTGTTTTGGAAAAATACCTCCTTCGGAAAATGATCGAAGAGACTTCGGCCATTGCCAAAGAATGTTATGATGGGGCAGAAAATGCATTTGATATTTTGGATCATGCGGAACAGCGGATTTTTAATCTCTCGGATACCCGGCTTCGAAAAGGTTTTGTCCATATTGATCCGATTTTACACGAAACATTCGAATCCATTGAACAATACCACCGTCGCCAGGGAACGGTCATTGGGATTCCTTCTGGATTTACAAAACTCGATGAGTTGACCTCAGGTTTTCAAAAAAGCGAATTGATTGTGGTGGCTGGCAGACCTTCCATGGGGAAAACCGCATTTTGTCTCAATATTACTCGCCATGTCACAGTCGAGGAAAAAATTCCTGTCGGTTTTTTTAGTTTGGAAATGTCCAGGCGTCAATTGGCCATGCGCTTGCTCTGTGCAGAAGCCCGGGTGGATGCCCATGGGGTGCGTACAGGCCGTTTGGCTCCAGACGAATGGCAAAAGCTTTCGATGTGTGTCGGTACGTTGGCCGAGGCTCCCATTTATATCGATGACACTCCAGGAATCAGTATTTTGGAACTTCGGGCCAAAGCGAGACGGCTTAAAAAAGAAGTGGATGTGGGACTCATTGTGATTGATTATCTTCAATTGATCCAAGGGCCCAAAAATGCGGAAAATCGTCAACAAGAAATTGCTCTGATCACGCGATCTCTAAAAGGATTGGCCAAAGAATTGGATATTCCTGTGATTGTTCTTTCTCAGCTTTCGAGGGCAGTGGAAACCCGAGGAGGAGAACGTCGACCCATGCTCTCTGATTTGCGAGAATCGGGCGCCATTGAACAAGATGCGGATGTGGTGTTGTTTATTTATCGACCCGAAGTGTATCTCAAAGAGGACGAAGAAGAGATGAGACGATGGGCCGGGAAGGCTGAGATCATTATTGGAAAGCAACGGAATGGGCCTGTGGGAACCATCCATCTCAATTTTGTGAAACAATGGGCCCAGTTTGAAAATCCTGCTTCGGAAGAAGAAGCACCTCCATTTTTGGATTGAAATATGAGAAAAAAAGAACCAGACATTCCCCTTTCTCAGCCTGTGGCAATCCAAAACACTGCGTTGTCGCAAGAAAAAATCATTGCGAATTATCAGAAGACCATTGATGCCATTATTGATACTGTCCAAGCCCATCACAAACATGCAGATCCCAACTTCATTCTTCGGGCATTCCATTTTGCTGCAGAAGCACATAAAAGTCAACTCCGAAAGTCTGGAGCCCCCTATATTGAACATTGCGTGGAAACGGCCAGGGAATTGGCTGAATTGCGTATGGACCCTGTGACTGTGGCCGCAGGGTTGCTCCACGATGTGGTGGAAGATACGGGTGTGACCATAGAAGAAGTGCGGGAAGCTTTTGGTGAGGAAGTGGCTCAACTCGTGGATGGCGTGACCAAGATCAGTGGGCTTCAATTTACCAGTCAAGAAGAGGAACAAGCCGAATATTTTCGGAAATTGCTATTTTCCATTTCGAAAGATCTTCGGGTGATTTTGATTAAATTTGCGGATCGTCTCCACAACATGCGGACATTACACTATCTCCCCAAAAAAGAAGCAGAACGCATTGCCCTTGAGACTCGGGAAATTTATGCGCCTTTGGCCCATCGATTTGGTATGGCCAATCTCCAATGGGAATTGGAAGATTTGGCCTTGAAAATTCTTGATCCAGAGGCCTATGAAAATCTTTCTAGAAAATTGGTTCAAGAGAAAATCAAAAGTGAACAATTGCTCAAATCCATTATTGAACCCATTCAACGGGAATTGAACGCAAAAGGGATTCAGGGAGAAATTACTGGAAGATTTAAGTCTATCTACTCCATTTACCGAAAAATGAAAGAGCGGATGAAGCCTTTTGATGAAATTTACGATATATTTGCCATTCGGATTATTGTGAACACAGTGGATGAATGTTACCTTGTTTTGGGAATAGTGCAAAATCTCTTTAAACCTGTTGAAAATCGGTACAAAGATTACATTGCCAAACCCAAAGTGAATATGTATAAATCGCTTCATACCACAGTGGTGGGGCCGGATGGCCGAATGGTCGAAGTCCAGATTCGAACATGGGACATGCACAAAGTGGCAGAAATTGGGATTGCAGCCCACTGGAAATACAAAGAAGGAAGAAAAGAGAGCAATGCTTTGGATTATTACAGTGCCTGGCTCAGAGAAGTGATTGATTGGCAAAAAGATGTTTTGGATCCCAAAGATTATCTTGAGATTTTAAAAACCGATTTGTTCCATAACGAAGTGTTTGTGTTTACTCCAAAGGGCGATTTGCTAAAACTACCCCAGGGGGCCACTGCCTTGGATTTTGCATTTGCCATTCATTCAGATGTCGGACTGCATTGTCTGGGCGCAAAAGTCAATAACCGGATTGTGCCTCTTCATACCGTTCTCCAAAATGGGGATACTGTGGAAATTATTACTTCAATTCATCAAAAGCCTCATCAGGATTGGCTAAAATTTGTTCGTACTTCAAAAGCCAAAACCAAGATTAAACAATGGCTTAAGACCGCTCAGTATCAGGAGGCGGTTCGTCTTGGAGAGGAAATGTTGACCAGTGGTGCAAAAAGGCTGAAAATCCAGCTCAGCGCCAAGGCACTTCGAGAGTTGCCCCAGCAGTTTGGAAAGACAGACTTGGATTCTCTCTATGCGGAATTGGGGAGAGGCGATCTATCCTTACAAAAAGTCCTGGGAGTCCTTGCTCCACAAATGGCTTCTCAGGATATCCAGTTTTTTGAAAAAACTGTCCGTCCAAAACGGGTAGCGATCGAGGGAATTCGTGTTCAAGGGATGGATCGGTTTCTCATTCAATTTGCAAAATGTTGTCATCCGGTCCCGGGAGATTCCATTATTGGCTTTATCACACAAGGGAAAGGAATTTCCATTCATCGAAGGGACTGTATCAATGGGCTTAAATTGAGTTTGGAAATGCCAGAAAAGATTGTCGATGTGGCTTGGGATGTGGAAAAAGACAAAGCGTTTCAGGTTCAGCTTCGTCTCATGGCCTCTTCTCGGAAGGATTTCCTGAAAGAAGTGGCAGAATCCCTTTTGGCCGTGAATAGCAATATTCTTAAAGTGGATTTACGGACAGAAAACGCTTTAATCGATGCTTCTATTCTATTAGAAGTTCGCGATTTAGGGCATCTCACCAGCGTGATGCAACGGCTTCAGAGAATTAAAGGCATGATTTCTGTAACACGGGATGGAGGGGTACATGAATTGTCTGCCCCTTAACTTGGTCATTTTTTAAAGTTTATTCAGAGGGAGTTGAAAGAGTCTATGGTCACAATTACCAAAAAAGATGTTGCCAAGAAAACGGCGAAGTTGGTGGGAGAGAAGATTTACACCACCGAAAAGATCGTGGATGGGGTGTTTCTGGCACTCCGGCAATTTATGGAAGAAGCCAATCCCGAGATCCGCATCGAGATTCGGGACTTTGGCGTATTTGAAGTGAAAAAAACCCGCCCCAAGCCAAAGGCACGAAATCCAAAAACCGGAGAAATCATTTACGTGCCGGCACGACGCAAGACCCATTTTAAGGCGGGAAAACTGCTCAAAGAAGCACTCAAAAAACCATTGCCTCTGTAATTCCGTGGGAAAAATTTTAGCATTGGATTACGGTCGCCGGCGCATTGGAATTGCGTTGAGTGATCGTTTGCATCTTACTGCACAACCCTACGCCACCTGGGAGGCAAAGGATCAAGCATTTTTTTTCCAAAGGCTCAAACTGCTCATTGAACAGGAATCTGTCGAACGGATTGTGGTGGGACTGCCGATCACGCTTCGCGGAGAAAAGGGGATGATGGCCAATCAACTGGAAGCCTTTGTGAAAGCCTTGACCCAGGTGGTGTCTGTCCCTGTGGTGACATGGGATGAACGATTCACCACGCAACAGGCCCACCGGGCACTTCATGAAATGGGGAAAAAACCCAGCCGGCACAAGGCTTTGGTGGACACTGTCTCTGCGGTCTTTTTATTACAAAGTTATTTGGAATACTTGCATTTACACCAAGGAGAATCCCTTTGAAGCTTCGCGATTGGATTTTCATTTTTCTTTCCGCAATATCCATGATTTTGGCATTCCCTCCAATTTCATTGGGCTTTTTTGCCTGGGTGGGGCTTGTTCCTTTTTTCTTTGCGCTTGAGCACTCCGATTGGAAAAGTGCTTTCAAAAAAGGCTTCCTTCTCGGGATACTTGTGGCTCTGGGCACACTGTACTGGATTGGATGGGCCACGTGGATAGGGTTCGGTTTTGTGCTATGCATTTGGCCTTTGTATTGGGCAAGTGTTGCGCTTCTTTTGAATTGGGCCATTCGCGTGTTTGGGCCAATCGCGTTTGGGTGGGCTCCTGTGGTTTGGGTTCTCATGGAATGGCTTTCTTCGCTAGGGCCTTTGGCCTTTCCGTGGAATATGGTGGCCTATACACAAACCAAGATGCCGGTTTTCATTCAATGGGCTTGTTTTACAGGGGCTTTGGGAATTTCGTTTTGGATCGTAGGTCTCAATGTGCTCCTTTTTTTTCTTATTCAGACTCGGAATCGCATTGCCCGAATGCGTTTGATCTTAGGAGTGATTCTTGCATTGGGCATTCCTTTTCTTTACGGCATGCATGTCCTTTCGCACAGAGAAAAATCCGAACCGCTCCTCAAAGTGGGTTTGGTCCAGGGCAATGTGGATCCGTACAAGAAGTGGAGTGAGAGCTTTCTGGATTCCAATTTTGTCATTTATGATCGTCTCAGTCGAAAGTTGAAGAATGACTCTGTGGATCTCATCGTGTGGCCCGAGACTGCCACGGCCTGCTTTCTGCGCCATCGCTTTGTGTATTTGAATTGGGTAAAGTTTCTTGCAGACACCTTGCATGCCCCTATCCTGACTGGCACGCTGGATTATGAGTGGAAAGAAAATCAAAATGCCAAAATGTTCAATTCTGCCATATTGGTGCATCCCCACACATGGACTTTGGACATTTATCGAAAAATGCGATTGGTTCCGTTTTCCGAACGGGTCCCTTTTTCTGAACATTTTTCTGGAATTGTTTCTTTTCTCCAAAAATACATTCCAGAAATTGGCGATTATTCAGCTGGGGATTCGCTTGTGGTATTTTCATTTCGTGCCAATACAGATCGTCAATGGCATACTTTTTCTACTGTGATTTGTTACGAATCTGTTTTTCCTTACCTCATTCAAAAATTGGTATTTAAAGGGGCAGAATTTCTTGTGATCATCACCAACGACGGTTGGTTTGGGAATACGTCAGGTCCTCGTCAACATGCACAAATTGCCGTGTTGCGGGCCATTGAAACCCGAAGGTGGATTGTACGATGTGCCAACACTGGCATTTCTGAGATTATTGATCCATGGGGAAGAGTGATTGCCTCAACCCCGTGGAATCAAGAAGCTGTGCTTGTCGCTGGGATTTCTCCGGTCTCTAAACGAACTTTTTTTGTTCAATATCCGTGGGTTTTTCTTGGAATGGTTTGGATTGCATTTGGGGGCGGTGTGATTTTGGCTTTTTCTAAAATGAAAATTGTCCAAAGATTTTTGAACAGAGTCCATCCATGAATTTTTGGAGACACTCGATTTGGAAATGGGGGACATGGATTTGGATCATCCATTTTCCTTTTTTGGGATTTTCTGAATCTCGATATTATGTCACGCAGAGTACCATCAAGGCCAGTGCAGTGGCCATGGGCGGGGCCTTTACTGCCGTTCCAGGGGAGCTGTCTGCTCTGGACGGCAATCCAGCCTGTTTTTCTTTAGGGGAATGGGGCCAAAAAGGAATGAACATTTTTTTCAATCCTGTGGTGCCTTTTCTTTTTTTGAGAAATCGAGAGGCATTTTCCTACGATGGAGAATGGGCCTATTCTTTGTTTCGAGGAGTGGGCTTGATGTGGGGACGAGTTCAATTGGGTTGCCTCATTGGGGAAGAGTCTCTCACGGATTCTGCTCGACTTCACCGTTCAGATCCTTGGGAGGTGGGGGGAAAAGTAAAAAATCGGCATTCCACTTTGGGCCTGGCTTTTTTTCTCTCTCCCAAGGTTTCTTTGGGTGTGGCAGGAGAGTGGTTTTTTGAAAAAGGGAAGCCTTCTTTCTCCCTGGGCTATCGGTACGGGATTCAATTGCGGGTAAGGCCCAATCTCATGATCGGAATGTGTTATTTTGATTTTCCAGAGGCTCACCGGGAGGATCGCGTGGAAGTCGAGCGTTTGGGAGATGAAACACTGAATGCAGGGGTGTCCTATTTGCCGTTTTCGTGGATGGAATTGGCCATGGATATTCGGAATGTCACGGAAGAAGGAAAAATCGCGATCCGCGAACCTCATGTGGGAATCGAGATAAGTCCATGGAAATCATTGGGCTTTCGATGCGGATATTATCGAAATCGAAATTTTCGGAGCAATGCATTTTCCGGGGGACTTGGCATTCGGTCTCCTTCCAAAGTACAATTTGAATTTTCCTTGGTTCAAGAAGAAAAAAATAGTCAAAAGGCCACTTGGATTTTTTTCACTAGTATATGGCGAGTGAATCTTTTTCAGAAAGTGCCACAAGAGGAATAAATGGGATTTTTCCAAAAAATGTTGTATTTTATAGGTCTAGGTGTGATTGTTTGTATGGGGAAGGAACCGGTAGATCATGAAACATTCTTTTCGCAAGCAGTGGATTCCTTTTCGCTTCGATGCATTGAACGGTTTGGCATTGCTTCTGGAGATTCTTTGTGGGTCTGTGGGATGTCTGATGGAAATCCTCGCATGGCGTATTTCTTTACTTCGATGATTCACTCTTTTCGAAACAGAGGAATCTCCCTTTTCGGCTGTGACTCGGTTTCCTCAAAATGTCCTAAATTATGGATCACGGTGCTCGATGCGAGAATTCGATATGAAAAAATTTCTTCTCGGTTTTTTGGGAAAAACCAAGTCCGTCGCTTGGCAGAAATTCGGACGGGATGTCGATTTTGCCGGGAGATCCAAAGCCCTTTGGAAGCAGAATTCATTGAGATTCAAAAGGCTGACACGATTGCAACGAAAGATCTGGATCGATTGGGGAAAGGTGCATTCCTTTTGGAGAATGCTTCGCAGCCTTCCATGTTCTCGTTTCGAAATGTGTTGGAATCCATTCTGGCCTTTGTCACCATTGGATATACCATTTACTTATTTTATTCAATTAGGAGTGATTAAGAATGAAAAAACAAATCTGTGTTCAATGGCATTCGTTTTTCCTTTTGATTCTGTTTTTGGCCGCTCTCTCCCTATGGCGTTGTGGCACCTCGGGTCTTAAACTTCAAGGGTCTGGCCCTCAGGCCCAATTGGCTTATGCCAAGGCGGTTTTTGATCGAAAGGATTATTATAAAGCCAAAAATCTTTTTACCATTTTGGTTCTGAATAATCCCACAGGCGAGATATTTGAGACTGCCCAATTTTATCTTGCCGAATGCCATTACGGTCTAAAAGAATACATCGAAGCCATTGCAGAATACGAAAAGTTGATAAAAAGCATGCCCCAGAGTGCTTTTGTGGACGATGCATATTACAAGATTGGAATGTGTTATTTTAAACTTTCTCCCGGATATGCCCTCGATCAAGAATACACCCGGAAGGCCATGGCCCAATTCCAAGGGTTTATCGAAGAATTTCCCGATTCTCAACTTCGACCTGAGGCAGAAAAACGGTTTCAGGAATGTCGAAACAAGTTGGCCAAAAAAGAATTTAAAACCGGCGAATTATATTATAAAATGGGGTATTATAAAGCGGCTTTGATGTGCTTTAATCAGCTTCTCGAAGAATATCACGACACCGACTATGCAGACGATGGCCTATTCTGGAAAGGCGAGGCCCATCGCAAATTGGGAGAAATAGAATCTGCAGAATTGACGTATCGCTCTCTATTGGCCCGATATCCGACAAGTCCTTACAAGTCCAAAGCAGAGGCGCGTTTGGCCGCACTCTATAAAAAATAGGATATTTCCCATGCGAGTGGGTCTTCTTGGAGGGACATTTGATCCGATTCATATTGGCCATTTGCTTTTGGCCAATGTGGTTTTAGAAGAATGCACTCTGGACACGATTCTTTTTATTCCCTGCAACGTTTCTCCCTTGAAACCGGTCATGCCTGTGGCCTCTTCAGTGGATCGATTGGTCATGGTAGAAATGGCGGTCCAATCGCATCCTGCATTTCGAGTCTCGGATGTGGAAATTCAACGAGGAGGAATTTCTTATACCTTGGATACGCTTGGTGTATTGCGCCATCGCGGAGAGTGGAGAGAGGCCGAATTTTTTTTGATTTTGGGCATGGATGCATTTTTGGATTTTCGCCATTGGAAATCGCCTGAGGCCATTGTCCAGCATTGTCGCCTGATCGTCATGCGTCGTCCCGGATATTCTTGTGCAGAGGCAGAAATGCCTTTTCAAGAACATGCGCTTTTCCTCTCCACGCCTTTGATCGGTATTTCTTCCACCGAAATTCGGAATCGGATTCGTCAAGGAAAATCCATTCGGTATTGGGTTCCAGATGCTGTGGAAAAATATATTTTAGAAAAAAGGTTATATCAAAAATGATCCGACACATTCTGATTTGGATTGGCAGGACATTTTTGGATTTTTTCTCTCAGATGGGGAACTTCACGCTTCTTTTTTTCCAAATCCTTAAAAACAGTGGTTATGCCTTCCGGAATCGACGGCTTTTAATCGAACAAATGGTGCGAATCGGCGTGGAATCCCTTCCTTTAATTACCGTGATGAGTGTGTTTACAGGCGCGGTCTCGAGTTGGCAGGGGGCGTATCAATTCGAAAGTGTCATCCCTGGCGCGGATACTTCTGGATTTCTTGGCGCTGCAGTGAGTACGGCGCTTTTCATTGAACTTTGCCCTGTGCTGACCGGCATTGTCAATGCAGGACGGGCAGGGGCTTCCATTGCTGCAGAAATTGGAACCATGAAAGTGACAGAGCAAATCGATGCCTTGGAAACCTTGGCCATTTCTCCAGTGCGCTACTTGGCTGTGCCTCGGTTTACTGCCGGATGGATGATGCTTCCAGTCTTAGTGATCTATTCCTATCTTGTGGCCCATTTGGGTGGATACGTGGTGGCTTTTTTTCTTTTGGGTGTTTCCAGCACCCGGTTTTTTGGCAGTGTCCAGAAATATTTTTTAACGTATAATGTGATTGCAGGTTTGATCAAGGCCATGGTGTTTGGAGGGGGGACTGCCTTAATCGGGTGCGGGATTGGATTTTCCACCGAAGGCGGAGCAGAAGGGGTAGGCCGTTCCACCATCAAGGCATTTGTGTTCTCTGCTGCGTTTATCCTTGTCGCAGATTTTGTTTTGGCCACCATTTTATTTTAATTGTTCGTTATGATTAAAATTAAAAACGTGTATAAAAGTTTTTCCAATAAACCGGTGCTTCGAGGCATCAATCTCCACATTCGAAAAGGGGAAAGTGTTGTCATTGTGGGGAAAAGTGGTTGTGGAAAAACAGTGTTATTAAAATCCATCATCGGACTGATCAAACCCGATTCCGGAGAAATCTGGATTCAAGGGGAAAATATTGTCGGCATTTCCAGAAAAAGACTATATCAAATTCGAAAGAAAATGGGCATGTTGTTTCAGGGTTCTGCCCTTTTTGATTCTCTTACTGTGGAAGAGAACGTGGCACTCCCGCTTCGGGAACATACGCGACTGCCGTGGAAAGTGATTCGTGAAAAAGTGCGAGAAAAGTTGGCCTTGGTCGGACTTTCTGGCACTGAACAAAAAAAACCTTCTGAACTTTCTGGGGGGATGCGAAAACGGGTGGGATTGGCCAGGGCATTGATCATGGAGCCAGAGATTTTGTTGTACGATGAGCCCACCACAGGCTTAGATCCTGTCACTGCAGGAATGATCAATGACCTCATTGTCGAATTAAACCAAAAGTTTTCAGTGACTTCTGTGGCAGTCACGCATGACATGACCAGTACGTTTGCCATTGGGGAACGGGTGGCCATGTTACACGAAGGCAAAGTGGTCTTTGACGGAAGTATGAAAGAATTTCGAGAATCTTCGCTTCCGATGATCAAAGAATTTTTAGAATATCAATGGGAATAGCGCCATGGCAAAAGAAAAATCTCAATACGTGTGTCAATCGTGCGGACATGTTACCACCCGTTGGTTTGGACGATGCCCTGAATGTGGAGCATGGAATACACTGATTGAGGAAGTCCTTCCCACATCCAAATCTGGACCCAAAGAAAAAAAGGCTTTTCCCAGTCGACCCATTCCCATCACGGAAATCCCCTCGGTTCAAGAGATCCGTATGCCCACCACCATTTCAGAGCTGGATCGGGTATTGGGGGGTGGATTGGTTCCTGGGGCCGTATTTTTGGTAGGGGGACTTCCGGGCATGGGAAAGTCCACTTTACTTCTCCAAACCGGTGCCCGACTTGCTGAGAACGGAAAAAGGGTTTTTTACATTTCAGGAGAAGAATCCTTGATTCAAATCAAAATGCGGGCAGAACGATTGGGGGCCCGTGCCCATACGCTTTTTCTTCTTTCTGAAACCGATGTGGATGTAGTCGCAGAAACGCTGAGGACTGAAAAACCGGATCTGGCCATTGTGGATTCAGTCCAGACTGTATTTTCAGAAGTGCTGGAAGGTCTTCCTGGGAATGTCAGCCAAGTGCGGTATGTAGGGCAGATTTTGACCAAAGTGGCCAAAGAAACCGGAATTCCATTGTTTTTGGTTGGACAGGTCACCAAAGACGGCACCATTGCAGGCCCTCGGGTATTGGAGCATCTGGTGGATGGACTTCTTTTTTTAGAAGGCGATGAACAACACCTCTATCGTGTATTGCGTGGAGTGAAAAATCGATTTGGTTCGACCAATGAGGTCGGACTTTTTGAAATGACAGATCAAGGCATGAAAGAAATTTCCAATCCTTCTGAATTTTTGCTTTCAAGCCATCAGGAAGGGGCTCCGGGAACCGCCATTACAGTGACCATGGAAGGGACACGGCCTCTTTTGGTAGAGGTTCAGGGGTTGGTGGCGCCTACAGGGTACGGCATTCCCCAGAGGGCGTGTACTGGGATTGATCCCAGACGGGTTTCTATGCTTCTGGCAGTTCTTGAAAGGCGATTGGGACTGCGGTTTGGCACTCAGGATGTATTTGTCAATGCCGCGGGTGGACTCCATTTGTTCGAACCATCTGCCGATTTGGCCATTGCCAGTGCAGTGGTTTCGAGTTTCAAAGATAAGCCCATTTCTTCTCGCACGGTTCTCATCGGAGAAATTGGTCTGACTGGAGAAGTGCGTGGGGTAGCCCATCTGGAGCAAAGAATTCAGGAGGCACTGCGTTTGAGATTTGACCGGATTGTGGTGCCTCGTTCTGGAATCAAAACAGTAAAATTTTCTGAGAAAACCATGCTCACAGGGGTAGACACAGTCCGAGAAGCCATGGAAGTCCTATTTGGTTGAAATATGTTTTTTGAACTAATAAAAACCGATACCAAAACCCAGGCCAGGGTGGGGAAGCTTCGTACAGATCACGGAGAAGTGGAAACCCCCGTGTTTATGCCTGTTGGAACCCACGGTACGGTAAAAACTGTTTCGCCCCACGAACTGATAGAACTTGGGACCCAAATGATTTTGGGCAATACATATCATTTGTATTTACGTCCTGGGGATGCCTTGATTCGGGAAGCAGGCGGACTGCACCGGTTTGTTTCTTGGCCCAAACCCATTCTGACTGACAGCGGGGGATTTCAGGTATTCAGCCTTTCCCCTTTGCGTCAAATTGACGATCAAGGTGTGATGTTTCAATCTCACTGGGACGGTTCTCGACATCTCTTTACTCCGGAACGGGTCATTGAAATCCAACGCAATTTGGGTTCTGATATTATGATGGTGCTGGATGAATGTGCTCCCTATCCGTGTCCTGAAGACCAGGCCGAAGAGGCCAATACCCGGACGCTTCGATGGGCCGAGCGTTCTTTGACCCACATGGAAAGAACCAAGCATTTGGCCTTGGGAAAGCAATTTCTTTTTGGGATTGTCCAGGGAAGTACATATCCTCATATTCGAAAAAAGAGTGCTCACAGTCTCATCGATTTGAATTTGGATGGATATGCCATTGGGGGTCTTGGTGTGGGAGAACCAAGGGAAGTGATGTTTGAGATTACCGGACTTTGTACCAGCCTTCTTCCTGAGTCAAAGCCTAGGTATCTCATGGGCGTTGGAAAACCAGAAGATATTGTCGAGGCGGTTGCCTTGGGAGTCGACATGTTTGATTGCGTCATTCCCACTCGGAATGGAAGAAATGGTACGGTGTATACTTGGAAAGGGAAATTGTTGATTAAAAATCAGATTTTCCAAAAAGATTTTTCTCCTATCGAGCCTGAATGCACGTGCTATACTTGTCGGCATTTTACCCGGGCCTATTTGCGCCATTTGTTTCAAGTGAATGAAATTCTGGGTTTGCGATTGGCCACCATTCATAATTTACATTTTTATATGACGCTATTGCAGAAGGCCAGAGAAGCCGTATTAAAAGGACAATTTTTAGAGTGGAAAAACGATTTTTTTGCCGTATATTATAATACCCACGAAACCATTGAGGACTAACCAAAGGAGGTTATTGTGTTGGAACATTTGATTTTAATGGCACCTGCCACCAGTGAAGGGGCAAAATCGGCCAATCCTCTGGTGAGCTTTTTCCCTTTATTGCTCATTATTTTAATTATGTATTTTTTGCTTCTTCGGCCTCAGGCCAAGAGGCAAAAAGAAATACGAAAAATGCAGGAAACACTCCAGAAAGGGGATAAAGTATTGACCATTGGCGGGATGATTGGCACCGTGGCAGGGATCAATGAAGCAGAAGGCACGATTCTTTTAAAAATTGCCGAAAATGTCAAGGTCGAAGTGACGCGGAGTTCAGTGGCCCAGGTGCTTCGCAAGGGATAAGAGGAATGCCCCATGCGCCTTGTTTTTATGGGCACGCCGGATTTTGCTATCCCGAGTTTGAATCGACTTCTCGCCAGTTCGCACACTGTTCTCGGTGTGGTCACGCAACCGGATCGTCCCAGTGGAAGAGGGTTGAAAGTGCAATTCTCCCCTGTGAAAAAAATGGCATTGGCGCATGGCCTTCCTTTGCTTCAGCCCCAAAAGTTAACCGAACCTGAATTTTTGAATACATTACAGACCTGGAATGCAGATTGTTTTGTGGTTGTGGCGTTCCGCATTCTGCCCAAAGAGGTTTTTACAATGCCCCCGAAAGGCACAATCAATCTCCATGCATCGCTTTTGCCAAAATACCGGGGGCCTGCTCCTATTCAAAGGGCCATTTTGAATGGTGAAAAAGAAACCGGGGTGACCACTTTTTTTATTGAAGAAACCGTGGATACAGGACAGTGGATTTTGCAGGAAAAAGTAGCCATTGGTCCTGAAGAAACTGCAGGCGAATTGCACGATCGTCTGGCCAAGTTGGGTGCAGAGGTATTGCTTCAGACCCTGGATTTAATCGAAAAAGATCTCGCACTACCCCATCCCCAAGTGGGAACACCGACTTCGGCTCCGAAAATTCATCCAGAAGAAGGGAAAATAGACTGGAAGGAACCAGCAGAAAAAGTGTTCAACCGGATTCGGGCTTTTTCTCCAAAACCTGGGGCGTATACTTTTTGGAATGAGAAACGTTTAAAAATTCTCCGGGCTTCTCTTGTCCAAGGAAATTCGGGTCAAATTCCTGGCACGGTTTTGGAATGCCAAAAGGACAAGATCATTGTGGCCTGTGGCTCGGATGCAGTGGGGATTCGTGAAATTCAACCAGAATCCAAGAAAGGCATGGACGTGGATGCCTTTTTAAGAGGGTATGGATTAAAACCGGGGATGCTGTTGAGGTGAATGAGGACATTTCTTTTGTCCGAGATGGCCGTCGGGCTGCAGTATGGATTTTACATCGTGTGTTTAAAACCCAAAGTTATGCAGATATATTATTGGATCATGTCCTGGAGAAAATTTCTCTTTCTTCTAAGGAACGGGCATTGGCCACGGAATTGGTTTACGGAACCCTTCGATGGTTGGGTTACATTGAATGGATTTTAAAAAAGCTCTATCGTGGATTATGGAAATCTGTGCCCCCTTTGATTCAGAGGAATTTGGAAGTGGCAGTGTATCAAATTTTATTTTTAAGTAAGATCCCAGAATATGCCGTCGTGGATGAAGCAGTTGAAATTGCAAAACAAACCCATGGAGATCAGTGGCCCGGGAGGGTCAATGCAGTCCTTCGAAAATTGCTTCAAAAAAAAGAAAATATCGAAAGCCTCCTTCCGGATCAAAAAAATCTTTTCCAACGCATTGCGGTAGAATGTTCTCATCCCCAATGGCTTGTGGAGAGATGGATCCAGCGGTTTGGAGTAGACCGCACAATGGCTCTGTGCAAAGCCAATAATCAAAAGCCCTATATTGGTATCCGAGTGAATCTCAGAAAAACGACTCGGGAAAGTCTTTTGGAGGAATTTCTCCAGATGGGGATTGAAGTGGAGTTGGATCCGTTTCTTCCTGAATTTCTTCGCATCCGGAAAAGCGGAGACATTGCCCACCTTGCGCCATTTCAACAAGGAAAATGTACAGTGCAAGATCCCAGTGCAGGATTGGTTGCCCATTTGATGGATCCTCAGCCTGGAGAATGGATTTTGGATTTAACGTCTGCACCAGGCGGAAAAGCCACCCATTTGGCAGAACTTTCCGGAGATCAAGTGCATATTGTGGCAGTGGACAAATATCTCCACCGGTTGCGAATGGTCAAAGAAAATGCATTTCGATTGGGTCTTTCTTCGATTGATTGTGTGGTGGCCGACGGGGCTAGAAAATGGAAGCCTACTTTTGACAAAGTGCTTGTCGATGCCCCGTGTACCGGTGTGGGCATTTTCCGCCGAAGCCCTGAATTGAAATGGAAAAAAATTACAAAAGAAATTCCAAAAATCTGTCAAGTGCAATCCCGTCTTTTGGAATCTGCGGCGCAGGCTTTAAAGCCCGGCGGGGTTTTGGTTTACAGTACGTGTAGTGTATTAGAGGAAGAAAATGAACAAAGAATAGAGGCGTTTCTTTCTCACCACCCCGAGTTTCAGATAGAATCCATTGCCGGAAAAGTGCCACAGGAGTTTATTTCTCCCCAGGGGTGGATACAAACATGGCCAGATCTCCACGATCTGGATGGTGCTTTTGCTGTTCTATTGCGTAAGCGAGGATGCGTTCTATGAAGTCATTTTTTCAAAAACATCGCAATGCCATTTTAGGTCTCACCGCGACTGTGATTCTTTTTCTCTTTTGGGTCCTCCTCATGGACTGGATTGTCATGCCCGTGTATACCCATCGAGGGCAAGAAATGGAATTGCCTGATGTCACTGAATATCCTTTTGAGGAGGCAAAAAAAAATCTTGAATCCAAAGGATTTAAAGTGATCATGGATCAGGAAAAATATGATTCCATGTATCCCAAAGGCATTGTCATTTCGCAAAATCCAGAGCCGTATACCCGGGTCAAAAAGGGGAGGCGCGTTTATCTCACCGTCAGTGCAGGAGAAAAGCCTGTGTTGGTACCCAATCTTGTGGGTCGTTCTGAACGGGATGGCACATTTCTTCTTCAACAGATGGGACTTTTGGTGGGAAAAGTGGAATACCAATTTGATAGCTATTATCCTGCGGGCGTGATCTGTGGCCAGAGCATTCCTCCTGATCAAGAGGTTTCGGCACGAACCCCAGTGGATCTCCTGGTGAGTCGAGGCCCCATGCCTTCCCGATTCATTGTGCCCAAAGTCGTTGGAAAACCATTGGCTTCTGCACAAAAAATTCTTTGGGATGCAGGTCTGGAAGCGGGACCCATTCAATACGAAACCCGATCGGATTTACTTCCAGGCACGGTCATTGCACAACGCATTCCTCCAGGAACCGAGGTTCATCAAGGAACCAGTGTCGGATTGACAGTGACTCGATCGGAGTAGTTTATGTCCAGGATTTACATTTATCCTTCCATTCTTTCTGCAGATTTTAGCCAATTGGGTACAGAAATTCGTACTGTGGAAAAAGCCGGCGCGGACGGAATTCACCTCGACATTATGGATGGGCACTTTGTGCCCAATTTGACCATTGGCCCTGTGGTTGTCCAGTGGTTAAGGCGGGTGTCTCGACTTCCGTATTGGGCCCATCTCATGATCGAAACGCCTTCTCGATTTCTTGAACCTTTTCGGAATGCAGGAGTCAATGGCATTACGATTCATTCTGAAGTAAACGAAGAGATCGAGACTTTGATCAGAAAAATCCGTGGCATGGGTTTGGGAGTCGGTATTTCGCTTAAGCCAGAAACCCCTTTTGAAAAAATTGTTTCGTTTTTTCCCCTGTTAAACCGTGTGCTCATATTGACTGTCCCTCCTGGATTTGGGGGGCAACCCCTCATGCCAGAAGTTTTGGAAAAAATCAAAGCGCTTCGAACTGTGCTCCAATCGAAAAAAAACCGGCCTCTTATCGAAGTGGATGGAGGGATTGGACCAGACACCATTGAGGCGGTGGTCAAGGCAGGTGCAGACGTTCTGGTGATTGGAAATGCCATTTTTGGACATCCACGGAAAAAAGAGGCGCTTTCCAATTTGAGAAAATTGGCTGAAAAAGCATTGAAAGAAGTGTCGTGGGAAAATCACAACAGCAAAAGGTGAGGCGATGTTTACATTTCGAGAAGAAGATTTTCAAAAAATTGAAAAAGCCCTGGACGGAACGTTTAAAGTCGAAGGCCAATGCCGTCGCATGGTATTGGACAATCCCAAAGAAAAGCGAAGGCTTTCTCTTGAAATTTATCCTGATATTCCCATTGGGAAAAAGCGGGGCAATTTAATTTCAGTATATACCATTGCGTCTCATCTTCAACTTCATTTTTGCTCTGCGTACGTGACCAGTGAAATGCTCGGTGAGGTGACTTTCATCAGTCAGGCAGATGGAAAGATTTCGGGTTTAATCGTAGAGAAAGGGGCAGGATGTTCTCTTTTTGCCAATGTGGATCCATCGCTTCTCTCTGGAGATTTTACGAAATTTGCACCTGAAGTGATGCTTTCTGGCATTGCCTTGTCTCTTGCAGAAGGAATTTTACCTTTGAAAAAATAAATGATGAGTATCGAAAGCAAAAATTACCAGTGGGCCAAGGACCTGGCCTTAGAACAAGGAGCAATCCTTTTTGGGGTGGCGGATGTTTCAAACATACGCTCCGGTTTTTTACTTTCTCACGAAGAAGTTGAATCCATCCAATTTGGAATTTCGATTGCAGTCCCGATTTCTCCTGCGGTTTTATTGGGAATTCACGATGGCCCTACGCTTCTTTATAAATGGCATTATCGTCAGGCCAATAATTTTCTTGACAAAATCGCGTTTCTCCTGACCACCCGAATCATCGAAAAGGGATTTTATGCCATTCCCATTCCGGCTTCTCAGATTGTGGATTATTCTCAGAAGCGAGGCCATCTCTCCCACAGACAAATTGCAGTGATGGCCGGTTTGGGCTGGCGCGGAAAAAACAATTTGGTCGTGCATCCCCAATGGGGGCCAGCATTTCGGCTGGTCACGATTTTGACCAATTTTCCTCTTGTCACGGATTCTCCGATTCAAGACGGATGCGGGGATTGTCAGGTATGTATTGAAAAATGTCCTGCGTCTGCTTTGGGTGAAACCCCGGAAGCCTATCGACTCGATGCATGCTATGCCCTTTTGGATCGATTTTCCAAAGAAAGAAAACTCGGGGTTCATATTTGTGGGATTTGTGTCAAGGCCTGTTATTTCAGGAAAAACAAATTTTGAGTCTATGCAAAACCAGAATGTCTATCCCTTTGTTGTAGGACTACTGGAAACCAATGCGTATGTGCTCACACAAAATGGAAAAGCGCTGGTTATTGATCCGGGTGCAGAGGATCCCCTTTTCTATGCATTTCTCGAAGCACATTCTCTTCAAGTGGAACTGATTCTTTTAACCCATGGTCATTACGATCATATTGGTGGCGTGGAAAAATTGAAGAAAAGGACTCAGGCCAAGGTAGGAATTCATTCTTTGGATCACGACATGTTGCTCGAACCATCCAAGAATCTTTCTCAATTTTTGGGACAGTCTTACACGCTTTCTCCTGCAGAGGTGCACTTGGAAGACGAAATGGAGATTCCGTTTGGTTCCACTGTCATTCGGGTACTGTTTACCCCCGGGCATACCCCGGGGAGTGTCTGCTTTTTTTGGAATGATATGCTTTTTTCAGGAGACACTTTGTTTCGGGAATCCATTGGAAGGACCGATTTTCCGGGTGGATCTTTGGAGACTTTATTCAATTCCATTCAGAAAAAGCTTTTGGTCTTACCGGATTCTGTCCGGGTCTATCCTGGACATGGCCCTGAGACGACCATTGGTCACGAACGAAAATACAATCCCTTTCTCTCAAAATGAACCCTTCTTTCGAACTCTATGGCATTCGGTTTTTGGACCATTTGGGCGTGGAAAGAGGCCTTTCTCAAAATACGCGGGAAGCGTATCGAAATGATCTGTGGAGGTATTTTACTTTTTTGGAAACTCGAAATGTGTCTTCCCTCACTGCCATTTCAAGGAACGATGTGACAAGTTTCATCCGTTTTCTTACCGAATTGGGCATGGCAGGTTCCAGTGTGGCGAGAAATCTTTCTGCCATTCGCATGTTCCATCGTTTTTTGATCGAAGAGAATGTGACAGACATGGATCCGACCATCGAAGTCGAGCCTCCCAAACGGGAAAGGCGTCTTCCGATGGTGCTTGAAATTCAGGAGATCGAACAGCTTCTTGACCAACCGGATACCACGGACGACATAGGCATTCGAGATAAGGCCCTTTTGGAATTTCTCTACGCCACAGGGGTTCGCGTTTCAGAATCCATTGCGGTCTCGATTTCTCATCTTGATTTTGAAGAAAAACTGGTCCGTGTGTTTGGAAAAGGGAATAAAGAAAGAATGGTTCCCATTGGAGAGATCGCGTTGGAATGGATTGCACGGTATCTTCGGGAGGTTCGGCCCCATTGGATAAAACCTGGAAAATCAGGGGATATTCTTTTTTTAAGTGCCCGGGGGAGACCCCTCACTCGGTATGCAGTATGGAAAATTTTGCGATTTTATGTCAATCAAGCGGGCATTCAAAAGCCGGTCAGTCCCCATACGTTGCGACACTCGTTTGCCACCCATTTGCTCGAAGGGGGGGCGGATTTGCGTTCTGTACAAGAACTTTTAGGCCATGCGGATATTTCGACCACACAGATTTATACCCATTTGGATCGTGAATATTTAAGAGAAGTGATCTTGACGTTTCATCCCAGGGAGCGATGGAGACGTTCGGGGAGGAAAATGGAATGAGGCAGATTTTTGTTTTGGCTTTTTTCTTTTTTTCTTTTCTTTTTGCAGAAAATGAACCTGAAACGCATTTTCTTCAGAAATGGAGTCCTGGCTTGCGAGAGCGTTTTTATCTTCTCCACTCTTCTCAGATATTTTCATCTTCCAAATGGGATGTGCTTGTGGATGCGGATTCTCTTTGGCTTTTATCCCAATACGGGATTTCTTTTCGGCCCGTGGTGGGTTCTTTTGCTCTTGCCCAGGTTTCTCTCAAAGAATTAGAAGCCCTCTCTTCTGATTCTCACGTGAAGTATGTCGAAGCCCTTGGCCATCGATGTATTCCCTTGCTCGATCAAAGCGTGCGCGAAATTGGCGCAGACAAGATTTGGCAAGGCCTTTCTGGAATTTCTGCCACTGGGAAAGGGGTTTTGATTGGGATTTATGATTCTGGTATTGACTGGGCCCATCCCGACTTTATTCGAGCAGATGGAACTTCTCGCATCCGTTTTCTTTGGGATCAGACAGACAATACAGGTCCACCACCTTCTGGATTTTCGTATGGAACCGAATACGACCAAGAAGCGATCACCCATGCCATTCGGGGATTTTCTTCCAATTCGATTCGATCCAAGGACAAGACCGGCCATGGCACCCACGTCGCAGGCATTGCATGCGGAAATGGCCGGGGCACAGGGAATCACCAACCCGCTTATCGGTACATTGGCATTGCACCCGAGGCCGAATTGATTGTGGTCAAAGGCGGGGACAGTGCATTTTTGGATACATGGATTTTAAACGGCTTGCGCTATCTTTTTGATAAAGCAAGTCTTCTCGGCATGCCCATGGTGGTCAATCTCAGCATGGGAAAGCAAACCCATGACGGTCCGCATGATGGGACAAGTCTTTTTGAGCAGGCAGTGGATGCATTTTTGGAAATTCCAGGACGAGCCATGGTGGTTGCAGGAGGAAATGATGGGGGAAAACCCATCCATTTTAAAACCACATTCGCAGGTGCTCCTGTGGAGTTAGAATTTGAGATCGGAGAGAATCGTCTTGGCCAGGAGGATTTTGTCGGCATTGAAGCATGGTCTCCTCCCAGTGTGGATGGCCCTGTTTCCATCATGAGTGCCAAGGGGAATTGGTACGGTCCCTTTTCGAGCGGAGTCTCCACAGTATTCGAAACTGGGGAAGGGAAAATATATGTAGACAATGCTTCTGGAGGAATCAATCCCTATAATAGAGACAAAGCCCTTCGCATTCGGATTTCAGATTCTCCGCTTCAGGACAATCTTTCTTCTGGGACATGGAAATTGCGGTTTTCTGGAGGTTTTGGCCGGTTGGACGCTTGGATTTATGACGCAACACTTGAGGCCCGATGGGTGACTCCAGATTATTCCTGTCTATTGGCAGAACCTGGCCATGCACGTCGCGTCATTACTGTGGGTTCATATATTTCAAGAATCGAATGGCCGAGTCTATGGCAAGATCCTTGGGGGCCTGGAGGTCTTCTCTTGGGCGCTATTTCTCCCTCTTCGAGTCCGGGTCCTCCACGACCCAATTCCATGGGCTCCAGTCCATTGGGAAAACCCGAACTTGTAGCGCCTGGGGAATACGTACTTTCGAGTCTTTCTCGAGACAAGACCCCTTTTCCTTCTGAGCATTACATTGCCACAGACAGTGTTCACTGGGCTTCCAAAGGGACCAGTGTGGCATGTCCCCACGTCACAGGAACAATTGCATTGCTTTTTGAGAAACATCCCTCTTGGACTGCGTCTGAGGTGAAGGCGGTTCTCATTGCCAGTGCAAGAAAAACCCAGGCCATGGGAGGGAAATCGTGGGATCCTTCTTGGGGATATGGCAAATTGGATGCCTACGGGGCTTGGCTTTGTTCCGATGTGGAAGAGAAATCTGTTCCCTTGGAAAAAACATGGGTTTTGCATGCTCCTTTTCCGAATCCGTTTAACAATGTCGTTTCCATTCCCTTAGAAATACGGGACTCTTTTCCTCACCATCCATGGACACTGGCCGTTTTTGATCTTCGAGGAAAATGGATAACGACTCTTTTTTCCGGCGCATTACCGCCTGGCTACCATGTGTTTCAGTGGAATGGGAAAAATTACCGAGGAGAAATTATGTCCAGTGGCATTTATGTAATCCGTTTAAGAATTGCTCACACCCAGTCTGTTCAAAAAATTTGTTATTTGCGGTAGGGAAAAATGTTTCGGGCCATTCGTCGACTTGCAAAGCATTCAGTGATTTATGGGATAGGCCATATTCTGAGCCGTTCCATTGGGTTTTTACTTCTTCCCATTCACACCACGTATCTTTCTCCTGAAGAATACGGCGTGACCACGCTTTTATTTTCTTCCATGGCCATTTTGAACGTGGTGTTCAGTTATGGATTGGATGTGGCTTTTTTGCGATTTTTCATTTTGGCCAAAAGTCGAAGAGAAAAAGAAAAAGTGTTTAGCACCGCGTATTGGATGCTTTTCTCTACCGGATTTTTGTTTTCCATTCTCGTGTTTCTATTTCCTTCCTTTTTTGGCATGCTCATATTTCGGACAAACCAATACGAGGCCCTCATTCGTCTCTCTGCAGGAATTCTTTTTGCCGATGTACTGCGACTTTTGCCTTTTCTTTTGCTCCGCGGGGAAGAGAAATCCATTCAATTTGTCACTTTGAATACAGCCAATATTGTACTCACCTTGGTACTCAACATTCTATTTGTGGCTGTTTTGAAAAAGGGAGTTTACGGTGTTTTTGTGAGTAATTTCCTTGCTTCAGGTGCTACTCTGCTTCTCGTTTTTCCCATTTTTCAAAAATGGCTTCGGAAACAGTTTTCTTCCCAGATGCTTGGAGAACTCCTCCGATTTGGGCTTCCCTATGTGCCTTCTGGCCTTGCGGTGGTCATCATGGATCAGATCAGTCGATTTTTTATTGATCGAATGATGGGAAAGGCTGCCACAGGCATTTTCAGCGCGGGATATAAATTGGGCATGTTTATGGCGCTCGTGGTGGCTGCGTTTCGTTTTGCCTGGCATCCTTTTTTCTTGTCCACTTCAAAAGAAAAAGAAGCCCCTCAAATTTTTGCTCGCATTCTCACCTATTTTCTTTTACTCACTGGTTTTTTGATGGTGGGTTTTTCTTTGTTTGTAAATGAAATTGTAAAAATTCGACTCTTTGGCGTTTGGCTTTTTGGAAAAGCCTACACCAATGGCTTGGTCATTGTCCCGATTGTGCTATTGGCATATATTTTCTACGGCGCGTATGCCAATTTTGTGGTCGGAATTTATCTCAAGAAAAAAACAGGCTGGCTTCCCTTTGTCACAGGGTTGGGTGCATTGGTCACGATTTTGGCCAATTGGCTTCTCATTCCTCTTTTCGGAATTTCTGGCGCGGCCTGGGCCACTTGTCTTGGCTATGGCACCATGGCCATTGCTTTGTACTGGGTCAATCAGCGGTTGTATCCCATTCCGTATGAATTTGGGCGAATGGCCAAAATTGTTCTCATTTTGGGAATGGGTTATGCCCTGGGCAAAGAATCCATGGCTTTGGGATATGGCTGGATGCGTGGGGTTTGTCTTTTGGCCCTTCCTTTGCTTTTTTTCTTGTTCCGATTTTTTGAAAAAAGGGAGATGGAGATTTTAAGAACTCAAATTCGACGGTGGTATAAAAAAATATAATATGGATGCGTATCGCACATTTTATGAAACAGTCGGGGCCCATTATCCTGAAGAGGAAATTGTATATCGCACGCTCAGCGGCCGGTTACGCAGGGCGTTTATTTTCAATATCATAAAACACTGGGAAGGCAGGCTATTGGACATTGGGTGTAATGGGGGCGTGTATCTGAAAGAATACAGAGGGGGAGAAAAAGTAGGCCTTGATATTTCATGGCATGTGTTGGCCCGTGTGCGAAGGCAAGATCCAAAAATCCCTCTCGTGGTGGCAGATGCGCAAGGACTGAAGTGTTTTCGTGACTGTACATTTGATTTTATTCTTTGCTCAGAGGTATTGGAGCATGTGCATTCTCCTGAATCGGTGCTCAAGGGAATTTTTGCTCTTTTAAAGCCAGGGGGGCAGGCGTTGATCACGACGCCCAATTATCATCGTGTCCGACCTTTCTGGACAGAAATTGGGGTTTTAAAAAAATTTGGCGTTCCGGGAATCAAAGGAAATTTTTACATTCATACTGCATTTCGACCAGAAGAATTGGCCCGCATGGGAGAAGAGATTGGTTTTTCTTGCGTTTCAAAAGGAACTTTTGAAAAAGAAGTACGGTATGCAAGAAAATGTCCTGCCCTCTTGTTTCTCGTATTTCAATTTTTCAACCGGAGGACATTTCGCAGTGTCCACTTGGATTGGATCAATCAAAAAATCTATGAAAATTTGACCTTGCTCGTTTACACCTTTTTCAAAGCCTTGGGGCTTGTTCCTTTATTGAATCAATGGGTTTCAGAAGGGGTTCGAACCTACGTGATTTTCCAAAAGCCAATGGAAACACAATGAAAAATGTGCTGATGATTTCATATTATTTTCCGCCTTTGGGATTGGGCGGGGTTCAAAGGCCTGCCAAGCTTGCCAAATATCTTCCTCAATTTGGTTGGAAACCCACAGTACTCACAGTAAAAACGGTCACCTATTATGGATACGATCCCACGTTACTCGATGAACTTCAGAATGTGGAAATTGTCCGTACCGGTTCTTTAGACCCGCTTCGTGTGTTTCAATGGAGAAAAAATATTTCTTCTGCATCGCCACGCATTGGAGAGGGGTTATATCGGAAATTTTCGAATTGGGTTTTCGTGCCTGATTCAAAAATTTTATGGCTTCCTTTTGCATGGGCGACTGCTTCTCGGTTGATGAATCAAAAACAAATCCGGGTGCTATGGACCACGGCTCCGCCGTACTCTTCTCATGTGTTGGGTCTTGGGTTAAAACTTTGGAAAAAATCCTTCTGGATTGCAGATTTCCGAGATGATTGGCCGATTTCCTCAAGCCAAGTTCCGACTTCTTTTCACCGGCATTTTCATGATTGGCTTTTGAGACAGGTCCTTACCCATGCAGATCGGTTTACGGTGGTGTCTCAATCTATTCTTTCTCGACTCCATCAAAAAAGTCAGAGACCCTTAGCGCATTTTCTTTTTTTACCCAATGGATTTGATCAAGAGGATTTTGAAAAAGCGGTTTTTCCAAAAAGAAAAAATCCTCAATGCATTTTTCTCTATTGTGGCACCCTGAATCCGATTCATAGCCCTGAAGCGTTTTTAAAAGGAGTGGGCCTGGCTTTGCAAATAGCCCCCGCACTGCGTTCCCAAATTCGGATTTTGTTTGTGGGCAAAGAAACTGGAATCGATCTGGATGCCATGATTGCTCAGTATTCACTCGGCTGTTGCATTGAGCGGATGGGTTATGTTCCTCACCAGGAAAGTGTCCAAAAATTGATGGAGGCGGATGTGCTTCTTCTTTTTCTCCCTGCTTGGGCAGATTCAGGGATTGTTACTGGGAAATTGTACGAGTATTTGGCATCTGGAAAGCCCATTTTGGCCATTGTGCCTCCAGGCGAAGCAGCGAGAATGGTGGCCCAATGGAAACGGGGAGAAGTGGTGCATCCAGAAAATGCAGAACAGATTGCGCAAGCCATCATTCGATGGGTGAATGATTGGAAAAAAGACGCGCTTCGAATCGGCATGCCACGATGGGAAGGTCTCGAAATATTCAATCGAAAGTCTCAGGCCCAAAAATTGGCTTTGCTTTTGGATTCCCTTTCATCTCGGCAGTTTTAAAATTTCGACTTTGACGTCTGTAATTCCTTTGTTGAGAATGCCCAATCTTCGGGCTGCTTCATTGGAGAGATCAATAATCCTTCCTTGAACAAAAGGTCCTCGGTCGTTAATTCGAACCACCACACTTTTTTTTGTCGAAAGTTCAGTGACACGGACCCACGTTCCAAAAGGAAGGGTGCGGTGGGCTGCTGTCATTTCTCTGGGATTATATATTTCTCCACTGGCTGTTTTTTTCCCGGCAAGCCCAATGTCATAAAAAGAAGCTTTTCCATATTCCACCCGGTTGAATGAAGCAGGCGGTGGAGGATAGGCACAGGCCAATCCGATTGCCAATAAAAAAAATATTTTTTTGAATAGAGTGGACAAAATCAAATTAGCCCAAATTTTTTCCCCAGTTTTGCAAATGTTTCCAATACCCGATCCAGTTCTTCCTCGGTGTGTGTGGCCATGTAACTGGTTCGGATCAGGGCTTGTCCCGGGGGCACTGCGGGCGCAATGGTGGGATTGGCAAAAATGCCATTTTCAAAAAGGAGTTTCCAGAAAGCAAAACACCGTTCCTCTTCTCCAATAAAAATTGGGATAATGGGTGTTTCACTATTTCCTGTATTGAAACCCAAACTGGTAAATCCTTCTTTCATTTTTCTCGTATTTTTCCACAATTGTTCTAGCCGTTCGGGTTCGGATTCAATAATGTCCAAACAGGCAAGGACAGTGGCCACTGCGGCTGGTGGCATGCTGGCGCTGAAAATCAATGCCCGAGCATGGTGCTTTATATAATGAATTACATATTCATCCCCTGCAATGAATCCCCCCAATGAGGCAAAAGATTTGCTAAAAGTCCCCATCACAACATCGACTGCATGTTCCATATTCCAATATTCACCCGTGCCTCGACCATGTTTCCCAAGCACGCCAATACTGTGGGCATCGTCGATATAAATTCTCGCATTGTATTTTTTGGCCAATTCCGCGAGTCTGGGGAGTTTGACAATGTCGCCTTCCATGCTAAACACACCATCGGTCACGATGAGTTTTCCTGCCTCGGTGTCCGCATACATTTTTAGCACGCGTTCTAAATCATCCATGTCGTTATGTTTATACTTAATGGTTTTTCCAAAAGCCAGTCGACATCCATCCACGATGGACGCATGGTCCGCGCGGTCCGTAAATACAAGATCGTCTTTTCCTACAAGGGTGGAGATAGCGCCTTGATTGGTTTGAAATCCGGTACTAAAACAGAGCGCGGCCTCTCGATTCATGAATTTGGCCAATCGGTATTCCAGTTCTTCATGAAGATCTAAAGTGCCATTGAGGAACCGGGAACCTGTACAGCCAGAACCGTATTTCCGAATGGCATTGATGGCTGCTTCGATGACTTTGGGGTGACCGGTGAGTCCAAGATAATTGTTGGACCCGATCATGATCATTTTTTTCCCGTCAATGATGACTTCAGAGCCAGGACCCGATTGAATGGCTCTAAAATAAGGATAAAGACCTGCAGCCATGGCCTCTTTGGCCCGGGTAAAATTTCGGCATTTGTCAAATATGTCCAAGGCAATCTCCCTTTTTGGTTTTGATGAATCTCTCCCTGTTTTCTGAATTCAGAAAAGTTGAATGAATTTAATCAATTTGAATGAATTTGTCAATCTTGATGATCCTGGAGGCACCCAAAGTTTTTGTCGCCCTAGGGGATATTCCTCCCTGAAATCAAAGAAATACGGAGCGCGGGAAAAACAGGATTTTGGTTTATTTCGATGGAACCATGAAACTTTGCTTTATTTTTGGGTTTCAAATTCAGGATGAATTTGAAGATACATCTGGATGTTCTCTGCAGTACTCACATCCTTCTCTTGGGCATACCGAGTGGCCATCTGGTTTAAAAGATTTTTAAGAAAGCTCAACTCTTGCTGGGAAAGTCCATTGAAAGAAAGGATTTTGTCGCAGAGGGGCCGGAGGTCTTTCCAGTCTAAACCCAGCGAAGCCAATTTAAAGAAAATGGCTTTTGCATTTTTCCCAAAATCGCCAATTTCAGGATGCCGTTGGAATCCAGAAGCAAATACCTGGAATGCTTCCATCCATTTTCCTTGATCCACTAGCAATTTTCCCCATTGGTAATAAAGATCGATTTCAAATTCCACATTGGATCTGGAGTCATTGTTGAATTTCTGTGCCAGTAACACTGCTTGGTACGCTTTTTCGTATTCTTTCCGTTGTCGAAAAAAATAGGCCCGATTGTAGGCCAAAAGACCTAAAAGTTCGGTATTGTCGATCGGCCTTCCTTGACTTTGTTCATACGCATAAATGCGATCCAGTCCAATTTGAAGCCTCCGATCTTTTGGATAAAACTGAAGGAGATATTCAGAATACGCACGAAGATTTTTAAGAATGTCAAATCCCATAGGAGAGGTATTTTCAATCATAAGGCGGTCTGGAAAGAAATTCAGCACAGTGTACACGTGAGTGGGGGTTTCAAAGGCTTCGACTGGCCATCCCATGTCTTCGCAAAGAAGATTAAAAAGAATGGTACCCGAGACGCAATTAAAACATTTTCGATTGCGAATGTCCAAAAGGGTGGTGGCTTCCCGTTCATACGTGCGAAGCCAATGGCTATGGAGCCACGCAAAAACCCGATTGGCCGATCCGATTTGATCTCGCACATCAAATCGAAATTTTTGCACTGTATCCAACAGGCTATTGTACCAGGCAACGCATTGGTCAAGAGAATCAGGGTGATCCACTCCCGAAAGAATAAAACCCGCTTCGATCTTTTTAAAATCGTCCAAATGCCGGTCTTCAATATCCACTCTCAGGCGCTCTTGTAAATCCATGGCTGAAGAACCGAAGTGCGCCCATAAGGCGAGTCCTATCCATACGATTTTGAAAGAGTGCATTCGCATCCTTATTTCCCCGTTTTTTTCAAGCATTCCATTGCCAAACGCCGATGTCGCTCAATTCTGTCCAGGACTTCTTTTTCGGGTTTTAGGTCGAGCAAAATTTCTGCTTCTTTTTGCGCTGCAGTTTTATTGCCAATGGCTTCGTAGGCCTGCATTCGTTTGAGTCTGCATTCTGCCTCATTGTACCCATTTTTTTGATTTGCTTTTAATATGGACTCCAAAAGTTCAGAATACAACTGAATGGCCAAAGGATAATTTTTCATTCCAAACGCACAATCTGCAACGCCCCACAAGAAAAAGCGACTTCCTGGAAATTGAGAAAGTCCTTTCGAAAATAATTCCATTGCAGTGGCGTATTGTTTTCTGTCGTACTCAATCCACCCCAGTGTATTGATTCCCACCCATTTGGAAAATTGGCCTTTTTCAATCGCGGTTCGAATCATTTGAATGCCCAACTCCCTTTCGTCTTGAATCCAAGGAAGCCAGTTTAAATACCGGTAGAATCGACCTGCCCAATATTTATACCCTCCAATGCCCAAATAGGCATCGTAAAGGGAAGGATCGATTTCCACAGCTTTTTCCAGGTAGTTGACCCCTTTGTGGGCATGGAGAAAACCCGCCACAAGACGCCCGGTTTTACCTAAATACAATCCTTTATAACTATAGGCATTTCCCAAATAAAAATAAAGCCAGGGATCATTTGGATTTTTCTGTAACGCGTGTTCACCCAATCGAATGGCTCTTTGAATGCGGGCTTCAAAAGTGTCTGCCAAGAGAGAGGTTTCATAATCCATCATTTTGGATTGTGCAGTGGCTGCTCTGTAAAATGGCCCTGCAGGATGGTCTGGATTTATTTTTTCAATTTTAGCAAAAAGGCTTTCTGCCTGATCATACTCATGGAGAAAAGTGGCTTGAATGCCAAGGGAAATCAAAGAATCGATGTGCGAAGAAAAAGGGGATTTGGCAGACACAGGGGAAATCACGAAATAAAAAAACAGGAATATTGAAACGCTTTTCATCCATTTCATTTTCTGGCTTCCTAATAATTTCTGATGAATAAATTGGCTTCAATTTACAGAATTCTAAACCCAGAAGCAATGCCTTTGTCACCATGGATTGGGAGACTTCCATTTTTTCGAATTTGTGGCCGTTTGTGTGCGTGGGTTTTGTTTGGTGGGATGGAGTGGTTATTTTAACGTGTTGTAGATAAAAATTGCTTTTAAAGAGATTTGCACACGAACGTGTGGAGCAAGGTGCTTTTTATTCACTGTGAGATGAAATCCCGATTATCCGTCGCCGTTATCGTTATATAGAGAGTTGTACTTTGTGTGGGGCTGGTTTACTAATCCTCTCGTATTCGTTTCTCCTCAAAGTCTTTGACATAGTACTTCTTCCCTTTTTTAAAGACTGTGTGCCCTTCTTTCTCGAGAAGTTTTTTGTGGTTTTCTATGCCGCCGGGATATTTCTCATTGAGCTCTCCGTTGTTTTTTATCGTCCGCCAGTAAGGCACATCGCTTTGGGTTTCTTCAGCTGCATTGGCCGCAGTCATCACAAAAATACCCGTGGTGAGAGTACAGCAAAACTGAGTTTTATGTTTTTGGGCTAATTTTTTGCAAATCTCATGGAGGGTGATGAGCTTTCCCTCTGGGACTTGCTTCATGATTTCATTGACTTCGAGTGGAGGTGCTAAAACCACACTATCCCCAGGTTTTGCTCCCATTTTTTCTAAGGTTCTTCCACAGGGGAGTTTGGGGTCAAATTCTATTATTTTTGGAAAACCTTTGGAGTCTTCTAATTTTTCTTGCCAGGTTTTGCGTTTTTTGGTGGCCATATTTTTTATTACCAATAAATTCCCGAAGGCAATGGGGCAAACCGAAACACCGCCTTTTATCCGCTGTGATGAGCAGTTCAAAAACATGCTGTAAATTCCGGTGGTGCTGTAGTTTTTCTTTAGAATTTTCCACTCTATTTTTAAATGCTAACAAAGAATAACCAGTAGACTAAACTATTCGCTATTGTCATTGGAATGCCGATTTTTGCAAATTCTAGATAGGTTATTGTTTGACCCTTTCTTTCAGCATTTTGTATTATGATCACATTACTTGCAGCACCGAGTATGAGTAAATTGCCTGCAATTGTGCTACCTGCAGCCAATGCCATCATCTCCTTGGGTGACGCTCCTGCATGAAGCATCATTGGTAAATATAACGCAACCAAAGGGACATTGGATATCAACTGGCTTAATAAAATACTTAGCACCAGTACCATTGGAATCGAGAGAATATGTATGTTTAAAGTATTTATTACAGATTGAAAAAATCCTGTATTCCAAATACTTTTCATTAGAACAAACATCGCGGCAAAAAATACCAATGTGTACCAGTCCACTTTTTTGAGGATAGCAATTCTTTCTCTGCTAAATATCAAGATAGGGAGCGCTGAGATGACTGCGATATAAACCAATTTAAAGTCCAATGGGATATGTAGAAATACAAACATTATTTTTATGAATATCGTCATGAGGAGTAAAACAAGAGAGATTTTGGATAGAATTGCAAGCTTTTGGTCTTTTATTGGTTCTTGAAAATGATTCACCAAATGATTGCGAAGTTCTTTTTTGTAGAAGAATTTTATCAGAAGAAATGCGACAAGAAGATTGATCATTGTAGGGAGAAAAAGAAATTGAAAAAAAGTGACAAAAGGGTTTTTTATATTTTTCTGTGTCGCAATGAGAAGATTTTGTGGGTTTCCAATAGGACTCATCGCACTGCCAATTGTTATCGCGAATGCCAAGGTAATTAAAAGAATTTTGGGGTTAATTTCATGCTTTTTTGCAAGAAACAAAACGATTGGCGTCCCGATAATAGCCAGGGTATCGTTCATTAGAATTGCGGAACCAAAACCCATTCCAAATAAAATGAGTAATAATAATTGATCTGTATTTTTTGCTTTCTTAAATATTTTATAAGATAAACAAGAAAGAGAACCGCTCTCTTCGAGAGCAACCCCTATAACAAACATACTAAACAAAAAAATCATTACATCAACATTTATGGCTTTTAAAGCATCATATGGGGAAATTTGACCTGTTATTACTACAGCGATTGCTCCAAAGAGCATTATCTGCCAAATTTGTAATCTAATATTCCCAATCTGTCTAATTGCAATGAGCACAAACACAATAGCTTGGATTGCTATAGGAACTATCATGTCATTACTATACAATACTTTTTCCTCCTACCAAGTTAAACCATAACAACAAAAATTGCCATAATTTATGCTTTCCCATCTGGGAAAGCAAGTTTTTGAATTGTATATAATGGTTTACGTGTTTACGAAGGGCGAAAGGAATTTGAGTGAACGATAGCAGACCGCTGCTGTGATACGGTGTTTGCTACTCCAATATTTGTTCAAGGATCTCTACTGCATCTTGGACAAACTTTGGACAAAGAGTAGCAAAGAGTTCTTCTCTTTCGCTATGGCCACATATAATGGACCCATTCCGCGACTTAAATTTGTCAACAAATTCTTTAACGAGCCTGGACGCTTTTTCTTTTGTTTGTTTATCCTCTAGCTTTTGTCTTCCCATATTTAAGCCCTATGAGCATAAACGCACAGTGACTGCTCCACAGGTTTCACCCATGTGACCCATTCCTCCTCCAAAAGCTCCAGAAACCTTTAAGGCCATTTCCTGATGTGTCGAATTGTGGCCCAAAAGTGGAGAGCACTGCTTGAGAACAACTGAATCCTTCTTTAAAACAAGAAACTGCACGCTCAACCTTATCCATTTCTCGAATCCCCGATTTTTAGACAGATAAAAAATAACGTTTTGCGGATAAAAAAATTCCCCAAAGCGAATTTGAAATGAGCGATAGCGAACCTCTTTATACTGTGTTATCCTGTCTTGGTGGAAAGAGCGATGGAATACAGGCGCTTTTTGCCTTTTTCCTACTCCTTATTCCTTTTCTCCTGTTACTGAACGGTTCTGGGCATTGTAATTTACGCTACCTATCTGCTTTCCATTTTTATCATAAAAGGTATAAATTATGGATGAAAGGCTTCCGTTGGTGTATCTTCTTTCTACCCTGACCGAAGAGCCATCGCTATTTATTACACTCTTAGACCACACAAGACTCCTTTCCTGTTCAACTTGCTCGATCCTTCCAGTCCAGGTCCTATCAACAGGATCAACAATATGACCTGGGTCAAGCTTCATCTTGGTAAATTCTTCAGGGGATGGAAGATGACGCCCACACAGATCAAAACCTCTACCCGAAAATCCTCCACCTTCACCTGTCGGATTTGTCACTAATCCTCCTTTATCGATCCTTGACTCTTTTTCTTTCTCGTAACCAGATTTGATCGATTCTCCTGGATAGGTTTTAGCAGGTGTTGGGCCTCCCGACGGAATCGCACTTTCTGGGTTTGGATTCACCCTCTGACTCTTCAATTTTTCGACCCAGCCTTTACTTTCTGCCTCTCTGAGCTTATCCATTGGATTGAGCCATGGAGGGATAACCCATGCAGAACCCTTGTCAACACGGCATCCACCAGTTATACCATAGGGGTCACAATTGCCTCTATCCCCTGCTACTGAAGTTCTTGTTGGCCTTGACGGTTTAGACTCAACACCAAAGAAATCTTGAGTTTCCTTCCACACCTTTCCAACACCTTCTAATATCTTCTCACCTGTAGTTTTCTCTTTTGACGGATCAAGGCTAACCTGTGATTTAGGAGCCATGTGGAGGACCTCATCCTTTCCTATTTGAACATCACAGGAGTTATCTGACAGATTTTCATATGTTGTCTTACCTGTTTGTTCCTCAGTAGTTGCTCTCACACATACATTCCCCTCGCTATCATATGATTCTATACAAACATTTTCCTGTCCTTGTTCTTCTACACCAGGATAAACTTCTTCTCCCTCCATAGCCTGCCCTGATTTTCCAACAGAAACGCTTGGTTTGCCGGGTAGCTTTCCAAGAGAAATATTGATACTGGAATATTTTTTCATCCCGCCCATTGGCTTTTGAGCACCCTGACATGGGTCATTTCCTATAGCAGGATAGGAAAATCCAAGAGAAATGATGATACTGGCTGTTTCTTTATCGGCGTTCTCAGGTGGGACATTATTTTTTGTTATGACTTTGGGCTTCTGGTCTTGCTTTACGTGGCCATAAGCACTCCCAAACCCCAAAATTAAAACAGCTGAGAAAGCCAAAATTATTAGTTTTTTCATGGCAACCTGTATTGGTTCCCCGTGAAATGGAATTTTCCGGTTTTGATTTAAGCTACAAGATGACCGTTTCTTCACGATACGGTCTCCATGGCAAAAGCGTGTTCTTTGACATCTTCATTCAATCTCTG